>Ga0209212_1000004_pt1 | contig 583134 bp, 464 predicted proteins | sample RifGroC2_FD_183996 | JGI IMG/M metagenome (GOLD analysis project Ga0209212, IMG submission 183996) | Groundwater microbial communities from Rifle, Colorado, USA - Groundwater C2 (SPAdes) (version 2) | ecosystem: Environmental > Aquatic > Deep subsurface > Groundwater | place: Rifle, Colorado...
GGTTCCACCTCTTCCCATTCCGAACAGAGAAGTTAAGCCCAATGGCGCCGATGGTACTGCATCACGTGGGAGAGTAGGTAGCCGCCGTCCTTTACAAAGCCCTCAGGAGTAATTCTGGGGGCTTTTTTGCGACGACAATAGGTATCGCATTACTTCTTTCCTGTACATCTGTCACAGCAGTAGAGAAAAAGAATGGTTTGCTATGGGAAATATCAGGAAAGGGATTGGATCAATCTTCCTATCTGTTTGGAACCGCTCACGGGGGACCTTTTATCGCAGCAACATACATACTGGACAGTATTCCCTGTTTTGAAGAAGCATTTTTATCTGTAACCCGATTTGTAGGAGAAGATCACTTTTCTTCTTATCCGGATATTGTGCAGATGAATTCAACTTATGACGAATTACTCAGTAAAAAAGAGATTTCAGTATTGGACTCTGTGTTGTTGAAATATTTGCATGCGACTTCAGATAATGTGAAAATAAAACCTTCATTCCTGACACGAGTAATCGGAGAAAAGATAAAATATCAGTTAGTACAGGAGAGGATGTCCGCAAAATTAATTAATAAAAAATATCTTGATCCGGCCGACTTCGATGAGTTTGTCTTTATCTCTGAAGAACCGATGGATATCACTCTGCTAAAAAGAGCTGTAAAAAAGGGTTATGACATCATTGGACTGGATAATAGAATCAATTTCCAGTTTGATACCACGAATGATAGCCTGACTCTCAAACAACAAGCTGAGCAGATGATTTCAATTTTTGAGAATAATCAATTGAATGATTTAATACGAGCACGTTTGGAACTTCCCTTAATCGATTCCCTAAAGGATGCCTACTATGAGCAGGATCTGGATCTAATAGAGCATATTTCCGTTAAACTATACACTGATTCTTTGAATTACGGAAATATAGAAAGAGAATTGCTATTCGAACGAAACTTCAAATGGATGGAACATATTCCGTCCATTATACATGAACAACCATCGTTTATTGCCGTGGGAGTGCGACATTTGCCGGGAGAGAATGGATTGATAGACCTGTTACGAAAAGAAGGTTTTATCGTGGAACCATTGTGAAATAGATGTATTTCCCTTTTACACGAACTTCAGTGGATTGGGATACTCTCTTCCTATTGTCTTTTTATACTCGATCAGAAACGAGAGATATCTTATTTTGGCTTCTTCGTTTCTTTTCAGTTTCTGCAGAGCTTTGACCAGATAGGTTATGGCCGTGTCGCTGACCGGATCAAGATGAAATGCAGCATCTGCCAGTTCTACAGTCGTGAGATATGCTTCCTTTTCGTAACTCCATTCAATGGCATGAATCAGCAACGGTTCAATGCTTTTTTCGGTATTTTCTTTCAGGATGTCGTATTCACGGTCGTTCTCGTTTTTCAAAAATTTTCCCCGGTTGACAATGGCTATGAATTCTTTTAGTTCCTCCTCACTGTGACTTCGCGAAAGAATTGCCATGCATTTCGTATAGTCGCAATAAAGAGGATTTTCCTGTATAAGTTTGAATACTCCTTTTTCGTATAATAACTCGATGCCATCAAGTTCTTCCAGTATTTTACGCAATCTGTTCAGCGTTACGTTTCGTGTGTTCTTGACTGTGTTAGCGGGTTTTTCGGGCCACAATGTTTCACTGAGATGTTGCGATGTGATGCCATCCTCTACAGCACTAAACTGTAGGAGCAGACAAAATGTCTCTTTTAGTTTTTTGCTGAACAGGTAAGTAATATCCCTGTTGCTGCGATTGCGAACCATAAAATCACCAAACAGATAAATCGCATTGGCCCGGAAAGTCGATTCCCTTTTCTGGCTTGTTTTAAAGGGTATTCCCATATCGGGGAAAAAGGTTTCTTTGCGGTTATATTTTAGGAAACGCACGAGAAAAATGGCGACAATCAGCAGGATGATTCCCGCGAGGATGAAAACGATGAGCATCTTGCCGGAACCCTCTTTCGTTGCGTAATTGACCAGTTCCTGACTGGTAATCGGTGGAAATGTGAGTGAGTATACATGCACCTCGGAAGCGATGTCGTCGGAAAACTCATGTACTACCGCATAGAGAGCATGCAGATCATCGTCATAATAGAGGTTTGCATTGGTATTTATCTTATCGGAGAATATCGGAATGGAATCACCCAATATGGTAAAATCACCATTTTTCAACGAATACCGGTACAACCTGAGGTACGACTGGGTGAAATGCTCCGGATAGCATAAGGTATAAAATGAAGCATCGTCATGGATCACCATACCCCGCACGGGCACCATGTTTTCCTGATCCCACGGGATCTCCCATACCCTGGATATCTGTGATGTCGGCAGATCCAATTGATAAAGGTCGTAATAGTAGGTTCTTCCCAATAATTGATCACCCGAACTGTTTCCCATCCCGCCGAAGAGATAAAGCTTGTCGCTATTTTCGGGATGACCCATTGCGGTGAAATACCGTGGCGTGATACCACCTTCATTTTGGGTAGAGCGTACATCCCATTGATGAGTCCCGATATCGTAACGGTAAAAAATATTGCTGTAGCGCATATTGCCGAACCCGCCGAATATCAGGTATTGCTGTTTTGACGGATCGAAATAAGAGCCATGGTGATGAAGTTGAGTTGGTAACCGGTCATAGCTCTCAATACGCCATTCGTAGCTGTTAAGGTCAAGACTTGCGACTGTGGGGCCCTGGTAGGTGCTGTCGTAATATACCTCATAGCTATAGAGCTTATCATGTAAAGGATCAATAAAGTTGGTTCCCAATCTGAGGTCGACCGGGCAAGGTTCTTTGAAGACCACCGTCTCCTGATTTGCAGTTCTCAGGTTATAAATGATGATGGAATCTTTGTTGAAATGATACAATTCTTTTCGTCCTGCATGATAATTTGTTCCCGAAACCTGTCTTGACCGGGTCGATGTTTCCGGTTTCCAGTGATAGGCATCATTGATCAACCAGTAGGGGTTCACCACATTACCCATTACAGTCCCTTTGCTGTTATGTACCTGATTACCCTGATACTCCATGAGCGGAAACCGGTAGCTTCGTGTGTTGCCCACGCTCAGGTTCCGGATCGCAAAAGGAGCTACATCGATGATATGATCACTTTTACCGAATACAAGGGTGGGTGTGAACGATTCAGAAAGAGGAACATTGGCTGCGCTGTAAGTGTTGTCACCGATGGTCAGTGTGATCATATCGTTTTCCAGATCGAATGAAATAGCTATCTGCAACCATTCACGGGGTGGATATTGACTCTTTTTCAATGAAATGTGGATCAGATTGTTCTTGCCTTCCTCGTTGAATAGAAACAGATGGTTTTCCCCGTGTCCGTCATAGAAAAGATTAAAAACAGATCCATTTTCTGATGATTTAATTCTGAGGATGTTACCGATATCGGTTGTCATATATAACGATAACCGAAAACTGATGCTAAAGTGATCTTCAAAGGTAACAGGACGTTCACTGAAAACATCATACGACGTTCTCTGTTCGATGGGATATCCGTTCCCAAGAAAACGAAGCCCTTCCGCAGAAAGAGGTGAGGAGAAAAAGGCGCAAAGAAACAGGAGAATGTATATTGTTTTTTTTGTCAATGTAACCATGAGAGCTATCGTCTATTGCCATCACAAAGATACCATAATCAGTGCCATATTGCAAATAATCAATTTTGTTTATTGATTAATAGCTATTTGAGAAAAGGTTAAATATAACATTGATTACTGTTAATTTGTGAAATGTAACCCCAATGTAACCCTTTGGATAACCCGCCCGCTTTTATATTTGACACAAATACGATGCAGCAGGCTCATTGGCTCGTTGCCCAGACGAAAATGATATCATGACATATTTATTATATGGGGTGAAAAACAAATAAATACAAATTAATTAATAAATGGAATGAAAAACTTGAGAAAATTGTTCTACACGTCTTTGATTGTGTTTGTATCAATCGGATTGCTTTCCTGTGAAAAGGAAGAATCTTCACAGAGCCTGCTCGGTGAAGTGGCCGGAATGGTAAAAGATGTTGATGGTAACCCCATCCCGGGAGTAAGTGTGACTCTTTCCGGAATCAATGAGGAGGACATGGTTGTGACCACCGGAGAGGATGGGAGGTATCATATTAACAATGTAACCTTGAAAACACATGCCATCATGTTCTCTAAGGAAGGCTGGCAGACAGTTAGTGTAACCGTTACAGCCGATAAGTTTGGTGGAAATAGCAGTGCGAATGCCGATATTGAAATGATCAAAGCTTCGGCAAAAATCATCGGAGTTGTGACCGATGCCAAGAATAATGGAGCCCCGCTTGCCGGAGTGACCGTCTCTGCCGGACCGGCCGGAACAGTAATCACCGGAACCGACGGCAGGTACATCATCGCAAATCTGGTAGAAGATAAATACACACTCACTTTTACCAAACAAGACTATGTGACGATTGTAAAAGAGATTACAGCCACCGATTTTGTGGATGAAACGGTGACGATTGATCTCAGAATGGGCGGTGAAGAACTTCTCCGTGGCTTAACGGCCGATGATCTGCAACATGCCGAGAAATGGTACTATAATGAATACCGGGGTGGAAGAAACGCAGATGAATATCCACACTGGGACTGGGCTTGCAATTATATGTCTACCCTTGATTTCCGTGGTGCGTGGGAAGAACAGAATGAAGGTACTACGCTTCAGATCAGGAATAATGACAACGACCGTAAGAATCCGGCCGATTTGGATGTGTTTGATTCCTTCGTATTCGGTAGTAAGTTAATTACTGCAGAAAATAAGATTCTCTCTTTGAGGGCACGAACGCACAATGCTGATGTATCTGCTCCTGCATATTTTGGTGTGCAGGTGGTGGACCTCTCCGAAAATCAACCCAAATCAGTAAAAATTGGGACAACACGTACGTATGGTTCCGGCAATTATGCCGACTTTGAATTCGACCTGAGTGCTTATGTGGGGAAAGAGGTTATTCTTGCCATTGGAATTTATCGTCAATCGACAGGTGATTATTGGAAACAGCTTGTGTTGCGTGCCATCCGGTTTGCCGACAGAAAAGTGGAAAATTATGGCTGGCTGCCCGGTACCGAAGTGATAGACGGATGGAAACTGACCAAAGAGACAGTGCGTTCAACCATGCCACATACCAAAAAGTCGTTCACAGGGATCAGTCCCGTTACCGGAGATCGCGGCAATTATGTAAATGCCTACCGCGCCTGGAGAACTGTCGGACATGTGGGTGCCGAATGGTCGTTTGTGCCACTGAAAAAAGACCCTGAAGTATTCCCGTCGGAAGGCTACATCCTTAAAACAAGAAATACCCCCGATGTTGATACGAAAGTGCCGGAAGCATACATCTATGCCAAGTTTTCAATTGCAACTGGAAGCAACCAGTTCACACTCAATACCCGTAACTTCGGCAGTAATTTTACCTATTTTAAAATCACCGCTATCGGAAATGACGGGACGGTAACCCATCTTTCGCCGGCATCCAATACCGCCCAGGAGGCCATGGCAGCCGCCAACGGAACCTGGAAATTCAAACATGGCAATGGCGGTGCAGATAATCCGGAAGGATATGCCTCATTCAAATATGATCTTACACAGTTTAACGGCACAGATGTCACCCTGTCTATCGGTGTATATAATGGGGAAGCAAATACCGGCGAGAACAAGCTGGTTATACACAGTATTGAATTGAAATAATCTTTAGCAGCATGAATAGGATGAAAAATTTAATTATTGTACTTGTAAGTCTCCTGTGGCTCATGACCTGTGCCTGCGGAGAAAACGGACCGGATAAGGGTTTCCAGGAGCCCCCACCACAGGAAGAACGGCTGGCAGAGAGAAATCTGACACGTGCCATAGAACTTGCCGACAACACCATCAATGCGCATTTCACCGGAAGTGGGATGGCCATGGCCAGATATTATAACCCTTATACCGGCGCAAGATCCGATGAAAAAGGGAGTGTATGGATGTATACCAGCGCCATTGAAGCGGTAAATGCAATCCTGCACGCTCTTCAGGCCGAGAAAGTAGCGGACGATGCATCACTATACAACAAACATTATACCCGGTTTGTGGAAGTGTTGGATAATTTATATGACAATGCCGATTATTATCTCGGTACATTCTCACTTACCTCGTATACACAAACCAAAGAATGGACCGTATACGGAGTGAACCGGGGGGCTTCGAAGGGAGGTGCCAAAGTAGAGGGCATAGAGAATGTGTATGACGACCAAATGTGGCTGGTACGGGAACTGATGGAATCATATAAACTGACAGGCAAGGAGACCTACCTGGAAAAAGCCGAATACCTGACAGAATATGTACTGGATGGATGGGATTGCACGATTGATGCGAATGGTAATGAGGTAGGCGGTATCACATGGGGTCCCGGCTACGTGACCAAACATGCCTGTAGTAACGGTCCTATGGTCAGTCCCCTTGTATGGCTTCATGAACTGTATAAAGAGAAAAACGACGAAGTGATCCATCGTTTTATCGATGCGGGTGATATGAAAACAAGAAAAACCGTATCCCTGAAGAAAAGCGATTACTACCTCGCATTTGCCAAAAAGATTTATGAATGGCAAAAAGAAGCGTTGCTACGTGGAGACGGAGTCTATGATGACATGATGGGTGGGTGTACGCCTGGTGCACCCCAGTTGGAGACAATAGATGGCGTAACCTACCGGAAAGGAATCACCTGTCGCGATAAGGTAGGGCCGGCAATCAGCTACAACAGCGGTACCATGCTCTCCGGAGCTGCCGATCTATATCGGGCTACTGCGGATGAAAAATACCTCTCTGACGGAAAGAAACTTTCTGATGCAAGTTTTGCCTTTTTTGCAAAGAAAGGAACCAACCTTCCCGACTATTATACCTACAACATCAGTGGTTTCAATAACTGGTTTAATGGTGTATTGATGCGAGGCTATGTAGATCTTTTTCCGGCAAATAAAAACGTTTCAACGTACATCGCCACATTTCAGCAGAATCTCGACTATGGGTATGATCACTTTCTATACAAGGGTTTTCTCCCCACAAATCTGTTGGTGGGATGGAGCCAGAATAACAGCAACAACAGGATTGAAGGAATGTTTAGCTTTGCTTTCGCTGCTGAATATGCTGTGTTATCACGCTACGAGTTGACTAAATAACACAAATAACATACATTGGAATGATGAAGACTTTTTTTATAAATGCGAAATTATTTTCGCAAATGATCCTGTTTACACTTTTACTTATTCCTGCCACAGTGCTGGCACAGGGTGTAAATGTGACGGGAGTGGTGAGAGACAGCGGCAATGAACCGTTACCCGGGGCGACCGTAGTCATCAAAAATAGTACCGTGGGAACAGTGACCGACATGGATGGGAAGTATACCATCGTGGTTCCTGCCAATGCAGTGCTTGAATTCAATTTTTTAGGGTTCACAACAAAAGAAGAACCTGTGAACGGACGCGCTGTCATTGATGTAACACTGGAATATGAGGAGCAGAGCCTCGATGAGGTGGTTGTGGTGGGATATGCCACACAAAAAAAGGTCACCCTGACGGGAGCCGTTTCGGGTGTGAAAGGTTCTGACATGATTCAGACAAGAAATGAAAATCCGCAGAATATGCTCACAGGGCGAATTGCCGGCGTGAGGGTATGGCAGAAAAGTGCCGAACCGGGATCGTTCAACAACAGTTTCGATATTCGTGGTCTGGGAAGTCCGTTGGTGGTAATCGATGGAATACCCCGCAGTGCCGGCGAGTTTCAGCGACTCAATCCCAACGACATTGAAGACGTGTCGGTACTTAAAGATGCATCGGCAGCCATTTACGGCGTAAGAGCCGCCAATGGTGTGGTGCTTGTTACCACAAAGAAGGGATCGAAAGATGGGAAAACCGATGTGGCTTTCAATGCGTCCTATACTTTTCAGAAACCTTCGGGAATGCCGGTGCTTGCCGATCCTTTTGAGACAATGACGCTTTACAACGAGCGTGCAATGAACAACATCAATGGTGGTAACATCATTTTCCCCGAGAGTATGTTCGAAGCATACCGCAATGGGACACGCCGCACCACAGACTGGACTTCCTTGCTCTTCTCCGATTACTCTCCCCAGACCCAGCAGGATCTGAGCATTACCGGAGGAAGCGAGAAAACCCAATATTACATCGGAATGGGTTATCTCTTTCAGGAAGGTTTTTTCAAGTCGGGTGATTTGAATTACAACAAGATAAACCTGCGCTCCAATATCACCACAGAGATCGTCGACGGACTGACCTTCGACCTGAACCTGAGTGGTATTGCCGATCAACGCAACAACCCCTATTCGGGTTCGGTGGATATCATCCGCAACTACTGGCGTCAGGGAGTACTCTTTCCTGCATACGCCGATCCGGAGAATACCATGCTCAACTATGAAGGATTGGATCTGGAGGAAAACACAGTGGCAAAGATGACCTCCGATATCTCCGGTTACCGAAAATATGCCCAGAAGTATTTTATGTCGTCGGCAGGACTTAACTATGATTTTGGAAAAATTTCCGATGTATTGAAAGGTCTTTCGGCTAAAGCACTGGTGAGCTATGATTACCGGATGGATGATAACAACATCAACCGCAGAGAGTACTATCAGTATATGTACAATGATTTGACGGGCAACTATGATGCGAAACTGTATAATAACAGTTCTCCCAATCAGATCAGAAGAGAACTCTACAGCAAGCAGCAGATATTGGGACAGTTCATCTTGAACTACAACAGGCAGTTTGAAGGATTACACAATGTAAGCGGTATCCTGGGCTGGGAAACCCAGAAACGTACCGGTGATAACTTTTATGCACAACGTGATCTCGCCTTCGGCATGGAATACCTTTTGGCAGGTGTGGATGAAAATCAGTTAGGAGGCATGCAAAGCGGACTCAACGATATTTACGAACTGGCCAATTCGGCCCTGATAGGTAGGGCAAATTATACGTATGCCGACCGTTATATTGCGGAAGCACAATTCCGTTATGACGGATCTTCCAAGTTCGCCAAAGGACATCAGTGGGGTTTCTTTCCATCTGCTTCTGTCGGATGGCGAGTATCAGAAGAACCTTTCTTTAAGGAGTGGGAGAGTGCATCTTTTGTAGACCAGCTTAAATTGCGGGCAAGTTATGGCGTACTGGGTGATGACGGAGAACTACAATATGACTGGGCTACCGGTTATACTTATCCCGCCACTTCCGGAAATGCGGAAAAAGGATATTACAATCAATATGCTCCGGGTTATATTTTTGGAGATGAGTTTGTGTACGGTGTATCCACGCTCGCTCTTCCCAACAGGCTCATAACCTGGTTTACTGCCCGTACGCTCGACGTGGGTGTAGATTTTGAAGGTTGGAATGGTCTTTTTGGTTTTTCCTTCGACTTCTTTAACAGGGAAAGACATGGACGTTTTGCACGTCGGTCGGGTGATCTTCCCACCGTGGTGGGTGCAACGGCACCCAGAGAGAATCTCGATAGCGACCGCCATTTTGGTATGGATCTGGAGCTCTCACACCGCCACAGGATTGGAGAGTTTTATTATCGGGTGAAGGCAATTGGCACCATTACCCGTCAACAGTACCTTACTGCTTCGGAAAAAGGCCCTTACGGTAACTCGTACGACAGGTGGCGTAACGACAACCTTACAAACCGTTATCAGGGTATGCAGTTTGGATACGAGTCGGCCGGACGCTATGAAAGCTGGGAAGACATCTGGAGGTATCCCATCTATAAGGACAGGAACATCCTGCCGGGTGACTATAAATATGAGGACTGGAATGGTGACGGAGAGATAAATGGGTTGGATGTACACCCATTCGCGTTTGATCAGACTCCCTGGTTAAATTATAGTCTCACCTTCGACGGAAATTACAAAAATATGGATCTAAGCATCCTCCTGCAGGGATCGGCTTTGGGTTCCATGGAGTACCGGGAGCCGCTCTACTCAATCTGGGGAAGTAACGGGGGAGGCACATTGGTGCAATACCTCGACCGTTGGCATCCTACGGATGCGCTGGCAGACCCCTATGATCCGGAAACAGAGTGGATCGGAGGTTATTACGGGTTTACGGGTAACTATCCGTTTGGAAATTCAAGATTCAACCGCGTCAGTACCGCCTATCTCCGTCTGAAGAGTATTGAAGTGGGTTACACATTGCCGAAACTGGAATCGTTCTCATCGATGGATTTGCGGCTTTTTGCTAATGCATATAACTTGCTGACATTCACCGGTGTCAGGTTTGTGGACCCGGAGCATCCCGACGATGATTTGGGAAGGATGTATCCGCTGAACAAAACGTTTACCGTAGGACTTTCTCTTAAATTCTAATCTTTTGAGTATATATTAAAATGAAGAAAATGAATAAAATAGTTCAACTTGTACTGGCTTTGTTCCTGTTGACCACTGCATGTGCAGATCTGGACATTCCGCCGAAAAATATTATCAGCGATGAAGATCTGCTGACCAATGAATCGGGCATGGAGATCTACATGGCCCGGATGTACAGCAACATGCCGTTCGAAGATTTCAAATATATGGCCGAATGGGGCGTTGAATTCAACTCCTGGCTCGGAGCCATGGGGATTGAAGGCACGGGTGAAGCATTGAACCGCGATGGTATCTCCCGGGCATTTACTTCTGAGCGGACTCCCTATTGGGGTAAGGCATTTACCCTGCTCAGAGATGCCAATTATCTGATAGAGACTTTGCCGCTTTACGAAGCTTCTTTTCCTGAGAAGATGTACAATCATTATCTGGGTGAGGCTTATTTTGTGAGAGCATTTGTTTTTGACGCCATGGCACGCCGGTTTGGTGGTGTGCCGCTGGTGACGAAGGTGATCCAATACCCGGCAGCACAGGATGCGCTGGAGGTGCCTCGTGCATCTGAGGAGGAGACCTGGGATCAGGTATTGGCCGACTTTAACCGGGCAGCCGAACTGTTGTCTGAAAAGAGTCCCAAAAGCGGCTATGCCAACAAATATGTGGCTCTGGCGTTCAAGTCGGAAGCCATGTTATACGCCGGAAGCGTAGCCAAATACAATGAGAAGGTATCAGGCAGGCTCACCGGATTTGGAGAGAAGACCGGCGTCAGAGTCATAGGTTTTGCCGAGGATGCATGGCAAGCTGCTTCTGAGAAATACTTCCGGGAAGCATACCTTGCAGCACAGGAGATCATCAAAGAGGGAGGCTATTCACTTTATAAAAAGAAATGGGCTGCTAATAATCCCGAAGCACAATACCAAAATATGGTGGATATGTTCAGTGATCCGGAAAGCCCCGAGAATATCTACGTGAAAAAATATGCATACCCGACCCTCACGCACGGCTATGATGCCTACAGCGCACCGTTCATCTTCAAGGCTCCCCTGGCATCGGGTACCTGTGTCACGCTAGACTTCCTGGAACTTTATGAAGGTTTTGACAGATATCCTGACGGCACAGTAAAAGTGACCACCGGAAATACGAATACAGCGGGCAAGTATCTGATGTACGACTCACCCCTCGACTTTTTCAAAAATGCCGAACCGCGACTGCGCGCTTATGTGATCTTTCCGGGCGACAGGTTCAAAGGAAAGGATATCGAGATACGGGCAGGGGTATATACAGGTAGCGAACCCATCGACCCCCTATTCAACAATTATACCTACCAGAGTGCAGAAACAAGGTACCAAAATCTGGATGCTTACAAGCAACAACCCAAAACGCTTTATCTCAGTCCAAGAGAAGGCAGCGGTCAGGATACACTGATTTACAACGGCGCTAAAATGACTGCGGCTGGTGCAAACGGACCTTTCTATGATAACGGGGAAGGATGTCTGACAGGCCTCTACGGAAGAAAGTGGCTCAATGATGATCCTTCCTTTGAGGCAGGTGAGGGGAAATCGGATCAGCATTTTGTGCTGATGCGTTATGCCGAGGTATTATTGAATGCTGCTGAAGCAGCTGTTGAACTATCCCTGGCAGGACAATCTTCACCCGATGGATCAGATCTTTTGCAGGTTGCTACCGATAATGTCAACCTTATCCGGGAGAGAGCCGGTGCTTCATTGCTTTCTTCTCCGATCATAGCCAGTGACGAAGGACGTAATATCGTACGCAAGGAGAGACGCAAGGAGTTGGCTCTGGAACATAAAACCAAGTGGGATATCCGTCGTTGGCGCGTGCAACATTACGAAAACAGGGATGGTTTCTGGGGTGAAGAGAGAAACAAGGATGTCTTCAGCAACAACAACCGTTACAGATTTCGTGGACTTTACCCATTCTTTTCAACCGAGAGCGGGAAGTACTTCTTCGATGCCCGTTTTCAATGGGTGAGCCTGAAGACCTTTGAATACAACGTGGTAGATTATTACTTTTCCATTCCTGGCGGTGAGGTGACGAAGAGTCCTGTAATCGACCAACAACCAAACAGATAATAACGTTAACATAGATAGTCGTATGAACAAGATAGTATTTTTATTGGTTTCTCTCCTCTTGCTTGGTTCCTGTAGCATGTTTGAGCTGGATAACTACGAGGCTCCTTCGGAGACACTGGAGGGGGAAGTCGTGGACGCAGCGACCGGAGAACCGGTGCTCACAGACCAGGGTAGTGAAGGAATCAGGGTGCGCCTTACGGAGCTCAGCTGGGGTGATAATGCAACCCATAACCCCGATTTTTTCTGTATGCCCGACGGTACCTTCCGGAATACCAAACTTTTTAAAGGGGAGTATAATGTGAGAATTGACGGCCCATTTATTCCGTTGTTGAGGGAAGATGATCGCGGGGTACCCATTGCCGACGAAACGCAGACTATGCAGATCAAGGGTGTGACGAAGACCAGGTTTGAAGTACAGCCCTTTCTGAATGTGGAATGGGTGGAAGAGCCTGTTGTGATCAACGGCAAGATTCGGGCCAAGGTGAAAGTGACCCGAGGCGTATCTGAGGAAGAGTTCCGGCAGAAAATAGAACCCATGGGCGGATACAGCAGCACCTTCCTGAATGTAACCGACATCCAGCTTTTTGTGAGCTATTCTTCTGCTGTGGGCTATCGTGCCCGGGATGAAAGATGGTCTAGATCGATCGAATATTCCGGCTCATCGTTCACGGATTTGCTGGGTGAAACCATCACCATCGAGTCGAACGGAACCATTCCTCCAGGACGGGTCGTCTTCATTCGGGCGGCTTCACGGATAAATTACGATACCCCCCGGGGTAGCGGTACCCGGCGATGGAATTATAATGAACCGCTGGAGGTGATGATCCCGTGATAATTGATTATTTTTATGCTTCAAAGCCTCTCCACAAAAGAGAGACTTTGAAGCATATTTTTTGTAACTAAAACAGATCTTATGAGAAAATTATGGATCGCATTTTTTACGTTATTGGGTATGCAGCTGTATGCCCAGGAGGCGAAAGAGGTGCGCACTACTTTCCAGACATCCCGTGAGTGGAGGCCCACCATCGATGTGAGAGCCGACGCGGTCATGGTCTACGGGGTGGGAGGAAACCCTTCCGACAAATCGGGGAAAGTCCCTTTTGAAGAAAGGATACGTTCATGGAGAGAGAAAGGATACACCGCTCATTACATGACCGGCATAGCCTGGGGTGAGTATCAGGATTATTTCACCGGGGAGTGGGACGGTAAGATGCACCTCGATGAAGGGCAGGTTGAGCTGAACGGCGATACAATCTGGCATGGGCATATGGTACCCTATATTGTACCCACCGATAATTTCCTTACCTATCTGAAGGAACGACATGTAAAAAGGGCCATCGACGCCGGCATTGAAGCCATCTTTATGGAGGAGCCCGAGTTTTGGACCAGAGCAGGCTACAGTGAGGCTTTTAAACGGGAATGGGAAAAGTTTTATGGTTTTCCCTGGCGTGCACAGCATCTGTCGCCCGAAAACAGCTATCTCTCCAACAAACTGAAATATCATCTCTATTATAAGGCACTCGATGAGGTCTTTTCCTATGCCAAGGAATATGGAAAAAGCAAGGGAATGGAGGTGAAGTGTTATGTTCCCACCCATTCACTGGTCAACTATTCCCAATGGAAAATCGTCAGTCCCGAAGCAAGCCTGGCTTCACTGCGTTCGGTCGATGGGTATATCGCCCAGGTGTGGACCGGTACTTCCCGAGAACCGAACTATTTTAATGGAAAGATAAAAGAGCGGGTGTTCGAAACTGCTTTTCTGGAGTATGGCTCCATGGAATCGATGACGGCACCCACCGGACGAGAGATCTTCTTCCTGACTGATCCCATTGAGGACTGGCCGCGCGACTGGGTGGATTACAAGAAAAACTATGAGGCTACATTTGCCGCCCAGCTACTCTATCCCCGCATCAATAAATATGAGATCATGCCCTGGCCGGAACGTATTTACGAGGGTTTGTACCGTACCAGTCGCGACAGTGATAAAAAAGAACGGATCCCCCGACACTATTCCACGCAGATGCAGGTGATGATCAACACACTTGGTGAGATGCCGCAGACCACCCAGCGAGTAGCGGGTTCTCACGGTATTGGTGTCATGATGTCCAATTCACTCATGTTCCAACGTTTTCCCGAACATGCGGGCTACGAAGATCCGCAACTGGCCAACTTTTACGGACAAACGCTTCCTTTACTCAAGAGAGGAGTACCTGTGGAGACGGTGCACATGGAAAACCTTTCCTACCGCGAAACACTGCAGAATATGCATCTGCTTATCCTTTCTTACTCCGGCATGAAGCCGATGGAAGCGGATGCGCACACACACCTGGCTGACTGGGTAAACAATGGAGGGGTACTTCTCTATTGCGGCAGGGACAGCGATCCTTTTCAGCAGGTGCCGGAATGGTGGAACAGCGGCACGAACAATTTTGTTACTGCTGCCGGTCATCTGTTTTCACAACTTGGATTAAGCGGTTCATTGAATGAAGGTGAATACAAGGTAGGTAAAGGTAAAGTCTATATCCTGCGAAACGACCCCAAAGAATTTGTTCTTAACGAAAATGGAGATCAAAAGTTTGTCGGTCTGTTGCAAAGGTTGTATCGTGAGTCAGCAGGTAAGAACCTTCTTCTTAAGAACTATTTCAGCCTGGAAAGAGGCCCTTACAGGATTATATCTGTACTCGACGAGTCGATGTCTTCCTCTCCCTATGTGGCAAAAGGCAATTTTATTGATCTCTTTGATCCCGAAATACCTGTGTTGCGAGAAAAGATTGTCCGTCCCGGCGAACAGGCTTTGCTTTTCGATATAAACTCCCTCAAAGAGAAGAAGCCCCGCGTGCTTGCCACAGCAGCACGTGTGAGTGATGAGAATAACACGGCTCATAACTATAGCTTCACCGTGAAAAGTCCGGTAAATACCACCAATGTGATGCGCATTCTTTTGCCGGAGAAACCGCAAATCAGCGAGATAAGGAATAGTGACGGTGAAGAAATTGATTACGAGATGTCATGGGATCAGAAAAGCAAAACCGCTTTTCTCCGGTTTGAAAATAACCCCGCCGGCATATCGGTCATGCTAAAATGGTAAACTTGCAGGAGAAAAAACAGATAAACTGAACAACAATGAAGAAAATTAATTTGACGGGATTCTTTTATTTTTTTGGGATCATCATTACACTGGGTGCCCGCCCTTTCGCACCGGTAGATTATGTCAGTACACTGGTCGGCACAGACTCCAAATATGAACTTTCCACCGGGAACACCTACCCGGCCATCGCGTTGCCCTGGGGGATGAACTTCTGGTCACCCCAAACCGGTAAGATGGGAGATGGGTGGATGTACACCTACCATGCCGATAAGATCAGGGGGTTTAAACAGACCCATCAGCCCAGCCCCTGGATGAACGACTATGGCCAGTTCTCACTGATGCCCGTCACGGGAAAGCCTCATTTCGACGAAGAGGAGAGAGCAAGCTGGTTCTCGCACAAGGCTGAGGTGGCCAGGCCTCACTATTACAGGGTGTATCTGGCCGATCATGACGTGACTACCGAGATCACGCCGACAGAACGGGCTGCCATGTTCCGGTTTACCTTCCCGGAAAGTGACAGTTCTTTCGTCATCGTCGATGCATTCGACAAAGGTTCCCACATCCGGATTATTCCCGAAGAACAGATGATCACGGGATACACAACCCGTAACAGTGGTGGCGTTCCCGATAACTTCAGGAACTATTTTGTGATCCGTTTCGATAAACCCTTCACCTGGTTTGGTGCCGTGAAAGAGGGTGTCATCGCCGAAGAGGAAACAGCTTATACAGGGAATCATGCCGGTGCGGTAATCGGTTTTCAAACAACCAACAACGAGCAGGTGCATGCCCATGTGGCGTCCTCCTTTATCAGTGAAGCACAGGCGTTGCTGAACCTGCATGAACTGGGAGACGACTCTTTCGAGGGGATCATGATGAAGGGCGAATCACGTTGGAATGAAGTACTGGGAAGAATCAGGGTAGAGGATGACAACATCGACAACATCCGTACCTTTTATTCGAACCTCTATCGCACGGTGCTCTTTCCGAGGAACCTGTCGGAGATCGATGCCGATGGCAATATTTATCACTACAGCCCGTATAACGGCAAGGTGCTTCCCGGTTACATGTTTACCGATACCGGTTTCTGGGATACGTTCAGAAGCCTCTTTCCCTTTCTCAATTTTGTTTACCCCTCCGAGAACGTGAAGATGCAGGAAGGATTGGTCAATGCCTATAAAGAGAGCGGCTTTCTTCCCGAATGGGCCAGTCCCGGCCACCGGAATATTATGGTGGGCAACAATTCTGCCTCGGTTGTGGCAGACGCCTACATAAAAGGGTTGAGAGGATACGATACCGAAACACTCTGGGAAGCGCTCAAACATGGTGCAAACAGCGTGCATCCCACGGTACCTGCATCCGGCCGTACCGGCTATGCAGAATATAACAAATATGGTTATATCCCCAACAATGTGGGAATTAGCCAAAACGTGGCCCGTACATTGGAGTATGCCTATAACGACTGGAGCATTTACAGCTTCGGAAAAGCCTTGGGCAAGCCTGAGTCGGAAATTGCCATCTACGGCGAACGGGCAATGAACTACAAAAACCTCTTCAACCCGGAGCATAAGCTGATGGCGGGGCGTGCCGACGACGGCTCCTTTTCAGCGGAATTTGATCCGGCGGCCTGGAGCCGCGATTTCACCGAGGGCAACAGCTGGCACTACTCGTGGTCCGTTTTTCATGATCCACAGGGATTGATCGACCTGATGGGAGGCAAAAAATCTTTCACCGGCATGCTCGACTCGGTATTTCTTATTCCCGGTGCAGAGGGGCTGAAGAGCCGTTCCATGATTCACGAGATGCGGGAAATGCAGGTGATGGACATGGGCCAGTACGCACACGGAAACCAGCCTATTCAGCACATGGTTTACCTTTACAACTACGCCGGTGAGCCCTGGAAGGCACAATACTGGTCGCGCGAGATCATGGATAAACTCTATTCGGATACACCCGACGGTTACTGCGGTGATGAAGACAACGGGCAGACATCGGCCTGGTATGTTTTCTCGGCTCTGGGCTTTTATCCTGTCTGCCCCGGGAGCAACGAGTACATCCTGGGATCCCCTCTTTTTCGTTCTGCAGAGATCGCTCTGGAGAATGGAAAGTCGTTAAGGATTACCACCAAGGAAAATGGAGCGGACAACCGATATATCCGCGAAATGAAACGAAACGGCAAAAAATACAGCCGAAACTTCCTGCGCCACGATGATCTGATGAAAGGTGGTGAGGTGACATTCAGGATGAGCCCCCTGCCCAACAAAGAAAGAGGTACAAAAGAGACTGATCTGCCCTATTCTTTCTCGCGAAAAGATAAACCAAATAATTAAATAAACAGGTAAGGATGATATTGCGAGTCTCATCCATAAGAAAATAGATTGCATGAAACATTTTATTCCTATTTTTATTGCTTTTTTAACAGGAGGCTTGTTCCTTCAGGGTTGTCAATCGCCGGGATCCGGTTTTGAAAAGGAAGCCGGATCCTCTTTTAGGGCACCCGCTTATCCGCTCGTCACGGTGGATCCCTATTTCAGTGCGTGGTCCATGGCCGATCAGCTCTTTGATGCTCCCGTGAAACACTGGACCGGCAGAAATCAATCGCTTGCCGGGGTACTGCGTGTAGACGGAGAAACTTATCGCTTTCTGGGAAAAGAGGACATTCCGCTGCAACCGGTGATTCCGACAGCCAGGTTCGATGCCTGGGAGGGGAAATATGTATACACTGCTCCCGCAGAAGGATGGGAGCAGCCCGGTTTCGACGATTCCTCCTGGAAAAACGGCAAGGGTGCCTTCGGTACACCCGGTAGCAGCGACACATCCACACCGTGGGAGACCGACGAGATATGGGTACGCCGCACCTTTTCAATGCCTGAGATAGCCGAAGGTGAAAAGCTGTTCCTGGGCTATTCGCACGACGATGATTTTCAACTCTATCTGAACGGTACCCGCATCATCGATACCGGCAACCGGGCAAAAAGCGATCTGGTTGTGGAGATCGACAAAGATTTGTTAAATACGGATGGGGAAAATGTTATCGCAGCCTGGTGTCTTGACAGGGGAGGACTGGCCTATGTGGATTTCGGTATATTGAAAGAAAGCGACCAGCAGGACTTTTTCGAGCAAACAGCAGTACAGAATGAGGTAAAAATTACCGCCACACAAACAAAATATCATTTTACCTGCGGCCCTGTGGATCTGATGGTTGAGTTTGTGTCACCACTTATGATGGACGACCTGAACCTGCTTTCCCGCCCCGTCAATTATATCAACTACGAGGTAGTATCCAACAACGGGAAACAACATGAGGTGGAAATTTATTTTGAAGCGACACCCGAATGGGCAGTGCACGAACTGAACCAGGAGGTGGAGCTGACTACCGGCAGGAGCGGAGATGTAACTTTTGCCCGCACCGGTACCACGGCACAACCTGTTCTGCAGCGTAAGGGTGACAATGTCCGGATCGACTGGGGATATTTTTACCTGGCTGCAGGTGACGGGGAGAACAGATCGGTGGCTATTGGTGATTATTCCGTCCTGAAGGAGGCGTTCAAGTCGGAGGGTAGCCTGCCGCAGGGTTCTGAACGCTTTACGGCCCTGATGACCGAATCGATGCCGGTGCTGGCAACAACCGAAAAGCTGGGGCAGATAGCTGCCAGGCCGGTCAGGGGCTTTGTCATGCTCGGTTATGATGATATTGAATCCATCCAGTATTTTGGTCAGAACCTGAAGGCATGGTGGACAAACGGGGGTGAAACAACCTTTGAAGAGGTACTGACCGATGCCGCCACCAGTCATGACTCGGTGATGGAACGATGTGACCGCTGGGACCGGAAAGTATACAACGACCTGTTTCTGGCAGGTGGTGAGAAGTATGCCCGTATCTCTCAGCTGGCTTATCGGCAATCCATCGCGGCTCATAAACTGGTGAAAAGCAGTGAGGGTGAAACCCTGTTCTTGTCGAAAGAAAACTTCAGCAACGGCTCCATCGGTACCGTGGATATTACCTTTCCCTCCTCCCCGCTTTATCTGAAATATAATCCGGAACTGCTTAAGGGAATGATGAATCCCATCTTGTATTACTCGGCCAGCGGTAAATGGACAAAACCTTTTGCAGCGCATGATGTGGGTACCTATCCCTTGGCCAACGGACAGACATACGGCGGAGATATGCCGATTGAGGAGAGCGGCAACATGCTGATCCTTGCTACTGCCATTGCGCACATGGAAGGAAATGCAGCCTATGCCGCACAACACTGGCAGGTATTGTCCACCTGGGCAGACTATCTGCTCGATAACGGGCTTGATCCCGACACCCAGCTTTGCACCGATGACTTTGCCGGACACTTCGCACACAATGCGAATCTCTCCGTCAAGGCGATCATGGGTATTGCCGGATATGGCCGACTGGCAAAGATGCTCGGCAAAGCCGAGGTGGCGGAGAAATATACCGTTGCTGCCAAAACAATGGCACAGGAGTGGATGAAGATGGCCGACGACGAGGATCATTATCGCCTCACATTTGACAAACCCGGTACCTGGAGCCAGAAATATAATATGGTGTGGGATGAATTGCTGGGATTGGATATTTTCCCCGACGAGATCGTTGAAAAGGAAATTGCCTATTACCTCACCAAACAAAACCAGTATGGCCTTCCGCTCGACAACAGGATGACCTATACGAAAGCAGACTGGATCATATGGACGGCTACCATGGCCGACGATAACGATACATTTCACCGGTTTGTTGATCCGCTTTACGGGTACGTGACAGAGACAACAGACAGGGTGCCGCTATCCGACTGGTATGAAACCACCAACGCCAATCAGACAGGCTTCCAGGCCCGCTCGGTGGTGGGTGGATTTTTTATCAAAACATTGAAGAAGTAGAATTACGCCCCTTTTTGCATTATAAATCCGGGTCTACCCACGCCAGACAGGCAGGAATAGACCCGGATTCTTATTGGGATTTACTCATGACAAAACACCCAACGCCTCTTCATAAAGTGTGACCTTCTCCAGCCGGTCGTCGTGTACAATATAGGTATTTTCCACGCCCACAGCACCAATGCCGGGCAATACGAATTTGGGTTCGATGGCAATGGCCATACCGGGCTCCAGTACATCCTTTGAACGTGGGGTGAGCACGGGAGGTTCATTGATCTCCAGTCCCACGCCGTGGCCCACAAATCTGGCCTGTTGCGCGGTTCCCATGAAATATGCTTCCAGCTTATTCTCTCTGACGATTTTCTCGGCCAGATGCCAGAGCTCCGCACAGGGAACACCTGCTTTTGTGGTGGCTTCCAGGGTGTGCACAATGTCGAGTGATACCTGATGTGCTTTATAGGCAATGTCAGGGGCATGTTCAATCACGAAAGTACGGGTCATGTCGTCCATATTGGGACGGTAGTTGCCCGCCATATCCACCATCAGGGTGGTACCGGGTGTGAGCGGTGTGCCATTGGCTCCCAGGGGAAGCAGTGGAGTAATACCTCCCCCCCCCAACGCATAATCATAGGGGGAGGGAGCCTGCGCATTGTCACCCGCCAGCATGCTCCCCATAAAAATATCCATGTTCTCTCCAAAAGAGCGGAAGATGCCCGCCGACCCATGTAGGCGCATCTGCCGTTCAATTTCAATCTGCAGCGCCAGGTCGGTCATCCCTTTGCGGTAGAGGGAGGGGATCAATTCATACACTTTTGTGTGAATGGCTGCGCTCTCGCGTATCTGGTTCAGTTCATACTCCGACTTGACCGATCTGAGGGTTCTGATTGCAGCAGAGATGTTTTTGATTTCGGGCATCTCCAGCGCCGCCTGTAGACGGAGCGCTGCACTGAGTGTGACGGTATCACTTTCAAGCAGAACCTGTTTGGGAACCTGCAAGCCGGCTTCACGGAGCAGGCTGGGTATCTGCTCAGGCTTACGGATTCCGACGATGTTTTCCCCCGACAAACCCGTGGGACGTCTCACAAAAAGGAGCGGCTCTCCCTCCGCATATACCAGTATATAACCGTCGAAAATGAATCCGGTGAGCCAGTATTGATTCACCGATGAGGTGATGAGGCAGGCTTCGGCCTGCATAGCGATGAGGACTTGCTGCAGTTTCAGCAGTCTTGCATTTTTTTCTGTCGTTGGCAGTGGGTTCATGAAAAATGAAGTTTACATCAAATATACTACATTCCTCCCGGCTTTGCTATGCTGATGGTGAGCGTATACCGCTAAAAAATCTTAATCGAAAAGAGAAAACGTTACCTTTTTGAAATGTGTGCAGGAAGAGAAGGTGCAATAAAAAAAATAAACTACCTTTACGCATAGCTATATAGACAGACGGTGAACGAAAGAATACTTATCATTGAAGATGACCGCTCTTACGGAGCCATGCTGGTGAAGTGGTTCGAGAGAAACGGATATACTGCCACGTTGTGCTCCGGTATGACGATGGCCTGGGACGCGTTGTCCAAATCGACATATCGACTTATCTTGTCTGATCTGCGCCTGCCCGACGGCGATGGCATCATGTTACTGAACGGGTTAAAAGAGAAAGGAACGGATACACCGGTGATTATCATGACCGGTTATGGTGATGTGCGGACTGCCGTTTCTGCCATCAAACTGGGAGCTTTCGACTATCTGGAGAAACCAATCAATCCCTCGCTGCTCGACCAAAAAATAAAGGACGTTTTTGAGACGGCTAAAACGGACAAATCATCGAAGATCAAGGCGGCACATGCGCAAACCCAGCCAGCCAGTTCCGGAAGTATTGTATTTGGTCGCAGTCCTCTTTCCGTGCAGATGTACTCGCATATCAATCTGGTTGCACCCACACAGATGGCTGTGATGATCATGGGGGAAAGTGGCACGGGAAAAGAAAGTGTGGCCCGGATGATTCATGAACGGAGCAATCGTGCTGCGGGACCTTTCATTGCTGTAGACTGCGGAAGCCTCTCCATGGAGCTGGCGCCCAGTGAACTGTTTGGACATAAGAAAGGATCGTTTACCTCTGCCATCGAAAATAAAACTGGCTTTTTTGCAGAAGCCCGCGGTGGTACACTCTTTCTCGATGAAGTGGGAAACCTGCCCTATGGTGTACAGATGCAGATGCTCCGATCATTGCAGGAGAAAAAAATAAGGCCGGTGGGTACTTCCACCGATATCGATGTGGATGTACGCATCATCACTGCCACCAATGAGAATCTGGAAAAAGCCATTGCCGAAGGTCGATTCAGAGAAGATTTGTACCATCGTCTCAATGAATTTATGATTGAGGTACCTCCTTTGAGAGCCTGCGTATCGGATGTGAAACTCTACGCCGATCATTTCAGGAAAGAGGCAAATAGCGAACTCGACAGGCAGGTGATTTCCATTTCGGCCGAGGCATGCATAAGACTTGAAAACTACAGCTGGCCGGGAAACCTGCGTGAATTGCGCAATGTAATCCGTCGCTCGGTACTTTTTTCGAACGGCGAGACCATCACCCTGGAGAGTCTGCCTGTTTTAACCGAAAAAAAGACAGACAGCGAAAAAAAGACGGAAATATCCCTGTTGCGGGAACCTGATCAGGAAAAAGAGATCATCATGGAAGCGCTGGAGCGTGTGAACGGAAACAAAACAAGAGCCGCCCTGTTGCTGCAGATCGACAGGAAAACGCTCTACAACAAGATTCATCTTTACGGCATCGGGTTATAAGAAATCTTTCCGGATGGTGCCTGTAAATAATTCGAGCTTATCAATTGTCGCCAGGAGCTCTTCTTTCCAGTCGGGCCAGACCTCTTCGCTTGCTCCACGCAGGCTATCCATCTTGCGCAATGCAACGCAAAGATGGCCGGCGTCCAGTTGACCGTAAAAGGGGTGTATCCGATGACACAATTGCTGTGCTTCCAGAAAACTGTTATGCCTGATCAACTCCTTTAATTCCTGCAGATCATTGTGTGAGGATTGTACAAAACCGGAGAGAATATCTTTTATGGCCAGGCTATCCCCGTTGAACATGGCTGATAGCTGCGGGAACCGATCGGAAAGATGTGCATCATCTATTTTATGCTCCTTTATACCGGTTAGAATTTGCAGGAGCTGTCCCATCTTCACAGGCTTGGCTATTAAACCCGCAAATCCCGCTTCCAATGCCTGCTCAAGGGTGTATTCATCCAAGGCAGTCATCAGCCACACAGGGATAACATCATCTTTTGCACGGATCTCGTGCAGGATGTCAAGTCCCGTAGTTTCTCCCATCTGCATATCGGTGAACACCATATCGAACGATGAAATAACCCGGATAAACCCTTTTACGTCCCGCGCGCTGTTGCATAGTTTTACCTTAAAACCATTCCCGATGAGATATTCCCGAAGCATATTTCCCAAGGAGGTGTCATCCTCAAAGAGCAGGATTTTCCTGATTTTTCTGTTGTCGGCGACCACTTCCGAGATTTGATCCATGTTGGTGAGATGGTCTATTGGAGCAATCGGTAACCGGATGGTGACCGTGGTACCGATCTCTTTTTCGGAAATGAGCGATATCTTACCCTGAAGTGAATCGACAAGGCCCTTTGTCACATACAAACCAAATCCGTTGCCCTCAGTCTTTAACCGGTTCTTGATGCGGGAAAATGGTTTAAATATTTGTGCAATATCCTCCTTCTCAATGCCGATTCCCGTATCTGATACCGTGAATATAAGCTGTTCATCCTGTTGCAGTTTAACCATGATGGTTCCCTGCAATGTATATTTTACCGCGTTTGATATCACGTTGATGAGTATCTGTTTGAGTACCGTATAGTCCGTCTCCACGTAAAAGGGGGTCTTCACATGATTTTCAAACTTCAGGATGAGTCTTTTTTCATCGGTGAAAGGGCGAAACATGCCGATGACGTCTTCCACCAATTCAATTAAATGGAAACGGCTGAAATGAAGGACACTCTTGTTACTCTCCATGCGGGAAAACTCAAGCAGGTTTGTGAGCATGCTCAGAATATGCAATCCTGCGTTCCGGGCAGAACGTAGTTGCCTTCTTGTAACACCGGGCAATTCCTCCGAATCCCACATCTCCATATAGCCCATCATAGAACTGAGAGGAGTCTTGATATCGTGAGACACCGAAAGTAATAACTTGTGACGGCTGCTGATCAGTTCTTCGGTGAGCTGTTTTTCCCTTGCCAGATCATCACGCGCCTTTTGTCCTTTATTCAGGTCGTCTATGATAAGGAAGATGATGATCAGGATTAAAATGATGGAGATGGCTCCTACCGAAAGTGCAAAAGTGATGATTCTTCGACTTAACATTTCGCTGTTGTCGGTACCCAGACGGGTTGTTTCAATGGCTTCGTTGTAAAATCGGGTAATGAGCTGAGATATCCTCAATGAGATGCTCTGTTCCGCAAAGATCAACTCCCTCACTTCCCTCCCGATACCTTCAATTTGAGAAATGTACGTTTTGGAGGCCTCCTCCGTTACCTGTTTTAGATCGGCATACAGCGTGGTATCTACCCGCGACACGGAGTGGGACTCCTGTTCTGTGCGGGCAATGGTTACTGTGGAATCGGGCATTTTTTTTGGATCGAAAAGATCTCTGAGACGTCCCCAGAAATCCTTTTTCGGGGCAGCAACCAGGGTGGTGTCTTTATTCATGGTGATGACAACGGAATCCTGAACGATTTCGTTGTAGGTTTCAATCTTCTTGTCTATTTCCACCACTGGATTTTGTGATCTTAACTGATGGGTCAGTCTGCGTACAATCCTGTTTTTCTCCTGCAACAAGGAGTCTATGTCCCCCAAAAGAACATCCTCTCCTTCTTCAAGTGATATGCTTTTGATATAACTGATTTGTCTGAAAATGTTGTTGCTGATGGAGTCATACTGCTGTTGATATGTCCTTGATGGATAGACCAGATACCGGTTCAGTACATCCTGTGCTTCCTGAACCGATATAATCAGTTCATTGCTGTATGAAAGTACTTCGTAGGCATTGTCCATCACCAGTTTCTGTTCATCAATTCTCTTTTTTAATGTGAGCGAATAAACAAAAAGACCGATGAAATAGAGAAGGATCACCAGCAGGATTAATCCTATTTTTATGCTGATTTTATATTCCGGAGTGTGTGACGCTCGCATGAGGTTTTTTTTTACACCCAAATATACGGGATATATTTTATAAACAACCCTATCCGGTCGGACGAAAACTTTTTTCTCATTGTGGAAATGTCCCCAAGATGTGTGGAACGATTCTACACTTTCTACACCAATTCACAGCCATCTCGTGATACCAATAATGTGGATTAATTTGTTAATGGTTTGATATACAGATGCAATTTGTTTGGCACCCTCATTCATAGATCCTTTTGGCATGAAATCTGTTGAATAGATTACAGACGATGATTCGTTGAATTGTCAATAAAAAAGTTGAATTTAAAAAATCAATGACAAATCATTTAAAGTTTATCATTATGAAAAAAGTTATTTTATCAATCGCCTTTATGGCCGCCGTAACCGCGATGACAGGAGTAGAACAGATAAATGCAGCAAATAAAGAATTTGCAGTCAATATGGTAATGGATGACGATAATGGCTATGTTGAGGTACAGTTAGATTCTCTGAATCCGGCAGTACAGGCATCAGTTACTGCATTAACTACTGAATATGATGTCAAATCATTGAAGTTTAATGCTGAAAAACAGCTTACCAAAGTGATGCTGATCAAGAAAGACGATCAATCCACGAAGAAAGTTTATTTTGATGCGGAAGGTAACGAGGTACCCGCATCGCAACATAAAGCCGAGGCAGCTGAAAAAAGCATACAGGGAGAAACGCCTTCAGCTGAAATCTTCGCCGTACAGCAACAGGATGATGGCTATGCCAACATAAAGTTTGAAGAACTGAACGAAAAAGTGCAAAATGCTGTCCGTGCACTTATCGACAAATATGACCTCAATTCATTGCAGTACAATGCAGACAAAAAAATAACCAAAGTCACAGCTACGAATAAAGAAGACCAGTCGGTGAAGACCGTATATTTCGATGATGAAGGGAAAGAAGTAAATCCCGATGCGGCTTCCCAGAATACAGAGGCTCCCGAGTTATTATAGGAACAAACTACTCTTTCGCACCTCTATATATTTCCTGGTTAACACTACATCAATTATAACTCAGGAGTTACATTGCCCTCTCCACATGTGATATGTGGGAGGGCGATCTCTGTTATATGGGGTAGTCCTTCGTGTGTAGCGTGCATCACGGATCAGGGATTCCATATTTTCCAGGCCGCACGTGCCTGTAGCTCCAGCATTTCCCTGCCGTTTTTTATCAGTGCACCTTTTTCTTTCCCTTTTTTGAGAAACAGGGTTTCTTCGGGGTTATATACCAGGTCGTACAGCAGATGATTGGGTGTAAGAAATTGATATGGTATGTCGGGACAAACATCGCTGTGCGGGAAGGTGCCTACCGGTGATGCGTTCACAATGAGTTGATGAGACGATAATATTTCCTGTGACAGCATTGCATAGGTGAGCCTGTTTTCTCCGGGTGTGCGGGAGACATAAAGCCAATCGATATTCAGATCGTCTAACGCCTGTACTACCGCCTTCGATGCCCCTCCAGTGCCCAGGATCAGGGCTTTCCGGTGGATGGCGGGGTTCAGCATGGGAGTGAGAGAATCACGAAAGCCGACATAATCGGTATTGTAACCGGTCAGCCTGTAAGCGTACATGTCGCCCGGTTTCCTGTCGACCCGGATTACATTGACGGCGCCAATTTTTTCTGCTTCCGGAGATATTTCCTGCAAAAAGGGAATGATTTTTTCCTTGTAGGGTATGGTCACATTGATGCCCCTCAGGTGCTGATGAAAGAGAACCACCCGGCGTATTTCATGAATGTCTTCAATCTCAAAATTCAAATACTCCGCATCAATCTGTTCCCGCTCGAATTTTTCAGTGAAGAACTTCGCCGAAAAAGAGTGTTTCAAAGGAAATCCGATCAGTCCGTAGGTATCCATCTTATTCACATCGTTAAATCACCACATCACCGAATCGATACATCACCACATCGGCTTATTGGCACACTGGTACATTAGTCTATCGGCTTCTCGGCAATATACAGCGTAGCAATCCCCAGGGTATATCTTCTTAGTCTGATGTTTGTAAATCCATTTTTTTTCAGGATCAACATCATATCCCTTCCCTGGGGAAAGACGGCAATTGATTCCGGAAGATACCGGTAGGCGCGCTGCTCGGTGTTGAACAGGCCGGAGAGGAATGGCATCACATACCTGGTATATGTAGTAAAAAGCTCCTTCACCGGTGTTTTTTCGGGTGATGTCAACTCAATGAAAAGGAAAACGCCACCCGGTTTCAGCACACGCAGAACCTCCTGAAAGCTTACGTCGATATTTTCAAAATTGCGTACACCGAAGGCAGCGGTGGCTGCATCAAAGCTGTTCTCGGGGAAGGAGAGGGCAGAACAGTCCTGGTTGTCGAATGAAATGATGTCTCCGAGTCCTTCAGCCGCCACCTTCTTTTTGCCGACCTCCATCATACCGTCGGAAATGTCTATGGCAGTAATCTTTTCCGGATGCAGAATGTGGCATGCCAGCATGGCGAGGTCACCTGTCCCGGTGGCAATGTCGAGGATGTGACGGGGATGGTACCTCTTCAGTTCCTTCAGCGCATCCCGCCGCCAGTAACGATCTATACCCAGCGAGAGGGTTCTGTTCAGCCTGTCGTAATTGGAGGCAATCTCATCGAACATCCGGGATACCTGTTCTTTTTTGGGCTGATGGTTGTTGTAGGGATTTACCTTTTCAACTTTGTAGCTCATTGGTTCAAATAATCAGTTACATGCTTCTCGATGCGCATTTCCAGATCGGCGGCATCGGCCTTTACAAATTTCTCCCCTGTAATCTTTTCATACAGTTCGATGTATCTGTCGGAGACACTATTGCAATATGCATCGGTCATCTCGGGTACCTGTTGTCCTTCATGTCCCTGGAATCCATTTTCCATCAGCCATTTGCGAACAAATTCCTTCGACAGCTGCTTTTGTTCCTCTCCCTTTTCAAAGCGTGCCAGGTATCCGTCGCTGTAAAAATACCGGGATGAGTCGGGGGTGTGAATTTCGTCAATCAGGTAGATCTTTCCATCTTTCTTTCCGAACTCATATTTGGTATCCACCAGGATGAGACCCTTCTCGGCTGCCATCTCGGTACCACGTTTAAACAGCGCATAGGTATACTGTTCCAGCTGTTCATATTCTTCCCTGCTTACCAGGCCCTGGGCAATGATTTCCTCTTTGGAGATGTTTTCATCGTGTCCCTCCTCGGCCTTGGTGGTGGGAGTGATCAGGGGTGTTTCGAACTTCTGATTTTCTCGCAGTCCTTCCGGCAGCGGCAGCCCGCACAACACGCGTGCTCCCTGCTTGTATTCGCGCCAGGCACTGCCGGTGATGTAGCCCCGGATAACCATTTCCACTTTGTAGGGCTCACAACGTACACCCACGGTGACCATCGGGTCGGGCGACGCTTCCTTCCAGTTGGGAACAATGTCGGCAGTGGCATCCAGAAATTTGGCTGCGATCTGGTTGAGTACCTGTCCTTTGTAGGGAATTCCTTTCGGTAGTACAACATCGAATGCCGATATTCTGTCTGTGGCGATCATGACCAGCCGGTCATCGCCTATGCTGTATACATCACGCACTTTTCCGTGGTAAACGCCGTTCTGTCTCGGAAAGTGATAATCTGTTCTTGTTAATGCATTCATATTTTTTTATTTATGATATTTAACTTCGTTGTTATTCTCCCCTTCATACGCTTCCACAATCCGTTGCACCAGCTTGTGGCGTACAATGTCCTTCTTGCTGAATTCCACCGTGGCAATGCCTTTTATTGGGTGCAGCACCTTCATGGCGTGTATGAGTCCCGAGGGCTGTGAATAGGGTAAATCGATCTGCGTAATATCTCCGGTGATGATCATTTTTCCGTTTATCCCCAACCTTGTGAGAAACATCTTTATCTGGGGCTTGGTGGTATTCTGTGCTTCATCGAGGATGATCACCGCATCGTTGAGGGTACGTCCCCGCATAAATGCCAACGGTGCAATCTGAATAATTTTGTTCTCGATGTATTCCTTCAGCTTCAAAGGGGGGATCATATCCTCCAGCGCATCATAGAGCGGTTGCAGATAGGGGTCGATCTTCTCCTTCATGTCACCCGGCAGAAAACCCAGCTTTTCGCCTGCTTCCACGGCGGGGCGACTGAGGATGATCTTACGTACCTGCTTCGTCTTCAAGGCACGCACGGCAAGGGCGATGGCCGTATAGGTTTTTCCCGATCCGGCAGGTCCGATGGCGAAGACCATGTCGTTTGCATCGAACGCCTCTGTCAGTTTCTTTTGGTTGGCCGTACGGGCCAGGATGGGTTTCCCATTTAGTCCGTGAATAATCAGATTGTCCACGTTGATCACGGCAGGAACCTTTCCTTTCACAATATCAAGGATATCTCCTTCCTTCAGCACGTTCATCTCGATGCTGAACTTCTCCAGTTCGTGTACTTTTTCTTCAAATGTGGACAGCTCATCCTCTTCACCAATTACCTTGATCACATTACCCCGTGCCACGATGCGTAGCTTTGGGAACAGTGTCTTCAGTAACTGGATGTTGCTGTTGTTAATCCCGAAAAAAACTACCGGATCCACATTCTCCAATATGATTACCCGTTCAATCATCTTCTATTATTAGAAATTCAGCGAATACTGATGAGGAAGACCTTCCTGTCCTTCAACGTAATTGATGAAGGCGTTGTTCACCAACCTGTTTCCGCCAGGGGTGGGGTAGTTACCCGAGAAATACCAGTCGCCTTGGTTATTCGGACATGCTTTGTGCAGATCTTCAATACGCTGAAAGACTATCTGAACCTCTGCCTTGATATCGGCCGAGGTGAGCATTTGTGCAATCTTGGCCGAGATCTCTTCATCGGTAAAGGGAGCGTAGATATCTTTCACGTAATTGACAATCTCTTCCTTCTTCTTCCGGCTTTGCTCGACAGATTTTTCATATGTCTCGTCGATGATGTGCTGCATGCCCCGCTCCTTTAAGAGTGCAATGGCGGCACGGAACGCGATGAACTCACTCATGCGCGACATATCGATACCGTAACAATCGGGGTATCGTATTTGTGGCGAGGAGGAGACGATGACAATCTTTTTGGGATCGAGACGGTCCAGTATCTTGATGATGCTCTGCTTGAGGGTAGTGCCGCGTACAATGCTGTCGTCGATGATGACCAGGTTGTCTTTTCCCCTGCGCAGGGATCCGTATGTGACATCATAGACGTGTGCGGCAAGGTCGTTGCGGGTATTGCCTTGAGCAATAAAGGTGCGTAGTTTGATGTCTTTGATGGCCACCTTCTCCGAGCGAACACGTTTGGAGAGAATCTCATCGATCTCTTCCTTACTCAGTGTGCTCCCCTTCTCCAGTATCGTGGTTGCCTTCTTGTGGTTGAAATAATCTTCAAGTCCCTGCTGCATGCCGAAGTATGCGACTTCAGCAGTATTTGGGATAAAAGAAAACACCGTGTTTTCCAGGTCATCGCCGATGGATTCAATGATTTTGGGCACCAGTAATTCTCCCAGTTTCTTTCGTTCCCGGTATATGTCGTAGTCGGAGCCCCGTGAGAAGTAAATCCGTTCAAAAGAACAAGGTGTTATCTTTTCCTTTTTCTCCTGAATCTGGTGCAGTGAGATGGTACCGTTTTTCTTTACCACCAAAGCTTCACCTGGCTGTAATTCATGAACTTCTTCCTTTTTCAGGTTGAAGGCTGTCTGGATGACGGGACGCTCTGATGCCACCACCGCCACTTCATCATCGTGGTAATAAAAAGCGCTCCGGATGCCCCAGGGGTCGCGCAGTGCAAAAGCATCGCCGCAGCCCACAAGGCCGCAAAGTGCATAACCTCCGTCCCATATTCTGGATGCCCTGTTCAGCAGGAAAGGGATATCGAGCTTTTCTTCAATCAGGTGGCTCACCTGTTGACCGTTTATATTGCCTTTTTCCAGGTGATCGTACTGGTACTGCACCTCCCTGTCGAGATAATGTCCAATAGACTCCAGCATCACAAACGTGTCGGCATAGTCACGTGGATGCTGACCCTCTTCAATGAGCTGCTGAAACATCTCATCCACATTGGTCATGTTGAAGTTACCCGCCAGGGCAAGACTGCGTGAAGCCCAGTTGTTGCGGCGCAAAAGCGGATGCACGTAGGTCAGTCCGCTCTTCCCGGTAGTGCTGTAACGCAGGTGACCGATAAAGAGCTCTGCAGCGTAAGGTACCGACTTCTTCACGAACTCGATGTCCTGCAGTTGCTTCGGCGTGAATTCCTGAAAGGATGTGTGCACCTTGGAGAATATTTCTGATATGGCACCCGACCCCAGTGCCCGTTCCCGGAAAATAAATTCATTGCCGGGAGATGCCTCCAGTTTTACAGCTCCCAGGCCGGCCCCTTCCTGGCCGCGGTTGTGCTGTTTTTCCATGAGCAAATATAGCTTGTCAAGCCCATACTGCCAGGTTCCGTATTTGTTGTAATAATAGTCGAGGGGTTTGAGAAGGCGGATCACAGCGATGCCGCATTCGTGTTTGATGATGTCCGTCATTGATGAACCTTTCTGTAATTAAGGCACAAATTTACATTTATTTGTGGAGATTCGTTTGTTTTTATACCGATATCTTCTCTTAAAAAATGTGTTATCTTTGTTCCATGAAGAAAAATTAGCATGAATTGGGTACAGTTATTGTCAGCAAAACGATTTGGCATGGAACATTACACCCGTGCCACGAAACATGATCGGACAGAGTATCAGCGCGATTACGACAGGTTGATCTTCTCATCACCTTTTCGGCGTTTACAAAATAAGACACAGGTTTTTCCGCTTCCGGGCAGTATATTTGTGCATAACAGGTTAACACACAGCCTGGAGGTCTCCAGCGTAGGACGTTCGATGGGCGAAAATGTGGGTCGTGCGTTGCGCCTGAGACATGCCGGTTCGGAAGCTCATTTCGAAGAGATCGGTGCGATAGTTTCGGCAGCCTGCCTCGCACACGACCTGGGCAATCCCCCTTTTGGCCATTCGGGGGAAAAGGCCATTTCCACATTCTTCTCCGAGGGAACGGGGATGTATCTCCAGCAAGCCATTGAAGAAGAGGGTGGCCGATGGTCCGATTTTACCTCCTTCGAAGGCAATGCCAATGCCATCCGGCTGCTGATGCATCAGTTTCGGGGAAGGCGGAAAGGCGGATTTGCCATGACCTACGCCACGCTGGCCTCTATCGTGAAATATCCCTATTCATCGGCGTTGAGCGGCGGCAAAAATAAATTTGGTTTTTTTGCTTCGGAAGAAACCGACTATCGGCGCATTGCCGACGATCTGGGTATTGTCCGGCTACAGGATGATCCACTGAAGTATGTGCGCTATCCACTGGTTTACTTGGTGGAGGCTGCCGATGACATCTGTTATCAGGTGATGGATATCGAAGATGCCCACAAACTGCATCTTATTACCACTGAAAAAGCCATGGAGCTGCTACTTGGTTTTTTTGATCCGGAACCTCGTCGGCGTCGTGAGCAAACATTGACCATGGTCACCGATGTGAATGAACAGATCGCTTATTTGCGCTCCGGCGTGATCGGTTTGCTGGTGGACGAATGCTCGAAAGTGTTTCTGACTCACGAGGAATCGATTCTCTCAGGATCATTTACAGGCTCACTTATTGATCGCTTATCACCTGTGTCTTCGAATGCCTATCTTGCTTGTTCCCTGTTTGCCCGGCAGCATATTTACCGCTCCCGGGATGTATTGGACGTGGAGCTGGCAGGTTACAGGATTATTGGTTTTTTGCTGGAAGTCTTCACCAAAGCAATACAAAATCCGGAACATGCCTACTCGGGATTGCTGCTGAACAGGATTCCCGAACAGTATGAAACAGATTCCCCCGGAATGTATGGTAAAATTCAATCGGTGATCGACTACGTTTCGGGAATGACCGATGTCTATGCACTCGACTTATACCGTAAAATAACGGGAATGGGGTTGCCCATAGTCTGAGTTGCTTACAATTTGATTAAAATAAATCTTTTTTATTTTTTTATTGAAATTATTTGGTGAGATTTAATTTCTTTTTTATATTTGTCTCGTGGTTTTTTCATAATAGTATTAGATTTAAGGTTAACATGTTTGGCAGAGTGTCGAGAGACATTCTGCCAATTTCATCATAACCATCCCTGTCAGTTCTGTTTAACGCACGACAACCGGCCCTGCTGCAGATGAAAAAGAGATCTTCAGGATCCAGTTAAAATTAAATATAAATATATTCAACAAACCATAAACTTTTGTGTACATTTGTAAAACATCAAATTATATTCTATGAATCGCTATTTTTACATTGACACGGAAGGAAAGCAAAAAGGAACTTTTTCCCCTGAGGAACTCCTACAAGAGCATGTGAAGAGGGATACACTTGTCTGGACGCAAGGCATGGAACAATGGAGACGTGCCGATGAGGTGGAAGAATTAAAGTTTCTGTTTAACAACAGTTCCGGTTTCAACCGGACGGCATACCCTGATCAGGCCGGACCATATCCACCACAGACCGCTCAATATGCTGCAGACAGTTACCGGCCCATGCCCAGAACATGGCTGGTGGAATCTATTCTGGTAACCATACTTCCTTTTATTCTTTGCAGCAGTTTTTTGAGCTTGCTCGGCATCATCGGGATTGTCTACGCCGCCCAGGTTGAATCGTTTTACAACAGAGGCGACTATGCTGCTGCTGCCGAGTCATCGCGTTCCGCAGGGAAATGGACCAAAATAGCCATGTGGATTGCCATCGGCTGGTTGCTGCTCATCGTGATTGCCATCATTCTTTTCATTATCTTCGTGGGTTCCCTGGCTGGTCTGGAAGAATTAATCACAACATAATTGTTCGAACATGGAAGATCAATACTATACTCCTCCTCCGGTGCCGGAACAAAAAGCGGTACGAATGGATGAGATTCCGCCGTTAAAACCAAATAACTGGTTGTGGCAATCCATCGTGGTGACATTGCTTTGTTGTATTCCTCTTGGAATAGTCGGTATTGTATATGCAGCGAAAGTAGATGTGTTGTATTTCAACGGCAGATACCAGGAGGCGGAAGCTGCAGCCCGTTCGGCCAGGACATGGACTCTTGTGGGTTTCCTTATCGGTGTTGTGGCTCTTATCGGCTGGATCAGCTTTCTCAGCACCGGTAGCATGTCCGGTTATATGGATAAGATCATCGAAAACTCCGCCAGTGGGTATAATTTTTGATATTTACCGCTGCTGGCCGTGAATAAAAGGATGAAAACCATATCGGGTGTCGTCGTGGGTTTGTTACTTGTGGCGGCGCTTTTTTTGTTTTACCGTTTTGATCCTGAGACACAACCACTTTTTCCCAAGTGTCCCTTTTTGCTGGTCACCGGATATCAGTGTCCCGGCTGTGGTTCGCAAAGAGCATTACACAGCCTGCTCCATGCCGACATAGTGGGTGCACTCAAACAAAATGCCTTTATGGTGGTGGCAATTCCTTATATATTCCTGGGTATTTATCTCCAGTATCTCGGTGGCAGACGGCGAAATCCGGAGCTCGAAAGAATCTTTTACGGAAGATGGTCTGCGATTATTCTTCTGGTCGTTATTTTTGCTTACTGGGTTTTGAGAAATCTGCTGTAACCCCGGACTTTGTTCTCACTGCAATTTCTCTTTCAGAAAACGACCGGTGTAGGACTGTTCGCATTGTGCAACCTGTTCGGGAGTGCCTTCGCATACCACATAGCCGCCTGCCTTACCGCCTTCCGGACCGATGTCGATGATGTGGTCGGCACATTTGATCACTTCCATATTATGCTCAATGATGATAACCGTGTGTCCGCGTTCAATGAGGGCATCGAATGCTTTGAGCAGGGTTTTGATGTCATGGAAGTGTAGTCCCGTGGTCGGTTCATCGAATATGAAAATAGTAGGTTGTGATTTCTCCTCTCCCAGATAGTAGGCCAGTTTCACGCGCTGGTTCTCACCCCCTGACAGGGTAGAGGAGGCTTGTCCCAGCTTGACGTAACCCAATCCAACATCCTGCAGGGGTTGAATCTTTTTGACAATTTTCTTCTCTGTCGTTCCCTTTTGTGTGGAAAAGAATTCAATGGCCTGGTCCACGGTCATCTCCAGGATGTCGTAAATGGAAACTCCCTTGTATTCAATCTCCAGTACTTCCGGTGAAAAGCGTTTACCGTGACACGATTCGCATTCCAGCTGAATGTCGGCCATGAACTGCATCTCCACGGTGATGGTACCTTCCCCCTTGCACTCTTCACAACGACCCCCTTCCACGTTGAAGGAAAAATAGGCAGGAGTAAAATCCATCTGCTTTGCCAGCGGCTGCGATGCAAAAAGCTTTCTAATCTCGTCGAATGCTTTCAGATAAGTGACGGGGTTGGAGCGTGACGACTTGCCAATGGGATTCTGATCCACATATTCCACTCCTTTTATCAGCTTGATGTCGCCCCCGATGCTGTTAAACTCGGTGCGCTCCAGGGCCGTACCCTTGTAGTGATGTTGCAAGGCATTGTAAAACACATCGTTTACCAGCGATGATTTGCCCGAGCCACTGACGCCGGTGACCACCGTCATCACATGTAGGGGAAACTTCACATCGATGTTTTTGAGGTTATTCTGTCGGGCACCTTTTACCTCGATGTAGTTGTTCCATTTGCGACGTTTTGCGGGCACCTCTATCTGCTCCTCACCGGTGAGGTATTTCACAGTATAGCTCTGGCTATTCATCTCCAGCTCGGCCACCTTTCCCTGATACATCAATTCTCCGCCCAGGCGTCCCGCCTTTGGACCGATATCGATGATGTAATCTGCCGCACGGATAATCTCCTCGTCGTGTTCCACCACCACCACCGTATTTCCAAGACTTTGCAATTCCCGCAACACGCCGATCAGCAGATCTGTATCCCGGGAATGAAGTCCGATGCTGGGCTCATCGAGGATGTACAAGGAACCCACCAGGCTGCTACCAAGGGAGGAAACCAGGTTGATGCGCTGACTCTCACCACCGGAAAGGGTATTTGAAAGGCGGTTGAGTGTAAGATAACCAAGTCCCACGTCGGTGAGAAACTGCAGTCGATTGTTAATCTCAGTGAGTAACCGTTCCGCCACCGCGGCATCGGTCTTGTCGAGCCGGAGATCGAGGAAAAACTGTTTCAGCTCCGTCACTGGCATCAGTACGAGTTCAGCAACCGATTTTCCGGCGACCTTTACGTAGAGTGCTTCGGGCTTAAGTCGTGCACCCTTGCAGACGTAGCATTCTGTTTTGCCGCGATAACGTGCCAGCATCACCCGATACTGTATCTTATAGAGATTCTTTTCGAGCATCCCAAAGAAGTCGTTGATGCCGTATATTTCCAAATCATGCTTCCCGTTCCATAGGATATCCTTTTCCTGGTCGGTCAGGTCGTAGTAGGCGCGGTGTATGGGAAAATCGGCTTTGTAGGCATTCTGCACAAACTCCCGCCGCCATTCACTCATCTTTTCTCCCTTCCAGCATTGTACGCATTCTTCCTGCACGGAGAGGCTCTTGTCGGGAATCACCAGGTTCTCGTCGATGCCGACGATCTTCCCGAATCCCTCACATTTGGGACATGCTCCTGCGGGGCTGTTGAAGTTAAACATCATCTCCGAAGGTTCCTCAAAGATGATGCCGTCGGCTTCAAATCGGTTGGAGAAGATAAATGTTTCCATGCCTTCTTCACCCCAGAAGCGGATGATGCATTCGCCGTTTCCTTCCAGGAAGGCAGTCTCCACCGAATCAGACAGCCGGTTTATGGTGGCCTTGTCGGAAGAACAGGAGAGGCGGTCTATCACCAGCAGTACCTCCGCTGCAGAAGGTAAGCTTTTCTGTGCCAGCAGTTCATCAATACGATAAAACTGTTCTCCCACATCCACGCGGGTAAATCCCTCCTTCAGCAGCATCTCAAGTTGTTCACGCAAGGTACGGTTATTCCGTAACTGAACGGATGAGAGTACGGCCAGACGGGTGCCTTCGCGGTATTCCTGCATTTTTTCCACCACATCATGCACATAGTGTCTTTTTACCTCCTTGCCGGTGACGGGAGAGAGGGTCTTGCCAATGCGCGCATAGAGGAGCCGCATGTATTCATATATCTCGGTGGAGGTACCTACTGTGGATCGCGGATTGCGCGAGGTTGTTTTCTGCTCGATGGCAATTGCGGGTGGAATGCCCCGTATATAGTCGCATTCCGGCTTGTTCATTCGTCCCAGAAACTGGCGGGCATAGGCTGAAAGGCTCTCCACGTAACGGCGCTGGCCCTCCGCATAGAGTGTATCGAAGGCCAGGGATGACTTGCCTGACCCGGAGAGGCCGGTAATAACTGTGAAACTGTTTCGGGGGATGTCTACATCGATATTTTTGAGATTATTGACGCGCGCACCTTTTATTTCGATCTTCTTTTGATTGCTCATATCACGAATATATAACCCACAAAGATAATTACTTTCGCGGCGCCAAAAAAGAAGCCGATGTCAAATAAGTCAAATTATTTGTTTATTTTTGTCGAGGAGAGCAGCAACCACACTGCAGGAATCATCATAACGGAATCAATAAAGTTGCCCATGACAGATATTATCACTGAATTACAACATGAGTTTACATTGCCGTTTACCAATCCGGTATTGATATTCACTATTCTCTTGTTGATTGTACTTTTGGCTCCGATACTGTTGAAGCGCTTTAATGTGCCCAGTATCATCGGATTGATTGTGGCAGGAGTGATTATCGGACCTTATGGCCTGAACTGGATTGATCACGCCAATGATGGTGTGGAAATGTTTTCAACCATCGGCTTGCTTTACATCATGTTCATAGTCGGGCTGGAGCTCGATCTGGGTGAATTTGTGCAACACCGGAACAAGAGCCTCACCTTTGGATTTTACACGTTTATCATTCCGCTGCTGATTGGCTATCCGGTATGCTATTATCTGCTGGGCTATGATGTTAATGCAAGTTTTCTTACTGCAAGCATGTTCTCCACACATACGCTGGTGGCTTATCCCATTGTCAGCCGTTTGGGTATTGCCCGCAATCAGGCGGTAGCCATCACGGTAGGCGGCACCATTCTTACCGATACAGCGGTACTGATTATCCTGGCGCTGGTACTTTCAAACAGCGACGGCGGACTCCATCTGGGGTTTCTACTCAGGCTGGTGATCTCGCTGATCTTTTTCTCAGTAATCATATTCCTGATCACACCACGTATCGCCAGATGGTTTTTTCAAAAGGCGGAGTCTGAAAAATACTCCAACTTTATCTTTGTATTGTTCGTTGTATTCTCAGCCGGTTTCCTGGTGGAGCTGGGAGGCATCGAACCCATTATCGGCGCCTTTGCTGCAGGTTTGGCGCTTAATAGGCTCATTCCGCATTCTTCGGCACTGATGAACCGCATTGAGTTTTTTGGAAATGCCCTGTTTATACCTATCTTCCTGATATCGGTCGGCTTACTGGTGGATGTGTCGGTTGTGCTCGACGGACCGCGCACCATGATTGTGGCTGTGGTACTAACCATTGTGGCAATAACTGGAAAATGGCTGGCAGCGCTTGCAACCCAAAAGACATTCCACTATTCGGCTACCCAGAGAACGCTTATCTTCGGGTTGAGCAGCTCACATGCGGCAGCCACGCTGGCCATCATCCTCGTGGGATACAGAGCCGGTATTCTGGATGAATATATTCTGAACGGAACCATTATCCTGATCCTGCTCACCTGCATCGTGGCATCCGTTTTTACGCAGCGTGCCGGACGGAGAATTGCCATCAGTGAAGAAAATGCACCCTTGTCGCCCTCTTCAATGGGTCATTTTGCAGAAGAGAAGATTTTGGTGCCCATAGCCAATCCCACCAATATCGGTTACCATGTTCAGCTTGCCCTGTTGCTGAAGGACAAAAAATCAGCCAATCCCATTTCGTTGCTTGGTGTCGTACCCAACAACAAGGAGGCAGAAAAGAATATCGTCAACTTCAGAAAGAAGTTGCAGGAGTTTGTCGCTACTGCACAGGCGGCTGAAGTGAATGTGGATATCCTCACAACCATCGATCCCAATCCGGCAGACGGGATCACAAGGATAGCCCGTGAGACCATGACCGATTTGGTCATTCTTGGTTGGCCAGGTAAAGCCGGCTTGTGGGATAAGTTGATGGGAGAAAAAATTGAACAGATCATCCGGTATGTGGACAAAAACCTATGGGTGTGTCATGTCGAGCAGCGGCTGATCAACCACAAGCGAATCGTGGTTATCTCGCCTCCCCAGGCCGAGAAAGAAGAAGGCTTTGTCATGTGGGTCAGTAAAATATCCAAACTCTCGGCTGAACTCTCGATTCCGGTATTGCATATGGGGCATCCGGATACGCAGCAACTTATTGCTGATCAGAAAAAAACAGGAACCTTCCTTTTTAAACCTTTTCAGGAATGGGATAATCCCCTCTCCTGTGGTGATCAGATCAGGAAAGATGATTTGATTATACTGATCTCTGCCCACAGTGGTTATATTTCCCATATCCCTGTGTTGGAAAGTCTGCCCGGCCGTTTGGAGAACCGCTTTCCGCATTACAGCCGCATCGTGATCTATCCGAAGCAACCTCCTGCTGAACAGTTGCTCGAAGCCGACGACTATATATTTATTCCCTGAAAAAATCATTTCCCATTCAATATGATAAAAAGTATCCAATCCATTTTTGTTGTTTTACTCATTCTTTTCTTTGCAGCCTGCGGCACCCCGAAAACGGCACTGACGAGAAAAGCCAATCTAATGCCCAAGCGGGAGTTCCGGGGTGCCTGGATACAGACTGTGGGACAATCACGTTACCAGCAGATGAATAGCGCAGCCATGAAGCATTATCTTTCTGAGATGGTAAGGAAGCTGGATGAAACCGGTATCAATGCGGTCATCTTCCAGATACGTCCCGAAGCGGATGCTTTTTACAAATCGGAACTGGAGCCGTGGAGCCGTTACCTTACCGGAGTACAGGGCAAAGCCCCCGATGATCCTTCCTTCGACCCGCTCGCCTTCCTGATTGAAGAGTGTCACCGACGGGGAATGGAACTACATGCCTGGCTGAATCCGTACCGCGTAAAGACAAATATCACCAACCGGCTGGCTGCGGGACATATCTGTGAACGTTATCCCGAACGGTTCGTGCAGTATGGAAATCAGCTCTTCTTTGATCCGGGACTGCCCGAAAACAGGAATTTTATCTGTGAGGTTGTGCGGGATATTGTTTCCCGGTATGATGTGGATGCGATTCACATGGATGATTACTTTTATCCGTATCCCATTGGCGGTACCCCCTTTCCCGATGACAAAAGCTTCGGTATGTATGCTGCTTCACAGGGATTTTCTCCATCACAGCGAGGCGACTGGCGACGCAACAATGTGAATCTGCTTATTCAGCAGATTAAATATACCATTGCCGGCACCAAACCTTCGGTGCGTTTTGGTATCAGTCCCTTTGGTATTTACAGGAACAAACGAAATGATCCGGATGGAAGTGATACGAATGGCCTGCAGAATTATGACGATCTCTATGCAGACATTAAGCTGTGGGTAGAAAAGGGCTGGATCGATTACAACCTGCCACAGCTTTACTGGGAGATCGGTCATGCTGCAGCTGATTACACCACGTTGCTGCAGTGGTGGAACGCCAATAATTTTCAGCAGCATCTCTACATTGGTCAGGATCTGAAACGGAGTATCGATAGAAATGAACTTCAGATCAAAATCCGGCAGTCCCGTGAAATGGCATTTGTGCACGGCAACTGTTACTGGTACGGTTATCAGATACTGGATGATTTTGAGGGTGTGGCTGGTGTGCTGAAAACAGATGTCCATTCGGCCAAAGCATTGCTGCCCGCTTATACCCATATGCACGATGGCCGGCCTGGCGCTGTAAAGAAACTTGCAGAGGTATTTACCGAAGACATGCATTTCCTCACGTGGGAACACAACAAAAAACCCCTGCAACCTGAAACGGCACAAAAGTTCGTGGTATACCGATTTCATTACACAGAAAAGGTCGACTTGAACCGGGCAGAAAACATTGTGCAAGTGACGCCCGATAATTTTTTTGTGCTGCCCTACGAAGGAGGAGACAAAAGATATACTTATGTGGTGACCGCCCTCGATGCATTCAGCAATGAATCGAAAGAGAAGAAGATAAAGGTGAAGCTGTAACGTTTAAAAACACTATCTTTGTACCCTTATTTAGTTGAAAAGGATGAACGAAGACGAGCGCTTTGGTGATGTGAATGAACCGGAGGAAGACCGGCAGGAGTTAACTTCCGAGGAAGGAACGACCCGATATAATGAAGAGTTTCCCCTGATTGCCAAAACCATGGCTGAGTTGGAGGATGTGCTGGCCGAGGAGTTGATTGGTCTGGGTGCCAACAATGTGGAGATCGGTACCCGCATGGTGTCGTTTACCGGTGATAAGGCGTTGATGTATAAGGCCAACCTGCATTGTCGTACAGCCTTACGCATACTCAAACCCATCTACAATTTCAAGGCAGAAACCGCCAATGAGGTTTATGAAGCAATCAAGGAGCTCAACTGGGATGATTATCTTACGTTGGACACCACCTTTTCAATCGATGCGGTGGTCTTTTCCCATATCTTTACCCACTCGAAGTTTGTTGCCTACAAAGTGAAAGACGCCATTGCCGACTGGTTTTCAGAGCGATATGGCAAACGTCCGTCGGTGAGCCTTACAAATCCCGATGTGGTGCTCAACATCCATGTTTCGCATAATAAGTGTACCCTCTCACTGGACAGCTCCGGCGAGTCACTCCACAAACGGGGTTATCGGGTAGGACAAACCGAGGCGCCGCTCAGCGAAGTACTGGCGGCGGGAATGATCCTGAAATCGGGCTGGAAAGGAGACACTACTTTTATCGATCCCATGTGTGGTTCCGGTACGATCCTGATAGAGGCTGCCATGATTGCCATGGGTATACCCCCGGGCATTCACCGTCCACAATTTGCCTTTGAGAAATGGAATGATTTCGATGAAGAGCTTTTTAGCAGCATCTACAACGACGACTCCGGTACACGCGAACTGAAGCACCGCATCATCGGTTCCGATATCTCACCACAGGCAATCGCCATTGCCGAGAAGAATATCAAAAATGCCGGATTAAAGAAACAGATCGAACTGAGCGTAAAACCTTTTCAGCAATATACAGAGGCTCCCGATTCAGAAGGGGTGCTAATTACCAATCCTCCCTATGGAGAGCGTTTGAAAGTGGAAGAGTTGGAGGGACTCTACGCGATGATCGGCGAGCGGCTCAAGCACGTTTTTTTAGGTTTCAATGCTTACATCCTGAGTTACCGGAAAGAGTCATTCGATGCCATCGGCCTGAAGCACAACCGCCGTTTCTTTCTCTATAACGGAGCACTCGAGTGTGAGATGCGAGAATATGAGATTTTTTCGGGTAAACGCAGAGAACGCCCGAAAGAGGAAGCTGGTCGCGAACCGCGCAGGGGACATGACTATCAGGCTGAGCGAAACTCAAAAGAGGGGTACCGTCGTTCAAAGCGTGCGGAGAGAGACGAGGAGAGAGAACCCGATTTTGGCCGGCAAGCCAGACAAGAAAGGTCGGGAAACAGGCAGGAGAGGTCGGAAAGAGGCGAAAGATCCTTTAAGACAGAACGGCGCCCATATGAAAAAAGAGGAGAGTCGGGCGAACGATATGACGCAAGCAGTCGCAACACAGGAGAAAGGCCCTTCAATAAAGAACGCTTCCCGCGTGAACGGAACAGCGAAAGAGGGGCGAAGCCGGGAGGTTTCAGACCCGATAAAGAGCGCGAACAAAAGGGACGCTCATTTGATGCCAGAAGCAAAGATCGTGGAGGCTTCTCCCGGGAAGATGACAAACCGCGTGAACGGTCGTATGGTTTCGGGAAAAAGGATCGCAGTCCTGCTTTTGGAAAAGATGACAAACCACGTGACTTCAAAAAAATGGAGAGAAAGGAACCCCGATTGCGTCGTCCCCGAAAGGGAGAATAAACGTTTTTTTCTTTATTTGTTGACGTAGTGATTACATTGAATCTGGCAATGAAACTTTTTTTATTGCCATTTTTTTTGTGACCGCACGGTTGGTCTTGCCGCTCCCGGTTTGCGGGACAGTCTCCACAACAAGAATATGGAGAGGTCGCTGATAGCGTGGCAGGAGTTTTTCAATCTCCCTTTTGAGTGCATCGGGATTGTTTGTGGGTTCAATCATCAGCACGATAGCCTCCCCCAGACGCGGATGCGGTACCGCCGTGATCGCAAAATTTCCTTTTATACTGGGTCGTAAAATTTTTTCCACCTCTTCTGCCTGCACCTTGATACCGCCCGTGTTGATCACGTTGTCTTTTCTTCCCATAATACGGAAGGCACCGTCGGGGCTGATTTCAGCGATGTCATTGGTGACCACCATGTCATCGGCTACATGTGGTGCATGGATGACCAGTGTCTGCTCTTCGGACAGTTTGAGACTGACTCCTTTGAGTGGGGTATAATAGCCGGATGCATCCTCCCCGTTGATCTTTCTCAGCGCAATATGCGATACCGTTTCAGTCATGCCGTAGGTGGAGTAGATCGCGTTTGGCAGTTCTTTCAGTGCCTCTTCCAGTTGCGGGTCGACGGCTCCCCCGCCAATGATCACCCTTTTTACTTGGGACAGCCGCTGTTTCTCTTCGGGCGATTGAAGTGCGTTGAATACCTGCAATGGCACCATTGCCGCGAAATCAAACGTGGTTGTTGTCTCAGCCAGTGGATGGCCGGATGGTATCACCGGCCATAGATCAAGTTCTCCCACGATGGCGCGCACCATCATCATCTTTCCGGCTATATAATCGAGTGGCAGGCAGAGAAGCGCCTTTTCATTCTCTCTTAGCTGAAAGAAATCGCATGTCATCCGGGCGCTTTGGGCCATCTTCTCCTTGCGTACGGTAATCTGTTTGGGCAGGCCGGTAGAGCCCGATGTCTGCAGGCTGATGGTTTCTCCCGGAGAATACCACTCACGCAGGAAAAGGAGAAGCTGTTGATGGAAGGGTGACTGTACGAAGAAATCGACATGCTGCCCTGAGAGAATCCCCTCCGCACTGAATATCTTCCCTTCGATGCGTATCTTATTTGTCGTCATCATGAAATTCTTTCAAACCGGGAAAAACTCCTGTCGGATCCAACCACAGCCGGTCGTCCCTGATCTCAAGAGGAAGTGAAATGTTGTTCATGTAGAGGGAGCCGGTTCCGAGCCCCTGAGGAAGCGGGTTGTTGAGCGTGGCACACCACTGCGCAATGCAGTTCAGGCCGATATTCGACTCCAGTGCGGAGGTGACCCACCAGCCTGTTCCCAGCCCGTTGGCCAGTGGAATCCATTCGTTGCATCCGCTGAGCCCCCCATGGAGGGTAGGCTTCAGGATGATATACTGTGGACGGACGGTTTCCAGCATTTTTTTCTTTTCAGTGGGATGGTGGATGCCGATCAGCTCCTCATCCAGGGCAATGGGAATGGGGGAGGAGCCGCACAACAACGCCATCTTTTCCCATTGTCCGGCACGAATGGGTTGTTCGATGGAGTGTATATCCAGTTCAGCCAGCCGGTGAAGCTTTTCGATAACCTCCCCACTGCTGAAAGCACCGTTGGCATCCACGCGCAGTTCTACCTCCATGGCGGAATAGTGGCTGCGGATAAATTGCAACAGGGCCAGTTCCTTTTCAAAGTCAATCGCCCCGATCTTCAGTTTGATACAGTGAAAGCCCTTTTCCATTGCCGACTCAATTCGCTGCAACATCTCCCGGAACGCTCCCATCCAGATTAAGCCGTTGATGGTGATTCCTGTTTCACCCCGACTAAAAGGAGTGTTCCAAAGTTGCCATGAACGCTGCTGATAGTGACGCATGGCTGTCTCCAATCCGAAAAGGATGGAGGGATGATCACGGAGCAGTTCGGTGTTGACCCGCTGTTCCTCCTCCGTAACCCGGCAGAAGGCCGCCAGCCGGTCGGCATACCCCGCATCAAAGTCTGAGCTGAGATCGTACAGCGGTGCACACTCCCCAATGCCGAAGTGTGCATCATCCGCTTCATCACGGAACAGCACATACCATATTTGATGTTCCCGGTAGATACCGCGCGAGGTGCCTGCCGGCTGTTTAAACCGAAGCTTGTAGGGTATGATCTCTACTTTAAACATGAATTTCTATTCAGTTTTCTGTGGTTGTATATGACCGGAGAAACAGTTTCGTAAGTTCAACTTATTGGTTTAGGGTAGTTTGGGAAACTTCCTGAAATCCGGTTTTCGTTTTTCCAAGAATGCCTGCTTCCCTTCCTGTGCCTCCTCGGTCAGGTAGTAGAGCATGGTGGCATCGCCGGCCAGCTCCTGAATGCCGGCCTGTCCGTCCAGCTCGGCATTGAGCCCCGCCTTGATCATGCGCAGCGCCAGGGGACTGTGTTGCATCATGGTCTCTGCCCACTCCACTACCTCATCCTCGAGGCGGTCGAAGGGTACCACTTTGTTTACCAGTCCCATTTCCAGTGCCTCCTGTGCGTTGTACTGGCGGCAGAGAAACCATATTTCGCGTGCCTTCTTTTGTCCCACAATGCGTGCCAGATAGGAAGAGCCGAAGCCGGCATCGAAACTGCCCACGCGGGGTCCGGTTTGTCCGAAGATGGCATTCTCGGAGGCAATGGTCAAGTCGCACACCACGTGCAGCACATGTCCGCCGCCGATGGCATAACCATTTACCATGGCGATCACCGGCTTGGGGATGGAGCGGATCTGCTTCTGTACGTCCAGCACGTTGAGACGCGGTACGCCGTCCTTGCCGATATATCCTCCCTTTCCTTTCACGTTCTGGTCGCCTCCCGAGCAGAAGGCCTTGTCTCCTGCGCCGGTGAGTACCACCACACTTACTTCCTCCATCTCACGGCAGATGCGCAGGGCATCGCTCATTTCTCCGGTGGTGGTGGGCGTAAAGGCGTTGCGGTAACGGGGACGGTTGATGGTGATGCGGGCGATGCCGTTGTGGTAGTCGAAGAGAATATCTTCATATTCCTTTATGGTGGTCCATTTTCTTTCACTCATAATCTTTTTGTTTCTTGTTGACGATAATAGGATTTTATTTCCTGGCTGTTCTTCACGATGGTTGTGAAGACTTCCAGTATAACAGCGTTGTTACTTTCAGGGTTCAACAACAGGGGTAGCTGCTTCTGCAACTCCTCCTCGTTGTGTGCAGAGAGGTAGGTTACTCCCTGCTGCTCTGCCCATGCTTTTGCGGAGGTAATGTGGGTTGCTGTAATATAACCGGCGAGCGACTCCGATTGGTTGAGCCCCGGCAGTGTATCAAAGATAGCTCCCCCGCCGTTGTTGTTGAGCAGGATACGCAGATTTGGCGATAGGTGTCGGTTCCAGAGGCCATTCATATCATAAAAAAAGCTGAGGTCGCCTGTCAGCAGGAAGGTAAGTCGTTTTGTTGCTGCGGCATAACCCACTGCCGTGGAGAGCGATCCCTCAATGCCGTTGGTGCCCCTGTTGCAGAAGCGATAAACCGAATCTGTAATGCCGAACAACTGCGACAGGTATACACTCTGACTATTGGCCAGCTGAAGCGAACTGTTTTGGGGCAGATTGTCCAGCAGCACACCCACCGCATACAGGTCGGAGTAATCCGGGTGAGGGGTTGTGGTCAGCTCACAGGCACTTTTCCATCGTTCAGCAAATGTTGCAGTTTCGTGATCTGCGCTTGTAGAATCGTTGTGTGGCAGAGCCAACATGTCATCTGAATGGTCTTCCGCCAGGTAACGCAGAAATGTTTCCGGATCACTTTGTACAATATCGGTCACCTGCTGAAACGTGTCGACCACCTCTCCCGCCGGAGAGACCTGCCACAGCTCACTGGCAGAAGCGCTGCGGATAAATTGTTTCAGTCGCTTTGAAACGACGTGTCCGCCCAGGGTAATCACCAGGTCGGGAGTCAACGTCTGCAGTTCTTTCGCGGAAGCTGTACGAAATACCACATCAAAACGGGAATAATCTCCCTCTGGAATGTTGGCAAGATGATCGCCCAGCACAACCGTCTTGGGGTCGGCTGCCAGTTTCTTTAATAGGTCAGCCAGCCCGTTTTCCGGTGGCAGCTGTCCGACAATGATCATTCGTCGGGAGAATGAATGGAAACGCTTGCAGTATGCAGCCTTATCCGGCAGAATAGTGAGCGGTTTGGTACGACGAATTACCCGGACGGCAGGGAGTGAGGCAGTGCCGAATCCAAACAGCGGCTCAGACAGCGGAATGTTGATGTGTGCAGGGCCCTTCTCCTGATTGTCGAGGCTAAGAATGGCTTCATTGATCAGCCGGTTGCAATACCACTCCTCTTCGGGGTTATTTATCTCCGGCAATTGTACCGACTGGCGTACTAGCTTCCCAAAAAGGCCGCTCTGCGGGATGGTTTGTCCGTCCATCTGTCCCGTCCACGCGGGAGGACGGTCGGCGGTAATCAACAGCAGCGGTAGTTGCTGATAAAAAGCCTCGGCCACAGCAGGACCCAGGTTGAGTGCGGCCGTGCCGGAGGTGCAGCACACCGCCACGGGTCGGTTGAGGGACTGAATGACCCCGAGGGCAAAGAAGCCTGCACTCCGCTCGTCGACCACACTGTAGCAGGTAAAATCGCTGTCGCCGGCAAAGGAGTGGATCAGCGGAGCATTGCGTGACCCGGGGGAGAGTACAATGTGTGTGATGCCATGTGCCTTGAGCAATGCCACCAGTTGTAAAACGTTTTTCTTGTCTGAATACATCCTCAAATCTTAATTGACAATACTTGCCATGGTCTCCAGCTTCTTCTCCGTTTCCTTCCACTCATCCCTGCAGTTGGACGAGGAGATTAAGCCGCTACCGGCAAACAAAGTAAGCGAACTTTTTCCAATTTCCATGCACCGGAGGTTTACATAGATATTGGTTTCGCCCCTTGGTTCCAGCATGCCGAGGAATCCGGTATAATAGCGACGGTCATATCCTTCGTGATCCCCGATAAACTGAAAAGCTTCCTCTTTGGGCAGGCCGGAGACGGCCGGGGTGGGATGGAGTGCTTTCAGCAGCGTCCCGATGGATGAGTTGTCGGTCAGGGAGAAGTTGAAATCTGTGCGTAGATGGGCAAGGTTTCCAGCTTTGGACGTATAGGGTCCGTTTATCTCGGGCCTAATCTGAAAGGAGGAGAGCTGATGCAGCAGGTATGAAGTGACCAGATGTTGCTCACGCAGGTTCTTGTCGTCCCACGATACGGTTCCCGAGTGGGGATAGCGTGTTCCAGCAAGGGCCATGGTCTGCCATCTGTTTCCGGTGCCGGCCAGCAATATCTCCGGTGTGCTGCCCAGCCATGTACCGCTTTGGGGTGTGTGGAACAGGAATACACAGGAGTGTGAATACTTTTCTACAGCCTTATAAAAGGCACGTCCCGGTGAGAACCCCTCCTTCCTATCAATGGTTTTGCTCCTTGAAAGTACCAGCTTCTTTATTGTACCGTCTGTCAGTGGCTTGTGAAACCGCTGAAAAAGCTGAGCATAATCACTTTTATCGATATTTTTTTGTTTTACACCTTTCTCCTTTTCCGGCCGGTTTTTTTCGGTGGATATATCCACTTCAGCGAGATTCCGACAATCGGGACGGATTACGATGACCGGTGTTTCGTCGGATATCCGGAAAGGGGCAATCACGAAACCCTGCTGACCGTTTAACGCTTTCAGGTCGTCGGTGAGGATGGGCGCTCCCGATGTCTGCATCACAAACCGCGGCGATGTTTCATCTGGCAGCCTTAAAATTGCAAAGCATGCACCTTGTTCAATCAGTGCATCCAGTATCTGATGCTCGCGTAGGTATCTCATCGTTTTTTCAGAATGCTGTTTACCACCCGTACGGAAGAAACCAACTTATCGGATGCGGTAAAGATGTCAATATTCCACACATGGATGGTGCGACCTTTGTGTATGATCGTGCCCACGGCCCGCACCTTGTCGCCTTCCCTTGCTGAAGAGACATGATTGCAACTTACCTGTATGCCTGCAGGCACCTCGTCAGTTTCACAGAGGAGAAGTGATCCCTGTCCGGCTACCGATTCTGCAAGGGCCAGCGTGGCTCCTCCGTGCAGGATGCCAAACGGCTGACAAACATGCTTCCCGACCGGCATCACGGCTTCGGTTCGCTCCGGGGAGAGAAGCGTAAACTCAATTCCCAGTGTTTCCATCAGCGTGGAAGGATCGCCGATCCTGATTCCATCATTATTTTCATTCATGCTTGGTGATCTTCTTTCCTGCAAAAATAATGAATCTTATTAGCATGCCACTAATAAGATTCATTAAAAATAATTCCCGAAGCGGTTTCTATTTCACCCGGACGGCTTTTGATCGAGCAGATATTCCGTTTTCGTTGAATGCTTCTATGGTGAAGTAATATTCCTGATCGGTTGTCAGTGCTTTTAAAAACAGTTGATCCTCGTCGTAAACCAACCAGGAACTGTAAAGCTTATCCGGAGAGATTCCCCAGCGAATATTGTAACCCTGCACGTTTTCCTGTTTGTCCCAGGAGATCATTGCATCGCGGCGGTCATCTTCTCTTTTTACCTGAAAACCGGTGACAGGCATCGGCTTCTTTCCTTCGCCGATGCCGAACACGCGGATATCGGAAATGGCAAGATGGGGAGTCGGTACCTCGATGTTCCGGTATCGCAGATATCGAACGCTTACCGGTCGCGGCAACTCCACGTAGTCGTTGGGATTGTCCAGGTAGCTGTTGCTTTTGTCTATGACAACTTCCCAGTCCCGACCGTTTACCGATCCCTCCACCACATACCGGTGCCTTAACCCGGGAATTCTCCCATAAAGATTTGACTTGTGATCGAAATAATTGATCTGCACGGCATGTACCATGCCTGGCTTTTCCAGGTCTATGACTGCCCATTGGGCGGATCCGTTGTCTGCGGCAAGCCAGTAGGTTTTTACCTGTTCATCGGTGAGTTTTCCGGCAGTGTGGTCGCCTGCCGAGGAAGAGACGGTGACCGGTTTTTTGTACGACAACAGCATCCATCCCGTGAACTCACCCGCTTTATCGGGTTCCGACGGAGCGTAATGCGGATAATCACCGAAACTGGTGTCACTCCACATCAGGTCATCTTCGTCGAAGAAGAGCGGGAACATGCAAAGCCGTCTTTCCCAGTTGACGTTGGCAGAGAGTGCCATGGAGGCGAAGTGCCAGTACCGTTCCTGCGGCCCCTTCACCGTACTTCCATGTCCCGCTCCGTTCATGAATCCTCCCGGTTTAAAACTGACCGGATTGTGGGGAGCATACTCAAAGGGACCCAGCGGGTGATCACTTACATAAACTCCATCGGCATATACATTGAATTCGGTGCCGGGAGCGCCATATTGCAGATAATATTTGTGGTTGTGCTTTGTCATCCAGGGCCCTTCGATATATCCCGGAATGGTGTCGCTGTTGTTTTCCCCGAACCGCTCCCATCCATGTTTATCCATGTCCTTATTGAAGAGGGTATCTACCTCTCCGTAACGGATGAACCGATGATCTTTATTCAACCTTTGTCCGCGAATGGGGTAAAGGTTTGAAGAACCCCAATACAGATAGGCAGCCTCGTCGTCATCGATAAAGAGTGCCGGATCCTGCAGATTGTGCAGGATGGCGGGAACAGCTTTCCAGTCGCCCCGTTTGGGATTGTCGCTGTACAACACGCTCATTGCCCCGGAGGGATCGCCCATGACATATAACACCGAATCTTTGTAATTGTGGGCGGCAGGTGCATTGCTCCCCTGTGGATACCAACTGACGGGATCGATGAAGTTCCAGTGCTGTAGATCGGTTGAATGCCAATAGCCCATGGAGCGGGTGACAAACATGTAATATTCACCCCGGAACTCCACGACGGCAGGATCGGCTCCTGACCGATAGGAGATATCCTTGTCGGAATTATAGATCATATACGTGTAATCGACATTGATCGGGTTGCAATAGGTGCGCATCCTCCAATTTTGTGAATTGGCTTCGAATATGCACAGTAAAGCAATCATGGCAACGGACAAAGTGAGCACGATATTTTTCATTGTTCGGTAGTTTATGGCCGAAATTCGGCCGGTACATCATATTTCTCCTGTAATCGGGTCAATTCCCTTTTGAGATTAGCGGTGATCTTTTCGGTTCCTTTTTTCCCGTAGATGTTATGAATCTCATGCGGGTCATGCTGCAAATCGAACAGTTCCCAGTTCTTTTCTTTGTAATAATGCATCAGTTTATACCGTGCTGTTTTTACACCGTAATGCGCCCGCACACTATGAAATCCGGGGAACTCATAGTAGTGGTAGTAGAGCGATTCGCGCCATTTTTCCGGCTTTCTGCCTGTTTTCACGAGCGCTTTAAATGATTCTCCCTGCATATCGTCAGGAATCCTCAACCCGCAAAAGTCAAGGATGGTGGGAGCGAAGTCGATATTCTGCGTCAGTGCCTCAATCTTTGTATTTGGATTGATGTGACCTTTATATTGCATCAGAAGTGGCATCTGAAAGGACTCTTCATACATGAACCGTTTGTCGAACCAGCCATGTTCACCCAGGTAGAACCCCTGGTCGCTGCTGTAGATGATGATCGTGTGCTCATCCAGTCCTGTCTCCTCCAGGTAGTCGAGCAACTGCCCCACGCTCTCATCCACCGCCCTGATGGTGGCCAGGTAGTCCTGCAGGTACCGCTGGTATTTCCATTCGGCGATCTCCTTCTCCTTCATCGGCTTAGCGTAGAACGCATTGTTGCGCTCACGGTAGGCAGCGAAGAAACGCTGCTGCTCCGCGTGGGTCATGGTGCCCAGGAAAGCCTGCGGCCAGGGATCATAGAGCAGGCTATCGCTATTGACGCCGGTTACCATCTTCAGGTCATGCCCCTCGTACATGTCTCGATAGATGGTCATCTCCTGTTGTTTCGCCGCCATCCGCCCCTCATAATCATCGAAATAAGTATCCGGCATCGGGAAGGTGGTATCCTCAAAGAGATTGTAGTGTCGTTCCGCCGGCACCCAGTTGCGGTGGGGTGCCTTGTGGTTCATCATCAGGAAGAAGGGCTGATCATCCTCCCTTGTCTGGAGCCATTGCTTGGTGAAGGTGGTGATCAGGTCGGTGACATAACCGGCATAATGCACCGTATCGTTCTCCGTGATAAAGGCAGGGTTGTAATAGTCACCCTGGTCATTCAGGATCATCCAGTGGTCGAAGCCGGTCGGCTTTGAGATGAGGTGCCACTTGCCGATCAACGCTGTCTCATAGCCTTTCTCCTGCAGGATCTTCGGGAGTGTCTGCTGTGTACCGTCGAACGCTTTGTTCCAGTTGGCCAGAAAACCGTTCTTATGGCTGTGCTTGCCCGTGAGGATGCTAGCCCTGCTCGGCCCGGAGATTGAGTTGGCGCAGTAGTTGTTCCAAAAGACCGCTCCGTTGCCGGCGATCCGGTCGATGTTGGGTGTAGGAGCCAGCGCCGACACGGGATGGCCGTAGGCGCTGATGGCCTGTCTGGCATGGTCATCGCTCAGGATGAAGATGATGTTGGGGCGTGACGCTGTCTGTTGTGCCCATGCCATAAATGCCGACAAAACCAGCGTTCCGGTGGTGATGGCTATTTTCATTGTTGTTCCACTCTGAAATCAGTTTCATTGGTATTGTCCGCTGAATTTTGGGCAACCCACAGCTTGAAGTTTCCGGGCTCTGTTTTTTTCTTCATGTCGATACCGTAGAAAGCGAGATCCTCAGACAGGATCTCAAATGAAACCTGTTTGCTCTCACCCGCTTTCAGGTTTATCTTTTGAAAACCTTTCAGCTCTTTTATCGGGCGTGTGACGCTGCCCACCAGATCACGGATGTATAACTGTGCCACCATGTCACCATCCATGTTGCCGCGGTTTTGCAGCATGGCAGTGACGATAATCTTGTCATTTGTCGCTTTCATGGATGACTTGTCGAGTTTTACATCACTAATGTCGTAGGTGGTGTAGCTCAATCCGTAACCGAACGGATAAAGCGGGGTGATGGACGCATCAAGATAGCTCGATTTATAATCGATTTTTTCATTCGAAAGATCCACGGGTCTGCCGGTATACTTTTGGTTGTAGTAGATGGGGATTTGTCCCACATTTCTTGGGAACGACATCACCAGCCTTGCCGAAGGATTGTAGTCACCCGCGATCACATCGGCAATGCCATGACCGCCTTGTGTCCCGGGAAACCATGCTTGGAGGATCGCGTCCAGGTTCTCATCTTCCCAGGAGAGATCGAGCGGCCTCCCGCTCAGCGTGATCAGGACAATGGGTTTCCCTGTCTCCTTTAATGCTTTCAGCAGTTCGCGCTGTGATTCAGGCAGACGGATGTCGGTTCGTACGGCGGCTTCACCCGACCAATTGAAATCTTCCCCCATTGCGGCGATGATCAGATCGGCCCTGCGTGTAGCTGAAACTGCTTCTGCAATCTTACCCTGCGTGGTTTCCGTAATCGTGGATCCTGCTGCATACAGAAGCTTTACATCACTTCCTTCGTACTTCTCTGTAAGCCCCTTCAGAATGGGTACACTCTTGTTCCGGTTACCCAAGCCGGCCCATTCGCCGTTGAGGTTGATGGAGTCGTTCATCAGCGGGCCGATCAGCGCAATTGTTTTTCCGCTTTCTTTTGTGATGGGGAGAATTTGATTGTCGTTTTTCAGCAGCACCACCGAAGCGGCGACAGCCTTGCGTGCCGTCTCCATGAATTCAGGCGTCATTGTGTTCTGTCTTGCCCGTTCTTCATTGAGATAGCGGTAGGGGTCATCGAAAAGGCCCAGCAGGAACTTCATCTCCAGGATACGTCTTGCCGCATTGTCGATTGTTTTTTCCGACACCCTGCCTTCTTCAACCGATTTGACGAGATATTTGATGTATGTGGCACCGGTCATATCCATATCGACTCCGGCATTGATAGCCAGTTCTGCGGCATGCTGCTCATCCCTGGCCACACTGTGTGGTACCAGTTCATTGATGCCGGTATAGTCACTCACGACAAATCCTTTAAAACCCCACTCTTCACGCAGAATGTCTGTCAGCAGCCACCTGTCTGCGGTTGCCGGTATCCCGTTGATCTCATTGAAGGAGGCCATAAAGGTCCCCACACCAGCCTCCAGTGCAGCCCTGTAAGGAGGCAGATAGACATTGCGGAGGGTGTGCTCCGACAGTTCGGCAGGGTTGTAATCTCTTCCCGATTCAGCAGCTCCGTAAGCCGCGAGATGCTTTCCGGTGGCAAGCAGTGTGGTTGGTTCGTCAAGCCTGCTTCCATCCCCGCTGCCCTGAAAGCCTGTTACCCTTGCCTGAGCCACTTTGCTGCCCAGATAGGGATCTTCACCGGCACCCTCCATCACACGCCCCCAGCGGGCGTCTCTGCTTATATCCACCATCGGGGCGAAAGTCCAGTTAATCCCGTCGGATGCAGCTTCAAGCGCAGCAATTTCTGCCGTTCGCTGCATCAATGCCAAATCCCACGAACAGGCTTCGCCTAGTGGAATTGGGAAAATAGTTTTGTAACCGTGGATCACATCTTGTCCGAAGAGAATGGGAATTCCCAAACGGGTGGAGTCGACTGCTATCTGCTGCATGCGACGGATTCCCTCCACGGAGGTGGCATTGAAAATACTACCGATCAATCCTTTTTCCAGATAGGGCTGGAAATCATCGGACATCACAGGGCCGGTGATCGACCAGTTGGCGGAGAACTGGGTCATCTGACCGATTTTCTCTTCGAGGGTCATCAGTTTCAGTACCGAATCCACCCGCTGCGCTATGTGCTTGTCGCCGCTGTAGCTCTGCCACTTGCCGGGTTTTTGGGTGTCTCTTGAAGGTTGTCCGCAGGATATCAGCAGGAACGCTGTTAGCAGATATGCGATTGGAATTAAAATTGTCTTCATATCTTTTATCTTTTATCTTGTCTTGTATCTCTATTCAACCGTGAATCCCAGTCTTTTCAATCCTTCCTGAATCTCCGGGGCTCCCATAAATAGTTTCCATAGCAATCCGGTCCGGTAATTCTCGATCATCGGAGTGATGGTAAGCTGGTCGATGGCTAGATAACGCTGTGGGTACCAGTCGTCTTGCTGGCTGAATGCATCGTAGAATCCATACTTACCCCATATCTTGTCGCCAAGATCGAAATAGAAATGATTGAGTGCTTTCATCGATTCAGCCGGTGTATAGGGGAAGCTGGACAATGCAGCTGTGGGCGTGATCACACCCAGGTCGTTCTTTTTGGGCGTGTGGGCCGAATAACCGTTCACCGAGTAGCTTGCCGTCAATCCCCAGCAATTGTCGCCATACCCTTCAAATCCTTTTGGGTTCTCCAGGCAATATTCATAATTGATCAGTGTCTGGTTTCTATTCAGTTGCCAGTAGTCGGCATATTGGTCCTTCAACCCTTTCGGGTTCAGCCCGATGTAAGAGTAGTGCGCCCAGAAGAGGGGACCGCCGTATTCCTCTGCCCCATTGTGTTTTAAAATCAGCGGGTAGCCATAGGCATCATTCTTGCTTGTAATTGCTCCTCCGCGGGCCCATCCGTTGTGATAAGCCGATGCAGGTATTGGGTGGGTGGGAGAGGAGGCTGCCAGAATATAGGTGATCAGACATTCATTGTAACCTTCCAGTGGAAAATTCATTTCCCACTGGTAGTCCGGACTCCAGTGCCAGTAGAGCACATCCTGCCCGTTCAGATACCAGTCCCATTCCATCTCTCTCCAGAGTGTATCGATCTTGTGGGCCAGCTCTTTTTCTCTTTCATTGCCGTTTTTGACATATTCCCGCACGATGAGCAGTCCCTGCATCAGGAAAGCACTCTCTACCAGGTCGCCACCGTTATCTTTTGTGCCGAACGGTTTGGTCTTTCCCGTTGGTCCGTGAATCCAGTGTGACCATACACCATGATAACGATCGGCTGAAGCCAGATAATCAGTAATCTGATGCAGTCGGGTTACACCCTCTTCCCGGGAAATAAAACCCCGCTCCATGGCGACAATAAGCCCGGCAATACCGAAGCCACTGCCTCCGGTGGTGATTACATCTGCATCGTCCTGTGGATAAACTCCATCCATGTGTATGCGTTCCGGTGCCAGTCCCGAGGTGGTTTCCGCACCCTCCCACATATAGTTGAAATGTGTTTTCTGTATGAAATCGAGGAGTTCATCATCCGATGCAAATGAGGCCGGACGCCCTTCATCGACGTTGCTTGGTTCTGCTTTTTTGGAGCTGTTGTTACAAGAAAAGAGAATAAGAGAGCATAGAAGTATCGTAATGAAAAACCAAGATTTATTTTTTATCGTAAGCATATTTTATTCTGTTTAAAAAAATAGTCAATTGAAATAAATTTGTTGTTGCTGTGTCTGCTTTTACGTTAGTATGAAAATCCAAGTTTGGTTAATCCCGTTTTAATCTCCGGGATGTCCATGAAGATATTCCAAAGAAGCCCGCTCCGGTGATTTTCGATCATGACAATGATGGGACCTTGGTCTATTGCCAGAAAATCGTTTGCGTACCATCCCACGCTCAAATTAAATGCATCAATAAATCCCTGCTGCTTCCACAATTTATCCCCCAGTTTGTAGTAAAAGAAATGTAGTGCCGCCATGGATTCCTCTGGCGTATAGGGCATTGAAGACAAAGCCGCAGTGGGAGCTATCACTCCTTTGTCGTTGGTGGGTGAGTGAGCGCTGTAGCCACTGTTCCCGTCGCTTGCCGTAAGTCCCCAGCAAACTGCGCTATAGCCCCGGTTTTGTGCAGGATTCAGTTTGCAATACGCATGATTTATTTTGGCATGATGTACATTCTGTTGCCAGTAATCGGCGTACTGATCCTTCAGATTCCACGGATTTAAACCGAGAAATGAATAATGGGCAAAAAAGAGGGGACCACCGTAGGAAGGGCCCAGGGGAAGTTTAAAATCGTAATACACTCCATTGTTCCTCATGTTGCCCTTATCTGCCCAGCCATTGTCATATACCGGTTTGCCGATAGGGAAGGTCGGAGATGACGCTGCCAGCACATAGGTAATCAGGCTTTCGTTCCATCCCCTGATCTTATGATTCATGTCCCAGCCGTAATCAGGGCTCCAGTGCCAGTAAAGCACCTCTTCATTGTTACGTCGGAACCAGGACCATTCGACGGCTTCCCACAGTTCGGTGATTAATTCCCTTAATTCCTTTTCATCAGGATTCTCTCCCCTGAAATAGTGCCTTGCAGTCAACAGTCCCTGAAATAAAAAAGAGGTTTCTACAAGATCAGCCCCGTTATCTTTTTCACTAAAAGGTTGTGTCCGGCCGGTTGTGCCATTGATCCAATGGGCAAATGCGCCGTGATATGGGGTGGCATTATTTTTCAAAAAACGGGTAATCTTCAACAGGCGTGATACGGCAGCCCCCCGGTCAATAAATTGTCGTTCGATGGCCACGATCATCGCCATAATGCCAAATCCGGTACCACCGGTAGTTACAATATCACCCGATGAACTTCGTTCTCGCGCCATACCGCTTACCGGATGTCCAAAATCCCAGAAATAGCGGAATGTCTGCCTTTGAACCAGGGTTAGTAATTCTTCGTCGGCGATGTGGGGAAATTTGTCTGAGTGATCCAGTCCCGTGGAGATGTAATAAACCTTACCCGTTTGGATCCGGTTCCCGGTAGTTGATTTTAGTCCGGTATTGATAATCAGTTGATAATCGGTGTAAATGTCTAATTTTTCACTTGACTGCAGGACAATGGTTTTGCCCTGGATGACGTAAGTCAGTGTAATCGGCCCGGCTGATAATCTTTGCAGCGTGATGTTTTTTTGCAGGGTACTTTGATCAATTTCTTCGGAGAAAGTCAACGTGACGTGTAGATTGGGATCTACTTCTGTATAGGATGCATTCTGACTGATTCCGTTGATTTCAATTCCATTTAGTTGAAACGTTCCGAATACTTCATTGTTCTCCTTACTCCCGCAAGACCAGAATACTACGAAGATAATACACAATAATAAACATCTTGTCCGATTCACCTGTTTTGATTTTTGCTTATGTTAAAATTGTAATAAATGCTTCTATCTGAAAACATCATGCTTTTTCCAAATTTGAGAATGGATAGAGTGGAATAAAAATAGGAGAGGGAGGGGTTGACTCCCTCTCATCAGCTCTTATTGGAGGACTATTCTGTATCGTGAATTACAATGTTCTTGATTTCCGCCGCTGTCAACGCTTTGTTATATATACGCAGATCATCAATGAGGCTGTTGTCCGATAGATGTCCCCATTCATTAAAGCGGGGAGCGCCTGAGCCAATCGACATGATATCACATCCACTCCAGCTTATCTGGGACAAATTGTTTGTGGCGACCTCTTCCGCATTGATATACAATACTGCTTTTCCTTTAGTTAATGTCAGCGTGATATATTTCCATCCTGCCGTGGCTGGATCCAGATCGGCTTTCTCAACACCGTCGAGCCATCCATCGGCGGTGCCGTTCCCTACGTTTGCTTTGATGCGTTGCTTACCTCCGGCTTTTTCACGGAAAATCCTGAAACCTGCTGTACGGTTATTTTGAGCATCTGGGCTTGCACCCTCTGTTACGGGTCCAATCACGATAAGTCCCGCCCGGTCAGGAACAGCATTTACTTTGTACCAGAATCCTACAGTCAGGTCAGAACCTAATTGTGCGTTCATATCAGCCAGTCTGAAAGTAAGGTAACTGTTCTGGGCACCGGCGTAAGCTTTGTTTATTTTTCCCTCGGATAAAGTTGGGGTACCCACCATGGTGGCTGATTTTCCACTTACTGCATCTTTATAATCGGTGTCGAATGACATGTGAAAAACCTGACCATCTTCGCTGATGGGTGGTTTGGGGGGTTCTTCAGGAAAATCGAACGGTGGATTCTGTCCCAGATCCTGAAAGCATGATGACAGTGTGAACAGCAATAATGCTGCGACCAATATATATACCTGTTTTCTCATTTTAGTTGTTCTTTAAAGGATGTCAATAATTTGGATTCTGGATCAACACACCGTTAGATTTGTCGATTTCAGCCTGAGGCAATGGCAACAAAGCGTGCTTGTCCTGATATCCTGTTTTTCCGGCTGCATGCAGTACCGTTCTCGCGTTACCCCAGCGTACAAGATCATAAAAACGATCCCATTCCATGGCAAGTTCTACTCTCCTTTCATGACGTATTGCACTGCGCAAGGCAACCTGATCAGTCGTGGTCACTGCCGGTAAAACACCCGCATTGTTGCCGCGTGCGCGTGTGCGTACCTGTTCCAGATAATTCAGGGCCTGTGCTGCGTTGCCAAGTTCGTTTGCCGCTTCTGCCGCCATCAGATACATTTCGGATACCCGAAGGATGCGAATATTCATCCAAAACCCATGCTTGCTGAACTGTGTTCGTTTCGCCGGATCGGTATAAACTTTTTTGTTATAATACCGGTTCATCACTTCCTGTGCCACCGGTTTCTCCCCATAAGGGGCATTCGCCGGGATAGACTGGGGATCTTCACCCGGTTTGAGAAAATATAACAACGTTTCATCCTTACGGGGATCGCCTTGTTCAAAAGCATTGGCCAGTAAGGGTGTCGGACAATTCCATCCCCATCCCAGGTCCCAGTCTCCTGCTCCCCTTACACCCTGTACCTCTGCATACTGGCTGCCAATATCCGTGCTGGAAGGCAAGGCAGCTGTCGCTGTACACTGCAATTCGAAAATCGATTCGCTGCTATTTTCTCCGCTCTCCCTGAATATTTGATGAAAAGGGGTATTCAGGTTGTAAATACCGGAGTTGATTACATCGGTGGATGCTGTGAGCATGTTGTCCCAATCGTTGCGCTGCATGTATGTCTTTGCATGCAATGCACGTGCTGCACCCCAGGTGACTCTTCCGAGGTATCTGGTTTCCCATTGTCTGGGTAGTAACGATTCAGCTGCCGTGAGGTCTGCATCAATCAGTGTATATATTTCAGTAGTGGTCGACTTGGGAATATTGGTTTCTGCGGCATCCGTAATCTTGAAATCGATCAGCGGTACTTCTCCAAAAGCCCTTACCAGGTTAAAATATAAAAATGCACGGAAGAAATGAGCCTCACCCATACAGAGTGAATCAATTCTTTGCAGGGTTACACCATTCTCCTTCGCTTCGTTGATATCAGACAAAACCGTGTTTGCTGTATGAATCAAAGCATAGTTGCTGGTATAATAGCTTGCCAGGTTACCGTCAGATGCGTTGTAATTGAAATTGTCATACATTGAAGCGACATCGGATCCGTCAGAGACAGTACTCCCTTTTTCTACATCTTCACTTCGGATGCTATGAACCGCAAAAGCAGGAATGCCGCCAGTGACACCCCATCCTTTCATTCTTGCATACAAAGAGAACACATCGGTCTGAAAGGAACCTCCCGGGTTATCACCTTCTGTCCACTTACCCTGCGGTTCCTGATCCAACAGGTCACTGCAGCTGGTTTGTGTTAAGGTTAATATACCCGCTATCGAGACTATCAACAAATTAAATATTTTATTTTTCATAATGATCAGCTGTTATTTTCTTGATTAAAAAGTAATGTTCAATCCGACTGTGTATACTGCCGGCATCGGATACGTACCCCCATCAACACCCGATCTGATAGCACTACCTCCTATTTCTGGTGTATAACCGGAATTCTTGCTCCATGTCTTCAGATTTTCGATGTTGGCATATAATCGCAACGACTTCATATAATACTTTTGCAGAAATGAGGGACTGAAGGTATATCCCAACTGAATATTCCGAATGCGAAAGAAGCTTCCGTCTTCAATAAAGTAACTGGAATAGGCACGATTGACAGCCCGGCTTGGTTCTAGTATGGGTTCCCAATTGGAGGTACCTTCCCCATTCCATCTCTTCATACGTTTTGTCAGATAGTTGAACTGCGCGAAGGAGGACACATCCCAATCCCGGTAGATTTCATTGCCGTAAACCCCCATCATATCCATCGAAAAGTCAAGCCCCTTATAATCCAGGGAGACATTGAATCCGTAGGTGAAATCGGGATGAGGCTGACCGATCATGGTACGATCGTCCTGATTAATTACATTATCCCCATTTATGTCTTTAAATTTCAAATCGCCCGGATTGACACTATATACTGTATTGGGAACCGACTGTTTAATATCTTCATTATTCTGATAAACGCCTTCCACCATGTATCCGTAGAAATATCCGATTGGACGACCCGCAACAGTCCTTGCCACACCGTCATAAATGGCATCTCCGTCGTCGCGTCCCAGTGTAATCACCTTATTGTTAATTGTGGTCAGGTTGGCTCCCAGGGAATAATTAAACTCTGAACTGCCTATCCTGTCGTTCCAGGAAGCGGATAATTCCAAGCCATTGTTTTCAATATCTCCCAGATTCTCCAGTGAGTTAAAAGCTCCCCCGCGGGAATCCAGCAATACGATGATGTCTTTGGTTCTCTTGTGATAGTAAACCGGCTCCAGACGAAGACGCTGGTTCAGAAAGTTCATTTCGAAACCAGCCTCCCAGGAATAGGTTCTTTCCCAATTCAGATCCTGCACGTTGTATATTTTTGTATATCCTGGGATAATATCTTCATTCGGGCCGAAAACGGCACTTCCCACGGAGGTTAGTTCCGGATAGGTGGGATAGTAATTGTTGATGTTAATTCCGGTGTTCTCAGTACCCAAAACACCCCATGATCCCTTCAGTTTCAGATAGTCGACTACATTCTGTTCAGCCATAAAATCTTCTTCCGATATGACCCAGCCTCCTCCGAATGTATAAAAATTATTCCAGGTGTTGTCTACTCCCCGGAATACCGAAGATCCATCTCTGCGGAAAGAGGCGTTCAGCAGGTAGCGATCATTGTAACTATACAACCCCCTCAGGAGGTAAGACATGGTGAATCTCCTCCATTGATAAATGGCATTGTTATCATACTGATTGCGGGCCCCATCGTTGCTTAACGAAGTTAACCACCATTTGTCGTGGTTGTCAGGAACATTAAAATATATTTTATTCAATAATTCACTTCGCTCTCCATTGAGCAGAGAAAATTCGCGATAGTTGGTCGTTAATCCACCCATCGCCGTAATTGAATGTTTATCGAATCTGTTTTGATAGGTCAGGATGTAATCGCTCTGAGCCGTATACTCGGTCGATTTCAACTGCGTCATAATCTGTCTGTTTTGCATATTCTCTTTACCCGGTATCTCGGGATTATAGAAATATATAACCGGCGAGAATGAACGAGCTTCATTGATTGCATAATCCAGAAACAGGGTGGTCTTAAACGTAAAATTCTTCAGAAAATTTACTTCTCCATATATATTACCTGCCGCCCGATGGTTCACCCCCAGGTTATGATTGCCGCGAATGTCGGTTTCTACGAGTGGATTCCAAAGTTGTGCTCTTTGAAAATCAGGCATTGTGTGCAATAATCTTTCGCTGTTGTTTGTGAGGGGATCCGTATAATCAGCATAAGTTGGCGCAATTGGAGCTGCTCGTACCACAGATGCCACATTTTTTGCATCGGGCAGTTTGTTTTTACTTCCGTTTACCGCAAATCCAAACTTCAGAAAATCCGTTACATTATAATCACTGCTCAGATTGACTGTTATTTTTGAAAATTTCTCCGTTTTAATGGATCCTTCCTCCGACGTATAACCCAGTCCCATATAAAATTTGCTCTTTTCTGTGGAACCGGTTATGCTCGCATTGCCGTTGAAAATATAGGCAGTGCGAAAATATTCATCCTGCCAGTTCGTATCCGCACCCCAATCGGTATAATCAAAAGGCAGAGCTCCCTGATTGATTCGCTGTTCGTCATATAATTCCCTGAACTGAGCCGCATTTGTCACATCAATCAGATCATGAATCTGTTTTAATCCATAGGATGTATTCAGGTTCACAATTGTTTGTCCCGCTTTGGCTTTTTTTGTCGTAATAATAATCACACCATTTGCTCCCCGCATACCGAAAATGGCAAGGGAAGAAGGGTCTTTCAAAATTTCCATCGATTGGATATCCGCAGGATTGATATAACTGATGTTATCAGAAAATAGTCCATCCACAATGTAGAGCGGTTTATATCCATTTACCGAGTTGGTTCCCCGGATCCTGATTTCTGGATCTTGTCCTGCCCGTCCGCTGTTTACAATTTGCACGCCGGACACTTTTCCCTGCAGGGAGGCTAGCGGGTTTGCAGAGGGCCTGTTGGCAATTTCATCAGCACTGATGGTAACAATGGAGCCGGTTAGGTCCCTCTTTCGGGCTGTTCCGTATCCAATCACCACAACCTCCTCCAGTGCCTGCACATCTTCGGTCATGATGACATTGACTACGGTGCGGCCATTGAGGGGCTCTTCCGTCGTGGTCATCCCAATGTAACTGAAAACGATGGTGGCTGTTACCGGCACATCGTTCAACGTGTAATTCCCATCCATATCGGTCACGGTACCGTTGGTGGTTCCTTTCACAAGTACGGTCACCCCGATGGCAGGATCACCCGTAGCGCCTTCTGTTACTGTTCCCGTTACGCTTATCTGCTGTTGAGCTGGCAGCGTAAAGGAGCACAACAGAAAACTAAAAAATGTTACAATTTTAATCTTCATGGATTCATTATTTTTTTGTTTAAATTAGCATTCACTGCAAAATAATGAATAGTCTTCCGCGATTAAAAATAAAACACCTCTTTAAAAGTACTTTATGTTGTAAAGCATATTTCTAAAGGATACTTTTTTACTACTTTAACTTTATTGAGTAGTTTATGTATCAGGTTATTACATTGTCTGGCTAGATTAAGTGTACAGTAGCCATTTATTTAAAATTAATCATAAAATCTACCAGATTATCGGATTCTGAGAGCAACAGTTTCTTTCGCAACCGGTATCGTGCTGCTTCTACACCCCGGATAGAGATGTTCATCATTTCAGCAATTTCCTTCGAAGAATAATTTAATCGAAGCAGGGTACAGAGTTTAAGGTCGGTGGGCGTGAGCGCGGGGTATTGTTCTTTCAGTTTGCGAAAGAAATTTTCATGAATTAGGTCAAAGTTTTCCTGAAAAACTGTCCAGGCATCTTCTTCCGATAAGTTTTTGCCAATCATTGTCACCAATTCATTTCCTTCGGTACGGTTGACTTTTCCAGCCAGTATGTTGGATTGAATCCGTGCCCGCAAATTTTTCAGGAATTCAGTATGATTGATGATCATCATGGTAGCACTGGCCAGTTCCTTACTTTTATAAGTGAGGTCTGCCTCCAGTTTTTCATTGCGCAGTGCGGTAATCTGTTTTTCCTGTTTGTCGAGTTGTGCCAGACGTCGGTTTTCCTGTTCCGTAAAGAGTTTGTTTTTCCTTTGAACCACCTTTTGTACATGGTTTTCAATGATGAGCCCGGCAATCAGTAAGATGATCAATGCGTAGGACAGATATGCCCACCAGGTTTTATATCCCGGGTTTTTAACCCGGAAAGTGAAACCAACCGATGATAATACCGCTCCTGAATTGTCTCGTACCCTTGCCTTCAGGACATACTCACCGGCCGGCAGGTTATTGTAGAATATGGATAGGTCTTCTGCTGTATTGACCCATCTGCTATCGTAACCGTCTAAAAAACATTCTATCCTGAATATGTTTTTCGAATATTCGGGATGCATAAACTGAAACCCAATGTCGTTATACTTATAGGCGATAATGGCTTTTTTCGTGGGATCAAGGTAATAGGTGTAGTCGTTTTTTCTGTCGTAATACTGTACCGAAGACAGGTACAAGATGCTTTTCTCCGGTGATGATTCTTCCGTAAAAATATATCTCCCAATGCCACCATTCAGACAGAAGTAGGTGGTACGCTCGTCGGCCACATACATATTGGCCCGACCCATATTGGGCGGATTGTTGAGGATACTGTATGGAATGCGATCTTTCAGACTATAGGCATCTTCGGCGGAAGAGACCAGAGCATACTCCGTATTGCGGACGAACCAGTGCAACGTATCGTTTACGGAGACAATCCGGTAGGTGTCCGCAAAATCAGGAAGATACTTGTTTAACAAATCATACGGCACAATTTTCCCGTGTATGTCGTCATACGTGTAAAAAAGCTTTCCGTCGGTAAATACGATGCGTCCTTTCAGTTTCATTACCTTCACAGAAGCGGGCAATTCGGTTTGTGTGCTATCGAGCGACTGATAATTTTCGATCTCCACCGCATGGCGCAGTTCATTGTCCAGCCGCAAACGGTAAACTCCCTTGTACATATGTCCGGCCCAGATGTTGCCGGTATGGTCTATTTCAAGATTTTTAATCAGATCCATAAAACCTTCTACCCGGTGGCTGAAAATCCAGTTGCCGGTCAAAGTCTGTTTGTACATATACAATGAGGTATAGGATGATTCCAGGAGAATACTTCTCCCGTTGATGACAGCCTGTTTCATATCCATTCCCCCCGTTTTGGCTTCGGGAATCGCTGTTTCCTTCCCATTCTCCAGAAGAGAAGTGCCCAAATTGTGACCCACGAAAATCTGATTCCCGAAAGTCCGGATGAACCACGACTGCTTATCGAATTCGGGGAGGCGAAAAAAATTCTTCTCTGTTTCTGAATAATGGTAAATACCCTGATTGGTAGCCAGGTAAATGTTGTTCTGATGGAACAGGATATCTTCCACCAAACCGATTTGCACATCGTTTGGTTCAAAAAAGGTAAATGGCGACCGGGTTCGAATGTGTGAGATACCATTGTCGAGTGCTGCCCAGATATTGTGTTCCCGATCGCTGTACAGAGCCAAAATGGTATTATTATTTAATCCGTTGCCACGGTTGACATGCCACAGTTTGTTCCCTTTCCGGTCGATGGCGTAGAGTCCGCCGTTGAGTGTTCCGAACAGATATTGTTCGTTGGCCGAAATAATGGCCCGGTTAATGATCGCATCCCGTAAGTCCGGTTCAATGGATGTCTCCCAGGGAATCAGTGGCTGCCCACCCTCCGAAAACCTGTAGAGCCCGCTTTTGGATGTGACCAGCAGATATTCATCATCGAAAGGTAAGACCGCCACCACATTGTCGTCATTCAACTGATCCCGTGTCAGAATGCGGTGAAACCTGTTTCCCTCGAACCGATAAAAATCGTTGTTGATCAGTTGTGCAAACATGTTATTACCTACCGGAAAGAAATACAATACTGCCGGATTCGGGTCCAGCGTGGTAACTTCCTTTCCGTCATAGACAAAAACAGCCGAAAACGACTGGAAATAGATTTTGCCCTCAAAGGGGTGAATCGTCCATATTTCTTCGTTGTGAAACGTGTAATCTTTTAACAGGCTCTTGACAGAGTGGTAAATAAGTTGATTTTTTTCATCTGACTCAAAATAGCCGAACTCTTCGAAGGAACCCACATAAATACGTTCCCGTGCGGAGTCAGAATCAATGTATATTGATTTTACGGAAAGGTTATTCGGCAGGGAATGAAGTTTCCAGTTCACTCCCTCGAAACTCAGCATGCCATTGTTGTTTCCGAAGTAGATTACCCCATTACTTCCCTGTGCGATGGCCCAATTCTGATTACCTGCCTTGTAATTGCCTGTTGTATAATTATATACAGGCGGAATGAAAGGAATATTCTGTGCCCGGCCGGAGAGTGAGATCACGGCAAGTACAACGGTGAAGAGTGCCGTGCAAAAATATTTTTCACAGGCGTTTTTCGTCATGAGCCGGAAATGTTTTTGGGTAAATTGGTTATTTTTTTTTAAGTAAATGGGCTATTTCTTCTTCAGTCAATACCTTTACATTTGTAAAGAGAAACCTGGTATCCAGAAAATCACCATATTGATTGCATTCGGCGATTGCCGCATTGAGGCTTGACTTCGCATCCCTGTCGAAAGAAAAAAGCATCAGGATGGTGAAATAATTGCTTTCAATTTCGAATTTCTCAATCACAATTTCTGCCTGTTGCAGTTGAAAGATAAATTCGCGTTCCACAATCTCTCTTTGCAGCGCTGTAAGGGCCTCTCTTTCCCGGGTAGTAAAGAGTGCAAAGAATCGCAATTTTTTGTCGAGTCCACCCAGTCCGGAGGAAATGTAAACCTGCTGCTGTCCCGATAGATCGGAGCTCAGTACGATGCGGCTGCTGACCAGTGCCATCGAGGACCAGTTCAGTAGTATGGGTTCAAGCGGACTGCTGTGATAGGTCTCAATGGAACGGTATGCGCCCACATCAGGGATAGAAGCCAGCAGCGTGAGGCTTCTTCTTTTGCGTTCGACCGATTCATTGGGTGAAAACAATATGGCGACTTCTTCATCTCGCACGAAGGGACTGTTTTCTCTTTTCAAACGGTCGAAATATCGGAAATAGTCCATCTGCTCCTCAATAGGAACCAGATCCTCAAGGATGTGAAACGAGTCGATACCCTGTTCGTTCAGCGTTTGCCGTAATTTGGCCAGTAGGTCGTCTTGTCCGCTCATATACGCAAAGATATGATATTTTTTGTAGTTTATAAAAGGTGGTGCGCGAAAATATACCTTGCAGGGATTCCCGATTTGCTTAAATTTCATCAATTTGCCCCTTTATTCCGCAGAAATGTATAAATTCGCATCATCAAACTGATCAGACTCCTCCAATGAAGATTAAAATAGTCAATACGTCAGGACATCCCCTGCCGCAATATGCCACAGCTTTTGCCGCGGGCATGGACCTGCGTGCCAGCATCGCACAGCCCATAGTGTTAAAACCCCTGGAACGGGCACTGATTCCCACCGGTATTTATATTGAGCTGCCCATCGGATATGAAGCGCAGATACGCCCACGTAGCGGTCTGGCAATAAAACACGGTATTGGTATTGTGAATGCACCAGGCACCATTGATGCGGACTATCGCGGAGAGATTCGCGTGATACTGGTCAACCTCTCGAACGAAGATTTCGTCATAAACGACGGGGAACGCATCTGTCAGATGGTTATCGCGCAGCACGCCACGGTAGCGTGGGAGCAGGTGGACTCACTGGAACAAACAGAAAGAGGTGCTGGCGGGTTTGGCCATACGGGCAAAAAATAATAATCGAAACAGCAAATGACCCAGATAAATGCATTTTACAGGAGATCCGTCTCGCTTGTGTTATTTTTTCTCCTCGCCGGGACGGTGTCGCTGAAGGCATGGACAATACAGGATGCAGACTCATTGGCTCACGGAGAGGAAGACCGGCGCAAGTTCGACTTTTATTTCTACGAGGCTTTGAATGCCAAGGTGCAGGGTAATTACGATGTGGCGTTTGATCTCTTTCAGCATTGTTATGCGATGGACTCCACGAACGCCAGTGTCCTGGTGGAGCTGGGTACATTTTACAACGTGCTGCAGGAAAAAAACAAAGCCCTGGCATTCTTTCGGAAAGCCATTCTTTACGACGCCAACAACTATTACTACAACATGATGCTCGCCGGCTTGAGCAAGGAGCTTGGATTGAAACAGGAAGTGGTGGATATTTACAGAGCCATGGCCGGTCGCAATCCCGACAAACCCGATCTTCAGTTTGAACTGGCAAATGCATATGCCGATAATGGAGAGCTTCAGGAGGCTATTGATACACTCAACAAGCTGGAAAAGAGCACCGGAATTGCGGAGGCCATCACACTGAACAAGTTTCGGTTATATTCGCAAATGGATAAAAAAGAGAAGGCGTTCGATGAAATACTGCAAATTATCGGAAAGAATCCCGACGATCCGAGATATCTCGTTCTCATAGGGGACCTTTACCTGGAAGACAAGCAACCCGAAAAAGCGCTTCTTTATTATGAGCAGGCCAGGCAGATCGACCGGAATTTCCCTGCACTCATCCTCTCCATGGTGAATTATTATGAAATAACAGACAACAAGGTTGCTTCACAGGAAGAGCTGCGGCAAGCCATCGCCGGCTCTTCGCTCGATGTAGAGACCAAATTGCAGCTTCTTACGCGCTATCTGGGGATTTTACAACAGCAACAGCAGGAGTTAAAACAAGCAAACCCGCTGTTTGAGACACTTTTTGAGCAGTATCCCAACAATACGCAGTTGAATATGATCTTCGGCAATGTTTTGATGCTGCAGAACGACAAGGAGGGAGCCATGGAACAGTTTGAAATTTATACCAGAGATAATCCTGACGATCCTGCCGGGTATGATCAAATGATTCGTATTGCCCTGCCGGATGAAAATATGGAAAAGATCAGAGAGATCACAACAGAAGCGCTGAAGCATCTTCCACAGGAACCGCAGTTTTATTATTACCTGGGTGCTGTTTATTATCAGCAGAAAAATTACCAGGAAGCACTACAAACCTTTGAAGAGGGATTGAAAAATGCTGTTATCAGCAATCCTTCATTGGAATCGGACTTTCATGGACAGATCGGTGATCTGAACTATTTCATGGGAAACAGGGAGGAGGCTTTTCAAAGTTATGAAAAAGCGTTAAAACTCTATCCGCAAAATCTTTCCGTTTTAAACAATTACAGTTATTACCTGTCTTTAGAAAGGAAGGATCTCGATAAAGCCGAGCAGATGAGCGGTATCACCATCAAGGCGGAGCCAATGAATCCCACTTTTCTCGATACATATGGCTGGATTCTCTTTGAACAGGGTTCCTACGTCATGGCAAAAATTTATATCGAGAAGGCGATTGAATACAGCAAAGAAAATCCTTCGGCCGATGTGTTCGAGCATTATGGTGATGTCCTCTACAAAACGGGTGATCAGGAGAAAGCAAGGGAGCAGTGGAAAAGAGCGAAGGAACTGCAGAGTGACTCCGACACCCTGGATAAAAAAATAGAAACCGGTACCCTATAAATATGCCTTTTATAAATAATTAATTCACAATGAGTATCATGCGTTACAAACAGATCCTGTTTATCTGTCTATTGTCGGGACTCATTTTTACTGCTTGCAAATCCCGGCAGCAGATGGTCTTTTCTACATCACCTGTAGAGGAAAAAGCAAACAATCAGCTTTTTAGTGATATTATAACCAGTGAGTTTCAATACAGTACATTCAGTGCGAAACTGAATATGAACCTGACCAACGGCACAAAATCGCTAAGCTCCAAGGCAAACATCCGCATTGTGAAGAACAGTGCACTTCAAATTTCAATACAACCACTTTTCGGCGTAGAGATGTTTCGTTTTTACATCAATCCCGATACGGTGATGGTGGTTGACAGGATGAACAAACGTTATGTTATGGAGCCGATTGCATCACTGAAAGAAATTTATCCCGTGGGGTTCGATTTTTATACCATGCAGTCGGTGTTCACCAATGCACTTTTTGTCTCCGGAAAAGAACGACCCGAGTTACCCGATTACCGGAAATTCAGATATACCCGGACTCCCGATCAAAGCTATTACATGACCTCCAAAGATGCAGAATCTGGTATCGATTATTCTTTTACAGTTAACGGAGACGACCGCATTACATTTACTCATCTGATACAGCCACAAAAAAAACAATCCTTGCAGTGGGGCTATAACAATTTTATTACGCAAAATGACTTTGTCTTTCCCAGCAAGATGAATGTAACGATCTCATCCTCATCTCGTAAAGTTAATGCAGAATTGCTTTTCTCAGATATTGCCACCGATGAGCCACTTCAGCTGACAATGAATATACCGTCGGGCTATACGAAAACCACCGTTGATGAAATACTTAAAATCTTTGCTCAGCATGAATAAAACGAACCGGACTTCCCCGGTTGTGCAGATCGACGATTCGTCCAGGTTGCCCATCGTGTAAGAATAATACAATGATATGAAACGAGTTTTTATTATTTCCCTTTTTATTGCAACAGCTTTTTTTTCAATCTCTCAAACCCCACAGATTGAACATTTGCAAAAGCAACAGCAGGCATTGCAGGAAGAAATAAAAAACACGAACAAACTATATCTCGACGTAAAGAAGCAAACGACGTCCATGCTTGATCGTATTAACCTTATTAATAAGCAGATATCATCCCGTAGGGAGCTCATCATTTCCCGGCAGAAGGAGATTGGTGCTTTACAGCAGGAAGAATCACGACTGGAAGCGGAAATTATACTACTTAACAAAGAACTGAAACAAAAACAGGATAATTACGCCAAAGCCATTCAGGGGATGTTGAAACACAATATAAATCAAAACAAATTGTTCTTTGTCCTTTCCGGAAAATCACCGGGTGAGTCGTTGCGTAGAATGCAATATCTCAGGGAGTATTCCAAGTGGCAAAAGTCGGAGGCTGAAGAAATAAAAAGGCAAAATGAGGTGATTACCGTCAGAAAGGAAGAACTGGCGAAGGCAAAAGTTGACAAGGAGAAAGCTTTATCTGCCTTACAGGCAGAACAACAACGACTACAGAGTGAAGAAAAAACGAAACAGTCTGAAATGATTGTCGTAAGAGGACAGCAGCAACAGCTTCAGAAGACACTGCAGGAAAAACAACATCGGGCAAATCAACTCAATGCCCAGATTGAAAAGCTTATCGCAGAGGAAGTGGCGCGGCAGGAGCGTGAAGCAGAAGCCAGGAGAAGGGCTGAAGCGGCTGAACGCAGCAAGAAAGCCGCAGAACAGGCTGCAAAGTCCAAAAGAGAATCCGAAAGCAGTAAGAAAACCGAAGAGACTGCCTCTTCTTCCGTGGAAAAAGAAACTTCCCGTACTACCGTCGCTCCGCGCATTGAAGCAGACAGAAGCAAGGCGTCCGAAGAGACATTTAATTTATCGAAGAATTTTGCTGCCAACAAGGGCAAGCTGCCATTGCCTGTTACCGGAACAGCTTCCATTGTGGGTAACTTCGGCGCCAAAAAACACAACGAATGGAATGTGACCACCAATAGCAACGGGATAGATATCCAGGCTCAAAAAGGAGCCAATATCAGGGCAGTTTTCGATGGAGAGGTGTCGAAGGTATTCTCGTTTCCCGGCTCAAATAACTGTGTCATTGTGCGACATGGTGAATATTATACCTTTTATGCCAATATCTACGATCTGTTTGTAAAGCAAGGCGATAAAGTCAAAACCGGACAATCGTTGGGACGTATTTTCACTGATCCCGACACAAACGTCTCCGCCATGCATTTCCAGTTGTGGCAGAAGACAACCAAACTAAATCCGGCACCCTGGCTCAGAAGGTAGTAATTCGATAGTAGTGACACGAAGTGAATAACGTGCGAAGCACGAGTAAATAACGTGAATGTAGTGAACAATTAACTTTATACATATGTCGTTGAAAATTCGGCTGATTATCATGAACTTCCTCCAATTTGCCGTTTGGGGGGCTTATCTCACATCTATGTCCCGCTATCTGGGACCCGCCGGCATGGGGTCTCACATCGGTATCTTCTATTCGGTGCAGGGAATTGTCTCCATCTTTATGCCTGCCGTCATGGGTATCATCGCGGACCGATGGGTCCCGGCACAGAAGTTGCTGGGAGTCTGCCATCTGCTGGCTGCCCTGTTTATGCTCTCAGCAGGGTTGTATGGTCTCCAGGCCGGTACGGGAGTTTCCTTTCCGCTGTTTTTTTCGTTGTATACCCTGAGTGTCGCATTTTACATGCCCACACTCGCGTTATCCAACTCGGTAGCCTATACCATTCTGGAACGGGGAGGTATGGAGACAGTCAAAGCATTTCCACCCATCCGTGTTTTCGGCACCATTGGGTTTATCTGCACCATGTGGCTGGTGGATGTCATCGGTTATCAAACCTCGGCGATGCAGTTTGTGGTGAGTGCGGTGATTGGCCTGATCCTGGGGGCATACGCTTTTACACTTCCCAACTGTCCGGTCAGTACCGACACAAAAGATAAGACCCTCTTTGAGGCATTGGGCCTCGATGCATTCAGGTTGTTTAAGCAGCGGAAGATGGCGCTTTTTTTTATTTTCTCCATGTTTCTGGGCGTCTCCCTGCAGATTACCAATGGCTTTGCCAATCCATTCATCGCCAGCTTTGAAGCGTTATCTGAATATGCTAATACTTTTGGGGTACAGCACGCCAACATACTCATCTCCTTGTCACAGATATCAGAGGCTCTTTGTATCCTGCTGATTCCTTTCTTCCTGAGGCGATACGGCATCAAGAATGTCATGCTGATCGCCATGTTTGCCTGGGTACTCCGTTTTGGCTTCTTCGGACTGGGAAATCCCGGTAGCGGAGTATGGTTGCTTATTCTCTCCATGCTTGTCTATGGCGTGGCGTTCGATTTCTTCAATGTGTCGGGATCGCTGTTTGTCGACAAGGAGACACCCCATCATCTTCGTGCCAGTGCTCAGGGCATGTTTATGCTGATGACCAATGGCGTTGGAGCCACCATCGGGACGCTGGGCGCCCAATGGGTAGTCAACCAGTATACCCATTGGCAGGATGTGGTGGTGAACGGACAAATAAAATCACTGATGGTGGGCGACTGGCAGAGCATCTGGTTTATCTTTGCTGGATTTGCACTGCTGATCACGCTCCTGTTTGCCATGCTGTTTCGCTATAAACACGAGCGGACACCCTAATAAATGATTGTTCGTGTAAAGATTGAACCGATGATAAGATTATACCGTTACATCTTTCTTTGTATCCTTCTTTTCATTTGTTACCCATCTCTTTTGGGCCAGTCATCCTGGCTTTTTAAACAACTGGAGGTTCGCGACGGGCTTTCTCATAACCAGATAAATCATATTTTCAAAGATAGCAGCGGTTTTATGTGGTTCTCCACCGCTTCGGGATTGAACCGATACGACGGATATAAGTTTAAAGTGTTTTTTCACAATCCTAACGATGAATATTCATTACCCGACAACCTGGTTAGTAGTGTACAGGAAGATGCAAACGGGCGACTGTGGATTCAGACAGCCAACGGATATACTGTTTTTAATCCCGAAAAAGAAAAATTCGAGAAAAGCGCCATGCTGCTGCAAGAGATGGGCATCGTCAATCCGGTGGATCTCATCTTTATCGACAACGACAAGAATGTGTGGTGTTATGTTACTGCATCGGGGTTTTACAGATACCATGCCGGTAGTGGTCAACTGATGTTCTTCGCTCAAAACGGACAGCCGGGAAATTTAAGCTCCGGACCGATTACCGACTTCACAGAATCGGAAAACGATTATCTTTTTGTCTTTCAATCGGGACTGATTCAATTTATGGACAAAAGCAACTTACGGATCCATCATTCCGATAGCTATGTTCAGCATCAACAGCATGCCAATGCCCAGAGCCTTCAGGCTTTTGTCGATTCAGACAACGATCTTTGGATCTATTCCGATATGCCACTGGGAACATGGTACTACAATGCAAGACAAAAAGAGTGGAAAGCTGTGGGATCAAGAAAAAGTAATTTCCCCTTTTTCCTGTCAAGTGACATGATTCAGGATATAGAGCAGGATTCTGCCGGGTTAATCTGGATGGCAACTGATCATGGCGGCATCGACATCATCGATAAAAAAGCAAACAAGTTGACCAATTTACAGAATCAGCCTTACGACGAACGAAGCATTGCGCACAACAGCATCAATTGTATTTATGCCGATCAGGAAGATATGATATGGGTAGGTACCTACAAAAACGGAATATCCTACTACAGTGAAAGTATCTACAAGTTTGGGATCGAACATTTACATTATTTCAACAAGATAGACAACTTTAAACCCGATGTAAATTCCATCATTAAAGATCAGGAGAATCATATCTGGATTGGCTCGAATGGGAGCGGTCTGGTGCGCATCCATGCAAAATCTGAATCCTATCATCTTTACGGCCATGATCCAATCAATAATTCCTCATTAACCAGCAATGTGATTGTTAGCCTCTGTGCCGCAAAAAACGGAAAAATATGGATTGGCACCTATCTCTCGGGTATGGATTGTTTCGATGGCAAGAAGTTTGTCCACTATCGTCACGACCCCAACAACCCGAACAGCCTCGCCAACGACAATGTGTGGTCAATTGTGGAAGACAGATCGGGAATGATCTGGATTGGCACATTGGGAGGCGGTTTACAGAGATTCAATCCGGGAAATGGTCAATTTACCACATTCAATAACAGCACCAGACAACAACTATCGTCGGAGTTTATTTCATCGGTCTTTTTGGGTAAAAACGATCGCCTGATACTCGGAACGGCCATTGGGGTTACCATTTTCGATATCAAAACAGAACACACCGATATGATCCAATCCAATCGCAAAGGGGATCAGTTTTTCACAAATCTGAATGTGAACCATGCCTATGAAGATAGCCGCGGTCTCATTTGGGTAGGTACCCGGAACGGATTGAACATCTGGGATCCAAAGCAGGATCAAATCATCCAATTATATAAAAGCGATGGCCTGGCCGGCAATGTCATCTCCGGTATCATCGAGGATAATCAGCACAATATGTGGATTACCACTTCGAACGGCGTATCAAATGTAATCATCCATACTCGTCCCATCACCGGCGAATATGATTTTTCGTTTGTGAACTATAGTGAAGTAGACGGGCTTCAAAGCCATGAATTTAATTTGAGATCGATATTTAAAACACCTGACGGTGAAATTCTCCTTGGCGGAACCAAAGGATTCAACTTCTTTAATCCCGAAAATATCCGTTACAACACATCGCAACCCAAAGTCCTTTTTACCGGACTGAAATTGTTTAATGAAGAGGTTGAGGTGGGTGCGGCATATCAGGGGAACAGTATTCTCCCCTCGGAATTGAACCGGGTAAAAGAGGTCACGTTTAAATACCGGCAAAATGTTTTCTCCGTTGAGTTCTCGGCCATGAACTATGTCCTTCCCGAGAAAACCACCTATGCCTACATGCTCGAAGGATTTAACACAGATTGGTTAATCACCGACCCAGGTGTTCACAGTGTCACATATACCAACCTGGCTCCCGGAAATTATACCCTCAGGGTAAAGGCTGCCAACAGCGATGGCTTCTGGAGTGATGACTCAACCGTACTCAATATCCATATAAAACCCCCATTCTGGCTCTCCCCCCTGGCTTATATCTTTTATTTGTTTCTGTTGATGTCCATCTTGTTGTATGCACGATACACGATTATACGAAATGAAAAGCAGAAGTTTAAAGTGAAACAAATAGAACTGGAAGCACAACGGAAACATGAAATTGACGACATGAAACTCCGGTTCTTTACCAATGTCAGTCACGAACTGCGCACACCACTGACGTTGATTATCTCACCACTGGAGAATATGATGAAGACGGTGGAGGATGATCCACAAAAAAAACAACTCTCGCTGATTCATAAGAATGCCATCCGACTGTTGAATATGGTAAACCAGCTGCTCGATTTCCGAAAGAGTGATGTAAACGAACATGCCCTGAATTTATCCTATGACGACATCATCCCATTCCTGAAAAATTCCTGCAACCATTTTATCGAATATGCCGAAAAAAAGAACATCCGACTGACCTTTTTCTCCTCTGTCGATGAGTTAAGCATGGTGTTCGATGAAGATAAAATGGGAAAGATCATGATGAATCTTCTTTCCAATGCCATTAAATTTACCGAGAAAAACGGAGCTGTGGATGTCATGGTCAAGCTCTTGCCCAAAAGCGATGATGGAGGTCAGGAGCAACTGGAGATCCGGATCATGGACGATGGCATCGGGATAAAAGATGAGGAGAAGAAAAGAATCTTTGAACGCTTTTACCAGGGGAAAACCAGGAACGAAGATTTTCCGGGCAGCGGTATCGGACTGCACATCGTAAAAGAGTTTGTATCTCTTTGTAAAGGCTCTGTCCAGGTTTATGACAACGTACCCAAGGGAAGCCTGTTTGTCCTTTATTTCCCGGTAGAAAGACTTGAGTATATTGGTTCACAGTCTGTTGCCATGGGAAGTACACAAGAGACAGACAGGATTGAAGATGTGGAATCTGAAGAAAAAGAGAATGAAAGGCGAGGGAATGAAACACTGATACTTTTGGTGGACGACAACGATGATTTTCGTAATTTTATGAGAGATACGCTAAAGAAGGATTTTTCACTGATCGATGCTTCGAATGGAAAAGAGGCATGGGAGAAAATTCTTGCTTTCTCTCCCGACATCATCATCAGTGATGTGATGATGCCTGAAATGGACGGGTACGAACTGTGCACAAAAGTGAAAAACGACCTGCGTACATCGCACATCCCCCTCATTCTGCTTACGGCACACACCACACAGGAACAGGAGCAGTACGGTTTGGAAACCGGTGCCGATGATTATATCACCAAGCCTTTTAATTTCGATATTCTAGTGCTTAGAATTAATAAAATGCTGGAGTTGAGATCCCACAGACAGAAAAAATTCAAAAACCAGGTGGAAATTCAACCTGCGGAGATTACCATTACACCGCTGGACGAGAAGTTAATTCAACAGGCCATAAAATTGGTGGAAGATTATATCGCCGATAGTGAATTTTCGGTGGAGAGGTTGAGCAAAGAGCTGGGTATAAGCAGGGTGCATCTTTATAAAAAGATGATGTCAATAACGGGAAAGAGTCCGATTGAGTTTATCCGCATTATCCGGCTTAAACGGGCTGCACAGTTGTTGCGGGAAAGCCAGTTGCAAATCTCCGAAATAGCCTATCAGGTAGGTTTTAATAATCCTAAAAATTTCAGCAAATACTTTAAAGAGGAGTTCAGCATGTTACCCTCCCAATACCAGCGTAATCCTTCAAAATACCCCGATCATCCTGCCGATCGGGATGTCGATGCAACACTGTAAACATTTAACATCGTTTACGGAAACAAAACAACCCCCTCAGTTAACAAAACCAACAGCAAGCGCAAACAGAGAGAAGATGTCTCCTCCCGGGTTATGATTAATTTTACAAAAAAATAATTATAATACATGGAGCGCTTTTTTTATATCACATTGGGAATCCTCTTTTTTTTCTCCTGCACCTCACCGGGACTTGAAAAGGTAGAAAATGGAATTATCGTTCGGTTGAAACAGGAAAACGGTTCGGGTGTACAAGCCATCCGCTTGCAGGTCGTCAACGAAAAGATCATCCACGTTTCGGCCACCAGCCAGCAAGATTTTGCCAATGAAAAGAGCCTGATTACCAAGCCGGAATTAACCTTCTCGAACAAGTCCAAAGTGGAGGAGAAGGAAGGACAGATCATCCTTTCCACCGATTCTTTGGATGTAACCATCCACAAAACAACCGGTGAAATAGCATTTCTAAATAAAAAAGGTGAAACGCTGCTACAGGAAAACAAGGGTGGCGGAAAAACACTGACACCCATTGAAGTAGAAGGAACAAAAGGTTACACGGTGCATCAACTGTTCGAATCACCCGACGACGAAGCTTTCTATGGTTTGGGGCAGCATCAGGCCGATGATTTCAATTATAAAGGAAAAAACGAATCGCTGTTCCAGTACAACACCAAAGTATCGGTGCCATTTGTCATTTCCAATAAAAATTATGGCATTGTATGGGATAATTATTCACTGACCAAATTTGGCGACGTACGCGATTATGCCGACCTCGATCAGTTCAGGCTTTACGGTAATGATGGAGCCGAGGGAGGGCTCACCGCTGTATACACGAAAAAGAACGATCCCTCGCAAACAATAGTACGCAAAGAGGGGAAACTCGATTATCAATTTTTTTCGTTGCTACACAATTTCCCCGAGAATTTTGATCTGAATCATGCAAACGTTGTCTGGAGCGGCGAAATTGAAGCTCCCGAAAGTGGATTATACCGCTTCTTCCTCCATTATGCCGGTTATACCCGGGTATATATCAACAATGAACCGGTGGTGGAAGAGCGTTGGCGCACTGCCTGGAATCCCAACAGTTATAAGTTCGATCATCACTTTCAAAAAGGTGAAAGGGTGCCCCTGCGCGTAGAATGGGAGCCCGACGGCGGGGTATCCTATATTGCATTGAAAGCATTAAGCCCCGTTTCGGATGAAGAACAGAATAAACTTTCACTTTGGAGCGAGATGGGCAATGGCATCGATTACTATTTTGTGGCGGGCAGCAGCATGGACGATGTAATCAGCGGATATCGGAGCCTTACGGGAAAATCGCAGATCATGCCCAAATGGGCCATGGGGTTCTGGCAAAGCCGCGAACGATACAAAACACAGGATGAAATAGTGGAAACCCTCGCTGAATTCAGAAAACGAGGTATACCCATCGATAACATCGTGCAGGACTGGAGTTACTGGCCGGAGCCGGAATGGGGCAGCCACAAGTTCGACAAGGAACGATTCCCCGATCCACAAGGGATGGTCGACAAAATACATGAGATGAATGCCCGGATCATGATCTCCGTCTGGCCCAAATTTTATGTCAATACCGATCATTACAAAGCGTTCGACAAAAACGGCTGGATGTATCAACAGGCAGTAAAAGACAGCATCCGTGACTGGATCGGACAGGGTTATATCGGCTCTTTTTATGATGCCTATGCCGAAGGTGCACGCAAGCTTTTCTGGAAGCAGCTCGAAGAGAACTTATATTCTCTGGGTGTGGATGCCTGGTGGATGGATGCTTCCGAACCCAATATTCAGGATAATACCGACATGGAGTACCGGAAGAAACTGTGCGGCCCCACAGCCCTTGGTCCCTCCACAAAATACTTCAATGCCTATTCGTTAGTCAACGCCGAAGCAATTTATGAGGGACAGCGAAATGTGAACCCCGATGACCGTGTATTCCTGCTCACACGCTCAGGCTTTACCGGTATCCAACGATATTCCACCGCAGTGTGGAGCGGTGATATCGGCACCCGCTGGGAAGATATGAAAGCACAGATCTCCGCCGGCCTCAACTTTGCATTATCCGGTATACCTTACTGGACAATGGATATCGGCGGTTTTTGTGTGGAAAAGAGATATGAACAGGCTCAACGCCACTTTCAGTCGACCGGCATAGAGAATGAGGATCTGAAAGAATGGCGCGAGCTAAACAGCCGCTGGGCACAGTTTGGAGCTTTTGTCCCGTTGTTCCGTTCTCACGGACAATTCCCCTACAGAGAAATCTTTCACATCGCTCCCGAGGGGCATCCCGCATATCAATCCATGCTCTTTTACAATAAACTCCGATACCGGTTGATGCCCTATATCTATTCAATGGCCGGAATGACCTATTTTAACGACTATACCATGATGCGCGCCCTGGTGATGGATTTCAGCAAAGACCGAAAAGTAAATGATATTGGCGACCAGTACATGTTTGGCAATTCGCTGATGGTCTGCCCTGTGTATACCTATCGGGCAACTGATAGGGAAGTTTATTTCCCCGCTACCACCGGCTGGTATGATTTCTATACCGGAGCGTTCATTGAGGGTGGACAAAAACAACGGGTCGATGCTCCCTATAGCCGCATACCGCTCTTCGTAAGAGAAGGGGCCATTATCCCTTTTGGCCCGGAGATTCAGTATTCAGATGAGAAAAAGCCCGAACAGATTACCTTGTATCTCTTTGCCGGTAAAAACGGCACTTTCACACTCTACGAAGATGAGGGAGTGAATTACAATTACGAAAAGGGAGCTTATGCTACCATCGGCTTCCGTTATGACGATGCATCCCGTACACTCGAAATTGGTGAGAGGCAAGGGGCGTTCGACGGCATGTTGCAGGAACGTACTTTCCATATCGTTTGTGTGGATAAAAACAAACCGCGGGGAGTAAGCCCCGATGCTAAGGGGATTGAAGTGACCTACAACGGTCAGGCACAAAAGATAGCTTTGGTGAAATGAGAAAAGAGAAGTGGAGTGGTATATCTGACAGCCCTGTCGGATGGATTGATGAAAGATATGATTGAAATAAAAGTGACCAAATAGAATCGGAGTGATTCGTTAAGCGGAATGCGTATAACGACTAATACATTGAATGTTAAACTATTAATTGTGTAGGTATGATAAACATGAATCTTAAACGAAGTATAAATAGTGGTTATTTATACTGTTTCTTAATCGGGATGTCGCTGATCCTATGGAGACCGATGACACTACATGCAGAACCTTTGCAGGCTACAACCGTGACCGGCAGCGTGGTCTCGGCAACCGACAATGAACCGCTGGTCGGTGTAACGGTTTTTATAAAAGGAACCACCAACGGTACGGTAACCGATATCGATGGACGGTATGCTATCCAGGTAAATCACGGACAGCAGCTTATTTTCTCCTATGTTGGATTTATATCGCAGGAGGTGACTGTACGCGAAAATGTAATCAATGTAAGCCTGGCGGAAGATGCCGAGGTGCTCGAAGAACTGGTGGTGATTGGTTATGGTGTGCAAGCCAAGAAATTATCTACCGGAGCAACCGTGCAGGTGAAAGGCGATGAGTTGGCCAAGATGAATACGGTCAGCCCCCTGCAAGCCCTGCAAGGGAAAACGCCCGGGGTTAATATTACCTCTACTTCCGGACAACCCGGCTCCGACATGAGGGTCGTGATTCGCGGTCTGGGTACCATTGGTAACCACAGCCCGCTCTACCTGATCGATGGAATAGGGGGAGACATATCCACGTTAAACCCCTCCGACATCGAGAGCATCGACGTGTTGAAAGATGCCGCTTCAGCGGCAATCTACGGGGCGCAGGCTGCCAATGGTGTGGTGCTGATCACCACCAAAAGTGGCCGCGAAGGAAGGGCCCAGGTTAATTTTGATGCTTATTACGGTGTGCAGAATGTGGCTCGTAAGGCAGATATGCTGAATGCAGCCCAGTATATGACCATCATGGACGAGCAGGCGCTGAACAGCGGTAATGCGGCTTACAACTGGAGTAGTTTCCAGTCGATCTACGACGCAAGCGGTCAGGTATATGATACCGACTGGGTGGAAACGATGTTTAAAGACAATGCCGCCACCGAGAGTTATACGCTGGGTGTTACCGGCGGGTCCACTGCTTCCACTTACGCCATTTCCCTGGGTTTTATGAATCAGGAAGGGGTTGTGGGGGGTGCCGATGTCTCTAATTACGAACGGTATAATTTTCGCATCAACTCAGAGCATAAACTGTTTAACGGCTTCCTGAAAGTGGGTGAACAGGTGAGCTTCATCTACCGGACAAATAATGGCATCAGCGTAGGCAATCAGTACAACAACACGTTGAGGGGTGCTTTTGGAATATCACCGTTGACCCCCGTCTATAGCGACAATAACCCGTATGATTCGCCATACAATGATACCAGCAACAGTGACTGGTACAATGGTGAAGGGAACCCCTACGGTCTTATGATGACCAACACCAACAACGAGAACAAAGCCGCAACATTTAACGGTAACATCTATGCTGAGATAGAACCGATGAAGGGGTTGAAATTTCGCACACTGTTCGGTACCGTATACAATACGAGTGAGTACCGTAGCTTCACACCGCTGTATCATTTCAGTATCTATAGCTACAACGATACCCGTACCAATGTATCACAAAATATGAATCACGGGCTTGGTATGACCTGGACAAATACCGCTACCTACGACTGGTCGGTGAACGATCATGCATTCAACGCGTTGCTTGGTATGGAAGCCTATCGCTACCAGGGTACTTATCTTGGAGCGGGCAACGGCATATTGAAAGAGGGCTTCGACACCTGGAAGTATGCCTATGTCAACAACGGAACCGCCTCTTCCAGTACCGATGGACTGAGCGCATCGGGAAGCCCGCATGATGATGCACGCAGCATCTCCTACTTCGGTCGTTTAGGATGGAACCTGAAGGAGACCTATATGGTCAATGCCACCCTGCGTGCCGACGGCTCCTCCCGCTTTGCCAAAGGCAACCGGTTCGGCTACTTCCCCTCTCTTTCTGCCGGATGGACACTCACTAATGAGGCTTTTATGGAGGATGCTCCGGCATGGATCAATTTCGTGAAGTTGCGTGCCAGCTGGGGGCAGGTGGGAAACCAGAATATTGCCAACTATCAGTATCTGGCTCCGATGAAAAACAGCAATACACACTATTTGTTTGGTAATGGTGGTTATAGCGATGCGGATGCTGCCCAGCAGCTGGCTACGAACTGGGGTGCCTATCCCAACCGCCTGGCCAACGAGAAGGTAACCTGGGAGACCTCTGAACAGTCAAACATCGGTCTGGATGCCTATCTGTTCCGTACCCGTCTGGGGGTGAATATCGATTTCTATCAGAAAGACACCAAAGACTGGCTGGTGCAGGCGCCTATTCTGGCAACCGTGGGTGCAGGTGCTCCTTTTATCAACGGAGGAAGTGTGAAGAACAGCGGTGTGGAAGTGGCATTGAACTGGAACGACCAGCTGAATAGCGACTTCAGTTATAACATCGGAATAAACGGTGCCTACAATACCAATGAAGTAGGTGAGATCCCTACCGAAGATGGGATCATCCACGGACAAACCAACCAGTTGTATGACAATACACCCGAGTTTTATCGTGCGGAGAATGGCATGCCCATCGGGTACTTCTGGGGATACAAGTCAGATGGTCTTTTTCAGAATGAACAGGAGATCACCAACTGGATCGCAGCCGGTAATGGTGTGCTACAGAATGATGTGAAACCCGGAGATGTGAGATACATAGACGTGAATCAGGATGGTGTGATCGACGATAACGACAAGGTGAATCTGGGTAATGGCATGCCCGACTTTACATACGGTTTCAACCTCGGGCTCGGATACAAAGGTTTCGACTTTTCTGTTCAGGCGAGTGGCGCTGCCGGACAGCAGATCGTGCAGTCGTACAGGAACTACACCAACAAGTATGCCAACTATACCACCACCATCCTTGGCCGCTGGACCGGTGAAGGTACCAGCAACAGGATACCCCGTGTGACTGAACAGAACATCAACTGGCAGTTCTCCGATCTTTTCATTCAGGATGGCGATTATCTGCGCATCACCAACATCACGCTGGGTTACGACTTCTCCCGCTTTGTGAAACCAAAGTTCATCAGTCAGGCGCGCATCTATGCACAGGTACAAAATGCCTTTACCTTTACCAGGTATGAAGGGATGGACCCGGAAATCGGTTACGGTACCGATGGTTGGGTGTCGGGAATTGATGTGGGATACTATCCTCGTCCCCGAACGGTTCTTTTCGGTGTCAATCTTACATTCTAACTCACAAATGCACAAATTATGAACAAGATAAAATCAAATATAATAGCAGTAGTGCTTCTTACACTGATGATGGGGATGATCTCCTGCTCTGAAAGCTTTCTGGATGTCGAGTCCAAGACGGAGTCCACTACCGGTACTTCCTATAAGAACGAAAAAGATGTCTGGCGTGCGCTGATCGGTTGTTACGACGGATGGCGTCAAACCTCTTCCGCCATGCAGATAGGCTTCTATCAGGGTGCCGAAATCATGAGCTACGAGTGTTTCGGGGGGACCGGCAATGCCGACGGACGTGGATTTCAGGCCATCGACCGTTTCGACCTCTCTCAATCGCCGGCCGACCTGAATATGTATGAGAACGACTGGAGAAACTATTACGCTGCAGTGTATCGCTGCAATGAATTGATCTCCCGTGAAGAAGAGATCAGCTGGAACGAAACAAACAGCCTGAAGGAGACCTATATGGGTGAGTGTCGTGCCATCCGCGCCCTGCTCTATTTCGATATGGTACGTCTCTGGGGTAACATCCCGCTATTCGATGAGCCGGTGAATGAAAACAGGCCCCAGGCCGATCCTGCAGAGGTATTCGCATTGATCTTTGAAGATCTGAAATATGCCATGGAAAACATCCCCGCCGATGCTTACCCTAAAGCAAACGCGGCAGCCAACGATGGTCATATCACCCGCTATGCCGCGGCTGCACTGTTTGCTCGCGCCTATCTTTATTATACGGGTTATTATGGCAGCGAACCGGCGGGTGCTACCAAAGCGGAAGCCCTGGCTGCACTTGAGGAGATCATCTCTTCGAACGAATACAGCCTTGTGAGCGAATTCAAAAACCTGTGGCCCGCCTCCTCGGCCGGTGTAGCTGAAATAGGAGATATGGAAACATTGCTGGGTACCTATGCAGGTGATGGCAACAGTGAAACCATCCTGGCCCTGAAGTTTACCAGTTCGCAGGACTACAATGGCAATAACGACGGCAACCGCTGGCAGGTAATGGTCGGCATGCGCAACCTGAATGCTGCTCCCTATGGAAAAGGATGGGGAGGTCTGACAGTGAATCCCACATTCGTCAGTGAATTCAAAAACGGAGATACACGGCGCAGCGCTTCCATCATCGACATGACCGGTGAGGGTGTAACAGGACTGGACGACTTCGAAGCCAGCTACAAGGATCAACGGGAATATACCGGCTATGCGGTAAAGAAATATGCCCCGCTCTGCTTTGCCGACGGTACCTCCGCATCGAAAGAGGATGGTTCCGGCGATTTCCAGACATCCAACCACCAGGATTATGTGATCATCCGCTATGCAGATGTACTGCTGATGGCGGCTGAACTGGGGAGCCCCGGTGCACAGGGCTATTTCGACGCTGTGCGGAAACGTGCATATACCTCCAATGGTGTCCTCTCTTCCAGTTACACGGTACTACCGGTAACAAAAGAGCATATCATGCAGGAGCGCCGTTTCGAGTTTGCGTTCGAGAGCATCAACTATTGGGATTTGCTCCGTCAGGGAGTAGACTACGCGGCAGGCAAGCTCGCCGCTGAGATCCCTGTGTTTAGTGCGGGATCTCCCGATAGGGTCATCATCAGAGCCGACCGGCTGCGTGCCACAAAAGGGCTCAGTCAGATTCCTTATAATCAGATCACGCTGGCAAACGGTACCCTCGTACAAAACCCGGGGTGGTAATGGTCAGTTATTAACCAAAAAAAAATAATCGTATGAGACTGAAATCATCTATATACCTGTTTGTAGCAAGCATACTCATGCTTTTCTCCGCTTGCACACCCGAACAATATGATTTGGACGAAAAGGATGTAACACCCGACGACCTGGTAGAAGGCTTGGCATATACCATCACCCACGATCCCATTAATCCCAATATCGTATATTTGGAAAGTAAGATGGGTAATAGCTATACCGCACTTTGGGAACATCCCCAGGGACGTAGCCAGGAAAAGAAAGTGACATTGCAGATTCCTTTCGATGGAACCTATACGGTGAGATTTGGTGTACAGACCCGGGGGGGAGTAGTGTACGGTGAACCCGCCACATTCATCATCCATGATTTTTATGCCGGTTTTGTGACCAATGAGCTCTGGACTTTATTGACCGGTGGTGTGGGTGCCTCCAAAACGTGGATCCCCGACAATGGCAAATATGGTCTGGCTCCCGGAGAACTCTCTTACGCCGATCCGGGCGGAACCGTGGAATGGAACAACTGGTCCCCCAACTGGGAGCCGGCTGCCGGATTTACGATGGCAGCAGGCGATAATCCCATCTGGGAAAGCAGCATGACCTTCGACCTGATCAATGGTGCCAATGTAGCAATCGACGATCGTTCCTCCGGTGGTGTAGGCCAAAAGAAGGGTTCTTTTATGCTGAATACCGATGCACATACCATCACTTTTACCGATGCAGACCTGCTTCACACTGCCGGATGGAGCCATATGACAAGCAACTGGAAAAAGGATCTGAAGATCCTCACGTTGACGGAAAACCAGTTGAGAATCGGTATCCTGCGTCAAAAAGATACCTCCGGCGAGGACCCCTGGTGGATCATCTGGAACTATGTGAGTAAGGAATATGCCGACAATTACGAAGCACCGGCACAAGAGATTTTCCCGACATTACCCGACGACTGGAGAGATTATGTGGAACCCAAGACCAACCTGGTGACTACCTATAAGCTTTCCGACGACAAGCCTTTCGACTGGTGTAATCTCGATGGATCACAAAAGGGAATTGCAAACATCGCTGCCCGGAGCGGTGTGGAAGAAGTAACACTGGTACTCAATAGCGGTACGGGTGATTACACCCTTACAGACCTTTCCGGCGTGGAACACAAAGGAAAATACAGCCTGAACAATGAGGGCATTTATACCTTTAGCGAAGCACTTCCCGAGATAGAACTCTCAGCAGATGGCAGAGCGATCTTCAAGAGCAATCCCGACCGGACACTGCGTATCATGTCGTATGAGACCAGTGATTTTACCGGCGGACTCACCGACCTTTGGCTGGCGAGCAAGGAACTCGATGACCAGGGTAATCTCTACCAGTATATGGGATATCATTTTGTAGCGCAAACAGCCGGTGCGGTGAAGTCCTACAAGGCAACCATGCACTTCTTTGATACCGGTTGGACCTTCACCGTATCGGAGCCACTCTTTATTGCCGGTGATGGTGATTACACCTTTGTCATCCCGGGAGCAAGCAGTGCTCCCTATGGCCTGTATCTCGATATCCAGAAAATATTGAAAGAGAATCCCAATATGGATGTTGCCATCAAGGATATCAAGGTTGATGGAGCCTCCATTTCATTTGATGACACGGTAATAGACCGTGGTATTGGCGATGATGATACCACCGCCCGGCGTTATATTCTTAATCCCTGGGGTGCTACTGCAGGCGATGCACCCAAGTATGTGTTCAGTTCAACCATCGCGGTGACGGTTACAGTCAAGATGGATAACGGTACTCCTTTCATTGTGGAATAAGTGACAGCATTGCTGTGTAAATGATAAAAAAATAATTGTATGAATTTAAAATATATATCAGCCATTCTCCTACTGGCAGCCGCTCTATTCGCTACATCGTGTGATGTGGAAGAGGATTATCCCATCAGAACCGGAGAGATTATTTCCGAGATCACCACAGGAGCTGCCAGTGTGACCGCGATTGCCGCGGAAGTGACAGGTACCGTGAAAGACCTTACACTGGTTTCGTCCGGTTCCTACGAAGTGGGTGCCTACTACGGGACCGCCGCCGACCCTACCACTGCAGGCAGCAAGAAAAGCGGCAGTGTGGATGAAAATGGAAATGTGGTCACCGCGATTACCGGACTTACTACCGGCACAACCTATTATTATGCGACCTATGTAACCCTGCAGGATAAAGTAACCAAATTCGGCGATGTCAAATCGTTTGTGGCAACCGCAGCGAAAGTTACGACAAAAGAGGCAGCTGAGATCACAAGCAGCAAGGCGACCTTCACGGCCGATATTACCGGCACCGAAGGCCTCGCTCCATTTGAAACAGGTGTAAAAATTTCTCTCTCTGCCGACGATGTCACCTCCGGCATCACCCGCGAACTGGGTGAAGTAAACGGTTTGTTACCGGGAACCACCTATCATTATGCGGCATTTGCCAGGATTGGCGACGGCTATGTGTATGGTGAAACCAAAACGGTGACAACGCTCACACAACAGGTGGAGTATGTGGATCTGGGGCTGAGCATGATGTGGGCCCAAACCAACATCGGGGCAGACAGTGAGTCGGAGGCTGGTACGCTGTTTGGTTATGGTGACCAGACTGCCATGATGACCTCTGCCAAGCTGGAAGATTACACTGCTTCCGATATAGCAGGAACCGTGGATGATCTCATTTATAACCTGGACCTGGATGGAGATTCCCCCATGAAGAGCCAGATGCCCACCCATGCCCAGATAACGGAGCTGGTGAAAAAGACCACCCAGCAATGGACCACTGTCGACGGCGTGGAAGGCGTGCGTTTCACGGCACAGAACGGAAATAGTATTTTCCTCCCTGTAACCGGTTATCGTAACGGTGAAACAACGGTCACCGATGGTGCAGGTTATTATTGGAGCGGCAATATAAGCTCTGTGCATAGCGACTATGCCAATACATTGACATTTAACGGTTCATCTGCGAAGGCCGGTTTCTCCAAACGCAGTCTGGGCCTTGCACTTCGCTCAGTGCGTGCCTATGCGGAGGTGAATCCCGAATCGGGCAAGCTGGCCTTTGGCGATATTGAAGGCAATGGTCGGTTACGGATCGAGATTTATAACGAATTTGGTGCTACAGCAAGCAATCCGCCCATCGATCCTTCATCCATCAAGTTTGCCAAGAACATGGTTGTTTCATTTAGCCTCACCGGTATTACCGGTAATCTGAAGAACAACGCAGCAGGCTCCTATGTGGCAGGTCTCGAGTACTCCGACCCAAGCTGGGGGGTGAACTATTGGTCCAACCTCTCCATGGGTAAATATGAAGCCATGGTTACCGGTGACGGCACCTATACCGTTTGGATGGAAGTCTCCTCTCAGGCCAATGGTGCCATCGTGTTCTGTGTGGATATCGCCGGTCTGGGAGCTGACATCGCCGATTGGTCGAAAGTAGGCGTGGAAGTAAATGCCATCAAACTCGATGCTGATGTGGAACAAGCCGTGAATCAATCCATTGTAAGCTTTGGAAACAAAGATGGAAATGGCGTGGATGGTCGCATTGAGATTTACAATGAGTACAGCAGCTCCGGTGCTGCAGCTCCTGGCGCCTATAACAGCAGCATGAAGTTCAATGGCATGATGCTGGTCGACTTTACCCTCCAGGGTATCGAGGGAAATCTGAAAGACGGCGCATCCGGAAATTATCGGACCGAGCTGAGCTATGCTGATCAAAGCTGGGATCCCAGTTACTGGGGCGGAGCCAGCTATGGTGGTGCCACCGTTACCGGTGATGGTACCTACCAGGTTTACACTTATCTGAAAGGTAACAGCGAAGGTGCTGTTGTTTGGACCATTGAGTTGTACAACCTCTGGGTGCAGCTGGCAGATCCATCCAAAGTAAATGTAACCATCAACAAGGTGATTACCCCTGGAAAGTATTGACTTTATAAACAGTGACAATTCAGTAGAATCGTATGAAAAAACTCTTTGGAAAAATGAATGCTTCTTTGCTGCTCGTACTTTTTATTTACATGACAGCCTGCTCCGGTGAAGATGAGCCGGTCACACCGGAAATCATACCGGCCCGGTCGGAAATGATTTTTTCAAAAACAGGTGGAAGCGAGATACTGTCTGTCAAATCAAATGTTACACTGGAAGTGAGAAGCAATGAGGAAAGCTGGTGCCGGGTGGCGCCAGCTCCCTCTTCTTCCGATGCCGTATATCGCTATACGGTGACGGCAGATGCCAATTCCACGACCAGTGATCGTTCTACTACACTGACCTTGAAGGGGGGCAGCGTCACCCAGGCGGTGAATGTCATTCAAACCGCGGCCGATGGGCTACTTGTCACACCCATTGCTTTCAATGATATAACCGGTCAGGGCGCTCAGATTGAAATCAAAATGACGACAAATGGAATGGTCACCGTTACGTGCAACGATGACTGGATCACCGAAGTAACCGCCCGTGCCGCAATGACAGAACAGACCAGAACCTTCAGTGTGGCGGCCAACTATGGCGGTGCTCGCACAGGAACAATCACTTTCACATTGGGGAACCTGAAGGAAACTGTCACTGTTACCCAGCTCGCAGGTAACATCCCCAACGTGGGAATGGAGAGTGACGCCATGACATTGGCGGCCAAAATGTACGCGGGCTGGAATATTGGAAACACCCTCGAAGCCATCGGTGGTGAAACAGCCTGGGGCAATCCCAAAATCACCGCTGACTATATTGTAAAAATCAAGCAGCTTGGTTTTAATGCGATACGCATACCCTGTGCATGGGATCAGTACATTGAAAATGCGGAAACCTATAAAATCAGGGAGAGCTGGTTGGATCGCGTCAATGAGGTGGTAGGTTATTGCGTGGCAAACAACATGTATGCCATCGTCAACATCCATTGGGATGGCGGTTGGCTGGAAAATAACTGTACACCCGACAAGCAGGAGGAGAACAACCGGAAGCAGCATGCTTTGTGGACGCAGATTGCCAACAGGCTGAATCATTACGACGAGCATCTGCTCTTTGCCGGCACCAACGAACCCAACGTGGACACAGCCCAGAAAATGACAGTGCTGAAAAGCTACCTGCAGACATTCATCGATGCGGTGCGTGCCACAGGTGGAAACAATGCTGTACGCAATCTGATTGTGCAAGGACCCAATACCGATATTGATATGACCCACAACCTGTTTGGCAACATGCCGACCGATGTGGTATCCAACCGGTTGATGGCGGAGGTGCATTACTACAATCCCTGGACATTCTGCGGCATGGACAAGGATGAAAGCTGGGGCAGGATGGCCTACTTTTGGGGCGCTTTCGCAGTAAGCGGGTCGGATCGTAATTCGACTTTTGGTGACGAGGCAGAGATGAAATCCTTGTTCGGCAAGATGAAGACGAAGTTCGTAGACAAAGGCATCCCGGTGATCCTGGGTGAGTATGGTGCCATCACCATTCGCACTGGCCTGGGAGCAAATCAGGAGGCACACGACAAGTCGCGCAACCTCTACGACGAAACAGTAACCCGCGAAGCCAAAGACCACGGATTGGTCCCATTCTATTGGGAAACGGGCAGGGTGGTCAACCGCAGTACGGGTGAAATTAAGGACAATTATGCCATGGATGGCATCCTGAAAGGAGCGGAAGCAGGGAAATATCCCTTTTAAAACAGGGTAGAAAATGCTTCAACAAAAATAAATTTTTATGCATATGATGAGATTCCATATGGTTCAAACAGCTATTTGCATGGCAGCCATTTTATGCATGGCTACCACCTTACAGGCTCAGAGTGGCTATAAAAATCCGATCATCAGGGGATTTAATCCCGACCCGAGTGTTTGCCGGGTGAACGACGACTTTTATCTGGTGACTTCTTCTTTCGAGTATTTTCCCGGGTTGCCCATCTATCATAGCAAGGATCTGGTCAACTGGCAGCAAATAGGACACTGTCTTACCCGTGATTCCCAGCTTCCGTTGCAGAAAGCACCTGCCTCAGCCGGTTTGTATGCACCATCGTTGCGTTATCATGACGGGTTGTTCTATGTGATCTGCACCAATGTATCGGGAGGTGGAAATTTCTATTGTACTGCCGTGGATCCGGCTGGCCCGTGGAGCGATCCCATATGGGTAGATATCAACAGCATCGACCCCGATATCTTTTGGGATGATGATGGCAGAACCTATTTTGTGACACAGGGAAATGAAGGCATCCGGGTTACCGAAATCGATATAAGAACCGGAAAAACAGTGGCTCCCGAGCGTCTTGTCTGGGGAGGTATCGGCGGACGCTTTCCGGAGGCTCCACACATTTACAAGAAAGATGGCTATTATTATCTGATGTTGGGAGAAGGAGGTACCGAATACATGCACAGTGTCACCATCGGCAGGAGCAGGAATCTGTATGGTCCCTATGAATCCTGTCCGCTCAATCCGATCCTGACCCATGCCAACCGGCGGGGACAGGCCAACCGGATCCAGGGTGTAGGGCACGGCGACATGGTGCAGGCGCAGGATGGTTCCTGGTGGATGGTATTTTTAGGCTTTCGGGTCACACATCAATGGGTATATTACCATGTGCTGGGGCGGGAGACCTTTCTGGCACCGGTCGACTGGCCGGCAGGAGGATGGCCCCAGGTGAATGGCAATGGTACCGTCTCGCTGGAGATGAATGTACCCACACTGCCTCTTCAGCCATTTGAAAAAACTCCTGCAAAAGCCGATTTCAACGAAGAAAAACTACATTTCGATTGGCAATATCTACGCAATCCCATCCGGGAGCTTTATTCCCTGACAGAAAAGAAAGGATATTTGCGGATCACTGCTTCTCCCCACACACTGAACGATGCCGATGCAGTATCCATGGTTTGCCGGAGACAGACAGAACACGATTTTACGGCTGAAACCGAACTGGAGTTCAACTCTTCGAAAGAGAACGAAGAAGCCGGCATGACATTGATCCAAAACAACACCCATCATTACGACCTGCTATTCAGGAAATCAGGAGACAAGCGGGTTGTGCAGTTGCGTGTCCGCGTGGGATCACTCTCGTATATCGCTGCCGAAGGAGAGGTGAAGGGAAACAGGGTATTGCTCAAAATTGAAGGCTCCCCCGACCAATATACATTCTCCTACGCCGATCTGCAGAAAAAGAAACCGGTTGAGTTGGGTAAACAGGATACGCGCTATCTGAGCACTGAGGTTGCCGGTGGATTCACCGGCGTCATGATCGGGTTGTATGCTTCGTCCAATGGTAAACCCGGTAGTGCCAAAGCTTATTTCGACTGGTTCGATTATCAGGTGAAAGAATAATATAGCTTCGACCGGAAAGGTACTGGCGGCATAAATTAATTATTTAATTTAATCTGTTCTTATCTTAGAGGCATGATTAAAAAATATCACTCATGGATATTGCAAAGCGTTTTAGCAAAAACCCTTTATTGCGTCCTTCAGATTTAAAGCCAGCAATGGAAGGGATGGAGATAACCGGCTTGTTCAATCCCGGAGTATTCCGGATAGATGGTAAGACCTGGCTTGTGTTGCGCGTGGCAGAGCGTCCTAAGCAGATAGAAGGAAAAATTAGCTTTCCCGTATATAACAACGAAGGAAAAATTGAAATTGTTGTCTTCGATAAGGATGATCCTCACTTAGAAGTCTCGGATCCGCGTGTGATAGCCTACAATGGACAAAACTATCTCACTACGTTATCGTATTTACGCTTTGTATGTAGTGAGGATGATGTATATTTCAGGGATGACCCCGATTATCCGCCTGTTTTTGGTGAGGGTGGGCAGGAGTCGTTCGGTATTGAAGATTGCCGAGTGGCGACGATGGAAGATGGTTTCTATCTTACTTATACAATGGTATCGCCCGTGGCAGTAGGGGTTGGGCTGATTGTCACCCGTGACTTTAAAACTTTCGAAAGGAAAGGAATGATATTTCCGCCACACAACAAAGACTGCGTTTTGTTTGAAGAAAAAATTAACGGAAAATATTACGCCCTGCATCGTCCCAGCAGCCTGGAGTTAGGAGGTAATTACATCTGGCTGGCTGAATCGCCCGACAGGGTACATTGGGGAAATCACAAGTGTATTGCCGTCACACGTAAAAGCAGCTGGGATTCGGCGAGGATTGGAGCAGGAGGGCCACCCGTGAAGACATCGGAAGGATGGCTTGAATTATACCATGGCGCGGATGCAGCCCATCGGTATTGTTTAGGTGCCTTGCTTCTGGATCTGAACGACCCTTCGAAAGTCCTGGCAAGGAGCATTGACCCGATTATGGAGCCAGTGGCCCCCTATGAAAAAACCGGTTTTTTTGGAAACGTTGTCTTCACAAGCGGTCATTATGTAGAGAATGATACATTGAAAATATTCTATGGAGCCGGTGATGAGGTTGTTGGAGGAGCGGAACTTTCAATAAGGGAGATACTGAACTCATTAAGAGGGTTGGATCACAATTGTGATCCAACCCTCTCCTCTTAGTTTGAAAACATGGCAGTGATGTTTTTTTATTCGCTTACTTTCGGCATCATCACGATTGTTTTTGCGTTGCCCTGATTCATCAGGCTCGCTGCAAAATCTCTGATCTCACCGGGAGTGACTGCGTTCACTGTCTCAATGTAGTTGGTATAGGTATCCTCCCCGTAGAAATAGCGGGTATCAAGCACATTCAGCCAGTAGCTGTTTTCTTTCAGGTTTTCGTTGTAGCTCTTGTTCATATACTCTTTCACCTTCGTGAAATCTGCTTCACGTGGGCCATTGGCTGCAATATCTTTCAATACGGTATGAATGATTTCGTTGAGGTGTGACATCTTTTCGGGATCGGTATCGAACATGATCTGCAGGATGGTCTGCCCTTCCGGGTAGCGTGAAATACTTCCGGCGGAAGAGACACCATAGGTGCCACCCTCTTCCTCACGCACTTTTTCGGTGTAAACAATGTCCAGGATCTGATCGAACATGCTCATCAGAATCTGATTCTTCATGTTGCGTTCCACTGTGCCGGAGTATGTATTGAACACGGAAGCCTTGGGATTTTGCATTTCACGCTGGAAAATATTTTCCAGCTTGCCTACTTTGAAATCCATCGGAACCCGGATGAATTCACCTTTTACGGCCTCGCCGGGCAGCGATGCAAGGTATTGTTCCACCACGGGACGTACTTTTGCTTCATCGATATTGCCGACAAAGGTAAATGTAAAACTACCGGGATTGCGGAATTGCTGCTTGTACATCTCCATGATCCGATCGTAATCGAGTTGCTTTAAGTCGGCCAGTTTGATCCTTGCCGTCAGCGGATTATTACCATACAGGGCCGCTGTAATTGAATCACTGAAGGCGACCATCGGTTCGGCTTCCTGGTTTTTAAGCTGCGTCTCCATGCGCTGCAGATAGGATTGAAATGCATCGGTATCCTTGCGGGGGGCAGTGAAATAGAGATAAACCAGCTGCAACATGGTCTCAAAATCCTTGATTGAAGAGGAGCCGTTGAAGCTTTGCGTGGTGAGGCCGATACCCGGACTGGCCGATGCTGTTTTTCCGGCAAGGACCTTGGGTAGGTCGGTAGCACTGAAATTGCCTACACCGCCCACTCTCATTACCGAATTCATCAGTTTGCTGTTGATGGGATCCTGCACAGCATATTGCGAATATCCGCCCACACTTGTGGCCGTCATCCTGATCTCGTCATCCTTGAAATCGGTATTCTTCAGAATCACTTTTATGCCGTTCTGCAGCGTCCAGACCGTTGCATTGAGAGCCATATCTTTTTCTTCTTTTGTAATCTTGCCCGGCGCAGGCGGTGTGGCCACGAGCGGCTCGTTGATCACCTGTTCCGCATAGGGTTCAATGGTTTCAGCTTTTACTGCAGCCAGTACGGCCAATAATTCTTCTTCGGCAGGATAAACAAGTCCTTCTTTCCGGGGACCGGTTACGGAGATTACGATGTTCTCGTCGCCAATAAGTTGTTTGATGGTTTGGTTGATGGCTTCCACCGGTATATTGGGCGTTACGGCCTGCATGAACTGATATTCAAATTCAATGCCCGGGAATGGTTCTCCATCTGTGAATGCACGTACATATTCCTGTGAATAAGAGGAATTCCTTTGTTTATCGCGGTTGTTGTATGCATCCTCATAGCTTTTCATGATATTCGTACGTGCAATTTCATATTCGGAGGCCGAGAAGCCATACTGTTTCACCCGTTCCGTCTCACGAACCATGGCAGCCAGAGCCTCCTTGATCTTATCTTCCGCACTTCCCGCAACAACCGTCCATGCATCTTTTGTCTTGGCTACGAAGTAATCACTGTCATAGGCATACGCAGAGGTAAAGGGTGCATTGGGTTTTTGTATGATTTCGGCGAAACGCTGGTTCATCATGGAAGCGGCTGCACTCAGTATATACTGCGTCAAGTAACCGGCCTGTGTATTTTTCATTTCGTCCGGTAACGGGTCATGCTTGTAAAACATCATGATGCTGGTATTCCGTGCTTCTACGTCGGTAGCCAGCGCAACAATGGGTTCCTTGTTGTCGGGAACAGGAAAATATTCGCGTTGAGCCCTGTCTGCACTAAGCGGGATGGGAGAGAACGAGTCTTTAATTTTTTGCTCCATCTCATCCACGTTCACGTCACCTACAACAATGATGGCCTGCAGGTCGGGACGGTACCATTTGTGGTAATAGGCCCGGATCTCTTCCGGTTTAAAGTTGTTGATCACATCAATATTCCCGATGGGCATCCGTTTGGCATACTTGCTTTCCGGGTACATCTTGGGTAGCAACTGATCCCAGAGGCGTTGTTGTGCCCCGCCGCGGGTACGCCATTCTTCACGGATCACACCCCGTTCATTTTCAAGCTCGTCATTTTCCAGTGCGATGGCATTAGACCAGTCATGCAGTACCAGCAGGGCAGAATCCATCAGGTTCTGGTTGGTTGTGGGAATGTTGGTCATAAAATAGACCGTTTCATCGAACGATGTGTAGGCATTTATGTTTGTGCCGAACTTAATACCGTTGTCCTGTAGATAGTTGAGCATGTTCTTGCCGGGAAAGTTCTTCGTGCCGTTAAAAGCCATGTGCTCCAGGAAGTGTGCCAGACCGGCCTGATTGTCCTCTTCCTGCATTGATCCAACCTTCTGGGCGATATAGAAATCGGCCCTGTTCTCGGGTAATCCGTTGTGACGGATGTAATAGGTCAATCCGTTCTCCAGTTTGCCGGTCCTTACATTCGGATCAACCGGCAGGGGCGGATTTTGTTGTGCCATGGTAACAAAACTTGTTATCAGAAGCAGTAGGGTGAAAATTTTTCTCATAACATTTTTTTTAATAATAGATTCATATTGAGAGTGTATACGCACACATGAAATTGTTAAGATGAAAAAACACTTTTGACGGGTAATCTAAATGCGATCCAGTACGATCCTGATCAATTCCTCCGTGGAACCCTGGTAGTTGGCATTCGATTCCAAAGCAACACGGTTGGCGATGATGGCACACACCGTCATGGCTTTGTGACCCATCATCTTTCCCAATCCGGCGATGGCAGAACTTTCCATCTCGTAGTTTGTGATAGCGTAGTCTCCAAACCGGAAAGCTTCAATTTTCGCATTCAGATCGGGATCGGCCAGCGGCATTCGTACATACCTGCCCTGAGGGCCATAAAACCCAATGGCAGAGATGGTGACGCCACGAATCATATCATAGCCGATGCGGTCGACCAGCTCTTCGTCGGCACTCACCACATAGGGTGAACAGTGAAAAGGAGACCAGTTTACCTGTTTCTGAAAGGCTTCTTCGAATGCTTCTTCCCGGACACTGCCGGAGTTGGCATAATAGTGGATCAATCCGTCAAAACCAATCGATTTTTCCGACACCACATAGGAACCCACCGGGCAGTGGGGCTGCATACCCCCCGAGGTACCCACCCGCACCATGGTCAATTGCCTGAACTGGTCCTTCACCATGCGTGTCTTGAAATCAACGTTTGCCAATGCATCCAGCTCGGTCAGCACAATGTCGATATTATCGGTGCCGATGCCATGAGAGAGGGCGGTAATGCGTTTTCCTTTGTAGATGCCGGTGACCGTATGAAACTCACGGCTTTGCACGTCGCACACTATCTCATCGAAGAATGATGCTGTCATCGTCACCCTATCGGGATCACCCATCATCACAATCTTGTCGGAGAGTTGTTCGGGTTTGATATGGAGATGAAAAGCACTGCCATCGGAATTGATAATCAGTTCCGACTCGGGTATAATTCTCATAATCAGTTCAATTTGTGAAAAGTGGTTTCGAAATTATTTTTTATTTCCGCCGCCATCCTGTGGTTTGGCAATGGAGTCGCGCATATCGGTATCGGCTTTGATGTTTTCCATCCTGTAGTAATCCATGATACCCAGGTTGCCGTTACGGAATGCTTCAGCCATGGCAATAGGGACCTCTGCTTCTGCTTCTATCACCTTGGCGCGTGCTTCCTGAGCCTTGGCTTTCATCTCCTGCTCCAGGGCGATGGCCATGGCACGACGTTCTTCGGCACGTGCCTGGGCAATGTTCTTGTCGGCCTGTGCCTGATCCATTTGCAATACGGCGCCAATATTTTTGCCTATATCAATGTCGGCAATGTCAATGGAGAGTATCTCAAAGGCTGTGCCGGCATCCAGCCCTTTCTTCAGGACGAGCTTGGAGATGGAATCAGGATTCTCGAGTACCGATTTATGGGATACTGCCGAACCGATGGAGGAGACGATACCTTCACCCACACGGGCCAGGATGGTCTCTTCACCGGCACCACCCACCAGCTGCTTGATGTTGGTGCGTACCGTCACACGGGCTTTGGCGATCAGCTGAATGCCGTCAATGGCGACTGCAGAAACAGGTGGTGTGTCAATCACTTTTGGATTGACAGACATACGCACTGCTTCGAGTACGTCACGACCGGCCAGGTCAATGGCCGTAGCCATTTGAAATGTAAGATCAATATTGGCTTTTGATGCTGATACCAGCGCATGAACCACTTTCTCCACGTGACCACCAGCCAGATAGTGTGCTTCCAGATTGTCACGGGAAACCTCCTTCAAACCGGCCTTATGGGCTTCAATCATGGCATAGACAATGGTATGTGGCGGCACACGGCGCAAACGCATCAGGAACAGTTGCACCAGGGAAATGCGTACTCCGGCGGATAATGCGTTTATCCACAGGAAAAAAGGAACATAATGAAAGAAAATCAATAAGAAAATGATAATCACCGCAACGGTAATAATCAGAGGAAAAGATAAATCCATAATAATCTGTTTTTGGAGTTGATTTGAGTACTAATTATTTCTGTTATCTACATTTATTTTTCTTCTAACCAGGACATTGTATGTCTCAACTTTCACAATTTCAATTTCAGTATCCTCGTCAATGAATTCACCGTCCACCGATTTTCCTTCCGCTACAATGTCATTTACCAGCACCTTTCCAATGGGATTTAAACGGGAAATAGCGGTACCAATATCTCCTGCGGCCATTTTTGACAGATAGGTATTGTCTACGGTGCTTTCAATGTTGGTCTCGAGAGAAATCTTTCGCAACGACTTCGATCGCAGCAACCAGACAAAGCTGCCTCCAAGAACTACGCCCGATGCGATTAAGGAAATATTCCCTGCGGTACTACCCAGGAAAAGATAGGCATAAGCGATGCCGCCGATCAGAAATATGGCTCCGGCAATACCCGCTATGCTGATACCCGGGAGTAAAAAGATTTCAATGAGCATAAATAACACGCCCATTGCAAGAAGTGCAATTACAATGATCAGGTCGAGTGTCATATCCGGTCAGTTTAATGAATAATGGGCACGTGATTCTTCGTTCCTTGCCTCTCGCTTCAACCTTTCAATATCACGGAAAAGGGTGGATATCTCTTTTTCCATGCTGATGATGGAGGAACGGAGCGTTTCGCTGTTATTCCCGTTTGCATATTGTCCTCTTTTCTCAGATAAGTCATCGCGGAGCTTTTGCCATTGTTTTTCCAGACCCAATGCCTGTGAAAAGATTGAACGGGCATTGTTATTTCTGAAATCAGAAAGGGTGTGGTAGGTGACATCGTCGTTGATCACAAAATCAAAGTCACCCGCTGCCTCCTGCAAAAAGATTGTCTTTTGTCTCGCTTTCTCCCGGAGTGGATCATAATCGATACCCTCTTTCCATGTGTCGGCAATGGAGGAGATTCTCGCTCTATTGCTCATGAGGATAAGATTATCATCCTCAAGCAATGTCACCACCGTATTGGGAATAAATGTATAAACGCATACGGAATCTACATGCTGAAAACGGTCCGATGCGAACCAGCCAATACCTTTCTCCTCATCAATCACCATCAGATAGTCGTTGAAAGGTGAATTAAATGGCATATTCAATTGATTCGGTGTGAGGTAACTGTCGGTAGAGAGATTATAGCGGGTTACGTAGAGATCGTATCCTCCCAATGAAGCATGACCCGTAGAGGCAAAGTAGAGGGTCAGTCCGTCACTTAAGACATAGGGAAAAGCCTGGTCGTGAGAGTCGTTTATCGTCTCCGGCAGTTTTCGCTCATTGCCGAACCGGTCAATCAGTTTGTCCATGGTGAAAAGGTCCTGTCCCGAGCCGGTGCTCTCTCTCGAGTAATACATTTTATCCCCAAGTTCGTTGATATGAAGGATTTCATTACCAGCCGGTGTTCCTGTAAAAAATTCATTTATGGGTTGCAGCGTGCCGGAAGAGCGGCTCAGGTAGTAAGCCTGGAGGAAATCCCTTTTCGGGAGCACCAGGCTGTCGATGATCACCACCTCTTCGGTACGAAGGACTCTCTTCAGCAGTTGGGCCGTCTCTTCCCTGAAAAGGTCGAGTTTAGCCAATGCTTCCTTGTTGCGCCGCTGCGCTTTCTGGTATTTTTCATATGCTTTTTCAGCATCATCAAAGCGATAGAGTTTGCTGAAGAGCTCTCCCAGGTAGAGTGTTGCTTCCGGAATTTTCTTTTCCTCGGCAAAGGTGAGATACTGTTCTGCTTCAACAATTCTTCCAGTTTTGAGCAGGCTTACACCAAGCCACTGATTCAATGCGGGATTGGTTGAATCGTCGATATAAGCCTTCCGGAAAAGTGGTAGCGCATCGGCGTATCTACCCTCCAGATACCAGTTTTTGGCATCGTCAAGTGTTTGCCCCTGAAGGGCAAAGAGCGTGGTGCTGAGCAGTAGCGTGAAAATGATTTGTTTATTATTCATCACTCATCTATTCTGATTTCAAAGATAAGAAAAATAAAGAGATGCAACTGTAATATCACCTTAATTTCCTTCTGCATTGAAAGTAACAGGAGGATGCAGTTCCGGGATTGGAGGAGGGTTAGTTGCCACCTTCCGGTTGAGGATGGAGAAATTCCAGCGATAGATCTTACCCAGGATCAGTAGTGCCACCACGGCAAAGATTCCCGTCCAGATCAATTCCCCGGCAGGATCAATTTGTTCGACCCGGAAGAGGGCGTCGGTTTGTAAGGCAGACGCGCTGTGCGTGGTGAACAGTGCGATAAAGGCGTTGTTTATGTAATGTATTCCGATGGCCAGCTCAATGCCATCGTCAAGAATCGATACCGCTCCAAGAATGGCGCCCATCAGAATGTAACCGGGTATCGCAATCCAAAAACCAAACTCTTTCACCTCCGGGTTAAATGCATGCATCAGACCGAATGCCAGTGAGATGATGATCAGCGTTAACCAGCGGCTGTGTGTGGCAGCAGCCACGCCCTGGGAGAGATAGCCCCTGAAGAAGAGCTCTTCAAAAGTGGTTTGAAAAGGCATTATCAGCAAGGTGATTACCAGTAACCAGAAAAAACGTTCAGGATGAAATTGTAGCTGGTAGTTCTCCGGTGAGATAACCAACCCCCATACCAGTGAGATAGCCATCAATGTTCCCCATATTAGCATACCCATACCGATCCGTCCTTTACGAAGATGGTTTCTTCCGTTGATGGTTTCCATCAGGGTACGTTTATGAAAAAGCTTGACGAGCCAGTGAAAGGCCAGCAGCATGGGAACGAAAGAGAGCAACAGGAGGAAGTAAACGGTATTGTGTGAGATGCCAAATCGACTGAGGTCGGTGATACTCCCGGCTGTCATGTCGGGTAGGCCATGCCGGATGGTTTGCACGATCATTGTGATAATCAGAGGGATCGATCCAATGCTGGATGCCCCCAGGAATAGGATCAGGGTCATCACCAGGTATTTCCAGAAGCTGTTCTGTTTGTCCAGTGCACGTTCGAGGTGTTTCATGAGTGTTGTGTTGTAATCGGTTCTTATAATAAAAATTATTCAATATCATTGATCCATGTCAGGATATCTCCTGGTTGGCAGTTTAGTACTTTGCAGATTGCTTCCAGCGTGCTGAATCAGATAGCCTTGGCCTTGCCGGTCTTCAAAATGGAAAGGTTCGCCGGGGTAATACCCACCCGCTCGGAGAGCTCGTTCAGAGAGATTTTATTCTTTGCCATTTCCACATCCAGGTTCACGATGATTGCCATAATATTCCCTTTCCCGTTAAATGGTTAAGTCCTGCTCCGATAATTCAAGCAGATATATGATCAAAAGCAGAATACCCAGTATTTTCAAATTTAAAATAATATTCTTATATAACAATAAATATTTATCGAAAAACGATAAATAATATCTTTATAACAATATTTTCTCGTTTTACTTTTTTGAAAAGTTCTTCAGAAGGGTCTCTCCAATATTTTCATACTTTTTGTATCTTTGCATTCTCTAAAAATATTTCCCTCATAATTCAATCCTATGCACGAAAAAATTATCATTCTCGATTTTGGTTCGCAAACCACACAGCTTATCGGCAGGCGAGTGAGAGATTTGAGCACTTACTGCGAAATTGTGCCTTACAATAAATTCCCTTTCGGTGATGAATCGGTGAAAGGAGTGATTCTTTCCGGAAGCCCCTTTTCTGTGAATGATGATCATGCATTCAGGGCTGATTTAAGCGATATACGAGGTAAATATCCCGTCCTGGGTATTTGTTATGGTGCCCAGTTGATGGCAAGCACTTCCGGCGGTGAGGTGGATAAAGCCGATTCGCGTGAATATGGTCGTGCCCATCTGAGTGTGAAGGAGAGCGGCGATCCCCTCCTGGGCGACCTGCCCACCAACAGTCAGGTATGGATGTCGCATGGCGATACAATTGTAAAAGTACCCGACCATTTCAGCGTGATCGCCTCCACCGAGGATGTGGCACTGGCAGCATACAAGATCGACGGTGAAGAAACATGGGGAGTGCAATTTCATCCCGAGGTGTTTCATACCGAACAGGGTACAAAAATATTGGATAATTTTCTGACCATCAGTGGTGTGAAGAAGGACTGGACGCCGGCATCTTTTATTACTACTACCGTAGAGGAGCTGAAGGAGCAGTTGGGTAACGATAAGGTGATCCTGGCATTGTCGGGTGGCGTTGATTCTTCTGTAACGGCAGTATTGCTCAACAGAGCCATCGGTAAAAATCTCACCTGCATATTTGTGGATCACGGATTGTTGCGAAAGAATGAATTCGAAACAGTGCTCGACAATTATGCTCATTTGGGATTGAATGTGATCGGTGTGGATGCAAAGCAACATTTCTATGGAGAGTTGGATGGAGTAACCGACCCGGAGCAAAAGCGCAAGATCATCGGAAAAGGATTTATCGATATATTTGAACGCGAGGCATACAAGTTAAAAGATATCAAGTGGCTGGCGCAGGGGACCATCTACCCCGATATCATCGAGTCTCTCTCCATTACGGGTGTAACCATCAAAAGCCATCACAATGTGGGGGGATTGCCCGAGAAAATGGACCTGAAACTGTGTGAACCGCTGAAATTGCTGTTCAAGGACGAAGTGAGAAAAATAGGACTGGAACTGGGTATGCAGGAGCATCTCATTCACCGTCATCCTTTTCCCGGCCCCGGTCTTGGTATCCGCATCCTGGGCGGCATCACCCCCGAGAAGGTGCGCATCGCACAGGAAGCGGACGATATATTTATCTCGAATCTGCGCACTGCAGGTCTTTATGACAAGGTATGGCAGGCGGGAGCGATCCTGTTGCCGGTACAATCGGTGGGTGTGATGGGAGATGAGCGTACCTACGAGAACACCATTGCGCTGAGAGCGGTAACCTCTACCGACGCCATGACGGCCGATTGGGCCCATTTGCCTTACGAATTTCTGGCAAAGGTATCAAACGAGATCATCAACAAAGTGAAAGGAGTCAATCGCGTGGTGTACGATATATCATCGAAACCACCCGCTACGATTGAGTGGGAGTAGCTACCGGCTGCTTCAGCTCGGGATAGGCGATGCGCGAATGATACATTGTCTTCAGCTTGTCCACAAACACATCCTTCACCGACTGGATATCCCGGAATGTGAGGGGTGTCAGCTTGAAGTAACCCTCATTCAGCTGTGCATCAATAATTTTGTCCACCAGGTTGCGCAAAGCAACATCGTTATACTCGGGGAGGCTCCGTGACGAGGCTTCCACGGCATCGGCCATCATCATGATGGCCGTTTCTTTTGAGAATGGATTCGGCCCCGGATAACGGAAGTCGGCCTCATTGGCTTCCTTGTCTGGATTTGCATTTTTCCAGGAGATATAAAAATATTTGGGAACACTGGTTCCGTGATGTGTTTCAATGAAATCGATGATCTGCTTTGGGACATTATGCTTCTGCGCAATCTTCACGCCATCTTTCACGTGGCTGATGATGATGCGTGCACTTTCTTCGAAAGGAAGACCTGCATGCGGATTCATACCGGGTGTTTGATTTTCCGTGAAAAATGCCGGATCCACCATCTTCCCCACATCATGATAGAGTGCTCCTGTTCTGATCAACGAAGCATTGGCCCCGATCTTTGTGGCCGCCGCCATCCCCAGGTTGGACACCTGGAGCGAGTGCTGAAAGGTGCCAGGCGCTTTTTCGGAGAGCTCCTTCAGCAACGGCTTGTTGATATTGGAAAGCTCTATCAGCGTTACACCGGAAATAAATCCGAATGATTTTTCCACCAGATAGACCAGTGAATAGGAAAACATGATAAAAATAAAGTTGATCACGAAATAGACCAGCATCAGCCAGTCGCCTTCTTTCAGGCTCCCTTCCTGATACATGATCAGACCGAGGTAGATCAGGATATAGCTGAGCAGGATAAAGAAAGAACTTCGTATCAATTGGGAACGTTCCGACAATTCTTTCAGCATAAAAATTGAGACCATCGATACCGCTACCTGAATTACCACGAACTCAAAGGGGAAGGGTACCATGAGCGAACTCAGCATGATGGTGATCAGACTGGCGAACAGGGCCGTTCGGGAGTCGATGAAGGTGCGGATAAGAATGGTGAGGATGGCGTAGGGGATGATGTATACGCTGAAAAGATCAAATCGGACCGTGATGGCTGTAAGCAGTAAAAAAATGACGATCAGCAACAGCATGAACAGCACATGTTTCCGGTTCCGGTACTCCAGTGGCCTGAAAAGCAGGAGATATAAGTAAAATGAAGAAAACATGATGGTTATCAGCAAGAACTGACCGAAGATAATCCATATATTTCTGGAAGAGCCTCCGCTTCTTTCTTCTGTAACACGTTTCAGGGAAGAGAGAATATTGTAGGTGTTCGCATCCACGATTTCACCCTGGTCAATGATTCGTTGTCCCTGTTGCACCATTCCCCGGCTGATGTCGACCTGTTGAACAAATTCATCCTGTGCCTTTTCTGAAGTTTGGGCATCGTAAATCACATTTTCACGAATATATTCGTTGATATCGGCAGACCGTACAATGGAGGCGTCTACATTGCGGGGGACATCATTCAACACTTTTTCATAGGCGGAGCGAATGGTGAAGAAGCTCTCTATCGTTCGTGATTCGGCGACATTTCCTTTTTTTATCCGCAATGAACCGGTGGCTGAGTCCACGATCCGGTCATAGTCAGCTGAACGCATGATGCCGTTGGTGTAAAGCTCCTGCAATTTTTCGCGGATATATAGTTTGGTTTCGGCTGGTATCCCGGAGAGCTTATCTTTCAGATTGACGTCGGCGTCAAAGTCGGCGAGTGCATTTTTCTGCACCTCTTCTTCAAACTCAAAGTAGGGTTCATAGTATTCCAGGATGCTGTCCTGTTCTGCTTTCAGCTGTTCTGCGGGTTTGTAAACGGGGAAATCAAAGGGGGCGGTAAGCAGACCATATTGCCAGGGTCTGCCTTCGTTGAAGGCGTATTTAAAGCTTCCCTGACGCGGAAAAATATAGGTGACGAGGAGTATCGCTGCAATAAAAACCATCGGCACAAAAACCTTTGTTCTGATTCTTATCTTTTTCTTTTTGGTGGACGATGCACTCATACCTCTATATGTTGAAGTTACGTAATCATTATAGAACAAATAAACAACGCGAAATGTTGTCAGTTTTTCATTTAAGGCCGATACGGGAACCTTTCATAGCGAAAGATACTGCATTATTTTGTTTGTTGCTCCCGCATTGCCGAAAATATACGCCTTCGCTTTTTCCCCTGCTTTTTCTCTTGCCGGGGAATCCTGCATGAAAAGATTCATCTGTTGGTTGAATGCTTCCCCGCCATCGATGGAAAAACCGCCGCCGTGTCTGATCAATCCGTGGGCCTCACGGAACTTGGCATAGTTGGGTCCGAAGATGACCGGAATGCCATAGACGGCTGCCTCCGCCAGGTTATGGATGCCAACGCCGAAACCGCCGCCAATATAGCCAACATCTCCATAACGGTATATGGAAGAGAGTAGTCCGAAGCAATCGATTATCAGGCAGTCCTGTTGCATGACATTATCTTCCGTGGCTTTTGAATAGCGCATGCAGGGACGTTGCAACTTCTGTTCGATCTCCGCAAGATGTGACTCATGGATCTCATGTGGTGCCACAATCAGTTTCATTGCCGGGTGCCGGTTGAAATAATCAATGAAGATATCTTCATCGGGAGCCCATGAGCTGCCGGCAATAAAAACCAGGTCGTTTATGTCGGTAAATTTTTCAATCAATGGCAACTCTCTGGCTTCTTCCTGAATTCCGATAACCCGGTCGATGCGGGTGTCACCCGCAATACTCACCTGATGAAGGTGATGATCTTTCAGTAACTGTGCCGAAGCTTCATCCTGCACAAAGAAATGGGTGTAATATCGAAGCATCTTTCCATATCGGAGCCCGTTTTTTTTGAAGAAAATCTGGTTGGGACGGAAAACGGCCGAGACCAGGTAGAAGGGTATCTGCCTGAGATAGCTCTCGTGAACATAGTTATACCAGAATTCATACTTGATGAAGATCGCAATCTTCGGATTTGCCAGATCAAGAAACCGCTTCACATTCCTTTTCGTGTCGAAAGGCAGGTAACAGACAATATCGGCCAAGGGATAATCTTTACGAACTTCGTATCCAGAGGGCGAGAAAAAGGTGAGCAGAATCTTGTATTCGGGATGATCTCTCCTGACTGCCTCCATGAGCGGTCTTGCCTGTTCGAACTCTCCCAGTGAAGCCGCGTGGAACCAGACATACTGTCCGGAATGATCGATCTTTTCCTGTAAAAGAGAAAATGTTTGCCGATGGCCACGCATCATCAGACGCAGCTTTTTGTGAAAAGGGGCCACAAGGCGCAGTAGGGACGCCGTTAGTGTGATGACTGCATTATACATTTCCGTCTGGCTGAGGGATGGTGTCAATGGCCCGTTGTAACCGCTTCAGGGTTTCCTCCTTACCGATTACTTCGGAGATGTCGAACATGTGTGCACCCTTTCCTTCGCCCACGACGGCCAACCGGAATGCATTCATGATATTCCCTGTGTGCAGCTCCTGTTGCTGAATCCAGTTCATTACAATCTTTTCCTGGTTTGCTGCGGAGAAATCCTCCATCTTCCCAATAAGGGACATCAGTTGTCGCATCTGATCCGGTGTCTCCCGTTTCCAGCGCTTGCGGATGGTCTTCTCATCATAGCTTTCGGGGGCTACGAAGAAATAGGCCGACTGATCCCACAATTCCTTCACAAAATGTACGCGTTCCTTAACCAGTGATACCACCCTGGTTACCTTTTCTGGCGATGCCACAATGCCTTTTTCTGCCAGCAACGGCATAAAACATGCTGCCAGCTTTTCATTGGACATGAGCATGACATACTGGTGATTATACCATTTTGCCTTTTCCACGTCAAATTTGGCGCCGCTCTTGCTGCATCGTTCAAAAGAAAAAGCCCTGATAAGCTCTTCCAGCGAGAATATCTCCTGATCCGTCCCCGGATTCCAACCCAGAAAAGCAAGGAAGTTGATTACTGCCTCGGGAAGATAGCCGCTTTCGCGATAGCCCGAGGAGAGATCGCCCGAAGCGGGGTCTCTCCATTCCAGCGGAAAGACGGGAAATCCCAGCCGGTCGCCATCACGTTTGCTCAGCTTGCCATTGCCTTCCGGCTTGAGCAGTAACGGCAGGTGTGCAAACCGGGGCATGGTTTCTTCCCATCCCAGGCTCTTATAAAGCCATACATGCAATGGAGCCGAGGGAAGCCATTCTTCTCCACGAATCACATGGGTGATCTCCATCAGATGATCATCTACCACGTTGGCCAGATGGTAGGTGGGCAGTTCATCGGCAGATTTGTAGATCACCTTGTCGTCGAGTACCGATGAGTTGATGACTACGTCGCCGCGGATCATGTCACTGACGGTAATGTCGTGATTGGGCTCTATTTTTATACGAACCACATATTGGATACCTCCGTCGATGAGCGACTGCGTCTCTTCCGCTGTCAGGGTAAGTGAGTTACGCATTTTCTCTCTCGTAGTAGCATCGTATTGGAAGTTTGGAATTTCGGTGCGGCGTGCTTCCAGCTCTTCCGGTGTATCAAAAGCAATATAGGCAGCTTCCTTTTTCAGCAGTTCCGTCACATATTGCTGGTATATCTCTTTGCGTTCCGATTGTCGGTAAGGACCGTATTTGCCTCCTTTTGCGGGACTTTCATCAAATGGGAGTCCCAGCCAGTCAAAAGTTTCCTGAATATAATCTTCCGCACCCGGTACAAACCGTGTGGAATCGGTATCCTCAATTCGGAGAATAAAATCTCCTCCTGTCTGTTTGGCATACAGGTAATTATAGAGCGCTGTGCGCACTCCTCCGATATGCAGCGGACCGGTGGGGCTGGGAGCAAAACGGACTCTTGTTTTTTGATGCATCTGGTTTGAAATAATTATCGGCCTTCGCGCCGCACAGCCCAACCCATGCAGGTATGCTGCCAGAAGGACGAAGACTCATGTTATAAACTGCAAAAGTACATGAAAAACCGTGTATTTACAAACCGACGAAATGAAAACTATTTTCGCCTTAGGAGGTAGGCCTGCGTCAAATCAGGAAAAGTGGGCTTTCATTTCCCATATTGAAGAGCAGGTCGATGATGCTGAGATTTGGAATGAAGCCGTTTTTATCGGAGAAGACCTGATAATAACGGGGGGGTACCCATGTCGGTTTTTTTTTGGGATGTATGTCCTCCCGCAGGTCGTATTTGTCAGGGGTAGTTTCCACATACTCCGACGTATAGACAACAGACGTATTGATGCCGACTAACCGGCATATCAGCTGCCGCAGCCCTTCGTTCAAGTCGTGCAAATGAGTGAATTTATTCCGGTAAAAAGGACGAAAATCATCCTCATAGTACTGAAAGAAAGGTGTGGAGTTGTAAGCCGATACAATGGCATTCCAATGCAGATGTTGCCAGTTGCCGTGGTCGGCAATGCGTACATCCTTCATTGTACCTTTCAGGGGGGAAGGCTTTTCAATCGGGATGCTCAGGGCAAGCATCCCGTTCGCACCTGCTATGTGGCACCGGTTGCGGTACGACTGTTTCTGGTAGTTGTCGTGTATTTCCATGAGGGCATTTTCTGCCCTGAAAAGCGCAGCATAATATTCTACGGGTGCCAAGTAAAGAGACGGGATAAGTATCATCACATCTTCAAATCAACGAATCATCATCGTGCTCACGCCGGTATCTTCGCACTGCGGAACAATCTTTTCCATCGTATCTTCCCGTTGAACCAGCCTTTGTCTTTTTCCAATGAAAGCCAGATCAGGATGGGTCTGCCCACGATATGATCTTCCGGCACAAAGCCCCATACGCGTGAGTCGGCAGAGTTATGACGGTTATCGCCCATCATGAAATAATAGTCGAATTTGAATGTATAGGATCTGGCCTCCGTGCCGTTTATATAAACTTTTCCGTCACGATAGACAAAATCATTGCCTTCGTAGTTTTTGATACAACGTTCATAGGCGGCCACCTTGTACTCCACCTCGGAATCAAATGTGATGGTTTCCCCTTTTCTGGGTATCCATAGTGGCCCGAAAGTGTCCCGTGTCCACCCGGTTTCATAGTTTAGGGGATAGTAATAACTCATCCCCGGCTGTTCCTTCTCTTTGATCACATCCCATACGAAAGGTTTTGCTTTCATCGTGGTCACCATCTCATCAGTCATGGGTATGCTGAAGTAAATCCTGCCATTGTTTCCATTGCGCTGCTGCAGCCCGAAGAGTGCCAGACTCAGGCTGTCAACACCGGTCAGATCCTGCGTACGGGAAACAACCTGACCGTAGCCATCCTGTGTATAATGATCGGCTTTGTTGATGCCCAGCTCTTCAAAGAGATCTGCAGAGATCTGAGTCCCGTCGGTGTGAATCATGTAGTTGTGCTGAGAAAGACGGGGGTTGGGCAGCAGGGTGCCATCAATAAATACACTATCGTTCTTCAGTTCAATGGTTTCGCCGGGAAGACCGATGCACCTTTTCACATAGTTCTCGCGCCGGTCTACCGGACGATAGACAATCTCGCCGTAGGTGCGCTTGTCGGCGCGCACACCTGCACTGCCGTTGGAATTAAGTTTGGAGAGCGAATAAAAATCGATTCCCTGTTGATTCATCGCAACCGTGTCACCAGTGGGGAAATTGAACACCACGATGTCATTCCTTTCCACCTGGCCGAACCCTTTCAACCGGTTGTATTTCCACTGAGGCTTTTCGATATAGGACTTGCCGCCTACAACCGGCATGGTGTGCTGTGCCAGGGGAAATGAGAGCGGTGTAATGGGTGCCCGCGGCCCGTAGCTGAGCTTGCTCACGGCCAGAAAATCACCCACAAGCAGCGATTTCTCAAGCGACGAGGTGGGTATCTGGTAATTCTGAAAGAAGAAGGTGTTGATAAAATAGACGGCGATCAGTGCAAAGACAATTGCATCCACCCATTCCATGGTTTTGCGAAATGCATCGTTTTTCGACTTTTTCCAAAACCCCCAGGGTATGAATTTGGTGATGTAGATGTCAAGAAAAAGGAAGATGAAGAGCAAGAGCCAGGGTGAACCCGCCCAGAGAGCAAACAGGACAGTTGCTGCTACCCATACGACAAACCATGTCCATTGGTGTCTCGCGGCGTTTGAAAATCTTTGTTTCAATTGCATGATGTATTTCTTCTATATTTTTTACAATAAGCTGAGCATGTCGTTCATGCCCAGAAAACCCTGCTTCCCTTTTGTAAACTCTGCTGCCAGTACGGCTCCCAGAGCTAATCCCCTTCTGTTTTTAGCATCGTGGGTGATGCGGAGGCGATCGTCGGCCGACTCGTAGATCACAGTATGGATACCGGGCACCTCTCCTTCCCGAAAAGCTTCGATGGGCAGTTCCACCTCGTTGCCGGTCTTATCCAAAACCCATTTTTCTTTTCTGTCGATCCGTGCCAGTATCCCTTCGGCCAACGTGATGGCTGTGCCACTGGGAGCATCCAGCTTGTGGATGTGGTGTGTTTCCTCAATACTTACATCGTATGCCGGAAATTGATTCATGATTTTGGCCAGATAGTTGCTCAACGCAAAGAAGATGTTAACGCCCAGGCTGAAGTTCGATGCATAAAAGAACGTTCTTCCATCCTTTTCGCAAGCTTCCCTGATCTCAGGCAGATGCTCCAGCCAGCCCGTGGTGCCCGACACAACCGCTACCCCGGCAGCAAAAGAGCGTCGGTAGTTTTGCAGGGCACTGTCGGGCGACGTAAACTCAATCGCCACGTCGGCACTGCTGAATGCCGGGGAATCAAACTTTTTCTCTTCGTGGATGTCGATGGTACACACCACCTCATGTCCTCTATCCAGGGCGATCTTCTCAATCTCATGCCCCATTTTACCGTAACCGATCAGTGCAATCTTCATGTTGGTCTTATTATTGTGAAACGGGCATGCAATCTGGATACATGCCTGAAAATGATCTGCGCAGTTTTTTTAAAAAGCTTCATTTGAAAGCAAAAGTACAAAAATTGGTTGATTTACGCTACAAATGCAGTAAAATCACGATGATTGCCCTGTTTCGGCAGTCTGTCACTTAGAGCCATCCCTCCTTCCGGTACCAGGCCACCGTTTTCATAACACCTTCTTCCAGCCGGTACGCGGGCACAAAGTCAATGTCAGATTGCAACGGGCTGATGTCACAGGTCCAGTTGCGCTGTTTCATGATCCGGTACTTGTCTGTATTGAAGGTGGTTGCCTTCCCCAGGAGGGCTGCCGCTTTTTCACTGACCAAAGCTGCCGTTTTGACGAGAAAAAGAGGGATTTTCAGCCGGACCACATGTTTTTTGTGCAGCGCCCGCTGTACGATGGCGTTGAATTCCCGGTCGGTATAACAATCGCCGTCGGCCACATAATACTCTTTTTGGTGAATGCCTTTTTCGATGAGTGCGAAGATCACATGGACCAGATCTTCGCTGTAGATAAACGATAAAAGCTGTTTCCGATGTCCTGCACCGACGTCCAGTCCGCTTTTGACCGCTTTCATCAGAATCAGATAGTCTTTGTCGCGTGGACCGTAAACGCCCGTAGGTCGCAGGATCAGCCAGGGAAAACCGGAGATGCCCTTCAAATAATTTTCAGCCCTCAGTTTACTTCTTCCATAATCCGTATTGGGATTGGGGATATGATCCGCACAGATGGGCGTATATCCCATTTCGTCGCCAACGCCCACAGCGCTGAGCGAACTCATCAGCACAAACGAGTCGGGGACAGAGTCGGTCTCAATCAATGCTTCAGCCAGGTTGCGCGTATAGAGATAATTAACCCGATCGAAATCCGATTTACGAACTGCCTTTGTCAATCCAGCAATGTGTATAACATGATCGAAACATCCCTGTTCATCCCTGAATTCACGGAGCTGAACCTTTAGCATTTCCTTGTCACCATAATGCAAGTCGATGAACCGGATTCGTTCATCCTGAAGGTAGCGGCGACTGCTGGTAGTACGTATGCCAGCCCAGGTTTCGTATCCCAGTTCCAGCGCTTTATCCACTACGGCGCTGCCTATAAAACCGCTAGCTCCGGTAATCAGTATCCTTTTTGTCTGCATGCTCTTTCTGTTCAATGTCAGGACAAAAATAAGGATAACTTCAGAAAGTATCGTTTTTTTTTATTACTTTGCGATAACTAAAACGTCATTTTTTTGTTTTAGATAGAAACACACAGAATATGAGCAACAAAGTGAATGCGACTCCTGCCATACCGAAACTCAAGAAGAAAGACCTTTCGGCTTCCATCATCCATTTTCTCACCGAAAATAACGACAAACAGTTTAACTATAAACAGATCGGTGCGGCATTGAATGTCCGTGGCGAAGAGGGGCGACGTCTGCTGATTAAAGTCCTAGACAAGCTTCGCGATGATGACCTGCTGCTGGAGACATCGCGGGGACGTTACCGCATCAATAACAGGGGACTGATGCTGGAGGGCCGCTTTGAAAGAAGAAGCAACGGCAAAAACTTCTTTGTCCCCGATGACGACGGAAACATCATATACATTCCCGAGCGAAACAGCAAACATGCCATGAACGGTGATCGGGTGCGTGTTCAGTTGCTGGCCAAACGCAAACGTGCCGACACCGAAGGTACGGTGGTCGAGATCCTGGAACATACCCAAAGCCGTTTCGTGGGCGTGCTGGAGGTGCAGAAGCATTTCGCCTTTCTGGTGATGGACAACAAATACCTGTCGAACGATATTTTTATTCCAAAGGAAGATCTCCTGGGTGCCGGCAACGGCGATAAAGTGGTTGTGGAGATTGTGGAGTGGCCTGAGAAAGCAAACAATCCGGTCGGAAAGGTGATCGACATCCTGGGTAAGCCGGGGCAGAACGATACCGAGATGCATGCCATCCTGGCGCAATATGACCTGCCTTATAAATACCCGGAGAAGGTTGAAAAGTTTGCGGAGCAGATTTCTGATAAGATTGAGCAGACGGAGATTGAAAAACGGGAGGACTTCCGCAATGTGTTTACCATCACCATCGACCCGAAAGATGCGAAGGACTTCGACGATGCCCTCTCTATCCGAACAATTTCTCCCTCCTTGTGGGAGGTGGGAGTACATATAGCCGATGTAACACACTATGTGAAGCCCGGAGATCTGGTGGACAAGGAGGCGGAAAACAGAGCCACCTCCATTTATCTGGTCGACAGAACCATTCCCATGCTGCCAGAACGGTTGAGTAACGGGTTGTGTTCTTTGCGACCCCTGGAAGAGAAACTATGTTTTTCAGTGATCTTTCAGCTGAACGACAAGGCGGAGATTAAAAAGTCGCGAATAGTGCGTACGGTGATCAAATCCGATAGCCGTCTCACCTACGAGGATGCCCAGACCGTCATTGAAACCGAGAAGGGGGATTTTTCCAACGAGATACTTCAATTGAACCACCTGGCAAAACAGCTGCGGGAGAGACGATTTACCAATGGCGCAATCAATTTTGAGCGATATGAAGTGAAATTCAACCTCGATGAAAAAGGAAAGCCGCTTGGGGTTTATTTCAAGGAATCGAAAGAAGCCAACCACCTGATTGAGGAGTTTATGCTGCTGGCCAACAAGGCGGTTGCCGAAGCCATCGGAAAAGTTCCCAAGGGCAAGAAGGCCCGTACATTTGTCTATCGCATCCACGATGTACCCGATCCGGAGAAGCTGGATGCGCTGAATACATTTATTCTTCGTTTCGGCCATAAGATCAAACAGGATGGTACCAAGACAGAGGTGGCCAAGAGTATTAACTCACTGTTGGATAAAGTTCAGGGTCGTCCCGAGGAGAACCTGGTCGAAACCATTGCCATCCGCACCATGTCGAAGGCGGTCTATTCCACCAAGAATGTGGGGCATTACGGGTTGGCGTTCGAATATTATACCCATTTCACTTCGCCCATCCGGCGATATCCCGATATGCTGGTTCACCGGCTGCTGGAACGTTATCTCGATGGTGGCAGAAGCGTGGAGCAGGGCCCATTGGAGAGCGAATGCAAACACTGTTCGGAAATGGAGCAGGTGGCTGCCAATGCCGAGCGTGACTCCATCAAATACAAACAGGTAGAGTTTATGTCCGACAAGATCGGCAAGGTATACGACGGCGTGATCTCCGGTGTTACCGAGTGGGGTATTTACGTGGAGATCAACGAAAACAAATGTGAGGGTATGATCCCCATCCGGGAGCTTGACGATGATTTCTATGAGCTGGATGAGAAAAACTATCGGTTGGTGGGAAGGCGCAAAAAGCGGGAATATCGTCTGGGACAACCTGTATCCATTCAGGTGGCGCGTACCAACCTGGACAGGAAACAACTCGATTTTATCTTTGCATAATTCGGGTCTCCCTGCGGGTTTGCAATATGTCGCTACGTTTTCCGCACAACCGGAGTGCAACGCCCAGATATGCGTTGCCAACTGAGACCCTGCCCGAAAAGAATGCCTTGCCTGCCTTCTTCAATGCGGCCAGCAAACTGTAGGCTACTGCCCTCGGAAGGGAATAGAAAGGATTTACGGCCTCGGTTAAAAAATACACATACTCGCTGTAAAACAGCTGTGTACGACTTATAGGACGTGCTTCCCGGTCGTGATAGCCAAAAGCCGCTTTCACCACTCCCAGCCCGTAACCTCTTTTTTGTACCCGCATCACCCAATTGCGATCCTCACCGTAATGGGCAAAGATGGGAGCAAATAAGCCTGTTTCCCTGATCACACCGGCGGGTATCAGCCACATGGCGGCATTGATAAATGGGAAGGAAGTAACCTCATTCGTAAGTTGCATCACCTGCTCCCTGTTTTTTATTCCGGTATATTCCGAAAAACCGAAATCCGTTGCATCGCCATTCCCATTCAGATGTATCGGCGACAAAATTCCGTATGTTCTGTACTTGCGTGATGCAACTACCAGGTTACTCAATGTCTCCGGTTCAATCCAGGCATCCTGATTGAGCAGGAACACAAACTCAAATCCTCTTTTCACAGCCAGCCCCATGCCGATATTATTGGCTCTTCCGAATCCCAGGTTATCCCTGTTTTCAATCAGCTCCACCCAGGGATACTCCTTCCGGATGATCCGACAGGTCTCATCCTGCGAGGCATTGTCGATGACCATAACGGTTGCCGGCAGGAGTGATGCTTTCACGGAAGGCAGACAGCGATGAATCCAGGGCATAAAGTTGTAGGAGACAATGATGACACAAACGGCAGGCTGGGGACGGGCAGTTTCATTCATGCTGGTTGGTTGCTTTGATCATGCATTTGCGAAAAAAGGGCGGAGTCATATCATCCAGGTCATTCTGATAAATCATGACACCCGGCGTGGGGCGATGGCTGAAACCCATCTCCTCAAAATAGCGACTGAAGATGTTGTAATCCTCCTGATGATGATAGGTACACAACGCAATCTTCACCGGCTTTGATGCGAGCAGATCGTTCATTCCTTTCAATACCGAGGACTCGGCACCCTCCACATCAATCTTGTAAAAATCGGGTTTTTCGGTTACTGACAGAAAATAGTGATCAAGGCTTACATGCTCCCCGTCGTTCCGGTCAGAAACAAAGGAGGGAATGATGACAACTTTTTCTTTCCAGGGGGCAAATGTGGCCTCCAATGCTTCCACCCACTCCCGATCCTGCTCAAAAAGATAGGTTCGTTGTACCTTTTCAATATTCAAAAGCGAAAAATATCCTTCAGCACACCCCACATCCGCCAATATTTCGTCCTTGTTAATCTGAAAGGAGAGGTCGGTATAACAGTGTGGCGATTCACTGTCCTGTTCCACACGCAAGGCATTGTATAACAGTTTAACAGTCAGGCTGTTTATCGATCGTTTGAAAAAAAGCTTTTTTCCCTCTGTCAAAACATAGGGTAAGCCGTTTGATGCGTCAATGAATACATCCACCTCCCCTGCATCATATTTCTCCTGAAAGGTTCCATAGAATGTGGTCAGTGGATGTCCCGAGAGATAATTCACAGCTTCTCTGATTTCGCGATCATGCGGCGGATGTTGTTGATAATGGTGCAGGATCATCCCCCTTGTCCTTCGCTGCTTTCTTTGGTGAAAGTAGCTTCTCCACCTGGAACGTGCTTTGTAGTGGAACTTAGCGATTATTTTTTTCATACGATTTCTTTTTTGCGGATAACCATTGCCCGATCTCCCGGGTCATCTCCAGTTTAAGCAGTGAACACAACAGCAGGTAAATCAGACTCACCCCAATCATGTTGACCAGCAGGAACAGCCGGTTGTCGATGATTCCCAGCGTAAGGAAATATCCTATTGTCGCACTCAGGAATGCCAGAAGTGCATACGGGAAGGCATCTTTAATAAATTCGGCCGGCGAATAGAGAATCAGCTTACGGGATAAAATGAGGGAGATAACCAGGGTGATCCATGTATAGATAACCCAGCTTGCCGCCAGGCCCATAATGCCATAGCGGAAAAGGAAGGCGATGAGCAAGAGCAAAATGATCCGTCTGACGATTTCCACACCCAGAAAATAGTTTGCCTTTTCCCGCGCAATAAACAACTCGTTTAGTACGAAGGTAAACGGGGAGACTATGCCGGCAAGGCAGAGCATCTGAAAATAGGGAACAGCGGGTAGCCACTTATCTTTGAACAGAAACTGAAAACCAGGTTCAGCAATCAGGATCATCAGGAAACCAACCGGGAAAGAGATAAATGCGAGTGACTTGGTCATTTTGCTGACCACCCTTTTCAGACGTTCTGTCTGCTCATTGATTTCAGGGAGGATGAGCATGGAGACCTGCCGGTAGGTGTTGGAAAGAATACCGAATGGAATCTCCTGATATTTATTGGCCTGGCTGTAATAACCCACCTGTTTCATGGCATTTGGATAAAAGAATGCGATGATGGCGGGATAGATATTGTTGAAAACAGCACCGATAAGCGACGTCAGCAGTAATTTACTGCTGAGCCCGGCAAATGATTGAAGTAGTTTGATGCTGAATACTTTAACCGGAATCCATTTTGAGTAAATCCACAAAAAGAGAGAACGGAAGAAAGCATACACCAACGTTTGCACTACCAACGACCATACGCCAAATCCATTGAGAGCCATGGCGATGGCTGTTACGCCGGCAATAAACAGTGCCGTGATATTTACCTTTGTCATTCCCCTGAAATCGGCCCGCCGGATGAGCAGTGTCTGCTGGATGATGCCGGCAGCATTGAGCAACAGCGAAAGGAAAAGCAGCCGTGATACCGGTGTGATCATCGGTTCATGGAACATGGTTGCCAGCAGCGGTGCCGTTGCGAAGAGGATCATGTACAGAAGAAGAGCCAGTCCCACATTGAAATAAAAGACCGTACTATATTCTGCCGGAGAGATGTTCTTCCTGTTCAGCAGTGCACGGGTAAAACCGCTGTCGATAAGGATGCCGGAGAAAGCAATGAAGATGGTCAGTGCACCAATTAATCCATATTCCGCCGGATCAAGTATTCTCATCAGGATAATGCCGGTAGCCAGATTCACAATCTGCTGTCCGAACTTATCGACGAAGCTCCAGAAAAGAGAGACGGTGGTGGTATGTTTTAATGCGGAGTCGGCCATCAGCGGTTGAAAATTCCGGTTTGTTCCCGCAAAAGTACGCAACTTAATTCATATTTTAATTTTTTGGGGGAAGAGTTTGACCTTTGGGCAGTTTGTGGTTCGGATTGAGAAATATTGCAGGAAAGGGATTTTTTTCGTACGTTTGAGTCATCATGCACAAGGGGGTAACTTTTTCGGAAGAGATAAAACAGCAGGCACAGGCTTTGGGGTTTGACGCATGCGGTATTTGCCGTGCCACAAACAGTGGAGAAGAAGCCCGTTATATGGAGTGGATCAGGGACCACTGTCAGGGAGGCATGTCTTACCTTGAGCGCAACATCGACAAGCGGATCGATCCGCGCTTGCTGGTGGAGGGCGCCCGCTCGATCATCTCGGTGGCGCTGAACTACTATCCGCCCGTAAAGCTCCCGGGAAAGGTGCCACAGTTTGCTTATTATGCTTACGGTAAAGATTACCACGAGGTGATGCGGGAGAAGCTGGGCAGTCTGTTCGACTGGATCAAAACCCGATTTCCGGAGGCGAGAGGCAGGTGTTTTTCCGACTCGGCCCCCGTGCTGGAACGATTCTGGGCGGCACAGGCAGGCATCGGGTTTGTGGGTAAAAACACGCTGCTGATTATTCCCGGAAAAGGATCCTACTTCTTCCTGGGTGAACTGATCATCGATCTGGAGCTGGAGTACGACAGCCCTGTTTCAGAGAACTGCGGTGATTGCCGCCGCTGTCTCACTTCCTGTCCCACGGGCGCCATTGAAAGACCCTATCGCGTGAATGCCAACAAGTGCATCTCCTACCAGACCATCGAAAACAAGGAAGAGATCGCTCCCGATATTGTGCCGAACCTGCGAAACAATGTCTATGGCTGCGACATCTGTCAGAAGGTATGCCCCTGGAACCGCGGGGCAGCACCGCACGCAACCCCGGAGTTCATTCCCTCGGAGCGCTTCCTGTCGCTCACCTTTGATACACTGGACGCGATGGATGAGGAGGAGTACCGGGATACTTTTCGTTATTCCGCCGTAAAAAGGGCTAAATTTTCGGGATTAAAACGGAATGTAGCCGCCATTTCCAAAACTCGCCGGAAATAGTTATTTTTGTATCAGCATATGATGGAAGAAACTTTCGATATACACGGCAATCGTTACCAACAGGACAACGAGCGTGAGTATGAAAATACATTGCGTCCGCTTACCTTCGGAGGATTCAGCGGACAGGACAAGATCACAGATAACCTGAAGATCTTTGTCAGTGCCGCCCGCATGCGGGGAGAGTCGCTCGACCATGTATTGTTGCATGGCCCCCCGGGATTGGGGAAGACCACCTTGTCGAACATCATCGCAAACGAACTGGGTGTTGGCTTCAAGGTCACCTCCGGGCCGGTACTCGATAAGCCGGGTGACCTGGCGGGTATCCTCACTTCACTCGATACGAACGATGTGCTCTTTATCGATGAGATTCACCGGCTCTCGCCCGTGGTAGAGGAATACCTGTATAGTGCCATGGAGGATTACCGCATCGACATCCTGATCGACAAGGGACCCAGTGCCCGTTCCATTCAAATCGACCTGAACCCGTTTACCCTTGTAGGGGCTACCACCCGCAGCGGCTTGCTGACTAGTCCATTGCGCGCCCGCTTTGGGATCAACATGCACCTGGAGTATTACGACATGAATACCCTGACCGGCATCGTGCTGCGATCGGCTGACATCCTGAAAATTACCTGTAGCCACGACGCTGCCCATGAGATTGCTTCACGCAGCCGGGGCACACCCCGTGTGGCCAACGCGCTCTTAAGACGGGTGCGTGACTTTGCTCAGGTGAAGGGGAATGGAAAAATAGACAAAGCCATCTCGTCCTATGCGCTGGAAGCATTGAACATCGACCGGTACGGACTCGATGAAATCGACAACAAGATATTGCTCACCATCATCGACAAATTTAAGGGAGGTCCTGTCGGCATTTCCACTATCGCCACTGCCGTGGGCGACGATCCGGGGACCATTGAGGAGGTGTACGAACCTTTCCTGATCAAGGAGGGATTCATTAAACGTACTCCCCGTGGCAGGGAGGCCACCGATCTGGCCTACCGTCATCTGGGCCGCAGAAGAGCAGAAGAGCAGGGATTGTTGTTCTAAATGTTGTGGTCGATCATTTTCTTTATGTCATTTTTGTGTCCGTAAATGACAAGGATATCCCCTTCCTCCAGAACGGTTTTCGCATTGACAATCTCTCCAGCTTTCGGCTGTAGCTGCAGGGTATACGCTCCGATCGGTATCGGTAACCGAACTCCCGTTATATTCCAAAACTCTGTTTTTCAATCATATCGAGGATAAAGCCGAGAAGCCCCACGAAGATGATTGCGGCAGTACAGAGGATCAGGCTGGCCCTGTTCCATGAGTCGGTGCTGAGTGCAGGCAAAGGCTGGCCGTTTGGATCAATGAACATGGCTTTCACCACCCTCAGATAGTAATAGAGTGAAATGATAGTATTTACAACAGCGACAATTACCAATAGATAGAACCCTTGCTCTGCGGCGGCCGAGAAAATAAAAAACTTACTCATAAAACCTGCAAAGGGAGCAATGCCGGCCAGCGAGAACATGGCGAGCATCATCACGAAGCTGAGCTTCGGGTTTGTCTGGTAGAGCCCTTTGTAATCGGGAATGTCTGTTTTCCCGGTCCTGCTCTCGATGGCGGAAATTACACCAAAGGCGGCCAGGTTGGAGAAGATGTACACAAAAATATAATAGATCACCGTGGTCATCCCCAGTGCCGATCCGCTGATGATTCCTAAAGCGATGTAACCTGCCTGGGAGATGGAGGAGAATGCTAGGAAGCGTTTAATATTTTGTTGACGCAGGGCAAACAGGTTGCCCACGGTGATGGTCACGATGATGATCCAGAACAGGAGTGTCTGCCATTCGTACAGATAACTTCCAAACAGTTTAAAGAGCAGTGTCATCAACACGAATGCTGCTGATCCTTTGGATACGACCGACAGGTAGGAGGTCACATTTGTGGGGGCACCTTCATATACATCTGCGGTCCATAGATGAAACGGGACAAATGACACTTTGAAAAACAACCCAGACAGAAAGAAGATAAAAGCCATGATCTGCAACGGATTGTGACTGATCTGCATGGATACTTCCGTGAAGTAGAGACTGCCGGTAGTTCCGTAGAGATAAGAGATGCCGAAGAGCAGGATGCCGGAAGAAAAGGCAGAGAGAAGGATAAACTTGACTCCGGCCTCTGCCGACTTTTTGCAATGTTTGCTGAATGCGATCAGCGTGGCCAGGGGAATAGAAGCGGTTTCCAGTCCGATAAAAAACAGAAGGAAGTGACCGCTGGAGATCATGAGATACATTCCCAGCAGGGTGCTCAGTGTGAGGAAATAATATTCACCCCGTTGATCTTTCATCTCATTTCCGTCGAACACATGCTTCGATTGCAGAAAAATGATCAGCGTGGCCACATTCAGCACGGTCTTAATGATTGTCATCACGGGATGATACTGGTACATCCCGCCGAAAGCCTCACCCGCTGCTTCCGGAACGAGGTTTGTGAGGGTGTGCAGGGCAAAGAGAAGGATTGCCACCGGCTGAAAATATTTTTTTCCTTTTTTACCGGCAATGATATCGAAGAGCAGCAAAAAGAGAATGACTGTCAATAGCGAAACCTCGCTGCGCATTATCAGAAAATTATCAAAATAACTCATGAAAAAAAGTGTTGTTTGTTCTTTACTTTGCTACCTGAAGCAAGCTACCGAAGCTGTCGCTGATCATATTCGCAATTTCTGTCGGGAAGGAACCGAGATAGAGGATACCCGCAATCAGTGTCACCACAGCCAGCCTTTCAAACCAGTGGGCATCATCGAGCTTCCCATGCTCCTCATTTTGGAGAGGACCCTGCAGGAATTTCCCGACGGTAAGCAGGATATATACTGCACCAATCACGATGGATGTGACCGCCGCGATCGTGAGAATACGGCGAAACAGATCACCATTTTCAAAGGAACCCACAAAGATGGTCATCTCTGCCACGAACCCGCTAAATCCGGGCACACCAATATTGGAGAATCCGGCAATCACAAAGCTGGCACCCAGGAATGGCATAATTTTCATCAATCCTCCCATGTCGGTGATTAACCGGGTATGGGTGCGGCCGTAGATCATCCCGATCAATGCAAAGAAAAGGGCGGTAATCAACCCGTGGGAAAGCATCTGCAATACGGCTCCCGTGAGCGATGTTTGCGTAAGCATCAGAATGGCAAACAACACCAGGTTGCAATGGCTCACCGATGAGTAGGCATTGATATACTTCAGGTCGGTCTGCCGTATGGCTGCCATGGCGCCATACACCACTCCGATGCCGGTGAGGACAAGGAAGATGGGTGAGAGCTTTTCTGCAGCCGCCGGCATCAGTGTGATGGCTACCCGGAAGCTTCCATATCCGCCCAGCTTCATCAATACGCCTGCATGGAGCATGGAGACGGCAGTCGGTGCTGATGCATGTCCGTCGGGCGACCAGGTGTGAAATGGAAAAAGGGCACCCAATACACCAAATCCGAAGAAGGTGAGGGTAAAGAAGAAATATTGCAGTTCCACCGGCATCGTATGCTGTGCCAGCTCGGAAATATGCATGCTGGTCGCCCCCGATCCGAAATAAATACCCAGGATGCCCACCAGCAGGATCATGGAAGATCCCATCAGCATAAGGGTCAGCTTCATGGCCGAATACTCTTTCCGGCCGCTGCCCCAGACGCCGATCAATAGATACATCGGTATCAGCGCCGTCTCGTAGAAAAGAAACAGGGTAAACAGGTCCAGTGAGATGAAAAAACCGAAGACTCCGGTGGCAAGGAGTGAGAACCAGAGAAAAAACTCTTTGGTGAGCGGTGCCATCTTCCACGAGACAAAAGTACCAGTAAAGACAATCACCGCAGAGAGGCAGAGCATCACGACCGACACACCATCTACTCCCACAGCATACTGAATGTGAAGTGGCTTAAACCACGACAGGGCGGCGGTGAAGAGCATGGGATCGGTATTTCCGCTGTTACGAACAGTGATATAGTTATAAGCAAGAAAGGCTGCAAGAGTCACCAGCATTGAGCTTCCGGCGACCATGATTCCCAAGACTTGCTTTCTGTTCCGTGCCACAAACAGGGCGAGGATCATCAGCAGCGGAATGAGCACAAAGAGGGATAAAAAATTCATATCTCTATTTCTTTATAATCAAATTTAAATAAACAGAATCAATACCGTGATCAGCAAGGTTCCAAAAAGGAATACCCAGGCGTACCACGCTATTTCGCCGGACTGAAAGCCCCTGATCCGGATAGAAAACCAGTCGGTTGCCGTAGCCAGGCCATTGATGAAGCCATCCACCACGTGACGGTCGAACCAGGCGAAAGCCCGGGAGATGCCGTTGAACAGGATCTTTTTGGTGACAAACAGATAGACCTCGTCCACGTAAAAACGATGGCTTGCAGCTTTATGAAACCCTTTCAGACCGGAAGGAACTGTGGCCGGTTTCTTCGGATGCTGATACAACTTACTGGCAATGAAAATGGCCTCAAGTGCTACAACGACACTGATTACCGCCACCAGCCAGTCCATGTGTATGGTGTATGGTGCACGGTCGGCCGTCACCAACTGTCCGAAGGGGATGAATCCACCCAGCAGGGTGGGGATTGCCAGAAATATCAGGGGGAAAGTCATCGATTTGGGCGACTCGTGGAGAGGATGTGCATGCTGCTTCTCCTTTCCCCAGAAGATAGAGTAGTATAGCCTGAACATATAGAAAGCAGTGAGTCCGGCCACCAGCGTCATCCAGATACCCAATCCCGTATTATATTGATAGGTGGCCGAGAGAATCTCATCCTTGCTGAAAAAGCCGGAGAAGGGGGGTATGCCTGCGATGGCCAGGCAAGCGGTCAGGAAGGTAAGGTGGGTAATTGGCATCTTTTTGCGTAATCCCCCCATATTTTCCATTTCATTGCTGTGCACGGCGTGAATCACTGATCCTGCCCCCAGGAACAGCAGTGCCTTGAACATGGCATGGGTAAAGAGATGGAACAGGGAAGCCATATATCCCAACCCCTCATGTCCATCGAATTTCGAGACACCAAGTGCCACCATCATAAAGCCGATCTGGGAGATGGTGGAAAATGCCAGTACCCGTTTGATATCGGTCTGCACAATGGCAATGACCGCCGCGAACATCGATGTGAAGGCACCCACATAGGCAATCCCTTCCAGTACCTGCGGTGTAAACAGCACATAGACGGGAAAGAGCCGTGCCACCAGGTAGACGCCGGCCACCACCATGGTGGCTGCATGGATCAATGCCGATACCGGAGTAGGGCCCTCCATCGCGTCGGGTAGCCAGATATGCAGGGGAAACATGGCCGATTTGCCGGCACCGCCGATAAAGATCAGTGCCATGGCCCATACCAGTGCAGAAGCGCCCAGAAATTGTGTCGAAATAGCCTGTTGAAAAACAGCACCGTTGCCCGATGTGAGCGTGCCAAAATCAAAAGTTTGCGTATAGTAGGAGAGCACCAGGATGCCGATCAGGAAAAACATATCGGCAAAGCGGGTCACGATAAATGCTTTTTTAGCGGCCGCTACGGCAGAAGGTTTTGTATAATAGAAACCGATGAGCAGGTAGGAGGAGACGCCCACCAGCTCCCAGAAGATGTACATCTGAAAAATATTGGTCGACAATACCAGTCCCAGCATCGAGAAAGTAAAGAGAGACAGGAAGGCGTAGTAACGCTGAAATCCTTTTTCTCCCTTCATGTAACCCAGACTGTAGATGTGCACCATCAGCGAGACGGTGGAGATCACCACCAGCATCATCACCGAGAGCGGATCGAGCAGGATTCCCATATCGATATGCAGATTGGCACCCATATTGAGCCAGGGCACATTCAGCGGTACCAGTGTTTGAAAAATAGCATCGACTTTTTGTGTCGTGAAGTACTCCCCTGCTGCATAAAAGGAGAGCAGTGCCACCATCAGGAGGCTTCCCGTCCCGATCATTCCCGATGTCTTGTGACTCAGTTTGTTGCCGGACAGACCCAAAAGCACGAAGGAGACCAGGGGCAGAAGTAGTATCATGAGTGTATATTCCATGCGTCTATCCTTTCATCTTTTTGAGGTTATCCACTTCGGCATTTCCAAAATTCCGGTATACGTTGATGATGATGGCGATGGCCACCGCAGTCTCACAAGCTGCAATGGCAATAGTGAACAATGCAAAAAACATACCCTCCATCTCACCGGGATAGAGATACCGGTTAAATACCGCAAAATTAATATCGGCGGCATTGAGTATCAGCTCCACAGAAATAAGTATCATCATTAAGTTCCTGCGGGTGAAGAAGCCGTAGATACCGGCAAAAAACATGATCAGGCTCACCAGCTGATAAGCCAGTACCGGTACTCCTGTATTATTGATCAGTAGTTCTCCCATATTTATAGTTCCGTCTCGTTTGGTTCATTCTTTTCTGTCTTCGTTTTCCGGGCAATCAGTATGGCACCCACAATGCAGGCAAGCAGCAGGATGCTCATCATCTCGAATGAGAGTAAATACTGCTGTTTTCCCGTTCCCAGCATGGCGGTACCAATTTGCTGCATGGTCGGTTCCTCCTTGCCGGCAAACCGGACTATCCCGATGGTATTATTCAGGATAATCTCACCACATAACAACAGCCCTGCAACCGATAGCAGCAAAGACAAACGAACTCTCCAGCCCTGTTTGATACTGACGTTGTTGCCTGGCTTGTGAGTGAGAAAGATGGCCATGATAAACAGCACCATGATTCCGCCGGCATAGACTGATACCTGCACGGCAAACAGGAAATAATAACCCAGCAGCATGTAGAGTCCGGCAGTGGCCAGTAGCACAAACAACAGGTATGTGGCCGAGCGGACAATCCGTTTGCTTGTCACTGCCAGAATCGAAAAGACTGTGACCACAATGGCCAGCAGATAAAATATAATTTGTTCTGTCATGCTTCTTTATTTTCTTTTTTTGCGGATGTGTCAAGGGTGGATGCTTCCTTCTTTCTGTCGCGCAGCTTCGATCCTTCATGATTGAGGCGATGCAAAAGCTTGCTTTTGTCGAATACTGCTCCCTCAAAGTCGTTGTTGAAGATAATGGCGTCAGACGGGCAGGTGATCACGCACAGATTGCAGAAGGTACAACTTCCGTAGTCCCAGAGGTGCTTATCCAGTATCTTCTTTTTTTTGCCATCTTCGGTGTCTATCGACGACGAAGTCACCTGGATGGTACCATTCGGGCAGTTGATCATGCAAATGCCGCAGGCAGTGCAGGCGTGTTCGTTATTTTCGTCGTGCGGCATGATCAGCTCCGAACGCCAGCGGTCCGAGATGACCAGCGTTTTTCTGTTTTCCGGATACTCCATCGTGACCTTGGGTGTCAGCAGCTCCTTCCAGGTGACGATCATTCCCCCTGCGAGCGATCTCAGGGCGGTGAAGATACCTCCTATATATTGTATAAACTTCATATCAGTTTGAACTTACGCTGTTGGATTAAACATATTATTTACCGAATAGGGCCGGAAAAAGATCTGTCAGTGTGAATCCCGACAAGACAATTACCACCATCACCAGCAGGTTTGCCAGGTTTATGGGTAGCAGGTATTTCCACTCCAGATTCAGCAGCAGGTCAATACGCAGCCGCGGAAAGGACCAGCGTACCCACAAACTGAAAAACATCAGCAAACCTGCTTTTCCAAAGAACCATGCCCAGGAGGGGATGTACCACATTACCTGATTGAATGCCTCCCAGCCTTTTATCTGCACGGGCATCCATCCTCCCAGGAAGACTGTGGCGGCTACGGCGGCCACGATGAACATGTTGAGATACTCTGACAGGTAGAAAAAACCGAACTGTAATCCGGAGTATTCGGTGTGATAACCTGCGGTGAGTTCCGACTCGGCTTCGGGAAGGTCGAAGGGGCCACGGTTGGTCTCGGCATGGCCAGAGATCAGGTAGATGAGGAACGCGATCATCGCCGGCAGGTGTCCGTTAAACAGATTCCAGCAGTATCGCTGACCCTCAATGATCTCGGAGAACTGCATGCTCCCGCTCAGCACCACGATGGTCATCAGGGAAAATCCGGCTGAGAGCTCATAGCTGATAAACTGGGCTCCGCTGCGCATGGCGCCGATCATGGAGTATTTGTTGTTGCTCGACCATCCCGCCAGCAATATACCGATGATCCCCAGTGATGATACTGCCAGCAGGTAGAATACCCCGATATTAAAATCGAGCGCGTGCAAGTTCATTCCAAAGGGAAGTGCTCCGAATGCAAGGACAGAGGCTACAATCACAAAAAATGGAGCCGCATAGAACAGTAGTTTGTCCGCCTTATTTATCTGGATGACCTCCTTGATCAGGATCTTGATCATGTCGGCCAGTGACTGGATGACACCATACTTGCCCAGCCTGTTTGGGCCCAGCCGTGCCTGGAAGAAGGCGGCCACCTTGCGCTCAATATATATGAGCGACAGCGCAATAAGGGTATATGCCGCGAGGATCAGAATTCCCACCAGTATGCCTTTCACAAGAACAGTCCACCCCGGGGTGAGGTTGCCCTGCAAGAAATTGTCAATCGCCGCAAGGAGTTTAGTCAACTCCAGGGGCTGTGAATAAATCAGCATCGTGTTTAATCGGTTTAATTTCCTTTATTTTGTTATCTGTCTCTACCGGTCGATGTCGGGTATCACAAAGTCCATGGATCCGGTGATACCGATAAGGTCTGAGAGAAAGGCTCCCTGGCTAATCAGAGGGATTACTGAAACGGCCGACAGCGAGGGAGAGCGAAATTTTACACGGGAAGGATTCTTGTCGCCACTACTTTCTATGAATACACCAAACTCGCCTTTTCCCGTTTCCACACTCTGAAAGAATTGTCCCGCGGGAATACGGATAATCGGTTTTACTTTGGCGCATACTTCGCCGGAAGGAATATTGTCGATCAGCTGCTCAATGATATGAAGCGACTCTTCTATTTCATCGAGCCTGTTTAGATAGCGTGCATAAGAATCTCCTTCGGTGCGCACAATCTCCTTGAATTCTACCTGGTCATACAGTGCATAGGGCTTGTACCTGCGCACATCGCATGACCATCCCGAAGCCCTTCCGGCAGGACCGGTGACACCATAGCTGATGGCATCCTCACGGCTCAGTAGTCCGATATGGACCATCCGCCCCAGGGCAATGGCATTGTGTGAAAAGAAATCGTCATACTCCTTCAGCCTTCTGCGCATATAAGGGATGAAAGCTTTCACATCTTTCTGAAAGTCAGGATAGATGTCGAACATGACTCCTCCCACCACATTTTGGTTGATGATGAGCCGGCCACCGCAGGTTTTGTCAAAAATATCGAGTACGTGTTCCCGTTCGCGCATACCATAAATGAACGCAGTGGTCGCGCCCAGGTCGTTGCAATGCGTGGCCCAGGCGAGCAGGTGCGAGCTGATGCGTTGCAACTCATCCATGATGGTGCGGATATACTGCGCCCGTTCGGGCACTTCTATTTCTGCAGCTTTCTCAATGCACATGCAGAGGGCATGGCGATTGATGTTGGCCGAGAGGTAGTCGAGGCGGTCTGTCAGATGCAGCATCTGGGGGTAGGTCATGCTTTCACACAACTTCTCAATTCCGCGATGGATATACCCACTGTGGACATCTATTTTTTTTACAATCTCTCCGTCGAGCGATGTCCTGAAGTGCATCACACCGTGTGTGGAAGGATGCTGGGGACCGATGTTCACGATGTAGTCCTCTTCTCCGAAGACAGCCACACTTTCTTCAATCAGCTCTCCATCTCTTTCCACGATGTGGGGTGCCACGTCGATGATCTCGCTGCTGACCACGGTCTCCGGGTTCAGCTTGGGATCATGAACATAGTCCTTCCTGAAGGGAAATCCCTTCCACTGATCGTTTAACAGGAAACGGCGCATGTCGGGATTGTTGATAAAGCGAATGCCAAACAGTGCGTATATTTCCCGCTCGTTCAGATGGGCCGTCCCGTAAAGGTCGGTGACCGAATAAAGGAGCGGATTATCCCGGTCGGCCGTGGCAGTAATGACAATTACCTCCCTTGTAAGGTCGACCGATGAGGAGAGCTGGTAGATCGCACCCAGCCGGTCACCCCAGTCCATTCCGACCAGGCTGATCAGATAATCGAAACAAAGGGTTTCGTTCCCGTAGAGTGCCTCAATCACGGGATGCAGCTGATCCGGCCTCACGGTGACGGTGAGCCTTTGCTTTGCTTCAATCTGCGCATCGGGAGCGATTTGTTGTATGAGTTGTGTGATTTCGTTCATTGCGGTGTCGTATGCGTCACGATTATTCATTGTCAAAATCAATCTGCGGATCAATGGTTTCACCCGTCTCCGGATGAACAAGCGTTTCGGGACGATAGTTTCTTTTGATCCTTTTGTTGCCAAAGAACCGTTCTATCTTTACCTTTCTTTGTAGTTGCAGCAACCCGTAGAACAATGATTCGGGACGTGGGGGACACCCGGGGATGTATACATCTACGGGTACAATCCGGTCCACACCCTGTATCACATTGTATGAATTTAGAAAAGGACCTCCCGAAATGGAGCAGGCTCCCATGGCCACCACATATTTTGGTTCGGCCATCTGGTCATATACCCTGCGGAGCAGGGGCGCCATCTTGTTGACGATGGTACCGGCGACGACCATCACGTCGGCCTGACGCGGACTGTTGCGAGTGACCTCCATCCCGAAACGGGAAAGGTCGTAATGCGCCGACGCCGCAGCCATGAACTCAATGCCACAGCAGCTTGTCGCAAAAGCGATGGGCCACAGTGAGTTGGAACGTCCCCAGTCGATCAGCTGATCGAGCTTGCCGACGATCACACTGCCTCCTGCCTTTTTTAATTCATCGATGTAGAGCTGCAGGGTGTCGTTGTCCTTGAACTCTTCTGCCGGAAATGCTTTTATTTTGATGTCGTTGACTTCCATTCCAATACTCCTTTCTTCCAAGCATAGGCGAGGCCAAGGCTCAGAATTACGATAAACATGAGAATACTTGCCAGTCCTGTCATTCCAAGGCTGCGGACAACGGTAGCCCAGGGAAATAAAAAGATGATCTCTACATCGAACATCAGAAACAGAATGGCGTACAAATAATAACCCACTCTGAACTGCATCCACGATGTACCGTGTGTGGGAAGCCCGCACTCATAGGGTTCTCCTTTCTGGAAGTTGACCGATTTCGGGGAAATCAGCAACGCTACCCCAAGTCCGAGTGCAACAAGCGTTATTCCTGCCAGGAGAACGACAAGAAAAAATGAAGATTCTGTCATAAATGATTTAATGTATCAGAAAAATTGTGATTTCAAAAAGCAGTGCAAAGGTCGGGTATTCGGATAAAAAGTGTATTTGATTACCTACAACACAGATACGATAGCATGTTGTAATGCATACTACAAATCCGGTAGGATTGCTGTTTATGGGATACTACAAATATACCATGGTGTGTTTTAATTTTCACGTTTTGAGTTAGATAGAGATGTTGTGTTGGTTTTTAAGGTTCTGGTTGCCTTTTAATGTGTCTGGCGTTAGATTTCAGTATGCATCAAACAAATGATCTGATATACATATAGAGATCTGTAGAAGGTTTTAGTTGCAATTTTTTTCGGAGACGGCTTTTATTGGTCTGTACCGAGCGGTGTTGAATAAAGGTATATTCGGCAATTTCTTTTGAAGAGAAGTTTAAAAAGATCATCGCACAAAGCGATAATTCTGATGTCAACAATCCGGGATGTTTTTGCAGTATTCGTCGGGTAAAATCGGAGTATACTTCAGTAAATCGCTTCAGAAACAGGGGATCGTTGTGTATGGCGAGCTCACGTATCTCTTCAAAGTAGTGGTCGATTACGGGTTCAGCATCATACCTTGTGATGGTTTTTTTGTCTTCTTCCTGATGCTCCTTCCTCGATTTTCGGGAGGCATAAAAAATCAATGCTCCCTTGGGTAACAGTGTCAGAAAGAAGATAACAAGAACTATAAACAGGCCACCCGTCACTTCAACTTTCAACAAGGATGCAGATGATACAGCGGTGAATATGAAAGAAGAAACCCTAATGGAGAGAGAACAGACCAGATGCATTTAAAAATAAACTTGATTCTTCCGTCTAAAAATTACTGAATATGAGTTCCAGCTTCAGGTTCCCGCGACGTTTATCGAGCATCACGGCTGTTGGCCACATCTGGTTTTGCAGTGCTGTGAGTACGCTGGTTGCCTGCGAATAGTAGCTTTGTTGCGTGGTGGTGAACGTTGCATCCACAGGGATCAGATAGTAGACCAGATCGAAAGCAGCACCATCATGTTCCTGGTTGTAATGGTTGATCATCGTGGAGATGTTGTTGAACTTGTAGGAATAGGTGGTTGCGTCGAATTTCGATGAGATGAAGCTGGTTACGTTGTCGATGAGTTTACGTTGTTCAAAGAAACCGTTTAATGAGTCTTTGTTGACCAGCAGCAGATAGTCGGGCGGACTGATTTTCACCATGGGATTTTCAGATGCATCGGGTATCGCATACACTGTAAAATTGGCCAGATTCAACGCCTGTGATTTGATCTTGTTGTTCAATTCGGATAAGGGGAAAGTAATCTCGGTGTTGACCCCTGCCGGACTTTTCACGTATGTGTGGGTGTCGTTTTCACCCAGCAACTGGCTGTTGTTGTTCTGGATATAATTGAGCTGGGTCACCTCGGGGGTAATATTCAGCCCCAAAGCTGTATTCCGGATGGTGTCCTGATTGGTAGAGGATCCATTTTTATCGAGATAGTGATAATGAACGTAGAGCGAAGTGACGTCCACTTTCACAATGGTGCTATTACCGAAGGTTGTGGTAAAATACAAACCCTTGAAAAACTCCCGGAAGGTATCCGCATTCACCATCTTTCCGTGTCCCGGTTTGTTGTATTCGTCCAGAAAGCTTTCACCCAATGTCTTGGGTAGCTTTACGATGATATCATATATGTTGTAGGTGACAGTGGAATAATCCGATGCCGTATAGGATCCTGTTCTGTAGGTGGAATTTTTACCCGAGAATACCTGTTTGCCGAGGGGAGCCGACAGGTTGGCATAATCTGCCGGATCGATGTGGGTATATTTATCCACCCCTTTGAGTGATTTGTTGACTTCGTATACCGACAACTCCATGGGTGCCAGTGAGTCGCCCATCATGGTGGTGTAGGAAACCATCACCCGCACCGAGTCGATATTGGCACCCTCTTTAAAGCCGGCGCCTTCGGGAAAATAAAACTCACCGATGTAGGAAGACCGGACGGTTCCGAATACGGGATCGGCATATTCGCCCAATACCGGGTATTTTGTTCTGCTGTAAACGGAATCTACCTGTACTGTACGTGCCAGTAGGTCGAGCGTGTCGACTCCCGGCTCCAGCCGGTCCTTGCCGGGCTGTATGGTGAATCCCACCTGATCCAGCGTATCGTTACAGGAGAGGGTGAAGATCACCACAAAGATCAGGAATAGCCCTTTTATTAAGGAATTGCGCTTCATTCGTTGCAAGAAGTTTGATTTTGAGCCGCAAATATCCAAAAAAAAACATTCAAATGAAAGATGTTGAATTGCTTTCTTCTCTTTTTTAATGATATTTGGGTTTAACTACAATAAAAAAACGAATCGTTCGTGTCTTTACGCGTCTATTTTTTCGTAAAAGGCATCAATGGCATCTGCACTTTTCTCAAAGTCGGCCTCATAGGAGAGAAATGGTATTTTCTCTTGTTTGATATACTTCACCACATCGGGGTGTACATTTTTGTCGGCCTGAATGATACCGTCGGAATAATCTGCAGCCAGTTTCATCAGATTCACATAATCCATGATGCCCCTGCTTTTCACCTTTTCTACTTCCGGATCGCCGATACCCTCGAAACGAAGCTTCTCGGCCGTGTCCTGGTTGAAGGGTTTTTGAAAGGTCTCTTCAAAAAGCGAAAAAACTACTTTGGCATTTTTGAAACAGGGGTCATCGGCATATCCTCTCTTGATGAAAAGCGGCGCCAGAGCTGTGAACCATCCATGACAGTGAATGATGTCGGGTACCCAGCGCAGCTTTTTGATGGTTTCCATCACGCCGCGCACAAAGAAGATACTCCGCTCGTCGTTGTCGTCGTATTCCTCGCCGTTTTTGTCGACCAGCGTTTCGCGGTTTTGAAAAAAGTCTTCGTTGTCGATGAAATAAACCTGCATTCTTGCCGCCTGAATGGAAGCCACTTTGATGATCAGTGAATGATCGGAGTCATCAATGATCAGATTCATTCCCGAGAGACGAATTACTTCATGGAGCTGGTTACGGCGTTCATTGATGTTGCCGTATTTGGGCATGAAAGCACGAATTTCCTTCCCTTTTTCCTGGATAGCCTGCGGAAGATAGCGTGAAGTATTCGAAATGGGAGTTTCATCGAGATAAGGATAGATCTCCTGGGAGATGTACAAAATTTTTTTCTGAGACATGAAGCTAATTATCTTAATTTGAGTACAAAGATAATAAAAAAAATCCGGATAATTACAAAATAAAACCGGACAAACTTTATAAATCATTGATAAACAGCGGAAGACCCCCGTTTGTCAGTCGTTATTTCCGTGAAATAATGCAAAATGGTTTCTCTATGTGGCAAATATTTTGTTGCTTTGCAGTTTAAAACAAACAGATGGAAATCATTCATACGATATCCGGCCTGAAGGAGTTATTGCGTACATTGCGCAGGGCTGGCAAGACGATTGGTTTTGTACCCACGATGGGTGCGCTGCATGCAGGACACGCCGAACTGGTCAGGTTGTGTGCCGCTGAAAACGATGTGTGTGTGGTGAGCCTCTTCGTAAATCCTACCCAATTCAACAACAAGGAGGATTTACGTGTATATCCACGCACATGGGAGGCAGACTGCGTATTGCTGGAGCAAACGGGTGCCGGCGTGCTGTTCGCCCCTTCTGTAGAGGAGATGTATCCGGAGCCAGACACCCGTGTTTTCGACTTCGGGCTGCTCGATAAGGTGATGGAAGGTCGTTACCGGCCCGGTCATTTCAACGGTGTAGCGCAGGTTGTGAGCAAATTGTTCACTTTTACGGAACCCGATAAAGCCTACTTTGGCGAGAAAGATTTTCAGCAACTGGCCATCGTGCGAGCCATGGTGGCCCAGCTCCACATGCCGGTGCAGATTGTGGGTGTTCCCATCGTCAGGGAGGCCGGAGGACTGGCATTGAGCAGCCGCAACACCCTTCTCACGGAACAGGGAAGAACAGATGCCGCGAATATTTACAGGGTTCTGAGCGAAAGCAGGGAAATGGCAGGGACAACCACGCCCGATAAACTGACCGATTGGGTGATTGATCAGGTTAGCGTGGTACCGGCGTTGCAGGTTGAGTATTTTGAAATCGTTGACGGCGACACGCTGCAGCTTGTCGCTTCCTGGGACGATTCGGAAACCGTGGTGGGCTGTATTACTGTTTTTTGTGGCAAGGTGCGATTGATAGACAACATCAGATACAAATAATTTATGTGGGTAGAAACATTAAAATCGAAAATACACAGGGCCACGGTGACCGATGCCGACCTGAATTACGAGGGGAGCATCACCATCGACGAAGCGCTGATTGAGGCCGCGAACATGTTCGTACACGAAAAGGTGGCGGTGGTAAACAACAACAACGGTGAACGTTTTGAGACTTACATCATCCGGGGTGAGCGCGGTTCCGGCATCATTTGCCTGAACGGTGCTGCTGCACGCAAGGTACAGAAGGGCGATGTCATCATCATCATGAGCTACGCCTTCCTGCCGCTGGAAGAAGCCCGGCTGTTTCAGCCCACAGTCATCAACCTGGAAGAAAAGACCAATCGCATTAAATAGCAACCAGATATCCAAACAAATAAACCGCCGGTTGTTTCTGCATCGGCGGTTTGTTGTACAAAGACGTGTATTCAAACCGACACATTGCTAAAATAAGTACGCCTATCCTGTTGAGTCTGCTGGCTCAGAATGTGATACAGGTGATCGATACCGCTTTTCTTGGCCGCGTGGGAGAAGTGGAACTGGGCGCGTCGGCACTGGCAGGTATTCTCTACATTGCATTGTATACACTCGGCTTTGGCTTTAGTATGGGTAGCCAGATTCTTATCGGGAGGAGGAATGGAGAGGGAAACTTCAACCAGATTGGCGACATCGTCATGCAGGGTTCAATATTCCTGCTCATCCCTGCCCTGCTGTTCATTCCGCTCTTGCGTTACGGTGCTGGAGCATGGCTTCCCTCCCTGTTTGAATCGACCGAGGTGGCCGGTGCTGTGACGGAGTATCTGGAGTGGCGGGTGTTTGGCCTTGTTTTCGCCTTTATCAACGTGATGTTCCGTGCATTTTACATCGGCATCGCGCGCACGAAGGTACTTACCATCAACGCGGTGGTCATGGCACTGGTCAACGTGGTATTCGATTACGGCCTTATTTTCGGTAACCTGGGTATGCCCGAGATGGGCATTGGTGGTGCTGCCATCGCATCGGTCATTGCCGAGTTCGCGTCCACGCTCTTCTTTTTCTTTTATACCCGCAAGACGGTGGATCCCGAAAAATACGGTTTTACAAAGATCCGTTTTCAATGGTCCGTCATCAAACGGGTACTCGACGTCTCTATCTTCATGATGGTGCAGTATCTTTTTTCTATCGGCACCTGGATGCTCTTTTTCCTGTTCATCGAGAATTACATGGGTGAACGATCGTTGGCGGTAACCAACATCGTTCGTAGTTTTTATACCATCTTTACCATTCCTTCCCATGCAATCGGATCCACCACCGGCACCATGGTGAGTAACACCATTGGTGCGGGCAAAGATGACGAGATGGCCGGTCTTATCCGGCGGCTTTCGCTGATCAGCCTCGGGGTAATGGGTGTCGTGGTTCTCATTGTCTCTATCTTTCCCCGTGCCATGATCCATATTTACACCGATGATCCTTCACTGATACAGGATACCGTGCTGCCTTTGTACGTATTGATCTCTTCCCTGCCACTCTACAGTGTAGGAACGGTACTGTTCAGTGCCGTCTCGGGTACGGGCAATACGCGCACCGCGCTTCGGTTTGAAATCTTTACGCTGCTGTTTTATGTTTCTTACATGTGGCTTATCATCATTCACCTGCGGGCATCGGTGGCGGCAGCATGGACGACGGAACATGTTTACTGGCTGTTTTTGACAGTCCTTTCCTATTTTTATCTGCGTAGCGGAAGATGGAAAGACCGAAAGATTTAGGATTTTCATGTATCTTTAACCCCTTAAATAATGCCGGATATGCGGAGCAAAATTTTTTATCTGTTTGCGGCCATCGGTTCAATCCTTTCCCTTCAGGCGCAGGAATATCGATGGAAACTGGGATTCGAGTATTTTTTCGATAACCAGGAGTATGAAAAATCATCTTATATCGATCCCCAGACGATGAACGGCATTTGGCTGCAGCCACTGGCAGGTATATCCTGGGATTCGGCACATGCTATCTTGGGCGGAGTGAACCTGCTTAAGATTCCTGGCACGGATGAGGTGGCCGATAAAGCAGAGCTGGTGCTCTATTACCAATATGAAACCCCAAAAGTGCTGTTTCGTGCAGGATCCTTTTCGAGCATCGAAGCTTTGCCGAACTATTCCGACTTCTTCTTCAGTGACTCGGTGAACAACTTTATGCCCCTCATGCAGGGTTTTTTTTGGCAGATAGGCAAGGAACGTAATTTCTTCAATGCGTGGATGGACTGGACAGGTTATGCGACTCCCGAAGCGCGTGAGAGCTTCTTCCTGGGACTCTCGGGTAAGGCTTCAACGGGTATTTTCTTCGGCGACTTTCAGTCTTACCTCTATCATTACGCCGGTACGCACCCCGGCAATCCTGCCTACGGCGTTAGCGAGCACATGCAGCTGATGGCATCTGCCGGTGTAGAATATGAATCAGAAAGCAGCTTCAAAGGTTTGTTTTCGGTCGGCCTGCTTGCCGGGCTTGAACGCGATCGCAAAGCAGATCTCAGCTACAATCCGGTGGGATTTACTGCCCGGGCCGATGCCTCATTTTGGGGGATTGGCACAGAGAATACCATCTATGTGGGTGATGCGCGCATGCGTTTGTATCCGCAATATGGTTCGGAACTGTACTGGGGCAATCCCTTTCTGAGGGGTTCCGCCTACCTGCAAAGCAAATGGTATGTGGGGCTGATCGAAACAGAACGGGTCTCGGCCAGGCTGAACTGCAACCTGCATTTCACGGAAGGGAACATGCTTTTTCAGCAGACACTCTCCGTGTCGGCCTCCATCGACAACTTTTCCAAACCGGAAAAGCGTTCTGCCCGTTATCCCTGGATGAAAATCTTTCAGTAAAAAAATATATGGATCCGATCCGACAAAAAATAGAATCTCTTCGTCAGCAGCTTCACGAGCACAATGATAACTACTACATGTTGTCAAATCCGGTCATCTCAGACAGGGAGTATGATATGCTGATGCAGCAGCTGACAGAGCTTGAGGCACAGCATCCCGAATGGTACGATCCCAACTCGCCCACCGTGCGTGTAGGAAGTGACATCAACAAGAACTTCACCCAGGTGAAACACCGCTATCCGATGCTCTCCCTGCAGAATACTTACTCCGAAGGGGAGGTGGCCGATTTTTATAACCGGGTGAAGCGAACACTGAATGAAGCGTTCGACATTGTGTGTGAACTGAAGTACGACGGCACCTCCATCTCGCTGCACTATGAGGAGGGACGCCTGGTTCGAGCCGTAACGCGGGGTGACGGGAAAAAGGGGGACGATGTGACAGCCAACGTGCGCACCATCCGGAATGTGCCGTTGATCCTGAAAGGGAATAACCTACCTCCCTATGTGGAGGTGCGCGGTGAGATCCTGTTGCCCTGGAGCTCCTTCGAAGCGCTCAACCGGGAAAGGGAGGAGCAGGAGGAGCCGCTCTTTGCCAACCCGCGCAATGCCGCCTCGGGCACGTTGAAAATGCAGGACTCACGCATCGTGGCCTCCCGCCGGCTGGAGTCATACATGTACAACATGTTGGGAGAATCGCTGCCCACCGACAGTCATTTCGACAACATGACCCTCGCCCGTACGTGGGGATTGAATGTATCGCGGTCGATGACGAGATGCCGGAACATGGAGGAGATCTTCGTTTTTCTGAAGCAGTGGGATGTGGAGCGTAAAACGCTTCCCGTGACTACCGACGGCGTGGTGCTGAAAGTGGACTCCCTTAACCAGCAGCGCAACCTGGGCAGCACCTCCAAATTTCCCCGCTGGTCCATCGCCTTTAAGTTCAATGCCGAGCAGGCAGTGACCCGTCTCGAGTCGGTCTCCTGGCAGGTGGGGCGTACCGGTGCCGTAACGCCGGTGGCCAATCTGGAGCCGGTGCTGCTGTCGGGTACGACCGTAAAGCGGGCATCGCTTTACAATGAAGATGCCATTAACGCCCTCGATCTGCATATCGGTGACATGGTCTACGTGGAGAAAGGGGGGGAGATCATTCCCAAGATTACCGGTGTGGACAGGGAGGCGCGTTTTATGATGGGCGACAAGGTAACGTTTGCCCGTTATTGTCCCGACTGCAGGACACCGCTCGTGCGCAATGAGGATGAGGCAGTTCATTACTGTCCCAATTCCGAAGGTTGCCCACCCCAGATCAAGGGACGCATTGAACATTTTGTTACCCGCAGAGCCATGGATATCACCATTGGTCCGGAGACCATTTCTTTGCTGTATGACAAGGGGCTGGTTCACGACGCGGCCGACCTGTATGCACTGCGATTCGAAGATCTGGTCAACCTTGAACGATGGGCAGAGACCAGCGCCCGCAACCTGCTAGCCAGTATTGAGCAGTCGAAGTCGGTCCCCTATGAGCGGGTACTCTATGCACTTGGAATACGGTTTGTGGGTGAGACGGTGGCACAAAAGCTGGCACAGGCATTCCCTGATATCGATAGTCTTGCGGCAGCCACACCCCAACAGCTAATGTCGGTAGAAGAGATTGGCGAACGGATTGCGCAGAGTGTCATTGAGTTTTTTTCCAATCACAAGTTCACCGTTTTTGTGGATCGTCTCCGCCGGAACGGTCTGCAGTTTTCGTTGAATGAGGAGATGCTGGCTGCGAAAACCGATAAGCTGAAAGGGCTTACCATCGTCATCAGCGGCACCTTCGCCCTGCATTCCCGCGATGAGTATAAGGCAATGATCCTGCAAAATGGTGGCAAAAATAGCGGTTCGGTATCCAAAAATACCGATTACATCCTCGCTGGTGACAACATGGGACCCGCGAAGTTGGAGAAGGCTGAAAAGCTGGGTGTGAAGATCATCAATGAGCAGGATTTCCTCTCATTCCTTCATGGTGAAGTTATGTGATCCGATGTGATAGCCGTCGGCAAAGATATCTGCCTTGTATGTGCCGGGCATCAGGAACTCTTCAATGTCCCAGTACATGGTAACCGGAATCTCTTCCCCGCCATATTCTATGATGCGCTTCATGGAATAGCGGATTGTTCCGTTTTCATAGGGAAACGTATTGGAAGCACTTTTGGAGAGTACGTTTCCATCGGGAGTCATGATGCGGACAAATATCTCCCGCTCACCCGGTTCAGTAGTGATGTTACGGGCAATGGTGAAGGAAATCACAAATTGAGCACTCTTGCTCAGGCGGGTTTGCTCGCGCCCCCGGTCGTTCACTGCTTTGGCGCCGATGTTGGTCGCCACGAGCTGTGCGGCCAGAGATACCTTTTCAGAAAGTGCTTCTTTCTCCTGCGATACCTGGTTCAGAGTCCGGCTTGTCTGGTTGTATTGTTGTGTGATTTGCCTGTTTTCGGCACGTAGTTCCTCATTCAGCCTGTTCAGTGAATCAATCTGCTGAATATAACCACGTAGTATCTTCCGTAAGGTAGCCAGTTCGTCTTTGAGCCGTTTTATTTCTGCCTGGTCGGTGGATTTGGTCAAGCGCAACTCCTCCTGCAGACGGAGTACTTTTGCCTGTTCATTTTCGAGTTTGAAGAGAAGCGAGTCATTCTGTACACTGAACTTAAATCCTTCATATTGCAATGAGATTGCTTCGTATTCATCTTCCAACTCCTGCTTGTCGACGGTAAACTGCTGTTGCATTTCGTCCATCTCGGCATTTTTAGTGAGGAGAAAGCCAATCACGATGGCTAATACTACCGCGAGCACGCCAATGATGGCAATCAATTGGGGTGTACGCTCTTTAAAGTTTACTTTCATTCGAGTGCTTAATTTCCGATAGACGGCAAAAGTAGCGGTTTTCGGCCTAAAACCCAATCATTGGTCTTTCTTTTTTGGAATTTTAAGATAAACCCTTTCGGTTTTAAAAATACGGGATTTTATTCAACGAAACTTCTGAAAAAGTGTTATAATTGTGTTATATTTCGGAATATTGCGGAGAGTAGGAAAATGCTAAATTTAATCATATGAAGACAACAACTTATTTTCTGACCATCGGCATGATTGCTTTTTTTGCCGGTTGCGGTTCTTTTCAGCGGGTACTGGACGGTGACACGGCTGCAGAACGGATTATTGGATTGTGGGAGGTGAAGGCGATACACCACAGCGATGAAGTGGGCTACAAGGTGATTCCTTCCGGGATGTTCAAGATGATTTTTGATGACGGCAGGTTTATGAATTTCATGTCTACAGCCCAGGGAGCCATCATCACGGTGGATGGCACATACAGACTTGAAGGAAACCTTTACATGGAGGAGATCGTGAATTCATTCAACAAAAGCCAGGAAGGGAAAGACAACCCGCTCAATATCAAACTGACGCACAAAAATTTCATGTACCTGCGCTGGTTTCAGCCTGTCGATGAATTTGGGGTTACCCAGAACAGGTGGGTAGAAGAGATCTGGCAACGTGTGGGCATCGAAGATCTGGAGGTGAGCAATGTAGATCTGCGACAGGAGCTCAGGCAGTTGCTCGACAATGAAGAGGTGATAAAGGAAGTGACGAAATAGTCACAAAAAAAGGCGACCTTTTCCGGGTCGCCTTTTTATGGTAAGGTGAAATATCACAGTTGCTTCAACGCTTCATCCAGATCCGATTTGATATCGTCGATGTGTTCAATGCCGAGCGACACACGCAGCAGATTCGGATAGACACCCGCAGCAAGCTGCGCCTCATCCGATAGTTGCTGGTGGGTGGTGCTGGCGGGATGAATGATCAGTGTTTTGGCATCACCTACATTCGCCAGATGGCTGATCATGGAGAGGTTGTCGATGACCCTTGCCGTTTGCGTTACATCGCCCTTCACAAAGAAGGATAAGACGCCACCAAAACCGTCATTCTTCAGATATTTTTTAGCCAAAGCATGATACTTGTTTCCTTCGAGCCCGGGATAGTTCACTTTCTCTACCTTGGGATGTTTTTCCAGCCAATGGGCAAGTTCCAGCGTGTTGGCGTTGGTGCGTTCGGCACGTAGTGAAAGCGTTTCCAAGCCTAACAGCAGCAGGAATGAGTTGAATGGACTGTTCACCGGACCCAGATCACGCAATCCTTCCACGCGACAACGTATGGAATAGGCTATATTTCCGAAAGGTGATTTGTCACCAAACACTTCCCAGAAATTAAGACCGTGATAACCTTCCGAGGGTTCACTGAACATCGGATACTTCCCGTTCCCCCAGTTGAAGTTTCCCCCGTCGATGATAACGCCCCCCATGGAGGTGCCGTGGCCACCAATCCATTTCGTGGCAGAGTGTACCACCACACTGGCGCCCCATTCGATCGGGTTGAAAAGATACCCTCCCTGTCCGAACGTATTGTCTACAATCAGTGGAATATCATGCTTGCGTGCTACATCACCAATGGCTTCAAAGTCCGGAATGTTGTATTCGGGATTACCAATGGTCTCCAGATAAATCGCTTTGGTCTTGCCGTCGATCAGGGAAGCAATGCTCTCCACGTCGGACCCATCTGCAAAGCGTACCTCGATACCCAGCCGTGCAAAGGTCACTTTAAACTGATTGTATGTCCCTCCATACAGATAGGAGGAGGAGACAATATTATCCCCTGCAGCGGCCAGGTTGTGAATTGCGATAAACTGGGCTGCCTGACCTGAAGAGGTGGCCACGGCACCCACGCCCCCTTCGAGGGCCGCCATACGCTTTTCAAAAACGTCGGTGGTGGGGTTTTGCAATCGGGTATAGATATTCCCGAACTCTTTCAATCCAAAAAGATTGGCGCCATGTTCTGCGCTTTTAAACGAATACGCTGTGGTCTGATAAATAGGGACAGCTCTTGCGCCGGTTACCGGATCAGATTCCTGTCCCGCATGTACCTGCAATGTTTCAAAATGTTTTTTTCTCATATCGTGCAAAATTAATACTTTGCAAAAATAGGATAAATAATGAGAAAATGTCAAAGAATGCAGGAAATGAGTAGTAAATTAACACTTACTCAGAAAAGAGGCGACCCCTTGCAATCATGCATGCGCCAATGATACCGGTTTTATTTTTCAATTTGGAGGATACAATTTTTGTGTCTTTGTTGACCAGGTTGAGTGAATATTTCCGGACGGAGCTGCGGATGGGCAACATGATAAATCCCTCAGTCTCGGCTACCTGTCCGCCTATGACGACCAGTTCCGGGTTAAAGATGTTGATAAGGCCGGCGATGTATTTTCCCAGTTTGTATCCCACCTCTTCCACGATTTCTATGCACAACGGATCTTCCTGGTTGGTTGCTTTGATGATGTCGGTGAGGGTGAGCTTGTTTATATCTTTCACCATTTCGGTGAGGATGGTACTTTCGCCATTGGCCACACGTTCAAGTATGTTCCTGTGAATTGCAAGGCCGGAAGCTTCTGTTTCGAGGCATCCCTTTTTACCGCAATGGCAGATGATCTCATTCTCGAAGATGGGAAAATGGCCGAATTCGCCCGAGAATCCCGATTTGCCATAATAGGGTTTGCCATCGATGATGATTCCGATGCCGAGGCCCCAGGAGACATTGACAAAGATCACGTTCTGTTCTCCCTCTACCGCACCCTTCATGTATTCGCCATAGGCCATGGCGCGGGTATCATTGTCGATTCCCACGTTATAATTCAGTTTCTTGGTCAGTATTTCACTGATCGGGTGTTCGCTGAAATAAAAACTGCTGTAGCTGTAACCCGATTCGGGATTCACCCGACCTGAAATATTGAGGTTGATGTTAAAAATCTTCTGTTTGAGTTCACCCGTCCTGTCGATGAAGTTCTGGATGTGCCCGCAAAGCACGTCGAACGACTCCGGTGTACTTTCATAGGTATAGGAGATTCCCATCTGGTTATCCACGATGTTTCCGGTAAAATCCATCAGTGCGATATTCAGGTGGTGACGGCTCATGTCTACCCCCACGAAATAAGCAGAGGAAGGTTTTAACCCGTAAACAATAGGATGTCTGCCTCCCGGCGTGTTGATCTTGCCGAACTCGGCAATCAATCCCTGGTCGGTAAGTTCGGCAATGAACTTGGTGACGGTTGGTACACTTAATTCAAGTCCTTTGGCCAGTTCCGAAATTGTGTCATTTCCGGTAGTAATAAAATGAGTGATAATGTCCTTCTTTATTTGGATGTTTTTCGGACTTTTATCGCTTTTCAAAAAAAAGTTTTTTACCATAATTTCTTAAACTTAGTAATGTACATAGAGTGTGCTAATAATTAGCTTCTATTGCAGAAGCTATCCAACAAGTCCATTCTGATCGGTCAAAACGTAACTCCCTGCATCCGAAGGGTTGATTACAGATTCATTATAATGAATGTAAAACTTACAAAATTACGAAAAAATCCAAATTATCAAAATAAAAAAAAGAAGTTCATTGTTTTGCGGTTTTTTAATATAATTGTTTTGTTTTTTAGATATTTTCCGCATCTTTGTGAAACAGAAAACAAGCTTTTTGAGTTGTTTTTTCTTATAACCCTTTTTACAAACAATTAATTTCAACGCTGTGAATTACTTTTATCTTGTACCCGCCGCTTCTGTAGTGGCCCTGTTCTTCGCTTTTTACTTCTATAAAAAGATGATGAAAGAGAGTGAAGGCACTGAGAAAATGAAATCAATTGCCGGTTATGTACGCGAAGGTGCCATGTCGTACCTCAAACAACAGTACAAGGTGGTGATCATGGTTTTTGTTGTGCTTGCCCTGCTTTTTGCCGTGATGGCCTTTTTCGGCCTGCAAAACAATTGGGTTCCCTTTGCCTTTCTCACGGGTGGATTCTTCTCGGGACTGGCCGGTTTCTTCGGCATGAAGACGGCGACTTATGCATCCGCAAGGACCACCAACGCAGTGCGCCGTTCGCTCAATAGCGGGCTGCAGATTGCTTTCCGTTCCGGAGCCGTCATGGGTCTGGTCGTAGTAGGGCTGGCCCTGCTTGATATTTCGGCCTGGTATTTTATTCTCAACTCTTTTATTGACGAAGCCGATGCCGGACACAAGCTGATCATGATTACAACCACCATGCTGACCTTTGGCATGGGTGCTTCCACGCAGGCGCTATTTGCCCGTGTGGGAGGAGGTATCTATACCAAGGCGGCCGATGTGGGTGCCGATCTGGTGGGAAAGGTGGAGGCGGGCATCCCGGAGGATGATCCCCGCAACCCCGCTACCATTGCTGATAATGTGGGTGACAACGTGGGTGATGTGGCCGGCATGGGTGCCGACCTGTATGAGTCCTACTGCGGATCCATCCTTTCTACCGCGGCACTGGGCGCTTCGGCATTTGTATTAAACCCGTCGATGCAGCAGAATGCGGTATTTGCTCCGATGATTATCGCAGCCATTGGCGTTTTTCTGTCTATTCTGGGTATCTTTCTGGTGCGCACCAAAGAAAATGCAAGCGTAAAGCAACTGATGGATTCCCTCAACCGGGGTGTAAATGTGAGTGCGATACTGATTGCCATCTGCTCGTTTGGCATCCTGTATCTGCTCGGATTCAGCAACTGGGTTGGATTATCCTTCTCTGTGATTGCGGGTCTGGTAGCAGGAATTATCATCGGCCAGGGTACCGAGTATTTCACATCACACTCCTATAAACCTACCAGAAACATTGCCAAAAGTGCCCTCACGGGTCCAGCTACGGTGATCATCTCCGGCATGGGAACCGGCTTTGTCTCTACCGTGATCCCGGTGACAACCATTGTCGCCGCAATCCTCATTTCTTACCTGGCCGCCATCGGGTTCGATGTGCAGAACATGGTTTCGGCCGAAAACCTGAGCATGGGGTTATATGGCATCGCCATTGCGGCGGTGGGCATGCTCTCCACGCTGGGAATCACGCTTGCTACTGATGCGTACGGCCCCATTGCCGACAATGCCGGAGGTAATGCCGAGATGAGCGGGCTGGAACCTGAAGTGAGAAAAAGGACCGATATGCTCGATTCGCTGGGTAATACGACTGCTGCCACAGGAAAAGGATTTGCCATCGGTTCGGCGGCACTGACCGCATTGGCGCTGATGGCATCTTATATGGAGGAGATACGCATCGGGATGTTGCGCCTGGGAGACAATGTGATGCAGTTTGCCGATGGTGAAACCGTGGAGGTGTCCAGGGCGAGCTTCGTGGATTTCATGAATTATTTTGAAGTCACGCTGATGAACCCCAAGGTGCTTACGGGCATCTTTCTTGGATCCATGATGGCCTTTCTCTTCTGCGGGCTCACCATGAATGCCGTGGGCAGGGCTGCCCAGAAGATGGTGGAAGAAGTACGCCGTCAGTTTCGGGAGATACAGGGTATCCTTACCGGTGAGTCTACGCCCGACTATGCGCGCTGTGTGTCGATCTCAACCAAGGGGGCACAGCGGGAGATGTTGTTACCTTCGCTGCTGGCCATCTTTGCTCCCATTGCCACGGGTCTGCTGATGGGTGTAGCTGGTGTGATGGGGCTTCTGGCGGGCGGATTGGGTGCAGGCTTCGTGCTGGCCGTTTTCATGGCCAACTCGGGAGGCGCATGGGATAACGCCAAGAAGTATATTGAAGAAGGCAATTTGGGCGGCAAGGGTAGCGAAGCCCACAAGGCCACCGTGGTAGGCGATACGGTGGGCGATCCATTCAAGGATACCTCCGGTCCCTCATTGAATATCCTGATCAAGCTCATGAGCATGGTATCCATTGTGATGGCGGGGCTCACTGTGGCATGGAGCCTTTTGTAAATCGTTTTTTTAGTGATTATTATAAATTTGACTTGAGTCGTTTTCGATAACATTTTGTATATTTGAAGTCCGAAAAAATCACTGCTACAAAAAGAGTTATCAACATTCAAATACAACAAATTATGAGTTTTTTAACGAACGACAAGTTAACAATTGTAGGAGCTGCCGGTATGATCGGTTCCAACATGGCGCAGACTGCCGCCATGATGCGTTTGACCCCCAATATCTGTCTGTACGACCCGTTTGCACAGGGTCTTGAAGGCGTGGTGGAAGAGATGCGTCACTGCGGTTTTGAAGGCGTGAACTTCACCTTCTCCACCGATGTGAAGGAAGCATTTACCGGCACAAAGTACATGATCTCATCCGGCGGTGCACCCCGCAAGGAAGGCATGACGCGTGAAGACCTGCTGAAGGGGAACGCCGAAATCGCCGCACAGCTGGGTAAGGATATCAAGTCTTATTGCCCTGAACTACAGCATTTGACCATCATCTTCAACCCGGCAGACATCACCGGGCTGGTTGCATTGATCTACTCAGGCCTGAAACCCTCCCAGGTCACCACACTGGCTGCTTTGGACAGTACTCGTCTGCAGAGCGAGCTGGCCAAACATTTTGGTGTGGAGCAGAGCAAGGTGACCGGCGCCCGCACTTATGGCGGACATGGTGAACAAATGGCTGTATTCGCTTCTACCGCAAAGGTGGACGGCAAGCCGCTGACCGAACTGATCGGTACCGATGCACTCAGCAACGAAGCATGGGCCGACCTGAAGGTACGCGTGACCAAGGGTGGTGCCAACATCATCAAGCTGCGCGGACGTTCTTCATTCCAGAGCCCTGCTTACGCTTCAGTTGAGATGATCCGTGCCGCCATGGGTGGTGACGCCTTTCGCTGGCCTTCGGGTTGCTATGTGAACATTCCCGGTTTCGAGCATATCATGATGGGCATGGAAACCACACTGGATAAGAATGGCGTTTCGTTCGGCGACATCAAAGGAACCGATGCCGAGATTGCCGAACTGAAACAAAGCTACGGCCACCTGGTAAAACTGCGCGACGAAGTAATCGGCATGGGCATAATCCCTGCCGTGGATCAGTGGAGCAGCGTGAATCCCAACCTATAAAAAACAATTTTTTCATCACAGAAAGAGACGGCCAAAACCGTCTCTTTTTTATGTGTGCCGTGCCGCATACGACCTGTCTGCTATTGCGGGTCATAAGACAGCAACCGTCTGTCACCCTCAACATAAATCACCGAAGTAAGACAACCGGAGGGTAGTCATAAGACAGCAACCGTCTGTCACCCTCAACATAAATCACCGAAGTAAGACAACCGGAGGGTAGTCATAAGACAGCAACCGTCTGTCACCCTCCAGCTTACGCAGGTGGGTGATGTCCTGTGTCACTTCTAGCACGCCGAGGTACTCGCCCTCTTTTCCACGTACGGCATAATATTCTATCACAATAAACCGCTCTTGTTGAAATCCCGAGATCCAGAACATGGCCTTGCTCTCTTTGCCGCTTTTGAAATCTTTCAGAATCTGCTCCACCACGTGCACGCTACCGGGTGGGTGACACATACGCACATCGCGGCCGATGATGGAGCGGTTTCGCTCGAACACCCTGTTGGGGCTGTGCGAGAAGAACCGTACTTTGTCGTCCTTGTCCACGAAGGTGATATCGAGGGGTAGATGCAGAAAGAGTGCCTCCAGCTCGTCGGTATTGAAAGCGCCCGAAGAAAGCCTGATGCCATCTGACTTCGCATATTCCTGCTTTTCCACTTTCATACCCTGCGGATGCCATTCCTCTTCCGGATCATATAGGCAATATCCGAACTCGGGCGTCTCCAGATACACCCTGTACCACTCCTCTTCCTGGAGTGTATCCATGGCCATGGGAAAAAGGATCTCCTCCTCCTTCATGATCATGCCAGCGATCATCTCCACGGCATAGTCCAGTGCGGGCAGACCGGTTGCACGGAATGTGCCGGCCGATGAAGCCGGGGAGGTGAGCACCTCGTGCGCCTTATCCAGCAGCTCGCGTGTCTCGTCGTGCTTGCCCCACATCACCTTGGGAGGGCCTGTGATAAGATGTTTCTCCAGGAAGGGAAAAAGCAGATACTCCTTGCGCTTGTAATGCTTGTCGATGTCGGAGAAGTTGTTGAAGAGGGTGCGCAGCTGCATCAGGTAACCGGGTAGCTGGGCATCGTTGATGTCTGCGAACTTCTTTTTGATCTCTTTGTAGGCCTCAATCTCCTTTTCCAGTGCACGGTTCTCCTGCCGGAAAGTGTCTATAGGGTGTCCCGCAGGAATCTCCTTCGCTCCTCGCAGATCGATGCTCCCGTCGAGTACCGCCGTATGCAGATCACAGAAATCCAGTATCTCCTCTTCGGTGAGTGCGTTGCTGTTAATCAGTTCCTGCTCCACTTCCACCACCTCGTTGTAAGGAATATTTTCCAGTGTGCTGATCAGATGGCGGCGCAGCAGGGCCGGGTTTCCTCCGTTATGCAGTTCAAGAAGGAGGTGTTTTAGTTGCTCCTTGCGCTGTGTTGCATTGTTGATAAATTCACTCATAATTGTTCTTTTTTTTCAGACATTTACGTTCTGTTGTCTTTTTTGTCCACCCATCAATATCCTCATATCTTCATCCACGGTGGTGATGCCCGAGATACCGAAGTTGTTGACAAGCACGTTCACCACATTGGGCGAGAGAAATGCCGGCAGGGTGGGGCCGAGGTGAATATTTTTCACGCCCAGGGAGAGCAGCGCCAGCAATACGATCACCGCCTTCTGTTCGTACCAGGCTATGTTGTAGGCTATGGGCAGGTCGTTCAGGTCATCAAGTTCGAAAGCCTCTTTCAGCGTGAGTGCGATCTTGACGAGTGAATAGCTGTCGTTACACTGTCCTGCATCCAGCACGCGGGGGATGCCGTTGATATCGCCCAGGGGCAGTTTGTTGTAGCGGTACTTGGCGCAGCCGGCCGTAAGGATCACCGTATCCTTGGGCATATTTTCCGCAAACTCGGTGTAGTAGTTGCGTCCTTTCATCCTGCCGTCGCAGCCGCCCATGACGAAGAACTTGCGGATGGCACCCGTCTTCACTGCCTCCACCACCTTGTCGGCCAGTGCAATAACCTGGTTGTGTGCAAAGCCGCCCGTGATCTCACCGGTTTCAATCTCTTCGGGGGCGGCACATCGTTTGGCGTGTGCAATCAGCGCCGAGAAATCCTTGGGTTTCCCATCCTTCCGGTTGCCGATATGTTTGAATCCTTCAAACCCTGAGGCTCCCGTGGTATAGACCCTGTCGGTATAGGTCGATGATTTTTTTGGTGGTACAATGCAATTGGTGGTGAACAGGATCACGCCGTTGAAATGTTCGAAGTCCTCGGTCTGATGCCACCATGAGCTGCCGTAGTTACCCACGAAGTGACTGTATTTCTTGAATGCAGGATAATAGTTTGCCGGGAGCATCTCGCTGTGGGTATACACATCCACGCCGGTACCTTCGGTTTGTTTCAGCAGCTCTTCCATGTCCTTCAGGTCGTGTCCGCTGATGAGGATGCCCGGGTTATTGCGGACGCCCAGGTTCACCTTCGTGATCTCCGGGTGTCCGTAGCTCGAGGTGTTGGCCTTGTCGAGCAGCGCCATTACCTCCACACCATATTTGCCCGTTTCCAGCACGAGTGCCGTCAGTTTATCCACGGAAAGGGTATCGTTGGTAACGGCCACCAGTGCTTTTTGCATAAATGCGTAGATGCTATACTGTTCATGTTTCAGGTTGTATGCATGCTCCGCATAGGCAGCCATTCCCTTCAGTCCGTAGGTGACCAGTTCACGCAGCGAACGGATGTCTTCGTCCTTGCTGGCCAGCACACCCACCTCGAGGGCCTTTTCAGCCATTTCATCCTCGGTCTCACCGCTCCAGAAAGCTCCCTCATAGGTGATACCTTCCACGCTGCCTCCGGCGGAGATCAGGCGCTCTTTGGCGGCATTCCGCATCTCGTATGCCATCAGGATGCGGGTGATGAACCTGTTCCTGTCGAAATTGGCATTGGTGATCGTCATGAACAGGCTGTCGGTAATAAACCGGTTGATCTGGGGAATCTCAATCCCCAGTGTTCTCAGGCGTACCGTATAGTGGGATATCCCTTTGCAGAGAAACAGCAGCAGGTCCTGCATGTTGGCCACATCGGCCGTTTTTCCGCAGACACCCTTTACCGTGCAGCCCTCGTTTCTACTGGTTTCCTGACACTGATAACAAAACATTTTTTCCATATATGATTTTATTTTTGTGGTAATTTCCGATAACCGCTGCAAAATTATTGCTTCAAGGGTGCAATTTTTGTAACCTGAGTTACACACCGAATCGTTTAACGGATTTTAATCATTGTATTTTTTTATTTATTCTATCTTTGTGTACAAACAAAACAATGGCTGCATACGATTTGTCCTCCTGTCCGCTTTTCTTTCATCTCTCGCCCGGGGAGACGAATGATATTCTTTCACGCGCCGTGGAAGAAGAACGCAGGATAGAAAAGGGTCATTATGTGGTGAGGCAGGGCGATCCGGTACTGAATCTTTTTCTGCTTGCGGAGGGATTGGTTCGCACCGAGATGGTGACCAAGGAGGGAAATGTGCTGGAGATAGAATTTATTGAACCCGTGAGGCCACTCGCTCCCGCCTTTCTGGTGGCTGCCGAAAGCCGGTACCCCGTAGATGTGATCACCATGGAGGAGACTGTATTCTATGTGATCCCCAAATCCTCGTGGCTGAAGGAGATGATGCGGAACGAGACGCTCATGACCAACTTTATGCGGGTGAGTTCCAACATGACCGTCTTTCTCTCCAAGAAGGTGCAGATGATGTCAATCAAGAGCCTGAGAGGCAAGTTGTCGCTCTATATTCTTGAGAATACCGATCTCCGGGATCCCTCGTTCATATTGAGGAGAACACAGTCGCAGCTGGCCGAGTATTTCGGTGTGCAGCGCCCCTCGCTTGCGCGCACCCTGGGTGAACTGATCAGTGAAGGAGCCATCCGATTGTACAAAAGAGAGCTCACTGTACTCGACCGGCATAAGTTGGAAGAGATGGTATGAGGTGATTAAAAATAAAAAACCTATATTTGTTACTGGAAAGAAAAAAGTTACATTTCTAAATTATTATCTAAGTCATGAGTACCCAATTATCAAGAAGGAAATTTATCAAAACGGCCGCCGTGGGTGCGGTTGGTGTGGCCATCTTTCCGCAGTTCCTTGCCTCGTGTAAACAGAACAAGGCAGCAGGAAGCGGTGAAGAGGTTATTCGTCTCGGTTTTATCGGCCTTGGCCGGCAATCCATGTATCTGCTGAACGGTTACCTCGGTATGGAGGGCGTGCAGGTCGTGGCCGGGAGCGATGTGTATGGCGTGAAGAGGGAACGTTTTCTCAAGCGTGTGAATGAACATTATGCAGCGCAGGAACAGCCGCCTGTGGTGGAGGTATATGAAAATTACAAGGAGCTGATTGCCCGCGAAGACATCGATGCGGTGGTAATCGCCAGCCCCGACCACTGGCATGCATTTATGGCCAGAGATGCAGCTGCTGCAAAGAAAAACATCTATCTGGAAAAACCCCTCACCTTTACCATCAAAGAGGGACAGATGCTGGTGAAGGCTGTACGCGACAATGGAGTGATCCTCGCCGTGGGCAGTCAGCAGCGTTCCGATGTCAACTTCCAGCATGCTGTGAAGATGGTGCAGGAGGGCAAGATCGGAAAAGTGGAACGGATCAATGCCTATGTAGGTGGACCTCCCACGCCGTACGATCTGCCCGAGGAGCCGGTGCCAGCCGATCTGAACTGGCCAATGTGGCTGGGTCCGTCGGAGTTTGTACACTACAACGCACAGCTCGACCCGCCCATCTCGCTTGATCCGGAAAAGAACGAAGAGTTCTGGGGTGCCTGGCGCTGGTACAAGGAGCTGGGCGGCGGATTTACCACCGACTGGGGCGCACACATGTTCGACATTGCCCAGTGGGGCCTCGGCATGGACAATAGTGGACCCGTGGAGATCATTCCTGCCGGCTACAAAGACACAAAGTATCTCACTTTCAAATATGCCGATGGTGCAGTGATGACCGAGGAGCCGTTCAACGAAAAACAAACCAAGGGCGTGAAGTTCTGGGGTGACAAAGGTTGGATAGAAGTATCAAGGGAACATTTCCTGGCATCCGATGACAGCCTATTGCCTCCGGTTGTGGAAGCTACCGAAGGGGCTTACGAGACCAAGATTCCCCATCTGGAGAATTTTGTCAACGCGCTGAAGAGCAAGAGCGATCCGGTGGTTCCCGTGGAGATCGGACACCGTTCCTGCACCGTCTGTACCCTGGGGAATATTGCCTACGACCTGGGCCGTCCCATCAAGTGGGATCCCGCTACCGAGGCTTTTGTAGACGACGCCGAAGCCAGTGCGCACCGGCTGTTCAACAAAACCTACAGTGAAGGATATACACTTTGACGGATATCCGGTACTGAATAAAAAAAAAGCTGCCTGCGGGCAGCTTTTTTTATTTCCTATTGCTTTGCCGGTTTGAGCAGGATGCCCAGTTCTTCTAGCTGCTCCTGTTCCACCCGCGAAGGCGCATCGATCATCACATCGCGGCCGGCATTGTTCTTGGGGAAGGCGATGCAGTCTCGGATGCTGTCGAGACCTGCGAAGATGGAGACAAAGCGATCCAGTCCGAAGGCTATCCCACCATGGGGAGGCGCACCATATCTGAAGGCGTTCATCAGGAAGCCGAACTGTTCCTGTGCCCGTTCCGGGGTGAAGCCCAGCACCGAGAACATCTTCTGCTGCAGCTCGCTGTTGTGGATACGGATGGAGCCGCCACCAATCTCCACGCCGTTGATCACCAGGTCGTAGGCATTAGCCCGCACAGCACCCGGATCGGTATCCAGCAGGGGGATGTCCTCCGGCTTGGGAGAGGTGAAGGGATGATGCTTCGCGAAGAAACGGTTCAACTCCTCGTCCTTTTCCAGTAGGGGGAAGTCCACCACCCACAGGCATTTGTAGTTGTTCTTGTCCCTCAGTCCGAGGCGTGACCCAATCTCCAGTCGGAGTTCGCACAGTTGCTTCTGTGTCTTTTCTGTGTCGCCTGCCAGCATCAGGATCAGGTCGCCCGGTTTTGCGTGGCAGCGCTCGGCCCACTGTTTGAGGTCGGCTTCGCTATAGAATTTGTCCACCGACGACTTCAGCGATCCGTCTTCGTTGTAACGCACATAGATCAGTCCCTTGGCGCCAATCTGGGGACGTTTCACAAAGTCGGTCAACTCATCCAGCTGCTTGCGGGTATACGCTGCACATCCTTCCGCGCAGATGGCACCCACATAGGCTACCGAGTCGAAGACTACGAAATCGCGTCCCTCGGTCAGGTCCTTCAGTTCTGTGAACTTCATTTCAAAGCGGATATCCGGCTTGTCCGAACCATACTGCTGCATGGCATCGGCATAGCTTATGCGGGGAAAATCTGGAATTTCCATCCCCTTGATTGTTTTGAAGAGATGTTTGGTAAGCCCTTCAAAGGTATTCAGTATATCTTCCTGTTGCACGAACGACATCTCACAGTCGATCTGTGTGAACTCCGGCTGACGGTCTGCCCGCAGGTCCTCGTCGCGGAAGCACTTCACGATCTGGAAGTACCGGTCGAACCCCGACACCATCAGCAGCTGCTTGAAGAGTTGCGGCGACTGGGGCAGGGCATAAAACTCACCCTGGTTCATGCGGGAGGGTACGATGAAGTCGCGCGCCCCCTCGGGTGTGGAGCCAATCAGTACCGGTGTTTCCACCTCCAGGAAAGCCCTTTCGTCGAGGTAGCGGCGTGTCTCGAAAGCCATTCTGTGTCGTAGCTCCAGGTTCTCGCGCACCACGTTGCGGCGCAGGTCCAGATAGCGGTATTTCATCCGCAGCTCGTCGCCGCCGTCGGTCTCCGTCTCAATGGTGAAGGGCGGTGTTTGTGAAGCATTCAACACAGTCAGTTCAGAGGCAATGATCTCGATGTCGCCGGTGGGGATATGGCTGTTTTTGCTGGAGCGTTCCTTTACGATGCCGGTGACCTGTATCACCCACTCGCGACCCAGCTTGTTGGCCTGCTCGCACAGGTCGTGATTTACCTCCTGGTTAAAGGAGAGCTGTGTGATTCCGTACCTGTCTCTCAGGTCGATAAACGTCATTCCTCCCATCTTGCGGATCTTGGATACCCAACCCGCCAGTGTTACTTCCCTGTTTGCATCGGCCAACCTGAGTTCGCCGCATGTGCTGTTTCTGAACATATCAATAACCGTTATTTAGCGTTGCTTTTGCGGTACAAATGTACACAATTATCGTGTGAAATGCTTCAATTACATTAGTCGTTTTCTGCGCTCGGCAAAACAAATAAATTTGTTCTGCTCTTGCTTGACGAAAACGTTCATATCTTTATCACTTTATCGGCCACCTGCTCGAACTCTTTCAGGTGTGTGGCCATCAGGATGGCGATGCCCGGGTGTTGTGCCTGAATGTTTTGGAATATGGCAATTGCGTTTTCCGTGCTGATGCCCGCCGTGGGCTCATCCACCACCAGCAACTGGGGTTTCTTGAGGAGCGCCTGTGCCAGCAGCAGTTTCTTCCGCTGTCCACCGCTCAGTGTTTCGCCGTTCTCACCCAGCCAACTCCCCAGTCCTTCCGGCAGGGAAGCACGCCACGAAGCCAGGTCCACCGTCTCCAGCGCCCTGTCTATCTCCTCGTCGGCATAGCCTTCGAAGTTCTCACGCAGCGTGCCGGTCAACAGATACGCTTTCTGGGTCACGTAGATGGTTTCAGGCACCGGGAGGTGGCGCAACTCATCCGTTCCATTCCAGGTCAGTGTTCCCCCCTCCCTGTACTCCGGATAGAAGAGGCTGTTCAGCAGGGTCGTTTTGCCCTTGCCGGTCTCCCCGTAGAGGGCGACCCATTCGCCCCTGGCGATCTCCAGCGACACCGGCCCCACACGTACCGGAGTGCCGGGTACTACCGCTTCAATGTTTGCCATGCGCAGCTGCTTTAATGGGTCGGAGACAGCGACTACCTCTGCCGGTCCAGCACTCCCGCCTGCTCTCTTGGTCTCGCCTTGTTCATGGCTTGCAGCGACCACTTCTGCCTGTTCAACCCCTTCATCAAAAATCGATTTTATATCCCTTACTTGCTGTTCCACCGCACTCTTTTCCGATTTCCCGGAGAAGAGCATCTCGGCCAGCTCTGCTTGGGCCATGATGCCAAAGAAGATGCCAATGGCGAGGGATGCGTCCAACTGCTGCTGACCCGAATGCCAGAGGAGGAAGGCGGCGATATAGCTGAAGCCGAGGCCGGCAATGAGCTGCAGGTAGAAGGAGTTGAACTGGATCTTGTTTTCCAGTCGTTCCAGCTGCTGCCGCATCTGCTCGTGGCGGTCAATCGCTTTCTCCTCCAGGTTGTATTTCGAGATCTCTATTCTCCCCCTGAAGCCCTCCATCAGTATCTGGTGTGTCTCCTCACGCACCGCTTTCAGCTGTAGGTGCAACTGTTTGTTCCTGCGGAAGGTCAGCTGAGGCACCAGAAACAACAATACTGTCGATGAGATCAGAAACTCGATGGCGATCACCTGAGAGAAGAATGCCACGAAAAGGGTATAGATGACGATTGTCAGAATCAGTGCTGCAAAAGGCAGCAGCCACAGCAGGATGTGATTCAGTATCTGGTCGGTGCCGTGGGTGCTGTTTTCAAGGAGCGATGAGTTGTTGCTCACCTGTTTGCGGAAGTAGGGTAGCCGGGCGACCGACGAAAATATTTTTAATTGCAGGCTTTGCTGCACGCTCAGTGTGGTCTTGTGGTTCTCCAGCCGCTCGAAATATCGGGTGGCGGTACGCAGCAGCGACAGCAGCCGGATGATGGAGGAGGGGATAAGGTAAGCGAATGCCGTGTTAGCTGTAACAAATACCACGCTACAGATGGCCAGGAACCATCCCGAGAGGGCTGGCATGGTCACGAAGGCCACCGTCCAGAGGGCCAGCAGAAGAAATCCTTTCCGCCATTGTCCCCTGAAGGGTCGCAGAATATGGGTCACCATAAACTCACGCATAGGCCATCTGTTCTCCCCAGTTTAAGTTAAGCACCCTGTGGGCCACTTCTTCGAACCGCTGTTCATGGGAGGCCACAATTACCAGTCGTTCCCCTGCCATCTTCACAATCTCCTGCAGGATAACCTCTACCGTGCCGGCATCCAGGTTGGCTGTAGGCTCATCGAGGATCGCCACCGGCCGTGGGTGCATCATCATTCGTGCCAGGGTTACCAGTTGTCGTTCACCGCCGGAAAGCTGTCTTCCGTTGTGAGTTAAAACGGTATCCCATCCATCCTCCTTTTTTGCGACAATCTGCTGCATGAATTCGGGAAAGGATTCTTCGCCGGTCGTTTCCCGTTGCAAGAGGAGGTTATAGTGTAGCGTACCGTCGAAGATAAACGGAAACTGGTTCATGTAGGTCGTATTCGCTTTAAGCCAGTGGCGGGACCAAACGTTATCCCGTCTGTTGACCGAAACGGTCCCTTCGTGTGCGGCAAGACTGCCGGCGCATATTTTGAGGAGGGTCGATTTTCCCGATCCCGAGATGCCTTTCACCAGCACTAGTCCTTTTTTGGGAAATTGTTGATGAATCTCGTGTAGCACCTTCACCGGCGAGTCGGGATAAGCAAAGCTGAGGTTGCTGATTGTGATATGGTCAAATGTTTCATCCAGATCTGTAGGTGGTGTTTCCGCCGTGCGGGTAAGCAGTGGCATCAGCAGGTCGGCCGCAGCCAGTGCCCTGTTCCGGTCGTGATACGCACCCACGAACTTCCGGATGTAAAAGAAGAAATAGGGCGTGATGGTAAGCAGGAACAGCGCCGTGCCAAAGTCGTACCCCTTGCCGTAGTTAGGGCCGTTCATGATTCCCATCAAGCTGAAGCCAAGGTAAATGGCGATGGCGGCAATGGCGATGGTGACAAACAGTTCAAGCACTGCCGAGGAGAGGATGGCCACCCGCATCACGCCGATGGTTGCCTGGTTGAGCTCTTCGCTCTTGCGCGACAAGAAACGGTATTGCGGTAATAGATTGTCGAGGTTGACGATCTCTGTAACCGTTTTCAGCCGGTTATAAAATACGGCCGAATATTTCAGGAAAAGTCCGGTATGTTTCTTATGTATTGCTTCGGCTCCAATACCGATGACAGCCATCTGCACGGGGATTACGAAAAGGGAGACCATCAGGATGAGTGCCACCCATTTTTCCAGGAAGAAGCAGATCACCAGCAGCAGGATGCTCACCACGGCCGTCGCCACGGAATAGGGAATAAAAAATGCAAAGTAGGGCTTCAGGTCGTCACTGATTTTGGTCATATACAGCGCGCCGGTGGTGGAGTCGAACCGGTTTTCCCGCATCAACACCGGGTAAAGCTCCTTTTTGATGCCGGCCACAATGGTATTTCCAGCCCGGTAGTTGGAACGCGACTCGAAGTGGGCGAAAAGGTACCGCCCTGCAAGGAATGCCAGTGCCGACAGCAGCGTCTTGGGGAGCAGGTTTCCATTGTTGAGCCACGAAGCTGCGAATTCAGACAAATACCAGCTGAAGGCCGCAAAGCTCCCCGCGCTGAGCAGGGTGAACAGCGAGGCAATGGCATAGGTACTCCTCGCCGCTGCCATTCTTTTGCCGAGCCATCCGGAGGCACTCTGTTGTTTTGTACTCATCGATTGCCTGTGATTTTTAATTTCCCTTAACTCGGGGATGTGGGTGATGAGGGACAAAGATAGTTATTTTGGATTCCAATACAAAAGCCGGCCGGAGAAGATAGATCGAAATTTAATTTTAGAAGCAATCCTTTTTGTTTCTCAGAAAAATATACTACTTTTGCATCCGCGAATCACATCCACTCGCAATGTTTCGGGGTGTAGCGCAGTCCGGTTAGCGCACCTGCTTTGGGAGCAGGGGGTCCCAAGTTCGAATCTTGGTACCCCGACGTTGAAAATCAAACACTTATCTGAATATTCAGGTAGGTGTTTTTTTTGAGAACACACAATTAGCGTATCAGATCACTTTTATTTCCTACTCCGCTGATTACAAATTGCCTCGTTGCTGTAACCCGATTTTTTTAATCATTATTTTTAGAAATCTTCATCAAAGTAGTTGCTGGCGAAATTTTCACCGATATTTTGAATGAAATGAATCATATTATTCGCCCCAAACATTATTTATTGGTACTGCTTGTAAATTATTACCTCCAAATCCGCCCAACACATGTTCTCCCGTATACAGCAAAATGCCTTTTTTAAATTTAGGGCCTGCCAATTGGGCTAACTTCTTTAGACCTTTAAAGTCATCTGGTTTCAAGGACGATTTTGATTTAATTTCGATTCCATAGATCATCTTTTTTTGATCTTCGATCACCAGGTCCACCTCAGCACCTTTGTGCATGCTAAAATGCATTAATTTTAATGGGTCGTTGAACCAACTGATCTGTTTCTGGATCTCCATGGCTACAAAATTTTCTACAAAATGTCCTGCCTGTGTTCGGTCTTGCAATAGGTCGTCGCCATTATTCGCCAGCTGACACAATAAGCCGGTATCATTTAAAAATATTTTTGGGGATTTCACAAATTGCCCTTCAGCATGGGGAGTCCATGCGGGAATTTTTACGATCATAAAAACCTGTTCCAACAATGCCATATAACGTTGAAAAGAACTGTTCTTGATTCCAGTCAATCGGGCAATGTCAGACATGTTGATTGTGCTTCCCACTCTCACGCTCAGCAGGTTTAAGATTTTAGGCATGAATATCAGGCCATCAATATTGGCCAGGTCTCGAATGTCTTTTTGCAGGATAGATTCCATATAAGCTTGCAGCCACTTTGCTCTTCTGCTATCCGAGGTACGGTTTATAACTTCGGGATATCCCCCTCGTCTTATCAGTTTAATAATCTCTTCCCAACTCGTAGGAATAGACTTGAAGTTATTCTTGTCTTTGATTAAATTATCCAGGAAAACACTTTTACTTCCAGTTATTTCATCAACAGAAAATGGCCAAAGCTGGTGTGTTTCGATTCTTCCGGCTAATGAATCTGCTATTTTGGGTTGAAGCATCACATTGGCAGATCCTGTAAGGATGATTCTACGATTGCGATTGTCATCAATCAATTTCTTTAGACTTAAAAATAGCTCAGGTGCGCGTTGTACTTCATCAATAATTATATTCTCTCCAATATCCAACAAGAAACCCATTGGATCTGAATGAGCAGTGGCTAATACCGACGGGTCGTCCAAGGTGACATATTTACCAGAAAAAACTCCATCTTTTAATAACTGTTGACAAAAAGTGGTCTTTCCGGTTTGCCTTGCCCCTGTTATCATTACCACTGGCGTGTCTTCCAGTGCTTTTGATATCTGCGTATATATAAAACGTTTAATCATGTCTAATTTACTGCAAATATAATAATTTGTGGGTAAATATGGACAATTTTGTGGGTAAAAATGGAATTACTTTCGACGTAAAACATGCCCCTGGGTAATCGGTGGATTCTGGAAACGAGAGCCACATCTTTATCGACCGAAGTTTCCAACTGTGTCATCAGATAACTGACCACTGGGAGCCGACCCCATCGCGTGGTGAGCCACTTGTTTATTATGGCGCCAGGAACCAGTATTTCGCGGTTTCATCCGTCGAGAAGAAATTTATCAAAAGATCAGCAACCTTTTTTCTGCCGGACATGCTTGGGTGTGTACCGTCTGTTTGGAAATCGTCCCGTACCCAATAAAGACCGTCGCTTCTCGGAGTGGTACCATTGGCCCAAAGATATGGTCCCCAGGAAAGCCAGGCTGCATTAGGATTTGCACCTGCGAAACTTAATTCGTTGTCTCCGTTGATCTGCTCTTCGATTAACTTTTTTATTGTCCATCCCGTGTACCACGCAAAAGGTTCGGGATTTAGTTTTGTTGTGGCGTAACCGGCATAAATCCTGTTGCTTAAATAGACTATTTTTAGGTTTGGAAATTTAGATTTCAACATCTTCATGACCGATTTGTACTTCATTTTCAATGCGTTGGGATAAGTAACGAAGGAGGTGTCCGAAGGTCCGGCTTCTGCTTCCTTAAACCAGATTATCTGAACCTGTGAGGGAGTCAGACCGCCATTGGCCAAACGAGTATTTACAGCGTTCCAATAGGGAGCTTCCGGGTTGTTTATTTTATTAATATCCTGACCTCCCTGGGCACCGTCGATCAAAACCAGTTTCGGATGTTTGCCAGTGAAAGTTTTCATCTGGTCAATAAAAGCGGATGTCTCCTGGGTGGTGTTCGACATGCCGACGGACATCCATACTATTTTACCATTGGCTACGTCTTCGACACCCGATTCATTTAATGGACGAATGAATTTTGAAATTTCAATGCCGGCATTGTTGTGGGCGGATGGCCTTTGGTTTGATCCATTTGGGTACAATCCACCTTGAACTCCACGATAAGTTGCACCGTCAAAATCAATTAAAGGAGTAGGGATTGTTATTTCCTTCTTGACAATAACTTCATCCTCGTTTTTATCTATTCCCTTGTCGCAAGCCGTTAATAGCAGAACAAGGGTAATAAAAAAGAAATAATTCAGGATTTCCACAGGCTTTAATTATTGGAAATTATTTGTAATTGAACCTAGTCAGCACCTGTAAGACTTTTTATCACATCCACTTCGTCCTGTTTATAAGGCGTTCCGTCCTGATGAAAAATATCATGAAACCAAAGTTTTGGTTGGGCTCCGTCCGGCATAGGGGTGTCCCACGCGTAAATAGTGTTTGTTTTTCCTGAAACCAGTCCCCAGTTATAAGCTCCAATCTGTTCTCTTTTCAATATCGGTAAAATATCTTTAAACAAACTGTTGCGCGTGCGTGCCATATATTCGGTACATATTAGCGGTTTGGAAGACAATGATCTTAATGTATCGATATACCATTTGTGATTAATGGAATCGCCATAATTATGATATGTAATCACATCCGAATTTTTAATTTGATAATCAGTCAATTCTTTCAGATCCCATTTCCACACACCAACTGATAAGGGTTGTGAAGGATTAATCTCCCGTCCCCATTTGAAAACTTTTTCGAGCAAAGGCATACTTTTGTTTCCGTGATCCGAATTTCCAGGTTCGTTATACAAATCCCACAAAACGATTCGTTTGTCGTTACCAAATGAAGAGAGAATGTCTTTTACGTATTTTTCCAACGAACCGACCATGCCCGGATTGATATGGATTGAATCTCCCGGATCTTGCACCCATCCCGAGTTGTGGATGCCCGGTTTCGGTTCCGGCTGTTTGCCCGCCTGGTAAGTAGGGTTCCAGCAATCGTCGAAGAGTACAAAAAGCGTTGAAATACCGTGTTTATCTGCAATGTCCAGGTATTGATTCATCCTGTTTTTAAAGCCAGTGGTGTCGATTTGCCAGGCCAGATGGTGCAAATAAACACGCATGGAATTAAATCCGATGCTTTGAGCATAGCCCAATTCACGATCAATGGTTTCGGGATCAAAGGTTTCGGCTTGCCACATTTCAAGTTGATTAATGGCTGTACTCGGAATGAAATCGCTTCCTCTCAGCCAGTCTACACCGTTATACCATGTGTTTGCCTGTTCATCGGTCCACACTTCACGAATCGGTTTTTCGCTTGTCTCATTCTTTTTTTGCGATTGATTGCACGAAACCAAGGTAATCGCTGTTGCCATCACTAACGATAAAAAAAAGTACTTTTTCACATTCATTTTTTATTGAATAAAACTAATAACATATTTATTTTTCATTGATTAATTCAGGATTTATTCCGTGCTTTTCCATAATTTATCCATACAAAAAGAGTAAATTCAGGATTTCCACAGCCCTTGATTATAGTGTACTATTTGTGATTGAATCTACAATGTGAAATAACCAAAGATGTGACCGATGCAAATTTAGTTTAAATTTTTCTTTTTATTTACAACTTTTCAATAATCATGCATTTCTCATGCAATGCAAAGTCTGTATCTACCTCTTCAAAAAATCATAGCCAACAATAATAATTGGAACCCGTAATGCATTTGGATCATTATTTGTTTTAATATTCCGTGAAATTTATCGTACTTTATTATAAAATAACTCGCCGTATTTCCTGATTACGATATCGAAAAGCATCGTAACGATCCCGTCTATCTGACCATCGAGAGAGCGATGCTCAAGTGCGCATCCACTCAGTAATCAAAATGCAAAGCGTGTCGGGACTTGTGATTGGACTAGAAACTACCGGAACGGATGATCAGGCGTGCGTTTAGATTCTCAATCCGGTTATCATTGGAGGTAACCGGTTTTCCGTTGATTTTCACGTTTTCCAGTATCACCTCATGCACGGTGTGTTTATCGCCATTTTAAACAACAGCTTGTCGGTGCTTTCCGAATTGATGAAATTTCGCATGCTTCCAATCGCACCATACTGGAATTGAAATGATTGCACTTGAGTCAATCGATTTAGAGAATCAGATCCTTCCAATCGCACCATACTGCTATAATTACAACCTTACGTGATTATCCTCCCGAGTAATCAAGCAATATTAGAATTATACAAACGCATGGCCTCCTCGGTGCTTCGTGATATTGTAACGGTATTTAATCGGGGTAGCTGACCGGTGCGGTCAGCAAAACTACCTGATTGGAGATTGGACTGAAATATTGGTTGAACTTATTCTTGTCAAAAAAACAGAGACTACGGATCCGGGACCGGTAGCAGCACCACCACCATATCCATCACATTGGTGCGGGTATTGCCGGTGATGATATGCCCTCCGGCCTGTTGGAAAAAGTGGTAGGAGTCGAACCGGGAGAGGTGGTCGAAAGCATCGACCTGTTTCTTCCGTGCATCTGGGAGGGTGCGACTGTCCACCACTGCGCCTGCCGCATCGGTGGGACCATCGGTGCCGTCTGTACCGGCACAGAGGATGGTGATCTCCCTGGCGGAATCTATATGCGTAGCCAACCGGAGTGCCAGGTGTTGGTTGCGTCCGCCCAGCCCTGTGCCGCTCACCTGCAATGTGGGCTCCCCGCCAAAAAGGAGGCAGAGCGGTTTAGCGAGATTTTGATACGGAGCCTCTTCAATGGTGTGGAGAATAAAATCTGTCACAACGCTGTAATCCCCCTGCAGTGCATCGGTGATGATGTGTGCTTCAAAACCGAGCTCCCCGGCCCTGCGGGCCGCTGCCTCGAGCGCCAGCCGGTTGCTTCCGACAATATGGTTGTAGACGTGACTGAAGACAGGATCTCCCGGTTTCGGTGTCTCCGGAAGAAGAGCTGCCGCCCCCCGGCGCAGATGATCCAGTAGCATTGCTGGAAAACGATCCCCGAGCGCATATTTCCCTATTACGGTCAGTGCATCGGCGAAGGTGCTGCTGTCGGGAGCTGTGGGACCGGAGGCGATGACATCCAAAGGGTCGCCAATCACATCGGAAAGAATCAGCGTGATCACCGTGGCGGGAGTAGCTGCCTTGGCCAGCTGTCCCCCCTTCACCCCGGAGAGATGCTTGCGGACGGTATTGATCTCGGAGATGTCGGCGCCGCAACGTACCAGCAGGTCACTGGCCTGTGTCAGATCGTCGAGGGTGGCTCCTTCAGGGACATCGGCCATCAGTGCCGAGGCACCACCGGAGATCAGGCAAATCACCAGATCATCTTTCTCCGCCCGGCGGGCCAGCGCAAGCATCCGCCGTGTGGCCTCCACCCCGGCAGCATCGGGTAACGGATGCCCCGCCTCGGTAAGGGTGAGACGGCTCAGCATGCTCCCATGTCCATACTTGGTCACCACAAGCCCATCGGTGATGAGGTCCCCCATGATATTCTCCGTCTCCTTCGCCATCAGTGCCGCCGCCTTGCCCGCCGCCAGCACATATACCCGTCCGTCCGGGGAAAGTGGGTAGGTGCGGCCTGCTATATGCAGCAGGCTGCCCTCCCGGTTGACCTGTTGCGCTATCAGCCTGTCGGGGAGAACGTGTTCCACGCCAGCAAGAAATATCTGTTCTGCGATTTTTCTCATGGCAGGTTACATTATAATAGAAAAAGGGATAGTAGCCAGACACAGCAGAAAGTGACCAGGCCCATCACGATGGTGGCTGATGAATAGACCTTCAGCGTGGTATTGGAATCGATACCGGAGAAACGGGAGATGACCCAGAAGTAGGAGTCGTTGGCGTGCGAGATCATCATCGAGCCTGCACCCATCGCGAGCATGGTAAGTATTTTCCCGTTTTCGGAGTCCAGTCCCAATGCGGACAGCATGGGCATTATCAGTGAGGCGGCCGTGATGATGGCCACCGTGGAGGAACCCTGCGCTGTCTTCAGGATGAAGGCGATAAGAAAGGGTATGGCAAGCCCCAATCCCGTTTGCAGAAAGAAATCACCGGCGAAGGCTCCTACGCCCGTTTCCTTGATTACCAGACCGAACATACCACCGGCTCCCGTGACAATGAGGATTGGGCCCGCTTTCTCAATTGCCGACTCAAGCACGCCATTAATCTCTTTTATCGACTTGTCTTTCAATAAAAACAACGATAGGAATACGCCGATCAGCAGGGCAATGATGGGTTGCCCGAGAAATAACAACGATCTGGACAAGAAGTGAATATCGGACACATTGAGTACCGTGAGCAAAGAACCCACCGCTATAAGAAAAAGAGGGACGGCGATAGGTAGTAACGAAAGACGGACCGGGGGCAATTGATTTTCGGCCCGGGTTTCTGTTTCGGGAAATCCTGCCCGGGAAAATGCTGTTCCAGAATGTTCTATTCCGGGAAGTGCTGTTTCCAGGCGGACCGTTCCATCATAAGATGCTTTTCTTGTTTGCCACCGAATCCAAAAGAAAGCGGACAGTGCGGGTGGAACGGCAAGAACTGCCCCCAGCAATATCAACAGTCCGATATTGGCATGTAAAATACCTGCTGCAGCTAACGCCCCGGGATGGGTGGGGATGAGACAATGAACTGAATAGAGTGAAGTGGCCAGCACAAAGGCAATAAAGGGCAGCGTAATTCGGGCTTTGGAACTGAACGACTTTGCCAGTCCGCTCAGTATGATATAACCGGAATCACAAAATATGGGCAACCCCACAATAAAACCTGTAATTCCCATGGCCGAAACGGCTTTACGGTGGCCTGTGCGGGAAAGGATATAATTTGCAATGGCGACTGCGCCACCCGTCTTTTCGAGTATGACGGCAATAACGGCTCCGAAAATAATAAGAAACCCGATGGATGCCATTGTACTGCCAAAGCCCTGTTTCAGGATTTCAACCACTTCTTTACCGGGAAGAACAGCCAAAGCCAATAATAAAGCGACGAGAAACAGGGAGGCAAATGCATTGAGCCTGGTTACAGATGTGAGTATGATGATCAGTATGATACTCAACAGTACAAAGATGGAAATGGTAATGATACTCATATCATCTTTGTTTATCTGCGTCCGCTACTGGTACTGCGGGTCGTTGTTTCACTCCCGGAACTGCGGGTGTTGGGCGTGCTGCTACGGGTTTCGGTCGTCCTCCCCTCCCCGGAGCTTTCGCGCATCTGCCGTTCTACCCGTACGGGTTGGCCGATGGAACCACCATAGTAGTTGGTCTCCTCTGAACGGCTGGTGCTTGTGCGCTGCGTTGCGGGTGCTGTAGGCGTTTGTGTCGTATTTGCGCGGCTGTTAGCTGTCCGGTCGGCAGCTGTGCGGTTCGTGGTCGTCCTGCCGGTGGTTGTCCGGTTGATTGCCGGAGTGGCATCACGGCTGGTGATTCGTCCCTCGTCGGCATTCCCGAGACGTCTTACATCTTCCGGCGACGGGGTCACACGTTGCGATACACGGCGGGTGACCTCCTGCTGTACGCGCCGGTCGTCGGTAGAGTATCTGAAGTTACGTCCTTCGCGAATGCTTCTGTCTCCCCATTCGCGGGCGCGGTTCCGCTCGTTTTCCTTCCAGTAGACGGCCCGTCGCCCGTTTTCGTTGTAGGCCCTTACATACGGGATATTACTGTAGTCGTAGTAGTCAATATAATAATAGCGCGGGTAATGTGAATTATAATATTGATGATGCATCCACGGATTGTACATGTTGCGGTCGACGATGACCACAAATGCATTCCGCAGGTTGAAGGTGGAGTAGAGGGAAGGTAGCGTTTGTGCGAAAAGCCAACGCCCGTTGTAGAGATAAACGAAATTACGCGTGGCCAGATCGTAGTATGTCTCAATGTCGGGAAAATAGTAGTAACGTGTTCCTGCGTAATAATCAGGAGCCCACGCCGGATTATAATCGTAATAATTGTCGTAATAATCATTTCCGCCCGCACCGTAGTATGATGTTCCACAACCGGTGAAACCGAGCGCCAGGATGAATGTTGTGAGGACGATGGCTAATTTTTTGGTAATTCTTTTCATTTCATTCGGTTTTAAATGGTTCATTTGGCTTTTTACCTGTCCTTTTGACTGAGAAAAGCGGGAATGTTTAGTATGGATCCGGTTTTATATCTGAATGTCGCGGAAAGTATGGATATGTCCTCGTAATCTATTGCACAATCTTGGCGAAATCCTCCAGGTTCTCATCCACATACTGGGCAATGAGGGCGGTTTCCTCCTCTTCAATATAGAAAAACTTCTCTTCCAGCTCGTCGAACTGCTCGAAATCGACGTACATGGCGGTGAATTCCTCGTCGGTAGTTTCCCGCTCCAGCTCCGCACGATGTGCATCAAAAATTTCCTTTGCCTTGTAGAGTATCTTTGAAACGCCTTTGGCTCCCATCATCTTCAGAGCCTTGGCGGTGGGGTTATCGAAGATATAACCCCCGTAACCATTCTGGATCAGTTGCACAAAGCCTCCTTCGTTCACTTCATCAGAGAAAAAACGATACGCCAGCAACGTATGCTGATAGCCGTTGAGCTTGTCCATATTTTCTGCCGTGATGTCCCCGCCCAGGGTCTCCAGATAGGCATCGGTAAATACCTTCAGAAATTCGTCCATCCCCTTTTCTGCGGCTTCGATAATTATCTTCTCCTGAATCTGTATCATAAGGTCATTTTTTGCGGTCTTTGTTTACAGGAACAAATGTAACTGTTTTTTATTAAATCTCTCTTTGAAGCTCCCTGTTTTCCGGATAAAATGGCTACATTTGCGTGAAATACACGGTTAAATAAATTCACGATAAATATAATATTTGTATGAAGGTAAAACCTTTCAGGGGTGTCCGCCCCCCAAAAGCACTGGTAAGAGAGGTGGCGTCGCGTCCCTACGATGTGCTGAATTCGGAAGAGGCCCGCAGCGAGGCCGAAGGCAACGAGAAATCGCTCTATCGCATCATCAAGCCGGAGATCGATTTTCCGGTGGGAAAGGATGAACACGACGAGGACGTGTATATGAAGGCGGCCGAAAACTTCCACCTGTTCCAGGAGAAGGGATGGTTGCTCCAGGACGAGCAGGAGATGTATTACGTCTATGCCCAGACCATGAACGGCAAGACGCAGTACGGACTCGTGGTGGGCGCCTCGGTGGAGGATTACATGACCGGCAAAATCAAAAAACATGAGCTTACACGCCGCGACAAGGAGGAGGACCGCATGAAGCATGTGCGGGTGAACGATGCCAACATTGAACCGGTCTTCTTTGCCTATCCCGATAACAGGGAACTCAATGAGATTGTTACAAAAACTACAGCACAGCAGCCTGAATATGACTTCGTGTCGGTGGATGGCGTGGGTCACCACTTCTGGCTGATTAGTGACACTGCGGATATCAAACGCATTACCGAGGTTTTTGCCGAAATGCCGGCCATGTACATTGCCGACGGGCATCACCGCTCGGCGGCAGCTGCCCTGGTGGGTGCCGAGAAGGTGAAAAATAATCCGTACCATACCGGTGCCGAGGAATACAACTATTTTATGGCAGTCTGCTTCCCCGACAGCCAGCTCACCATCATCGACTACAACCGCGTGATGAAGGACCTGAACGGACTCACACCGGCAGAATTTATTCAAAAGCTGGAGAAAAACTTCACGGTGGAACCCACCGGCACGGAGATACAACGGCCAAAGAACCTGCACAACTTCTCGGTCTACCTCGACGGACGCTCCTTCAGCGTAACCGCCAAGCCGGGTACTTACGACGACGGCGATCCCATTGGCCAACTAGACGTGACCATCACCTCCAACCTGGTGCTCGATGAAATCCTGGGTATCAAGGATCTGAGAAGCGACAAGCGGATCGACTTCGTGGGAGGAATACGGGGCCTCGATGAACTGAAGAAACGGGTGGACAGCGGAGAGATGGCTGTGGCCCTCGCCCTTTATCCCGTGTCGATGAAGCAGCTGATGGACATTGCCGACACCGGCAACATCATGCCGCCCAAGACCACCTGGTTTGAACCGAAGCTGCGCTCGGGGCTTGTAATTCACAAATTGCACTGATCTTTCATGGAGTGCCGATCCGCATCTCTGCTGCCTGATCCGGTGCGGAAGGGGTGGTTATGCGGGTATGGCAGGATTGATGAAGTACGGGTTGTTATGCAGGTATGGCAGAATTAACCGAAAGAGACAATGAAACTGGGTGAACTGATCAAACAGGAAACGGAAGCAATATTTCCGGAAGTGGTGCAGCACTATCGTTGGCTGCACCAACATCCGGAACTCTCCTACCGGGAGAAGGAGACGGCTGCCTATATTGCCGACTTTCTCCAACGGGAAGGTATTTCCTTCAAAAAGGGAATCGGCGGCGATGGCATCCTCGCCACGGTAAAGGGAGAGATGGAAGACAATGGGAGATGTGTGGCCTTCGTGGCCGATATGGACGCACTCCCGGTAACGGAACAGAATGATGTACCCTACAAGTCGGTCAACCATGGCGTGATGCATGCCTGCGGCCACGATGCACAGGCTGCTTCCCTGATGGGAGCGGTAAAAGTGGTACATGCCCTGCGCAGCCGGTTTGCCGGAACGGCCCTCTTTGTATTCCAGCCGGGTGAAGAACGCTCTCCCGGCGGTGCCGACCTGATGCTGAAAGATGGGGTGTTCAGCGACCACAATCCCGATTTTATTGTGAAGCAGCATGCCTACACCGACCTGCCGGCAGGCATGGTGGGCTTCCACGCAGGAACCATCATGGCCTCGGCCGACGAGGTACATATCAAAGTAAAAGGCCAGGGCGGGCACGGTGCACTGCCACATGAGCTGAACGATACCGTGCTGGCCGCATCACAGATTATCGTGGCCATGCAACAACTGGTCAGCCGCAGAGCAAATCCCTTTCATCCCATGGTGCTCTCCTTCGGGAAGTTTATTGCCGACGGCGCCACCAACGTGATCCCAGGCGAGGTAACCCTGGCGGGCTCCCTGCGCTGCATGCAGGAAGAGGAACGCCACACGATGCTGCAGCTGATTCCGCAGATTGCCACTGCCACCGCCACGGCATATGGCTGCAGCTGCGAGGTGGAGTTGCCACAGGGATATCCCTCCGTCATCAGCGACGAGCAGATTACCTCCCGCATAAGAACCATGACAGAGGCATTTCTGGGTGAAGCAAAAGTATCTGAATTCCCGAAGAGGATGACGGCCGACGACTTTGGCTTCTTCACACAACTTTACCCATGCTGCTACTATCGTTTTGGTGTGGCCGGCGAAAAAGGGAGACCGGGGCCGCTCCATTCCGCTACCTTCCTCATCGATGAACAGGCGCTGCGGGCATCAACGGGACTGCCTGTCTACCTTGCTTTAAATTCGTTAAAATAACCGGCAATTGTTACCTTTCGTGTGGCAAAAACGATCTTTTGTACTATTTTTGTGCAAAACGAACATATATCAGTAGAAAACTCCCCCTTTTACATAACAATTTAAAAGTAAATCTATGGCCCAGCATGAATTAGATGAATTAGATGAGAAAATACTCAGGATGATCGTGGACAATGCACGTGTGCCTTTCCTGGAAGTGGCACGCGCCTGCGATGTGTCGGGAGCTGCCATCCATCAACGGGTGCAGAAACTAACCAACCTCGGCGTCATAAAAGGTTCGGAATTTGTGGTGGATCCCGAAAGAATCGGTTACGAAACCTGTGCTTTTGTGGGCATCTTCCTCACCTCTCCTTCCACATTCGATTATGTGGTAAAAGAATTGGAAAAAATTCCCGAAGTGGTGGAATGCTATTACACCACGGGGCAGTATGACCTGCTCATCAAAGTGTTCGCAAAAAATAACAAGGATCTGCTGCGGATCATTCACAAAGAACTACAACCACTCGGACTCTCGAGGACGGAAACACTGATGTGCTTCAAGGATGGCTTCCGCAAAAAACTACCCATTGACTTTGCTTCTCAACAGTCTGAATAATAAACCCCGATGCAGATCATCTGCATCGTTTTTTAATGTGAATATATTATGACCACACGCAGAAATTTTATCAGGACATCGGCGGTAGGATTAACCGCATTGGCTCTTAATCCTTCCCGTGCAGCCGCATCGGTGATGGGAAAGAAAACAGGAGGTAGCTCCTATGTTTCCAAACGGCCTGCCAAGGGCGACCGTCATTTCAGTTCCGTCGCCGTTGAGCAGACCATCTCGCGGGTGAAAGCAAAAATAAAAGATCCCAAGCTGGCCTGGATGTTCGAAAATTGCTTCCCCAACACACTGGATACCACAGTCAACTTCAGCATACAAAACGGCAGACCCGATACATTCGTGATTACGGGTGACATCGATGCCATGTGGCTGCGCGATTCATCGGCACAGGTGTGGCCCTACCTGCCCCTGACAAAGAAGGACGACCATCTCAAGCAGATGATTGCCGGCGTGATTAACAGGCAGACAAAGTGCATCCTGATTGATCCCTATGCCAATGCATTCAATCATGATCCAAAACCCGACAACGAATGGATGACCGACCGCACGGAGATGAACCCGATGTTGCACGAACGCAAGTGGGAGATCGACTCGCTGGCATATCCCGTACGTCTGGCTTACAACTACTGGAAAACAACAGGCGACACGGCGGTGTTCGATGCCGACTGGACCAAGGCCATGAACAGGCTGATTCAGACATTCAGGGAGCAACAGCGCAAAGAGGGCAACGGCCCCTATAAGTTTCAACGGAAAACGGAACGTCAGCTCGATACGCTGAATAACGACGGATGGGGCAACCCGGTAAATCCTGTGGGACTCATCGTCTCTTCATTCCGCCCGTCGGACGACGCCACCACCTTCCAGTTTCTGGTACCCTCCAACCTGTTTGCCGTGACCTCGCTGAAGCAGATTGCAGAGATAGCCCGGAAGGTGACGAAGGATGAGGCGCTGGCGTCAGCAGCCACAGCACTCGCCAAGGAGGTGAGCGATGCCATTCAGAAATATGCCATCGTGGAACATCCCAAGTATGGAAAAGTATATGCCTTTGAGGTGGACGGCTTTGGCAATGCCTATTTTATGGACGATGCCAATGTGCCCAGCCTGCTGGCGTTGCCTTACCTGGACTCCATCGACAGGAAGGATCCCGTCTACAGCAACACGCGGAAGATGGTGCTGAGCGCCGACAATCCCTACTTCTTCAAGGGCACTGCCGGCGAGGGAATCGGCGGCCCGCACATCGGCTATGACATGATCTGGCCCATGAGCATCATCATGCGCGCGCAGACAAGCAGAAGCGACGAGGAAATCAAACACTGCCTCCGCATGCTCCGCAACACCGACGCCGACACCGGGTTTATGCACGAGTCGTTCCACAAGGACGATCCTGCCAAATTTACCAGAAGCTGGTTCGCATGGGTCAACACCCTCTTCGGTGAACTGATCGTGGGGCTCGAAGCAAAAGGTAAAATGAATCTCATAAACAGCATCTGAAAATGAAGAATGTTTTTAAAGTTGCCCCGGTGTTACTCTGCATCTTGTTGGGTGCAGCAAGCATGAAGGGGCAATCGTATGATACGCCGGTAGATCATGTAAACATACTGATGGGCACCCAGTCGGAGTTTTCCCTATCCAACGGAAACACTTATCCCGCCGTGGCATTGCCCTGGGGAATGAACTTCTGGACGCCTCAGACTCGCAAGATAGGCAACGGATGGCAGTATGCATATACCGACAACAAGCTGAACGGCTTCAAGCAGACCCACCAGCCCAGTCCCTGGATGAACGACTACGGTCAGTTTTCCATCTTCCCGATGGTGAACAGGATGGAGTTCGACCAGGAGAAAAGAGCCAGCTGGTACTCCCACAAGGCGGAGGTGGCGAAACCCTACTATTACAGCGCCTACCTGGCCGACTATGATGTGACCACGGAGATCACGCCGACCGAACGTGCCGCCATCTTCCGGTTTACCTTTCCCGAAACCGACAACGCCTATGTGCTGGTGGATGCCTTCGACAAGGGTTCCGCCGTGGAGATCCTACCGGAGAAAAATGCCATCATCGGCTACACCACCCGCAACAGCGGTGGCGTGCCGGCAAATTTCAAGAACTATTTCGTGATCGTCTTCGATAAGCCTCTTCAGCAGAAGCATGTGGTAAAAGACAAGGAGATCATGCAAAATAGCACCAAAGCCGAAGCCAACCATACCGGTGCTTTTGTCGGCTTCTCCGCAAAACGGGGCGAAAAGGTGGTTGCCCGGGTTGCTTCCTCTTTTATCAGTCAGGAACAGGCATGGCAGAATCTCAAGGAGGTGACCGGCAAGGATTTCGAACAGGTGAAGCAGGCAGGACGCGACGCATGGAACGAGGTGCTGGGTAAAATTGAAGTGGAGGGAGGCAACCTCGACCAGCAACGTACCTTCTACTCCACGCTCTACCGCTCCACCCTGTTTCCGCGCAAGTTTTACGAGATCGATGCCAAAGGCAACGCCATACATTACAGTCCCTACAACGGAGAGGTACTCCCCGGTTACATGTACACCGACACCGGATTCTGGGATACTTTCCGTGCACTGTTCCCACTCCTGAACCTGGTATACCCCTCTGTGAACAAGGAGATTCAGGAAGGGCTGGTGAACACCTACAAGGAAAGCGGGTTCCTGCCGGAGTGGGCAAGTCCCGGCCACAGAGGCATCATGATTGGCAACAACTCGGCTTCGGTGGTGGCCGATGCTTACCTGAAAGGGCTGCGCGGTTACGACATCGAAACACTCTACAAGGCCATGCTCCATGGCACGGAAAATGTGCATCCTAAGGTATCCTCCACAGGACGACTCGGACATCAGTATTACAACAAACTGGGTTACGTGCCCTACAACGTGGGCATCAACGAGAATGCGGCGCGCACGCTGGAATACGCTTATGCCGACTGGACCATCTACAAACTGGCCAAAGCATTGAAGCGCCCCAAGGCGGAGATCGACCTCTTTGCCAAAAGGAGCCAGAACTACCGCAACCTCTATTCGAAGGAATACAAACTCATGCGGGGACGCAACGAGGATGGCACCTTCCAGTCGCCCTTCAGCCCCACGAAATGGGGGGATGCCTTCACCGAAGGAAACAGCTGGCACTACACCTGGTCGGTATTCCACGATCCGCAGGGATTGATCGACCTGATGGGAGGGAACAGGGCGTTTGTGAAGATGCTGGACTCGGTGTTTATCATGCCGCCCATCTTCGACGACAGCTACTATGGCGGCGTCATTCACGAAATACGGGAGATGCAGATCATGAACATGGGCCAGTACGCCCACGGCAACCAGCCCATTCAGCACATGGTGTACCTTTACAACTATGCCGGTGAACCCTGGAAAGCGCAGTACTGGGCCCGCGAGGTGATGGACAAGCTCTACCTGCCCACGCCCGACGGATATTGCGGCGACGAGGACAACGGACAGACATCGGCCTGGTACGTCTTCTCGGCATTGGGCTTCTACCCCGTCTGCCCCGGCAGCGACGAGTATGTGATCGGATCACCGCTATTTGAGAAGATGATCCTTCATCTCGAGAATGGAAAGAAGGTGGAGATAAACGCATCGGGTAACAATCCCGAAAGCCGCTACATCAGCGATGTCCGGATTAACGGGAAAGCATCTTCCAAAAATTACTTTACCCATACCGACCTGATGAAGGGGGCAAAGATCGACTTCACCATGTCAGATGCACCCAACAAGAACCGCGGTGTGAAGAAGGCCGACTATCCCTATTCTTTCACCAACGAATAACCCTTTATTTCAGCACCGTCTTTTTTCCGATTTGTACGTTCTGCAGTGTCTCGGCTGCGCTTTTTACATTGACAAACAGGCCATGTGCATCGAACGGGATCGCCAGGGGCAAATAAAACGGGTTGAATACCCACTCTTTGATTTCTACCTGTGCAATGCCCTGATTGATGATGCCCAGCTCTTTGGCGGCAGCATAGGAGAGGTCGATGATCCTGCTCCGGTAGCGGGGACCTCTGTCGGTGACCTTCACAATCACCTTCTTGTTATTCTTCAGATTGATCACCTCCAGCATGGTGCCGAAAGGCAAGGTGCGGTGGGCACAGGTGAGACTGTCCCGGTGATAAGGAATGCCGTTTGACATTTTCCTACCCTGAAACCGGTGGGCATAAAAGGAGGCTTTCCCTGTTTGCTGGGCAAGAGAGTCGGTAATAAAGAGACAGAGGCTAACTGCAACAAACAGCAGTTTGATCTTTTTCTTCATCGCTGTAAAGATTTCCGGCTACAAATAAAAGAAAAAAATAGAAATAAAAAAAGGAAAGCTGTTACACTTTCCTTTCGATGGTTGCGGAGGCAAGACTCGAACTTACGACCTTTGGGTTATGAGCCCAACGAGCTACCAACTGCTCCACTCCGCGATATGTTGTTCCTTAATTGGGTTGCAAAGATAGGGTTTTTAATTGAAACAACAAAATTTATGGGAATCTTTTTTATTTATACCCGAAAAACAGTACTTTTGAATTAAATTTATAGCTATGTCAGATAGTATCGTCATTATTCCTACCTACAACGAGAAAGAGAACATTGAACTGATCATCCGGGCGGTCTTTTCCCTGGAGAAGATTTTTCATATACTGATCATCGACGACGGCTCACCCGACGGAACCGCCGACATTGTGCAACGGCTTCAAAAGGAGGAGTTCGGAGACCGGCTCTTTCTGGAGCAACGGAAAGGAAAGCTGGGCCTGGGCACGGCCTATATACACGGTTTTAAATGGGCATTGGCACGCACTTACGACTTCGTATTCGAGATGGATGCCGATTTCTCACACAGTCCTGCCGATCTCCCGCGCCTCTATGCGGCCTGTAACGATGAGGGGTATGACGTGGCTGTGGGATCCCGCTATGTTACCGGTGTGAATGTGGTCAACTGGCCCATGGGGCGGGTGCTGATGTCTTACTTTGCCTCCAAATATGTGCGGTTTATCACCGGACTGAACGTACGGGATACAACGGCCGGTTTTGTCTGCTACCGCAGGAAGGTGCTGGAAACCATCAACCTCGACCGGATCAGATTCAAAGGGTATGCTTTTCAGATAGAAATGAAATATACGGCCCACGTGCTCGGGTTCAAGATTAAGGAGGTGTCGGTGATCTTCGTCAACCGGCGACTGGGAACATCGAAAATGAATACAAGCATCTTCGGGGAAGCTTTCTTCGGGGTGATCAACCTGCGCTGGCGAAAGATGACCGGAAGAGTTAAACCGACAGTCAAAAAAAAATAACAGCCTGTCTATGAAACTGATTCACAAAGCAACAATCATCAATGAGGGAACCTCCTTTACCGGATCGGTACTGCTGGAGGGAGAAAGAATTTCGCGTGTCTTCACTGGCGATGTGCCAGCAGAGGTGATGAATGCCTGCCGTCAGGTCATCGACGCAAGGGGGTTGTATCTTATTCCCGGCGTCATTGATGACCAGGTGCATTTTCGTGATCCCGGCTTAACACACAAGGGTGATCTGTTCACCGAAAGCAGGGCTGCCGTGGCGGGCGGGGTTACCTCCTTCATGGAGATGCCCAACACGAACCCGCAGACGGTCACCCTGGAGGCTCTCGACCGGAAAATGGAGAGCGCTGCCGAGAAATCGGCTGCCAACTTCTCCTTTTACCTTGGTGCCACCAACGACAATCTCAAAGAGCTGAAAAAAGCGGACAGCAAAAAGATATGTGGCGTGAAGGTCTTCATGGGAGCCTCCACAGGCAATATGCTGGTGGACAACGAAAGCGCCCTGCAGGGAATCTTTGCAGAAGTGGATGCGCTCATCGCCACCCATTGTGAAAAAGAGGAGATTATCCGGGAGAACATCGATCTATACCGGAAGAAATATGGGGAGGAGATCCCCATCTCCGCGCATCCGCTCATCCGAAGTGCGGAAGCATGCTACCGCTCCTCGGCGCAGGCGATAGAGCTGGCCGACAAATATGGGGCTCGACTGCATGTGCTGCATCTTTCCACTGCCCGGGAGATGGCGCTCTTCAGTGCGGCCCCCCTGGAGACGAAGAAAATTACGGCAGAGGTCTGTGTGCACCATCTCTGGTTTTCCGATCAGGATTATGAGAGGCTGGGGGCACGCATCAAATGGAACCCGGCCGTCAAGACCGCGGAAGACAGGCAGGCGCTACGCGAAGCGCTCACACAGGGAAAGCTCGATGTGGTAGCTACCGACCATGCACCCCATCTGTTGAGCGAGAAGCAGGGCGGAGCACTCCGCGCGGCATCGGGCGGACCGCTGGTGCAACACTCGCTGCAGGTGATGCTCGCGTTGGCGGGTAAAGGTGTTTTCAGCCGGGAGCAGGTGGTGGAGAAGATGTGTCACGCCCCGGCACGTTTGTTCAGGGTGAAAGACAGAGGGTTTATCAGAGAGGGTTATTTTGCAGACCTGGTGCTGGTGGATCCGGCTAAGCCCTACACGGTGACCCCGCAAAACATACTATATAAATGCGGCTGGTCGCCCTTCGAAGAAGAAACATTCAGCTGCACGGTAACCAAAACTTTTGTCAACGGACAGCTGGTGTGGGATGGGGAAAATGTGGCCGACAACATCCAGGGTATGCCCCTCGCATTCGAAAGATGAAAGTATGGCAGGCTTGACGTTCGTTAACCGAAAATGATTGGGCGTGCCGATATATTTTTCTACTTTTGTGTCGAAATTTAATAAAAACCATCACGAGTGAGATTTTTGTTTACTGTTCAGGGAGAAGGCAGGGGCCACTTCACACAGGCGTTATCCCTGGCTGCCATACTTCGCAAGCATGGGCACGAAGTAGTGGCCGTGCTGGTGGGGAAAAGCGACTCAAGGCAGATCCCGCCGTTCTTCATGAACAAAATAGGAGCTCCGGTGGCCGAGTTTAGCAGCCCCAACTTCACCTCTTTCTACAAGCAGAAACGGCCCAGTATTTTCTTCACCGTCGTCAATAACTCCTCCCGATCTTTTATCTTCCGGGAAAGCCTGCTGTTTATCAAACAACAGATCGAACAATACCGTCCCGACAAGGTAATCAACTTTTATGAGATGATCACCGGCATGGCGTACGGGATGTACCGGTTCGATAAAAAACTGGGTGTGGAGATGATCGCGGTGGGACATCAGTATGTACTAACCAACCCGGACTACAAGACTTCAGCCGAGCAGGATGTGAAGTTCTACCTGCTGCGGATGCTCTCCCGGATTACATCTACCCGTGCTTCGAAAATACTTGCACTCTCCTTTCGCGATATGCCGGGATCGAAAGACAGAAAATTGGTGACAGTTCCGCCATTATTGCGCTCGGAAGTGTTCGATATTGAACCGACACAGGGCAACTATATTCACGGTTATATGCTGAATGCCGGCTATTATGAAGAGGTGTCCGACTGGCATGAAAAAAATCCCGACATTCCGTTGCATTTCTTCTGGGATAAGAAGGATGCGGAGGAGGTGACGCAAGTGGACGAGAACTTTGTCCTGCACAAGCTGAACGACGAACGTTTCCTGCATAGTATGGCAGGCTGCATGGCATATGCCACCACCTCGGGCTTCGAGTCGCTCTGTGAAGCGCTCTACTACCAAAAGCCGGCCCTTATGGTGCCGGTACATGTGGAGCAGGAGTTCAATGCCTATGATGCATCCATCTCGGGCGTGGGCATCTCAGCGAGAAAATTCAAACTGAGCGAGCTCATTGAGTTCATACCCCAATATGCTCCCGATGAGCATTTCAGGGAGTGGGTGCACCAGGCCGAGATACGGTTTATCAAAGAAATTTGCGACAACTACAAGCCAACCGAGTCGCGGTAAAAATCCAACGCTTCAAAAAAGAGTTCCTTCGCGGCAGTCTGGTCGATCTGCACATCACCCGTGTCTGATAACAGGGTGAAGTTGATCTGGTTACCCACATTCTTCTTGTCGTGTCGTGCAATCTCAAGAAGTCGATCGTAATCGTCGCAGCTGATGGGAAAAGCACCATAGTGCTGCTGAATGAAGCGGACCGTTGTGAGCAGCTTTTCTTTGGGAAAACCGCAGATCCGATGAGAAAGATATAACTCCACAATCATTCCCCAGGCTACGGCATAGCCGTGCGGCACGGGCTTTCCACTATCTATGGCAAAGCTCTCGAAAGCATGGCCGGTGGTATGTCCCAGGTTCAGTGCCTTGCGGATATTCTTTTCAAAAGGATCCTGCTCAACGATTTCCCGCTTGATCTCCACGGAACGAAAAACCAGCTCGTTCAGTTTTGCATAGTCCGGCTCATCGAATGAGAAGGTCAATATCTGTTCCCAGTCAGCCCTGGAGTGGATGAGTGCATGCTTGATCATCTCGGCATATCCCGAGAGGATGGCGCGCCGGTCGAGCGTGCGGAAAAAGAGGGAAGAGATGATCACATACTCCGACGGATAAAAGGCGCCGATCTCATTCTTATATCCTCCGAAGTTGATACCTGTCTTTCCGCCCACGGCGGCATCCACGGCACCCAGCAGGGTGGTGGGAAGGTTGATGTATTTGATCCCCCTTTTGAAGGTGGCTGCAGCGAAGCCACCCAGGTCGGTAACCATGCCTCCTCCCAGGTTGATCAGCAGTGAGTGACGTGTGGCTCCGTGTTGGGTGAGTTCAAGCCATACCTTGCTCAGATTCTCCAGGGTCTTGTGGGTATCGTCGGCAGGAATAATGATTTCTGTCGCTTCGCCAATGGCGGGGATGCCGACAAGTAGCGGCAGGCAATGCAGGTGCGTGTGGGTGTCGCTCAGAAGAAAAAGCTTGTCGTGCGGAATTTGTCCTACAATCTTCTCTATATCGGTTGCCAGTTGGCTGCTCTTGATAATCTGTTGCATTTATTTTGTTATTGTTTGTTATCCACTGCATTATATAGTTCCTCCTGGATACGTTCCCGTATGTTCAATGTGGAGAGCCGGTTGGGAGAACGGGAGGGGTTCACCCGGTTCGACAGGAAGATGTAGATCATGTTGTTTGTGGGATCTATCCAGAAGCAGGTGCCCGTGAATCCGGTATGGCCATATACTTCTACGGGTGTGCCCGGACTGGTGGGACTGGCATTGCTGTTGCCCGGATCGGGCTTGTCGAAGCCCAGGCCGCGGCGGCTCACACTGCTTTTCGCGGTGGTGAAGAGCTTTACGGTTTCTTCACTCAGGTATCGCTCATCGCCATACACTCCGCCATTGAGCCACATCTGATATAGTTTTGCCAGATCACCGGCATTGGAAAAAAGACCCGCATTGCCCGATATGCCGCCAAAGAGGGCGGCGCCTTCATCGTGCACATATCCCCGGAGGTGTTGCCTGCGAAAAAAAGGATCATCCTCGGTGGCTGGAATCCGGTCGACAGAGAGGTAGTTTAGCGGCTGAAAGGTGGTCGTCGTGGCACCCAGCTTCCGGTAAAACGAATCCTTGACATAGCTGTCGAGGTTCTGTTTTGTGATCTGTTCCACGGCTTCCTTCAGCAACATGAAGTTGAGGCAGCTGTAGGTATATTTCCCTTTCGTTTTCAGTGGAGATGCAATCACATCGCCCAGCAGGACATCGTGCATCTTGTTGCTGGCATAAAGTCCTTTTGCTACGGGCAGGTGAAACTGTGCCGAGGAGTCACGGGAGATGAGATCGGGCTGAAAACGGTAATCTGTACGGGCCCAGGCTCCGGCATAGCGGACATGAAATGTAGCGGAACGGGGTCCAAACAGGCGTCCTGTGTAGCTGTCGGCATCAATGGCGCTGGTGTAGTAGGGGATAAAGGAGGTGATACCCGACTCATGCAGGAGGAGTGAACGGAGCGGTATCTTCGCCTTGTCGCTTCCTTTTGTTGCAGGCACGAACCTGTCGATGGGATCCAGCAGTGCCAGTTTCTTCTCATCATAGAGTTTCATCACAGCAGGCAGCGTGGCCGATGCCTTTGTCATGGAAGCCAGGTCGTAGACCGTCTCGGCGGTCACCTGCGGACTATCACCGTAATCGAAGCGGCCGAACTCTTTCTCATAGATGATCACTCCATCTTTGGCCACCAGGATCTGGCAGCCGGGGTATGCTTTTTGACGAATACCTTCCAGCGCAATTTGTTCGATGCCTGCCAGTCGTTCCGAAGCAATGCCCACCTCTTCCGGCATGGAGTAACCCAGTCGTGTCTTTTGTGTGACGATGCCGCTTCCCTCCGGGAAGGCGGTGGTGGTCACCGGCAGTCTGCCACGCAGGCTTATTCCCCCAAAGATACCCTGGGCAGCGCTCATCTGAGCAAAGGGGGTGTTGTCATAGGCCAGGATCACCACATCGGCAGCTTCCATGATCTGCCTGTACTGATTTGTGGCATAAGGCATGGTGAAGAACACCAGCATGAAGCGGTTATTGCCCACCAGCTGCTGCAGGGAAGCCGCATCGGCAGCCAGGTTGTCGTGCAGGGAGACAATGATCAGGTTCTGTTTTTTTAATTCTGTCTCCTTTAGAAACTCCTCCGCCGTTCTGGCCTGAAACGTTTGCAGGTCGCCCTGTTTTCTCAGATATTGCTGGAATGTGTTGTCGTGAGGAGCGCCGAGCGCCACGGAGACAATCCGTGTGGTGTCGAGCCCTTTCAGCGGCAGCCGTGCGTGTTGGTTCTTCAATAGGGTCACTGCGTTGTCGTATATCTTTCGCCGCAGCCAGGTTGCATGGGGGGTGTCGATGCGCTGGCGGACGGTGCCGGTGTTGATGGGGGTGAAACGGTGTGCGCCGAGAATGTATTTGTATGAAAGTATCTTGCGTACCTTTTTTCTGAGGAGTGAGTCGGGGATGGTGCCGTTGGTCACTGCCTCATTGACCGATTCAAATGCCTTCTGCTGGTTTATTACCCCCAGGATCACATCATTTCCCGCCAGCAAAGCGCGCACGCTGGCTTCGGGCTGACGGGACACGCCCTTCATCGCCATGCCGTCGGTGAAGGTGAGGCCGGCAAAACCCATATCCTTTTTCAGTAGATTCACGCCGATGGCTGGAGATAGAGAGGCAGGCATCCCATTGGTTTTCAGCTGGGGCACGTTGAGGTGGCCCGACATGATGCCCGACAGACCGGCGTTTATATATTCCCTGAAAGGGTAGAGCTCCACCTCTTCCAGTCGCTCCCGGCTGTGCCTGATGGTGGGCAATGTTTTGTGGGAATCGTGCGAGGTGTCGCCATGTCCCGGGAAATGTTTTGCCACTGCCATCACCCCATTGCTTTCCAGTCCCCGGGCAAAAGCAATGCCCTGCCGGGCCACATTCAACGGATTTTCGCCGTAGGAGCGGGTGCCGATGACCGGGTTGTCGGGGTTGGTGTGCACGTCGATGGAGGGTGCGAAGTTCACATGGATGCCCATCTCCCGGCACTGGCGCGCCACCTCTTTGCCGTAGCTGGTGAGCAGCGAGTCATCGGTGATGGCGCCGATGATGATGTTGCGGGGGAATTCGGGCGCGTCGGTCAGCCGCATCGAGAGTCCCCATTCACCATCGAGGGCAATCAGTAGCGGCACATCGGACAGGCTTTGCGCATAGTTTGTACTCATGGCCTGCTGCGCCAAGGTCCCTTTTGAGTAAAGCAGGCCGCCCACCTTCTGGTTCTTGATGTACCCGGCTATTCTGGAATTCCATCTGCTGCCGGGTTCTGCGATGGGCATAAAAAGCTGACCCACCTTTTGTTCCTGCGTGAGCGTGCTGTAGACTGAATCCACCCACCGGTTCATGGCTGCCTGGTCCGCCTGCCGGTATAGGTGGGGTACCACCTGTGCCGGGGCCGATAGCGCGAAGATGAATAATATGCTGATTAATCCTGATCTGATCACTTTGTCGTTTCCATTGTTATGTCCATTCTGCCCACGGTGGCGCCCCGGCCACTGGTCTGGTAAATCAGCACGGGCTTATTGTCCCTGTTCATGCGTTCAACCGGTTCCTGCAGGTATGTGTGGCTGTGCCCCCCGATGATGAGGTCTATATTCCGGGATGATTCGGCCAGTCTGAGGTCTGCTCCGTAACCCAGATGGGAGAGGCAGACGACCAGATCGCATTTCTGTTTCCGGCGTAGCTGCTCTGCCATTTTGTTGGCGGTCTCCTCGGGATCCAGATACTTCATTCCTTTGTAGTTGTCTGTGGCAATCAACCCATTGGGCTGGATGTTGATGCCGATGACGCCGATGCGCAGTTTCCCTTTCTTCAGGATCAGATAGGGTCTGACCATGCCGGAGAGAGGGGTTTCAGAAAAATCGTAGTTACTCGATACGATGGGGAAGTGGGCCAGCCTGATGACCTTTTGCAGCACCTCCAGCCCGTAATCAAATTCATGATTGCCCAGCGTGGCTGCATCGTAATGCATCAGGTTCATCGCCTTCACTTCAACTTCTCCCTTAAATAAATTGAAGTAAGGGGTCCCCTGAAGAAAATCGCCTGCATCGAACAGGAGTACCTGCTTGTTTTCAGCCCTTACCTGATCGATATAGGAGGCCCGACGCACAACACCTCCCTTGTCGGGGTTTGTCCTGTCGGTCTGCGGCAGCGGCTCAATGCGACTGTGGGTGTCGTTTGTATGCAAAATGACCAGCCGCTCCTGAGCAACGAGTGTCAGGCAGGAGAATAAAAAGAGGTTCAGCAGCAGGGTAAGATATGATTTTGTCATCGGAATGGGTGTTATTTGTGAATGATTATGCGCCCGTCGAGGGTGGAGACGACTTCATCTCCGCGGCGTGTTTGTTCCTTCACGTAGGCGATCATCACATCGCGGAGCGTGACGCCGGTATCTGTGCGCGAAAGTGCATTGCGGAAAGCAGCCATGTTGTCGTTTCCTTCGGCGAGATAATCGAGGGTGACAATGCGGTAGACCTTCTCATCGGCAATGGGTCTGCCATCGATGGTAACGCTTTTTACTTTTCCCTCCCCGGCCACAAGCTTCACATTGGAAGAGATGCCTGCTCCGCCAATGCGGGCGTAGGCATCGAATATTTTTTTCAGGTCACTCCCCTTCAGCTCCAGAAAGGTGATGGCATTGTCGAACGAATAGGTCTCGTAAAGGTTGCCCACCGTAATTTGTCCCTGCGGCAGAGTGGCACGGTGGCCGTGTACATTCATCACACCCACATCGGCACCCTGGGGCAGATACTCATCGCCGTAGGCCTTCATCACATCGGAGGTGAGATTGGTGAGCAGGCTTTCGGGCCTTTTGTAATCCATGAACTGTGCCGAGTAGCCGATAACCTCATTCATCTCCCGGTCGAGCCCTTCCTTGTAGGATTGTACCAGTGCCTGCATCTTACCGTGCGGGCGATTATCGAATGTGGAATCCATCTCCACGACGGTGCCTGACATTTCAGTCACGTGGTAGGTCTGTTTACACGAAAGCAGGAGGATTGCCAGACAGAAAACCGGGATTATTTTTTTATGCATGCTGAATAGATGAAAGTGCCCTAAACCGTTTATAAGGCCAAAAATAGGTATTTTTACCCTGAAAGCAAACAGCTGTTTTATAAATAAACATTAAATAATATTTTGTGTGGAGATTTCAGGAATAATTACTACCTTTGCATCCGCTTTGCGTAATCTCTGTCGGTACCGTTCCGTCATATTGCGTTTAAACAGGGTTAATTATTAACATAAAGCTTATTACAAGATGGATTTAATGAAAATAGCAGAAGCCGCTTTCGCCAGAGAAAAGAAAGAGTTTCCTGCTTTCAGAAGTGGCGATACCATCACGGTTTCCTACCGCATTGCCGAAGGAAACAAAGAGCGTATACAGCAGTATCGCGGTGTGGTGATCAAGATTGCCGGTCACGGAGATGCAAAACGTTTTACCGTGCGTAAGATGTCGGACAACATTGGTGTGGAACGTATCTTCCCGATGAACTCACCCTTTATCGAAGATATTACACTCAACAGTGCAGGAAAGGTTCGCAGAACAAAACTCTATTACCTGCGCAAGCTGCGTGGAAAAGCTGCCCGCATCCGCAAGAAAGTATATTAAAAGATGCTGCAGACGAAATAAAATTGCTCCGGAAAGAATTCCGGAGCTTTTTTGTATCTGGCCATCTTTAAATTTTCCTATTTTTGTGGTTCAATAAATTTAGGCGTTTTTTCGCAACGGCATAACTCGAACAAGTTCGGTTCTGCTCGTATTGCTTAACAAAAACGTTGTTATTCTTTGACTGAAAATAGACTCATGCTTCATAAAACCGAAGGGATCGTGCTGGCTACTTCGCCCTATAACGACATCTATGGCATCGCGCAGGTGTTTACCCGCGACTTTGGCCGGGTCTTTTACCTGCTTCCACGCTCACACGGTAAAAAAGCGAAAATAAAAACTTCACTCTTCTTTCCGCTCTCGATACTTAACCTGGAGGTGGAACATCTGCCGTTGCGAGACCTGCACCGGTTGAAGGAAGCTGAGCGGCAATTTCCACTGCAGGATCTCTGCACGAACATGACCAAGGTGTCGCTGGCTTTTTTTCTGTCCGAGTTTTTGTCGCGCGTGCTCCGGGAGTCGGATAACAATGGGCCGACATTCGACTTTGTAAAGAACTCGGTAGAGACACTGGAGGCTACCGAAAGGGGCCTGGCCAACTTTCACCTGGCCTTCCTGTTCGGGTTGACGCGCTTCATGGGTATCTATCCGAATGTGGCGTGGGGAGGGAAACACCGTTTTTTTGATCTGATGCAGGGTGAATTTGTGCAGAACATGCCGATGCATACCCACTATCTGAATAGCAGTGAAAGTGATTTTCTGGTGCTGCTCCAGCGCATGAATTACGGCAACATGCATCTCTTCGGTTTGTCACGTAGTAACCGGAACACAATCCTGGATTACCTGCTCGAATATTACCGTTTGCATGTGTATGATTTCCCCCCGCTCAAGTCGATCGACATCCTGCGGGTGCTCGCCTGATACATGGCTGTGTTTTGCCATCCACCGGAGCAGGGCAGGGAAAAATCAGGCATATGTCCTGAACAGGACAACCCGGCCGGATGATTCTATCATGAAGCTGCTGCCCAGCGACTCGTTGAGTGTTCCTTGCCACCAGTTGGTGAGTATCCGGTTGGTGAGCGGGTATTTGAGGTTGTGGGTGGTTATGGCCGCACGGTCTATCGGGAAGAGGGAGACCTGCTGCCCGGGGAAACCGGCAAATTCAACAGAGCCCCGCATGGGGGTAAAGATGCCATAGTTGGTGTACATCTCCACAGTGGCCACCTCCATATAATCGGCCAGCAACGAGATGTTTCCCAGCGTGTGATCCTCCCTGTAGCCTGTGCCGCCCACAATCACGATCTCTTTTCGCCCGTGTCGCACACAGAATTGCACTGATTTGGTGAGGTCATTCGTCTCCTGATCGGGGTCGGGATGCAGGATGGGTGCATAACGAAGGCGGTTTTCCTCCGAGATGGAGTCACAATCGCCCACAATGGCATCGGGCCTGCCGCCGCGCTCAATGAAATCGTTTGCGGCGCCATCGGTGCAGACAATGTATTCCGCCCTTTCGATGAGGGAGAGTGGCAGGGGATGACTCGGGAACCGCCCGTTGGCAATGATTACCGTGGAGACCTGTGGCAATATATCCATGCAGCTTTTATTTTATTTAGTCGACTTCTTGTCGCACTTGGCAGAAACAAAGATACAAAAAGAAGCGGCAATTTTTTGCCGCTTCTCTCATGATTGATCCCTTTCATTCTATTCCGCAAGCGATTCTTCCAGTGCAATTGATTTTGGAAAAAGAATGTTGTTCTCCAGGTGAATATGCCGGTGCAGGTCTTCCTCAAATTCCTTCACCAGACTCAGGGTCACACGGTAGGTGTTGCAGGCATCTTCGGGTGGGGTGTAGTCGCCCGTGAGCTCACTGATGGTGCGGAAACGTTCGCCTTCTGCATCGTGCTCATGCTCCATCTGGGCGATCATGGCCGCTGCCGTGCCCACTTTGGTACGCGGAATTTTCCCTCCCGACAGTTTCGCTTTCACCACTTGTCTGATATGCGGGAAGAGCATCAACTCTTCCTTTTTGAGGTGTGCCGTGAGGTCGCCCGCCGATTCGAGGAATAGCTTTTGCACTATCGCCAGTTCGGGGTGATTCTCGCCGTGTACCCGCACGATCTTATTCAGGTAGGGTGTGATCTCGGGGATTTTGGTTTCGATATAACGGTGGTGCGTTTTTTCGATGTAGTCGGCCAGCAGATCGAGTGGGAACGCCTTGAAGTCGATGTCTCCGCCCTGCTTCTCGTTTACTGCCTCCCGCAGTTCATCGAGGAGCTTTCCTTCGTCCAGTTTTTTGTCGCGGCTCGCATCGGCAATGGTTCTATTTCCGTTGCAGCAGAAATCGATGCGGTATTGTTTGAAAATGGAGGCAGCCTTGTAATTTTCTGCCACAATTTTTCCGATAATACTTTGATTGTTAATATCCATAATACATTGAAATTTAAAGGAGCCGTCGGCGGATACAAACCGCGACGGCGGCTCCAGAGTTGAGTTATTGTAGAATCCTTACGGTTTTTCCGTGGGATTTTTCTTCTTCTTGATGGTCAGCTGGTATACGAACCAGAACAGGGTGAGGGTGCCGATGGCGAAGATGGTGTCACCGATGACGCGCAACCACTTGAAGACGCTGACCAACGGCTGTTGCATAAATTCAGCTGAACGGGCATACCACATTCCCTCTTTCACGCTGGCCACGGTCTGCATCATTCCGACCGGCAGGAGGCTTAACAGCACCATGAGCAACAGGCCGATGTTGAGCGACCAGAAGGTGAATGAGATCAGTTTGTTGTTCCATTTCTGTTTCCGGTACATGCTACGCAGCACGAACAGAATGAGTCCGATGCCCAGCATGCCATATACGCCGAAGAGGGCCGCATGGCCATGTAAGGGTGTGGTGTTCAGTCCCTGCATATAAAAGAGCGCGATGGGCGGGTTGATGATAAATCCAAAGATGCCGGCTCCCAGAAAGTTCCAGAAAGATACCGACAGCAGGAAGTAGATGGGCCACTTGTAATCCTCCAGCCATTCGGTGGATTTGCTCATGCGGTAGTTGTGGTAGGCCTCAAATCCTATCAACACCAGCGGCACTACTTCCAGTGCGCTGAAGGTAGCTCCCAGTGCCATCACGCCGGTAGGTGTGCCTGTGAAATAGAGGTGGTGGAAAGTACCCAGGATACCTCCCGTGAGGAAGATGACCGTGGCAAAGAGCACGTTGTTGGTGGCCGAGCGGATGCCCAGCAGCCCCATGCGGGTAAAGAGGAAGGCGGCAACTACCGTGGCGAAGACTTCGAAGAATCCTTCTACCCAGAGGTGTACCACCCACCAGCGCCAGTATTCGGCGACAGCCAGGTTGCTGGTCCGTCCCCACATCAGTCCCGCTGTATAGAACAGCGCGATGGCGGCACAGGAGATCAGGAAGAGAATCAGCAATCCTTTCTCTGAAGTTCCTTTTTTGATGATCGGCATGATGGGACGGATCATCAGCGCGAGCCACAAAAACAGGCCTATCACCAGCAGCCACTGCCAGAAACGACCCAGGTCGACATATTCATATCCCTGATGGCCGAACCAGAAGTTGTTGATCAGGTTTAATTTTTGCATCACACCAAACCATTGTCCGATCAGTGAACCGCCCACGACGATGATCAGGGCGACAAACAGGACGTTCACGCCCAGCAACTGGTATTTGGGGTCTCTGCCGCTGAGCGAAGGTGCGATATAGAGACCGGTGGCGAGCCAGGCAGTGGCAATCCACAGGATGGCCAGCTGCACGTGCCAGGTGCGTGTGATGGAGTAGGGGATGATGCCGGTGATGTCGAGACCGTAGAAACCGCCTCCCTCCACACCGTAGTGTGCCGTGATGACGCCCATCAGCACCTGTACCAGGATAAGCAGGTTTACCACCCAGAAGTATTTCTTCACCGCCCACATGGAAGGAGTGACGGTTTGGTTCATCAGCGGATCTTCCAGCGGTCGCAGGATCTCTTCCTGGCGGCTGCGGGCATGTACAAATATCATGATGCCGATGCCAAGCAGCAGCATGACGATGCTGAAGCCTGTCCACAAGATCAGGTCGCTTGTCGGCACATTGCCGATCTGCTCATCGGGCGGCCAGTTGTGGGTGTAGGTGATATCCTGTCCCGGGCGGTTGGTCACACAAGCCCAGGAGGCCCAGAAGAAGAACTGGGCCATCTTGTCCATGCGCTCCTCCGTCTTGATGGAATTCTTCGCGATGGCGTAAGCATTGCGGAGTTCATCGAGCGCGGGATCATTCATGAACAGGCCGGTGTAATGCGCCTTGTTGTCAAGGAACGCTTCATAGCGTTCGCTGCTGATTACCAGCCTGCCCGATGCAGCATCGTAGGTGTTCACGCGCAGGAACGTCTGCAGCCTGCTCTCCAGGGTTGCCTGCTGTTCCTGTGTCAACTGGTCGAAAGGTGTTCCGTGTGACTCCTGCGACCATTTGTTCAATAGAAACTGTGCTTCACGATGCAGGTAGTCGGCTGTCCAGTCGGGTGCCACATAGGCGCCGTGTCCCCAGACCGTGCCGACCTCCTGTCCGCCGATGCTCTGCCAGATGTTCTGGCCATCTTTTATATCTTCTCCTGTAAACAGCACGGCACCTGTGTCATCCACTACCTCTGCGGGTACGGGTGGGGCCTGCTGGTAAATTTGATTGCCGTAGTAAAGTAATACGGCAAAAGATAAAATAATCACTGCTGCCAGTGCAATCCATAACTTCTTCTGTGACATACCAGTTCTTTTGTTAAAAGTGAATAATTGTCGTTTTTATTTCTCCAAAGTAATTATCGAATTAACAGAGAATCTTCATTTTTTAATCCCATGGCCAGCTCATAGACTGTAGCCTGGTGCAGTACCTCGAACATCTCCTTCCGGACGGGTTCTACCGAATGGTGCATGGGGCAGGGATGGGCTCCATCACAGACACCCAGTCCCAGCACGCATCCTTCGAAAAACTCATCTCCCTCAATGGCCCGCACAATGTCGGCAATGGTGATCTCGTGAAGCCGCTCCTGCTGGATTTCGAATCCCCCCCGGGGACCTGTGTAGGAGTCGATAATCCCGTTCCGGGATAAAGCCCCCAGTATCTTTCCCGTAAATGCCGCGGGTGACCCCGTCTGCTCTACAATGTCGCTCATCCTGGAACGAATCTGACGGAGCGATTGCCGGGCAATGTAAAGCACCGCTTTGATGCCATATTCACAGGTTTTCGAAAACATGTCGTGTGGTCTCCTTTCTTATGATCTGACTTTAGTCGTTGTCGCATGACAAAGATATTGAATAATTTTAATTTCAGACAAAAATGTCTTTAATTTTTTATCACATTCTTTCTTTTTGTCTGAGAAGCAGTTGAAATCAGAGCTTCCTGCCACTTTGGATGAAAACTTAATAAAATTTAAATATGAATCCATTTCAAACAATCGCTTCCAACAACTGTTGTTAAGTAGATTCATTCTACTTAGGTAAAACATCCAAAAAAAATATAGATTAAGGTAGTTGCTATGGCGAAAACAAGTTCAAAAAAAGTGACGGATATTTCCAAAGAAAAATTACTGGAGATGCATCGTTCCATGCTGGATATCCGTAATTTCGATAACAAGGTCAACCGTCTGGTTAAAAGAGGCGTAGTGCCGGGGATGACCCATTTCTCAATTGGCGAGGAAGCTGCCAACGTGGGCGCCGTGGCCGCATTGGAGATAGGAAGTGACCTGATCACATCCAATCACAGGGGTCATGGTCAGAGCATTGCGCTGGGAATCAACCTCAACGAGATGATGGCGGAGATTATGGGTAAGGCAACCGGTACCTGCAAGGGTAAAGGAGGCTCGATGCACATTGCCGATCTCGACGGAGGCAACCTGGGGGCCAACGGAATTGTGGGTGGTGGCATGGGCATGGCCATTGGTGCTGCGCTCACCCAGAAAATAAAGAAAACAGGCAAGATTGTCGTCTGCTTTTTTGGCGATGGCGCCGTCAATGAGGGTACCTTTCATGAAACCCTGAATATGGCATCGATCTGGAAACTGCCGGTAATTTTTTACTCGATCAACAACATGTACGGCATCAGCACACCCATCAGCAGTGTGATTAATATCGATTATAACTATCGACGTGCTGCTTCTTACGGCATTCCCGGACATTTTATTGAAGATGGAAACGACCTGATGGCGGTCTACAACAAGTTTGAGGAGATTGTGAAATATGTGCGGGAAGGTAACGGCCCTGTATTGGTAGAGTCAATAACCTATCGTTATCTGGGTCACTCCACCTCCGATCCGGGCAAATACCGTACCAAGGAGGAGGTAGATGAGTGGAAGAAGAAGGATCCGATCCTGCGCTTCGAACAGTATCTATTGGATAACAAACTCGTTACCAAGAAGGACATCGAGGCGATAGAGAAAGCTTCGGAAGATGCTGTGGAGGAGTCGGTGAAGTTTGCTTTGAGCAGCCCCGAGCCCACATTGGAGTCGGCTTTTGAGGATATCTTTGCGCCCTGACCACATCGTGTAAGTTTATAAAACAGAAAGAATGATCCGGAAAGGATATCAAAGAATTTAAAATAGCTCAGAAATATATAGATGGAAAAAGAAACAAAATTAATGTCGGTGCGTGATGCCATCATCATGGCAATGTCGGAAGAGATGCGTCGCGACGAGAACGTGTTCCTGATGGGGGAAGATGTGGGTATTTTTGGTGGCGACTTCGGCACATCGGTGGGTATGCTGGAGGAGTTTGGCAAGGAGCGGATACGTGATACGCCGATCTCTGAGAATGCCATTTCGGGAGCAGCCATCGGTGCTGCCATGACCGGCCTTCGTCCCATTGTGGATGTTACCTTTATGGATTTCATCGTCTACATGATGGACAATATTGTGAATCAGGCTGCCAAAACAAGGTATATGTTCGGCGGAAAAGGGCAGATACCGGTCGTGTTCCGTGCTGCTGCCGGTGGTGGAGTAGGTTCTGCCGCCCAGCACTCCCAGTCGCTCGAAGCCTGGTTTACCCATATTCCGGGGTTGAAGGTAATTGCCCCGGGCACGCCTGCCGACGTAAAGGGGCTGCTCAAAGCGGCCATCCGGGATAACAACCCGGTCATCTTCCTTGAATACAAAGCACAGTATAATATGAAGGGGGAGGTACCTCTCGACCCCGATTTTGTGTTGCCCATTGGTAAGGCGGATATCAAAAGAGAGGGAAAAGATGTGACGGTAGTCACCTACGGGCGCATGCTGGAACGTGTGATGAAGGCGGCGGAAGAGGTGCATGAAGCAGAAGGTGTGGAGGTGGAAGTGGTCGATTTGAGAACCCTCTCCCCACTGGATAAGGACACCGTGATTCAGTCGGTGAAGAAAACCGGCAAGGTACTTTTGGTCAACGATGCACACAAAACCAGTGGTTTTATTGGTGAGGTAGCTGCCACCATTGCCGAGAGCGAAGCATTCGACTATCTCGATGGCCGGATACTGCGGCTTGCCGGAGAAGATGTACCCATCCCTTACAACCAGACGCTGGAGACGGCCATGATCCCGAGTGTGGAGCGCATCCGGAAATATATCCTCAGATTAGTCAATAACCGATAAAAACTGAGTGAATGGAAGATAGAAAGTTGAGAGCAACGCCAGCAGCAAGAACATTGGCGAAACGACTCGGTGTGGATCTGTTGAGCGTGACCGGCACCGGTTACAAGGGACGCATTCAAAAGGATGATGTCGCCGGCTTCAATTATGAGGATAAAACACATGTTTCTCCGCTTGCACAGCGCATTGCCGATATACACCACATCGATCTGAAAGGGGTGGTTGGAACAGGCTACCGCAACAAAATCATGAAGGACGATGTGCTGCAGCTGATTGATGACCAGGAGATCAAGTCGCGCTTTATGCTCGATGATTACGGTTATCAGATGGTATCGCCCTCTCCGCAGGTTACTAAAGCTGCTCCCGTGAAACAGGCTGCAGTTGCTTCTAAGGCGGAGCCAGTGAAGGATACTGCGGCTGCAGGTGATTCGGAAACAGTGCCGATGACGCAGATGCGCAAGATTATCGCAAAGCGCATGTCGGAGAGCTTCTTTGGTGCGCCTACCTTCATACAGACATGGGAAATTGATATGACCGAGTTGCTTGCATTGCGCAAACGACTGATTGATCCCATCATGGAGAAGACCGGCAAGAAGGTGACGGTGACCGACCTGATTTCGATGGCGGTGATCAAGACTTTGCCGAAACACAAATATATCAATGCAAGCCTGAACAAGGATGCTACCGAGATCACCTTTCACAACTATGTGAACCTGGGAATGGCGGTGGGTCTGGATGAGGGACTGCTGGTGCCGGTGGTGAAGGGTGCCGACAAGATGTCGCTGAGCGAGTTCGTGGTGGCGATGAAGGATCTCACCGAGCGCACCTTTGCGAAGAAGTTGCTGCCCGACGAACAGGCGGGAAGTACCTTTACAATCAGCAACCTGGGCATGTATGGCGTGGATGAGTTTACCGCGATCATCAATCAGCCCAACTCGGCCATACTGAGTGTCTCTTCTACCCAGCAGCGGGCGGTGCCCCGGGATGGTGAAATCGTGATCCGGCCCATCATGAAGGTGAGCCTCACGGCCGATCACCGGGTGATAGACGGACTCACCGGAGCGAAATTTATGACCGATCTGAAAGCGGCCATGGAGGATCCGTTGACTTTGTTTATTTAATGTGCCAATAAATAGAACTGATCGCTGATAACTAAAATAACCGCTGCCTGTATAAAGCTTGCTCCTCTGGAGCTGAAAGCTGATCGCTGACAGCTGACCGCTAAAATAAAAAACTAAAAAATATGGCTTTTGAAATAATCATGCCCAAAGCAGGTATCGACATGACCGAAGGGCAAATTGTGAAATGGTTAAAAAAAGAGGGTGATCCAGTGAAGGAAGGTGAGATTATCCTCGAGATTATGACCGATAAAACCAGCATGGAGATTGAAGCCGAGGCTTCGGGTGTCTTGCTGAAAATTGTGCATCACGACGATGAGACCGTGCCGGTTACGACCGTCATTGGTTATATCGGGAATGAAAATGAATCGGTCGACACACTGATGCCCGAAGAGTTTGAAGATACCGGTGCCGAAGAGAGTGAAGAAGACAAACGGATGATCCGCCTTGAGGATAGCTATAACGTGGCGGTGATCGGCGGTGGACCGGCAGGCTATGTGGCCGCCATCAGGGCAGCTCAGCTGGGTGCCAAGGTGGCCATCGTGGAGAAAGGCGTTTTCGGCGGTACCTGCCTCAATGTGGGTTGTATTCCATCAAAAGCTTATCTGAAGAATGTAGAAATCGTGGATCATATCAAAAACGCCGCATCGAGGGGAATCATCATCGAGGATCCCAAGATCAGGATCGATATGGAGAAAGTGGTTGCGTTCAAAAACGGCGTGGTAAAGAAACTGACCAGCGGCGTGGAAGCTCTGCTGAAATCAAACGGTGTGGATATCTACAAAGGATTTGGAAAGATCAACAAGAATAAGGATGTGGTTGTGGATGACACCAAGATCATCAAGGCTGATAAGATTATTCTCGCCGGTGGTTCTAAGGTATTTATGATTAACATTCCCGGTATTCAGAACGACAAGGTGCTGACCAGCGACGACCTGCTCGACATAAAGGAGGTTCCGGAAACGATGGTGGTGCTGGGAGGCGGCGTGATTGGCGCCGAGATGGGCCTCTCTTTTGCCGGACTTGGTTCCAAGGTGATCATTGTGGAGATGATGGATCATATTGTTTCTATGTTTGATAATGATGTGACCGAAGAGTTGACCAGATTAATCAAGAAGAGAGGAATTGAAGTGGTCACATCGGCCAAGGTTACCGAGGTGGTTGACAAGGGTGATAAGCTGGAGATTAAGATTGAAGGCAAAGATTCTATCATAGCCGACAAGGCACTACTGGCCATCGGACGTGTGCCCGATCTGGAAGCAGTGGGTGAAGTGAAGTTCGAGACCGAGCGGGGCAGGATCAAGGTGGATCAGTATATGGAGACCAGCGTGAAGGGTATTTATGCTCCGGGCGATATCAATGGAATCAAGATGCTGGCACACGTGGCATTCCGCATGGGTGAGGTGGCCGCAGATAATGCAGTGAAGGGTAATCACCGCCAGGTAAAGCTGCTCTCCGCACCATCGGTGGTCTACACCCTGCCCGAGGTGGCCATGGTGGGACTGACCGAAGCGCAGGCACGGGAAAAGTATGGCGACGATATTCGCATCGGACGTTTTAACTTCAGCGCCAACGGTCGTGCTTTGGCATCGAGCGAAGCAGAAGGTTTCGTAAAGGTGATTGCCGACAACCGCTACGGTGAGGTATTGGGTGTGCATATCCTGGGACCATCGGCGGCCGAATTGATTACCCAGGCCTCCCTGATCATGGAAATGGAGATTACCGTGGAGGAGGTGGTGAATACCATTTATGGTCACCCCACCTATTCGGAGGCGATCTTCGAGGCTTTTGCCGATGTGCTGGGTGAGGCAGTGCATATTATTCCGAAGAAAAAGAAATAATATAGCAAGTTCTTTGTTTGCAGTTAATTCGTCGCCTGTCGAAATTTTGTGACCCATTATTGCTCACATGAGCTAAAAGAGTAGAACTTGCTTCGCTTCAAACAGCTACTCTTTTATACGCTTATTGTTCGCGATGGGTCCCCACAAAATATCTGAATGGCTCCGCCTAAACTGCAAACAATATAGGAGCTACGTAAGGAATATAAATTTGAATTTTAAGGGGATCGGTTCAGGCTCACAAGGCCCGAATTGATCTTCTTTTTTTACCTTTGCAGGGTGGAAAATGTCAAGGTGGTGCTTTAACAGGGATGGGTTTATTCATAAGTCCAGAAATGCACCGACCCAACAACAAATAACGTAACAATAACATAGATGATATATATCGTCAACAAATCAAACAAGCCCGATTTTAATATCGCGCTGGAGGAGTATTGCTTTAAACAGATGACCCAGTTTGATAAAGTGTTTATTCTGTGGATCAATGAACCCTCCATCATTGTGGGCAAAAATCAGAATACCCAGGCCGAGATCAATGCAAAGTATGTGCAGGAGAAGGGAATCCATGTGGTACGCCGTATCTCAGGCGGCGGTGCTGTTTATCACGACCTCAACAACCTGAACTATACCATCATCTCCAATGAAGATCGAGACAGCAGAAACTTCGATTTCAAAGCATTCTCAGAGCCGGTGATTCAAACGCTGCAGGAGCTGGGTGTGGAGGCTGAGTTTTCAGGCCGGAACGACATCACCATCGATGGGAAAAAGATCAGCGGCAACGCGCAGGCCTATCTCGACGGGCGGGTGATGCACCACGGGTGTATCCTGTTTGATGTGGACCTGACGGTGCTTTCAAAAGCACTGGAAACATCTGCCGGGGTGGTGGACGCCAAAGGGGTGAAATCTGTACGGAGCCGCGTCGACAATATCCTGCCCAACCTGCCTGAAAAGATCACCGTAACACAGTTTGCCGACAGGATACTGGAACAGATGAAGCGGAAGTATCCCGAGATGCGGGAGTATCATTTCGGTGAAGAGGAGCTGCAGGCCATCGAAAAAAGCAGACAGGCAAAGTTTGGTAACTGGAACTGGAACTTTGGAACAAACCCGGAGGCAGAGATCGTGCGCGAACGCCGATATCCTGCGGGAAAGACACAGGTTTTCATCGATACAAGAAAAGGAATTATCGAAGATATCCTCTTTTATGGCACTTTCTTTGGGGTGAGGGGCGACCTCACTGAGGTGCAGCAGCTGCTGAAAGGGGTGAAGTACACCCCCGATGAGGTTCGGAAAAGACTCTCCTCGTTCGATATATCTCCCTATTTCGCAGGCTTCTCCATCGACGAGCTGACCGACGCCATTGTTGGCTGAGGCTCCACCATCCGTTTCCATTTGAAGTAGCCAAAAACGGAGATCACTGAATAGATGGCAAACAGGATGGAGGTGGGGTAGAGCCCCTTCCAGAGATAGAGTCCACAGGAGACCACGTTGACCACAAACCAGAATAGCCATTGCTCCACCTGTTTGCGGGCCAGCAGCCACATTCCGAGGATGCTCAGTGCGGTGGTAAAACTGTCGCCATACGGAACGGGACTGTCGGTGTAGCGCACCAGAATAAAAGCGATGGCAGCAAAAAGAGCTATCCCCGTCACCGTGAGCGGCAACAGATGGCGCCGCGGGGTGTGGGTAACGGGCAGCTCCCCCTCCTCCTGCCGTTTGTGTCGTGTCCAGTAGATCCAGCCGTAGATGCTGGCGAAGAAGTAGTAAATGTTGATCCCCATATCGGCATAGAACCTGCTCTGGAAGAAGATCCACACATAAACCAACGGCATCACGACGCCCACCGGCCAGAGCCATTTATTGGCTTTGTATTCGAGATACAAATAAAGCAGGCCGATGATGGCGCCGATAATTTCGATGGTTTGCATGGGTTTTAAAATGAGAGTGTCAGCCGTGCCATGTAGTTACGCGTTGCCTGCGGATAATAGCCAATCCAGTGGATGCTGCTGCCGTCGGTAAATGTGTCGGTGGCAGCCCATCCGTTGGCCACATTCTCCTTGTTGAAGAGGTTGTTCACGAAAACCTGCAGGTTGAATGTGCCAACCGGGCTCTTCTTAAATGTGTAACCTGCTGAGAGGTTGCTCACGAAATAGGCATCGATCGACTTCGCATCGTCAGAGGTGTTGTCCATATACTGTTTGCCCACATATTTTCCCATCAGGTTCAGATAGAGTCCCGATGTGGGTTGCCAGGTTATACCCACTGCGCTGACCACATTGGGTGAGAAAGAGATATTGGTAGTACCAATCTCTTTATAAATTTGTCCCTCCCAATTCCAGTTGTCCTGATTGTCGTACTGGTCGAACCATGCCACATAGTTTTTAATCCTGTTCCGGCTGAAGGTGGTGTTGGCGTCGATTCTAACCTTGTTTTCCCATAAAGGAACGGCTGCCTCCAGTTCAAGTCCGGCACGGTAGCTATCCTTCACATTTTCCATTAGCTTGTAACCCACGTCGTTGAGTTTACCTGTCTGTACCATCTGATTGTGGTAATCCATGAGGTAGAGGTTTGCTCCCAGTTGGAGCCCATCCGTGTCACGGTACTGATAGCCCAGTTCGTAGTCGGTCATCCGCTCCGGCTGTATGGGAGTTACCGATTCCCCCTTGATTCCATCCTTCAGGTCGGTACGCAACGGTTCGCGCTGACCCACGGCTGCGGAAGCATAGAGCCGGCTCCTCTCATTCAGGTTGAGATTGATTCCTGCTTTGGGATTCAGGAAGTGATAGGTGAATTCACCGGTCAGATCCATCAGGTCGTCGTCCATCCCGCTGAACCTGTAGTTTATCCGCCTGTACTGCAGGTCTCCGAAGAGAGAAAGTCTCTCGTTCAGCTGATAATCGGCTTTGCCGAATAGGTTTATTTCTGCTTTTCTCCCTACATTGCGATACCACTCATGGTTTTCAGCAACAGATTGATTGAATTTGATCCATGGCAGTCGGCCAAAGTGGTCACCATCGTAATAGCTGTACGTTCCGCCGAAGGTCAGCTTCAGCCTGTTTCGGGTGTAGTTGAGCCCCAGGTTGGCCACATAAAAATCATTCTCCATCAGCTTGCGCCGTATAAAGTCGCTGCTTTCGTAGGTCACCTCCTCCAGTGTCTGCGCCGGGAGGCCGAAATCGGAGAAGTCGTTGTCTTCTCTGAAATTCTCATAGTAGCCGTATCCGTAATTGTAACTCAGTCCCCCATTCAGCACCAGATAGCGGCTCAGCTCCCGGGAGAGGGTCAGCTGCAGAATGTCGGAATAGTAATTGTCGGTTTCATTGTCGTAATAAAGCCGGTTGCCCGCCTCATCGGTATATTCTCCTGCCGGGTTGTATCGGCGGCCATATTCCGGATCCTTCATCTGTTCTTCGGAGACGCCCTCCCAGGTGATGCCGGTGTGCTGTATCCCCTTCAGGTAGCTCAGCCGTATCAGTTGTCTGTCGGTGTAGTGCGACAGTGCCGCATAGAAGTTGATATGATCCACGCTGCCGTTGCGTATGTATCCGTTGCCGGTGACGCGCGAAAAGCGACCGTCGAAGGATAATCCGTTATCCAGAATTCCTGTTCCTGCGGCGATATTCGACAGGAAGGTACCATAACTACCCACAGCAGTGGATGCTTCCCCGTATGCTTCGTTGCGGGCGCCGGTGGTCTGCAGGGAAATGCTGGCACCAAAGGCCGCCGATCCGTTGGTGGAGGTACCCACGCCACGCTGAATCTGGATGTTCTGCAGCGAGTTGGAGAGGTCGGGCAGGTTCACCCAGAACACCTCCTGGCTCTCGGGATTATTGAGTGGCATCCCGTTTAGGGTTACATTGATGCGGGTCGCATCGGTTCCCCTGATACGGAAATAGGTGTTGCCCACGCCAAGGCCGTCTTCGGTAAAAGAGACCAGCGAGGGGGTTGTCTGCAGGATAGCAGGAATATTTCTTGCAGCGTTCTGCTTTTTGATATCCGATGCGGAGATGTTGGAGTAGGATACCGGTGTGCCGGCTCCTGCCCGTGTGCCGGAGACAACCAGCTCTTCGAGCTGGATATGATCGAGACTGTCGGGCGACGCTGCCTCCTCCGGAGTTAATCTGGAATAGGCCAGTGCCTGATAACCTGTTGCCGACAGGAACGTCAGCATGAACAATAGAAAAACCTTTTTCATTTACAGTAAATTTTGCGATGAATCATGCCGACAGCATGGGCTGGGGTAGCATGACGCATCCGGTTGGTGAAATAAAAAAGGGGATTTATAAAAGATATATACCATAGAAAGCGTCACCGGAATGTGAGCACTTTTTTTCCCTCCGCCGGCATTATCCGGATCAGGTAATTTGGGTATGATCTCAGCCCGTTTGCATGGGGCACCCCTGTTGAACGGCAAAGGTACGTACTTTTGCGTAATAAACAAGAACCGATTTCAATTTAACATGCAAAGGGTGCTTACCGAGGAAACTTTATCAATTTCACGGGATGCATGCTTCGTGAGACAAAAAAAATGGGAAGAGGATTCAACTTATCTGCTGATTTATTTGTAATTTCGTTCACTTTAAACGTTGCGACTTAAAAATTGTCAAACAATCCTATGAGTGAAGAAGACAAACTGACAGTGGAAGATCAGATGATTGAAGAGGAGTTTCAGGGGTTGCTGAACGATTACCTGAATTCCAATCACCGACGGAAGGTGGATATCATCACCCGTGCCTTTAATATGGCAAAGGAGGCGCACAAAGGTGCCCGCCGGCGTTCGGGTGAACCCTATATCATGCATCCGTTGTCAGTAGCCCGCATTGTGTCGAGAGAAATAGGGCTGGGGTCGACTTCCATTTCTGCTTCGTTGCTCCATGATGTGGTGGAAGATACCGATTATACGGTGGAAGACATACGTGCCCTGTTTGGCGACAAGATAGCGCAGATTGTAGACGGGCTGACAAAGATATCGAGCGGCATGTTCGGCGAGAACGTGTCGGCACAGGCTGAAAACTTTCGCAAGCTGCTGCTCACCATGTCCGACGATATCCGGGTGATCCTGATCAAGATTGCGGACCGGCTGCACAACATGCGCACACTTTCTTCCATGTCGCCTACGAAGCAGTTTAAAATAACCGGCGAGACATTGTATATATATGCACCGCTGGCACACCGGCTGGGATTGTTTGCCATCAAGACCGAGCTGGAAGAGCTTTGCTTCAAATATGAGCATCCTGAAGCATTTGCCGATCTTACGAGAAAGATTGAAGAGACGGCGCCCGAACGGAATAAGATTTATGAGCATTTTGCCGTGCCGGTGGTCAAGGTGCTGGACAAGATGGACATCACCTACGAGATGCGGGCCCGTGTGAAATCGGTATACTCCATCTGGAACAAGATGCAGACCAAGAGCATCGAATTCAATGAGGTGTATGACCTCTTTGCGGTGCGCATCATCTTTGAGGTGTTCCCCGGTATGGATGAAAAGAAACAATGCTGGGACATCTATTCGGTCATCACCGACATCTATAAGCTGCGTCCGGATCGTATTCGGGATTGGGTGAGCCATCCCAAGGCCAACGGCTATCAGGCACTTCACCTTACCGTGATGGGACCCGATGGGAAATGGATTGAGATACAGATCAGAAGCCGGCGAATGGACGATATCGCCGAAAAGGGTTTTGCAGCACATTGGAAGTACAAGGAAAACAGGATTGAAGAGGATAACGAACTGGATAAATGGCTGAAGACCATTCAGGAGATTCTTTCAAACCCAAATCCCAATGCCATCGACTTCCTCGATACGGTGAAGATGAATCTCTTCTCTTCAGAGATCTTCGTGTTTACGCCCAAGGGTGAAATTAAAACGTTGCCACAGGGCGCTACCGCGCTCGATTTTGCTTACACCATCCACACCCGCATCGGGGATCACTGCCTGGGAGCCAAGGTGAACCACACCCTGGTGCCACTTAGCCAGCAGCTGCGCAGCGGCGATCAGATAGAGATACTTACCTCCCAGTCGGTATACCCACAGCCGGAATGGCTTAATTTCGTGACCACTGCCAAGGCTCGAACGAAGATTGAGGCTTCGTTGCGACGCCAGCGCCGCCGCATCGCGGAGGTAGGAAAAAACATGCTTGAGGAGTTGTTCGACAATGAGCCCATCGACAATACGCTGTTTAACAAGATTCTGCATTCATACAAAGCCGAAAATAAAGAAGATCTCTATTTCATGATCGGCCACAACGAGGTGATCCTCCCGACCAGCAAGAATGCTTTCTTCAAGATCAGGGAGGAGCCGGAGAAACAGGATAATCTGTTCGTGCGCTACATGAAGCAGGCTATGAATGCCATCAAGAAGCCGTCGGCAGATCAAAAGAATGCGAAGGAAGATGGAGAATCATACATCCTCCAGCCGGAGCAGGTGAAACCAAAAGTGAATCTGAAGGAAGTTTATGAGCTCACCGAAGTCAAGTTCCGGAAGAATTTTATTGTACCGGCATGTTGTAACCCGCTACCGGGTGATGACGTTTTCGGATATATTACAGAGAATGAGGAGGTGGAGGTACATAAGCGGTCCTGCCAGACGGGCCTGAAGCTGAAATCGAGCTTTGGCGACCGCATCATTGCCGTGGCGTGGGGCGACTACCGTCAATATTCATTTTTAGCCTCCATCACGTTCACTGGGATTGACAGGATCGGTATTCTCGGCTCCATCCTGGCCAAGCTCGCTGAAGATGTGGTGGTGAACATACAAAGCGTTAATGTGTCTTCCAAAGATGGTATCTTTGAAGGTGTTTTTAACCTGCACGTGCATAGTGCAGAGGAGGTGAATCAACTCTGTGCCAAGATAGCAAAAGTGGACGGTGTAAGCACCGTCCACAGATCTCCTCTTTAAAATCACATCGGACTAAGCCGTTGTAACCTGGTTTCATCATTTCGTTTTTCTTTTCCTTCCGAACAGGAATGAGGTGACTCTTTTTGCGGCAAAAGCGAGTATGGCCGGTTTAGCTACTCCCCAGGCGATAGAACCGAGTAGTGGCATGTTCGATATCGCGAAATTGACCCATGGATTTGTCCTTCTGGTGATAAACGGAGTGATGGCGTGGGATGAACCTCCCGATAAATTATCCATTGTTTCAGCAAATTTCGTCTTGACCGAGGAGGTTACTCCTTTGGTGAGCATCGATCCCCAGTTATCGTTCAGGTACTGTAGCTGATAAGCGAGGCGCCGGCTGGCTATAGCCCGCTCCTCCCTTAACCTTTTCTTCTCCAGACGCAATTCTTCAAGCGGAGTTAATTTGTAGGTGCTCATTTTTTGCTGTTTTTTTCATCGTTATCGTCGTTGCTCATGAGAAAACGAACAACACGACTGGCGAATTTTTTCTTGAATGACTTCCCTACAAGCAGGATCATGAGAAGTGCAAGCAGGGTAAACAGAGCTACGATACCGAATCCGAGCCAGGGGCTCTGCAGAAGCTCACCCAGATAAAGTCCGGCAGTTACCAGGATAAACAATAGGGTAAACAGCAGCGCGCCTGCCAGTATAAGACCATAGACGATTGCCGATGCACTTAAACTGATTTTCTCATACGCTTCCAGTTTTCCGAGCTCAAGGGTGCTGGTGATGAATCTGGATATGTCATTCCGCATTTCCTCGAACAACGTACTTACTTTTTTTTCTTCCATCGCTTCCCGGGTGTTTGAGGGTCAGTTATTGTTTGGCGAGTTCTTTCTTTGCAATTTCTGCAATATCATCGATGTCTTCCTTTAAGTCGTGCGCTTCACTTTTTCCTTTGTATATGGCTGACTTTACATTTGCTTTAATCTTGTCAGCCAGTTCATTGGCCTGTTCCAGCCACTCTTCTTTCTTATCGGTTCCCATAATGTAGCCTACAGCAGCACCCAGTGCAATACCAATTCCTAAACCTAATAATAATTTTGCTTCTGATTTCATAATTGTTGCGTTTAATGGTGAATATTTATTTTCGTCCAACGATGATCTGTGAAATGAAAACCTCATTGTGTAACAGTTTGAGGCTCCTTTTAATAGATAAAACGTTTTTTGGGCAAAAATGTTTTTACAAAAAGCATATGAATGTGCCTCGGGTTAATCGGCGTCGACAGATATTCCCAGCAGCGTGGCCGGTGTGAAGCCGGTTATCCTTACCTTGACAAACTCTCCGATCCGATGATTCTTCTTGTCGATGATGACTACTTTGTTCTGGTCGGTACGACCGAAAAGCTGTTCTCTGGAACGTTTTGAAAAACCTTCCGTCAGTATTTCAAATTCCTTTCCCATATCCTGCTCGTTGCTTTGTCGCGAGAGCTCCAGTTGCAGGTCGATGATCTCCTGCAGGCGCCGGTTCTTGACCTCTTCGGCTATGTTGTCCTCTTGCTTTTTTGCCGCGTAGGTACCGGGTCGTTCCGAGTATTTAAACATGAATGCCGAATCAAAACCCACTTCGCGCATCAGCGAGAGTGTTTCCTGGTGATCTTCTTCTGTTTCGGTATGGAAACCGCACATGATGTCGGTCGACAGACCGCACCCGGGGATAATCCTTTTAATGGCAGCAATCCTTTCCAGGTACCATTCCCTGTTGTAGCGCCGGTTCATCAACTTCAGCATGCGGGAGCTTCCGGACTGCACGGGCAGGTGGATGTAGTTGCACAGGTTCTTGTATCGCGCGATGGTCTCCAGTGTTTCGTCGTTCATGTCCCAGGGGTGTGAGGTGGTAAAACGGATGCGCATTTCGGGCGCCTCTTCTGCGACCATGGCCAGCAGCTCATGAAAGCCGATTGTGCTGTCGCCTTCCCGGTAGCGGTAAGAATTTACATTCTGCCCAAGGAGGATCGCCTCCCTGAAGCCCTTTGCCCGCATCACCCGCAGCTCATTGAGGATGCTCTCCGGCTCGCGGCTTCGTTCCCGCCCACGGGTGAAGGGAACGATGCAGTAGGTGCAAAACTTGTCGCAGCCACGCATGATGGAGATATAACCGGAGATGTTGCTTCCCGCCAGTTTCAGCGGGACCACATCCTTGTAGGTTTCTGTTTTGGAAAGCTCAATGTTCATCGCTTTCTCACCCCGTTCCGCTGCACCCACCAGGTTGGGGAGATCGAGGTAGGCGTCGGGGCCGACCACCAGATCGACGTGGTGGCGATCGATCAGTTCCGATTTGGCCCGCTCAGCCATGCATCCCAGAACCCCCACGATGAGGTTTTCTTTCCGTTTTCTCTTCAATGAATTGAAATACTCCAGCCGCTGGATCACTTTTTGTTCCGCGTTCTCCCGGATGGAACAGGTATTGACGAAAATGGCATCGGCATCCCTGTCGCTATCGGTTAGCGTATAGCCATCCATTTCCATGATGGATGCCACTACTTCTGTGTCTGCCACGTTCATCTGGCAGCCGTAAGTCTCTATAAATAGTTTTTTGTCGGTTGTTTTTTCTGTGTGCATGATTTCATTATTCAGCCGTGATAACCTCTTTCTGTCGCTTAAACGTTAAAATATTGAATTTATCGTCAGAAAAGTTGGAATTGCATATATAAAGTCCTATATTTGCAATGAAAAAAATAAAATTTTTTCATAGTTAAGGTTTTGGTTAAATGTTCGGGAGTTACTGGGAAGTTGCTCCCGAAATTTTTATTACCAAATACACTTAGTTACGCAAAAAATCATTATTTTTGTCCTGTTACAAAATTAATCAAAATATGGAGTTTGGCGATATCATTTATTTGATCCTTCTGGTATTTTTTATGATATTGGGATTTTTTAATGATTCCAGGAAGAAAAAAAATAAGCAGATGCAATCCGAAAAGCCATCTAATCCTTATTCTGAAATGCCACAACGACGTTCAGAAACGCCGCGCCGACCCTTTCTTGAGACATCCGAAACGGAGGAGGAAGAGGAGGAGGAACTCCCCAAAACCAGGGTCAGGCCTCCTGCATCTCCAGTCCTTCGCAAAGAACCGGAAAGAACAACCTTCCGTTCTTCCATGGAGCTGACGACGGATTTTGCGAAAGAGTCATCACTCAAAAGTTCTATTTTCGTGTATGATGCCGATGCTTCATACTACAAGAATCCGGAGACGCTCGATATCGGCGAAGCATCCGATGACATGTCACAAGCAACCATCGACGGGAAGAAGAGCGGCTCACTGCATCCGCTCTTGGCGGAACTCTACGGAGATTCAGGCCGGGAAGAATTGCTGAAAGGCCTGATCATTGGTGATGTCATTCGTCGCAAATACTGACTACACGTTTACTACTTAACAATATTTTATGGCTTTAAAATTTATCAGTGCTGAAGAGGCTGCGTCACTCGTGAAAGATAATGACAACGTAGGCTTCAGCGGTTTTACGCATGCCGGCTGCCCAAAGGTGGTGCCGGTAGAGATTGCCAAAAGAGCAGAAGCAGAGCATGCCAAAGGCAATTCTTTCAAGATCGGCGTTTTTACCGGTGCTTCTACCGGTGACTCCATTGACGGAGCGCTTGCCCGTGCAGGTGCAATTAAATTTCGTACGCCTTATCAGACCAACAAGGATATGCGCAGTGCGCTGAACCGGGGAGAGTTTGATTTTTTTGACCTGCATCTGTCACAGTTGGCACAGGAAATACGATACGGCTTCCTGGGAAAAATCAACGTGGCCATCATCGAAGCATGTGAAGTGACCGAAAAGGGTGAGATCGTACCCACCACCGGTGTGGGTATTACGCCCACCATCTGTCGTCTGGCCGATATCGTGATTGTAGAGCTGAATAAAAAAGTTCCGGGCAAGTTGCGCGGTATCCATGACCTGTATGAGTTGCAGGATCCCCCTAAACGGCGTGAGATACCCATCTACGAGGTACAGAACCGGATCGGGCTGGACTATGTGAAGGTAAATCCGGAGAAGATTTTTGTGGTAGAAACAGAAAAGGATGGAGAAGGAGGTGGTTTTGCTCCACTCGATGAGGTCACGGCCCGCATCGGGAACAACGTAGCCGAGTTCTTTGTCGCCGAAGTGAAAGCCGGCCGTATACCTGCCCATTTCCTTCCTATCCAGTCGGGTGTGGGTAACATTGCCAACGCGGTGCTCGGCTCCATGGGCAGCAACCCCGATATCCCCCGCTTCGAGGTATATACCGAAGTGATTCAGGATGCTGTAATCGACATGATGCAACAGGGTAACATCTCTTTTGCCAGCGGCTGCTCGCTCACCGTGAGCAACGAGGTATTGCAAAAATTTTATGACGACCTGGCTTTCTTTAAGAACAAACTGGTGCTGCGGCCTTCGGAAATATCAAACAACCCCGGCCTGGCACGCCGACTGGGCATCATCGCCCTCAATACGGCCATCGAGGTGGATATCTTCGGCAGTGTGAACTCCACCCACGTGAATGGTACCAAGATGATGAACGGCATCGGTGGCTCGGGCGATTTCACCCGCAACTCCTATCTCTCCATCTTCCTCACTCCCTCCACGGCAAAGAATGGTGCCATCAGCTGCATCGTGCCCAAGGTGACACACGAAGACCACAACGAGCATTCCGTGAAGATCATCGTCTCGGAATATGGCGTGGCCGACCTGCGCGGAAAGGGACCCAAGTTGCGTGCTATCGAGATCATTGAAAAATGTGCACACCCCGATTATCGTCCTCTTTTACATGAATATCTGAGCCGTGGCGTGAAGGGGCATATCCCGCAGGATATCTATGCCTGTTTTGCCTTTCATCAGGCTCTTCAGGAAACGGGCAGCATGATGAATACCGATTTTGGGAAATATCAGAAGTCCTGATTCTGAGACAACACAAATCACCCACAAAAAAAGCGATTCCAATTACGGATCGCTTTTTTTGTAAATGCCGACAGGATAAAAATATGGTTTGTTTTTAGGGATTGTATTTACTTCTGTACTCTTTGGGAGTCATGTTCATTTCTTTCTTAAAGGTCTTCGAAAAATGAAACGGATCAAAATATCCCAGCCTGTAGGCGATTTCCTTAATTTTCAGATCCGAAAACTGAAGATAGGAACAAGCCCGTTGAATTTTAAGCTGCTGATAATATTCCATGGGGGTATATGAGGTTTTTTTTTGAAACAGATTACCAAAATGGGAAGATGAGTAACCCACATCCTGGGCTATCTCTTCCAGTTCAAGCTTATTTTCCAGGTTGTTCTTCATAAACAGGATGCTCTTCTGCACCATATCCATCTCTTTTACACTCTTTATCTCCCTGAATTGGGATAAGTATTTGATTGTGGCCAGGAAATATGCGAGGCAGAAACTGGTATATTCAAGATTTTCAGGGCTATATCCCATCTCCAGGTTTTGGAAAATCTCCTCAAAAAGCTGAAACCGGTCTCCGAATCGGCTGCTGTCGGAATCATAGGTGTCAATTTTCCTTCCGATGATCGAAGAGAACAACTCCGTATCTTCACCCAGAAAATGAATCCAGTAAATGCTCCAGGGATCTTTGTTGTCTGCGCCATAGGCGTGTGCTTCGCTGGCTGGTAGGATATAAACCTGATTCCGTTCCAGGTAATTTTTCTCGTTGTTGTGAATAATCCATCCTTTGCCTTTTTCACACAGAATCAGAATATTTTGATTGGCACCCGATTTTCGCTCCCTGAAATGATACTTTGCATCCGGATAATAACCAATGTGGGTGATGTGCAGATGTTTGGTGGCATTGTTTTTCTTCAGGTAATCACGGATATTGTAGGGGAGGATAATTGCTTTCTCGTTCTTGAATCCTTCTGCAATTTTTTCCATCATGTTATTTTACATTTATATATTGTTATTTTACATGTTTTGCGTTATCTTGCTGATTAATCGTTAAAAACTATTCAAAAATAGTATTTATTTACATTAAATACAAAATTTATTACATTTTTATTGACTTGAAGGAATGTAATTTTGTAATGTTAAAAAAGTAATCCATGACAAAAGAGAAAAACAACATCAATCAGCTCTATCTGGTGCTGATTTCACTGATCGCCGGAATGGGCGGATACCTTTTTGGATATGACTGGGTAGTCATTGGGGGTGCCAAAGCTTTTTACGAAATCTATTTCTCCATCGCAGATATTCCTTGGCTGCAGGGCTGGGTGATGAGCAGCGCGCTGCTGGGATGCCTTATCGGAGTAGTCATCTCCGGCGGTTTATCCGATAAATATGGACGTAAGCATATGATGATTCTGGCTGCACTCGTCTTTGCCTTGTCGGCCTACGGTACGGGTGCAGCCCAAACAATCGATCAGTTTATCCTGTTCCGGATCATCAGCGGTATTGGGATCGGCATTGCTTCAAATATTTCGCCTATGTACCTGTCGGAAGTATCACCTCCAGCCGTACGAGGTAAGTTTGTGGCAATTTATCAGTTGGCGATTGTCCTGGGTATCCTCTCGGCACAGATTGTAAACTGGCAAATCGCGGAGCCGGTCGTGCCGGGTGAAGATATCTTGCACTCCTGGAACGGACAGCTGGGCTGGAGATGGATGTTCTGGGCACCCATAATTCCTTCTATTCTCTACCTGATCTTCACTTTTATTGTGCCCGAAAGTCCCCGGTGGCTCATTAGCAAGGCAAGATACGAGAAGGCGACTGATATTTTCTCCAGGATTGTCAATAGAGATTATGCCGTCCATTTGGTGGAAGAGGTACAGCAGACTGCAAGGGAGCGTACGGAGAAAGTAAGACTGTCGGCTCTTTTCAAGGGAAAGGCATTCCGTATTGCAATGGTTGGTATCGTGATAGCCATTTTGCAGCAATGGTGCGGCATCAATGTGGTATTTAACTATGCGCAAGAAATTTTTACCGCGGCCGGTTACAGCGTCTCCGACATGTTATTCAACATTGTGGTGACCGGGGTTGTCAATGTGATTTTCACCCTTGTGGGAATGTATACGGTCGACAGGCTGGGCCGGCGACCGCTGATGCTGGCTGGAACCATTGGGCTATCATTGATTTATGTGGTCCTGGGAGCCGGTTATTATTTCCGTGTTGAAGGAATGGTGATGCTGATTCTTGTTGTGCTGGCCATTGCCTGTTATGCCATGACACTGGCTCCGGTAACCTGGATTGTGATTTCTGAAATTTTTCCCACGAGGTTAAGGGCCCGGGGCATGGCCGTTTCAACCTTTGCCCTGTGGAGTGCCAGCTTTGTGCTCACCTATACCTTTCCTCTTCTGAACAGTTCACTTGGAGCTTCCGGGACGTTCTGGCTTTACGGACTTATTTGTATCCTCGGATTCCTCTTTATCAAGGTGAACCTTCCGGAGACGAAAGGGAAAACCCTGGAGGAAATTGAGGCTTATTCCCGGTAATTCAAACAGAGGGCTGATCCGGGTATCATCTGTCCCAAAGAAAAGCCAAATCCTGAAAAATATTTACAGCATAGTTAAACAGACAATATTCACATAGTAGTTTTTGAGATGGAAGAAGTGACGAATTATTTGATTCAATCGACAGTATACAACCCCGGAGAGGTAAAAGCATGGATGGAACAAATCCTCCTGCCCACCTATGAAGCGGGTGAGGAGGAGAAGAACCCCGTTTTCCTGGAGAAGAGAGTTTACCAGGGAAGTTCCGGGGTGGTATATCCTTACCCGGTGATTGAAAAAATATCGGATGAAAAAAAGAGTAAGCCATATAAAGCGCTTTTTATAGAGAACCGGTACATCAAGGTGATGATTCTCCCCGAACTGGGAGGACGCATTCAGATGGCCTGGGATAAGATGAGCAGCTCCCATATTTTTTATTACAACCAGGTAATCAAGCCAGCATTGGTCGGTTTAACCGGACCCTGGATATCGGGAGGGATCGAGTTTAACTGGCCGCAACATCACCGGCCCAGCACCTTTTATCCGACCGAATTTATGATTGAAACGAATGCGGATGGAAGCAAAACGGTCTGGTGCAATGAGGTGGAACGGATGTTCAGACTGAAGGGGATGCATGGCATCACGCTTTATCCCGACAAAGCCTATATTGAGATAAAAGCAAAAGTTTATAACAGGACACCTTTTCCTCAGACCTTCCTCTGGTGGGCCAATCCTGCCGTAGCGGTCGACAATGCCTATAAATCGGTCTTCCCTCCCGATGTAAATGCCGTATTCGACCATGGCAAGCGGGATGTTTCCTCGTTTCCCATCGCCACCGGCACCTATTATAAGCAGGACTATTCGGCCGGTGTGGATATTTCACGTTATGAAAATATTCCGGTACCCACCTCCTATATGGCGATCGAGTCGGATTATGATTTCGTGGGCGGCTACAATGAAAGAACAAATGTGGGGGTGTTGCACGTGGCCAATCACCACATCTCTCCCGGAAAAAAACAGTGGACCTGGGGAAATGGTGATTTCGGCAAAGCCTGGGAACGGAACCTGACGGATGAAGATGGGCCTTATATTGAGCTGATGACGGGTGTATATACCGATAACCAACCCGACTTTAGCTGGTTGCAACCTTATGAGGAGAAGACCTGGACACAGCATTTTATGCCCTACGCAGGGGTGGGCAATGTGAAAAATGCAACAAAGGATGTGATCGCCAATCTGGAGACCGATAAAGAAAACGCACGTATAACGCTGTTTGCCACCTCCAAAAACAACGTGACAGTCTCTTTGACGAACGGTTCCGGTACGATCTTATTGAAAGAAAAAACGACATTGTCGCCCGAAGCTCCCTTTGAAAGAATAGTAGGATTCAACATAGGTGAGCTCATGCAGCAAGAAAATATCGATGAGCTTGTGCTGACTATCACCGGAAGCGATGGAAAGGAGCTGCTGAGATACAGCACTGAAAAAGTAGGGGATAATCCGGTGCCTCCCGCTGCCAGCGGCGCCGCTGAACCGAAAGAGATTCCACTCATTGAGCAACTTTACCTCACGGGTCTTCATCTGGAACAATACCGGCACGCCACATTCAATCCTGTCGATTATTATGAGGAGGCGCTGAGACGCGATCCAGGTGATGTGCGTTGCAACAATGCACTTGGGCTCCTCCTGATGAGAAGGGGGCAATTCGAAAAGGCACAGCCCTACTTCGAGAGAGCGATTGAGACACTGACAAAACGGAATCCAAATCCCTATGATGGAGAAGCCTATTACAACCTCGGGAGTTGTCTACGGTTTCAGTCGAACCTGGATGAGGCGTACCGCGCCTTTTATAAATCGGTCTGGAATGCAACCTGGAAGGATCCTGCCTATTTTTCCATTGCACAAATCGATGCGACAAGGAAAAACTGGGATACCGCCCTGGAAAATGTGGAACAGAGCCTGCTTCGCAACTGGCATAACCACAAGGCACGCCAGCTGAAAGCTTCCCTGTTGCGTAAAAAGGGAAATACCGACGAGGCTTTGACATGGGTGAAGGCATCGTTGGAGATCGACAAGTTTAACGTGGGTTGTCTCCTTGAGCAATACCTGCTGACGGGTGACGAGTTGTTAAAAAAGGAAATTGTCTCGTTGTTGCAGGGTAATCCCCACAGCTATCTCGAGTATGCATTTGACTTTGCCGCTGCTGGGCTGTATGAAGAAGCAATAAATCTGTTGGAGTGGTCTGCAGAAACAGCTGCCGGGACTTATCCAATGACAGGGTATGCGTTGGGTTACTTTCTCTTTCAGGCAGGTAAAGAAGAGGAAGCAAAAGAACAATATCATAAAGCATCTGAACAATCACCCGATCGCTGTTTTCCCAACCGGTTGGAGGAGGTAATCGTCTTGCAGCATGTCATCGAAGTAAGTCCAAAAGATTATAAAGCCCTCTATTATCTGGGTAACTTCTGGTATGCAAAGCGGCAGTACAAGGAAGCCATTGCATGTTGGGAGAAATCGATTGAAATCCACGATCTGTTTCCTACCGTGTTGCGAAATTTGGCATTGGCATACTATAACAAAGCCGATAAAAAAGAGGAGGCACTGCAACTGCTGGAGAAAGCATTTTCATTGGACGAGACCGACTCGAGGGTCTTTATGGAGTTGGACCAGCTATATAAGAAGCTGAGTTATGCACCCTCTGAGCGCCTTCACAAATTAGAAAATCATATGGATCTGGTGGAGCAGCGCGACGATCTGTTTATCGAGCGTATTGCCCTGTACAATCAGTTGGGTAGGTATGAAACGGTAAAAACACTCTGCGATGCCCGCAATTTTCATCCCTGGGAGGGTGGAGAAGGCAAGATCACCTTCCAGTACACCTACTGCAGGATACAACTTGCAAAGCAGGCAATCGGGGAAAATGATTACAGGAGGGCACTGGAATTATTGAATGAGACCGATGTGTATCCGCACAATCTGGGTGAAGGCAAACTAAGTACGGTGAACGAGAACGATGTCGCATATTACAAAGGGATTTGCTACAGAGGATTACATGATGAAGAGAATGCAATTGTCTGGTTTAAAAAGGCCACCCAAGGACCGAACGAACCGAAGCAGGCATTCTATTACAACGACGAGAGTCCCGACAAGATCTACTTTCAAGGATTGGCCTGGCGGGCGCTCGGTAACGAAGAAAAAGCAGAAGAACGTTTTAAAAAACTGATTGCACATGGAGAAAAACACATGAATGACGACTGCAAGATTGAATATTTTGCAGTCTCCCTTCCCGATCTGGCCATCTGGGAAGAGGATCTGAACAAACGCAACCGCATACATTGCCATCACGTGATGGCCTTGGGATGGTTGGGATTGGGTGAAAATGAAAAAGCAGCGCACGCAATGGAGAAAGTTTTAGCGCTGGATGTAGATTATCAGGGAATAATAAATATATTTAAAATCAATGAGTTAAACTAATTATATATCAAGATGAAGAAAATAATTTGGCTGATAATTTGTTTTCTGTTATTGATTTTATCCTGTCAAAAACACCAAACTGAACAAATCGATCTTTCGGGTGAGTGGCAGTTTCAGATGGATCCCGAAGATCGTGGTGTAAATGAAAGATGGTTTGATAAGGATCTTCCTGAAACGATACAATTGCCCGGTTCCATGGCGGAAAACGGTAAGGGAAACGATATAACGCTTCAAACCAAATGGACGGGAGGAATAAAGAATCCCGAGTGGTTTAATGACCCGAGCTATGCTCCTTATGCTGACTCGACAAATGTTCGATTTCCCTACTGGTTGCAACCGGAAAAAGAGTATGTCGGTGCGGCATGGTACCGGAAAGAAATATCAATACCGGTCGATTGGAAAGATAAGACTATTTTGTTGACGCTGGAACGCCCTCACTGGGAATCCACCGTGTGGGTGAATGGGATGCGGGTAGGTATGCAAAACAGTCTGGCCGTACCACATCGGTTTGATATCTCCTCTTTCTTGAAAACAGGTAATAACACCCTTACCGTCTGCGTGGATAACCGGACAAAAGCGATTGACGTAGGAGAAAATTCACACAGTATTTCTGATCATACCCAATCGAATTGGAATGGTATAGTTGGAGAAATATCGCTGAAAGCAGCCGGAAAGATTTTGTTTGATCACGTAGAGGTTTTTCCGAATGTTGCGGATAAAACTGTGAAAATAAAGGCCAAAGTGCATAACCTTCTTTCCGACACAAAGCATATAAAGTTGTCGACGAATGCCCGTCTTAAAAAGAATAATGAGAAAATAAAAGGACAAACGTGGAATTTCGAGATTTCTCCGGGAGAAAATGATATGGAGATGATTTATAACCTGGGAGAGAATGCCCTGTTCTGGGATGAATTCAATCCCAATGTGTACGAATTGTTGCTAACCCTGAACGCAGATAAGGAAACTGATTCGCATGTTGTTGATTTTGGATTACGTGAATTTAAGAGAGAAGATTCCCGTTTTGTCATAAATGGCCGGCCTCTTTTTCTGCGCGGTACATTGGAATGTGCCATTTTCCCAAAAACGGGTTATCCTCCTATCGATATTGAATATTGGGAAAAAATATACCGTACTATACAAGCACATGGTTTGAATCACATCCGATTTCACTCATGGTGTCCACCGGAAGTTGCTTTTGAAGCCGCAGACGAAATGGGTGTATACCTTCAGGTGGAATGTTCTTCCTGGGCCAATCAGAGTACGCAATTGGGAAGTGGGTTGCCTGTTGATCAATATATTTGGGACGAAAGTGAACGAATTATCAAAAACTATGGCAACCATCCCTCTTTTGTGATGATGGCTTATGGAAATGAGCCGGGTGGTCCCAAACACAGGGAGTTTCTTACGGACTTTGTCAGTTATTGGAAAGAAAAAGACAATCGTCGTGTGTATACCAGTGCTGCTGGTTGGCCGGTATTGTCGGTGAATGATTATCATAATATTCCCGAACCGCGCATACAGCGATGGGCCGAGGAACTCAGGAGTATCATTAATTCAGAAGCTCCACGAACCGATTACGATTGGTCCCAGAAAATCCCGAAAGACGGAATTCCTGTAGTGAGTCACGAAATTGGTCAATGGTGCGTATATCCCAATTTCAAGGAGATGGGTAAATATACAGGAGTTCTGAAACCGAAGAATTTTGAGATTTTTCGGGCTAGTTTGCAGGCTCACGGGATGGAGCATTTGGCCGATAGCTTCTTACTGGCATCTGGTAAACTGCAAGCGTTGTGTTACAAGGCTGATATCGAAGCCGCACTTCGTACTCCCGGTTTTGCCGGCTTTCAGTTGCTCGATCTGCACGATTTTCCCGGACAGGGGACTGCTTTGGTGGGGGTCCTGGATCCTTTTTGGGAAGAGAAGGGGTATGTCTCTCCGGAAGAATACAGTCGATTTTGCAATGCCACTGTTCCTTTGGTCCGGCTTGGGAAACGGATATTTATAGAAGGTGAAACAATGACAGCGAATATCGAGGTAGCACATTTCGGAGAAAAACCTTTGCAGTCAATCAGTCCGAAGTGGCAACTTACAGAGAATGGCGAAATTATTTCAGAAGGGATGCTAGCTCTGCAAGATATTCCTATCGGAAATGCCATTCAATTGGGGGAGGTGACGCATCGTTTTGAAAAGAAAGGTAAACCCCGGAAATTGAATTTCAAAATAAGCATAGCTAAGTTTGAGAATTCATGGGACATGTGGGTTTATCCCACAAATCAGAAGGTTGAATTCGCAGATATTAAAGTCGTTGAAAATATAAATCGGTCTACACTGGATTACCTGCTGAATGGAGGGAAGGTATTACTCAGCCTTGGTAAAGGAAAGGTATCTCCGGAAATGGGTGGAAATGTGGGAGTCGGCTTTTCGAGCATATTCTGGAATACGGCCTGGACCGGAAACCAGAAACCTCATATCCTTGGAATTCTGTGCGACCCTGCACATCCCGCTCTTGAAAATTTTCCTACAGAATATCATTCCAACTGGCAATGGTGGGATGCAATGAGCCATGGAGACGCAATCCTATTGGATTCTTTGGCTGCTGATTTAAAGCCAATTGTTCGCATTATCGATGATTGGGTTACCAACAGAAACCTGGGGCTGATATTTGAGGCGCAAGTAGGAAAAGGCAGGATTGTGGTGAGCGGAACTGATCTGGTCAATAATTTAACATCACGGCCAGAAGCGATCCAGCTGAGAACAAGTTTACTTCAATACATGAAAAGTGAAACTTTTAAACCGGGTACAGATATTGAACCCGATATTCTGGCAAAAGTAGTCAGATGATATCGCCCGGATTGCAGTTTGAGATGGAATTTACTTCAATACCAATATTTTAATAGATATAATTCACCATGCAGATTATGAATAATTACCGTCAAAGAGAATTTAAAGATCATCGACATCGGAGAAGAATGACTACCGAAACAATAATAAAATACATAGGAAATATAAAACGCGGAAATAGTTAATCAATAAAAATTCAATTTATGAACAAACAAGGTTTTTTGTTTTTATGGACATTGCTATTATGCTTAGCAACTTTTTACCCATCAAATGTTCTGGCGCAGCAAATCCAAGTGACAGGTAAAGTTAGAGACGCAAAGACTAACGAGCCTCTGATTGGGGTTTCTATTGTAGTAAGGGGAACCGGAACCGGATATATAACTGATGTAAACGGCGAGTATAAAATGAATATTTCTTCAGATGATATTTTGGAGTTTTCATATATTGGTTATCATAAAGAGGAAATACCTGTAAATGGGAAAGGTGTAATCAATGTCAGCATGTCGGAAGACTTAAAAATGCTTGAAGAAGTGGTAATAGTAGGTTTTGGTGCCCAAAAAAAGGTTAATCTGACGGGAGCTGTAGGAACACTTGGGGCAGAAGCATTGGAGAATCGTCCTGTTCAAAGTGCTACACAGGCTTTACAAGGATTGATTGGAGGTTTGAACATTACCCAAACGAATGGTTCATTGGAAGATAAATCCAAAGTAAATATTCGTGGTATTGGAACTATTGATAGTGGCTCAACCTCCAGTCCCTTGGTTCTAATTGATGGAATGGAAGGTGATTTAAACGCTGTAAACCCACAAGATATTGAGAATATTTCCGTATTGAAGGATGCTTCTTCTTCTTCTATTTATGGATCAAGAGCTGCATTCGGAGTTATTCTTATCACAACCAAGAAAGGAAGCAGCGGAAAGATCAAATTGAACTACAACAATAATTTCCGTTGGACTACCCCGGTTATTATGCCTAAAATGATGGACTCCTATACATTTGCCCTTTATTTCAATGATGCAGGAATCAATGGAGGAAGTACGCCATACTACAGCGAAGAAAGGTTACAGCGGATATTGGATTATCAATCCGGAAAACTGAAAACTTCCATTATGCCAAATCCAACTAATCCGCAATATTGGGCTGAACCTTATGGTAATGGAAACGACAATGTAGACTGGTATGACGCCCTTTACAAGGATTATGCATTTTCACATGAACATAACATTAGTCTCACGGGAGGAACCGAGGTCTTGAGTTTTTATCTATCCGGTAACTTCCTGAATCAGGAAGGATTGATGGAACTCAACAAAGATACATACGAGCGCTATTCGGCGACTGCTAAGATCTATGCCAAATTGAATGAATGGACATCAATAAACTACACCAATCGTTTTTACAGGGAGGATTTCCGGCGACCATCTGCTTTATCGAATACCCTATACACTGACTTAGGACGACAAGGGTGGCCTACACTTCCTCTCTATGATCCGAACGGATATTTGTTTACCGCACCTTCACCCGCCCTAGGGTTAAGTGATGGTGGTGAGGACAATCATCAGTACGACTGGATGAATCAACAGTTACAAATAATCCTTGAACCTATTAAGGATTGGAAAATATTCGGAGATTTAAACTATCGCACACGTAACAATTTTCGCCATTGGGATACCCAGCGCCTTTATAACCATGATGTAAATGGCAATCCCTATGTTTATTCACAAGGATCGGGAGTTTATGAATATGGTTATCGCGAGAATTACTTCAATCCGAATGTGTATTCAGAATACTTGCACACATACAGTGATAAACACACCGTCAAGGTAATGGCTGGTTTTCAGTCGGAATTGAACAAATACCGAGATCTTTCGGCGAAACGCGATGGAATCATTGTCCCTTCTATTCCTACCTTGAATACAACTTCAGGAACAGCATTCAATGGAAACCCCATCACACCGTCTGTAACTGGACAATACCAGAACTGGGCAACAGTAGGTTTCTTTGGACGAATTAATTATAATTATCTCGAGCGTTATTTGATGGAATTCAACTTAAGATATGATGGAACCTCGCGTTTCCGCAGAGAGAAGCGCTGGAACTGGTTCCCGTCCGTATCAGTGGGATGGAATGTAGCACGGGAAGCTTTCTGGCAGCCTTTTGAGCATATCGTTGGCACATTCAAATTAAGAACATCATATGGGCAGCTGGGCAATCAAAATACCGGTAACTGGTATCCTACTTATCTCACTATGCCTATTGGTACTGCCAATGGTGACTGGCTGATAGGTGGATTACGCCCCAATACTGCAAATGCTCCGGGATTGGTTAGTTCATCACTCACTTGGGAAACGGTAAAGAGCTACAACTTTGGACTCGATGTGGCTATGTTCGATAACCGACTGAATGCATCGATCGATGTGTTTAACCGACAGACCCAGAATATGGTAGGACCTGCACCCGAACTCCCTCTCATTCTTGGAACGGCAGTGCCTAAAGTGAATAATACTGATTTGGAAACAAAAGGGTTCGAGGTGGATATCGACTGGCAGGATCGCCTGAGCAACGGGCTAGGGTATAACATCCGTTTCCTGTTGTCGGACTATCAGACAGAAGTAACCAGATACCCTAACCCGACCAATTCCCTTACTACTTATCGGGAAGGACAAAAATTAGGTGAAATATGGGGGTATACTACTATTGGTATTGCTAAAACAGACGAAGAAATGAGAGTCCACTTGGCAACTTTACCCGATGGTGGACAAAATGCTTTTGGCACTATATGGACCGCGGGGGATATTATGTATAAAGATTTGAATAGTGACGGAAAAATTGATTCGGGAGCTAATACAACCGATGATTCGGGTGACATGTCAATAATAGGCAATAATACTCCCCGGTTTGCATTTGGATTGGATCTCGGGGTGGATTGGAAAGGGTTCGATATACGCGCATTTTTCCAGGGTATAATGAAGCGTGATTTCTGGCAAGGAAGCTATTTCTTCTGGGGAGCAAGTGGTAGCGGAATTTGGTGGTCTACTGGTATGCAGGAACATATTGATTATTTCCGAGCTGATTCTAATCACCCATTGGGACAAAATATTGATTCTTATTATCCACGTCCGCTATTTAGAGGACAGAATCAGCAAACGCAAACTAGGTATTTACAAAATGCAGCATATATTCGCCTAAAAAACCTGCAGCTGGGGTATACCTTGCCGCAAGAACTTACCCGAAATTTCAATTTTGAAAAATTCCGTGTATTCATATCCGGTGAAAATTTATGGATAGGTACTAAAATGGCCAAAATGTTCGATCCCGAAACAGTAGAAGGTGGGTATGGTGGAAATGTTTATCCCATGTCAAAAGTTATGTCCGTAGGATTAAATATTAACTTCTAAAAACAATCAAATATGTGTATCAGAAAGAGAATATTACAGTTAATACTGTGTATCGCGGTCATTTTAATGGTGGTTTCTTGTAATGACTATCTGGATAGACCGCCTTTATCGAATATTACTCCTGAAGAATATCTTTGGGACGAATCTCAGTTGGCATCGTACGCTATCTCACGTTATACATCTGTTTTTCCAACACATGAACGTAATAAATGGGGAACTTTTGAGATAGACGGTAATACCGATAATCAAGCAGCGGTAAGTATGGACAATAAATATGCACCGGGTATGTGGAGAGTAGGTAATACTGGTGGAGATTGGGATTTCAGTTTTATTTATCAATGCAATTATTTTCTGGAGACAGTCCTATCTAGAATAAGTAACGAGCAGATGTCAGAAACTGATAATATCCGTCACTACATCGGGGAAATGTATTTTTTGAGGGCTTACGAGTATTTTCGAAAGTTACAGACATTGGGTGATTTTCCCATTGTAACTATGGTTTTGCCTGATGAAATGGAAGCGCTTACTGAAGCTAGTAAACGTATGCCTCGCAATGAAGTTGCTCGTTTTATCTTATCTGACCTAGAAAAAGCAGCCGAGTATTTGAAAGAAACTTCACCAGATGGCAAAAAGAACCGAATCTCTCGTCTATGTACTTACCTGATGATTTCACGTGTAGCCTTATTCGAGGCTACTTGGTTGAAATATTTTAAAGGAACAGCATTTGTGCCTAATGGAAATGGATGGCCTGGCAAAACTAAAGATTATAATGCCTCGTATCAATATCCTTCTGGAAGTATAGATAATGAGATTAATTTTTTCTTCGAAAAGTCTATGGTCGCAGCCAAAGTAGTTGCCGATGCTGTAAAATTGGTTGAAAATACGGGAATAATTGAATCTCCCGGGAATGAAAACCCGTATTATAACATGTTTGCTGCAGTCGATTTGTCAGGATTCACAGAAATTCTTCTTTGGAGAAAATATGATAAAGGATTGGGCATAACACATAATGTGTCGGTTTTCGGTCAGCATAATAACAATGGCTCTGGAACTACAAGAGGTATGACTGAAAGCTTTCTTATGGCTAACGGATTGCCTATTTATGCGGAAGGTTCAGGATACCAGGGGGATGATTTTATAGCAGATGTAAGAAAGGATCGAGACGGCCGTTTACATCTATTCCTGAAAGAGCCAGGACAAATCAACGTGCTGTTAAATCCAGATATGGGAAGCCATACAACTCCCGTTGAACCAGTACCCGGTATATATTTTGCATCAACAACACGGTACAATACCGGATATACTCTGCGAAAAGGAGCATCGTACGATGGCGCACAATGTGATAATAATGGAGGATATAGTGGTAGTATTATTTTTCGTGCCACCGAAGCGTATCTCAACTATATTGAAGCTTGTTATGAGAAAAACGGAACGCTAGATGCGGATGCTACAGCTTATTGGAGAGCTATACGTATGCGAGGAGGAGTTGATCCCGATTTCAATAAAACCATCGCAGCTACAGAAATGTCTAAAGAAACTTTGGACTGGGGAGCTTACTCGGCGGGAGTTTTAATTGCCCCCACTTTGTATAATATCCGCCGTGAGCGTCGTAATGAGTTAATGGCAGAAGGCTTACGTTACATGGATATAAAGCGTTGGAGAGCCTTGGACCAACTTATCACTACCCCATATCATATAGAAGGGTTTAAATTATGGGGACCTATGAAAGAGTGGTATGATGATAATGTTCTCGTGTATGGGGCGGATAATCCTAACTCCGTGGTTTCTGATCCGGCACTTAGCCAGTATCTCCGACCATATGAGCTTTCGAATAAATCAATCTCGTTTGAAGGCTGTAAATGGACTATGGCTCATTATTTGAGTCCGATTGCTACGCAGCATTTCGAGATAACTTCTATAGGAAGTGAAGATTATTCGACATCTCCCATCTATCAAAATCCAGGTTGGAAAATCGAACCGGGAAGTGCCCCGGATGGATTTTGAATAATGATGGATGATTATTACTTTTCATGTACATCTGGATGTTAAAAATTCATACATCTAGATGTACATGAAATGAATGCTCGAAATCTGAAATATCTCCGATTAAGACAACTGAAGAGAGTTGGATTGAAAAAATATTATTCGTGTAATAGGACAAAATGTTGAGATGAAGAATATTTTATTATTGATAGTCTTTTTAACGTGGATGTTTTCCTGTTCAGAACAAAGAAATAGGATTGATCTATCGGGAGAGTGGAGAGTGAAAATCGACTCGGTTTATCATACAGTTGTTCTTCCGGGATCTCTTGCTGAAAACAGGGTAGGTGTTCAACCCACGGATTCATTGACGAACAGGCTGACCGAAACATATCATTACGAGGGAGCTGCCCTATATGAAAAAGAGGTGATGATCCCTTCATCATGGGTAAATCGTCCGGTAGAATTGTATATAGAGCGCTCGAAAGTGTCGGAATTATACATGAACGGAAAACCGGTCGGTCGCCGGAACAGTGTTTCCACTCCCCATGTCTACAGGATCGACTCGATGTTCGAAGCGGGTAAAAACCAGATAGCCATAAAAGTGGACAATACCAAAAACCTGCTCCCATTAGGAGGTTCACATGCATATTCAGAACACACCCAAACCAACTGGAACGGTATCCTTGGTGATTTTTATTTGCGGATGCTGCCGAACATATCCATCAGGCAAATAAGAATTGACAGTTCAGTTGACGGGCATAGCACGATCCGGGTTTCCCTCTTCAATCATACCCAAACCCTTTTCGAAAACGAAGAGATCAGGATTACCATTAAAAATAAGGAGGGAAAAATTGTTTCACATGAAAACAGAATGGTAAACGTGATTCCGGGTGATTCAGAACACGCGATAGAAACTTATCTTTCTAATCCCGACTTATGGGATGAATATTCGCCGGCGCTTTACACGTTTCAAGTTGATGTGGGAGGGGACGACACAAAGATTATTCATAGTGGAATCAGGGATTTTAGCACGCGGGGGACACAATTCGTGAACAATGGTCGGACTGTTTTCCTGCGTGGTAAAAATGAGTGCGGGATTTTCCCGATTACCGGGTACGCGAGCATGGAAGTTGATGACTGGAAAAGGTATTTCTCAATTGTCCGCTCTTATGGTCTTAATCATGTGCGGTTTCATTCGTGGACACCCCCTGAAGCCGCTTTTGTAGCCGCAGACGAGATAGGTGTATTCCTGCAACCGGAGTTGCCTTTGTGGGGGACCTACCATGAGTCAGACACAACCCTCATCTCCTACATGATGCAGGAAGGGTACCGGATAATGGAGGAGTACGGTAATCATCCCTCGTTTGTTATGCTTAGCCTCGGAAACGAGCTGGAGGGCGATACCGTGGTAATGGCGCGTGTCGTGAGAGGGTTAAAAGAGGTGGATAATCGCCCTCTTTATGCATTGGGGACAAACAATCATTACTGGAACCCGCAGACACACCCGGAGGAAGATTTCTTTGTGGCCATGCGGCAGGGAGAAGTAGCCCCCAATAACAGTACCGATTTGCGGGGCTCGTTCTCTTTTGCCGATTCTGATCAGGGCGGTATAATCAATAGTCTTCCGCCCGACACCTATCGTAATTTTTCATCGGCCAATCAAAATTTGGGCAAGCCTGCCATAGGCCATGAGACGGGACAGTACCAGGTATATCCTGACTTTAAGGAAATTGACAAATACTGCGGTGTATTGCGCCCCCTCAACCTGATGATTTTTAAAAAAAGGTTGAAACAGTCAGGAATGGGTGAGCAAGCTGAAGCATTTCTGAAAGCCTCGGGTGCCTTGGCAGCTTTGTGTTACAGAGAGGAGATCGAGATGGCGTTACGTACGCCCGATTTTGGTGGATTTCAATTACTCGACTTACAAGATTATCCCGGGCAAGGGACCGCCTTGGTGGGTATCCTCGATGCTTTCATGGAATCAAAAGGAGTTGTTTCACGGGAGAAATGGACTGAATTCTGCAGGGATATCGTACCGCTGGCACGCTTCCCGAAATATTGCTGGTATAACGATGAGGTGTTTACCGCGAAGATACAGATTGCCCATTACGGGCAAACGGATATTATCGATGAACGAGTCACATGTTCATTGTCCACTGCATCTGGTGAAACGTTTTATAGTAAAGATATCCATTGCCCCATCATCTCACAAGGACGACTCAACTCGGTGGTGACGCTCGATATTCCGTTGAATGAAATAGGTGATCCGGCGAAGATAACGTTTGAAATTGCCATGAAAGAGACGGGTTTGCGGAATTCGTGGGATATCTGGGTATATCCGCGCTACGACAGTAAAACGCCCATTGCCGAATCCAGTTTTGATGGGGTAGTCGTTACGCGTGATAAAGCGCTTTTTGAGAAACTATATAAATCGGGCAGCCCTGTTTTATATATCCCCATGGAGGAGGATGTCCTTGAACGATCGGTTGGCGGTCTGTTTACCACCGATTTTTGGAATTACAACGTGTTTAAAGGGGTTGCCGAAAGCCTCGGGAAGGAGCCCTCACCCGGCACGTTGGGATTATTGATAAATGACCCGGGACATGGGATATTCAACTCTTTTCCAACAGATTATCATGCAAGCTGGCAGTGGTGGCATATCGTGAAAAATTCACGTCCAATTATACTGGACAATATGCCGGCCGAGTATCTTCCCATCGTGCAGGTGATTGATAACTTCGACCGCAACCATAAATTGGGGTTAATCTATCAGCTGCCGGGTAGCAGCGCACTGGTCTGTTCGTCAGATTTGTTCGCATGCAGCGATGAACCGGAAGTGAATGCATTGTTTCATAGTTTGTTGGAATATTTGAAAGAAAAAGAATGAGTATTAAATAACTTGTTTGCAGATGAGATATATTATTTTATGCATATCAATTTTGTTCTCGTTGACCAATTTGGCGCAAACGGGGCAAACAGAGGATTATCTGGAAGATATTCGGCGAAAGTTACAAAAAAAATGGCCGCATAACAAAACGATCAATCTGGTGTTTCATGGTCACAGCGTACCTTCCGGTTATTTCAATACACCCCATGTAAGGACAATGGAGGCATATCCGCAACAGGTATTGGAGGCAGTTAAGTCGATTTATCCATATGCCGTCGTCAATTCAATAACCACGGCGATTGGAGGAGAGAATGCAGAACAAGGAGCAGAGCGATTCAATCGGGATGTACTTTGTCACAAACCGGATGTCTTGTTTGTTGATTACGCATTGAATGACAGAGCGATTGGACTTGATAAATCACGTTTGGCTTGGAAGGAGATGATAAAGACCGCGCAGGAACATGGTATCAAAGTGATCTTGTTAACCCCCACCCCCGATTTAACGGAGGATATACTGGATGATAACTCTCCGCTGGAACAATTTAGCATACAGATACGGGAACTCTCAGAAGAATATGGGACGGGACTGGTGGATAGCTATGATGCCTTTAAACAAAAGAGGAGAAACGGCGAGAAATTAAATGCTTTCATGAGTCAAAGCAACCATCCAAATGCAAGGGGACATGAAGTGGTGAAAGAGCTGATTCTTTCTTATTTTTCTGAAGAAAACCAATTGTTAAAATAGTAAGGAATATGATGTATAAACTCTTAAAAAAGATGATGAATAGATGGAGATGGTCATTCCTTCCGGGAATATTCATGGGCTCGTTCTTAAATTCATCGGCGATGGATAGTTCCAAGCAATCATTGCCTAACGTTGTTTTTGTGATGGCCGACGATATTGGTTATGGGGATTTGGGGTGCTACGGAGCTACCAGAGTTAAAACACCCGCAATAGATGAGTTGGCAAAACATGGCGTCCGTTTTAATCAAGCCTACGCACCTGCAGCTACTAGCAGCCCGTCGCGTTACGCATTTCTGACTGGTGCGTATGCTTGGCGTGAAGGAGTTAGCATATTGCCCGCTAACGCCCACCTCTCTATTGATAAAAATACTTATACACTGCCTAAAATATTTAAAGAGGCGGGTTATACGACCGGGATAGTGGGTAAGTGGCATCTAGGGCTGGGTAGCCAAGAGAGTGAAGTGGATTTTAATGAGCCCATCGAACATGGGCCACTAACCATCGGCTTCGATTATGCTTATTACTTTCCCGCGACCAACGATCGTGTACCCTGTATATACATCGAAAATAACCGAGTCGTGAACCTGAGAGCAGATCAGCCTATCCGAATATCCTATAGCCAGAATATAAGTGAGGACCCTACCGGAGAGGAACATCCTGAACTATTGATAATGGATGAACTGACTGGGTATCACAATGGCACTATCATAAATGGAGTTAGTCGGATAGGATACATGAGAGGAGGGGAGGATGCCCGTTGGGATGATGAAAAAATGTCGGAACATTTGCTTGGAAAAACAATCGACTTTATAGAAAAAAATAGAGACACCCCCTTCTTTTTATACTATGCGCCACATAATGCCCATGAACCCAGGATACCCTCTGAACGGTTTAGGGGGAAATCAGAAGCAGGCATTTATGGTGATGTAATTGAAGAGTTGGATTATTGCATTGATCAATTGGTGAAATCGCTTAAAGAGAAAGGACTATACGAAAATACAATTCTACTGATAACTAGTGATAACGGCCCGATGGTGAAAGAAGGATACGACGACGATGCCCTTGAGAATCTAAACGGGCATGATCCGTATAATCAACTAAGAGGTGCGAAGTATTCGCTCTATGAAGGGGGAACAAGAGTTCCTTTTATTTGTTCTTGGCCAGCCCGCATGAAAAAAGGGTTTACGCAGGAGCAGCCATTTACTTATCTGGATATGCTTGCTACATTTGCACGAATGCTTCATGTTCGTTTATCCCTTAATAACAGAAAAGATAGCCGCGATGCGTCGGAGTTGTTTTTCAATGAGGCCGCTAAACCGTACCGAGAGTACATCCTTACTCAAAACAACAATGGTGCGATTGCTATTCGTTTTGGCGACTGGAAGTATATTCCTGCCCAGGAGAATAAACAAGATGAGCTTTACAATCTTAAGCAGGACCCTTCAGAGCAGCATAATATGAAAAAAGTCCGCCCGAAGATCGTGAGAAAAATTGAAGGAATACTCGATAAGTATCAAATCGAAATAGAGTGAAAATGATAAGAATAATCATCGCCTTTTTACTATTTCTTCCTTTTGCCGTGCCGGCAAAGGAAAGTAATTACTACTTCTTCTCCATGGAAGATGTCGAGAATATTCGTTCCTCGTCTCAAACAGAGTGGGGGCAGGCTATCATAGAAAAACAGAAGGAGATAGTGGATGAACGAAGAAAGCATTCTTTGCGTGTTCCCCTGTTGGAGGGAGGACACCTGCACGATTACTTCTGTCCGATACATAATCAGGTTTTCCGTTTTGATTGGGAAAACCCCCACGCGCATTACTGTGTTTTATGCGACAAATACTGGAAAGATAACAATCGGTTCGATTGGGCCTGGATCAACCATGTACATCTGCACAACAGGGTATACCTTACAGCCTGCATGTACTTGTATCTTGTCACGGAGGAGGTACGGTACGCGGAATATATTCGGGATATGATGCTGGATTACGCATCCAAGTATCCTACCTATATGAATCACGATACCGCGAGGGGAGCAGGCCCGTGGGGTGGCAAGATGTTCGGGCAGAGCCTCGATGAAGCGGTATGGGCGAGTGAAGCCTGTCGAGCATATAGAATAGCACAACCCGTGATGACCAATAAAGAGATCCGCAAAATCGAAACTGGTTATTTGACCCCTTGCGCCGATCTGTTATTGCGGCGCCGTGGCGATGCAAATTGGCAAGTTTGGCACAACAGCGGTTTGATAGCGCTGGGCATTGCCTTGGAGAACGATAGCATCATCAATACAGCGGTCAATGATCCCGAATGCGGCTATCATGTTCAAATGGAACGGCATGTTCGGGATGACGGATGGTGGAGCGAAGGTTCACCGGTTTATCATTATTACCCGCTACAGGCAATGCTGTTATCGGCCGACGCCGTCCGCTGCCGGGGTATTGACTTGTATGACGATAAGCTCTATAAGATGCTTGCTGCTCCTGCTTCGGCGGTATATGCCGACCTGTTTTTTCCATCACACAACGACGGGTGGTATGGAGAGTCACTGGTGGCTCAGGCTCATTTATACGAAATGGCCCAAGTGAGATACCAGGATCCTTTCTTCATGGACGTGCTGCGACAGTGTTATCGTTATACTGAAAGAAACTCGGTAGAGGCTCTCTTGAATCATACCCGTATTCCAGCTGCTTCAAATCTAGCATCTTGGCCTTCGGTTTATTTCAAGGATGCAGGATTCGCGGTATTGCGTTCCGGCGAAAAAACCGCGGTACTAAAATATGGATCGCATGGCGGAGGCCATGGACATCCCGACAAGTTATCAATCTCCTTTCATGACGGGGAGAAGGAGATCGTGACCGACATGGGTACTTCGGCATATGGGGTTCCCGCATTTACCGGTTGGTACAGGAAGACATTGTCTCATAGCACGCTCACTGTCGATGGAAAAGATCAACGCGCAACGGCAGGTGAACTTGTCTCATTTGAAACAACCCGAAAGGGCGGGAAGGTCAAAGCCCAGGTATCAGACGCATACTCCGGGGTGATCATGGAAAGGCAGCTAACCATGCAAAAGAATAAGTTAATAGACCTGTTTACCGCAACCTCCGCAGAAGCACACCTGTATGACTACGTGCTAATTTTAACCGAGGAACCTTTTTTTACACATGAAGGGGAGGCTGTTGTATTGGATGACGCACCGGCTTATGGTTATATCACGAACGCGACGAAAAGAACGATGTCGGGTTTCTTCAGTTGCAAAATGGGTAATGCTACCTTAACTATTAGTCTGCCTGACACGCTGCAGTTTGAAGTAATCACCGGGGAAGCCCCGGGAATACCGCCGGGCAATGAAAGGGTAAACGAGAAATACCCCGAACATCTTTGCTATCCCCTGATTATACGTTTAAAACATAAAGAGTTGAAAATAAGAACCGAGTGGCAATTTTAATTATGAGAAACTGTAAGTTATTTATTGTTTTGGCTGTTATTACCCTGTTGTCAGCTTCCTGTCAGCAAACCGTGTATGAGATAAGCTTAGCTGGCGAATGGGAAGTAATGCTCGATAGCCTTGACCAAGGCATTGATGCCAAATGGTATAACCGGACATTTGCCAATCACATAACGCTCCCCGGAACGTTATGTGATGCTGGATATGGGATACCCTGTACGTTGGAACCGACCATGGAAAAGGAAATATTCCTGAATCTGAAGGCTAAATACGAGTATATTGGGCCGGCATGGTATCGAAAAGAGGTAACAATTCCACCAGACTGGGAAGGAAAAACTATCTTACTTACTTTGGAGCGTGTGATTTGGAATTCGCACGTATGGATTAATGGCAAGAGGGTGAATGGATACAACGAGAGCCTTAGCACCCCGCATTACTTTCAATTGAGCAATCACTTGGTGGCAGGTGAAAAAAACAGTATTGTTATCCGGATAGACAACCGGAAGCAACACGATATATCTGTCAGGAACCTTGCCCATGCCTATACCAACGACACACAAACCATCTGGAACGGGGTGCTGGGACGAATATCCTTAACCGCGAAGGATGAAATCTTCATTGAGGAACTGCGTTTGACTCCGGACGTGGACCATGGGAAGGTAAACGTGGTAGTCAGCACTTCCGCTCCTGTATCTGGGGAAATTGTCCTGGATGTGAAAGACCCCGAGGGAAAATCATTGCCTGATATGAAGGTGCCGATCGAGGGAAATAAGCTGGTTTTTGATTATCCAGTGGATGAACCCATGCTGTGGGATGAATTTAATCCTCACATCTATCACGTTGTCACTACTTTACGGGCCGATGAGCTGACCGATAGCAAGCGGGAGGTCTTTGGCATGAGGAAGCTGACAAACAAGGACGCTCTCTTGCAGATTAACGATAGGAGACTTTTTCTTCGTGGAACCCTGGAATGTGCCATTTTTCCCTTGAAGGGATATCCCCCGACGGATAAGGCCGGATGGGCGAAAGTATTTGGTGCGGCACACGATTACGGGCTAAACCACATCCGCTTTCACTCCTGGTGCCCGCCAAAAGCTGCATTTGAAGTGGCAGACGAGATGGGATTTTATTTGCAGGTGGAGTTGCCGCTTTGGGTGCTGAACGTGGGTGAGGACCAAGCAACTGTTGACTTCCTATATGACGAGGCAGATCGTATCATGAAAGAGTATGGCAATCATCCCTCTTTCTGTTTTTGGAGTCTGGGTAATGAGCTGCAGGGCGATTTCGAAGTGATGGACAAGCTCCTTGTCAGCATCAAGAAAAGAGATGAACGCCATCTCTATATGACCACCACTTTCACGTTTGAAAATGAACACGGGAGCTGGTCGGAACCCAATGATGATTTCTGGGTTACCCAATGGACGAAGAATGGATGGGTGAGGGGGCAAGGAATATTTGACGATCAACCCACCCGCTTTAACAGAGATTACTGCGATGCCATCGAAGGACTTACGGTACCGATCATCACACATGAGATTGGACAGTACAGCGTTTTTCCTAACCTGAAAGAGATCGACAAATACACGGGTAACCTGATGCCATTAAATTTCAAAGCGGTGGCTGATGATCTGGAGAAAAAAGGGATGTCGCATCTGGCCGATGATTACCTGAAGGCGAGCGGAAAATTGGCAGTAATATTATACAAGGAGGAGATTGAGCGAGCGCTTAAAACGCCCGGTCTCAGCGGTTTCCAATTGTTGGATTTACACGACTTCCCGGGCCAAGGCACCGCTTTAGTTGGTGTCATTGATGCTTTCTGGGAGAGCAAAGGATTGATTAACCCGGAAGAATTCCGCCATTTCTGTTCCCCGATTGTCCCATTGGCCAGGTTTGAGAAAGCAATCTACACGAACAATGAGGTCTTTCATGCGCGGTTTGAGGTGGCCAATTTCAGCGACGGGGTACTGGAAGATGTCCAGCCCTTGTGGAGTTTGAGCCGGTCAGACGGCACCGTTGTAGCACAAGGCGAATTGAACAGGCAACATATTTCGTTGGGAAATGGATTGATACTGGGAAATATATCTGTTCCGCTCTCCTCTGTGCATGAAGCTGATCAATTGTTGCTCTCCGTCCGATTAAAAGATATCGCATACCATAATTCATGGAATATATGGGTATACCCGGAAACGATCCCGGAACCGAAGAGCGATGTTGTATACACGAGAGATTTTGAAGAAGCCCGGAAAGCATTGGAACAGGGAAGAAAGGTGCTGTTGAATCCCGCGAGAGAGGAAATAAAAGGGTTGGAAGGGAAATTCGTACAGGTATTCTGGAGCCCGGTGCACTTTCCCAATCAACCGGGAACCATGGGAATTCTGTGTGATCCAGCGCATCCCGCGCTCGCACATTTCCCAACCGAGATGCATAGTAACTGGCAATGGTGGGATATCTGTAAAAATGCAACAACGATGGAACTGGATAGTTTGAAAAATAATTTGCAACCTATCGTCCGTATGGTGGACAATTTCTATAAAAACAGAAACTTGGGACTGTTGTTTGAAGCCAAAGTGGGAGAGGGGAAACTGCTGGTTTGCAGTTCTGATCTGGCTAATAATCTCTACTCACGTCCTGTGGCGAGGCAGTTGTATTATAGTTTGGTGGCGTATATGCAATCAGAGCAGTTCGTACCCACTGAAGAGATTCCGTTCGAGCGAATTGTGGCTTCACTGCGTGATGCATCCCAACAAAAGACAGTTAGAAAGTCAATCTATGACTCCTAACCGGGAGTGCGCCGGGCGCGTACCTTACAAAAATATACCTGCGAAACTTGGGTGTCGAAATAGGTAGATTCAAGATGGATTGATAATTAAAACTGAACAGAAATTATGAAAAAAAATAAATTAGTACCCTTTATCCTCGTATTGTTTTTATTGGATGCATTATCCGTTTTAGGTAAAAACAACGCGGTAGCCTCCGAACTGTCGAAAACTGTTGATGAGGTACTTGAACGTTCCGTAAGCCAGTATACCTTATTGGCTAAAAACCTGAAATCGAACGAGTGGCCCCGTACCTGGGAAAATAACCAGCTTCATACTGTGAGCGAGTATGGCTGGATCAGTGGGTTTTACCCGGGCACGTTGGTTTATCTTTACGAGTTTTCCGGTGATGATTTTTTATGGAGTGAGGTTGAGAGCCGCCTAAGAAATATGGAAGAAGTCCAGTTTTTTACCGAACATCATGACTTGGGTTTTATGATGTATTGTAGTTTTGGAAATGCCTTTCGTTTGACCAGAGATCCATACTACGAAAGCATTTTGGTTCAATCGGCTAAATCTTTGGCTTCCAGGTTCGATCCCCGCGTGGGCTCTATCAAGTCATGGGATCAGGTGAAATCGCTCGATGGAACCCGAATGCTTGAGTTTCCTGTGATCATAGATAACCTGATGAATCTTGAACTTTTGTTTTTTGCTTCCAAAGCTACGGGGGATCCCTATTACAGGCTAATTGCCGAAAAACATGCGAAAACGACGTTGAAAAATCACGTTCGTCCTGATTTCAGCAGTTATCACGTGGTTGATTATGATTCGCTGACCGGAGACGTGAGAAGCAGGGAGACTCAGCAGGGTTTTGCCAATAATTCAACCTGGTCACGTGGGCAGGCCTGGGGCATATATGGGTTTACAATGGTCTACCGGGAAACGAAGGATTCTGCTTTTCTGGAAGCAGCCCGAAAAATGGCCGACTTTTTCCTGGATCACCCCAATCTTCCTGAAGATAAGATCCCGTACTGGGATTTTAATGTCGGTCAGCCTGGGTATTTGCCTACCTGGAAATACGATCCCGCGAGATATCCCCAAGTTCCGAGAGATGTATCGGCTGCTGCTATCGTTGCGTCGGCACTGATTGAACTATCCGGTTTTGTGGATGCGGAAACTGGTAGAAAATACAGGAAAGCCGCGAAAGAGATGTTAACTTCCATGTCTTCTCCTGCTTATCTTGCAGAGGAAGGTTCAAATGGCGGATTTATTCTGAAACATGCATCCGGAGGAGTTCCCGGCAATCACGAGGTGGATGTTCCACTCTCCTATGCCGATTATTACTTTATAGAGGCATTGATGCGTTGGCGAGAAAGGATGTAACGATTATTTTCTAAAAGTTTCCATGATAAATTTGGGAAAAAGAAAAAAATAGGGTAATTTTGCGCTCACATTTTCGGGATGTAGCTCAGTCCGGTTTAGAGTACGCGTCTGGGGGGCGTGGGGTCGGAAGTTCGAATCTTCTCATCCCGACATTGAAAGAGAGACAGTTATCGAATTCTGGTAACTGTCTTTTCTTTTTTCGTGAGTTGGAATAATTGTATTTTGCTTCTTACACTGAAATATTATTCGTTAATTTGCGATATGAATAGAGAGAAAAAATGTTCTAACTGAATCATGAGCTGATGAAATTTTCCGCAAAACAAATAGCCGATTTTCTCCAGGGAGAGCTAATCGGTAATCCGGACGCAACTGTTTCCAATTTCTCAAAGATCGAAGAGGGAAAGCCCGGCACCATTACCTTTCTTGGTAACCCCAAATACACTGCATACATATACCAGACAGAGTCGGACATCGTCCTTGTAAACAATGACTTTGAACCGGAAAAACCCATAAAAGCTACCCTGATTAAGGTGCCGAACGCATATGCTGCGCTGGCTTCACTTATGGAGATGGCCGGAAGCAAGCATTCAAAAAAGAACGGCGTGGAAGCATTGAGTTTTGTTTCTCCCGATGCAACAGTAGGTGAAAATGTATACGTTGGTGCATTTGCATACATCGGGTCCGGAGTGCATATCGGAGACGACTGCAAAATATATCCCCAGGTGTATGTGGGTGAAGACGTGCGGATTGGTAAAAACTGCACGATCTACGCAGGGGTGAAGATTTATTCTGATAGTGTGATCGGCGACAATTGTATCATTCACGCCGGAGCCGTTATCGGTGCCGATGGTTTTGGATTCAGCAAGGAAGAGGAACGTTACCACAAGATTCCCCAAATAGGCAATGTAATCATTGAGGATGATGTGGAGATCGGAGCCAATACCACCGTCGATCGGGCTGTGATGGGTTCTACCATCATCAGGAGAGGTGTTAAACTCGATAATCTCATACAAATTGCGCACAACTGCGAGATCGGGGAAAATACGGTCATGGCTGCACAGGCTGGCATTGCCGGTTCCACCAAGATTGGTGATAGCTGTGTGCTGGGCGGACAGGTCGGAATAGGCGGTCACATCACCATCGGGAAGCAGAGCCAGATTGGTGCCCAGTCGGGTATCATCAGCAACATCAAAGAGGGATCGGAGATCATCGGCACGCCGGCATATCCGGTAAAAAAATTCTTTAGGTCGAGTGTCATCATCCCCAAATTGCCCGATATGTACCGGCAACTCAATGCCCTGGAGAAAGAAATTGAGGAATTAAAAAAAAATATTTCCCCGAACGAATAATCAATTTGAAGCATGCACCCACCTGAGAAACATTTTCTCAAAATGGCTTAATCTTTATGCTTTTGGTTGTATATTTGCACAGATATAGACTAAATGAGAAATGAAATGGTATTTTTCGACAGTCTTATCTATGCGGCATGTATGATTTAAATTGAAAAAATAGTGAAACAGAGAACTTTACAAAACAGCTTCACGTTAAGTGGAACCGGACTGCATACCGGCCTTCACATTGTGGTTACCTTTAACCCGGCCCCGGTAAATCATGGGTACAAAATTAAAAGGGTCGATCTGGAAAACCAGCCTGTAATAGATGCATTGGCCGAGAATGTGGTCAATACGCAGCGGGGTACCGTAGTGGGTAAAGACAATGTGACGGTAAGTACCATTGAGCACGGTCTTTCTGCGTTGTATGCCATGGGTATCGACAATTGCCTTATTGAGGTGAATTCTTCGGAGTTTCCCATACTCGACGGGAGCGCCATCGAGTATGTGAATGCGATTGAAAAGGCAGGGATCCGTGAACAGGAAAAGGACAAGGACTTTTATATTGTCCGCAGTAAAATGGAGATAACCGATCCGGAAACCGGTTCAAAGCTGACTCTTCTCCCGGACGATTCTTTCGGCATCAACTCCTTCATAGAATTCGATTCCAAATACATTCCCAACCAGTCGGCATCCATGGATTCGCTGACTGACTTTGAAAAGGAGATTGCACCGGCACGCACATTTGTATTTGTACGTGAGATACAGCAATTGCGAAAAGCGGGACTCATCAAGGGGGGAAACCTGGACAATGCCATCGTGATCTACGAGAGAAAATTGTCGCAGCCCGAACTCGATGAAATTGCCGATGAGCTGAACGTACCCCGGCACAATGCTGAAGAGCTGGGATACCTGAATCACCGCAAACTGGCCTTTCCCAATGAACCGGCACGACACAAGCTGCTCGACATCATCGGTGATATGGCCCTGATCGGAAAACCGATCAAGGGACGTCTGATTGCTACCCGTCCCGGACACAAGATCAACAACCAGCTGGCACGCCTCATCCGCAGAGATATCAAGCTCAATGAAGTACAGCCACCCATATACGATGTGCTCGCGGAACCGGTGATGGACAACAACCGCATCCGTGAACTGCTGCCGCACCGTTATCCTTTCCTGATGGTCGACAAGATCATTCAGATGACCGACAACTATATTGTCGGGGTGAAAAATATTACCACCAATGAACCCTATTTCATGGGTCACTTTCCACAGGAACCGGTGATGCCGGGCGTCTTACAGGTGGAGGCCATGGCCCAGACAGGCGGCTTGCTCGTACTGGCACGGTTGGATGAACCGGAACGCTATTCAACCTATTTCCTGAAGATTGATAACGTGAAGTTTCGGCACAAAGTGGTGCCGGGTGATACCCTTATTTTCAGGGTGGAGCTTACCAGCGAGATGCGCAGGGGCATAGCCACGATGCGGGGACTGGCATTCATTGGTGATAAAGTTATCTCAGAGGCCGATTTCACGGCACAGATTATCAAGAACAAATAACTTAACCGTTACGAATAAATATGAATAGTGTATCAACGATGGCTTTTGTACATCCTGAAGCCAAACTGGGAGACAACGTGATTGTGGAACCCTTTGCATATGTCGATCGGAACACCGAAATAGGCGATGGAACAAGGATCATGATGCAGGCAACAATACTGAACGGTGCACGCATCGGTAAAAATTGTACCATCTTTCCGCATGCTACCATTGGTGGCATTCCACAGGATCTGAAGTTTCAGGGTGAGGAGACAGAGGCCATCATCGGCGACAACACCACCGTTCGTGAGTGTGCCACAGTAAACCGTGGTACGGCATCGAAAGGATTTACCAGCGTGGGCAGTAACTGCCTGATCATGGCATATAGCCATGTGGCACATGATTGTGTGCTACACGATCATGTGATTCTGGGCAATGCGACACAACTGGCCGGAGAGATTGAGATCGACGATTATGCCATTGTCAGCGGCGGTTCACTTGCGCACCAGTTCTCAAAAATCGGGCCGCATGTGATGATTCAGGGCGGTTCAAAGATCTCGAAAGATATACCTCCCTACGTGATGGTGGGTCGTGAGCCAATTACCTACGTGGGACTCAATATCGTGGGATTGCGTCGCCGGGGATTTTCCAGTGAGCGGATCAACGCCATACAGGAAATCTACCGTTATCTGTACCTCTCCGGATTCAATACTACCCAGGCGGTAGAACGCATAGAGCAGGAGCTCCCCTCCTCGGAAGACCGCTCACTGATCATTGATTTTGTCCGGTCTTCAAGCCGCGGAATCGTCCGGGGAAACATGGAGGGATAGTCTTATGTCCGGCATTGTCTTTCCGGCAGAGTGGTTTCCCCAGAGCGGTGTTCAGGTCACCTGGCCACACGAGGGTACCGACTGGTGCGATATGCTGATGGAGGTGACAGCTTGTTACGTGGCTTTCTCGAAGGAGATACTCAAGCGCGAGAAACTGCTGGTGGCAGCTCCTCCATCGTTCAACGTGAGACAATATTTCAGTGATGAAGAACAGCAGAACCTGATCTGCATGGAGGTGGAGAGCAACGATACCTGGGCGCGCGATCACGGCGCCATCACTGTTTTTGCCGATAACAAACCCACGCTGATTGATTTCGGATTCAACGGCTGGGGATTAAAGTTTGCGGCTAACCACGATAACCGGATAGCCGAAAACTTATTTCGAGCGGGTGTTTTTACATCGGGCACGGATTATCAAAACAGGTTGAACTTTATTCTGGAAGGCGGATCCATTGAATCTGACGGCAAGGGAACCCTGCTCACAACTACATGTCTGCTGGCACCCAACCGCAACCAGCCCATGACGAGGGAACAAATAGACGACTATGTAAAGCGAACGCTGGGTATAAAACGTGTGCTCTGGCTTAACCATGGTTATCTGGCAGGTGATGATACCGACAGCCATATCGATACACTTGCGCGCTTTTGTGATGAGGAGACGATTGCCTATGTGAAATGTGACGACGAAAACGATGAACATTTCACTGAACTGCAGGCCATGGAGGCCGAGCTGAAGTCGTTTGTCGCCTATAACGGGAGACCGTACCGCCTGGTTGCATTGCCGATGGCCGACGCGGTATTTGAAGAAGAGCAGCGGCTGCCGGCTACCTATGCCAACTTTTTGATCATCAACGAGGCTGTGTTACTTCCATACTACGGTACTCCGAAAGATGAGATTGCAAAAAAGCAGTTGGAGAAAGCGTTCCCCGACAGAGAGATCGTGGGAATTGACTGCACGCCGCTAATCAGGCAACACGGATCGCTGCATTGTGTAACGATGCAGTTTCCGGAAGGGATTATTAAATCAGTCTATGATGAAGATAGGAATTATTCAACAAGCCAACAAACCTGATCGGGAAGATAATGTAAAGCGTTTGCAGCAAAAGATCAGACAGCTTGCCGCCGGCGGAGCGGAACTGATTGTGTTGCAGGAGTTGCATAACGGACTCTATTTCTGTCAAACAGAAGATACCGGGGTCTTTGAACAGGCGGAACCCATACCGGGACCGTCAACCGACTCATTCGGACGGCTGGCGAAAGATGCCGGTGTGGTGATCGTTCTTTCATTATTCGAAAAACGTGCTCCCGGTTTGTACCATAACACGGCAGTGGTGATAGAAAAGGATGGAACCGTTGCTGGCAGGTACCGTAAGATGCACATCCCCGATGATCCTGCTTATTACGAGAAATTCTACTTCACGCCGGGCGACCTGGGCTTTCACCCGGTGGAAACCTCCGTGGGAAGGTTGGGCGTGCTGGTCTGCTGGGATCAATGGTATCCCGAAGCGGCGCGACTGATGGCACTTGCCGGTGCCGAAGTGCTGATATATCCCACTGCCATAGGCTGGGAGTCATCGGATAGCGATGAGGAGAAAATGCGTCAACAGGATGCATGGGTCACCCTGCAACGGGCTCACGCCGTGGCAAACGGGATTCCGGTCATATCCGTGAACCGTACCGGCCACGAACTCGACCCGTCGGGACAGACAAACGGGATTCAATTCTGGGGAAGTAGCTTCGTCTGCGGACCGCAGGGCGAATTTTTATACCGGGCGCCTGCCGAAGAGGAGATCATGCAGTTGGTGGAAATTGATCGCAAACGCACCGAAAATGTTCGACGGTGGTGGCCTTTCTTTCGCGATCGCCGCATTGATGCTTACGGAGAGCTTACCAAACGCTGGATCGATTGATTCATTCTGAATATAAAAAAATAGAAGAGAGCCGCTCATTTGAGCGGCACTCCTGGTGAATGAATGACGTCTTGATTAAATTGTGTATACCGTGTTAGCGGCGCGAGGAAGATCTTTCAGATCGGGCGTTTTCGCTGCTTCTACTGGATGAGGTTGCACGACTACTGTTTCTTCCCGAATTGCTGCTTTGAGATCTTACTGTTGTGTTGCGATTACCCGAAGTACTCCGTTGGGGGCTGACTGTGCTTCTGTTGCGTTGAGAAGAACTTTGTGACCTCACCGTTGTGTTTCGATTTTCCGAAGAATTCCGTTGCGGACTTACTGTGGCGTTTCTGCTGCTGCTTGAACGTTCCACTGCACCGGTACTCCTTGCCGTTTCTCTGCTTCTTGTGGTCGGGCTAACCGTAGTTGACCGTTCGTTGGCACTGCTTCTTGCATTGTTGTTCCGGATGTTTCTTTCGCCGGCATTTCTCGTGCTGCTGTTGGTTCTGTTTACCGAGCTGTTTCTATCGGTTGCCGATCTGCCTGTGGTTGCGTTCCTGTTCGTGGTTCTGTCTACACCGCTGTTGATTGCCGATCTGCCTGCGGTTGCGTTCCTATTCGTAGTTCTGTCCACGCCGCTGTTGGTTGCCGATCTGCCTGCGGTCGCACTCCTGTTCGTGGTTCTGTCCCTTGATACGTCAGGACGATACACACTAACTGTGTTGTTGCTGACCCTGGTTGATCTGCCGGATCGGTTGTTCGTACTCTCAAGCCTGCGAACATTGGCTGTCCTGCCGGTGGTACGTTCATAGTCTCTGGCACTTGGTCCACTGTAATAGCGGTTGTCATTGTATACGTATGTATTGTTAATGATCGTGGTTCTGTTATAGATGGCCGGACTGTAGCGGTTGTAATATCTGTTCATGTTACGGTGGTACATATACCTGTTGGGCAGAAATGTCCAGTAAAGCCCTGGAATATTGATGTTGACATTGATATGAATGCCAGGACCCATGGGTGCCCATCCGTAGTAACCGCCGCCACTTCTCCAGCTTACCCAGGCAGGTGCCCATTCATAACCGGGAATCCATGCCCATCCGTAGTAGTCGTCGTGATACCATCTTCCATAATGGAAAGGTGCCCAGCCCCACGAGTAATCAGATACCCAGGTGTTGCCGTAATCGGTCATCACCCAATATCCGTTGGTTGCGTACGGATGAAAATTTCTTCCAGCATTCGGAACCCATACCCTACCATATCTGCCATTGTTGATCCATCTGCCGTGAGGCCTCAGTTCATTATAGAAAACATTGAAAGAAACACCACGATTATTTCCGTAATAATCATCGTAGTAATCGTCATTATAATACTCGTTGTTATAACCGTAATCGTCGTATTCCTGGGAATATAATGTACCCTGCGAAGAGAAGCAGGATGAAAACAGCAGAACAAGTATTGCGAGTGTGAGAGGGTGTCTTAGAGCTTTCATATCCGTCATTTTTAAAGGGTGAAACATCTTTTTGTTATCATTAAGACCTCCCTTTAACAAAATGGTTTAACATAAGTCTCTCATTTTTTAGAATCCAGTCACAAAACGACAAAAAAAACAGCGACAAACGCTTATCTTTACCTCCCAAACCGCTGTCCAGAACAATCTTCTACTCCCCAAGCTGACAGCTGATCGCTGAGCCCTGAAAGCTACTTCCCAAACCGCTGATATTAACAACATCCCACTACCCAAGCTGACAGCTGACTCCTGACAGCTGATCGCTGACTACTTAAACACCTGATCGATTCCCGAGAAACCCATGAACGACATGGCGATGATACCGGCAGTAATCAGTGCGATGGGTATTCCCTCCATGGCTTTGGGTATTTTTGTGAGTGCCATTTGTTCGCGTATGCTGGAGAAGATGATCAGTGCCATGGCATAACCCAGTGCGGTGGCAACAGCGTAGATGACCGATTCAAGGAGGTTGTAATCTTTTTGGATCACCAGGATGGCCACACCCAGGATTACGCAGTTGGTGGTGATGAGTGGCAGGAAGACACCCAGCGCCTGATAGAGGGCGGGTGATATTTTCTTTAATACGATTTCCACCATCTGAACCAGGGAAGCAATAACCAGAATGAATGTGATGGTTTGCAGGTATTCCAGTCCGAACGGTTCCAGGATGCCTTTTTGTAGCAGGAAAGTGACGATGGTGGCGATGGTCAGTACGAAAGTCACTGCCAATCCCATGCCGATTGCCGTATCTACCTTTTTTGATACCCCCAGAAACGGGCAGATACCCAGAAACTGGGAGAAGACAACGTTGTTGACAAATATGGCGACGATGATGATTCCGATGAATTCCATAGTTATTTGTGTTGAAGCTTATTGAAGATTGCAATGAGATAGCCGAGAACAATGAAGGCTCCCGGAGCCAGTACAAACAGCAGCGATCCGTATTGTTCGGGATAGATATTTATGGAAAAGATTCTGCCGGTTCCCATCAACTCGCGGAGGGCTCCCAGCACCGTGAGGGAGAGGGTAAATCCCAATCCCATGCCTGCGCCATCGAAGATGGAGGCAAACACCCCGTTCTTGGAGGCAAATGCTTCGGCACGACCCAGTACAATACAGTTTACCACAATGAGGGGGATAAATATGCCGAGGCTGTCGGCCAGCGCAGGCACATAGGCTTTCATCACCATTTCGATGATGGTCACGAAGGTGGCGATCACCACGATGTAGGCAGGAATACGCACCATGTCGGGGATCACATTTTTGAGCATCGAGATCACCATGTTGGAGCAGATTAATACGAACATGGTGGCCAGCCCCATGCTCATTCCGTTGATGGCCGAACTGGTGGTGGCCAGTGTGGGACACATGCCCAGGAGCAGCACAAAGATTGGATTCTCTTTGATGACGCCGTTGATGAGTACTTTCAGGTTGTTATTCATTGTTCTTTTCCTCCTCTTTTATTCTCCCTGACTTGTCGCTTGAACTCTCCGTAATCTTTTTCTCAGTTGTACCCGAGTGTGCATCTTCCTTACTGCCCGAATAAGCCAGATAAGCTTTGTTTATGGCCTCCAGAAAGGCACGTGAGGTGATGGTCGATGCGGTGATGGCATCCACGTTGCCACCATCCTTCGACACGGTCAGCGTCCCTTGTGAGAGGTCTCTGCCGATGACCGACTGGGAAGGTTTCTCCTGGTTTTTGAACCATTCCGTCATCTTGGAACCCAGCCCCGGCGTCTCTGCATGTTGTAGGACGGCGTAGTTGATGATCCGGTCTTCCATGTCAAAGCCGACCATGATCTGTATCTCTCCGCTGAAGCCGTTATTGGAAGAACTGTTTAGTGCGTATCCTACCACTTTGTCACCCATCTTGGCAGGGTATACAAGCAGTGAATCACCCGTCCCGACAGGCATACTGTATGCCTCAGCCACCGGATCGTTATCAAATGCGGGTACTACCTCACCGATTGCGTTTTGCAGCTTCATTGCCCTGGCCTCGGCGATAGGCTTTGCGGTCATCTTGTTCACTTGCGACAGCAGTACAGCTACCGTAAGGCAGATGATGGCGAGTGACAGGAACATATTTTTTAAAGTCGATTTTAATTTAGGCATGTTTTACTACCTCCCCGAATCGTTTTGGTGATGAGTAATTATTGATGAGCGGCGTGAGCGCATTCATGAGCAGGATGGCAAAGGATACTCCTTCGGGATAAGCGCCCCAGAGGCGGATGGCTACCGTGACAAATCCTATCCCCACGCCATATATCAGCATTCCTTTCCTGGTCATGGGCGACGTTACGTAGTCAGTTGCCATAAATATGGCTCCCAGCATCAATCCCCCCGAAAAAAGATGAATGAGCGGATGATAGAGGGCTATGGGGTCAAATGCATAGAGAACACCGGTGAACAAGGCCACAGTTGCCATGATTGAAAGTGGAATGTGCCAGGTGATGGTTTTCTTCCAGAGCAGGTAGACCAGCCCGATCAGCAGCGCCAGTGCGCTTATCTCTCCCAGTGATCCTGCTTCCGTTCCCAGGAACATCGCCTGGAGTGAGGGTAGTGCCTCAGGGGCAAGTTTCAGGTTGCCCAGTACAGTGGCCGAGCTGATGGCATCAGTTGTCGCTGCGGTTGCCGCTGCCGGCCAGGTAGTCATCTGTGCCGGAAATGAAATCAGCAGAAAAATACGTCCTGCGATAGCCGGGTTGAAGATGTTGTTGCCCAGTCCGCCAAAAGAGAGTTTAACCACACCAATGGCAAACAGGCTGCCTAGTGCCAGGATCCACAGTGGCAGGTCGGAGGGCACGTTAAATGCCAGTAGCACCCCGGTGATAATGGCAGAGCCATCGGCCACGGTGGGCGTTTTCTTTAGTATATACTTTACGATCAGGTATTCAAATCCCACGCAGAACAATACGGCGCTGGCCGTGATGATCAGCGCATCGAGCCGGAAAACGTACAATGCCACCAAAAAAGCTGGAATAAGTGCAATGAGCACATTGTACATATTTTTTTCAATGGTATCTCCGCTATGCACATGCGGTGACGGGGAGACAATCAGTTTCTGTTCCATATCTTCAAATGCTTCTTGCGTTAATTTTTCCTAGACCTGATGATCCCGCTCACCTTTCCTTTTCCCAGTCGGATATAATCGAGCAGGGGCCGGTCGGCTGGACAGGTGTAACTGCAGGAGCCGCATTCGATGCAGTCGGTGATATGCTCTTGCTCGGCCCTGTCCCATACTTCATACTCGGTGAGATTCATCAGCAGGGTAGGGTTCAGCCCCATGGGGCAGACGCTCACGCACTTGGCGCAACGAATGCAGTCCTTCATGGCTTTGCGTTTGGCTTCGAGGGTGGGTATGATCAGGATGCCCGATGTCCCTTTTGTCACGGGTATATCGGTACTTGCCAGTGCTTTTCCCATCATGGGACCACCGCTGACCACCTTGCCGGTCGTTTCGGGCAGTCCCCCGGCCACACCGATGAGGTCGTTCAGCGGTATGCCCACCCGTGACAGGATGTTGCAGGGTTGTTTTACCTCTTTGCCGGTGACGGTGACCACCCGTTCTACCAGCGGTTTATTTTTTTGTACTGCCTCGTAGATTGCAAACACGGTACCCACATTCTGTACCACTGCCCCCACCGAGATGGGCAGGGCGCCGCTACCGACCTGACGGCCTGTGAGGGCATCAATCAGTTGTTTCTCACCACCCTGCGGATACTGTACCTTCAGTGGTTCTACGGTGATTCCGGCATATTCTTTTGCTTTTTGGTTAAAGAGCCTGATGGCGTCCTGTTTGTTGTTTTCGATGCCAATGATGGCTTTCTGCACATTCAGTGCCTTCATCACAATGGTAGTACCCACCAGTATTTCATCGCTCTTCTCCATCATCAGCTGATGATCGGAGGTGAGCCAGGGTTCACATTCCACGCCGTTGATGATGAGTATCTCAGCCTTTGTCCCGGGAGGAGGGGTAAGCTTCACATGCGAGGGGAAGGTGGCGCCACCCATGCCTACGATGCCAGCCGCGGCAATCTTATTGAGAATCTCTCCGGAGGCGAGGTCACAGGTCTTTTTTAGCTCAGGTGAACGGTCGACCGACGCCTCCCACTCATCTCCTTCCACCTTGATAAAGACGGCATCACGCTTGTATCCGCTGGCGTCAAGTGCCTTGTCGATCTTTAGCACGGTGCCCGAGACCGGCGAATGGATGTTTGTTGAAACAAAGCCTACTGATTTTCCGATGAGGGTGCCTACCTTCACCGTGTCACCTTTCTTCACGACAGGCTGGCAGGGTGCACCAATGTGCTGCGACAGCGGGATAATCACCTGGTCGGGGATGGCAATGGGTTGTATTGCTTTTCCGGCCGATATTTTCTTTTCTTTTGGGTGAATACCGCCGATACGAAATGTTTTTAACATATAGTTCTGTTTTTCTTACGCGGTTACGATAGCCTCTTCCTCTTTGGGCGCCGGGGGTGTTTCCTTGCGGGGTGGAAAGTTCAGCTCCAGAATGGAACTGGTGGGACACACCGGCACACACTTGCGGCAGAGGCGACATTTATCGTCGATGATGAATGCCAGATTGTTCTCGATGGTGATGGCCTCAAAGGGACATACCTGCTGGCACTTGCTACATCCGATGCAGGCCACGTCGCATGCTTTTTTTGCCACGCCGCCCTTGTCCTTGTTGACGCAACTCACGTAGATACGGCGTGATTTGGGTCCCTGTTTGCGGAGCTCAATGATATCCTTGGGACATGCCTTCACACAGGCACCGCAAGCGGTACATTTGTCCTCTACCACTTCAGGAAGCAGGGTTACAGGATTGATATGAATCGCATCGAAGGTACAGGAATCCACGCAGTCGCCCAACCCCAGGCAGCCGAAGGAGCAGCCGGTGTCGCCTCCATATAGGGCCGAGGCAATGGTACAATTTGAGGCACCATCGTAAAGGTTCAGACGCGGACGGGAGTCACAGGTACCGCTACAGCGGACGACCGCTATTTTTTTTGCTGCCACGGGCGCAGTTCTACCGAGAAGGGCAGCCACTTTATCCATCGTATCCTGTCCCCCCACCGGGCAGAAGAGACCGTCCATCGACTCAGCCTTCACGCAGGCCGAAGCAAATGAGGCGCATCCGGGAAAACCACATCCTCCACAGTTGGCAGCCGGCAAAGAATCCTGAACCTCCTGTATGCGAGGGTCTTCTTCCACCTTGAATTTCTGTCCCACCATGTACAGGATGGCCGCACTTCCGGCGCCAATGGCGCCCAATGTAGCAACGGCAGTTAATAATACACTCATATTCGATGATTAATTTGTTTTTTTAATACTGAATCTGAACGTGTTCGCCATTTTGTGACGCAATAGATAGAGAAGGAAATAATAGGGCATCAGGATCAGGATAGAGCCCAGGGCAGCTTCTGTTTCGTTGAAGTGCCACAGCGAGGTGCCCAGCACCAGCATCCCGATCAGCAGGATCAGTGGAAAAACAAAAGCCCATAAGACGGCTTTGTAGCCGACAGACTCCCTGCCTGTCACGACCACCAGCTCCTGTTCACGATAGAGGCCGCTGTTGTCGGAGACGTCCACCCGCTTTTCTTTCATATCGGCCGCAGTGCACGCACCTCTGGCATGACAGGCACTGCATGCCGACTGCTGTAAAATACGGATGGTAATGTGGTTTCCGTTGATCTTTTCGATTATTCCCTCGTGTTCAATCATGAAACTATGGTAAATTAAATCTGAATTTACTCTTCTGTTTCTTTCAAACCGCAAAGTTACGGATTATTTTTGTGAATTGGCAATGTTTTTGTGAACTAAACGCATCGTTGTGTGTTGTTCAGAAATTACCTGCTTTTTGCACGAACATTTCCCGTACAAATTTGTTAAAAATGAATCACAGCTATTTGTAGTCAGATTAAACACATATTTTTTATATACCTGAATTGTATGATATTCGATAGTAACATGATCCGTGATGTGTACGCACATCTGCCGGAAAAAATTAAACAGGCCAAAACAGTTTTACAACGTCCGCTTACGCTGACAGAGAAGATTCTCTTTGCCCATCTCTCGCCGGGGACACCGTTGAAGGACTATCAGCGCGCAAACGACTATGTGGACTTTGCCCCCGACCGGGTGGCTATGCAGGATGCTACCGCCCAGATGGCGCTGCTGCAGTTGATGAACTCTGGCCGCACAACCGTGGCGGTTCCCTCCACGGTGCACTGCGACCACCTGATTCAGGCCTATAAAAATGCAGAGACAGACTTGCAGACAGCAAACGTTACCAACCGTGAAGTGTTTGAGTTTTTGCGCGATGTATCCAATAAATATGGAATAGGATTCTGGAAACCGGGTGCAGGCATCATCCACCAGGTGGTGCTGGAAAACTACGCTTTTCCGGGTGGGATGATGATTGGCACCGATTCGCATACTCCCAATGCCGGAGGACTCGGCATGATTGCTATCGGCGTGGGTGGTGCCGATGCCGTGGATGTAATGGCCGGTCTGCCCTGGGAACTCAAGATGCCCAAACTGATCGGCGTGAAGCTCACCGGCAAGCTCTCCGGCTGGAGTGCCCCCAAGGATGTAATCCTGAAGGTGGCCGGCATTCTCACCGTGAAAGGAGGTACCAATGCGGTCATTGAATACTTCGGCGAGGGAGCTGCTTCGCTCTCGGCAACAGGCAAGGGTACTATCTGTAATATGGGAGCCGAGGTGGGAGCTACGACCTCCATCTTTCCTTTCGACCAGAAGTCGGCTGCCTATCTGGAGCAGACCGGCAGAAAAGAGGTGGCCGATGCGGCACGGGCGATCATGGAATATCTGCAGCCCGACCCCGAGGTGGTGGTCAATCCCGAAAAATATTACGATCAGCTGATCGAGATCAATCTCTCCGAACTTGAACCTCATATCAATGGGCCATTTACACCCGATGCAGCTTATACCATCTCCGAGTTTGGCGAGGCGGTGAAGAAAAACAACTACCCCCGCAGGATGGAGGTGGGCCTCATTGGATCATGCACCAACTCCTCCTATGAAGATCTTACCCGCGCCGTTTCCATCGTGAAGCAGGCACGTGATGCGCATGTGCCGGTGAAGGCACAGTTTCTCATCAATCCCGGGTCGGAGCAAATACGTTATACCGCAGAGCGTGACGGCATCCTTCAGATGTTTGAAGAGGCCGGCGCCACCATCATTGCCAATGCCTGCGGCCCCTGCATCGGTCAATGGAAACGCGATGAGGAGGCCACGGAACGTTCCAACTCCATTGTTACCTCCTTCAACCGTAATTTTGCCAAGCGTAACGATGGCAACCCCAACACCCATGCCTTTGTGACATCGCCCGAGCTGGTGGCTGCATTGACCATTGCTGGTGACCTTTGCTTTAACCCGCTGACCGACACGTTGGAGAACGCGGAAGGGAAACAGGTGAAACTGGCCGAACCCACCGGCTATGAGCTGCCACCTCTGGGTTATGACGTGAAGGATGCGGGGTACCTCGCACCGTCACCCGATGGTAAGGAAGTTCAGGTATCCATTGATCCGGCTTCCAACAGGCTGCAAAAGCTGGAGCCGTTCCCCGCATGGGATGGTAAGGATCTCAGCACCCTGCCGCTGCTGATAAAAGTGCAGGGAAAATGTACCACCGATCACATATCGATGGCCGGACCATGGCTTCGTTTCCGCGGACACCTCGACAACATCTCCGACAACATGTTGATTGGTGCTGTGAACGCCTTCAACGAAAAAACCAACGCCGTCCTCAATCCCAACACACTGGAATATGAACCTGTTCCTTCGTTGGCACGAAAGTTTAAAGCTTTGGGAGTTGGCTCGGTCGTGGTGGCCGAAGAGAACTATGGCGAAGGGTCGAGCCGCGAACATGCTGCCATGGAGCCGCGTCACCTGAATGTAAAGGTGATCCTGGTTAAATCATTTGCCCGTATTCACGAGACCAACCTGAAGAAACAGGGCATGCTGGCTCTCACCTTCGTGAACAAGGATGACTACAACAAGGTGCAGGAGCGGGATAAGATCAGTGTGACGGGACTCGCCGGGTTCGCTCCGGGAAAAAATCTCACCGTAGAGTTGTTGCACCCCGATGGTTCAAAGGATACCTTCGAGGCAGCCCACACCTACAATCAACAACAGATAGCCTGGTTCAGAGCGGGTAGTGCGCTGAACGCGATGAAAAAGTAAATCAACCTTAACATAAACAGCCTCATGCAAATAACCAAACAAGGTGACCGGCTTCTTGTCCCGGATCATCCCGTGATTCCTTTTATAGAGGGTGACGGGATTGGCAAAGAGATTACTCCCTTTGTTCAGCAGATCATCGATGCGGCAGTGGAAAAAAAATATGGAGGCAAAAGACAGATTACCTGGCAGGAAGTGCTCGCGGGAGAAAAAGCCTATAACAAGGTGGGGAGCTGGCTTCCTGCTGAGACAGTGGAGACGTTTCGCAATAATCCCATCGGGATTAAGGGTCCGCTCACCACGCCGGTGGGAGAGGGAATCCGCTCTCTGAATGTGGCGTTGCGTCAGGAGCTCGATCTATACGTATGCCTGCGCCCGGTACGCTGGTTCCGGGGCGTAGCCACTCCCCTGCTACACCCCGAGAAGGTGCATGTAACAATCTTTCGGGAGAATACCGAAGATATTTACGCCGGCATTGAGTGGGCGGCTGGCACGCCTGAAGTGAGAAAAGTGCTCGCCTTCCTGAAAGAGGAGATGGGCGTTGCAAAAATTCGTTTCCCCGAGACTACTTCCATCGGGGTAAAACCGGTGTCGGTGGAGGGTACGGAGCGACTGGTGCGCGCTGCCATTCTCTATGCATTGGAGCATAAGCTGCCTTCCGTCACGCTGGTACATAAGGGCAATATCATGAAATTTACCGAGGGTGGTTTCAAAAAGTGGGGATATGCCTTGGCTGAGCGTGAGTTTCCCGATCAGACTTTCACGGAACACCGGTTTAACAGCATAAAAACCGAAAAGGGACTCGATGCGGCAGTGGCAGCCTACAACCAGGCTCTTTCATCGGGCAGGGTCTTTATCAAGGATGTCATTGCCGATGCTTTTCTGCAAAATACCTTGCTAAAACCGGAAGAGTATGCCGTGGTGGCTACGCTCAACCTGAACGGCGACTACATCTCGGATCAGCTGGCTGCCATGGTGGGCGGTATCGGCATAGCCCCCGGTGCCAATATCAACTACCATACCGGGCATGCCATCTTTGAAGCAACCCACGGCACAGCACCTGATATTGTGGGAAAAGAAAAAGCGAATCCCTGCTCCCTGCTCCTCTCCGGTGTCATGATGCTGGATTATATGGGATGGCATGATGCAGGCAAGCTGATCACTGATTCGCTCGAAAAACTCTTTGAAGCGGGTTGGGCCACATCCGACCTGGCACGCTTTATGGAACAAGGAAAACCACTGACCACAGCGCAGTTCTCACAAAAGGTGATTGAAAACTTGTAAGAAAAAGGGTAAAAAGTAAACAAAAGTGGTTGAATGAATGTTAAAACAACAGCCACCCTGAAAACCGGCCCCACAAAACATTTGCAGTATCATAACAAAACAAACAGACAGAAAATATGGATAATGAACAGCTGACAAAAATTTTATCAGATTCAATTGCTTTCACGAGCAACATAGACAAGGAGCTTTTCCCGAAAATGGGCGTAAAGCGCGGCCTCCGTAATGAAGACCATTCAGGCGTACTTGCGGGGTTAACCCGTGTGGGCGACGTAGTGGGCTACGAACGCCAGGAAGACGGGACTTTAAAGCCGATACCCGGAAAACTGTACTACAGGGGCCTGGATGTGGAAGAACTGGTGAAAGGCATTCAATCTGAAAACAGGCTTGGTTTTGAGGAGACTGCTTATCTGCTTCTTTCCGGAAAGCTGCCCACCAAAGAGGAACTCAGTGCAGTGAATAGTCTCCTGGCACAAACCATGCCGCTAAATCATACCGCGACCATGAATATTCTTTCGCTGAAAGGTAAGAATATCATGAACATCCTGGCAAGAAGCGTGCTGGAGTTGTATGCTTACGACGAAAATCCGGATGACATATCACCGGAAAACCTTGTCCGGCAGTCGGTAAACCTTATTGCCAAGTTCCCCACCATCATCGCCTATGCTTATCAGGTGTTGCGTCACGATCAGCAGGGGCGTTCGTTACACATACGTCACCCCTACGAGGATCGTTCCGTGGCAGAGAACTTCCTGTTTATGATGAAGGGACGCGATAAATATACCGAGCTGGATATAAAAATACTCGATCTTGCACTGATCCTCCATGCGGAACACGGAGGAGGAAATAACTCCACCTTCTCGGTACGGGTTACCAGCTCCACGGAGACAGATACTTACTCGGCTATTGCCGCAGGCATTGGCTCCCTCAAAGGACCGCTTCACGGTGGTGCCAACATCAAGGTGCAGGGCATGCTCGAAGATATGAAAAAAAATGTGAACGACTGGAAGAGTGTTGCTCAGATCGACGATTATCTGTTAAAAATTCTCCGTAAAGAGGCATACGACCGTACAGGTCTGATCTATGGCATCGGACACGCCGTTTACACCATCAGCGATCCAAGAGCCGATCTGCTAAAATCAATGGCACGTGATCTGGCCGTCGAGAAGGGAAGGCTCGAAGAGTTTGAGTTCATGGAGCTGATTGAACAGCGCGCAGTGGAAGTGTTCCTCGGCTTCAAAAAAGAAACTGCCAAAGCGAGAACTTGCATCAACGTGGACTTTTATTCGGGCTTCGTGTATGACGCAATCGGGCTTCCCAGTGAAGTGTTTACTCCGTTGTTTGCCATGGCCCGCATCGTTGGCTGGTCGGCACATCGCATTGAGGAACTGAATTTCACCAGCAAGCGTCTTATCCGTCCGGCATATAAGAACGTCCGCGAGAAACAACCCTTTGTTCCCATCAACGAGAGATAAACCATATGCAAAAGATAAAAGTGCAAAATCCGGTCGTGGAACTGGATGGAGATGAAATGACCAGAATTATCTGGTCATTTATCAAAGAACAGCTGATATTGCCGTACCTCGATCTGGATATCAAATATTTCGACCTCGGCATACAGAACAGGGATGCCACCAACGACCAGGTGACCGTTGATGCGGCAGAGGCAATCAAAAAATACAATGTCGGGATCAAATGTGCCACCATCACGCCCGATGAAGCGCGTGTGGAGGAGTTTGGCCTGAAGAAGATGTGGAAATCACCCAACGGCACCATCCGCAACATTGTGGGGGGCACCGTCTTCCGGGAGCCGATCATCTGCAGCAACATACCCCGCTACGTGCAGGGATGGACAGAGCCCATCATCATCGGCCGTCATGCTTTTGGGGATCAGTACCGTGCTACCGACACGGTGATCAAAGGAAAGGGAAAACTGACAATGACCTTTACCGGTGAAGATGGCGAGACACAGAGCTGGGAGGTTTTCAACTTTCAGGGCGATGGCGTGGCCATGGCCATGTACAACACCGACGAGTCGATCTACGGCTTTGCCCGCTCCTCCTTCCAGATGGCGCTGACAAAGAAGTATCCGCTTTACATGTCCACGAAGAATACAATCCTGAAGGCTTACGACGGGCGTTTCAAGGATATCTTCCAGGAAGTGTATGAAAAGGAATTCAAAGGATTGTTTCAGGATGCCGGCATCACCTATGAACACCGGCTGATCGACGACATGGTGGCCTCGGCCATGAAATGGCATGGTGGCTTTGTGTGGGCCTGCAAGAACTACGATGGCGACGTGCAGTCCGATACGGTAGCTCAGGGCTTCGGTTCGCTGGGCATGATGTCTTCCATCCTGGTTACGCCCGACGGCAAAACAGTGGAGGCTGAAGCGGCACACGGCACCGTCACGCGCCACTACCGTCAGCATGAGCAGGGCAGGGAGACCAGCACCAACCCCATTGCTTCCATCTTTGCATGGACCGGCGGGCTGGCACACCGGGGAAAGCTCGATCACAACACAGCGTTAATTGATTTCTGTCAAAAACTGGAAGAGGTATGCGTGAAAACGGTCGAAGGTGGCGAGATGACGAAAGATCTGGCATTGCTGGTGCATGGCAACGATGCTTCACGTGATACGTGGCTTACTACGCAGGAGTTTCTGCAGGCGCTGAAAAGGAATCTGGAGAAGAGTTTTTAGGAATCAGCTATCAGCTATCAGGAGTCAGCTATCAGCTTTGGTAGTGGGATATTGTTAATATCAGCGGTTGGCAAGGAAATTAGCTGTTAGCAGTTTGAAATAAAAGAAGGGCAGTCCGTTTGGGCTGCCCTTGCCATTTGGAAGGAGGAGTTAATCCTCTTTTTCCTGATCTTCGTAAGCCTTGAGCAACTTATCCTGTACGTCGGCAGGTACCAGTTCGTAGCTGGCAAACTTCATGGTGAAGGAAGCCCTGCCTCCCGTCACGGAACTCAGTGAAGTTGAGTAGCTACCCATCTCCTTCAGGGGCACCTTGGCTTTCAGCTTCTCAAATCCCTTCTCGCTCTCCATGCCCATGATGATGGCGCGACGTCCCTGCAGGTCGCTCATCACATCACCCATGTAATCTCCGGGCACGGAAACAGTGACATCGTAAACCGGCTCCAGAATTTTGGGGCCTGCATTTTTGAAGGCTGTACTGAACGCGTTTCGTCCGGCGAGCATAAAAGAGATTTCGTTGGAGTCCACCGGGTGCATCTTTCCGTCATAGACGATCACGCGCACATCGCGGGCATAGGATCCGGTGAGCGGCCCCTGTTCCATGCGTGCCATGATTCCTTTCATGATGGCCGGAAGAAAACGGGCGTCGATGGAACCGCCCACAATGCTGTTGACAAACACCAGCTTGCCACCCCAATCGAGGTCGATCACCTGTGTGTCGCGGTTCTGAATCTTAAACTCTTGCCCATTGAACCGGTATATTTCCTGAACAGCCATTCCCTCTGTGTATGGCTCCACGATGAGATGTACCTCTCCGAACTGACCGGCACCACCCGATTGCTTCTTATGTCGGTAGTCGGCACGTGCCGACTTGGTGATGGTTTCACGATAGGGTATCTTGGGTTCCAGGTACTCAATCTCAATCTTGTCGTTATTCTCGAGGCGCCACTTGAGCGTTCTGAGGTGAAATTCGCCCTGCCCGGAGACAATGGTCTGCTTCAGCTCCTTCGATACCTCCACGATCCAGGTAGGATCCTCCTCCTTCATGCGGGTAAGCGCCTCGCTCATCTTCTCCGAGTTGGATTCATTCACCGCTTTGATAGCCCTGCGATAGCGGGGTTCGGGATATTTGATGAAGTTGAACAGGTTTTCGGATCCTTTGGCGTTCAGCGTATTGCCGGTACGCACATCCTTGAGTTTCACGGCTGCGCCAATGCTGCCAGCCTGCAGCTCTTCCGTCTTGTTGCGGATCTGCCCGGCTACGGTGTAGATCTGTGCCAGGCGTTCTTTGGAACTGCGATTCATGTTAGCGAGATCGTCACCTTCCTTTACAATACCCGACATCACCTTGAAATAGGAAACTTCCCCAATATGAGGTTCTACGGTCGTCTTGAAGAAAAACAGGCTGGCGGGAGCCGTAGCATCGGGTGCCACTTCTTCACCTTCGCTGTTTACCGGTGCAGCCACGTCGGAGGGTGAGGGGGCTACCATGCTCAGAAAGTTCATGATGCGGTGTACCGCCATATTTTTCTCAGCGGAAGTACAGAAGAGCGGGAAGAGAGAGTGTGCTATCATTCCTTTGTGGATACCATCACGCATCTCCTCCTCGGTGAGTGAACCCTGGTCGAAGTATTTTTCCATCAGTCCTTCATCGTTCTCTGCGGCTGCTTCGAGCAGTGCCTGATAATATTCACCGGCACGCTCCTGCTCGCTTTCGGGAATCTCAAGCACGTCGGGTGCACTGCTTCCCGGCTTCCAATGGTAAAACTTCTGCTTCAGCACATCCACAATTCCGTCGAATGAGGTGCCATTGCCGGTTGGGTATTGTACCGGTACAACCTTGCTCCCGTAAAGCTCTTTCAGGCTAGCCAGTGTATTTTCATAATCTGCTTTTTCATGATCCATGCGGTTGATGAGCAACACAAGTGGTTTCTTCATCTCGTCCACATAACGGAACTGGTTGATGGTGCCCACACCCACGCCGTTGGCTGCATCAATGAGCATGAGTGCCATGTCGGTGACATTGAGTGCCGACACCACGCCTCCCACAAAATCATCCGACCCGGGGCAATCGATAAAGTTCATCAGCTTATCTTTCCACTCGTAGGATAAAACGGTGGAAAAAACAGAATAGGCATACTCCTTTTCCACGGGAAAATAATCGCTCACAGTGTTCTTCCCGTCAATGGTACCACGTCGTTTTATAAGACCACACTCGTAAAGCATGGCTTCAGCGAGGGTGGTCTTACCTGATCCCGCATTGCCGATAAGGGCAATGTTTCTGATTTCGTTTGTTTTATAAACTTTCATGATTAGAAAATATTTAAAAATTAATGTGCCATGTCAATCAGCCTTGCATCGGTAAAGTGCTGGGTATCGATCTGTTGATGCTATCAGAGTAAAACAAGAAAAATGACCTTGCGTCGGTGAAGACCCACAAAGTCATCATGTTTTAATAGCGCTTGCAATTTATAAAAATCGGTTGAGAAAGAAAAATGTTACATTTATGTTATACAACATGTATAGAAGTGGGAAATGTTTGAAAATGTTTAAATGTGAAACATTCCGTCCTTTTCATTTGTTTACTCACAGGGTGAAGTGTTCCATTACCAGAGCCTGACCCACAAATCATACCATGACGACAAAGACAAAAATTACAAATGCAAACAGGTTACAGATGAACAAACAACAACCAGAACGGCACTACAGCCAAACCATCGAAACGGTTTTGCAGCAGTATCAGGCTGACCCTGATTCAGGGCTGTCTGTTGAAGCCGCGGCAGAACGACTTGCGGAGCATGGACCCAACCGGCTCGAATCGACCCGGCAAAAATTGGTCCTCACCATTTTTTTTGAACAATTTAAAAGCAGCATGGTACTGATCCTGCTGGTGGCAGCCATCATCTCGGCTGTGATTGGCGTGATGGAGGATGAGGGACTGGTGGAAACCTTTGTGATCCTGGCCATACTGGTTGTAAATGCAATCATTGGTACCGTGCAGGAACTGAAGGCGCAATCGTCGCTTGAAGCGCTTAATAAGATGAGTTCACCCCATTCGAAGGTGTTGCGCGGAGGGCAAGTGGAGGAGGTGGTTTCCACCGACCTGGTTCCCGGCGATATTGTGGTGCTTGATACGGGTGATATCATCCCGGCCGATCTGCGGTTGATTGAGACAGCAAACCTGAAAATACAGGAGTCCGCCCTCACTGGTGAATCGGTGCCGGTTGAGAAGAACGGGGATATACTCGAAGATACGGAAATACCGTTGGGAGACCGTAGTAACATGGCTTTTTCCACCAGCACGGTCACCTACGGCCGCGGTAAAGGTGTGGTTGTTTCCACCGGCATGCATACCGAGGTGGGTAAAATCGCCCACATGCTGCAAGCTACGGAGGCTACGGAGACACCTATGGGCAAGCGACTTGAGCAGTTGGGCAAGGTGTTGGGATACGTGGCGCTGGGTATCTGTGGCTTTATTTTCCTGGTGGGGTTGTTGTACGGAAACCACTGGCTGGAGGTGCTGATGATGGCGGTGAGCCTGGCCGTGGCAGCCATACCGGAAGGGTTGCAGATCGTGTCGACCATCGTGCTGGCCATTGGTGTGCAGCGCCTGGTAAAGCAGAATGCCATTGTGCGTACCCTGCCCTCGGTGGAGACCCTGGGAAGTACCACGGTAATCTGTTCCGATAAAACCGGAACGCTCACGCAGAACAGGATGACCATAGTAGAAGGATGGAGTGGCGGCAACCGGATTGACTTCCGCAATGCTCCCCCGGCCGAAGAACTTGATAGCGACGAGAATCTGCTGCTGCAGACGGCTCTTCTCTGTACCGATGCCCATTTGAAGATGCTCCCCGACGGTAAACATGAAACGGCCGGTGATCCTACCGAGACGGCCATCGTGGATGTGGCGCTCGGGCTGAAGAAAAATAAACTCACGCTGGAGCAGCAGTTTCCCCGGGTGGGTGAAGTGCCTTTTGATTCCGACAGAAAACGGATGGCCACCATCAACAGGATGGGGGAAGGAGATTTTCGAATTCATGTGAAAGGAGGTCTCGATGAGGTATTGGCCGTTACCTCACACATCCTCATACATGGAAACAGACGGCCCATCACCGATGAGGACCGTGAAACCATCCGCAAAGAGAATCTCCGGATGGCTCAGTCGGCCCTTCGTGTGCTGGCAGTAGCTTACAGAGATATTGATGCCATTCCCGCTGAGGTGACAGCCGCCACAATCGAAAAAGAGCTGATCTTCGTTGGTTTGCTCGGGATGATCGACCCGGCCCGACCTGAGGTGGTGGAGGCGGTGAAAAAATGTCGTACGGCCGGTATCCGGCCGGTGATGATTACCGGTGATCATAAGGTGACGGCTGTGGCCATCGCGTCGGAGATCGGTATTTACAGGGATGGGGATCAGGCTCTCACTGGCTCCGACCTGGAAGTGATGGAGCAGGATCAACTCGACCGCACGGTCCGGGATTTTTCGGTCTATGCCCGGGTGGCTCCCGAACACAAGGTACGCATCGTGCAGGCCTGGCAGTTGCAGGGTGACATTGTGGCCATGACCGGCGACGGCGTGAATGACGCACCGGCACTCAAACAGGCCGATATCGGCGTGTCGATGGGCATCGTCGGAACGGAAGTGGCAAAGGATGCCTCCGATGTGATCCTCACCGATGACAACTTCGCCACCATCGTCGGTGCCGTGGAGGAAGGACGCCGTATTTATGACAATATCCTGAAAGCCATCCAGTTTTTGCTATCGGCCAACGTGGGTGAGGTATTGCTGATTTTTATTGCCTCGATCTTCAATATCGGCAATCCGCTTTCACCCATTTTGATCCTGTGGATCAACCTGGTGACCGACAGTCTGCCGGCGCTGGCGTTGAGCATGGATCCGGCGGAGAAAGATATCATGACCCGAAAGCCGAGGGATCCCCAAAAGGGTTTCTTCACAAAGGGGATGATCTGGCGGATCTTTTACCAGGGAACGACCATCGGGCTGATCTCGCTGGCGGCCTACATCATCGGACGCAACGACGGTCTACGGGCGGGACTTGAAAATCCCGATGCACTCGGTCAGACCATGGCCTTCGCCGTGCTGGGATTATCGCAATTGCTGCATGTGCGCAACCTGCATTCCAATAAACATTCTTCTTTCCGTACCAGCCTCTGGGAAAATAAATCACTTCTTGGAGCCATCTTCCTTTCCACACTGCTGTTGCTGCTGGTTTTGCTTATTCCAGGCGTAATGCGTATCTTTGGGGTGGTGGAAATGGACAGTACGCACTGGCTTTACGTGATTGGATTGTCGTTGCTCCCCATCGCAGTGGTCGAACTGATGAAGTTATTCAGAATCAACCATTCAAAGGATGAGTATTGAGAGATAGGAGAGAACATGAAGAAGCTTTTTCTTTCTTTTGTGAGCCTCTTGTGGATCTGTTTTTTACTGGCAAACGATGATGCAATCATCGAACATTATTCAACGGACGACGGGTTGGCTCATGAGACTGTAAACTGCGTGCTGCAATCGACAGATGGATTTATCTGGATTGGTACGTGGCATGGACTGTGCAGTTTCGACGGAAAGGAGTTTAAAACCTACAACAATCGCAACAAATATCAGGCCGACATACCCCCCCGCAAGATTCAGGATATACTGGAAGACCGCAACGGCAATCTGTGGCTTAAAACCACAGACCACAAAATTTATCTGTTCGACAAAAAAAATGAGCAGTTCCATGCTATTTTTAACTGGTTACCCAAAGATTTTTCACTGAATGCGCAGATCATCAAGATCGTCGAAACAGACGAGGGGAATTTCCTGCTGCTCACCAAAAACAAAGACCTTCTTCTGGCCTCTCCCTCGTCCAATCAGCTGGCAGACATTACCTTGCTTTATAAGTCGGGTAATAAGGAAGGCGATTCCAGGCTAAGGCGGAATATATTTTCGGAAGATGCCGGCTTCCTGAACTGGATCGGCATGGATTATTCGATATTCTCCTGCAGGAAAGGTGAACAACTGAAGGATAAATCGCCGTCTCATGTACGTGAGACGCTGCAAACGCTTTCCGCCGATTCAACCTTTGTCTGTTACCACGGCAGTGGCGACAATCTGTGGATCGCAAACCGCAGTGGCGAAATTTTCAACATTTACACCCGCACCGGAGAGATCACTGCAAACCGTACCCTGCAGGGACAGGGGGAAATAAGGAACATGATCACGGATGGCCTTAGTTTCCTGTATGCAACAGTTGGTAACAAAGGAATATACAGGCTTAATCTGCGAGATAACCGTGCTGATCTGATCCACCCATTTCCTGTGAATGTACTTTCTTCCTTCTTCGATGACGCAGGCTTACTTTGGTTTATCACGGATGATCACCGCGCCATCGCGTATAATCCGGTAAGTGAAACCTCGAGCCTGTTTGTGTTCACCCAAGAGCAGCAGGTGAACGAATCCCTCAGCTGGCAGGATGGGAAGGAGTTGGGAATATTTTTTCTCACCACCTCCGGAAAAGTGTATCAGGTTGATCGGGAAAAGATGGAGATGAAGAAGTTGGACGTGACTCCCCGCACGGATACTTACCAGCCACTCAGATTCTCCGGTCTCCTGTTCGATGGCAAGGGTATTCTGTGGCTTTCATCCTATGAAAATGGTATCTTTCGGTTCAGTTTTCCCGGGGATCGTTTTTATCTGATCAACCCTCTGCTTGGTTTCGATCATCGGGTACAGTCTGAAAAAGAATATGCTGCCGTCAAGGCATTGTACAGAACCAGAAACGGAGATATCTGGGCAGGTAGCAGACAATCGGAAATATTCCACTTCGACCGGAATGGCAGACTGAAAAATAAGTTTACAGCCAAAAACAACTATATCGGGAATGTGTATCACATCATGGAAGACAGGGCGGGAACACTTTGGTTTTCCACCAAAGGACAAGGATTGATCAATGCTGTGCCTGATGAAGGTGTGCCCTCGGGATTTATTTTCCGCAAATATATGCACGACCCGCTCAATTCCTATTCCATCAGCAGCAACGATGTCTATTATACCTTTCAGGATAGCAAAGGACGCATATGGGTAGCCACCTTTGGCGGTGGACTCAATCTGTTGCAGGTGGAGCAGGGGCACCTTCTCTTCCGGCATAAGTATAATTCATTCTCTCTGTATCCCGAATATGGACAGTATACGGAGGTAAGGGCGATTACAGAAGACAAGGAAGGACGCATCTGGGTGGGCACGAGCGACGGATTGATGTCTTTCGACGGAAATTATTCCCTGGCAAAGGATATCCAGTTTGAGACGTACCAGAACAATGTAAACTTTACCAACAACGATGTCTACGATCTGTATAGGGACAGGAACGGGACAATCTGGGTCAGTATCTTCGGGGTTGGTCTCAACCGGCTTGCAGGGTATGACAAACTGACAAACATGCCCCTGTTTGAATCCTTCGGAACGGGCAGCGGCATCAACAGTGAAGTCATTCTCTCCATGATTGAAGATGATCATGGCAGCCTTTGGTTGTCGACTGAAAAGGGAATTTCACGTTTCAATCCTTCCTCCAAAACGTTCCGCAACTTTGATCAATACGACGGACTTCCCGATTATTCGTTGGAGGAAGCCAGTGTGCTTAAGTTGGAAGATGGAACCATCGGCTTCGGCAGCAAAGAGGGTGTCGTGAGTTTCAACCCCGGCAGCATCCCCGATATGCCGGTTAACTATCCTACCTATATTGTTGACATGACTGTCTCCAATAAAAGTTACGATAGCTGGAGCAGCGACAGCATCTCGGTTAAATATATGGAGAAGGTAACGCTGAAACACCATCAATCTATGTTTTCCATTGAGTTCGCGGCACTGAACTATTACACGCAGAGCCACGTCCGGTATGAATATATTCTGGAAGGATATGAGAAAGAGTGGCACGTAGCCGACAAAAGCAGAATAGCCTCTTATACCAACGTGCCTCCGGGCAGCTATCTGTTCCGGGTGAAGACCCTGGACGATACCAACCCTACGTTGGATTCGGGGACAACATTACAGATTAAAATCCTACCACCATGGTGGAAGTCCGTCTGGGCTTATATTATCTATGCCATCCTGGTGCTTGTCCTGCTTTATACCATCCTGCGGTTTGTGGCTTTGATGATTAAAATGAAGAACGATGTCTATATCGAGCACCGGTTGTCGGAACTCAAGATCAAGTTCTTCACGAATGTATCGCATGAACTGCGAACGCCGCTCACGCTGATTAAAGGACCCATTCAGGAGCTGAAAGAAAATGAGACATTTACCGATAAAGGGATGCAGTACATCAACCTGATGGAGAACAACACCAATCATATGCTCGAGCTGGTAAATCAGATATTGGATTTCCGGAAAATTGAAAATAAAAAAATGAGACTGCATGTTTCTCCGATCGATTTGAATGCAGTCGTCAAATCGTTTTATGAAGAGTTCTCGGTTCTGGCGGATGAGAAATCCATCAGCTATGATTATCACTTGCTGGAGGAGGATCTTGTTGTATGGGGAGACAAAGAGAAGCTGGAAACGGTGATCCGCAATATATTGTCCAACGCCTTTAAATTCACGCCTACGGGAGGAAGTGTGTTGTTGACCTGTGGAAAGGATCAGGAGAGAGATCGATGTTTCGTGCGGGTGGAAGACAGCGGGATCGGCATTGCACAAAACAAACTGGTAGAAATATTCGAACGTTTTTCTCAAAACGCACTGTACCAGGGGACAGGCATCGGGCTGGCTCTGGCAAAAGAATTGATGACCTTGCACGAAGGGAACATCACCGTGGAGAGCGCGGAAAATAAAGGCTCGGTATTCACCATTGCATGGCCCCCGGGAGAAGAGCATTTCAAGACATTGAAAGCAGACTTCTACATGAGTGACTTCATTGAAGAAAGGCCTGCAGCCGCAGAGAACGAATCATCGGCGCCGAATGTCGAACCCGTGCCGGATGACGACCGGTCGCAGCTGCCTTCGCTCCTGGTAATTGAAGACAACAGGTCGTTATGCAACATGCTCAAACTGCAACTTGAAGATCGATTCCATGTAAATACGGCTTATGATGGTGTTGAGGGGCTAAAGAAAGTACATCTTTATCATCCCGACATCGTGATCACCGACCAGATGATGCCCAAGGTGAGCGGTTTGGAATTGCTGGAGCAAATCAGGAATGATTTTCAGATCAGCCATATTCCGGTCATTATCCTTACGGCGAAGGATGATGACGATTTTCGGATTCGATCCATCCGACTGGGGGCAAATGCTTATATTACCAAGCCTTTCAGTAAGAAGCACCTGGTTGCCAGGATCGATCAGCTGCTGAATGAACAGAGAATTTTCCGGGAGAAACTGTGGAACAGGGAAAAGATATCGGTGCCGCAGCAGGAGGAATATGGTGATTTCCTGGTGAAGAAGGACATGGAATTTATTGAAAGTGTCAGTCGCATCATTGAAGATAATGTAGATAATAGCGACTTCAATATCGATATCATCGCCACAACCATGAACATCAGCCGGTCGGCCTTCTTCAAAAAGCTGAAAAGCATCACCGGCCTGGCACCTGTAGATTTTGTCAAGGAGATCAGGCTCAGCAAATCTGTGGAATTGATCAGGAGTACCGATCTGTCTGTCTCCGAGATTGCTTTTGCCGTTGGGTTCAAGGACTCGGGATATTTTGGGAAATGTTTCAAAAAGAAATATAAACTCTCCCCGCGTGACTATCTGAACGAATACAGGAGCGTCTCCGTCTGATTACAAAAAGGCTTTCAGTTCGTCCTAACCTAAAGTAAACATCCCATGAGACAGTGTATGACACTTTATCTGAAGCTGCTGGTAATAACCGGGAGCTGGCTCTTTCCGGTTTGCCTCTTTCCACAGGCTGCCTCCCTTATTCTCCGCGAAGGTAAAATTTTTTACCAACAGGATAGCCTGGGTAACAGGGTACTTGATTTTTCCCATTGCGGATATATGCAATCGGAAGAAGATATTCCCGATATCCCCAACGCCATTTTCGTACCCTGCGTGGAAGGTGATGCTACCGGAATGATCCGGCAGGCTATCCGTTACGTGGAGCAACTGCCGGCAAACGAAGCGGGCTTCAGAGGAGCTGTGTTGCTGGACAAGGGCACTTACAGTCTCAGCGGATCGTTGTTTATCACAAAACCGGGTGTCGTGCTGAGAGGGAGTGGACAAAATGAGACCATTCTCAGAAAAACGGGTGTAGCCCGCGAAGCATTCATTCACGTAGAAGGAACGAATGACATGATCGTAACCGATACCATTCCGGTAGTTTCGGATTATGTTCCTGTGAATGCCCGTGTATTGGCTGTAGGTGACGTCTCCCGGTTGCAGGGAGTGGAAAACATCCTGATCTGGAGACCTTCCACAAAAGAATGGATTGAAAAGCTTGGTTGTGATCATTTTGGCGGAGGCATTACATATCTGGGCTGGAAGCCGGGAGAAATGGATATTCATTGGGACAGGAGAATCATGAAGATCAAAGACAATACCATTGAGATAGATGTCCCGTTGACCATGGCCTTAGATGGTAGTGAGGCAGATACCCGGATTCTAGTCTATTCCTGGCCAGGCAGAATTTCGCGGGTGGGCATAGAAAATCTCACCATTGAATCGGATTACGACAGGATTAATCCCAAAGACGAAGATCATTGCTGGACAGGTATCTCTGTGGATCATGCCACCGACTGCTGGGTCAGGCAGATCGGCTTCAGACATCTGGCCGGCAGTGCGGTGATCCTTCAACCCGGCAGTTCCCGCGTGACCGTGGAAGATTGTATTTCCGAAGAACCCATATCTGAGATCGGCGGAATGAGACGCAATACCTTTCTTACGTTGGGGCAGTTGAATCTTTTTCAACGTTGCTACTCTGAAGAGGGTATTCATGATTTTGGTGCGGGTTATCTGGCTGCAGGACCCAATGTCTTCGTACAGTGTGAAACGGAAAATTCACTGGGATACAGCGGAGCTACCGACAGCTGGGCTTGCGGTCTGTTGTTCGATATAGTGAACATCGACGGCAATGATCTTTCCTTTAAAAATATCGGACAGAACAATAACGGAGGAGGTTGGACCACCGGGAACAGTCTTTTCTGGCAGTGTACTGCCGCCGGCATATTCTGTTATTCACCCGATGCAACAAGCAAAAACAGGGCTTATGGTTGCTGGGGACAGTTTTCGGGTGACGGAGAATGGAATGAGTCGAATAATCATGTTGTACCGGTAAGCTTCTTTTATGCACAGTTATCGGATCGTCTGGGGGGTGACTTTTCTGCGAGAGCAGGGCTTCTGCCCCTAAGCCGGAGCGCCACCAGCAGTCCCACCGTGGAAGAGGCTTTGGCGCTGACCGCAGAAGCTTCACAACCCCGACTCACGCTGAAGCAATGGATCAGAGAGCGCACCGGCCGTGTTTTTGCGCATGAACCTGGTTTGTTGTCGGTACTTCAACTCAAGAGAGAGGCCGACGGCGCGATGCCTGCCGCCAATACCGCCATAGCGATTGTAAACGGGAAAATAAGTTTTCACGACCGGCTGTTGACAGGAGGAGCAACCGGCGTGTCGTGGTGGAGCGGGAAGCTGCGGACCACACAGGTCTCCCGCGCTACACCCCACATCACCCGTTTTGTTCCGGGGAGGGAAGGTACGGGGTTGACCGATCGGATCGACTCAGTTGTTGCCAGCATGAAGCGCAGTGGACTCACTGTGCTCGACCATAATTACGGTCTTTGGTACGACAGGCGCAGGGACGATCATCAGCGCGTGAAAAGGAAAGATGGTGACGTCTGGGGCCCTTTCTACGAACAACCATTTGCCCGCAGCGGCACGGGTTATGCCTGGGATGGCTTGTCGAAATACGATCTGACAAAGCCCAACAGATGGTACTGGTCTCGCCTGCAGCAGTTTGCACGCAAAGGATCAGCTGAGGGGCTCCTGCTTTTTCACCAGCATTATTTTCAGCACAACATCATTGAGGCGGGTGCTCACTGGGTTGACGCACCCTGGCGCAGTGCCAACAATGTGAATGATACCGGTTTCCCCGAACCTGTTCCCTTTGCCGGTGATAAACGAATTTTCATGTCGGAGCTGTTCTACGATGTAGACCACGTAAAAAGAAGAGAATTGCACCAGAACTACATCCGCCAATGTCTGAATGCACTGGCAGAAGAGAAAAATGTGGTGCATCTGACGAGTGCGGAGTATACCGGCCCGCTTCATTTTGTGGAATTCTGGCTCGATGTCGTTGCCGAATGGAAGCAGGAAACAGGAAAAGATCCATTGATCGCTTTAAGTGCCACGAAAGACGTCCAGGATGCCATTCTGAAAGATCCTGTCCGTTCGGAGATCGTGGATGTGATTGATATCCGTTACTGGCATTATCAGGACGGTGGAATTCTTTATGCCCCTGAGGGAGGCAAACATATGGCACCCCGTCAGTTTGCGAGGAAGATGAAGATGGGAGCGGTTTCCTTCGAGGATGTATACAAGGCGGTCAGTGAATATCGGCAAAAGCAGCCGGATAAGGCGGTGATCTATTACGCCCCGAAATATCCGGAGATGGCCTGGGCAATATTGATGGCAGGAGGTTCTTTGCCTGGCCTGCCGCCTATCGACGATGACTCTTTTCTAAAAGATGCGCTGCAGATGCACATCCTGGACGATAGCCTGTCGCCGGTCGCTTACCAGGCACTGGAAAAAACTGATATCGGGAAGATCATTTATTTCCGGAGGGACAGCGATCGTTGTCGCATAACTCTTCCTCCCGGAATGTATCAGGTAAAAAAGATTGATACCGCTACCGGTAAAATTACGTTGCTGGACGAGCGGTTTGAAGCGGATCGTCCGTATGATGTCAGATTTCCCCGGGTGAACGATCTCTATTGGTTTAAAAGAAAGTTATAGCCAAATAGGTGTTATAGAACATATTTGTCAGTTTTTCCCACTCTAATACCAAAAATTACCAATCGCCGGGTAAAATATCTTTTATGTTTGTGAACAACAAATAAAAAGTTATTTTATCCATGATTTCTCCAACAAGCAATAACCGGGAAAATGTCACAGAGGAAAAGTTAACCCTCCTTTTTCAGCAATATCAGGCAGGCAGCGTTGAAGCTTTCAATGGCCTGTATGATCACTATGTGCACATGCTTTTTAATTTTGGCTGTAAGCTGACTGATGACAGAGAACTGCTGAAGGATTGCATCCACGATGTTTTTATCAAGATGTACCATAACCGTTCAAATTTAGAGAATGTGCTGAATTTCAGGTCTTATCTTTTTGTATCTCTAAAAAACAGGCTATGTGATGAATTGAGAAAAACAAATTATATCTCGGGTCAGCCTGTGGAAGATTATCATCCTGTTTCAGGGAATGATGTGGAAAACGAGTACATTGAAGCCGAAAAATCGACATTCTGTCACCAGAAAATAACATCATTGATGAACATGTTGTCAACCAGGCAGCGTGAAGCCATCACACTTTATTATCTGGAGGAAAAGAAGTATGAAGATATCTGTGTGTTGATGGGCATCAACTACCAATCTTTACGAAATTTGATACACAGGGGATTAACGAAGTTGAGGGATGTTGCAGTTTCGGTTTGAAAATTGAGTACAAAGAGTATGTCATTGCGTCTTATCCATATAAAAACAACAAAGTGGAAAAAGACGCACTTGAGATCAAAAAGTTGTTACTCAGCAGCAGTTTCCTGGATGCTGTACTGAACAATTCTTTCTCTGTTTCAGAATGGGAAACATATGCCGAAGTCAACTTTCCCGATAAGATGGAAACAGCCCGGGAGGCTCGTGACATTATTCTGTACCTGAATAAGGACAAAAAAGAGTTGTCCGGCGACGAAAGTCAGGCATTGAAGTTGCAAATCCTGCGTTCACTCACCTAAAAATAAACCCTTCTTCTTCGTTTCACTGCGAAAAATATTTCTCCTTACTAGCCCTGCACAGAAAGAACTTAATTATGCTTAAATTGCACATTTTATCTGTTTTCGTGCACAAAACAGAATAATTTTTGTAATTTTGACCTTAAATAATTGCATTCTTGAGTTAATTCCGTCCATTTTAATTCAGTCGGGTTATCGGGTTATCCTTGTGCGATAGTAAATTATAACGAATACATATGGAAAATTTAAATGAGGCATTGGGTCTTTTGGCCATTGGTATGATCATGGTGATTATTGTACTTTGGCTGGTGGTGGGACTTGGTAATCTGGTCATCAATCTCACCAACCGCTTTATATCCGATGAAAAAAAACCGGGAACTTCAAACCGGGACAAAGGAATTCATCACCAAAAGCTGGCTGCTATCGTGGCTGCTGTGGACGTGATTACCCACGGACGCGGGAAGGTAGATTCAGTTCAGAAGAAATAAATCAAAAAAAATAGATACATGGGAAGAGAGATTAAATTCAGTCTTTTATACAGAGACATGTGGCAGTCATCGGGGAAATACGTACCTACGGTGGAACAGCTTACAGAAGTAGCCCCCGCGATCATAGAGATGGGATGCTTTGCACGCGTAGAGACCAACGGCGGCGGGTTTGAACAGATCAACCTGTTGTTTGGCGAAAACCCCAACAGGGCCGTCCGGGAATGGACAAAACCTTTTAATGAGGCGGGTATTCAGACACACATGCTGGAGCGTGGGCTGAACGGCATCAGGATGACACCGGTACCCCCCGATGTGCGGAGGCTGATGTTCGAGGTGAAGAAGAAACAGGGCACCGACATTGCCCGTTCGTTCGATGGACTGAATGATACCCGCAATCTGGCGGACTCCATCCGCTACGCCCGTGATGCCGGGATGATTTCCCAGGCAGCGCTTAGCCTCACCGTATCACCCATTCACACGGTGGAGTACTACACTACACTGGCTGACACGCTCATTGAGATGGGTGCCGACGAGATCTGTGTGAAAGATATGGCGGGCGTGGGCCGCCCGGCAAGCATCGGCAAGATTATCAAAAATATCAAAGTGCGTCATCCGCAGATTCCCGTGCAATATCACGGCCATGCCGGCCCCGGTTTTCAGATGGCTTCCATCCTGGAGGCAGCCTACGCCGGAGCGGACTTTATTGATGTGGGCATGGAGCCTCTCTCATGGGGTACAGGTCATGCCGACGTGCTGGCGGTACAGGCGATGCTGAAGGATGCAGGCTTCAATGTGCCCGACATCAACATGAAAGCCTATATGAAGGTGCGTTCCCTCACGCAAAAATATATGGACGACTTCCTGGGTTACTACATAGATCCCAAAAACAGGGTGATGAACTCGCTGCTGATCGGGCCGGGATTGCCAGGTGGCATGATGGGCAGCCTGATGGCCGACCTGGAGAGCAACCTGTCGTCTCTCAACAAATGGAAGGTGAAAAACGGACAGCCGGAACTTATACAGGACGACCTGCTGATCAAGCTTTTCGAGGAGGTTACCTACGTATGGCCCAAGGTGGGATATCCCCCGCTGGTGACGCCCTACAGTCAGTATGTGAAGAATCTGGCGCTGATGAACGTTTTGCAGCTTGAAAAAGGCAAGGAACGCTGGTCTATGATTGCCGACAACATCTGGGACATGATCCTGGGCAAGTCGGGCAAGCTACCCGGTGAACCTTCACCGAAGCTCGTGGAGCTGGCAAAACAACAGGGACGTGAATTCTACACGGGTAACCCGCGGGATCTTTATCCCAATCAGCTGGATAGCTTCCGCGAGGAGATGAAAAAGAAAAATTGGGAAGTGGGGCAGGATGAGGAGGAACTCTTTGAGCTGGCCATGCATCCCGAACAATACCGTGCATACAAGTCGGGTGATGCCAAGCGTTCTTTCGAAGCCGACCTGGCCAAACGAAAAGCCGAAAAGGCTGATCAGGAAGCTCTGTCAGCTGCCGAAAACACCAACGGCAATGGCAATGGTAATGGCAATGGTTGTCAGCCCAAGAGGCTGGTCGTAACGATCGACAACCAGGAGTATGTGGTCTACATTGCTTACCCCAATGAAACAGACAATGGCACATCGCAGGTTACCCCTGTCGCAGCACCAGCACCGGCTGCTCCAATTTCGCAAAGTCCCGTTGCATCTGCTTCGGCCTCCGCAGGTTCTCTCAAAGAGGTGATTTCTCCGCTTGAGGGTAAGTTTTTTCTCACCAAAGACTCTTCCGAGACTCCGTTGAAAGTGGGCGACAAAGTGAAAAAAGATGACATCATCGGATACATCGAATCGATGAAGACCTACAATGCCGTTTCTGCCGAAGAGGGTGGCACGGTGACCGAGATCTGTTTTGCCAACGGTGATTCAGTAGGTGAAGATGACATACTTATTAAAATGCAATAACGATGGGTGAATTCTTTTCCAATATAGTGGAAGTAACCGGCTTCAGCTTTGTCAACTGGGGCACGGCTCTGATGTGGGTTATCTCTGGAATCCTGTTATATATGGGGATTTTTAAGCAGTATGAGCCTCTGTTGCTGGTGCCCATCGGCTTTGGCGTATTGCTGGCTAATCTTCCCGGAGCCGGAATGGCCGTGGTGGAAAGTAATATGGTGGTAAAACCGGACGGAAGCCTGATGAACCTGCCGGAGATTGCTGCCAATCATGGCATTATTAATTTCCTCTATTATTCCCTGATCAAGTCGGGCATTCTCCCGCCTGTCATCTTTATGGGGGTGGGGGCGTTGACCGATTTCGGTCCGATGCTGCGGAATCTGAAGCTTGCCTTCTTTGGCGGTGCCGCACAGATTGGTATTTTTACGGTGGTCATCCTGGCTGTACTGATGGGCTATTCGATGCCTGAAGCAGCCTCCATGGGGATCATTGGTGGTGCCGACGGCCCCACGGCCATCTACACCACCATCAAACTGGCGCCGCACATGCTGGGGCCCATTGCCATTGCGGCCTATTCCTACATGGCCATGGTGCCGGTGATCATACCTGCTGTGGCAAAGCTGCTGATGACAAAGGAGGAGTTTGGTATTCACATGAAGAAGATGGACAAACTTTATCCGCCGAAGAATGAGATCAAACATCTGCGGGCGGTAAAGATCATTTTTCCCATAGTCCTTACGCTGGTTGTTTCCGTGCTGGTACCCTCTGCTGCACCGCTCATCGGGATGCTGATGCTGGGCAATCTCTTGAAAGAGATTGGCCCCAATACAGCCCGTCTGGCAGATGCCGCTGCCGGTCCCATCATGAATACCGCCACTGTCTTTCTGGGCGTGTGCGTGGGAGCGACCATGCCTGCCGAGGTTTTTCTGCGGTGGGAGACTATCGGTATCCTCGTACTGGGTCTGTTTGCTTTTGCCATCTCTATTGCGGGAGGCATCCTGATTGTGAAGCTTTATAACAAGGGAGCGAAGAAGAAGATCAACCCGCTGGTCGGTGCCACCGGCCTGAGTGCGGTGCCCATGGCATCGCGTGTAGCCAATGATATGGCGCTGAAGTATGACAAGTCGAATCACATCCTTCAGTACTGCATGTCGAGCAACGTCTCCGGCGTGATTGGTTCTGCCGTGGCTGCGGGTGTGTTGATCGCGTTTTTAGGTTAAGATATTTGTACTGTAATTGCGCGCTGTATACGTTGTATGCAGCGCGCTTTCTGTTGTTATTGTGTCATTCGCAACCAAGCATCGACTGCCGATGTCTCTGCTTGGTTGTGCGCATTCTGTCAAGCTTTTTCGAAAATGTCGCGGATTGCCTGTGCAATGATGGGTACGCCGCGGTGGATTGTTTCCACGTTGGTGTTGCAGAATGACACACGCATGTGATCGTTGTGTATTCCATCGGGATCAAATGTCTTCCCGGTGACGAAGACCACTCCCTTTTCAATTGCTTTTTTCAGCACCGCTGTTGCATCACATTCTTCAGGCAGCTGTAACCAGGTATAGAAGCCTCCGCGTGGCTTTTCGAAAGTCACATATTCCGGCAGGCAGGCTTCCAGTGTTTCAATCATGGCCAACCCCCGTTTCTTGTACTCCTTCCTCACCTGTGCCACATAGGAGTGAATATGACCCTCTCGGATAAACTTGTCTGCAATCACCTGTGAGAGACTGGGTGAACAGGCATCGAGCGACTGTTTGATCAGCTCACACTTCCGGTATATCGATTCGGGTACCAGCATCCACCCGAGCCGCAGACCAGGCCCCAATATCTTCGAGAAGGAGCCGGTAAAACAAACATCAATTCCTTCGGGATCCATTGCCTTGATCAGTTTCATCTTTGGCAGATCTTCTTCGTAAAAGTATAGGTCGCTGTATACATCGTCCTCAATGATGGGAATCTCCTGATCTTTTAATAGCTCCACCATCTGCTGTTTCACTTCCGGTGTGTAGATGATTCCTGCCGGGTTGTGAAAGTTGGGCGCATAATAGAGAAACTTTGGCTTGGGTAGTGAACTTTCTAATCTCTTTCGCAACTGGTCGATATCCATCCCGTCGCCGTTCAGCGGTACGGTAATCAATTCGGCCTCACAGGCACGAAATGCCGACAGTGCCCCAATAAAGCTGGGTGTTTCCACCAGCACAGGATCTCCCGGGTCGAGGAACGCTTTGGCCAGGATATGAATAGCCTGGAGTGATCCGGTGGTGATAATCAGCCGGTTATTTTTTACGGGGAGTCCCTTTGTTTCCAGATAGTCCGACAATGACTCCAGCAGGGTGGGGAGTCCGGTCGTCGGTCCATACTGCATGGCTATCTGTTTCTCTCTTTCTGTAAGGGAGTTGTAGATTTTATCCAGGGTGTCGAGCGGAAAAAGCTCGTTGCCGGGCATGCCGCCAGCAAAGGAGATCATATTGGGAGCCGTGGCGAGGCTCATCAGGTCACGTATTTCCGATGAACGGAGATTGGCGATATTTTTAGAAAATCGGGGCATAGTTGTTTTTAGCGTTCAGCTGTCAGCTATCAGCGATCAGCTTTTATAGGAGCAATTGTTTGGCTTACAGCGGTTTGCAAGTTGGTTTATAGTTGGTAGATATCGGCTTGAGAGAGTAGTTGCTGGTTATTTTTCTCCAGCACCCCGCTCATTTGAACGATATCCTCAGCACGGATCACGGCCAGTGCCACATCGTTGTTCGAGAAGGCGTACATATAATCCACATTGATCTTTTCTGCAGCCAGTATCTCCAGGATGCGGTAGAGTGATCCCGGCTTGTCGGGGATATTCACGCAGACCACGTCGGTGAGTCCGATGGAGAACCCGGCTTCCTCAAGTACTTTTTTGGCCAGTTCGGGCCTGCCCACCACCATGCGTACAATGCCATAATCGGCCGTTTCCGCTACACTGAGTGCGGTGATGTTTACGTCGTTTTCAGCCAGGATGCGGGTCAGTTCGGTCAGTCTTCCAGACCGGTCTTCCAGAAAAACAGAAAGTTGTTTGATGTACATGTTATTTAGCGTTCAGCTCTTTCGGAGCAATGTTGTTTCCTGCAGCGGTTTATATCTTTTCTAGTGTTCAGTATCCAGCGATCTTGTATCTTGTATCTTGTATCTTTAATCTTCGATCTTCCTCAATCAGCAATGCCGGTGGTCGATGACCCGCTTGGCTTTTCCCTCCGACCGTTCGATGCTGTTCGGTTCCACCAGGCGGACTTTCGCGCTGATGCCGAGCATGGACTTGATGTTGTTGTCGATGCGGTGTCGTATACCCTCCAGTTCGCGGATGCTGTCCGACCAGTTTCTCTCGTCTATCTCCACCAGCACCTCCAGTGTATCGAGATTATTCTCTCTTCTGATGATCAGCTGGTAGTGTGGCGTGGTTTCTGTCATCTCCATCAGTACGGATTCTATTTGCGACGGGAAGACGTTCACCCCGCGGATGATCAGCATGTCGTCGGTGCGTCCCAGACATTTCTCCATACGTACCAGGGTACGTCCGCAGTCGCATTTCTCCCTGTGCAGCCGGGTAAGGTCGCGCGTGCGATAACGCAGCAGCGGCATGGCCACCTTGCTCACCGGAGTAAAGACCAACTCACCAATTTCACCGTCGGGCAGCACTTCCAGTGTCTCGGGATGGATGATCTCGGGGATGAAGTGATCTTCAAACACGTGATTGCCGCACTGGCATTCACACTCCATGGATACACCCGGGCCAATCACTTCGCTTAGTCCATAAATGTCGAAAGCTTTAATCCGCAGCAGTTGTTCAATTTCCTTGCGCATCTCGTTGGTCCAAGGTTCAGCGCCAAAGATACCAATGCGGAGTCTGATCTCCTCCGGAGCGATTCCTTCCTTGCGGATGCTTTCACCCAGGTGAGCAGCATAAGACGGTGTGCAGGCCAGGATGGTTGCCTGGAAGTCGGTCATAAACTGCAGCTGCTTTTTGGTATTCCCGGTAGATATGGGAATCACGGTAGCGCCCACTTTCTCTGCTCCGTAATGCAGTCCCAGTCCCCCGGTAAACGGACCATAGCCATAGGCGATCTGGATGGTGTCGCCGCTGTGTATGCCTGCCATGGTGAGGCTGCGCGCCACCACCTCGGCCCATGTTTCCAGATCCTGTTGCGTATAGCCCACCACGGTGGGTTTCCCTGTGGTGCCACTCGATGCGTGGATGCGCACCACATCGCTCTGTGGTACGGTGAACAAACCAAAAGGATAGTTGTCGCGTAGATCGTTTTTTGTGGTGAAAGGCAGGTCGCTCAGCTGATCCACGCTCCGGATATCGCCCGGCTCTATGCCTGCTTCCTTCAGTTTCTTCCGGTAGAAAGGTACGTTGTCGTAGATCCGTTGTATCATTGCGGTGAGCCGCCTGCTTTGTATCTCGTGCATCTGTTGCCTGTCGGCACATTCCATTTCGTTGTTCCAGATCATCTTATTTCTGCGTGTTATCTTTTCCAAGTCTGAAAGCATTCAGGTTCGTTTCCACAATTTTTTCTCCTTTACCGCCAAAATAGGTGACGATAGCCTTTTCCAGTTCTTCCGGTTCCATGCCGATATAGGGCGCTGCGGCTCCCAGCATGGCCACGTTGTATGTCATCACGTTTCCTGCCGCTGTGGCCATCGATTTCGCATCCACCAGAAAAGCGGAAGAAGATTCACTAATCTTTTGCAACAACTCGGTTTTGTCAGGGTAGCTGTCTATATTTTCGTAGGGTTCAGTAGAGGTCACAATAACTCCATCCGGTGCCAGGAAAGGAAGGTATCTCAGCGATTCCATCGGTTCAAGCGAAAGGATCATATCTGCTTTCCCCAATGGAATTAGGTCGGAGTAAATCTCTTCTGTGGAGATGCGGAGATGGGATTCCACGGCACCGCCGCGCTGACTCATACCGTGTACTTCGGCCTGCTTCACGTGAAGACCCAGATTCATGGCTGCCAGATCGATGATGGATGCGATGGTAAGGATTCCTTGTCCACCTACGCCGGCGATGATGATATTTTTGTACATTGTTTTTTTTGTTTTTTCAATGTTTGTACACACTCCCGTTGTGAGATAATCACCGAGACACCGTTGTAATCGAGTTCTTCTTTCAGGATGGTGCTGTTCTCATTCAGGTTCTTTTTGAGCGGAACCATCAGCCTGATATGCTCTTCCTCCACGCCCAACCCTTTGCAGATATCGAAGAACCTACCGGTGCCGGCTGAATCCTGTCCACCCGTCATGGCGGTCGTGTCGTTGTCGGATATGATGATGGTGACCGACGAACGGTCGTTCACAGCATCAAGCAGTCCCGTCATCCCCGAGTGGGTGAAGGTAGAGTCGCCAATTACGCAGACTGCCGGTCGAAGGCCCGCGTCGGCGGCACCTTTGGCCATGGTGATGGAGGCGCCCATATCCACGCAGGTGCTGATGGCATTGTAGGGAGGCAGTGCTCCCAGCGTGTAGCAACCGATATCGCCGAATACCTGTTTATATGGATAGGATTCCATGGCCAGGTTGAGGGCATCGAACAGGTCGCGGTGGCCGCATCCCTGACAGAGCATCGGCGGCCGGGACGCGACAATTGCGGGAATTACTTTCGTTTCTGAAGTCGTTAATCCGAGCGCTTTTGCTAGCGGGGCGGGGGAGAGTTCTCCCATACGGGGCAGTGCTCCGTCAAGTCGTCCCCGGAATTTACGGTTGCCAAAATAGCCCTTCAGCAACTCCTCGTATACCGGATATCCCTCTTCAACGATCAGGATGTCGTCGTATTGATCACAGAATGCTTTAATCTTGTGCTCAGGCAATGGGTATTGCGATATTTTCAGCAGGGGAATCTGTAGCTTGTAGCTGCCGATGACCTCCATGGCGTAGTTGTAACCGATACCGAAGGCAATCGCTGCCTTTTTCCCTGTTCCTTCCATTATCTTGTTATAGGGGGAAGATTCCGACAATGACATCAGTTGCTGCTGTTTTTCCAGTAGCTGTTGATAGTTTCTCCGGGCGTTTGCCGGCAGCAGGATCCATTTTCCTTTTTCCTCCGAGGGAGCCAGATTATTTTGGGGGCGTGTTTCTTTCCTTGTAACCACCGCTCTGGAATGAGACAGCCGGGTAGGTATGCGTAGCAGCACGGGCAGCGCTGTCTGTTCCGACAGATCGAAAGCATGCCGCGTCATGTTGTAAGTCTCCTGCTGGTTTGCCGGTTCCAGTACGGGGATCATGGCAAATTTACCATATACGCGGCTATCCTGCTCATTCTGTGAAGAATGCATGGAAGGATCGTCTGCTACAACAATTACCAGCCCGCCATGAATGCCGGTAACTGATGAGTTCATGAAAGCATCGGCGGCCACGTTTAGCCCCACGTGCTTCATACAAACGAGGCTTCGCTTGCCGGCGTACGACATGCCCAGGGCAGCTTCATAAGCCGTTTTTTCATTCGTTGCCCAGGCAGAGCGGACGAATGGCTCTTTTGCCTGTGGCGATTTTTGTACGTATTCGGTTATTTCGGTCGAAGGTGTGCCGGGATAGGCATACACGCCAGATATACCCGCATCCAGTGCCGCCTGGGCAATGGCTTCGGCACCCAATAGCAATTGTTTGTTCATATTCCGGATAATCCGTTTTTGCAGATATTGCTGGTTGTTGTTTCGTTTTATTGCAAAAACGGTCTTTCAGGTTGCAAAATTACAAAAATAATGGGTTGAAAACTACGGATATCTGTAATTAGAATCATTCTACATTTGACAGTTTCAAAAAAAGCATTCCTGCTTGCGATTTCAATAACTTGGATTCTATGGAAAAACAAAAGCGAACCTTGTGGGTTCGCTTTTGAATGATGATATGGTCTGAAAATTGTTAATCTTCCGATCTACGGGGACGATCGTGGTGTTCGTCGCGCGGATTGTCCTCTCTGGGGGGGCGCGGAAGCAATACTTTGCGGGAGAGTTTGAATTTCCCGGTCCTCGGGTCGATGTCGATCAGTTTCACCTGTATCTTGTCGCCCTCCTTGATGCCGGCATCTTCCACCCGTTCAAGTCTTTTCCAGTCAATTTCGGAGATGTGGAGCAATCCGTCCTTTCCAGGCAGGAATTCGCAGAAAGCGCCGTAGGGCATCACCGAGCGCACGGTGGCTTCGTATACTTCGCCAATTTCGGGAACGGCCACAATGCCCTTGATCTTGTTCATGGCTGCATCGATGGAAGCCTTGTTGGTGGCAGATACTTCTACACGTCCCTTGTTGTCGATCTCCTCGATGGTGATGGTGGCACCCGTTTCTTCCTGGATACCCTGGATGATTTTTCCACCCGGGCCAATCACGGCGCCGATGTAGTCTTTCGGTATCTCGATCACTTCGATGCGTGGTGCATGCGGTTTCAGGTCGGCACGTGGTTCGGAGAGCGTTTCCATCATCTTGCCCATGATGTGTTCGCGACCTGCCTTGGCCTGCGCCAGTGCTTTTTCCAGAATCTCGAAGGAGAGTCCGTCCACCTTGATGTCCATCTGTGTGGCGGTGATACCGTCTTTGGTTCCGCACACCTTGAAGTCCATGTCGCCCAGGTGATCTTCGTCACCCAGAATATCGGAGAGGATGGCATAGTTCTGACCCTTGTTTTCGGAGATCAATCCCATGGCGATGCCGCTGACCGGTTTTTTGATGGTCACACCGGCATCCATCAGAGCGAGTGTACCCGCGCAGACGGTGGCCATGGAGGAGGAACCGTTTGATTCCAGGATGTCAGATACCACACGCACCACGTAAGGATATCCCTGTGGGAGCATTTTTTTTAGAGCGCGGTGTGCCAGGTTTCCGTGGCCGATCTCGCGACGGCCGGTACCGCGTTGCGGACGGGCTTCGCCGGTGGAGAAGGGAGGGAAGTTATAATGCAGTAAAAATCGTTCTGAACTGTGTAGCAGCGCATCGTCGATCATCTTCTCATCGAGTTTCGTACCCAGTGTCACGGTCGTGAGCGACTGTGTTTCACCGCGGGTGAATAGTGCCGATCCGTGGGGGCCGGGGATAAAATCCACCTCGCTCCAGATGGGGCGTATCTCGGTGGTTTTGCGTCCGTCGAGTCGTTTACCCTCGTCGAGGATGCTACGGCGCATTGCTTCTTTTTCCACTTCGTGGTAGTAGCGGCCGGCCAGCGGTGCTTTTTCTTCGCGTTCCGGTTCGGGTAACGCTTCCAGAAAATCGGCGAGAATGGCCTCAAAAGCCTCTATACGCTGGTGTTTGTTGGGATTCTGCGAAGCTGCCACTTCATAGGCACGTCCGTAGCATTTATCCCATACCAGTTTGCGAAGTTCTTCGTCGTTATCTTCGTGGTTGTAAGTGCGCTTTACTGTTTTGTCCACTGCTTCGGTCAGTTCTATCTGAGCCAGGCAGTGTTTTTTGATCTCCTCATGTGCCACTTTGATGGCTTCGAGCATCTCTGCTTCCGACACTTCGTTCATCTCGCCTTCTACCATCATGATGTTGTCGAGGGTGGCGCCCACCATGATGTCGATATCGGCTTTGGCCAGTTCACTGAAGGTGGGGTTTATGACAAATTTTCCGTCGATGCGTGCTACGCGCACTTCCGATATCGGTCCATTAAAAGGTATGTCGGATACGGCCAGTGCGGCGGAGGCTGCGAGGCCTGCCAGTGCATCGGGCATATCTTCGCCGTTGGAGGAGAAGAGGATCACGTTAACAAAAACATCGGCATGATAATCGTCGGGGAAGAGAGGACGCAAGGCACGATCGATGAGCCTGCTTGTGAGTATCTCAGAGTCTGAGGGTCTGCCTTCTCTTTTCAGGAATCCGCCCGGAAAGCGTCCTGCGGAGGCAAACTTCTCCCTGTATTCCACCTGTAAAGGCATAAAGTCGGTTCCCGGGGTTGCATCTTTGGCTGCGCAAACAGTGGCCAGCAGCATCGTGTCGCCCATGCGAAGGGTCACGGATCCGTCGGCCTGTTTTGCCAGTTTACCCGTTTCCAGCGTGATTTCGCGGCCGTCGGGCAGCATAATCCGCTTAACTATTGGATTTGTCATAAATAAAAATTGTTATTCTATACATCTAAAATCCCACAAAGTTACACAAAGTTTTGGTTTATTGAGATATCCTGCTTATAAAATTATGGTATCTATTTTATATGGAATTTAATATAAAAAAGCAGGAATGCCTTTGGGACATTCCTGCTGCCGGAAAAGAATTTAAACCATCGCACCTCAGCGATATATAGTGATTGAATTTGTTATTGTAATCTGTTTAATTCTGTTTTCCGGACAATATTTTATTTTGCTACTTCCACGCGACGAGCTTTGATGGTAAGTGCTTCTTCACCCTCGGTTTTGGGGTCCTCTCCTGCTCCCAAAACTGATAGTCTGGATGCACTGATTCCTTCTCCGATGAGATAGTTTTTCACCGCTTCGGCCCTGCGTACAGAAAGTTTGTCGTTGTAGGCGTTGGATCCCTTGTGGTCTGTATAACCTGTAATCGTTACGTCGGTATCACCGAATTCTTTCAGTGCGGAGACGATGGTGTTTAGTTCTGTTGCATACTTTTGGGTATCTACCACATCACTGTCGAATGCAAAATAGATGGCTGGCAGCACGGGGAATTCCTTTACAACTACTGGTGCCGGTACTGGTTTGGGTGCGGGCTTCGGTGCCGGAGCCGGTGCCGGAGCCGGTGCCGGAGCCGGTTGTGGCTCGTAGTAGACCGGTTCGGTGCGGGTATAGGTTTTACCCAGGTTTATTTTAATCCCAGCCAGTGCATTAAACTGCCAGTCGGGATTATCAGCTCTCTTGGAGTTGAAGTGATCCGACAACACGTTGGCGTTTCCTTCGAGTATCAGCGACACGGCATCGTTCAGCTTAAAATCGAGACCCAGTCCGAAGCGGCCACCCGGGAAACCTTTAGTATCGTTCCAGAGATATTCCAGTTCGTATCCACCCGTATTCAGCGCGTTTGCTTCGTCGTTATCGAAACCATAAGCGTATGCACCTCCTGCGAAGAGGTAGGGGTTAAATACCCTGTCGGGATTGAAGCCGCAGAAGAGTGATCTCAGATTCAGTACCAGGTCGAGATTTCCCTGTACAAAATTGAAGTTGTATATCTGAGCCGGTGCTACCCAGCCACCTTTTCCCTGCCATCCGGAGGCACCCAGGCGTATTCCGAACACGGGGGTAAAGTTATATCCAAGGTTGAGTGCTGCTGCCGGTGAAATAAGATCCGTAAAGTCAGCTTCGCCCAGTGTGTAAGCAGCTCCACCCTGCAGTTGCAGGTAAGCATGCGGTTTAAAAATTGTCTTGCCTTCTTCTTTGATTTCTCTTTCCTGAGAGAATGCTGCCAGTGAAATTACAAAGAATGCGGCAGCCATCATCATCATTTTTTTCATATTTACTGGTTTTAAGTATGGTGTTTAATAGGGTCGGTTTTTATTGTAAAAACCAGGCATGAGGATAATTTATGAAACAAAGTAGGAGGAAACTACTTTGTATTTCCTCCTACTTAAAAGATTATTTATAAACGCTTAGCGTTTTGTCACTGTCATCGGCAGACGAATTGTCACATCGTTGTTGTACATGTCCTTTGCAGTCAGTACAAGTGTCGAGGCAACGTCGGCTGTCGGGTTGGTTGAACCTGATTTCTCAGTCAGTGTAAATGTGGTAGCACCAGTTAACGGATCGGGAGTTACAACAAAATACTCATCCAGGTTATTGGCATTACTTACCAGTTTAGCAGATACAACCTGTAAGCTTGCAAGGTACGGAGCACTGAGGAATGCATTGTATTTGCTGTCGCGGGTACTTACACCAAAGATGTGCGCAAGGTCGACAGTTCCAATTGCTCCATACTCAATCGAAGTGCTGTAAGGTAGCGGAGCAGTTGATGCGAGACCAAGGTCTGCACGGGTAGCCCAACGCCATGAATAGGTGTGGTTGTAGATATTGCTGTAAACAGTCGGGAATCCAAGGATGGTTACCTTGTAGTCGGCTGTCGGTGTAGCTGTTGAGATAAGACCATAGTTGTACACTACAGAAGTAGCATGCGTTGTGGTATTGTCTATAAACGATTTGGCTACAATAAGGTCACCGTCACCAACTACAGTTACGGATGTAGGTGTACCAGTCTTCGAATTAGCAAATATCGTCTGGTAGTTGGTCAACAGACCTGTACCGAAGTTGAATACCTGATCAAGACCCATTGTTCCTTGGGTTGCAGTCGGTGCAGCCCATACATTGGGTTCCAGATAGCTATAATATGTACCGTCCTCAGCAAGCTGGTTTGTCTTCACTGAGAATCCGGCAGGTGCACCGGTAGGCAGAACCTTCTTGAAGGTTACGTTCAGCGTGCAAAGTGCGTTTCCAAGAGAATTGTTGATGGTCAACGTTCCATTGTAAACCTTGTTGTCGGTGTACTGCAACCAGTTGTTAACGGTAGCTACAGTGTAAATCTTCTTCACATTGGCGAAGTTGGCAGTTACAGCACCCGTTCCGTCAGTACCGAACAGAATGTTGTTGTTGGCATCCAGGAAGTATGCATGGAAGGCAGGAGTTACTGCGTTCTGAGCTGCGTCAGTTGTCCAAGTGAAATTGTTGGCTCCGGTCACAGCAGACAGGGTAACGTCAACCTTGGCAGACTGAGTTGCATTCGCAGCAAGTTCATTCGGATTCAGGGCGGTAACTACTGTGTTCACAGCATTCCAGGAAGAAGACTGAGGACCTACGGCTACATAGAACGATTTGCCATCGGGGTCAACCAGTGTGCCGTCGTAGTTCACAACTACAACACGGAAACCGACGATGTCACCTACTGCGCTGGTAGATACAACTTTCAAATTGGCAACTTCCTCTGCTGCATATACTTGGTTCAATCCTTCGAAGCTGTAAGCAGACCATGCATTCCATTCCGACGGAGCGCTTTCGAGTGCCCAGTCCTTATCAAGAACTACATAATATGCGAACACGTCATCGGCGTTGTCAAGCTTTACGGTGAATGTTTTACCTACCTCTGCAGCAAAGAAGGGTTGAGCAGTCCTATCATCAGCCGGGTCAGCTACGGTGGGTGTTGCTGTGGTATTCCATGATCCGCCATTCCATTTCTTGTCGGCAGGCGTGGTGGTACCGGTTTCGCTCAGCAGATAACGGTTCTTGATGCTGGCGTAAGAGGTATTGTTAACAGTAAACGCCACGTTGGGTGAATCATCATCATTGTAGATGGGAAGTACATTGCCTGCGGAGATGTTAATGCCAAAGTCTGAGACTACATAGCGGGAAGCAGCATCTGCAGCAGCGTCAACTGTATTTTCGATTGCAATGGCAAAGAGTAAGCTACCGTTGGTATCTACCACGAGGTCCCCCAAATCAGAAATATCGGCATCAGCCGGCATTTGGAAAGTAATATTCCACAAACCTGTTACAGCTGGAGCGGCACGCAAAGCGGTCGAACGTTCAGCTTTCACAGCTTTAAGGAAGGTATTCACTTCGTTGTTTCCATCTCTTCTGATCAGATAGATCTTATCCAGCATTTTGCTTACGTCTGCATTTACCGGCGTTACCTTCACTTCAATGGTGGATTCGGTAGCCAATAGGCGCTGATCTTTTACAAACTGGATGGCACCGGGGAATCCCTGTCCGAATGTCCAGCTTAATCTGGCAGGAGCAGTCGAGAAATTGAGGTATCTGTCGCGTGATCCCCAGTCATCATACTCATAATCGAAACTGATTTCGGTGATCATGTTGTTGATCTTGGCGAAATTCAACACGTTCAGTTTGGTGTCGATTGCATCGATTCTGTCAGAAAGGGCATCGATATCCAGATTTGCTGCAGCAAGATCAGCCTTGATTGCGGCAAGTGCAGTAGGGATGTCGTCGGGACTTGCTGTATTGAAATACTTGTCCAGGATAGCTTTTTGAAGAGCGATAGCAGCTTTGTTGGCGGCTATTTGTACTTCAGCAGCATCCAGGTCTGTTCCCAAAGTGGTTACATTACCCTGCAATACTGTGATCAAAGCAGCCTGAGCAACAATGGCGTCGTTCAGATCCTTCAATGTGCCAGTATAACCGTTCTTGAGTGCAGCGATCTGTGCGGTAGCATCGGCTTTTGCAGCGTCAATAGCTGCTGTTTTGGCTGCAGCCACCGCGGTGGCAACTTCGGTATCGGTAGCAGCGGCAGCAATTTGCGTTTTCAGAGAATTCAACTCTGTAACAGCAGCTTGCAGCGAGCTTTCGGCAGTAGCGAGATCGGTATCCAATCTGCTGATGTCCTCATCGTAATCTTTACAAGAAGTAACGGTCACTAACGCGCCGATTACTGCAAAGATAAATAGCTTAAAAAATAACTTTTTTTTCATACACTAAAAAATTTAAAAATGATAATTAAAATATTTCACTTAGGTGTTCGATATGTTAGAAATTGTTCTCTTCTTTTTTGTCTTAAAAAACAGATCGACCAGGGTTGGCTGGTTTTTAATAGTTTGCTTCTTATTTAATGTGTAAATCGGTCGCTCCTCCTTTCGTTTTGTCTCTCCCTCATCCGATGTCGTTGTCTTTTCGTAATTGGGAATATATTGTACTTCTATTGAACCAAATTCAATCATGTCGTCGGTATTGGCAAATTCCATGCATATCTTCAACAAAACACTTTTCTCTGCTATCACGTGACAGGACGAACTGATCACATAGATGGAGGGTATGTTTTCTGCTATGGAATCGTCGTGTACCACTTCAGCAGCAACTGGTTCCCGCTGCTGTACTAGACGGATATGGGTGATCCTGCTTTGAATACCGGATCGATGATGTGCCACTTTAATTTCGGTGATCAGACTGCCTTTTGGCACAGGTAACATCATGTAGACCCATTTTGCATTACCCGGTTCAGATACCGTGACCTGAACACCCGGATGAAACACAAACGGATAGCCGATCCTGATCGTAGGATCGCCCGAAACAAAACCCAAAGCATGTAACATTAGCGTCTGCCTGCTATGAGAAGATCTTTTCGAGAAAGGTTTGTGTAAAGTGGTCATGTTGTGCTGCTGTTTCAATTCAATCTTTCCGGTGCCTGAGCAATATCCGGTTTGCTTTTTTTACGGAATCACTCTGCCTGTTCAAAGGCCATTTCCTGCAATGTTTTTTTAAACTCGGGCGACGGTGTAAAAACGACACGCATATTCTTGATGTTATCGGCCGTGAACTCGGCAGGAGTGCTGACTCCCTCACTGGAAAGCGAGAGACGCAGCGTGCCAAAATTGTTTAGATTAACACTATAACCTTCAATTAGATATCTGGGTATCTCGTCCACCATGTTTTCGATCACATTCATCACGGCTCCCCGTGTCAGCGATGATTTGCCGGCAATACCCTTGCTGAGTTGGTAGTTGTTGATGGTACCTTCTTTCACAGGGCTGGCATACCACTTACGCTTTGTTTCGGGCTCCAGTGGGTTCGCTTTTTGTACAAGTCTATACTTCATATAGGTTATTTTAATTGTTTATTTCGTTTTCTTTGTCGGCGGTGAAATCCATTGCGGTGAACTGGCTAAAAGATTGAATGCTACCGCTCTTTTAGCGTTTATTTCGTTTTTGTTACGCTTGGAGCATTTCTTTTGACCGTTTGTCGTTCTTGCTCCGACCGCTTGTCGTTTTTCATCAAATTTGCTTTTTAACTCGCTCCGTACGTTTGGAGCAATTGAGGTGTCCTTTCGTCCGCTCTTTTATTTCGAACGCAAACATACGCTTTTGTCTTATTTAGGGTTAGGATTTATTTTGTTAAATATAGGATAATTCACGCTTTAACATTTGTCGTCATTAGCATTTTTTTGCGCATTATTTGGTTTAATTAATTGGTATATAGGTAGATAAAAGTGCTAATTATTATTTTTGGTTCATCGTTAATTTTTTTTCGTTGCTCGATTTCCACTTTTTTTTATATTCCACTTTTTACGTATAATCGTTTGTGGGAGCAGTTTTTAAAAAAGATAGGCTGAAATCTTTATATTTCCCGTACCATTTCCTAAAAATAGTTGATGGCGTCTTCAGTGCTGAAATTTCCAGGTCTCAACCGTTCGGCAGTCTCTTATATTGAGTGGGCGTAATTCCAGTCTGTTTCTTGAAAACACGGGAGAAGTAGTTTACATCATAGACCCCACGTTCTGCTGCTACCTCACCAATGGTTTTATTCTGTGAAGAGAGGATCTTTTTGGCGTGTGAAAGCTTCACCTGTAAAATATAGGTAGAGGCCGGATATCCTGTGGCAGCGTTTAGTTTCTTGTTAAGTTGAGAAACGCCGATGGCCAGTTCCTGTGCCAGCTTTCCTGAGGAGAAATCCGGATTTTTCATTTCCCGGTAAATTATGTCGGTAACATGTCGCAGAAAATCGACATTCACGTTGTCGTCTGTGTTGTTCCTTTCCTCCTTGACGACTGCTCTGTGATATTTCTCTTTTAAAAGTTCACGTGACCTGATCAGATTTTCCACCCGTACCTGCAGCTCCTCTGCCTGGAAAGGTTTCCGGATATAGGCATCGGCACCATGCTTCAACCCTTCAATATAATCCTCATACCCGGTTTTGGCCGATATAAGTACTACGGGTACATGGCTGAGTAAAGGCGATGACTTGATTTCTTTACAAAGATCGAGTCCGTTCATCCCGGGCATGACCACATCGGAGATCACAAGGTCCGGTAAATGTTTACCTGCCATTTCCAGGGCTTCTATCCCATTACGACAATAGATAAGATGGTATCTGTTCGTATTGAAAATTGTGCGGGTATAAACGGCGACGTCCTTGTTGTCCTCGGCCAGCAGGATGGTCGTACGTGGGTCGTTTTCGTTTGGCCAGGAAGAGAACAGCCCGTTGGTGTCGGGCTGGTGGCCATTATCACCCATGAGTTGCTGCTTCTTCACAGGCATCCAGTAGGGATACAGTTTTTTTTCGTTTCTACGTATCGGTAGCATAACCGTGAACTCCGATCCTTTACCTACTTCACTCTTTACACTGATGGTGCCTTTTAAAATCTCTGTTAATTGCCGGGTCAGCGTCAATCCTATTCCGCTGCTGGTCTGTGAATCTCCATGGTCAACCTTGTAAAACAAATCAAAAATATGGGGAAGATCCTCCTTTCTGATTCCGATGCCCTGGTCGATGACTTTGAGGAAAAATTTCTTCGTATCTTTTTCGTCTCTTGCAAGCACGAGGTTTATCTTGGAACCGGCCTCGCTATACTTGATCGCGTTGGAGAGCAGATTGCGAAGTATTTTCTGGAGGTAGTTGGGTACAAAATCGGTTTCAATTTCCAATTCATTGCAGAAAAACTGTAATTCCACACCCTGCTGCCTGGCATAGATGCTGTAATTCTCGTAAATCATTTCCACGAAGGGGATGATATTTCCGGTCTTCCACTCAATTGAATCATCGGTCGTCTGCAGCTTTGTAATATCAAGCAACTGGTTCACCAGGTCGGACAGGTTGCGGCCCTGTCGTTCTATGGCGCTGAGATAGGCGAGCGAATTATTGCCCGAAAGGTCCTTTTGCTCACGCAGCTGTTTGCTCAGGCCCAGAATGATGGTCAGTGGCGTGCGAAACTCATGGGTGATCTTGGCAAATATGTCACTCCGTATCTGTTCGCCGTTTTGCAGTATCTTATTCTTTTTCGTTCGCTCCTGAAGCAGGTATATCAGCAATGCCACAAAAGCCAGCAGAAAAATGAGCACACCTGTATATGCAAGCCTTTCTACTGTATTACTTATATTGAAGGGTAATTTTAAAAGGGGACCCTCTATATTCAATAAAAGGAGAACAAATGAAGTATCCAAGTCAATAACGGAATAATAATTACGAAAACCGGACAGCTGTGTCGATAAATGTATCATATTATAGGATTGGGTCATGTGGATCACAATGGAAAATCAGGCTCACACACAACCGACTACGATGCTCGTAGCCGTTGCGCCTCATACTATATATTTCCTATTAAAAAAAGCGCAATATAAGACAATTTTAAATTCCAAACAAATGATTATTTCTGTGTAAAATCACCAAATTCTTCGCTAAAAGGTTACAACTGGAAATATTAACAATGATTAATACAATTGTGCGAATTAAAATGGGACTTAGCACAAAATTTATATTTATTTTATTGAGATTGTGGCGATATCTATCTAAATGATAGATCTCTTGCGTGTGTAATATGAATGCTGGTCGAATTAAGTTAATATTTTGTGTAATTAACCCTAATATATTAAATTTATTTTTATATTGAGATTTGCGACTTACTCTGTTTAGTGCATTATCTAACATATATTAATTTAATTATTTTACTTAGCTAGTGCTGATGTCATCAAATATATTTTCCTTTGTCGGATAATATCTGGCAAAAAATAGCTAAGTTTGTACTTTTATCACAAATTTCAACAACTAAATAAACCCGGTATTGGAATGCCTGTTTTTTTATGAAGAGAATAACAAAAGGGATTTTATTGGCTGCCCTGCTGACAGGGTGTGTACTGACTGGCTGCAAACAAGAAAATGTTTTTCATGTAAATGGCACGATACAAGACGCTTCCGGCGATACACTCTATCTGGATCATCGCGGACTTGCGGGAACGGAATTAATCGATTCGGCAGTCCTTAAAAAGGGAGGTGCCTTTTCTTTCAAACAGCCGGCACCCGAAAATCCGGAATTTTACCAGCTGCGTATGGGAAAACAGGTAGCTGCTTTTGCGGTGGACTCAACAGAGACATTGCGGATCACTGCCAAAGCTCCCGATTTTTACCGTTCATTCGCCGTGGCCGATTCGCCGGTAAATGATCAGCTGAAGGAGGTAGATGTCCTGGTGCAGCTTACCGCATCACAGATCGGCAGCCTGGAGAATCAGCATAAGGATACATCGATCGACGACATGACTTTTCTGACGCAACTCGACAGTGTCCTGAACGATTACAAAGGAAAAATATCACGTCTCATTCTGGGCAATCCCGGTAGCGCCGCAGCATATTATGCCCTGTTTCAGAAAATAAATAACTACCTGATCTTTGATCCCTACAACAAGCAGGATTATGCCATGTTTGGCGCCGTCGCCACTTCGTGGAACCGTTATTACCCCGAAACGGAACGCACCAGGCATCTCTACGAATTTACCATGAATGCGCTGAAAGTACGCCGCCTGCAGGAGCAGCAAGCGAAACTGTTGCAGGAAGCACCTGTGCAAACAGGAACCGGACTGCCCGACATTGTCTTGCAGGAAGTAAACGGAACCAAGGTGGCCTTGTCATCACTGAAAGGGAAGGTGGTGCTGCTCGATTTTGTGGTATATAATACCGACTTCTCCCCCAGGCACAACATGGATCTCAATCGGATTTATCAGCAGTACAAATCGAAGGGCTTCGAGATATACCAGATATCATTCGATTCCGATGAACATTTCTGGAAAATATCGGGCGACAACCTTCCCTGGATCACGGTACGCGACCCACAATCGGTCAATGCGCGACTCCTCTCCATGTACAACGTGAGGGAAATTCCTACTGCTTTTATCCTGAACCGAGAAGGAGATGTTGTTGTCCGCGTGGAGGATTATAGTCGGTTGGCGGAAGAATTAAATAAGATGTGGTGAAAAGCTATTAATCAAGCTTGGCGCTAATTTTCTGCGCTATTTCGGCAAACTGCACTTCTGAGAGTTTTAACCGGGGGTTAGACAAAGACATGTCTCCCTCTTTCTGGATGGGGATTAGATGGATATGCGCATGAGGAACCTCCAGCCCGATGACCATCATTCCGACACGACGGCAGGGTATGGCCCTTTCAATTGCCTTGGCCACTTTGCGGGCAAAAAGAATCAATCCGGACAAGCCACTGTCGTCCAGATCAAAAATATAGTCCGTTTCCTCCTTGGGGACGACCAGCGTATGGCCCTCCGCCATCGGATTAATATCGAGGAAAGCATAAAACCGTTCGTCCTCCGCTATCTTGTAGGAAGGAATCTCACCGGCTATGATCTTGCTGAATATCGTTGCCATAACATAAACATAATATGATCAAACCGAAATCTCTACCACTTCAAAGGTCATGGTTCCTGAGGGAACGATGATTTCTGCGATGTCGCCCACCTTCTTCCCCAGTAACCCCTGCGCAATGGGAGTACTAACCGCGATCTTACCGCTTTTCAGGTCGGCTTCGCTTTCCGAAACCAGGGTGTAAGTCATCGCTTTCTTGGTATGCAGATTTTTGATGGTGACCTTGTTCATGATCTTTACTTCGTCGGTGCCGATGGTACTCTCATCGATCAGCCGCGCCGTAGCAATCAGGCTCTTCAGCTGGGCAATTTTTGCTTCCAGCATGCCCTGGGCTTCCTTGGCGGCATCGTACTCGGCATTTTCCGACAGGTCTCCCTTGTCTCTTGCCTCCGCGATCTGTCGCGATATCTCGGGCCGCTGCACAGATTCCATTTCAATCAATTCTTCTTTCAATTTCCGAAGGCCCTCTTCGGTCATGTAAGTTACTGCCATAATTAATGCTTGTTTAGTGGTGAATACGCTACAAAGAAAAAGAATTCCGGCCTCTCTATTAAGACCGGAACCCTCCCTTTCCATGATGTAATTGCCACAAAGATAAAAACTTTATTTCAAAAATGCAATTTTTTTTGAGACATTTTTTTACTGATAAACCCAAGGCGGGTGAAAACCTGCGAAGTGGCGGACGGGAGGTTGTACCGTTAGATTTTCCGGATGCGGACGCCCCTGACAAAATGACACTCACCCTTTTCCAGAATCAGATCGGCCCGGAAACGGGTGGGAAGAATGTTTTCTTCCAGGTTCAGCAGATTGATCTCCTCCCATACCTTGTTGGCAAACTTCATTAATTCCTTCTCAGGATAGGATGCATATTGATGGAAATAAGACCCCGGATCCTGAAAGGCAGTCTGCTGCAACTTCTTGAAACGATCCAGGTACCAGTCGCGCAGGTTTCGCTCGCTGGCATCCACATAAATGGAGAAATCAAAAAAGTCTGATACGAAAACGCGTCGGCGCGTTTTTTTATTTAAGGATACCTGCAGCACGTTGATTCCTTCCACGATCAGGATGTCGGGTCGCTCGATGGTTTGGATGCTGTCTGGGATCACATCGTAATGCAAATGCGAGTAACGGGGTACCTCCAGTAAATCTTTGCCCGATTTCACAGCGGCAAGGAACGACAATAGTCGCTTGGCATCGTAACTCTCCGGAAAACCTTTTTTGTTCAATATTCCCCGTCGTTCCAGTTCGGCATTGGGATACAAAAAACCATCGGTCGTGATGAGCTCAACCTTCGGTTGTCCCGGCGTCATGGAGAGTAGCTTCTGAAGAACGCGCGCCGTGGTGCTCTTCCCTGCCGCCACACTGCCAGCGATGCCAATGATGTAGGGGATGGGATTGCTGGTATCATTGAAAAACTGATCCCTTTCATTGTGCAGATTGCGATAGTGGGTGAGGTGTATCTGCAGCAACCGAATCATCGGAATGTAAATATCTTCCACCTCCTCCGGCGTGAGGGGTTCGTTGAGCGCCTGCAATGCCGTGAGATCGATGTCTGAAACAGGAAACATGGGGTGCTCTTCCAGCTTTCGCCATTCTTCGCGGGTGAATGCGCGAAAGGGAGAGTAGGTAACCTCGTAGGCTTTGTTCATTGGGTTATATTGTTTCGAAACCGCGTTTTACAAAATTACTTAATGCCTCCCCCTTCAGCAAGCCACTGGAAAGCAGGGCCAGATCGACCATTTGCTTAAGTCTGCCATCGGAAGTTACCTCCGCGGATAGTTCCTCTTTTTCCTTGTTTTCGCTCTCGCTGATGAGCTGTTTAATCAGCGGATGATCCGCGTTCAGTACCACTTGGTAAGTATCGGGCATCTCACCGTAAAAAGCCATCTGTTGCTGCATGGCAGCCATCTCCTTCATGCGGCGTGAGAATTCATTTTGGGTAATCTGTATTGGTTTAGATGCTTCGCCCAGCGATTTGAAGTCGACACTGAATTCGGTTTTTTCCATTGGCGGCAACTGCGATTTCACCGTTTCGGTCATCACTTCCTTCTGTTTGTCTGTGAGCGTGACATTTTCTTTTTCCTCCTTTTCGATCAAGTGTTCCACGGTGTCACTATCGACCCGCACAAACCGGGTTTTCTCCTGCTTCTGCTCCAGCAATCCCATCCAGTGCACATCAAGTTGACCGTCCATCAGTAACACATCATAACCCTTCTCTTTGGCTGCGTCGATGTGTGCAAACTGCGTTTCCCGGTCGCCTGCATAAAGGCAGATGAGATCCCCGTTTTTATCGGTCTGTGCTCCTTCGATCAACGATTTATACTCGTCGAGGGTGAAATATTTGTCGTCGCTATTTTTCAGTAACGCGAATTTGACTGCCTTGTCGTAAAATTTATCCTCCGAGAGCATCCCATAGGCGATAAACAGCTTCAGACTGTTCCATTTCTGCTCAAATTGAGCCCGTTCTTTCTTGAAAAGTTCCTCCAGCTTGTCAGCCACCTTCTTGGTGATGTGACCCGATATCTTCTTCACGTTCTGATCACTCTGCAGGTAGGAGCGGGACACGTTCAACGGAATGTCCGGCGAGTCGATAACACCGTGCAATAGTGTGAGAAACTCAGGGACAATCCCTTCAACCGAGTCGGTCACGAAGACCTGGTTGCTGTAGAGCTGGATTTTATTGCGTTGCAGGTCGAGGTTGTTCTTTATTTTCGGGAAGTAGAGGATGCCGGTAAGATTGAATGGGTAATCCACGTTCAGATGAATCCAGAACATGGGTTCTTCCATCATTGACATGGGATAGAGCTCCCGGTAGAACTTCAGGTAATCCTCCTCCTTCAGACCGGCTGGTTTCTGTTTCCAGAGAGGAGTCGTGTCGTTAATTACATTATCTTCATCGGTGTCGACATAGTTGCCATCCTTCCATTCCTGTTTTTTTCCGAAAACAACCGGAACGGGTAGGAACCGGCAATATTTTTTTAACAGCGAGTCGATCTTCTCCTTTTCCAGGAATTCTTTGTTCTCATCGTCGATGTAGAGGATGATATCGGTGCCGCGATCCTTTTTTTCGACCTCTTCCATGGTGAAATCAGGCGAACCGTCACACGACCATTTTACGGCTGAAGCCTCCTCTTTGTACGACTTTGTCACAATCTCCACCTTCTTCGATACCATGAAGGAGGAGTAAAAACCAAGTCCAAAGTGGCCGATGATAGCGTTTGTGTTGTCTTTGTACTGATCCAGAAAATCGTTGGCCGAAGAGAGAGCGATCTGATTGATGTATTTGTCTACCTCTTCAGCTGTCATGCCGATACCCCGGTCGGATATGGTGAGGGTCTTCTTTTTCTTGTCGATGGAAATCCTCACCGAAAGGTCCCCCAGTTCGCTTTTAAATTCACCGGCACCGGAGAGAGTCCGGATCTTTTGGGTGGCATCAACTGCGTTGGATACGATTTCACGCAAAAAAATCTCGTGATCGCTGTATAAAAACTTTTTTATGATGGGGAAAATATTGTCTGTCGTTACCCCGATCTGTCCTTTTTGTACCATATATATAATCAGTTTAATTTAACGTTGTCAGGCTGTCCGCCCGAAAACCTTGTTGCAAATAGTATGCCGAAATCATATCGATACTATTTATGGCGAATCGATCCTCGTTTTCATTCGTTTTTGTTTGGATAATTTGCTGAAAATCAGAAGATAAATTTTAGATCATTTTTTATTAACAATCATTAATCGTTTTTACGTGGCAATCATCTTTTGGATTGAATTTATCTCTTTATATTTGCATGTAACACAATTTTAAAAGTCACGTTTATGAAGACAAAGATTTCTTTCGAAAAACAGCTTTTAAGCTTGCAGGACAATATGTTCAATTTCGCTTTGACATTGACTGCCGATAGAGAAGAAGCCAAAGATTTGTTGCAGGAAACAACGCTTCGTGTACTGGATAACAGGGAAAAATATTATGAAAATGTGAACTTCAAAGGATGGGTGTTCACCATTATGCATAATATTTTTGTAAACAACTATCGAAAGATTGTCAGAAGCCAGACCATCATCGACAAAACAGAAAATCTCTATCATTTGAACCTCCCCCAGGATTCCGGTTTCGATACACCGGACGGTGCTTACACCATCAAGGAGATCAACAAGGCGATCAACAGTTTTACCGATGAATACAAAGTCCCGTTCTCCATGCATGTCTCAGGCTTTAAGTACGAGGAAATTGCAAAGCACCTGGAGCTGCCCATAGGAACCGTTAAAAGCAGAATATTTTTTGCTCGCAAAAGGTTGCAGGAGATGTTGAAAGATTTCCGGTTTTACGCGGAATGAAATTCATTGCCCAATATGACAATAAAAAACCTCTTTCATCCGAAAGAGGTTTTTTTATAGTAAATAAGTATCTTTGTGCCCGCTAAAAAGATTGTTTTCTGAAATATTATTAAATCCCAAAAGTAGAATGGAGATTGTTTGGTTATTGGTTTCATTGGTTATTCTTTATTACGGAGCTGAAGGATTGGTATCTGGAGCGGCCTCATTGGCAAAGCGGATTGGCATAAGTCCACTGGTCATCGGATTGACCATTGTGTCGATCGGCACCAGCATGCCGGAACTGATTGTAAGTGTAAAAGCCGCGATGAACGGTCAGAGTGCAATTTCCATCGGAAACGTGCTCGGGTCTAACTTTTTTAATATAGGCATCATTCTGGGTATGTCAGCATTAATTTACCCTTTGGCGGTAAAGCGGCAACTGTTAAAGCTGGATGTTCCGGTGATGATTTTCGCGGCTTTACTGTTTTTTCTGATGTTTTTGGATTATAAAATTTCACACATGGAGGCACTGATATTTATCCTGCTGTTACTTTCCTATATTTCCTATCTGTTGTTTATTTCAAAAAAAAATACAGCGGTCGAAGAAGAGGAGGAGGAAATCAAACAGACCAAACACTGGGCCCTTGATATCCTGTTTATCGGTGTGGGGCTTCTGGCACTGGTATATGGTTCCGATCTTTTGGTGGTGAATGCCACGCTGATTGCAGGACGGCTGGGAATGTCGGAAGCCATGATCGGACTCACAATTGTGGCTGCTGGTACGAGTATGCCCGAATTGGCAACTTCTGTGGTGGCAGCAATGAAAAAGCGGTCCGATATTGCCATTGGCAACGTGGTAGGCTCCAACATATTTAATGTCCTTCTCATTTTGGGTGTTGCCGGGCTTATTCAACCCATCAGTACACCGGAGATCAATTACGTCGATGGTCTGTTCCTGATTGGAATCAGTCTCCTTTTGTGGTTGTTTATGAAAGCCGGATCACGCATCAAACGGTGGCAGGGTGCTTCATTTATTGCATTTTACATGATTTATTTTTTTATTAAAGTTGCTGCAGGTTAAAAAAGAAGATGCCCATGTAGTTGCATAACTACCCGGGCATCTTCTCTTTTTAGGTTTTACAGTGATTTGCGCTGTTAAGTTGTCTTACTGCTTCTCCGCACTGAAATTTCTGGGATTTGTTACCTTTTCTTTCAGTAATGCCAGATCTATCACCTCCTTCACGTCGCTTACGTAATGAAACGCAAGCCCCTCCAGATACTCGACCTTGATTTCATCAATATCCTTCCGGTTTTCTTTACAGAGAATGATGTCGGTTATTTCTGCTCGTTTTGCGGCAAGGATCTTTTCACGAATACCGCCCACGGGAAGCACTTTGCCGCGCAAGGTAATTTCTCCGGTCATGGCCAGATTGGGACGTACTTTGCGTTGCGTGTAGATGGAGGCCAGGGAAGTAATCATTGTTATACCGGCAGATGGCCCGTCTTTGGGAATGGCTCCTTCGGGAACGTGAATGTGGGCATTCCAGTTTTCAAATATATCGGGATCGATATCCAGCTCCTGTGCATGCGAATGGATATACTCCATGGCCAGCATCGCCGATTCTTTCATCACCTCACCCAGGTTGCCGGTGAGGGTTAACTTGGAGCCCTTGCCTTTGCTGAGTGAGCTTTCCACAAAAAGAATCTCACCGCCCACCGCAGTCCAGGCAAGGCCGGTCACCACGCCGGCATATTCATTGCCCTGATACCGTTCTCGTGAGAACTCCTCCGGGCCGAGGTATTCTTTCAGATCGGAAATCTTCAGTGATTTCGGATAAGACTCATCCGAAGCGATCCTGCGGGCTACTCTACGCATCACTTTGGCAATCTTCTTGTTCAATTCGCGCACGCCGGACTCACGGGTATAGTGCTCAACAATTTTTTGCAGCACCGGTTTGGGAATGACAAAGCTACCTTTTTTTATGCCATGATTGTCAAGCTCTTTGGGGACAAGGTGACGATATGCAATCTCCACTTTTTCTTCTGTGATGTAGCCGCCTACATTGATCAGTTCCATACGGTCGAGCAATGGCTGTGGAATAGAGTTCAGATTATTAGCCGTGGCGATGAAGAGCACCTTTGACAGATCGTAATCGATGGAGAGGTAGTTGTCGTGAAATGCCATATTTTGTTCCGGGTCAAGCACCTCCAGCAAGGCTGATGAGGGATCACCCCGAAAATCATTCCCGATCTTGTCCACCTCATCCAGTACGAACACCGGGTTTGAAGTGCCGGCTTTCTGGATGTTCTGGATGATACGCCCCGGGATGGCGCCGATGTAAGTACGTCGGTGGCCGCGGATCTCGGCTTCGTCATGCAGCCCACCCAGCGACACCCGCACATACTTGCGGTTCAGCGCCTCGGCAACAGACTTGCCGAGTGAGGTTTTACCGACACCCGGAGGGCCGTACAAACAGAGAATAGGCGACTTTAAATCGCCTTTCAGTTTTAATACCGCCAGGTGCTCGATGATGCGCTCCTTTACCTTTTCCATTCCGAAATGATCCCTGTCCAGAACTTTCTGGGCATTCTTCAGGTTGAAATTGTCTTTTGAATATTCATTCCAGGGCAACTCCAGGATCGTCTGTAGATAACCGAACTGAACCGAGTAATCGGGCGACTGCGGATTCAGCCGTTCCAGCTTCTGCACCTCCTTCTCGAAAGTTTCTGCCACTTCAGTGCTCCATCGTTTGTTTTTTGCCTTCTTCCGGAACTCATCGATCTCAATCTGCTGCGTGTTACCGCCCAGTTCTTCCTGGATGGTCCTGATCTGTTGTTGCAGGAAGTATTCCTTTTGCTGTTGGTTCAGATCCTCACGCGTTTTCAGCTGGATATTCATCTTCAGCTCCAATATTTGCGACTCCCGGTTGAGAATCATCAGCAGACGGTAGGCTTGCTCCTTTTCGTCGTTGATTGCCAGTACCTCCTGCTTTTCCCTGCTGTCGATGGGGAGGTTCGTGCCGCAGTAACTGATGAGCATGTCGGAGAACGATTCGTTGCTGATGGTTTGTATCAGTTCTTTCGGCGGCTCGCCTAACAGATGTAACATATGCAGCATCGCATCGCGGATGGAGTCGAGAATCGCTTTGAATTCCTTGTCATCTTTCGCCACCCTGTCATAGTCCCGCAATTTATAGGTTGCCTTGATGAAAGGATCGGTCTGTGTCAGCTCGAACCACTCAAAACGTTTTTTTGCCTGTACGATGATGCTGAAATTGTTGTCGGCTAGCTCAATCACACGAATTACCTCGGCAATGACGCCTATGCGGTAAAGGTCGTCCTGGTCAGGATTTTCAACGTTTGTGTCCTTTTGACATACCAGTCCAATGTAGCGTTGTTTCTTGCCGAGCGACTTGATCAGGGCGAGTGATTTTTTTCTGCCTACCGAGATGGGCAACGTACTTCCCGGAAAAACAATGGTGTTCCGCAGGGGAAGTATGGGCAGTAATTCCTTTAAATGTGCTTCATCTATATCTGTGTTGCCATCGATAAAGTCGCTGGCAATAAAGGAAATAATGTTCCCTTCGGAGTCTTCTCCGCCTGCTGTATTTATTTTGAATGGATTCATATACATCATTTTATTCTTCTTCAAAACGGAAAATGGTTACTTTTGTTTTCCGGTGTGACTGTAAATATTCAAAATCCATGCCAAACAGGCCGGAGTTTTTTTTAGCGACGATGAGCAACTCTTTTTTTCGATTCAAGCAGTTCACCATTCATCACGACCGGTGCGCGATGAAGGTGGGTACCGATGGGGTTCTATTGGGAGCATGGACCGATGTCGGACACAGCAAAGATATTCTGGATGTGGGAACCGGTACGGGACTTATTGCCTTGATGGTGGCACAGCGAAATCCTGCCGCTGCTATTTGGGCGATAGATATTGATCCCGGTGCGGTGGCACAGGCAAAGGGAAATGTGGCTAATTCTTCCTTTGCTGACAGAATGACTGTGGAGCAGTGCGATTTTCGTCATTGTGCGTCTCAACGGCCGAACAGATTTGATCTGATCGTTTCCAATCCACCTTGGTTTGAAAATTCCCTCCTGCCGCCCGATGCAGGAAGAACCAGGGCGAGACATTCGGTTTCGCTCACGCTGGAGGAATTGCTGCACACTGCTGCCACATGTCTGAAGCAGCATGGGACGCTGGCGCTGATCCTTCCCTTCGATAAAAGAGAAGAGCTGAAAGTGCTGTCGGCAAAACATGGCTTTTTTCTGAAAAGGGAAACGATTGTTTATCCTTTGCCGGATTCAATCCCCAAGCGTCTGCTGACAGAATGGATACGATTGCCTCTGGATAATCCCCTGCGAAGTAGGCTAATCATTGAACATTCCCGCCATCACTACTCAGAAGCGTTTGTAGATCTGGTCAGGGAATTTTATCTATATATGTAATGGATGTAAAAGAAAATATTTAATAAAGTGAGCGCATTTATATAAAATACTTTATTAATTATCAATTTCATTGTATCTTTGCGAGGCACATCATGGTGTGACATGGTGAACATAGAAAACAATATTATATAGGAATAAAAGAAAAATGAATATGAGAAAAGCCCTGATTTTGAACCTGCTGCTGGTGATAACCATTGTCTTGCAGGGAGCCGATACAATCCAGGTAAAACAGACCAAAATACCCCTGTTGATCGACAGGAACGACAATGTGCTCTTTTATATCCGGATTGATGCAAAAGAGTCGCGTAAACTGGGTGAGATTGTACTGCAATTTTCCGATGCAACGCCATTGCATGAGATCGGGTCGGTGAAGTTATATTACAGTGGCACCGAGGCCGTGCAACGCAAAGGAAATATTTTCTATTCGCCCCTATCGCAGTATGTTTCGAGTCATGCTGCCGGAAAAACAAAGGATGCCAATCTCTCCTATTCTATCAAAGTTGCTGAGCAGCAATCACCCGAAAGCAGGGTTCTCCTTACTCCCGATTATACCCTTTTTCCCGGGATAAACTATTTCTGGGTCAGTCTTCAAATGAAACCCAATGCCTCTCTTTTATCTACCATCGGCGTAGAGATAGTCTCCGCCACGCTCGACGGGAAGTGCGCGCAGCTCGCTTTTGCCACGGAGCGGGCACCCCACAGGATGGGAATGGGCGTAAGGCATGCCGGTGACGACGGCGCTGCAGCTTATCGTATTCCAGGCCTGGTAACATCCAACGAAGGAACATTGCTGGGTGTATACGATGTGCGATATAATAGCAGCGTAGATCTGCAGGAGTATGTGGATGTGGGTCTGAGCAGAAGTACCGACAAGGGGCAAACATGGGAAAAGATGCGATTGCCGCTGAGTTTCGGTGAGTACGGCGGACTACCTAGGGCACAGAACGGGGTGGGGGATCCTGCCATCCTGGTGGATGAAAAAACCGGAACCATATGGATCGTGGCAGCCTGGACGCATGGCATGGGCAACGGCCGCGCCTGGGTGAACTCAATGGATGGCAACGGATTGGAAACTACCGCACAACTGGTTCTGACGAAGAGTGTCGACGACGGCAGGACCTGGTCGGAGCCGATCAACATCACGGAACAAGTGAAAAATTCCTCCTGGAATTTCCTTCTGCAGGGGCCGGGGAGAGGCATTACGATGCTCGACGGAACACTGGTATTTCCCATTCAATTTATCGATTCGGCGAGGGTACCCAACGCCGGCATCATGTACAGCAAAGACCGTGGTGAGACCTGGGTCATTCACAATCCGGCACGCACCAACACCACAGAGGCGCAGGTGGCTGAGGTGGAGCCGGGTGTGTTGATGCTCAATATGCGCGATAACCGGGGAGGCAGCCGTGCCGTGTCGGTTACGAAGGACCTGGGAAAGAACTGGACAGAACATCCCTCCTCACGGAGTGTCCTCCAGGAACCTGTCTGTATGGCAAGCCTCCTGCACGTGAAGGCTGAAGACAACATCCTGGGCAGGGATATTCTTCTTTTCTCCAATCCAAACTCCACGCAGCATCGTCATCACATAACCATCAAAGCGAGCCTCGATGGCGGGCTTAGCTTTCCGGAAGCATATCAGGTGATGCTCGATGAAGATTTTGGCTGGGGATATTCCTGCCTCACCATGATCGACCGGGAGACTGTCGGGATTCTCTACGAGAGCAGTGTGGCACACATGACTTTTCAAGCTGTGAAACTGATCGACCTGATCAAATAGTGAAATATCAGGAAAACAAAGTCAAAATCATTTCATTCGAATCATAAAAAGTAGTAATTTTGGCGTTTTAAAATTCCGGAAAGTGAAAGAGGCGATCACCATCAAAGACAAACAGTTTGAGCTGTTCATTGAATACGAGGTCATTGAGCATGAGATCAGGCGTGTGGCCCAGCAGATAAACACAGAGCTGGCCGACAGAAACCCAATTTTTCTCGCTGTGCTCAACGGGGCCTTCATGTTCGCTGCAGAACTGATGAAGGAAGTTTCCATCCCCAGTGAGATTACGTTCGTGCGGCTGGCGTCGTACCAGGGAACATCTTCCACCAATCAGGTAAAGGAAGTGCTCGGTCTCAACGAAGATATCGAAGGACGTCTGGTGGTAATCCTGGAGGATATTGTGGATAGCGGAACGACCATGGCCTCCCTGTTGCAGGAACTGGTTCATTTTAAACCCCAAGAGGTGAAGATTGCAACCCTGCTTTTTAAACCGGCAGCACTGAAGCAAAAGCTCCATCTCGATTATGTGGTGCTCGAGATACCCAATGATTTTATCGTGGGATACGGCCTCGATTATGACGGATATGGGCGGAATCTGAAAGATATTTATAAGGTGAAATGAATATTGGCATACGGGGGAAAAGATCCTTTTTTGATATTTTCTTTTTAAAAAGAGAGGTGATATTAAAAAAATACCTATTTTTGTATGCAGAGCATTTTTTTTGATGGCTATAATAAGAAGTAGATAAAAATTGATTCAAATGAACAAAGATGAAGTGAAAAAATCGCCAAAAGCGAATTTGGAAGGGCACAGAGGTACTTTTATCCTGATGGGATTGGTGCTGGGGGTATCCGTCCTTTTCTTCGCTTTTGAATGGTCGACCCAAACGAAAAAACTGGACGAGACTGTTATCGTTCAGGACGTTCTGGCCGAAGAGGAGATTGAAATTACCCGTCGCGATCCCACGCCTCCCCCACCGCCTCCGCCACCCGAACCGGAAACACCCGAGATCATTGAGGTGGTAGAAGAGAAAGTGGAAACAACGCTGAAGATTCAAGTGGAAGACGACCAGTCTCAACGACAGATGCAGACTTATGTGCCACCCCCACCTCCAAAACCAAAACAGGAAGAGGTGACCGAAGAGATTTTCGTGGTTGTTGAAAACCAACCCCAATTTCCCGGAGGAAACGCAGCCATGATGAAGTTCCTGAGCGACAATATCAAGTACCCTGTTATTGCACAGGAGAACGGTATCCAGGGTCGGGTAATTTGTAACTTTGTGGTGGAGAGAGACGGAAGCATCACCGACGTGCAGGTTGTACGTGGTGTGGACCCCTCACTCGACAAGGAAGCCATCAGGGTGATTCAGCAGATGCCCCGCTGGACGCCGGGTAAGCAGCGCGGACAGGCAGTACGCGTACGCTTTACATTACCCGTGGTATTCCGCTTACAGAATTAATTGTCTAAATAACGGTAAAAAGAACTGCTTTTGAAACCCAAAAGCAGTTTTTTTTACGAAATATAGCCTCGTCCATGAATTCCAGAATAACGCTTTTTGAAGAGAAAATTGCCCGGGTCATCGATCAGGTATTTGCGGATGATGAACCCCGCACACTTTATGATCCGGCAAGGTATACTCTCTCCCTGGGAGGGAAACGTCTCCGCCCATTGCTGACCCTTATGGCAGCCGATCTGTTCGGAAAAGATGTCGATGAAGCCCTCGACGCTGCCACGGCTGTTGAAATATTCCATAATTTCTCGTTGTTACACGATGACCTGATGGATAAGGCGGATATGCGGCGGGGATACCCCACCGTTCACAAAAAATGGGATGCAAACAGTGCTATACTCTCGGGAGATGCCATGGTCATCGAAGCTTATCGCTACATTGCCAAAGTACCGGTTGCTTTGCTTCCCGAAATACTCGATACTTTCTCCACCGCTGCCATACAAATTTGTCAGGGACAACAGCATGACATGGACTTCGAGAAACGAACTGACGTGTCGGAAAAGGAGTACCTGGAGATGATCCGTCTGAAAACGGCGGTGTTGATTGGCTGCGCACTAAAGTTAGGGGCAATCATTGCGGGAGCTTCTTCGCAAGATGCCCAATTTATGTATGAATACGGTATAAACCTCGGTCTTGCTTTTCAGCTAAAAGATGATCTGCTCGATGTCTATGGCGATCCCCGAACGTTTGGGAAGAAGATCGGAGGCGATATCCTCTGCAATAAAAAAACGTTCCTGCTGATCAAAGCATTGAAGAATTCGGGAAAATCGCAAAGAGAGTCCCTCGAACAGTGGCTTTCGGCATCCGATTTTGATCCGGAAGAGAAAATTCGATTTGTTAAAAATATGTACGATGAATTAAATTTGAAGCTCATCACCGGCAATCTCATAGAAAAGTATTATCTTGCGTCTTTGGATTGTCTTTCGTCGGTCAGCGTATCGGAAGATCGCAAAAAAGAATTGATCGAGCTGTCGGAGAATCTGATGTACAGAGAAAAGTAAGTCATGTAATTAACAGATGCCCTATCGTCGCTTACCAAATACAGACAGTGCCCGGATTAAGGCTTTGAAAATGGCGGTTGAAAAAGCTGCCGACACCGATTTCAAGGAGTTGGCGGTTTCGTCCCATTTGATCTCGGAAGCGAAAAGTGCGCTGATACAGTTCGAGCGTCTCTGCAGCAAGTATCAGCAAATGTACAATACCCAGGTACAGGCCAACAAATTATTTATTGTAAAAGTGAAAAACGCACGTATGTATCTTTCCCATTTCGTGCAGGTCTTGTATATGAGTATCCAGCGAACGGAAATAAAAGAAGAACATCTTTCACTCTATGGACTGGAAGAGAGCAACATGATTGTGCCGGATCTCACTTCCAATGACCAACTGCTGGAATGGGGCCGCAAAATTATCGACGGTGAAAATGCGCGTGTTGCACGCGGAACCGCACCCATCTACAATCCATCCATTGCCAAGGTAAATGTGATGTATACTCTCTTTCGGGAAGGATATCAAACACAAAAGCTCCATCAGAAGGCTACCTTGCGCATACAGGATGAAGTGGCCGCGTACAGGGAAAAGGTAGACCAGTTGATTCTGAAAATTTGGGAAGAGGTGGAACAGGACAAGACCGATCTCACCGCCGATCAACGCCTGGACAGAAACCGTCAGTATGGCATAGTCTATTATTACCGCAAAGGAGAACGCGTCTGATGAAGTTGATCGACACACACGCTCACTTGTTTACAAAAGAGTTTCACGATGATCTGGATCAAGTGGTCCGACGTGCAAAAGAGACCGGAGTTGAGAAGGTCTTGCTGCCCAATATCGACGAAACAACCCTGCCCGATCTCAGATCGACTGTGGAGCGGTATCCCGATTTTTTCTTTCCCATGATGGGATTGCATCCAACCAGTGTAACCGAAGATTGGAAGCAGCAGCTTATACCGATTTTTGAAATCTTCAGCCAGGGCGATTACAGGGCTGTCGGTGAAATCGGGATAGATCTCTATTGGGATACTTCATTGCAAAAAGCACAGATTCAAGTGTTCGAAGAACAACTCAGATGGAGCGTCGAGAAAGACCTTCCGGTATCGATTCATTTCCGGCATGCTGCGAAAGTGGTGATCGATAGTATCAAACGTGTAGGTCAAGAGAACCTGAGAGGTGTGTTTCATAGCTTTGGCGGAACAGAAGATGAACTGGAAGCCATCTTACAGTTGCGAAATTTTTGCGTTGGCATCAACGGCGTCATAACTTTCAAAAACTCCGGACTGGCGGAGACCCTCAGAAACTGTCCACACGACAGGATAATCCTGGAAACCGATGCTCCTTACCTTGCTCCCGTACCACACCGGGGAAAAAGGAATGAATCGGCTTATTTATCCTTTATTGTGGTAAGGTTGGCTGAGGCTTGGGGGGTCGATGCGGAGGAAGTCGCCGCCATAACCAGCAACAATGCCAGAGATTTATTTGGTTTCGACAATGACGAATAATAATTTTAATAAAATATTTGGTCATTGAAGGTGTATATAACCGATAAATTCAGTATTTTTGCTCCCCGGATAGAAGGCAAATGATTTTTTTTTTGTAATTTGCACCCGTTTTAACGGGAATCTCCCCTGGAGAGATGCTCGAGTGGTTGAAGAGGCACGCCTGGAAAGCGTGTATACGCCAAAAGTGTATCGCGGGTTCGAATCCCGCTCTCTCCGCATATAAAGATAGAAGTAGAGAAGTCAGATTCATTTAAAGCAACAACAAAAATCAATTATTTATACAACAAAATCAAAGATCATTAATCAAAAAAATTGAACACACAATGAAAAAGTTATTTGCAATTTTAGCAATCTTCGGAATGATGTCCGTGGGATTGTCATCGGTCCTTCTAGCTCAAGACACCACCACTCCGCAAGAACAAACAGAACAAGTAGCTGCAACTCCTGTTGAGACTGTTCCTGCAGCTGTGCAGGAAGCTTCAAACGGTGGATTTCATCAGGCTTTGAAGGTGAAGTTTATTGAAGGTGGTGCCGGTTTCATGAGTCTCATTGCCATCTGTTTGATCCTCGGTCTGGCCTTTTCTCTGGAAAGAATCATCTACCTTAGCTTGGCTGATGTGGATCCGGATGCTTTCCTCGGTAAAATTGGCGATGCACTTGACAGAGGTGATGTGGAAGCCGCAAAAAGTTTAGCACGCGACACAAGAGGACCGGTTGCTTCTATTGTATATCAGGGATTATTACGTCTGGATCAGGGACCCGATGTAGTGGAACGCTCCATCGTATCTTATGGTGGTGTACAGTCGGGTTTGCTTGAAAGGAATCTTTCCTGGATCACACTGTTTATCGCGATTGCTCCGTCTCTCGGTTTCTTGGGAACAGTAGTAGGTATGGTGCAGGCATTCGATGATATCCAGAGAGCAGGAGACATGAGCCCGACAATTGTTGCCGGTGGTATGAAGGTGGCCCTGATCACGACCGTAGGTGGTTTGATCGTCGCCCTGATACTCCAGGTTATCTACAATTATATCCTCAGCAAGATGGAAGGTATCCTCAATAAAATGGAAGATGCATCCATCACCTTCCTGGATCAGGTGATCAAATATAACGTTAAATACAAAAACCTGTAATCATTATGGCCGTAACTAAAATACACAGAACTTCCAGAATAACGCTCCTGATAGGTGTCATTATATCTATCCTGGTGATGGCGTTGTTCTATCTGGGAGGCCAAGCTTCGGCATCGGAGAAGTTAATTGCCGATATGAGTCAGCCAAAATTTACAGACATTGTTTTGTATTGGGGCTATGCATTGCTTGCCATTACAATAGTTACACTTCTCGCATTTGCTATTGTAGATTTTCTCAAGAAGTTAAAGGAGTCTCCCAAAAAAGCATTAAGTGGCTTCCTGGTACTTTTGGCCATGGCTGCCATGCTGATCATTACTTTTGTGATCGGTGACGGGTCATTGTTGAATATACCGGGATATGATGGCGCCGATAATAATTCTTCCACGCTGAAATTGACCGATATGTGGCTTTTCAGTTCGTACATCATGCTTATCATAACTTTTCTTGCAATCGTGATATTGCCTTTATTTAAAAGAAAAAGTTGATTGGCTTAATCAAAAATCGAATTAAAGAAAGGTTTATTTTATGGCAAAAACAATTAGAAAAGTTCCGGCTCTTAACGCCAGTTCAATGGCCGACATTTCTTTCCTGTTGCTGACCTTCTTCTTGTTAGTATCGAACATGGATGTTGATTCAGGACTTGCACGTCGCCTTCCGCCACCTCCACAGACCGAAGAACAAACTACTGTGGATGTACAACGCAGGAACCTCTTGGTTGTGTTGGTCAACGCTCAGAATGAAACATTGGTGCAAAACCAGCAGGAAACTCAATTATATGCTAATGAGACTGAACTGCGTGGCGAAGGTGGCAAAGTAGCCTTAAAGGATATGGTGAAGGAATTCGTACTCAATACGCAGAACAGCTCACTTCTTCCCGAGCTTTCTGAGGAAGATTTCGGAGCTCCCATCGGCACTGTTCCCGTCACTGCACAACATGTGATATCCATCCAGAATGATGCCACGACCAGCTACAAGGCTTACATAGCTGTGCAGAATGAAGTGGTAAGAGCATACAATGAACTGAGAGAGGAAGGTTCCCGCAAATATTTCAATACATCGTATGAAGATTTAACGGAAGATCAGCAGGGACAAATCAATAACCTGTTTCCACAGCGTATTTCAGAGGCTGAACCAAAAAATTATGGAGGACAATAGTTATGGGAAAATTTAATAAGAGCGGTAAAAAAGAGATGCCTGCATTAAATTCCTCTTCTATGCCCGATATCGTTTTCGCTATCCTGTTTTTCTTTATGGTTACCACTACCATGCGTTCTGAAACATTGATGGTAAGAATGAAGCTGCCTACAGCATCGGAAGTACAGAAGCTGGAGAAGAAGTCTCTGGTAACCTACATCAACATCGGTGCTCCCATGGATACCCGATTGGGTACGGGAACACAGATGCAATTAAATGATCGATTTGCACAGGTTTCAGAAATCCAGGATTATATCGCCCAGGAAAAGGCCAGTATGAATGAGGCCGACCAGCCCCTGATGACCGTTTCCATCAAAGCAGACGAAGAAACCAGGATGCAATACATTACCGACGTAAAGCAGGCTCTAAGACAGGCTTATGCACTCAAAATCAGTTATTCAGCCCGCCAAGGGGGAAATTGATGAGATAAAAAAGCTTTTAATCAAAAAAACCGGATCCTCAAAGGTCCGGTTTTTTTGTTGTTTTATTTCGGGTTTCCCTGCCTTACCCACGTCATCACGTTGGCAGGTGGACGACGGGCCATCAGCTCCTGTTTCATGAAATCCATATAAGGGGCAACATGATGAAAGAACCGGTAATATCCCTTGCAAAGATAATTTAATCCTTTATTACCATACTTGTCTTTGATAAACCTGTTTTTGGGGCATTCACCATAACAGGCAAACAGTACATCGCATTCGCGGCATTGTTGCGGCAATTTATCAAACTTATCATTACCGAATGTCATCTGTTCCTCCGAGTACATCATCGAGGTAAGCGTTTTGCTGTATATATTTCCAAGACGATATTCGGGAAAAACAAAATGATCGCAGGAGTAGACATCACCGTTAAATTCCATTACCCCAGCATGGCCACAGGTTTTAGCCATGGTGCAGACACTCGGCTGTTCTCCCACCCAGTTGGCCAGCGTGGAGTCGAATATCTGTATAAATATCTTGCCCACATCTTCTTTGATCCATTCGTCGAAAACAGCACACAGAAACTTTCCCCATTTTTCTGCCGGTACGGTGAATGGCGCCAGCTCAACTTCGTGATCCTCCTCCTTTGCCGTGGCCAGTTTTAACGATGACTTATTTTTTCGTAATCGCTCCACAATGGGAGTAAACTGAATATATTGGCATCCTATTTCTTTAAAGAAGCGATAAAACTCCAGCGGATAATCCACATTGTAGTCGTTCACCACTGCCATGCAGTTGAATTCCACACCGTGTTTTTTCAGCAACTCAATCCCCTTCATCACCTGGTGAAAAGAGGGACGGCCCATCTTGTCGCGTCGGTATTCATCGTGAAATTCCTGTGGTCCATCAATGGAAATACCCACAAGAAAGTTATTCTCTTTGAAGAATTTACACCAGTCGTCGTTGAGCAGTGTGCCGTTTGTCTGGATGGAGTTGTCTATTTGTCGCCCGCGTGCATGCCTTTTCTGTAACTCAACCGCTTTTCTGTAAAAGGAGAGCGGTCGCATCAGCGTTTCACCTCCATGCCAGGTGAACATCACCTGTGGTTGGGTTTGAGATTCAATATATTGTTGGATGAAACGTTCAAGGAGTTCCTCACTCATTACCGGTTGCCTGTCCGGATAAAGACCCGATTTTTCCAGATAGTAACAATAATCGCAATCGAGATTGCACTTCGAACCTACCGGCTTCAGCATCACGTATATTGGTTTGGCAAAGGGGGCATATGTTGACATATCGATTTTATTTATATTGCAAAAATAAACAAATCATACCGATTTGCGGTTTATTATATAAAGTTTAGCATTCATTTTAATGATTTTCAATTCCTGAGAGCGTAGAACCCTGAAAACAGGGCTCTGTATAATAAAATTAATAATAATCGTATGAAACAAAAAAACAATTTATTGCAGGCCGGATGGCTTATTTTAAGAGTAGGGATCGGTATTTCCATCTTTTTGCATGGTTATCCCAAGATAACGGGCGGAGCAGAGACATGGACCATGATTGGAGGTACCATGTCGAATTTCGGAATTGATTTTGCTCCCGCTTTCTGGGGTTTCCTTGCTGCATTTGTGGAATCTGTCGGAGGACTGTTGTTTGCACTGGGATTATTATTCCGTCCCGCCGCCCTGCTGCTTGCCGGAAATATGGCCGTGGCACTGATCACCCATGTGGTTGCCGGAGACAATTTCATGATTTTCGGTCATGCAATGGATCTGTTAATCGTTTTTGCCGCATCCATCCTGATTGGCGCAGGTAAATACTCACTGGACGCAAAACTGTTTCCGAAAATTGCTTAATTCCCCTGATTGAGCAAAAGGGACAAACCCGTTCAACGTCCTTAAATGACAAAACCCCTTCTGTCGTCATAGACCGAAGGGGTTCGTTATGTCAAAAAAAGTGGGTAAGCTTACTATATCGCGCCGCTACAACCAAATACCCTTGCTTCGGTCAAGACCTGGGGGATTCAATGGGAGCTGACCGTATAGGACTTACCCAGGCACAAAAGTACAATAAATATTTCTTCTTACAAACAAAATGGTGAAATTGATTTTTTCTATTCACGCCATTTTGTCTATCTTTGCATAGGTATAATTGCTTAATCGCAAAAAAATCCAACCCAAATAGTAAACCATCATGGATATCGTAGATCGATTTATCAAATATGCACGTATCGATACGCAATCAGACGAAAACAGCACGCAGACGCCCAGCACCCAGCGACAGTTCAATCTGGCCAAGGAGGTAGAGCAGGAAGCGCTGGAAATGGGCTTAAGTGATGTGAGCCTCGATAACAATTGTTACCTGATGGCTACACTGCCTGCCAACAGCCGAAAAAATATTCCGGTCATCGGCTTTATCTCGCATTTCGATACCAGTCCCGATATGAGTGGGGAGAATGTGAACCCGCGGATAGTAAAAAATTACGACGGAAACGATATCCGGTTGAACGAGGCAAAGAATATAATCATGTCACCCGCAGATTTCCCGGAGTTACTCCACCATGTGGGAGAGGACATTATTGTGACTGACGGAACCACATTGCTGGGAGCCGACGATAAAGCGGGCATAGCGGAAATAATGACCGCCATGCAATATCTGCTAGATCATCCCGAAATAGAACACGGCAAGATAAGGATAGGATTTACTCCCGATGAAGAAATCGGACGGGGAGCTGACAAATTTGATGTGTCCAAATTCGGTGCTTCCTGGGCATACACCATGGATGGCAGTGAGGTAGGTGAGCTGGAGTACGAAAACTTTAACGCGGCGTCGGCAAAGATCGAAATACAAGGGCGCAACGTACATCCGGGTTATGCAAAAAACAAGATGATTAATGCCCTGCACGTGGCCAATGAATTGGTTGCCATGCTTCCAGAAAAGGAACGACCTGAAACAACGGAAGGATATGAAGGATTTTTTCATCTGATTTCACTGAATGGTACTGTAGATGAAGCAAAGCTTTCTTTCATCGTCCGTGACCACGACCGGGAAAAATTTGAAGAACGCAAGCGTCTGATGGTAAGTTCGGTGGAGACATTGAATGAAAAGTACGGCAATCGTCTGAAGCTGGAACTGAAGGATCAGTATTACAATATGCGTGAGAAGGTGGAGCCGGCGATGCATATAATTGACTATGCTTCCCGTGCCATGGAGGAGGTGGGTGTAAAACCCCATATCAGACCGATACGGGGAGGTACTGATGGTGCCCGTCTCTCATTTATGGGCTTGCCTTGTCCCAACATCTTTGCGGGCGGAATGAATTTTCACGGCAGATACGAGTTTCTGCCCGTTCCCTCGCTGGAGAAAGCATCAGAGGTAATCGTGAAAATAGCCGAACTCGTTGCACGTGATGGTACTACTCCCGAAACCAAACCCTAACCGCTGTCACAGCAAAACCTGCTCCTACGGAGCTGATGGCTGACTCCTGAACGCTAAAATACAAACCGCTGAAATAAACAATATTATACTAAAAAAAGCTGATAGCTGATAGCTGATTCCTGATGGCTAAGAAGCTGACAGCTGACCGTTAAAAATATGAAACAGACCCCATTTACCGATTTGCATATTGCTCTGGGAGCAAAAATGCATGAATTTGCCGGATACAACATGCCCATTGAATATTCCGGCATCATTGATGAACATCTCACCGTGGTGAATGGCGTGGGGGTGTTCGACGTATCTCACATGGGTGAGTTTTGGGTTAAGGGACCCAAAGCACTGGAGTTGCTGCAAAGGGTGGGCAGCAATGATGCTTCCAAACTGCAGCCGGGAAAAGCACAATACAGCTGTTTTGTGAATGAAACGGGCGGTATTGTGGATGATTTTATCGTCTATCAGTTTGAACCGGAGAAATATCTCCTTGTGGTGAATGCGGCCAACATAGAAAAGGATTGGAACTGGTGCCTGCAGCACAACACCATGGAAGCAGAACTGGAGAATGCTTCCGGTTGGATGGCGCAGCTGGCCATACAGGGACCAAAAGCGACGGAATTGCTGCAAAGACTGACTCCGGTCGATCTCTCCGCCATTCCTTATTATGCGTTTACCACAGGTTCGTTTGCAGACGTGGAGAATGTGATTATCTCCAACACTGGATATACCGGTGCTGGCGGCTTTGAGCTCTATTTCTATCCAGAACAGGGTCGTAAAATTTGGGATGCCCTCTTTAAAACAGGTGCTGCATACGGCTTGAAACCCATTGGCCTGGGTGCCCGTGACACGCTGCGTCTGGAGATGGGCTTCTGTCTCTACGGGAACGATCTGGACGACACGACAACCCCACTGCAGGCCGGTTTGGGATGGATTACCAAGTTCGCAGAAAACAAACCGTTTGTCGGTCGGGATGTGCTGGAAAAGGAAAAGACCGAAGGGGTATCCCGCAAGTTATGTTGTTTTGAACTGCTGGAGAAAGGTATTCCCCGTCATGGATATGATATCGTGAATGCTGCCGGTGAGGAGATCGGCCAGGTTACCTCGGGCACCATCTCGCCGGTGCTGAAGAGCGGCATCGGCATGGGATACGTGAAGCCGGAATATGCAAAAGCAGAAACTGAATTTTTTATCCGAATACGCAATAAAAACCTGAAAGCGCAAGTTGTAAAACCACCTTTTAGAAAATAATATTCCGTTTCATAGGTGATGAGGGCTACTCCAATATGGCAAAAAAAGCAAAGGTCGCGCAAAATATATTCTTTCTTCTCGGTCTGCTTGCACTGGGAATCATGATCTATAAGATTGGTATCGACAGCCTCTGGCGCGATATCAAACAAACAGGCTGGTGGTTTGTACCCATCATCGGTCTCTGGGGTGTAATCTATCTCTTGAATACAATCTCTTGTAATCTCATCATTCAGGATGGAAGCCCTGAAGCGAAAAATGTGGGTTTTTTTAGACTGTTTAAGCTGATAATTAGTGGGTTTGCCATTAACTATATCACACCATTCGGACTCATGGGAGGAGAGCCCTACAAGATCATCGAACTACAACCTACGCTGGGCATCCAGAAAGCAACCTCTTCCGTGTTGCTGGCTACCATGATGCATTTTGTCTCCCATTTTATCTTTTGGATGGTTTCCATCCCGCTACTACTTTTTCTGGTGCCTGTTCTTTCCGATACGGTTGAGCTGGGAATGATTCTCTCCAGCGCTACTTCTTTTCTGTTACTTCTCTGGGCTTATCGTGTGTATACGCGGGGAGGTGTGGACAGGGCCTTGATACTGGGTAGCAGGCTGCCTTTCGTAGGGAAGCGGATCAGGACTTACAGGCAGCAGAACCAGGAAAAAATTGATCAGATGGATTATCTGATTGCCGATCTTTACCGGAACCGAAAAAAAGATTTTATAATTTCTCTTTTGCTGGAGCTATTTTCCCGTTTTTTAATCTGTGTCGAAGTCCTGCTGATGATGCAGGCAATTGGTTGGCCGGTTACATTCGGAGAGAGTGTATTGATTGAATCCATTCAGTCGCTCGTGGGAAACCTGCTGTTTTTTATGCCGATGCAGATGGGGTCACGCGAGGGAGGGATGATGATGGTTTATGGTATTTTGTCAATACCTCTTTCTTATGCAGTGTTTGTGAGCCTGTGCAAACGCATCCGGGAGATCTTCTGGACGGTAGTGGGTGTCTTGCTGATCAAAGTGAGCCGTAACTGATCTGTTTTTTGTTACATGTAGATCATCTTCTTTGTCATACCTCCATCGACCGTAAAATTCTGGCCGGTGATGAAACTATTTTCCGGATCCATCAAAAACAGGACCATCCGTGCAATATCCCATGCATTGCCCACACGTCCTGCGGGGTGCTGCAAGTGGTCTTCCTTCGATAAGGGTATCTGCCGGGCTATCTTCTTTTTCTTTAATGCGGACACATCGATCCAACCCGGACTGATGCTGTTCACCCTTATGTCGGGCGCGAGGCTCACCGCCATAGAGTGGGTGAGCGAGAAGATGCCTCCTTTGGAAGCTGAATAAGATTCAGTATTTGCTTCCGACTGAAAGGCTCTGGTGGAACACATGTTCACGATCGATCCCTTTGTTTCTCTCAGAGATGGAGTAAGATACTTGCTGCAATAAAAAGTGCCGGTCAGGTTGGTCGCAATGGCACGGTTCCACTCGTCGGGGGTGAGTTCTTCCATCGGCTTGAAAATTTCATACACGGCATTGTTTACCAGTCCGTATGCCGGTCCGAATTCTTTGAGGGCTGCCCTGATGGATGATCGTACGCTCACCTCATTGGATACATCCGTGATAAAAAAATCACAACTGCGCTTGCGAAAATGGGGACGAAGCTCCTCCATTGCCTCATTGTCGATATCGAAAACCGATATACAATAGTCGTGATTCAGCAATTCTTCGGTGACTACCCGGCCGATACCCTGGGCACCGCCGGTAACAATCACATGTTTGCATGCTCGTTTCATGCTGAAAACTTTTTTTCAGGAATAAATCTCTCTTTTCCCTGCCAGCAGGGTGTTTCTAAGCAGAGATACAATGGTCATTGGACCCACGCCACCCGGGACCGGCGTAATATAAGCACATTTGGGTGCTACCGTATCGAACTTCACATCGCCTGTGAGCTTGAACCCCGACCTGGTACTGCTGTTCGGAACGCGGGTAGTGCCCACGTCAATCACCACGGCTCCCTCTTTCACCATATCCCCTTTCAGGAATTCGGGTACACCCAGCGCGGCAATGATGATGTCGGCCTGCAGGCAGATCTCTTTGATGTTTTTCGTGCGGCTGTGACAGACGGTGACGGTGCAGTCGCCCGGATATCCCTTTTGCATCATCAGCATCGATACAGGCTTGCCGACAATGTTGCTGCGCCCCAGTACCACACAATGTTTTCCCCGTGTCTCAATCTCATATCGTTTTAGCAGCTCCACGATGCCGGCCGGCGTGGCGGAGAGGAAGCAGGGCATACCGAGAGACATGCGTCCCACGTTCACCGGATGAAAGCCGTCCACATCTTTGCGGTAATCTATGGCTTCGGTTATCTTGTCTTCCGAAATATGTTTGGGCAGGGGGAGTTGCACAATGAAACCATCGATGTCGGCATCTTTATTCAGACGATCCACACAGGCGAGCAACTCTGCCTCGGTCACATCTTCCTCATAGCGGATGAGTGTCGATTTGAATCCTACCTCTTCGCACGAACGTACCTTGTTGGCTACATACGTTTCACTGCCCCCGTCGTGACCTACCAGTACCGCTGCCAGGTGTGGCGTTTTGCCCCCGGCTGCTTTTATTTGCGTCACTTCCAGGGCTATCTCCTGTTTTATTTGTGCGGCTATCGCCTTTCCATCAATTAGTTTCATATTTTTTAGCGTTCAGGTGTCAGGAATCAGGTGTCGGCTACCTTCTTCGCATATTTCGCATAGCCTGTTTACCGCCGCCCGATGTCATCATGCGCATCATCTTGCGGGTTTCGTCGAACTGCTTGATCAGTTTATTTACCTCCTGCACGTTGGTGCCGCTCCCTTTGGCAATGCGGGCACGACGGCTCCCATTCAGTATCTCGGGGTTGCTTCGTTCGGTGGGAGTCATGGAGTGTATGATTGCTTCAATACCCTTGAACGCATCGTCGTCGATATCGAGATCCTTGATCTGTTTGCCTACCCCGGGAATCATGGAGGCCAGATCCTTCAGGTTCCCCATCTTCTTGATTTGCTGTATCTGGGCAACGAAATCGTTGAAGTCGAATTGATTTTTTGCTATTTTCTTCTGCAGGCGGCGTGCTTCCTCTTCGTCGTATTGCTCCTGTGCTTTTTCTACCAGTGAGACAATGTCGCCCATCCCGAGAATACGGTCTGCCATACGTTCCGGGTGAAACACGTCGATGGCATCCAGCTTTTCGCCCGTACCGACAAACTTGATGGGCTTATCCACCACCGAGCGGATAGACAGGGCTGCACCGCCACGGGTGTCACCATCGAGCTTGGTGAGTACTACCCCGTTAAAGTCGAGCCGCTGGTTGAACTCCTTGGCCGTGTTCACGGCATCCTGGCCGGTCATCGCGTCCACCACGAAGAGGATTTCCTGCGGGTTGACTGCTCTCTTGATCGATTCGATCTCGTTCATCATCTGCTCGTCGATGGCCAGACGGCCGGCCGTGTCGATGATTACTACGTCCTTCCCATGCTGACGGGCATGCTGGATGGCATTTTGTGCAATTTTTACGGGGTTCTTGTTTTCTTCTTCCGCGTATACCGATACCCCGATTTGCTCACCCAGTATTTTGAGCTGTTCGATGGCTGCGGGACGATAAACGTCGCCCGCCACCAACAACGGATTTTTACCCCGTTTGCTCTTGAGCATATGGGCCAGCTTGCCCGAAAAGGTGGTTTTACCCGATCCCTGAAGGCCTGACATCAGGATGATGGCCGGTGTTCCCTTGATGTTGATGTCCATGGCAGTGCCACCCATCAGCGTGGCCAGTTCGTCGTGTACGATCTTCACCATCAGCTGCTCCGGCTTCACCGCATTGAGTACATCCTGTCCCAGCGCTTTCTGCTTGACGGTCTCGGTAAAATCCTTGGCGGTTTTGTAGTTCACGTCGGCGTCGAGCAGGGCACGACGAACCTCTTTCAATGTCTCGGCCACGTTGATCTCGGTGATCTTACCCTGGCCCTTCAGTATCTTAAACGACCTCTCCAGTCTCTCACTTAAATTTTCAAACATCTGTTTTTATACGCTTGTTGGTTTTAACTCCCCGAAGTCGCCCTTCGGAATATTGCTCATCCCCTCCGTCTTCACTGCAAGGGCTTAATTCAAAACACAAAAGTACATGAAAAACGAGCTATTTCCAAGCGCATGATGATAAAAATCAAGACCAACCTGCATTGTAGCGCTTTCTCAAATGACGGGATATTCAATTGTGAGATTCCTGAAAATTATGACTATTTTTGTAAGTCATATCAATATCTGCAGCAATGAAACAGACGTCTCTCGCTAAGTTTTTGTATCTCTCTATTGCCGCTGCAATAGTTACCATCTCGCTGAAATTTTACGCCTATCAGGTGACCGGATCGATGGGATTCCTGTCGGATGCGTTAGAGTCTATCGTAAACCTGTTTGCTGCCCTTTTTGCGTTGATCATGCTCCGGATCTCTCAAAAACCTGCAGACGATGGCCATGTGTATGGGCATAGCAAAGCAGAATACTTCTCCAGTGCCACCGAGGGGGCACTCATCCTGATTGCAGCATTCAGCATCATCCGTACTGCGATACCCCGTATCATGGAACCTGCACCCCTTGAGAATATCAATACGGGGTTGTTGTTCTCGCTTCTGGCGTCGGTTGTAAATCTGTTGGTGGGGCTCACCCTGATAAAGAATGGGAAAAAAAGAAAATCGCTGGTGCTGGAGGCAGACGGCCGACATCTGATGACGGATGTGTGGACCTCCGTGGGGGTGATCGCCGGGATCGTGATGGTGAAGTTTACCGGATGGTTTATCATTGACCCCATTATCGCGATATTGGTTGCCCTTAATATCATCTATACCGGATATAAGCTGATCAGCCGTTCAGCCAGCGGCCTGATGGATGCGACCATCCCGGCAGAGGATCTGGAGAAAGTGACCCTTTACCTCGATTCGCTGAAAGTAAATGAGATTGAATACCACTCCCTGCTGACCCGTGTGGCGGGACAGCGTAAATTTATTTCAATGCACCTGCTCGTGCCGGGAGAATGGAGCGTGAAGCAGGGACACGATTGGGCCGATAACGTGGAAGAGACAATTATCGGACTCTTTGATGAGCCGGTAACTGTCTCCACACATATTGAGCCGGTAGATGATCCGGCATCTGTAAAAGATATCGGAATAGACCGTGTTATTATGCCACGGCAGAACCCATGAGGAATGCTGCTGCAAGTGCCACGATGGCGTAAAGTTCGGGGAATACGGCGAGGATTAGCGTATTGCTGAAGGCGTCATGTCCCTGACCAATGGAAACTACCCCGCTGGCACAGACCTGTCCCTGACGAATGGACGATAGCAACCCTACGAAACCCAGTGATAGACCGGCAGCCAGCGTGGCCATGGCCTGAAAGAGTGTGATCTCGGGCGTCAGGATATTGAAAATATTCTGAAACATAAAATAGCCGGCGAAACCATACAAACCCTGTGTCCCCGGTAGCGCCGTTAATACCAGGAAGTTACCGAATTTTCCGTCTACCTTCTTTGCCGCACCAATGGCAGCATTTCCTACAATGGTAACCCCGTAGGCGCTTCCAATGCCAGCGAGGGTGATCATAATCGCGATGCCTATATAGGCAATTAACAAATTTGTTTCCATTTATTCACTATTTAAATTTATTGTTTGATTGTTCTATTCATTTGATTCTCCGAAAGGAGTGTATTTCTTTCCGCCACCGGTAAATTCGGCGTTTTTATAAAATTCCACGAAGGTAAGTCGCACCGGATGCACGATGGCGCCCAGCACATTCATAAAGATGTTGATGGCATGGCCAATCAGAAAGATGAGAATGGCCACGATGGGGCCTGCGATGGCATTGTCGGGACTCATTCCCACGGCCAGACTGTTGAAGACACTGGCCAGGATGCCACCCGAGAGTCCGAGTGCGAACAACCGCACATAAGACAAGACGTCTCCCAGTAATCCTGTGGCCATGTTGTAGGTGTCCCACAGCCCGAGGCCCAGATTTACTGCCGGATTCTTACCCGGCGAGTTGAAGAAATAGATGAGTATGGCCGCAAAACCCAACAACACAAGGTGCAGTGTACCTCCCATCGGCATCAGAGCCGGAAACAGGTAGGCAAAGATGACACTGCTCAGTAAAACAATCCATCCGATGGTAGACAAGGCATGAATCATTCCGAACTGTTTGATGCGGTTGGCTGCCTTCAGGCACATACCGAAAAGTATCTGTATGACTCCTAGCACGAGTGACAACATGAACATCTGATTGTTGTTGAAGTATGCTTTCTCCTTCAGTGCCTGTGAGACAGGGTTATCCAGGTCGTAAATGGCAAAGCCGAAGAATCCTCCTGTCAGCAGTCCGGCCACCATGGTGGAGGCGCCCAGCACCTGCACCAGTGACAGGATGGTCTTCACGCCCGTAGACAGCTTTCTTTTCTGAAAAAGCTTGACAAGTGTCGCCACGGTGAAGAGGAAGAGGCCATAACCTATGTCACCCAGCGACAGACCAAAGAACAGCATGTAAAAGGGTGCAAAGTATGGTGTGAGATCTATCTCATTGTATTTCGGTAACATATACAACTCGGCTATGGGCTCGAAAATCCGGAAGAAGCCGTTGTTTCGAAGCTGAATGGGTACATTATCATCCGGCATCGGGTCGGATACCTCGAACCAGGCATCTTTCGATTCCATGTAGGAGACAATCTCGGGCGTTTTCTCCGCGGGAGCCCACCCCTGCAGGAGCATCAGTTTCGCATCAGCCAACGGGGTGGCGCTCTGCGACACTTTCTGGAAAGTCATCTGTGCCTCCAGCTCGTTCAGGGCTGCCTCCACGGAAGGCAGGTGGTCAGAAAGCTTTCGTAGTGCTTCGTCCTCTGCATCTATTTTCTCCCGGAGTGAAAGGATGAGTTTGTCGAGTGCCGAGAGTGACACATCGGGTAACCTGATCTCTTCCAGATCCAGCAGGTCGGACATCTGTCCTGTGTGATTGATCGTCATAAAATAGGTTTTCGACGATTCATTTTTCAGGACCACTGCATCGTGTATTGTTTCCCATTCCGTATTGTATTTGTTATCGGGCGAGATGAAGAAGTGCACCTGATAACCGGCACGCCGGAGGCGATGAATATTTTCCGGATCGAAGTCACCCCAGGGCCTCAGCGCTTCCCGCTCTTTTACAGCGACCTGTAGCTGTTGGTTAAGAGAGGATTTTCTCTGCTCTATTGTTTCAATCGTCGCGGGAATCTTCTTCCCAACTACAACATTGGGCTCATTGGATGCAATGGTTGTCTTTTTATCCCTGTTTTTCTTCAGTGTCTTGATTGTTTCGCCAAGTTTCTTTGCTTCGGCCACAAACTGTTGCAGACTCTCCTCATCGGCCTCGGTGCGGTTCTGTTCCACCACATGAATCATTCCCAGGTCACGCAGGTCGTGAAGAAACCGGTCATATTCCTTGTGAAAAGCCAGAAAAGTGAACTTTTTCATTTTTGCTATCATATGCCGTCTTCCTCCTTTCTTCGTTGTTCCTGATGGGTGCGCATGATCTTTTGTGACGATTTGGAGAGGTTTTCCTCGTCTTCGAGGTATCGCTTTATTTTGAGAATGGCCTCCTGATAACCCGGTATTTGTACTTTCTCGAAAAGATTTACTTTCTGGGTGGTCTTCTTGCGGGCATGCTCAATGCGGTTGAGGCGTATAAGATGGAAATCGCGGCGTATGCCCGTCTCGGCAAGTCCTTCGACGGTTTTTACCCCGTCGAGGAACCATTTGGGCCGGTTAAACAGGCTGAATGGTTTCAATTCAAATTCCACCCCTTCGAGCACTGGGATTACCACGCCGGCAATTTTTTTTCTGGAGAGACGTACATCTTTCACCCTGATCAGTGTGGGATCAAACTCCATCCACATTCCCATCATCTTGTCGTAAGAACGTACCTGTGCCTCGAGTTCTCTTTCCAGGGATTCTATTTCTTCCTTGGCTTTGCGGACCTCCATGCGTAAAGCGGTCTCCTTGTTCTGCAACGTAGGAAGCGCCCGCTCACGTACACCAAGCTGTTTTTCCAACTGCTGGCGAGAAGTTTTGTTGTATTGAAATTTAATCGCCATGCTTTATTTCCAGTACTTATCCACCAACTCCTGTTTCATATTTACTTCTGCCGGCTTGAAATGTGCCGACAGCAGCTCCCATGTTTTATCGAGCATCTCCACGGTATTCAGGTTGACGTCGATGGCCATCAGTTGTTTTGAATAATCTTTTGCAAACGACAGCGTCCGCTGGTCATAGTCGGTTAGATCGAACCCGTTTTCCTGCTTGGTTTTTGCGTTGGCAGCATCGGCATAGAGGCGTACGGCGGCGTTCATCACCTGGGGGTGATCTTCGCGCGTTTTCTTACCCTGCACCAGCTGTTTCAGTCGGGATAACGAACGGAAGGGATCCACGACTACCTTGCCCACCTCGCTGTCGAGGCGTAGGAAGAGCTGTCCTTCGGTAATATAACCCGTGTTGTCGGGCACGGCATGGGTGATGTCGCCGCCCGAGAGGGTGGTTACCGCCAGGATGGTGATGGAGCCGCCCGACGGGAACTGGGCTGCCTTCTCATAAATCTTGGCCAGGTCGGAATAAAGCGATCCGGGCATGGAGTCCTTCGAGGGAATCTGATCCATGCGGTTCGATACAATGGATAGTGCATCGGCATAGGAAGACATGTCGGTGAGCAGTACCAGTACCTTTTCGTTTTTGTCTACCGCGAAATATTCTGCTGCCGTCAGCGCCATATCAGGCACCAGCAATCGTTCTACGGCTGGATCCTCGGTGGTGTTCATGAATGAGATGATGCGATCGAGTGCACCGGCGTTGCTGAACACATTCTTGAAATAGAGGTAATCGTCGTTGGTCATCCCCATTCCGCCGAGTATGATCTTATCGGCCTGGGCGCGCAACGCCACAGTCGCCATCACCTGGTTGAAGGGTTGATCGGGGTCGGCAAAGAAAGGAATCTTCTGACCCGACACCAGCGTGTTGTTCAGGTCGATCCCTGCTATGCCGGTAGCGATCAGCTCGGAAGGTTGCTTGCGCCGTACCGGGTTGACGGAAGGACCGCCAATGGCTCTTTCTTCTCCTTCGGGAGTCGGCCCCCCATCAATGGGGTCACCATAGGCATTGAAAAAGCGACCTGCCAGCTGATCGCCCACCCTGAGGGAGGGCGATTTGCCCATAAATATTACTTCGGCATTGGTAGGTACACCTTCGGTGCCCTCAAAAATCTGCAGTGTCACTTCATCGCCCATGATCTTTACTACCTGTGAGAGTCTACCTTCCACCGTGGCCAGTTCATCATATCCTACGTGGGTAGCCTTCACCGAACAGGTGGCCTTGGTGATCTGGGTTATCTGCGTGTATATTTTTTGAAATGCTTTTGCCATAATACCTTGATTTTATTTGTTCACTACCGAATTTTGTTCTACCAGTTCCCGTAATTGCTTGTGATACGCATTGAATTTCTCAGATCCAAATTCTGCATAATTCATCTGTCGTCCGATGTTGATCAGTTCCTTAAAAAACAGGGCCACCTGGTTGAAGTTGTCAAATTCGAAATCGGTGCGACATACATCCACAACCAGATCAAGAATATTTCTCTGACGCTCTATCGGGGTTACCGCATCTACCTCATCAAAAGCATCCTGCTGTAATACGATAAAATCGATCAGCTCTGATTTCCAGAAGGTGATGTGGTACTCCACCGGAACACCGTCATCGCCCAGGATGTTGATCTGTTCGGCTATTTCCTTGCCGCGCAGCAGACGTGTTTTTATTTCACTTACTTTCTCTGTCCAGTCGTTGGCAATGTGATCCGAGATATATCTTTCAAATTCGGGATATTCGAAATACTTGGAGTATGATTCTATCGGATTGATGGCAGGGTAACGTTTCTTGTCGGCACGCTCCTGCTCCAGTGCATAGAAACAACGGGCCACCTTCTTGGTGTTCTCTGTCACCGGTTCCTTGAGGTTCCCTCCGGCAGGTGAGACTGTACCGATAAAGGTGATGGAACCCTCTGCACCGTTATTCAGTGTTACATGTCCGGCGCGGCCGTAGAAGTTGGAAATGGTTGCCGAAAGATCCATCGGGAAGGCATCGGGCCCCGGCAGCTCTTCCAGTCGGTTACTCATCTCACGGAGTGCTTGTGCCCAGCGGGAGGTGGAGTCCGCCATCAGCAGGACTTTCAGTCCCATGGAACGGTAATATTCACCGATGGTCATCGCCGTATAAACCGATGCTTCACGGGCAGCAACCGGCATGTTGGAGGTATTGGCCACGATGATGGTGCGCTCCATCAGCTTGCGGCCGGTGTGCGGATCTACCAGCTCGGGGAACTCGGTAAAGATCTCAACCACTTCATTGGCACGTTCACCGCAGGCAGCGATGATCACAATGTCGGCTTCCGCCTGCTTGGAGATGGCATGCTGCAATACCGTCTTTCCCGTTCCGAAGGCACCCGGGATAAATCCGGTTCCCCCTTCCACAATGGGATTCAACGTGTCGATGGAACGTACGCCAGTCTCAAGCAGCTTGAAGGGCCGGGGCTTCTCTTTGTATTCGGTGATGGCCACCTTCACCGGCCAGCGCTGTACCATGTTGATGGCAGTCTCCCTGCCCTCCTTATCCACCACCACGGCTACAGCCTTGTATATGTTGTAATCGCCTTCATCGACGATGCTTTTTATGGTATAATCTTCCTTCATCACAAAGGGAACCATGATCTTGTGGGGTTGAAAGTTTTCATCCACTTCACCCAGCCAGGAGCCTGACGTAACAGGGTCGCCCACTTTGGCGATCGGCTTGAAGTGCCACAGTTTCTCTTCATCGAGCGGGAAGGTGTAATCCCCTCTTTTCAGAAAAACCCCTTCCATCTTGTCAAGATCGTTCTCCAGACCATCGAGATTGCGTTGCAGAAGACCCGGGCCAAGGACTACCTCGAGCATATGACCCTGAAATTCTACCTCTGCACCAACGGTCAGCCCCCGGGTACTCTCAAATACCTGAATGTTGACATTTCTGCCCACCACCTTGATGACCTCCGCCATCAGTTTGGTTCCATCCAGGTTGATGTATGCAATCTCGTTTTGAGCAACAGGCCCATCCACCTCCACGATAACAAGGTTGGATATGATTCCTTTTACTGTTCCTTTTGTTAACATATGTAATTTTTTATTCTATCGCAAAAAAAGGTTTATCTGCCACAACCGTCTGAAAGCAGGAACTCTGCTCTATCAGGTAGATATGTGATCAGATTGTACAATTTTATAAATCTTCCGGTAGTTTTGTTTCATTTTTCAGATTGCTGATCAGTTCCCTGAACACGCGTTCTCCCTCTTCCGCATTGAGGTGCACCCAGCGTTCCAGGATCTGAAGCTTGCAGAGATAGGCAAAGAGGTATTCGATGTTGAAATAATCGAAAACAGTGTTTTCCTCCAGCCAGTCCCAACGAAATTTATCAAGCCTGCGTTCCCGATCGTATATGTCGGGTTCTTCCGAGATGCGCAGTAGGGTATCGAAGTACTCCAGCTCACGATCAAGGCCAAAGTCACGGGCATGGGCATTCTCTCTGATCACGCGGGCCGGCTTGTTGCCGCCTACGATATATTTGGCTACCTCCATGCCATACTTTCGGGCATAAATAGCCGAAAGCACATTACCGATATTCAGATTGAGCTCAAACCAACCCGACATCAGGCTGTTTTTTACCTCCAGGCCATAGTCCATGTAGAGGGAGGATAGCATATCTTCCCAGAGACGACCTCCGGCGTGGGGGTTTTCCTCATCCAGCCATCTCTTGATGTATGCTTCGAAGTAGGGAGGTACTCTTTTATCCTTCAGTGGTAGTTCTTCCTTAACCTTGGATACAACCTCGATTATCTCATCACGCGAGAGTTTACCCATCAGGTTGAGGGTTCCATTTTTATCTTTCAGCAGGCTCAGCAGGTTATCGTTGTCGTACTTTAGATAATATTTATGCAACAGCTTCCTGTCGTTTTGCTTTAACACCTCATCCAGCATAACCATGTACTCTTCCACTGTGAAGGGGAGCTTCATGCTGTCGAATGTGAAGTCGGGCAGCCCGGCAACAAAATAATAGTATTGGTTCTTGAAGAGCATATGTTAATCCTGAAAAAGCAGTTTTTGTATCCGGGGACGCAGGAACTCTTTGAAGTAGGCGATGAACTCCGCTTCACCGAATTTTACTTTGTAGGAACCATCTGCGGGTGAAAGGGTAAATCCGGTACCCACACCATTCACTGATTCAATCTGTAGGCCGCCATCCAGCAGTTGTTTGGCATTGGAGGCGATGTATGACTCCAGCGCTGCGGTATCACCGGCTCCTATTGTTAAATTCCCTTTATCTGCCCAACTTTTCACCAGCTCCACAATCAGCTGTTGCATGAACGTCTTATCGGCAGTGGCTGCCTTTACGTTCATGGTTGCCAGCTTGTTGGTCACCAGGTTGGTAATCTCCGATCTAAGTGCTGCCGATGATTGGGAGGCGTAAAGTTTCAATTCGGACTCGGTGTGGTTTTTTAATTCTGCGGCTTCTTTTTCTGCCGCCGCAATGATATCTCCGGCTTTTGCTTTTGCCTCATTCAATATTTGTTCCTTCCGCGCAAGGGCTTCTGCTACAATTTTGTCGGCTTCCTCCCTGCCCTTTTCCACACCCTCGGAATAGAGCTTGGAGGTGAGTTCCTGAATTTTGTCCATAGTATGTTGTAATATTTTTAAGTTCCGGGCTTACATTTGATAGCTCTTTTGTAGCGATCTGCTCGCACACTACCCCTCTGATTTGTCGGGTAGTTAAAATGATACACAAAGTTACAAAAAAGAATGTATATCTTTCTCTATTCTTTGTTTCAAAAAGCAAAATGTTTTCTGCCTGCATGGTCTATGGTCGGCCATCGTTTAGCTTTCAGTAGTCAGCTATCAGCTGTCAGTTCTATTGGAGGAATGTTGGTCAGTGCTGCGATTGAGGGGGGAGTGGTGAGTCAGTTTATTCCATATATTTGCCGATTTTCCCACTGATCTGGAGCAGTGATATTTCATACAACTTGGTATTGTATTGCGCGGTGAGGAGACGTTGTTCGGCTTCCAGTAAGCTGTTTTGGGCTTCACGTAGTTCCAGACCGGAGAGATCGCCGATCTTATACCGCTCCATGGCGATCTCGTAATTGAGCTCCGCATTACCGAGGCTTTCAATCTCCAGGCTGGTCAGTTCCATGTTATTCTGATAGGCAATCCACATATTGGCAAAGTCGCTTTGTAGTGCCAGTTTACGCTGTTCCACCTCCAGTTCCCTATTTTGAATGGAGATTTTAGCGTTCTGCTGTTCCCGTTTGCGGTTGAATCCGTCGAAAAGAGTGTATCCCAGTGTCACACCCACTGTAGGACCCCAGCTTCGCTGCCGGTCGAGCGTGCCGCTGTTGTAGTTATAGTGCGTAAAGCCATATCCTCCATCCAGTCGCAGGTAGGGATAGTTGCGACTTTGCAGGTTCTTGAGTTCCAGTTCACTCAGTCGCTTGTTCTTCTCCGTGAGAAGCAGGCCTGTGTTGCGCTGCAGGGTGGCATCGAGCAATTGCTCTTTCGAGAGGGATGCGTCAAACAGGATGGTGGTATCCTGTGCAGCAAAGATACGGTCAACATCTCCGCCCATCATCTCGTTCAACAAGATGCGCGAACGATGCAGTGTCTCATATTGCTGGATCAGCAGGGAGCTGTCGGCATTAAAATACACCCGCGCCTGTTGCAGGTCGAGTCGCGAGAGCGAACCCACCTGATAACGGGCTTCCACGATGCGCAGCCGCTCGCGGGAGAGGGCTACTGCGTATTTGAGGTTACCCAGCCGCAGCTGTTGTTGCACGTAATTGTAATATTCTGCCGTGAGATTGGCAACAAACGTCTCCACTGCCAGGCGTGTGTTTAGCTCTCCGATGGTCTGCAGTTCCTGTAGCCTTTTGTAGTTGGTCTGCACGCGGAATCCCTCAAAGAGTGTCCAGTTGAGATTTACCCCCGCGTCGGTGGTGCCGGTGGTGGCATTGCGTGTCTGCACCGCTTCAGCACCATCGGCCGGAAACTGGTCACTGTTGCTGCTGCGCAGGTTGTATCCGCCATTGAGTGACACTCCCGGTAGGAATCCGGCATTACCTGGTGTGACATTGTTGGCGGAGATCAATGCTTCGTTGCGGGTAATCTGTAAGTCGTAATTGTTTTCCAATCCCTTCTGCAGACATTCCTGCAGGGTCATCACCTCCTGCGACAGCACGAGTGAAGGGAGCAGAAGAGAGGTGAACAATATCGTTTTTATTATTCGTTTATACATTGGGCAATTTTTCTTCTTTTTTCTTCTTTTCTTTTTCTTCCCGGTCGGTGGAGAGATAGATATACATCACCGGCACCACAAACAGGGTGAGCAGCGTGGATATCAGCAGGCCCCCCACCACGGCCGTACCCATGGCAATGCGTCCATTGGCGCCCTCGCCGGTAGCCAGTGCGAGCGGCAAAAGCCCCAGGATGGTCGATATGCTTGTCATGAGGATGGGCCGCAACCGTTGCAGTGAGGCTTCGATGATGGCTTTATGCTTTTTGAGTCCTGCCTGTTGACGCTGATTGGCAAACTCCACAATGAGGATCCCATTCTTGGTCACCAGGCCAATCAGCATGATGATCCCAATCTGGCTGTATATGTTCATGGTCACTCCGAACATCCACATGAACAGCAGCGCACCGAAAAGAGCCATGGGTACGGAGAACATGATCACAAAAGGATCCTTGAAGCTCTCAAACTGCGCCGCCATCACCAGAAAAATCAAAATAATGGCCAGCCCGAAAGCAAACAACAAGCTTGAGGAACTCTCTCTAAAGTTTCTCGATTCTCCTTCCAACGCAGTTCTGAAACTGTCATCGAGCACCTCAGCCGCAATGCGGTCCATCTCTTCGAGCCCATCACCCAGGGAGTAACCCGGTGCCAGCCCGGCTGATAAGGTGGCCGAATTGAACCGGTTGTAGCGATAGAGCTGGGGCGGTGCCACCGACTCTTCCAATTTTACCAGGTTGTCCATCTGGATCATCTGCCCGCTGTTGTTTTTGATATAGATGGTCTTCAGGTCGACCGGCGTATTGCGTTGTTGCCGGTTTATCTCTCCCAGAATCTGATACTGCTTCCCATTCATATAGAAGTAACCCATTCGCTGTCCGCTGAGGGCATACTGTAATGTCTGCCCGATATCGCGGGTGCTGACACCCAGCATGGCTACCTTGTCGCGGTCGATGATGATTCTGGTTTCGGGTTTTGTGAACTTCAGATCCACGTCGGCCATCTGGAAGTAAGGGCTTTGGTTCACCTTCTCCATGAGGGGTGGTATAAACTCCTGCAGTTTCTCAATGTTGGGCGCCTGCAGCACGTACTGTATGGGCATACCGGCACGACGTCCACCGAAGGTGGACTGCTGCTGGACGAATGCACGTGCTGCCGTTTCATTGCGCACGCCGCGTGTAAGCTCCGCCGCGATCTCCATCTGCGTCCGGTCACGCTCGCTCATGTCGGGCAGCACCAGACGCACCATGCTGAAGCCGCTGCGGGTAAATACAATGTTCGACTCCCGCTCGGGTACAATTGAGTCGGCAATGGCCGATATGCGGTCGGTATAATCCCGTACAAACTCAAAGGTTGCTCCTTCCGGTGCTGTGCTACGAATCATTACCTGAGAGCGGTCCTCCAGGGGTGCCATCTCGGCCGGAATGATTCTCCAGAAAAGAACAATCAGCAGGGTGGAGACAATCAGGATGGGCAGGACATACCATTTATGATTGAGGAATGAGAGGAGCCATTTTTCATAAAAACGGTTTATTCCATTAAAGAAAGCCTCCGTTTTATCGTAGAACCTGCTACTTTTTCTTTTTCGTTTCAACAGCTTGGAAGAAAGCATGGGCACGAAGGAGAGGGCAACAAAGGAAGAGATGATCACTGCACCCGATATCACGATACTGAATTCACGAAACAATCGCCCGGTCATTCCTTCCAGAAACACGATCGGGAAGAAAATGGCCACCAATGTAATTGTGGTGGAAACCACAGCAAAGAAAATCTCCTTGGAACCGGTGATGGATGCTTCCCTGGGATCCAAGCCCGACTCTACCTTCTGAAAGATATTCTCAGTCACCACAATCGCATCATCCACCACGAGTCCTACAGCAAGCACTACAGCAAGCATCGATAACACATTGATGGAAAAACCGGCAAGGTACATCACGAAGAAAATGCCGATAAGCGATATGGGAATCACTACTGCCGGAATCAGGGTGACCCGCCAGTTACGGAGGAAGACGAAAATAATGAATACAACCAGGATAAAAGCAATGATCACTGTAGACTGCACTTCCAGAATGGATGCCCGGATGAATTTGGTGTTGTCGAATGCTACATCGAGGATTACATCTTCCGGCAGGTCTTTTTCCATCTGTTCCATGCGTAGTCGCACTTCATCGGCGATGTTGATGTGGTTGGCACCCGGCTGTGGGACGATCACGCAGCTTACCATCGGTACGCCATTCCTGCGGAGGATATTCTGCCTGTTAGCTGCATCCAGCTCCGCATAACCCACATCCCGGAAACGCACGATGCGGAAGTTGTCTTCAATAAGGATCAGATTGTTAAAATCTTCGGGTGTCTGCATCAGTCCCATGGTGCGGATAGATTGCTCTATGTGGTCGCCCTCGATGCTGCCGGCGGGTAGCTCCACATTTTCGCGATCCAGGGCGTTCTTGATGTCCATGGGTGTAATGTTGTAGGCAGCCATGCGAAGAGGATCGAGCCAGAGCCGCATGGCATAGCGGTACTCACCCCATATCTCCACGGCACTCACGTTGGAGATGGTCTGCAGCCGCTCCTTCACGGTGAGGTCGGCAATCTCGGAGAGCTCCAGCAAAGAGCGGAGCGGACTCTGCACGGTGATCTGCATGATTGGATCGGAGTCGGCATCGGCCTTCGAGACCGTGGGTGGGTCGGCATCACGTGGCAGATAGCGCTGCGCTATGGATACCTTATCCCTCACATCGTTTGCCGCCGTTTCCATATCGACACTCAACTCAAACTCCACGGTGATCCGGGAGTTGCCCTGGCTGCTGCGGCTGACGAGCGAGCGGATGCCGGGTATGCCATTGATGTGCTGCTCCAGGGGCTCTGTGATCTGGTTTTCAATCACCTCGGCGTTGGCACCGGGGTAGGAGACCTGCACCGTGATGATGGGATTGTCCACGCTGGGGTACTCGCGTACTGGCAGGTTTGTATAGCCGATCAGCCCGAAGATGATGATGATCAACACCATCACCGTGGCCAATACCGGTCGTTTGATGCTTAGTTCGGAAAAGTTCATTTTCTTTATCAATCTGCGCTGTTAGGAACCATTCGATCAATTCTTACGGGCATGCCGCTGCGGAGCTGCATCACGCCGGTTGTCAGCAGGGTATCTCCCACGGTAAGGCCACTGACGACCTCGACCGAAGAGGAGGTACGCATGCCGGTGGTGATCTCCACCTCTTTGGCTTTTCCATTTTCATAGACATAGGTGATGTCGCGACCCATCTCCTTCACGGTGGAGATGCCGGGAATCACAATGGCGTTGTCGATCTGATCGAGCTTGATGCGGATGGAAGCCGACTGACCCGGCTTGATCCGGCCGTCGGTATTCGCGTAGCGCGCCCGGGCAAAGAGGCTGAGCGTCTGCACATCGAGACGGGACTCCACCGCGTAAACCGATGCGTTATATACTTCCAGATCATTCTCTACCGTGAAGGCGATCTCCGTTCCGGGCTTGATCCTGTTCACGAAATTCTGGGTGAGGGAGAACTCGACCTTCAGGGGCGATATCTTTGTTAAGTTGGCCACCACGACATTGGGTGAGGCATAGGCTCCCTCGCTCACCTGCCGCAAACCGATCATGCCACCGAAGGGTGCCCGCAGTTCTGTCTGCCGGATGCGTGTTTTTACCAGCTCGATGTCGGCTTTCAAAGTCTCCAGCTGGGTGAACACCGACTGGTAGGTTTCCTGGCTGATGGCATCTTTCTCGAGCAAGGTTTGTTGCCGGAACAGCCGGTCTTCGGCCAGTGGGAGCTGTGCTTCCAGTTTTTTCAGCTCAGCCTGCAGGGGAGCATCGTTTACTTTTGCCAACAGGGTGCCCTGCTGTACATAAGTTCCCTCCTGGAAATAAATGTGGGTGATCTTTCCCGATGACTCAAATGTCAGGTCCACTTCCTCATCCGGGAGAAGCACACCCGTGATTCGAAACAGGTTGTTCAGTGTCTGGGGTTGCAGAATGGTGGCGTTGACTACCAGTTCCGACCTGCCGGTACCTTCGGCCGGGGTGCGCTTAATGGAAGCACCATCGGAGTCGTCTGAAGCCAGAAGCTGCTTGATCCGGGGAAAGAAAGCCATCCCCAGAATCAATAGGGCGATGGAGCCAATAACGATGATTTTGCTCTTTTTCGTCATGTCGATAAAACAAATTTGTTCAAATTTACCGATTTAAAACCGACCGGAATGAGTAGTGGCAGTCTATTTTAGTTTTTTTAGTGTTACTTATCGACAAATCGTGCAAAAAAACCGATGAACAGGGCTGTGAGAAAGATTTTAATAACTATTTTTGACGATTCAATCTAATCAATTAACCCAATGGATGTAAAAAGACTATCGTTATTGATCGCAACCTTTATGAGCTGGTTAACTTTCGCTGAAGCCCAGGATTGGGCAAATCTGAATCGTTTCAGAGAAGACAATGAAAAACTTGCCCCTGCCCGCACATGTGACGACAGGGTAGTATTCATGGGGAACTCCATTACCCAGGGGTGGATCGACCGTGTTCCCGATTTTTTTGCCAACCGTCCTTATATTAACCGGGGTATAAGTGGTCAGACCACACCCCAGATGCTGCTTCGTTTCAGACAGGATGTCGTTCAACTCCGGCCAAAGGTGGTGGTGATCCTGGCCGGCACCAATGACATAGCCGGCAATACCGGTCCCTCCACCCTGGAGATGATCGAAGACAATATTTACTCCATGACAGAACTGGCACAGGCTCACGGTATTCAGGTTGTGCTTTGCTCTGTGTTGCCGGCGTACGACTATCCCTGGCGTACCGGATTGGAGCCGGCGCCCAAGATCGTGGAACTGAACAAAAGAATCAAGCGATATGCCGACACACACGGCGTGGTGTATTGCGACTACTTCACTGCCATGGCCGACGAACGCGATGGCCTTCCCAAAGAACTATCTGAAGACGGCGTACATCCCAATCTAGCCGGGTATGCGGTCATGGGACCTATCGTGGAGAATGCAATCGCACGCGCACTTTTGATGTGGAAAGCATTTAAATAGGGGGTGATATTCTTACGCAGACCCCCAACAGTTTTTATGTAACTGTTGGAGGTTTGTGCATTCATTTAATTGCTTTTTTTTATTTTCTTTGGTTTGCAGGCATGTTTTTCTTTCTTCACCGGAGCATCGCACTTCTTACAGATGAATTTCGCTCCATCTTTAACAATCAGGTCCTTATCCTTACAGGCTGTTTTACTCATTTGCGTTGGTTTATCATCAAACAGCCGTAAGGATCATTATGTTTAATCTTTTAGTCCATAAACAGGTATTCTTTCGTATCTCTCAAACCGGGAGCAGAAAAATAAACAGCCAGATTGCCCCGGATATAAACATGCCTGTTAAGGTTTGTGGGGTTATCCACAATGTTCAATGCGTTTTTTAACGTAGTAGTTGAAATACTGACCGGGATCATATTGCTGGTCACCGTCTCATTCATATTATCGGCCAGTGCAATATTGCTTTTCACCTGACCGGTGGTGTCGGTCACAAACTTACTGATGGAGCCGTCAAAAGCTCCAACAATATAACCTTTCACCCAGACATCATTTTTTCCCTGTGCCTCCATTGCCTGTATTACGGTATAGGGATGACTGATGGATCCTTTTATAGCCGGCGGAGCAACTTCGGTGCGGTCGGCAGTGACTGTTTCGGATGGCGGTGTGATCCAGGGGGTGATGCTCCCCGGTTCAATAAGGGCTTTCTCCTCTTCGGTGTAGAGTGTGGCATTCAGGTTGTGCAGGGTAGATGATGCCAATGGATTCGTTGTGACTGTTGCAGGCAGTGTCGATTGATAGACCTGTTCGTTGTCGCCGATCACAAACCATAATTTACTCTCCGATAGATCGCTTCCCGGCAGCAGAATAGCCTCCGCCACTGTGCCATCACTGCTGATACCCAAGGCGATGTCTTCGGTTTCCGGAGAGCTGGTAAGGGTGCCGTTCACCAGGTTGAATGATGCTTTGGTGGGTACGTTGGTGAGAATGACCGAAAGCTCACTCAAGTCGATGTTTCTGTAATGGGTAATCTGCAGCACAATCTTTGAAAGCCGGTGTGAGAAAAGCATGTTCACACTGGGATTGGTCATGTTTTTGGCAGTCACATTGTTTGCGTACATGAGGTCGAGCGCGGCCTGATGCGATTGCACCGTGAGATCAATCGGAATGACGAAATCGGTCAATGCCCGATAGGGATAGTAGGCGATAAAATCGACGTTGGAACCGTTGAATGGCAAATAAATTGCCTGCGACTCATTTTTGGGTGTAAAAATACCGGTTTCATCATATCGATAATGTACGTTCTGAGCCAGGGCTGTGTTACTGAGGGGCACACCCGATTTGATCATATAAATGCCAATACCGTCGTCTTTCTCCCATGTGGAGCCCGAAAGACGCGTCTTCACCCCTTCAATGTCTGCTGTGACCCTGATACACTTGCTTGCCCTAGTAGGGTCAATGGTTTCTCCTTCGCACGCTAAAAAGAGAAGACAGATTAGCGGCAAAATGAAAAATAGAAGTTTCATCATCTTGATAATTAGTTGAATAAAGAAATAATAAAGAATAAAACTTTTCCCAATGCTTCTGCCTGGAGAGTGCAGAATGGTTGCCTTTACATTACGCGCGTCGCATACCGATATATTTGCACCAAAAATTATGAATTATCACTTTTTTCAGGTGCGATCAATCAGTTTACGCAAAAGTTGATGATTAAAAGTTAAGAAGCAATCTATTTAATATAAAGTATTCAAAAAAGAGAGTATATTGCGTTAATTTGTACCGATTATAAATAAAGTATTCGGAAAATATATTTATTTCACCGTATGGAAGATTTAAACAGCTATTCAAGAACAATTACGCAGGATCCCACACAACCTGCAGCACAGGCTCAATTTTATGCATTGGGCTTGCGAGAGGAGGATCTGAAAAAAGCACAGGTAGGTATCGTGAGCATGGGTTACGACGGGAATCCCTGTAACATGCATCTGAACAATCTGGCCCTGGAGATCAAGAAAGGAGTATGGAAACATAGCCTGGCCGGGTTTATTTTTCACACCATCGGTGTGAGTGATGGTATGAGCAATGGGACCGATGGTATGCGTTATTCGCTGGTAAGCCGTGAAGTGATTGCCGACTCGATAGAGACTGTATGTGGCGCACAATATTACGATGCACTGATTGCCGTACCGGGGTGCGACAAGAATATGCCGGGCTCGCTGATTGCCATGGGACGTCTGAACCGGCCGGCCATCATGGTGTATGGCGGTACCATTGCGCCGGGTCATTACAAGGGAGAAGATCTGAATATTGTTTCCGCTTTTGAGGCATTGGGTCAAAAGATTGCCGGTAAGCTCGATGAGAAGGATTTTAAAGAGATCGTGAAGCGAAGTTGTCCGGGACCGGGTGCCTGTGGTGGCATGTACACTGCCAACACCATGGCCGCCGCCATCGAGGCGATGGGAATGAGCCTTCCCTACAGCAGCAGTAATCCAGCCATCAGCAAAGAGAAGAGGCAGGAGTGTCTGGATGCGGGAAAGTATATCCGTTTGCTCTTGGAAAGAGATATCAAGCCGAGAGACATCATGACCCGCAAAGCATTTGAAAACGCAATCACCCTCGTAATTGCCCTGGGAGGAAGCACCAATGCCGTGCTACACCTGTTGGCCATGGCACGCACTGTGGAGGTGGAGCTAACACTGGGTGATTTTCAGTCTTTTAGCGACAGGGTGCCGCTGATGGCCGATTTCAAGCCGAGTGGAAAATACCTGATGGAAGATCTGCACAAAAAGGGTGGGGTACCGGCGGTGATGAAGTATTTGTTGCAAAAAGGGATGTTGCATGGTGAATGCATGACGGTGACCGGACAAACTATCGCAGAAAATCTGGCGGACATTCCTGATCTTGATTTTGAGGAACAGGATATCATCCATCCGCTTGAAAAGCCGCTGAAACCTACCGGTCACCTGCAGATTCTATACGGCAACCTGGCCGAGCGGGGAAGTGTTGCCAAGATCAGCGGCAAGGAAGGAGAGCGGTTCGATGGACCTGCCCGTGTGTTTGATGGGGAGAAAGATCTCATTGCCGGAATTGCCAATGGTCGTGTCAGAGCGGGCGATGTGGTGGTAATCAGAAATGAGGGACCGCGGGGTGCTCCCGGTATGCCGGAGATGCTCAAGCCCACTTCTGCCATCATTGGCGCCGGGCTGGGTAATTCGGTCGCTCTGATCACCGATGGTCGTTTCAGTGGCGGCACCCATGGATTTGTTGTCGGTCATATCACCCCGGAGGCATTTGAAGGGGGATTGATCGGTTTGGTGGAGGACGACGATCTCATTGTGATTGATGCGGTGAACAACAGCATCAATGTGAAAATAACGGACGAAGAAATTGCAAGGCGACGCGCTTCCTGGATAAAACCTCCGCTGCGCGTAACAAAAGGCATCCTCTACAAGTATGCCAAACTGGTAAAGGATGCCTCTCAGGGATGTGTCACCGACGAAGACTGAAAATCAGGAATCAGGGTTCAGGGTTTAGGAATCAGGAGTTTCCCGTCAAGTGGTAAGTGCCCGAGCCCAATTCAATTTCAATGGCGGTATCGGTCTGGTTGACGCTTCTCACGCCTTCACCTGCCGGTGTGGTGATATGCATCTCGCGTGGTAGCCTGACGACGGCCGATGTGTTGGCGGGGATTGATATCTCCCAGTCAAAGCTATCGCCTGTTTTCGACCATTCACTTTTTATCTCCCCATACACGGAGTGATAGGATGCTTTTACATGGGATAGTCCTTCCGGAAACTTTGGTTCCATGAGGAGCTTCTTGTAAGCTACACTGCCCGGATGGTTTTTAATGCCGGCCAGGTCTTCGTAATACCAAATAAGCAGGTCGCCCAATAACATGACATGGTTACCTGAGTTCATTGCCGGATCGGCCGTATCACCGTTCCAGAGTTCCCAGATGGTGGTGGCTCCTTTGTCAATCATATAACCCCAACTTGGGTAGGTGGTGTTGGTGGCTATTTTGTAGGCAAGATTCACGTTGCCGTGTTGTGTGAGACCCCGCATCAGCTGCTGGATGCCCAGTACGCCGGTGCTGACGTGCCCGCCGAAATCGACCTCTGTTTTCTCTACGATGTTCCCGAAGAGAGCGGCTTCGTATCCTTCCGGCACCAGGCCCAGCTGCAGTGAGAGGATGTTGGCGGTGACGGTATTGTTGTCGTACCTCGCAGAATCCGTGTTGAAGTAGGTGCGGTTGTAGGCATCCCTGATTTTTTCGGCCAGCTCCTGGTATCCCGGAATGTCGTCCCGGTTGCCGGTGAGTTCCGCAAATTCAATCATCAGGTTCAGTAGGCTGTAGTACATGGTTGTGCTCAACACCGGTCCTGCAGTTTTACGCGACGGATCCTGAGAATGAATGAGTTCTTGTGATTCAGGAGGCATGCACCAGTCGCCATAGGTATCTTTCGTGATGATGTAATCCTGCATCGATACCTGCTGAATACGTTCCAGGTAATGCTTCATGGATGCATAGTGCCGGAATATGGGCGCTGTGTCGCCATACTGTTGCCACAGCATCTTTGCTCCGTAGAACCAGGCTGCCGGCCAGGTCACGTCATCGTTGTAGATGGTCCAGTAGCGGGGTGATACCACCGAGACGCTTCCTTCGGGACTTTGAGAATCTTCGATATCCTGCAACCATTTGGCATAGAGATGTGCATTGTTGAATACAAATGCTTCACCGAAGCAGCCCGTTGCACGGTCACCCAGCCACCCTTGTCGCTCATCACGCTGGGGGCAGTCGGTGGGCATCCCCCGGTAGTTTCCCCGGATGCCCCAATAGGCATTTTTAAATATCCGATTGATAATTTCATTGTTTGTCTCAAAACTTCCGGTCGTTTCCATTTGATCGTAAATCACCCTGCCGGTGAAGTTTTGCAATGCCGGTTTTTCTGCCAGTCCGGTGATTTCCACGAAGCGGAAGCCATGATAGACGAATGAGGGTTCCCAACTGAATATGCCATCTACGGATGGAATATACCGATCGGTCACCTTTGCACTGCGTATGTTGGCGAGGTAGAGGGTGCTGTCGGGGTTCAGCAGTTCGGCAAAACGAAAAGTCACAGGTTGATCCTTTTTCCCTTTTAGGTTTGCCATCCGCAGCCAGCCCACCATGTTTTGTCCCATATCGAGAATATATCGACCATCGGTCAGTTCGGTGATTCCTGCGGGAGCAATCTCTTCCATGACCCTTATGTTGGGATTGGGCTGGGCGGTAAGTTCACCCCCCGGCTCTGCCATCAGATCGACTGCCTGCCACTGACTGTCATCGAATGCTGTCCTGTTCCATTCTTTTATTTCCAGTCGCGCATCATACTCCTCCCCGTCGAACTCGTTGTTGGCAATGATGGGACCTTTGGAGGTCACCTTCCAGGATGCATCACTCACGATGAGGTCCGATGTGCCGTCGCCATATTCCACTTCCAGCTGCGCCAGCAGGCGAGGAAGTCCGAACAGTTGTGTTGCCGACTCTCTCATGCCAAAATAGCGTCCGTTGCCCAGTTTCACGGCCAGCAGATTTTCGCCTTTTTTAGCGAGCGATGTGACATCGTACACGTTGTAGTAAACCCTTTCAGGATACCAGGAGACGGTGGGTGCAAACACATCGTCCGACACCTTGTCCCCATTCAGGTAAGCTTCGTAGTTGCCCAGCCCCGAAATGTAGAGCATGGCCCGTTTTACCTGCTTTCCGGCGGTGAAAGGCTTGCGCAGGTAACGGGCAGCCAATCGTGTATTTTCCTTTACTGTCTCTTCCGGGTTGGAGAGTGAATCTTCACCGATCCACTGTGCCTGCCACTCCGCATGATCGAGTATGGCCATGCTCCAGTGTCCGGTACTGCTCCAGGCTGTCTCTCCCTTGTTGGTGATCACCTTTACCCGCCAGAAATAGGCATTGCGTGATTGAAGCTTCTCACCGGCATAGGGTATCAGCACCGACAGGTCGCTTTCGACGACACCGGAGTCCCACAGCAGGTTCTGTTCCTTCTTCAGGTCCTTTTCTGAACCGGCAACCTGAATTTGATAGCTTAGCTGTACCACATCGGACAATGCCGATCTGATTTGCCATGAGAAACGCGGCTGGGTGTCTGCCACACCATCCGGATTTTCCTGCATTTCCACTCTCAGGGAGGTTGCTTCTGTCTGTGCTTTCCCGCATCCGGTCATCAGTATGATGGATAGGAGACCGATTAATAAGTAAATGTTCTTCATACGTTTTTTTTATTTACGTTTTTTTTAGAATGACTGAATTTTCGTAATTGAATAAATTGGGTAAGGCAAAAATATGCTGTCAGGAAAACGGTTTTCAATTTGAAAATTGATACGTTCCTGCATCAATCTCAAACAAAATGTATCCTTTCTTTTTATCCTTCCGCCTTGACAGGCCGGAATCCTCCTTCACCTTTTTACCGGCTTCATCGGGAAACCACACCGTAGCGTGACAGTTGGGAGGGACGGTTACCTTCAGTGTCAATCTTCCTTTTGTGCGTTTCCAGGAGGAGCGGATCAGACCCGCCGGTGAGTCGAAATCTGCATGTGCCCATGAGACCTGCGATTCGGTCAGCTGGGGTATCCTGATATGAAAATTCCGGTAACCTGGTGTCACGGCATCCTTGCGTATACCTGCCACTCCGTCTACATACCATGCGCCGGGAGAGAGATAGGAGCTGTGCAGGAGAGAATGTCCAGGAAGATCTTTCTCCCACATCTCCCAGATGGTGGTGGCACCATTCTCCCGCATATAACCCCAACCCGGATAAGTTGTTTGTGATGTCATGGAGAATATCAGGTCATCACGACCCTCCTCGCGCAGCACTTTAAAAAGCATGGCACCACCAGTTATACCCACATCGATATGCCCCTTCTGGCGGACAAGGATCTCCTTTTCCAGTCTATCCATGACGTTGACACGCTCTGCCGCCGGCATGATATCGCCGTAAAGTGCAGCAGCCAGACTTCGCATGGTTCCGTCGGCATAATTGTGATCATCGTGATGATAGTATTTATTGTGAATCGCTTTGCTGGCTGCTTCCGCCTGAAGTTGCCATTCTTGCGCCTCTGTGGTTTTGCCGATCAGGTGGGCGATCTGTGCCGCTGTTTTCAGGTTATAGATCCAGTAACAATTATTAAAAAAGAGGTTTTCATCGGAGTGATTGTTCATCCCAGCGGCTGTTGCTCCCGGCCAGAGCCAGTCTCCCAGAAAATCCCACTCTCCGCCATACCGTTTCAGCATGTTGTTTTCAACGTGTGAATCCAGAAAAGACAGCCATCCTTTGATCATGTCGAAATTCTCTTCCAGTACATCCCTGTCGCCGTGGTATTGGTACATAAACCAGGGGAGCGTGACCACAATGCCACCCCAGGCGGGTCCTCCCCCACCGTGATAGGTGGGTGCTGTCTGCGGCAGAATACCTCCGCCCAGATGACGGCCGCTGCCCTCATGCCTGCGGGCCCAGTCGGTGTTGTTCATGTTGCCCACCATCGGCTCGGTGCCCTGTACATCGCGCCAGTCCTCCAGCCATTTGTTGTAAAATGCTCCCAGCTTGTAGTTGAGCAGTCCCGTTTCGGAAGTGGCATGCGCATCACCCCCATAACCAAATCGTTCCCGCTGGGGGCAGTCGACGATATATCCGCCGAGCGACAAATTTTCAAAGGTCCATTTTACGGTGTTGTAGATCCAGTTCTGCAGTGAATCGGAACAAGAAAAGGTGGTTGCATCTTCAAAACCGGTGCGCACCATCCACCCTTTGATATCCATCTTACGGGGAGGAGATGAAGCACCCTTGATGGTGATCCAGCGGCCCGACATGTAGTTGAATCGGTTCTGAAAGATACCCTCACCTGAAGGATCCATCACATAGGCACTCTGCAGGTTGAAGGTCATCTCCTCCTGTTCTCTTTCAGAGTACAAAAAACGGATCGTATCCCCGGGATTTCCTTTTACCCGGATCGCTGTTATCCCAGCAAAGTTAACTCCCATATCCACCCGGAAGGATCCATCGGGGCGACTTTCGATGGCGATGGGTTGAATTTCATCCAGTATTCGATTGGTTTCCACGCGTTGTGAAGACAAGGTAAGGGCAGGTGTAAAAATCTGGGCAAAATCCCAGGTACGATCGTCGAAGGTGGACAGATTCCATCCATCTATTTCCTTGTTGGCATCCCATATCTCGCCTCCGTAGCCTCCCACGCCAAATCCCCAGTTGCCGGTCAACATATTGGGGCTCGGATGGGTTTTCCAGCTTTCATCGGTCACAATGCGGTTGATTTTTTCTCCTTTTTCATCAAAGAGATCGGCCTGCGCAATCACGATGGGTGCACGTGGTTTGTCGGCAGTAGCATAGGGTGCATAAATGGACCAGGAAGTTCCCAGCCACAAGGCGATGACATTATCGCCCTGCTGCAATGCAGACGCTATATCATAGGCTATATAGCGAGCTCGTTTGGTATGATCGGTGACGGCCGGCGCCAGCAGGTGATCGCCCATTTTCTGCCCGTTTACATATACCTCGTGATACCCTACCGACGCCACAAAGAAAGTGGCCTTAGACGGTTTCTCCTTTAAACGGAATGTTTTCCTGAACCAGGGATCTGGCATCTTGTTGGACCCCTCTGCCGGATCATATGCTTCTCCCGTGCCGATCCACTTTGCCGTCCACTCATCCTGCGAAAACAAGCCGGTACTCCACGCAGATACTTCACTGAAACCTGATTCATTTCCTCTTTCATCTTTTACCGACACCTTCCAGCAGTATTGACGATCCGATTGCAACGGTTTGCCGTTGTATTTGATCAGCTGCATGGCATCTGACGGCACCCAGCCTGAGTCCCACATATCGCCGCAGTGGCTGTCAAGTTGTTGCCGTGAACCGGCGACCAGAATCCGGTAGGCTGTCTGCCGTTGTCCATGGGCAGTCTCTTTTGTGGCCTGCAGCTTCCAGCTAAAGCGGGGTTGCTCCACATCCAGTCCGGAAGGATTTGTCAGATATTCGCAGGTGGGTTGTATCGGGGTGATGCTGCTGTTGTAACTGCTACCTTGCGCATATGCACCAAACGTAACAGTGATGATCAGCATGCATAGGATGCTTTTTATTCGTGTCTTCATCGTTATGATTAATTGCTGGGGTTATACAATTGGGGCATCCAGACCCGGAAGAAGGGAAAGCCGTTGATGGTATTCCCTGCCGATGCATAATCGCAAAAATGTACCGTTACCGGTTTGGCTCCCTGTTCCGTATAAGATTCTGGAATGAAATCGGCAGAAAAAAGCATCCACATATTCGCGTCGGATGTCTCCCGGCACGTTACATCAACAGTTCCATCCTCATTCAGTACCGGGGCCAGGATAGCTTCAAGTGCGGGATTACCCAGCCGCTCATCCCTGGTTAGCAGAACCGGGCCACGAGTGACGGCTACATATTCCGGCTGGTTACCCATCCGGTGCACCTTTCCCTTCATCTCAAGTTCAACTGAAATCCGGTCGTCGTTTTTCCAGTTGCGGGTCAATCTCAGGTAATCGCCCGGCGTTACCTTTTCTGTTGTCATCCCGTTCACAGATACGATGGAGGAGCTGCTCCATGCGGGAATCCGCAAGGCGATCTCCATCTGCTCATCTTTGGGCAGCTCCAGCATAATCTCGATCTTGCCCGACCGTGGATAGTCGGTTTTCTGAACTACCCCGATGGTTTGATTACCGGGTGTGTGCAGCCGGTAGGTGCCATCGATATAAAAATTGAGCGAGATGCCCTGCACCGACTGCATCACGCTGGTGTGGGGGATTGTGAAGAGTCCCCTTGGCCCGCTTGCGTTGCAGCAGTTGAGTCCCATGCCACACTGTTCCGATCCTTCCAGCCGCTGTCCGGCGAGGGGGGTATATTTAGCCCAATCGGAGCCATCGGGGCGCATCGCCCCCAGTAGTGCATTGTAAAAGGTTTGTTCGATGGCATCGGCATACTTCGCTTCTCCCGTCAGGCGTAGCAGCTGCTGGTTGAATTTGATCCAGGTGACGGTGACACAGGTCTCCTGGTAATGTGCGATGGGCATTGTCTGTTTCTCTTTTCCCGAAAACCAGGCTTCCATCGCGGAGCCGGAGCCGGCTATATTTATTTCACTCTCTGTGATGCTTTGCCATGTTTGTTCGGCAGCCGTTTTATATGCTTCTTTTCCCGTTATCCGGTATAACTCAAGCAGTCCCTCATAGCAGGACATCATCTCATAAGCTTTCTGTCCCTGTTCCCATCCGTACCAGCTTTTCTCGGGTTTGGGAAAGCGTTTTCCCACGGGGACAGCAGCCCTGGATATCAGTTGAGGACCCTCCGGTGTTTCCCATTGTCGGACAATCTCTTCGGCGAACGCCAGGTATTTTTGATTTCCTGTTCGGTTGTAGAGTTGACATATTGGTTCCAGCACCGATGATGCAGCCATACCCCGATGGTTTCCCATCTGGACGATATTCGCATGTTGTTCCCCGAGTTCCCGAATCAGGAAATCAGCCCCACGGGTGGCTGCTTCCAGTGCTTTTTTGTCTTTTGTAATATCGTAGTAGGCTATCAAGCCAAGCATGGAATATTTTCTGCCCCAGATATCCCACGCTTTCAGCCGGCTTTCCGGTGCGTAGTTTCCAATATAACCGTCGGGTGTTTGGGTAGCCATTAACCCCTCTGCCGCGCTTTTTAACTTTGCATGGAGCATGGGAGAGGGATTGTACTGATAGGCAAGTGCTGCAGAAGTGAACCATTTTCCCCAAAATTCACCCTGCCAACAGCTGTGTTCATCCCGTACTGTGAATGGTTCAACGAGCCTTTTCACATCTTGTGCCAGGATGCGATTGTTGTAGGAGGCATCAAATTTCCCTCCTACATAGCCATTCACTTCCACGCTGGTTGCCACCGAAAGTTTATCCTTTGCCTTTTGTTGCGGAGCTGATTGTTGTCCGTTGGCGGTCAGGGAGATGCACAGCAGGACGGTGATGGATGCCTGTGGCAGTTCTGTTATAGAGAGTACCCTACATTTCATTATGTTTTTCAGTTTCATGTTTTTCAAAAGTTAAGCGTATTACAATTTTTTATATTGTGTCTCTGAATATCAATATATGGGATCCGGACGGCAGCTTTATGATGCTGTTTCCCTTCTGATCACCCTGTATTCTTTTCATCCTGTTCGGAATGATTTCAGCATTTTCCGCCAGATACAGTGTAGCACTGCTGTTTGCTGGTACAATCACCTCATAGATTATCCGATCATTTTCCCGTTTCCAGCTGGATTTGATCAGCCCATAGGGTGATTTATATTCCGCGTTGAAATGTTGCAGATCTTTCTCAAAGTGGGGGCGTAGGATGATGTGTTTGAAGCCGGGCTGTTCCGCATCGGGATAGATTCCACCCAGGCCCTTGAAGAACCAGGCACCGATCTCACCAAACATCATGTGGTTGTCCGAGATATCGCGTGTCGCATCCAGATCCCAGTTTTCCAGCAGCGTGGTGGCCCCGTTCACAATCCACCAGCCCCAGGAGGGGTAGGTGTCCTGCACTGCTACCTTATACGCCACATGGGGATATCCGTTTTCGCTCAGCGCGTTCAGGAGCGCCTTGGCACCCAACACCCCCACATCGAGGTGAAAGCCTGCCTCTTCCACTTTTTTGGCCAGGTTTGCAGCCACCTTGTCTTTCATATCTTCAGGCACCACCTTCCACTGCAGCGGTACACTCAACTCGGTCTGCGTTCCATTGGCGTAGATCCCTGTCTCACGGTTCAGATATTTTCCGTTGATCGCATTCCTGATCTTCTCTGCCAGTGCAGTGTAATGCAGGTGATCGGCTTCTTTTCCGAACAGCTTCGCCGCCCGGGCCAGGATGGTGGCATCCACGAAAAAGTAGACGGAGGAGGTCAGCTCCAGGTTTGAATGAGATTGTACCGGTACCCAGTCGCCCCGTCCCCAGGAAGTAAGTCCCTGAGGACTGGTGCGATCCACATAATCCACATAGCGCCGGATGTGATCGTAACTGTCGGCCAGCAGCTCGCTGTCGCCATAGAAACGGTATATTTCCCAGGGAATGATGGCGATGGTGCTGGTCCAGTCCAGCCCGTTGGCCGTGCCGTAGCCCCATCCTCCGGTGGGGATGATGTCGGGGAATACCCCGTTGGGTTGTTGTTCGTCCCGGTGGTCGGCCAGCCATTTCTCATAGACGGTGATTCCGTCGAAATTATAGAGGGCGGTCTCGATGGCAAAATGGCCGTCGCCGGTCCAACCGTTCTTCTCCCGCTGCGGGCAGTCGGTGGGATACCCCATCAGGTTCGAGAGGTAGGCATTGTTCGTGGCCTGCCATAACTTGTTTATCAGTTCGCTGGAGGTCTCAATCTTTCCGATCGGCGGCACATCGCTGTGCATGAAGCAGGCCGTCAGGCTTGTCTCATCCAGCTCGACAGGTTCTGAGGCTGTTACCTCCACATAACGAAAGCCCTTGTAGTTGAACCGCGCCATAAATTCTTCCTCTCCCTTCCCGCCCAGTGTCAGGATATCCGTCTGGAAAGGATCCTTCTCCTTGTCGCCGCGGTAATAGACATCGATATTGGACAAGTCGAGGCGGCCATTTTTATCTAGCCGCTCCCCATGCTTGATCCGGAGTTGGGTGCCCTCTTTTCCCGAGACCTTTATGCTGGTTACGCCCGCCATGTTCTGACCGAAGTCGTAAAGATACGTACGCTCATTGATCTTTCTGAATGAAACAGCGGGCAGGGTACGTACATTGCGAATGGGGCGCAACTGTTGTGCGGTAATGTTTTGTGAGGGAGCCGCGCGCAGTGCCACTCCCTGCCATTTGGCATCATCGAAGCCGGGTTTGCTCCAGCCCTTCTGCTCCAGCCTTGCGTCGTAATGCTCCCCCGTGTAGATGCTGTTGAAGGTGATCGGGCCGTCGGTTTTCTTCCAGCTCAGGTCGGTGGAGATGGTCTCCACGCTTCCGTCGGTGTAGGTGATGCGCAAGTCGAGACAAAAGGCGGGCCGGTTTCGCCAGGGAGCGTTGTCGAAGTTCCATACCGCCAGCGACTGGTGATTGTACCAGCCATTGCCCAGGATCACACCCACGGCATTCTCTCCCTGCTGCAACTGCGGGGTCACATCGTGGGTGACATAGAGGTTTCTCCTGTCGAAACGGGTGTACATCGGGTCGAGACGCTGGTTGCCGATCTTCTCCCCGTTGACATGAAGCTCATACAACCCGGCTGCGGCAATATATACCCGTGCCGAAGCAATCTCCTTGCGTACATCGAATTGCTTGCGGAAATAGGGTGCCGGCTTGTGATGGATATCCCTGCCATCGCTGATCCAGCTGCCCTGCCAGTTGCTGCCCTGCATCATCCCCGTTTCGAAGAAGTGCACTGCCGAGGTGGTTGCACGGCCTCGACCATCCCAGAGGATCACCTTCCAGTAATATCTTGTAAAAGGCTTGAGTGCGGCTCCCGCGTAATGGACCAGCTGCTTGTCCGAATCGATCCGGCCGGTGTCCCAGAGATCGCTACCGGCTTCGCTATCTTCCTTTCCATCCCGGTCTTTTCCGTTTCCATCTTTCCCGGCATTCTGTGTAGCCTTACCCGGGTCGACAATCTGCAAGGAGTCCGTGCCCACAAGCAGCCTGTACGCTTTCTGGGCGGCACCCTCTTTTCTGTCTTCCATTCTCCAGCTTAGTCGGGGAGTAGCATGGTCGATCCCTACCGGATTTTCCAGGTGGTCGGTCTGTAGGTCAACAGGTCTAAATGTGTTCCCTCTACCCGAATTTTGTCCGTTCATGGAAACAGCGAAAAGCAAAATTATAATAAAAAGTGATGTTTTGTTCATTCTCTTGTCGTTATATGCGGACCACTGAGATGACAGATCTCATCGCTCCACGGTGAAAACCCATTTTCCTGAGCCGATATTTTCGATGACCGAAAAATCACCTTTTCGCTTGTATTGTGCAGACTGATTGTTTATTTGAACATCCTGCCTTCTGGAAAAGAATGGGAGATATATATCGGCGGTGGTGTTGGCCGGCATGTGAACCTCGAGTTGGAATGACTTTCCCGGATCATTGGTAAACTTGACCGATACATCACCCCGTATGGTGGGATGCTTAACCTCAGCAAATTGCAGCGATCCCGGTTGCGGTCTGATTCTGATTTTCCTGAACCCTGGCTCCAGGGGTTCAATTCCCATCAGCTTCCGGGGAATGATGTTGGCAGGTACCGCGCCCCAGGCATGATTCCAGTCCTGATTCGGTTTATATTTGTTATCCCAGGCTTCCATGGTGATGGTGGAACCACTGCGGATCATGTTGTACCAGCTCCGTTCACCGGTTGAGGTGAGCAGTTGTAAGCCATAACCGGCATCGTGTGCGTTGTAGACGGCATCGAGCAAAAACTGTGCTCCATAGACACTACACGCCATGCCGCGCGACCGGATAAAATCGAGTACAGATTCCGTATTTTCATCTTCCACAAGTCCAAAAGCGAGGGGAAACATATTGGCATGCAACGATGCGTGTGACGTGCCAATGCCGTCTATATAATATCCCCTCCTTTTATCGAACAGCTCGTCATTAAAAACCCGCTTTAATCTGGTAGCCTGCTTTTGGTACATTGTATGATCGTCACTTTTTCCGAGGATATCGGCAATCTGAGCCATCAGCGTGATTGCCCTGTAATGAAATGCATTCACCACGGTGTTGATGTCGGTAAAGACAAAACCGTCGGTTTCACCACCTTCTTCCTTTTCCAGCCCGAGAATGCCGGTATGGGGCCAGTCCACAATATCCCTTAACTTCCCGTTAAAATGAATGGATTGAAGTAGCTTTGGCGTTATCTTTCCGGTACGGGTACTGATGAATCCCTGCTCATCTGCCAGACCGGACAGTGTTTTTGCGTTCAGGTCGTCATAAAAATGCGCCAGGGAGCGACTGTCACCGGTATAGATATAATCTTCCCAGGCCATCAGCACCGATTGCAGGATCCACTCCGTGGGCCAGGTGGGTTTATGTATCAGATACTCATGGGTATATCGCGCCATGTTGTATTCGCGTGCCACACAATAGTGCGATAGCTGGTTGATCAACGCATCGGCTTCGTAAGGAATCCGCTCCCTGTCACCATCGACATATACACCCAAAAAAGAGGTGGCCTTGATGGAATACTTGCTGATCTCCCATACTTGATTTAAAATCGTGTCGGAGCTGTGAAAGTAGGAGTCCGCATCGTTGAATGGATAGAATGCCGTTTCTCTGATAATATCTTTTTCCTGCAACGGATGTTTGTAATGCTCTATTTCAAAGTAACGAAACGGGGTCACTTCACCGATATATTCCGGAACGAGGATGGCCTGAGGTCCCGTGTTCCGGGCATCGGGGGGTATCGTGACAATGTATGTGTGCCTGCCTTTCTCCGGTACAAGGGTATAGCGGGAGTACCGGACGCTCCCTCCCGGATTGCGGTCCACCCTGCCATCACGCGTTGCTTCACCCAGATGAATGACCACTGTGTCGGTACCCTGATCAGAAAAGAGGGTAATCCGTACTCTACCAAATGCAGCTTTCCCGAAGTCTGCAAAATAACCCTCCCTTGTCAGATTCGTGATCTGCGCCGGGTATTCATCCTGCTTTTGAATGGGGTATCGGTCGGTAGCGTAATCTGAGAGCGTGTCTGCTGTTTTGAACTGCGATACGTTGGAATAGGAAGATTCCCTGGTATGATTATCCCAGACCTTCACTTTCCAGTAAACGACTGTTCCCGGTTTTAGCGGTTTGCCGTTATAGAGGATATTTGCCGAGTGACTGCTGAAAACTTTCCCACTGTCCCACAGGTTGCCGTTACCGGCTTGTAATTTCTGCTTACTATCGGCGACCAGGATCCGGTAAGCTGTTTGCATCGTGTTGTTAGTGTCACCCTGGACGACCCATCCAAAAACGGGTTGGCGGGTGGTAATTTCGGTGAACCGGAACTGCTCTTTGCGTAAGGATGCTTCATGGGTATTGATGTTGACAGGATAGCCGTTCAGGAGTACTTTTCCAGGTGATGATAACAGATTGACCGTTAGATTTGTCGGTGCGTTTTGGTGTTGGGCGATGCTTCCCAGACAGATGCAAAGAAGCAGAATCGTAGAAAAAGTTGTTTTTGTCGCGTTCATATTGTTAAAAAGGAGAGGCATTGTAAAAGGAAGCTATATGCGCCCCATGTTGCGGTATTCCAGGGGGGTGACTCCGACTCTTTTCTTGAAAAAGGAGAGGAAATATTCGTAGGAGCTGAAGTTGAGTTCATATGCGATCTCCTTGATGGAGTGGGTTGTTTCGGCCAGAAGTTCTTTAGCCGTACGTAGTTTTAATTCCTGAAAATATTGGGCAGGTGCATATCCGGTATATTCCTTAAATACTCTTCTGAAGAGCGAGTAGCTGATACCCAGGTTGGCAGCAATGCCCTTGATATCGATATTTTTGCTGACATTCTCAATCATGATGATTTTTGCACGTTCAATTTTCTGTGCTGATTCTCTCGATTCGAAGTTGATATTCTGTGCCAGCGATAAGATGGCGCCCAGGATGTTGAATACGATTCCAGCAAGATACTGCTGTGTGGCCCCCTTATCTTCTTTCGCAATGCGGATGGCAGTAGAGAACAGGTTCACAAGATCCTCATTGACTCCCACATTGAGCAGCTGGTTATCGGGTGAAATAAAGCCGTTGGCTACAATGGTGTCGATGATTTTTCCTTCAAAGCCGATGTAATACTCATTCCATCCGGTATCTTTCAGTGGGCAGTAGGTATGCCATTGTCCCGGGAAAAGAAGCATCACCTGTCCCTTTGAAATGCTTGTCTTCCGGGTTGAAGCCGAAGAAAAGTATCCCTTTCCTTTGCTGATGTAGACGATTTGATATTCCGATAAGATTCGCCCTTTTCCTGGCTTGAAATAGTAATTCTTGGGGTGGTCGGTGGAGGGATACAACGTGTGCGGGGCAATGGGTTGAAAACCCACCGTATTGACAGTTAGCCCGAATTTTTTATCTTTGTCGTTTACAAGCAGGTACTTAAAGTCAATGCCGAAATCATTGTATCTCATTTTTCCTGTTTTAGATTGGCGTGTTTTATCTCATTGAGCGTGTAAATATACAAATAATATCAGAAAAAAGCACAATGCGGTACGTATCATATGCAGGATGACAGAGGATACCGCGTTGTGCTATAACACAAATCAGAGAATGAAATTGAATTGTGTGTAATATTCGATTAAAATAAATTGGGTATCACCAGTGAAAAAATCAATACAGCCATACCCAGCGCCAGGTAGGCTACTGCCCTTTTACCGGCTCCCTTCCACTCCTTGAGAATGACACCCCAAACATTACTGAAAACCACATTGAGTGCCATGAGAATGCTCCATGAGAATGCCATCATCACACTGTCGGGTTCAAAGAAACTCTGTCCCATTCCCAGTCCGAAGAATTGTGAGTACCAGAGCAGCCCTGCCAGTGCACAGAACAGGATGTTGTTGGTCAGCACAGCCTTGGAAGAACGGCCTATTTCCCCGGAGGTCTTGTTTTTCCGGTTCATATAGAGACAATAGACCAGGTTGGTGATAAATCCACCCACCGTCACCAGCAGGGTGACAGGGTTTTGGGCGAACAGTTCTTTTGCACCAGCAGCCAAAGCCGCTTCTTTCACCGGTACTCCCGCACTGAGTCCCAGGCTGAAACAGGCACTCATAACCCCTGCAAACAGGGCGATGAGGAGTCCTTTCTTCAGGGCAAAGTCTTTGATGGCTTTTCGGCGTTCTTCCTCCGACATGTTTTTCGAACGCAGGCTCCCGGCATACCCTACCAGGGCAATACCCACCAATGTTACTGCTACGGCCAGCAGCAGGATCAATCCTTTGGGTGAGAAGAGATCGGTTCCTGCCAGCACTGCAGGGATAACTGTCCCAAATGCTGCGCAGGTACCCAGTGCTACCGACTGTCCCAGCGCAATTCCAAGATAGCGCATGCTAAGTCCGAAAGTGAGTCCGCCCACGCCCCAGAGTACACCGTAACCGATGGCTTTCAAGGCAGCTGCCGGATGGATGGTATAGATTCCGATCAGTTCGGCCGGGCTGTTTGAGATCAATGCACCCAGCAAAGGAAAGAGAAGCCATGCAAAAACTCCCTGTACCAGCCAGAAGTTTTCCCACGACCATTCCTTGATCTTATTGATGGGGACGTATGAGCTCGACTGGCCCATACTTCCCACAGCAATAATCAGTAAACCGATAATGGTATTCATTGTCTAGACTCTTTTGGAAGTGATATGCTCCTCATACTGCTGAATCTCTTTGATATATGCATCTCCCACGGGTACACCCTGCTGCAGACAGTAGTAGCTGTAGAGTGCATTCCAGGGCATTGCTTTCAGCTCTTCCAGATAAGCAAGGCGTTCAAACCTTTTGTCCTGTTTCTCAAAGTCACGCAGCTTGTCGGTCGGCTCCAACAAAGCCTGTAACGTTGCCTTCTGTGCAGAGCGGATACCCACCACGTATGCACCGATGCGATTGATGGAGGCATCGAAATAGTCCAGTCCCATGTGTACCCGGTTCATCTGACCCGAGCGGACGATCTCCTGAGAAATGGCCATCAGCTCATCGTTCAGGATCACCACGTGGTCGCTGTCCCACCGCTCCGGACGGCTCACATGCAGGGTCACCTCCGGTACGAATAACAGGATGGATGAAAGCTTGTCGGAGATGGTTTCCGTAGGATGAAAGTGACCGGCATCCAGCGTTAGAAGCATGTTGTTCTTTACCGCATAGCCCATATAGAATTCGTGAGAACCCACTACATAGCTTTCGCTGCCGATGCCAAAGAGTTTGCATTCGATGGTATCTTTCAGGTAGTCGGTGCTGATCTTTTCTGCCAGCACTTCGTCGAGCGACTCCTGCAGCAGTTTTCTGTGTGCGTATCGGGAGACCGTCTTGTCTTTCTCTCCGTCCGGAATCCAGATATTGTGAATACAGGGATCACCCTGTTGGCGTCCCATCTCTGCAGCAATCGCCCTGCAGCGGCGCAGATGTTCTTTCCAGAAGCGGCGTGTCTCCGGGTCAAAGTCCGAAAGGGTATAACCGCTGTTTGCCTTATCGTGGGAGAAGAAGGTGGAGTTAAAATCGAGCTTTACTCCTTTTTCTTTGGCCCAGTCGATCCAGCTCTGGAAATGTTTGGGTTCAATCTTGTCACGGTCTACAAACTTACCGCCGAAGTCGCCGTATGTTGCATGCAGGCTGATACGGTGTTTTCCGGGAATCAGTGCGATCACCTTTTCAAGGTCGGCCTTTAACTCTTCTATGGTGCGTGCTTTACCCGGATAGTTGCCGGTAGCCTGTATACCTCCAGTCAGTTCTCCTTCGGGGTTCTCGAATCCCGACACGTCATCGGCCTGCCAGCAATGGATCGAGATGGATAGCTTGTCCAGTTCTTCAATCGCCTTTGCTGCATCTATACCCAATGAAGCATATTGTGCTTTTGCTTCTTCGTACCCTTTTTTGATCTGTTCTTCGTTCATATATTTATTATGTTTATGGATTGATTAATTGACAGTTTTTATGATTGGATATCCCGAAACACCTCCAGATATCGTTGGTATTGATTATGCCATGTATTGGTTTCTGAAGGCGTGAAAGTCTCCAGCTCCACTGAATTGCGTACTAGGCGTCGCATGGCATTTTTTTCAGTAATTAGCCCGGCCGCTTTGGCCTGCATCAGCAGGTTGCCGATCGCGGTGGCTTCCGACGGTCCTGCCACGACAGGCAGTCCGATGGCATTGGCCGTGAAGGTGTTGAGCATATTGTTTTTTGAACCACCACCAATAATATGTAGCTTTTCAATGGGGAAGGAAGCAAGCTCCTGCAGATGCTGTAGCACCTGCTTATAGCGCAATGCCAGGCTTTCATAGATGCAACGGGCAATTTCGCCGATATTTTCCGGTACAAACTGGCCTGTCTGCCTGCAGTAATCCTGTATTGCAGTTATCATGGATACAGGGCTCGCGAAGCAGGATGCATCCGGATTGATGAAACATTGAAAAGGAGGAGCCTGCTGAGCAGCTGTCACGATCTCATCATATGTCACCGGACCGCTTCTTTCCCACTCTTTCTTACATTGTTCAATCAACCACATACCGCAGATATTCTTCAGAAGACGGATGGAGCCATCGGCACCCCCCTCGTTGGTGAAATTGAGTGCGAAGGTCTCTTCGTTGATGACCGGCTCATCGGATTCGATTCCGATCAGCGACCAGGTGCCGGAACTCAGATAGGCAAAATGGGCACTTTCTGCCGGCACTGCCAGCACCGCAGAGGCCGTATCATGCCCGGCCACAGCAATGACCGAAACATCACCCTGATCGGTCAGACGCTGTACTGAAGATGATATCTTTCCTATCGTTGTCCCTGAGAACACAATCGGCGCAAATTTATTTTTTGACAGACCAATGGCATCAAGCAGAGCCGGATCGAAATCTTTTGTGTGGGGATCGATCATCTGTGATGTGGAGGCGATGGTATATTCGGTGACCATCTGGCCAGACAGCAGATAGGAGAGAGCATCCGGCATAAACAGGATCTTATCGATGAGAGGATAAACAGAAGAATTTTCTTCCCGCATCGTATCTAGTTGGAATAATGAATTGAAATTCATGATCTGAATGCCGGTCTTTTCGTATACTTTTTCTTTCGGTATTTTGGTGAAAAAGCGTTCCGGGGCACCCTGCGTGTGAGAATCGCGATAGCTGTAAGGCATTCTGAGAGGTTCGCCGTCAGTCCCGAAACAGACAAAATCAACACCCCAGGTGTCGATACCGATAGAAACGATATGGTGACCATGCAGTTTTGTTTCCCGTAGTGAGATCACAATCTGATTGTATAAATAAAACAAGTCCCAATACAAACGGCCATTTGCTTCTACCATGGGATTAGGAAACCGATGGATTTCACACAATTTGAGACGGTCATTTTGAACAGTTCCCAGCAGGGCCCTGCCACTGCTCGCTCCCAAATCGATAGCCAAAAAAGAGATTAAATTACTTTCACTCATGACGAGGTTAAATTTTTTTTAAAGTTTGATCGCAAACTTACAGTTTAAATCCAGTTTCAACAATGAAATAAATGATTTAATAACTATACTTTTTGATATTGTTTGCAAAAATAATCACAAATTGATATGTTCCAAAACATGAAGAAGCAAGATGTCAAAAATCACAGCTAAAATATCAATTATTAGAATGGTATCCGGTACAAATTAAATACATTTGTGCATCTTAAAGATAACAATGATTAGAAACCTGTTCTGTGATGCTGTTACAAAAAAAGTATATACCCGTTTTTTTTGGAATTTTATGAAATAAAAGTATCTTTGTATCAGCATAGTTCAGCACAGTGTTTATTTTAAAATGCTTAAATCAATCATAAATGGCAATTGCAGTAATCATGCCCAAACAGGGGCAGTCGGTTGAAAGTTGTATTATTACAGCATTACACAAAAAAAAAGGTGATACCGTGAAGAAGGGAGAAGTTCTCTTCTCTTATGAAACAGACAAGGCTTCCTTTGAAGAGGAATCGCCGGCTGATGGTACCGTTCTGGTCTCTTTTTATGGTGAGGGCGATGAAGTACCTGTCCTTGAAAACATGATGATCATTGGCGAGCCGGGTGAAGATATTTCAGCGCTATCTGCTCCTGCCTCCGCAGAAAAAGCTGAGGAAACCACCCCTTCCACTGATGTAACCACCCCTTTCACACCCGGCGAAGAAGCTCCAATCTTAGCGGTGCAAACGGTGCAGACCGAAAACCGGTTTATCTCGCCGCGGGCAAAGAAACTGGCCGAAAAGAATGCGGTACCGGTTTCACAACTTGCCGGCACAGGTCCCGAAGGCCGGATTGTGGAGAATGATGTAAGGGCATATCTCGCTGATCGTCCCAAAATGACGCCACTGGCAAAGAAAGTAGCAGTAGAGGAAGGTATTCGACCTGAGTCAGCCGGTACAGGCCTGGCAGGCCGAGCCCGTGCAGCCGATCTGGCCGTACCGGTTAATACCATCTACGGTATGGATTACGAAGATAAAAAACTGTCGAACATGCGCAAGCTGATTGCCAAGTCGATGCACTCCTCGCTACAGAATTCCGCACAGCTCACCCATCATCTGGGTGCCGATGCACGACGCATCCTTGCGCTTAGGAAGAAAGCAAAAACGGCACAGGAAGAAGGCCGGATCGCTGTAAATATTACCCTGAACGACATGGTCTGTTATGCGGTGATCAAAGCATTGAAAAAATTTCCCGAAGTCAACACCCATTTCCTCGGAGACGTCAAACGTTATTTTCATAAAGTGCATCTCGGTCTCGCTGTGGATACGGAGCGGGGACTGATGGTGCCAGCCTTGCGCAATGCCGATGATCTCTCCATCGCTGGACTCTCCGGCCAGCTCGGAGAGCTGGCGGCAGCCTGCCGGGGTGGTAGCGTAAACCCCGACATGCTCGCCGCAGAGGCAGCCACATTCACTGTATCGAATCTTGGCAGTTATGGGGTTGAAATGTTTACACCGGTGATTAACCTGCCCCAGTCAGCCATTCTCGGAGTAAACACGATCCTGCCCCGCCCGAAAGACCTGGGTGATGGCGTGTATGCCTTTGTCCCCCACATCGGACTGAGTCTTACCTATGATCACCGTTCCCTGGATGGCGGTGAAGCCACGCGATTCCTGAAACAAATTGCAACGGAAATTGAAACCTTGGAAATTGAATTTTGATTCTGGGGTTTGCCAATGAGTGAATATGAGGATCTAGAAAACAAAACAACAATTCAAAAGCTGATTGCTGACAGCTAACGAAGAAATTAATATTTACAACTATGATAGATTTATTGATTATTGGCGGCGGTCCTGCCGGATATGTAGCGGCAGAGAGAGCCGGGCATGCAGGATTGAAAGTGGTTCTTTTTGAGAAAAAAGCAATGGGCGGCGTATGCCTCAACGAAGGATGCATCCCCACGAAAACATTGCTATATAGTGCCAAGATGTATGAGAATGCCCTGCATGGTGATAAATATGGTGTATTTGGAGACAATATCCGCTTCGACTATGAGAAAATAATCTCCCGAAAGAAGAAAGTGGTTCGCAAACTTGTATCAGGCGTAGAGAGCAAAATGAAATCAAACCACGTCACTGTGGTGAAGGGGGAGGCCCTTATCGAAGGTCGCTCAGCAGAAGGGATCGAGGTGACCTGCAACGGAGAGAAATATAGTGGGAAGAATCTGCTGATCTGCACCGGATCAGAAGCCTCTGTACCACCCATCCCGGGTCTGCAGGAAGCAGGTGAGGTAATTCTTACCAACCGGGAGATACTGGAAATGACAGAGCGTCCAGCATCACTCGTCGTCATTGGTGGCGGTGTAATCGGCATGGAGTTCGCCAGTTTCTATAATAGCCTGGGGACAAAAGTGACCGTGGTGGAGATGCTTCCCGAAATACTGGGCGGCCTCGACTTTGAAGTGTCGGCCATGCTGCGTGACATCTATACAAAAAAAGGAATTACATTCAACCTGAATGCAAAGGTGGTGCAGATTGCGGACAACAAAGTTGTTTTCGAGAAAGAAGGTGAAACCCACAGCGTGGAAGGTGAAAAGATCCTGTTGAGCGTGGGCCGTCGCCCGGTTACAAAGGGATTTGGCCTGGAGAACCTGGGTGTGGAACTGCTGCGCAATGGAATCAAGGTAGATGAAAAGATGCGCACCAACATTCCCGGCGTATTTGCAGCAGGTGATGTGACTGGCTTCTCACTGTTGGCCCATACGGCAAGCCGCGAAGGAGAGGTGGTGGTCAACAACCTCACCGGTCGCAACGACATCATGCGCTACAACGCCATCCCTGGTGTGGTTTATACCAACCCCGAAGTGGCTGGTGTGGGAGAGACTGAAGAATCGGCCAAAGCGAAAGGCATTGCCTACAAAGTAGCCAAACTGCCCATGGCCTATGCAGGACGTTTTGTTGCCGAGAATGAAGGTGGTAGCGGGATATGTAAGGTCCTGGTGGGTGAAAAGCATGGCGAAGTGATTGGCGTACATCTGCTCGGCAATCCTTCCAGCGAGATTATATACGGTGCCTGCATCGCCATTGAACAGGAGATGACCCTGAAAGAGATGCAGGAGGTGGTCTTCCCACATCCTACCGTCAGCGAAATTCTAAAAGAGACTGTTTTTAGTTTTTAGCAATCAGTAAATCAAACAATCAGTAAATAAATATAAAATGCCTAAAGTTCAAATCATTGATCCGTCACAGGTACGTAAGCCGGGGTTCGTGGAGTTTCAGCCCATCCCGGTCAACCAGTATCAAAAGAGCGTGAAAGAAGAGAAAGAAAATTTTTCGAACGAAGAGTTCAAAGCCATTTATCATGACATGGCGCTGATCCGTGAGTTCGAAACCATGTTGAATCTGATCAAGACCAAGGGGGAGTATAACGGTACGCCCTACAATCACCCCGGACCGGCACACCTCTCCATCGGACAGGAGTCGGCAGCCGTGGGCATGGCCTGGACGCTGACAGTAGATGACTTTATCTTCGGCAGCCACCGTTCACATGGTGAGATCCTGGCCAAAGGGATGTCGGCCATCCACAAGCTGGATGATGCCAAACTCACAGAGATCATGGATAATTTCTTCGATGGCGCGGTCGTAGATATCGTGAAAAAAGATTTCAACGGGTCGGTTAAGGAACTGGCCGAACGCTTTCTGGTATACGGTACGCTGGCGGAGATCTTTGCCCGCAAGACCGGATTTAACAGAGGGCTGGGCGGCTCCATGCACGCCTTCTTCACCCCCTTCGGTGTCTATCCCAACAATGCTATCGTGGGCGGATCGGGCGACATAGCCGTGGGCGCAGCACTCTACAAGAAGGTGAACCGCAAACCGGGACTGGTGGTGGCCAACATTGGCGACGCCTCCCTGGCATGCGGCCCGGTATGGGAGGGAATCAACTTTGCCGCGATGGATCAGTTTACAGAACTCTGGGAAGGAGAGATGAAAGGCGGTCTGCCGGTGATCATCAACATCATGAACAATCAGTACGGCATGGGCGGCCAGACCGTGGGTGAGACCATGGGCTACGGCATTGCAGCCCGCATTGGCGCTGGCGTGAACGGCGAGCAGATGCATGCCGAACGGGTAGATGGTTACAACCCGCTGGCTGTGATCGACGCCTACAAACGCAAACGCAAAGTAATCGAAGAAAAAAGAGGTCCGGTGCTGCTCGATGTACTCACCTACCGGTACAGCGGTCACTCGCCCTCGGACGCCTCTTCCTATCGCACCAAAGAAGAGGTGGAGGCATGGGAGTCACAGGACTGCATCCGCAGCTACGGTGTGCAGCTGCTGGAGGCTGAGGTGGCATCGCAGGCTGACCTTGATCTGATATCGGATAATATTCAGAAACTGGTGAACGAGATGTTCCTGCTGGCCATCAACGATGAAGTGTCACCCCGGATGGACAATGCCGATGTCATCGGAGAGATGATGTTCTCCAATGGATCGGTCGACTCTTTCTCCGATGTAAAACCGGATGTGTTGATGTCGATGGAGGAAAATCCGCGCGTGAAAAAGATTGCCAACAAGGAACGTTTAGCCTTCGATGCCGAAGGGAAGCCTTACAGCAAGATGAAGCAGTACCAGCTGCGCGACGGCATCTTCGAGGCAATCATCGACCGTTTTTATAAAGATGCATCACTTATTGCTTATGGTGAGGAGAACCGCGACTGGGGCGGTGCCTTTGCCGTGTATGGCGGACTGACCGAGGCGTTGCCTTATCACCGCCTCTTCAACTCGCCGATTGCCGAGGCATCCATTGTGGGCACCGCCATCGGCTACGCTATGTGCGGTGGGCGGGTGATTCCTGAGATCATGTACTGCGATTTCATCGGCAGAGCCGGTGATGAGATATTCAACCAGCTGCCCAAATGGCAGGCCATGAGCGGCAACGTACTGAAAATGCCGGTAGTGGTACGCGTTTCGGTAGGATCCAAATATGGTGCACAACACTCACAGGACTGGACCTCACTGGTGGCACACATCCCGGGTATCAAGGTCTGCTTCCCGGTCACACCCTACGACGCCAAAGGATTGATGAATGCGGCACTGCAAGGCACCGACCCGGTGATCTTCTTCGAGAGCCAGCGCATCTATGATGTGGGAGAACAGTTTCACGAAGGAGGCGTTCCGACTGGCTATTATGAAATTCCGCTGGGCGAACCCGATGTGAAGAAAGTGGGAAAAGACATCACCTTCCTCACCATCGGACATACACTCTACCCAGCTTTAAAAGCAGCAAAAGAACTCGAAGAAAAATATGGTCTCAGCGCCGAGGTGATCGATGCCCGCTCGCTGGTGCCCTTCAACTATGAGCAGGTGATTGCGTCGGTAAAGAAAACCGGAAAGATTATTGTGGCCGGTGAAGCCACCACCCGGGGATCCTTCCTGAATGACCTGGCGGCAAACGTCGGTCAGATGGCATTCGACTACCTTGATGCTCCTGTATGCGTACTGGGTTCCCGCAACTGGATCACCCCGGCACATGAACTGGAAGATGCCTTCTTCCCGCAGCCCTCCTGGTTCCTGGATGTGATCCACGAACGGATTCAACCGCTGAAAGGGTATATCCCCGGCCAGAACTTCACCGACGGCGAGATGGTGAAACGGGCAAAAAAGGGAATTTGATAAAATGATTCGATGATTCGGTGATGTGATGATTAATCAACAAATCTGCAAATCTGCAAATCTGCAAATCTGCTAATCTGCAAATCTGCTAATCTGCAAATCTGCTAATCTGCAAATCTGCTAATCTGCTAATCTGCAAATCTGCTAATCTGCAAATCTGCTAATCAACTAATCTGCTAATCAACTAATCTGCTAATCAATTTATGATAAATATAAACGCCCACTTACACACCCCTTATTCATTTAGTGCCTTTCGGGATATTGATGAGGCGCTGGACAGGGCTGTGGCTGAAAATGTGAGTGTAGTCGGGATCAACGATTTTTACACTGCCAAAGGGTATGAAGCGTGGGCCGACGGTTGTCGCAAACGGAAACTGTACCCGCTGTTCGGGATCGAGTTTATCAGCCTGAATGAAGCGGATCAAAAAGCCGGCCTGCGGGTTAACGATCCTGCCAACCCCGGTCGCACCTATCTTAGCGGAAAAGGGATGTCGCATCCCTTCCGGTTGAGTGAACCGTATGCAACACTCCTCTCTTCGGTGCAGACCGAGTCGAACCGGCAGGTGGAGGCGATGTGTGCGAAGCTGAATGAGCTCCTCCGGGAAAAGAAGGCATCCTTCACCCTCGATGTGGAGCAGATCAAACAGGATCTGACCAGCGGCTCACTCCGTGAACGCCATCTGGCCAGAGCACTGCGAATGAAAGTATATGAGACCTGTCACAATGAGGAGGCTGAGATACAATCACTATTGACGAAGCTTTTCGATGGAAAAACAATGAAGTCATCGGTGAACAATATCGCCGCTGTGGAGAATGAAATTCGTGGTAACCTGCTGAAAGCCGGCGGTGCTGCGTTTGTACCCGAGGAGGCGACTGCCTTTCTCCCGATGGAGAAGGTGCAGGAACTGATTGTGGCAGCGGGGGGCATTCCCACCTATCCCTTTCTGGCGGACGATGCCCAGGGCTACTACACCGACTTTGAATCGGACCTGGAACGGGTGGCCGAACAACTGACAGAGAGGGGTTTTCATTCGGTAGAATTTATCACCACCCGCAATGATGTGGCGTTATTGGAGAGATATGCTGCCTATCTGCATGACCGGGGTTTTGTGGTTACCTTCGGCAGCGAACACAATACCCCCGCCATGGAGCCCATCGAACTGTTTGCACGGCATGGCGCACCCCTGACCGACAGGCTGAAGCAGATAAACTATGAGGGCGCCTGCCTGATTGCTGCACATCAGCATGTAGTTTCACAGGGACTGGCGGGTTATGTGGATGCCCACGGAAATGCAGATCGTTCAAAAAGAGATGAATTTGTGACGTTGGGTGATGCACTCATCAAAAATGAACTGGACGTAAACCGGTAAAGAGCATAAAATGAAGGAAATTCAACAACTGATAGAGATATCGCAATTCTATGGTAGTGACATTCGCTTTGTAATTGCCGGTGGCGGAAACACCTCCTACAAGAACAACGAAAAAATATGGGTGAAGGCAAGCGGTTCATCGCTCGCCACCATCACTGAAGCGGGATTTGCCGTGCTCGACAGGGCAATGCTTAACCCGATGTCTGAGAAAATATATAGCAGTGTACCCGATGAGCGGGAAGAACAGGTGAAAAACGACCTGGCCGCAGCTACCCTTACCAAAGGAAAACGTCCCTCGGTGGAGACCTCGATGCACAATGTGATCGACCATCCTTTTGTGGTACATCTGCACCCGACAGCGGTGAACGGACTGATGTGCGCACAGGATGCCGAAGCCTCACTGAAAAGGTTGTTTGGAGACAAAACACTCTATGTGGAATATACCGATCCCGGATATCTGTTGTTCAAAAAGGTATATGACCGGATCAAGGCCTACCGGGCATCCTACGGGGAGGAGCCGAAGGTGATCTGGCTGCAGAACCATGGTATCTTTGTGGCTGCCGACACCCTCGATGAGATAAAGAGGATTTATGCCGATATACTGGATCAACTCGAAGGAGCCGTAACAGACCCGTTACCTTCGGAGGAAAAAGGATCCTCTCACAGCGTAGTTGAGACGCTCCCCGCATTGCGGATGATGCTCTCCCAGAATGGATTGAAAACGTTAAGGGTACGCAATAACGCACTGATTGAATACTACAATCAGGCAGATAATCAGCAGGATATATCCAGGCCATTTACGCCGGATGCGATCGTCTACTGCAAATCAAACTATCTCTTCCTGCAGGAAGAAGTACCCGATAAGATTCTTTCCGAAGCGAAGAAGGAGATAGTCGCCTTTACCGGAAAATCTGATTATCAACCAAAGGTGTTGCTGATCAAGGGGATCGGGCTGGTCGCTGTGGGTGACAATGCCATCCAGTGCGACATCATTCTCGATGTATTCGAAGATGCGATGAAAGTAGCCTGGTTATCTCGATCATTTGGTGGTCCGCACCCGATGACCCGGGAACAGATCGACTTTATCGACAACTGGGAGGTGGAAAATTATCGCCGCAGCGTGGCTGCAGGCGGATCCAAAGGACGTGCCGAGAACAGAACCATCATCATCACCGGTGCCGCACAGGGCTTCGGCGAAGGCATCGGTCGCTGCCTCCTGCCGGAAGGAGCCAACATTGTGGTGGCCGACCTGAACGAAGAGACGGGCAGGGCCACGGCAGCCGACTTTAACCGGAATACGAGAAGCAACCAGACACTTTTCGTAAAGACAAATGTGGCGGATATCGCCAGCCTGGAGAATCTTGTCCGGGAAACGGTTTGTGCGTTTGGCGCCATCGACGGTTTTATCAGCAACGCGGGTGTGCTGCGGGCAGGAGGACTGGAAGAAATGACACCGGAGAACTTCGATTTTGTCACCCGCATCAATTACAACGCTTACTTTTACGCGACCAAGGTGGTCAGCCGGGTGATGAAGCTGCAAACAAAATATGCCCCTGAGGATTATTTTGCCGACATCATCCAGATCAATTCCAAATCGGGTCTGCAGGGAAGCAAAGCCAATTTTGCCTATGCAGGTGGAAAGTTCGGCGGTATCGGCCTCACACAGTCCTTCGCGCTGGAGCTGGCTCCCTTCCGCATCAAGGTGAACGCCATTTGCCCGGGTAACTTCTACGAGGGCCCCCTCTGGAGTGATCCCGAAAACGGCCTCTTTGTGCAGTACCTGAAGGCAGGAAAAGTGCCCGGTGCCAAAACAGTGGAGGATGTGAAAGCGTTCTACCTGTCAAAGGTGCCCATGGGCAAGGGATGCACCCCGGTCGACGTGACCAGAGGGGTGCTTTACCTGATGGAGCAGTGCGGCGAAACAGGGCAGGCACTCCCCATCACCGGTGGACAGGTAATGCTAAATTAATATTTTAAAATCACGAAGTAATGATAAAGACAAGAGCAGTAAGGCTGCACGGAAAAAAAGACCTTCGTTTGGAAGAGTTTGAGTTGCCGCAGATCAAAGAGGATGAGATCCTGGCCAAAGTGGTCTCCGATTCACTCTGTATGTCCTCTTACAAGGCATCGTCACAGGGAACAGATCATAAGCGCATACCCGACGATGTGGCGGAAAACCCCATCATCATCGGTCACGAGTTTGCCGGTGAACTGCTGGAGGTGGGTGCAAAGTGGTCAGACAAATTTAAAGCAGGCGACAAGTTCTCTATTCAGCCCGCGCTGTATTACGAAGATGGTCCGGTGGGGATACTGAGTGCTCCCGGGTACAGCTACCAACATATAGGCGGTGATGCCACCTATGTGATCATTCCCAACGAGGTCATGGAAAAAGATTGCCTGCTGGCCTACCACGGCGAAGGGTATTACCCTGCTTCGCTGGCCGAGCCGCTCTCCTGCGTCATCGGTGCCATGCATGCCAACTACCACACCACCCCGGGAAGTTATGTCCACAAGATGGAGATTGTAGATGGCGGAAAGATGGCGATCCTGGCCGGTGTGGGCCCCATGGGACTGGCGGCCATCAATTATGCGCTACACAGGGAGGATCGTAAACCCTCGTTGCTGGTGGTGACAGACGTGGATCAGGCCAGGCTCGATCGTGCGGCTTCCATTTACACTGTCGATTTTGCCGCCTCAAAGGGGATCGACCTGCAATATGTCAACACCGGAAAAGTAGAGGATCCCGTGAAAGAACTGAAAGCCATCAGTGGCGATACCGGCTACGACGATGTCTTCGTCTTCGCTCCGGTGAAGCCTGTGGTGGAGCAGGGGGATGCCATCCTCGCTTTCGACGGATGCCTTAACTTCTTTGCCGGACCGGGAGATCCCGACTTTAGCGCGTTGCTTAATTTTTACAACGTACATTATGCCTATACCCACATTGTGGGTACCAGCGGTGGAAACAATGACGACATGGTAGAAGCGCTCGACATCATGGGGAAAGGACTCGATCCGGCCGGACTGATTACCCATATCGGCGGACTGGATGCAGTGGCGGAAGCGACCAACAACCTGCCCCATATCCCGGGCGGTAAAAAACTGATATATACCCATATCGATCTCCCTCTGACACCCATTGCCGACTTTGAAAAGCTGGGCGAAAACAACGATCTGTTCCGTGAACTGGCACTTATCTGCAACAAAAACAAAGGATTGTGGAGTGTGGAGGCAGAAACATTTCTGCTGAATTACTTTAATAAGTTATAACTGATCATCACTTGGCAACAGCTGTCAGTACAATCATTGCTCCCAAGGAGCTGATCGCTGACTGCTGACCGCTGATATCTTCAAAAAATATGAAACAATTAGATGTAAACTTAATGCACCCGGTGGAGCAGATCAATGTGATCATCGGACGGATTTATAAAAGTGGCATGACCACCACCTCGGGTGGAAATATCTCCATCAGGGACAAGAACGGCGATATCTGGATCACTCCTTCGGGGGTGGACAAAGGCTCGCTCACCGTGAAGGATATCATGCAGGTGAAAAGGGACGGTACCCTGATCGGACCTCACAAACCTTCTTCGGAGCTACCCTTTCACAAAGCGATCTATGAAGCACGACCCGAATTGACGGCCATCATCCATGCGCATCCGCCTGCACTGGTGGCTTTCAGCATTGCCGGCATTGTGCCAGACACGAAGATTGTTCCCCAGGCCCATAACATCTGCGGCGACATCGGCTTTGCACCCTATGGGACTCCAGGTAGCGAAGATCTGGGTGAAAAAATTGCCCATGAATTCAGGGAAGGCAATTACAAGGCGGTGATCATGGAGAACCACGGTGTGGTACTGGGTGGCACCGATATGATGGATGCCTATCAACGCTTTGAGACACTGGAGTTTTGCTGTCGCACCATTGTAAATGCCAAAAGACTGGGTCAGGTGAACTACCTCTCCGATGAGCAGGTATCGCAGTATGTACATCATCTTCCGTCTAATGTGGCTCACTCGATGGATATTCAACATCCTTCGGAGGAGAGGGCCATCCGGACCGAGATGGTGAACATCATCCGCAGAGCCTGCGATCAGGGCCTGATGATCTCGACCTACGGAACGGTTTCAGTACGATGGGGTAACAGCAACGACTTCCTGATTACGCCCAGCAACATTGCCCGTTGGGATATCGTCTCCAGTGATCTTGTACAGATCAAGAACGGGATGGCGGAAGCAGGTAAAACGCCGAGTCGCTCGGTGGCATTGCATCAGCGTATCTACCAGCTCAATCCCCACATCAATTCCATTATCTGCACCCAGCCGGTGAACCTGATGGCTCATGCGGTGAGCGGTAGCAAATTCGATGTACGTACCATCCCCGAAAGCTGGATCTTCCTGCAGGATGTTCCCTCTATTCCTTTTGGCTTGATTTACAACGATGTGGACAGCGTAGCGAAGATGTTCCAAAAGAACCGGGTGGTGCTGGTGGAAAATGACAGCATATTTATCACCGGAGATAAGCTTCTGAATACGTTCGACTACCTTGAGGTGGCTGAGTTTTCTGCCAACTCACTGGTGATGGCAGCTTCCATCGGACCCCTACAGCCTATTGGCGATGAGGAGATCGATGACCTGCGGGTTGCCTTCAATGTGAAATAACAGCATCCCTATTCCGGAGACTGAACCGACCCCCAAAAGTTAGACAAAATACTTTTGGGGGTTATTTTTATGTAAAAACATACGTTTGAAAAGAAATTATCTATTGTATCCGATAAATCAAAAGACTAGGAAATAGTGTTACAGCTTCACCACTTTCAGGATTCCCTTGTCATTTCCGGCAGAAAGGTCCACGGTAAAAACATAGGTTGCGCCCGTCTCCAGTGTAGTACCGCTTACCAGTCCGAGGTTTCCGCTGTCACGACCGTTAGTGCCATCTCCTACAAACACCATGTTGCTCTCTGTGGAAAGTGTCGCACTGCCAAACTCGCCTCCCCAGTTCTTCTGATGGAAGAACTTGAAGTTTATTTCAGTTGCGTTCACGGACTCTCCTGCTACCAGGGTCACCTGATAGGTCTTGTTGCCGATGGGTGCCAGACACAAGGCATTCGACGGATTCCAGCCGACATGATTTTCTTTGTAGGAGGGTTTACCAACCTGGTCACCGATAATCCAGATTGCACCAGTACCGTCTGCCTTTAAAGATGCCGGATCGTTGCCATCCAGTACTTCTATCCTGAAATACTTCAGTGTGAGATTGGCTGTGATGCGGTACTTCCCTGAGATGGGATTGAATTTATATTTGCCGGCTTCAATCTCTGTGAAGTAATCGGTATCGATCCACCATGCTGAAATATCTTCGAGCCCCGTGATGGTCAATTCCTGTCCTTTTGTAAGATTGGCATCAATCACATAATTCTGTTTGTCGAGCATCGTCATCTTGTCACCGTTCAGCAGGATTTCGAAGAAGGGTGCAGCCTGATAAGTTTTGGTGTTAAAGGTGACCGAAAAGGTGCCTCCCACAGGACTTACAAACGGGATATTCTCTGATACGTCCTGTGTCACTGCACCCGATTCCCAGCCAAAGATTATTTCACGTCCCTTGTCGTCCACAACCGGTGTTTTGATATAGGCCGGCAGGTCGGTCGATGGAAACGGTTCGGTTGCTGCATACTCAAACGGTTGTCCGGTGGGGAGCATCGGATAGGTGACAGTGGGGGTTACCAGAATCAGATAAGGGTAGGGTGCCCGGGTAATGGGAACATCAAAACGCTGCTCTGCACTTTTCAATGTTGTGTTGAGCAAAACAAATTCCAGCGTTGCCGTACCGTCGGGAATATCCTTCAGAAAGGGTACAGAAATAGTACCCTTGTATTCCCCGTTCTCCTTCGTGCGGATGGTGGTGCGTTCCACCTCTTCTTCACCGAAATAGAGAATGGCGGTGAGTGTGGAGAGCGGGATGTCATCGCTGACAGTCGCGGTAAATGGGAGATTATCTCCAAAATGAACGTTGGAGAACTGGTTTTCAATTTGTAACACGGGATTTCCTTCCTGCTGCAGGTCGCTCACCTCTTCCGCGCAGGAGATAAGAGCAATGGTCCCGATTATTCCAAGTATATAATATTTTAAATGTCTCATAGGTCTAAAGTCGTTAGATTTGATTTATTTTTTCCATCGATAGGATATTACTGCTTTGGCAGGCACCTCATAACTGAAATGCTGTTTTCCGTCATCAAGGGTGATATTTTTCGCCGCATCGGTGCTGTTTAGCAGGACTACGGCATAGATGCCATCCGGGTTTTCAAAAGCAGAGTGGATAAATCCCGGGTCGGAGAAACCGCTTGTTCCAATGCGCACTGCACCCGGCTTCACTACCGACGAGAGATGGCCGATGATATAGTAATGCGAGTTGCGGGTGATGGTGGTGTAGTTGGAACGGTCGATATCCACCGCCCCGTAACAGGTCTGACACCCACCTTCGCGATTGGGTCCTCTCTCGCTGTCGAGCATCAGGTTCCAGACGATTACACCCCTGCATCCGTTGTTCACCGTACCCAGCGCCACTTCACGCATGTCGTCGATCAATCTGACTGCCAGGTTGCGACCGTCGTTCCAGGTGCCGATAGACGTCTCGGTAAACACCAACTCCCTGTTTGGATATTTGGCCTGTATATCGAGCAGTTCCGATTTATTGCCACCATAGTTGTGGTATGCAGCTCCGGCCACAAGATCGCTGTCGATGCCGGCATCGTAAATCTTTACAGGATAATCGTTCTGGTCGGCCATGTTATCATAATTGTAATTGTGATCGAACAGGTAAATTTTTGTCAGCAACGAAGCAGCCTTGAACTTGGGTACCAGGTGATGCTGTACGAATTGTAACTGCTCTTCCCATCCCATGAAAAGAGAAGCTGAATTTCCCCTGTTCAACGGCTCATTCTGTGGCGTGACGGAGTATATTTTTATGCCGTGCTGTGCCAAAGCCTGTATCCACTTCACGAAATAGGTGGCATAATCGCCATAATAAGCCGGATTCAACTGGCCGCTGGTCCATGAGTTATATGGCTGCAGGTCGGTCAGGTTGTTCACCTTCATCCATCGTGGTGGCGTCCAGGGCGAGCCCATAATCTTCAGATTGGGATTGATTGCCAGAATCTCTTTTAAAATGGGAATCACGTAGGTTGTCTCCTCGGTGGTGAGCGCAAAGTTTTCTATACCCGGTGTGTCACACAGGGAGTACTCACTCAATGAGAAGTCGGAACAGCCGATGGATATCCGCACATAGCTCTGACCCATCCCCTCGGTAGGAGAAAAGGTCTCTTTGAGAAATTTGGTGCGGTTCTCCTGTGTCATCTTCATCAGGTTGAAAGCCGTGGATCCGGTCACAGCCGCTCCGAAGCCATCCATTGTCTGATAACGAGTTGCGGGTATCAGCTTGATGGTGGTGGGAGACATGTTACTTTTTGTACTGAAAGAGACCGTTTGCTTTTTGAAATCCTGTGAACGGCTGTTGGTAGTAACAAAGAGGGTGACATCCCCTGCAGGCACTTCGGGCTTATCGTCGTTGTCGGGAACATTTCCTGTTTCATTACAGGAAGAGCAGCTCCCGAGCAGCAGGACAAGCAGAATAAGTTTTATGTTTTTTATGATTTGCATGATGTTACAGTGTTACCTTTTGAATATGTACCGTTTTGGTTGTCAGATTTACCGTGAATCTGTAATTTGCTGATTCAATCACGGGGTCATTCTCTCCGTTGGGAATGGTCCAGTCGTTATCGCCGGTAATGATTTGCTCTCCGGTGAAGGTGAAATCTCCTGCCTTCTTCTCATTGCCCCATCCGGTGTTTTCGAACGGTTTAAAGCCGGCATAATGATCATGGTCGCCCGGCGTGTAGAAGGTTCCCTGATAGATACCCGTACTAATCTGACGCAGCAGGACATAATTCATTATGTGACCAAAACCCCAGCTGGTGTGGGTACGTACATGCCCTGCATACACTGCACCAATTTCGGCAGAAGTAACCCGTGTGGGGTAACCAAGGCCATAGCCGGTAGCCAACAGGTAGTCGGGATATGCCGGATTGTCGGTGCCGACAAAAACGTTCTTCCTGACAGGGTTATAATACACGGTATACTCGCCTGTTTTTCCAAGAAATTTTACCTGGTTGTCGGACAGCCGTTCAAAAAAATCGGGATTGTACAGGTTCATCCGATCACCCAATATGCCAATCAGTGAATAGCTCTTCCCGTTTTCCAACGTACGGGTAAGTGTGCGGAACGATTCGTTGTCGATATCCTGACTCCCGAAAATGCTTAAAGCGAGGTCATCCACACCAAGATTACCGCTCGTAGTGGAGAAAGTATAGGTGAGATTGTCGAAAAGGATTCCCTTTGTGTAGTCACCGGTGGGGGTGAGAATAAAGAGAGATTCTCCCGTTTCGTTGATCAGGCCGGGCCTACCATCTACATTGCCATACACATGGCCGCTGTAATCGATTGTGTTATCGGCATGAAGTTTCTCTGCCAGTTTAAAACGCATCGAGGAATCCAGCGTGAGATTGCTGCCGGAATATTTGTTTTTGTCACCCGACTGCGGATTTAGCAGTGCAATTATTCCATTGTCGGCCACAAGATACAGTTTGCTGTAGGAGGGCCTTTTTCCGGTGAGCCCTTCTATTTTGTGGCTGCTGGTTCCTTTCAGCACGTTCTGTGCAATAAGATTTATCGTCACCGGCGCATTGTCGGCCTGATTTCTAATCATCGGTACAAACACATTGTTGGAGAGGTTGGCTGTATCGCCGCTGAGAGGGATGCTTCCTGTAGTAATTACATTTTCTCCGGAGACCACTTCATAAAAAAGAGTGCTGAGCATGGTGGCCGGATCAATGATCTCAGCAGAGAGGGTGATTGTGTCACCGAATGTGAAGGTGGCGGGAGTTGCTGCTGCAGATACAATGACTGGGGTGGACTCCTTACGGGGGCCGTATTCATCATCACACGACCAGAGTAACGCAGTGAAAGAAGTGACAAAAATAAACAGATATAGATATATCGTCTTCATAAGAGTTTCTTTTTAAATTGATTAACAACCTGCATTAATAACCCGGATTCTGTACAAGATTCGGATTCTGATCGATCACGTCCTGGGGAATGGGTAATACATAAGACAGAGAAGTGAAAGGATAGACTTGTGCGGGCCTTCCTTCATCTTTTGCAAACACTGCATTCATCACCTCCTCCACTTTATCGAGACGCACCAAGTCGAACCAGCGCTGTCCTTCCAACGCCAGTTCAAGCCGGCGTTCCTTCATATAGGCACGCAATATGGACTCTTTGCTTGCAGATGCTGATGCCGGCAGGTTTGATAAGCCAGCTCTGCGACGGGTTTGGTTAATAATCTGTGCCGCTCCGTTGTAGTCTCCCTTTCCTATCAGTGCTTCCGCTTTTAACAGTAGAATATCGGCATATCGCATTTTGATGATGCTGTTGTAGGCACTGCGTGTTTTGTACATAAACGCATAACTATCAGCCGGATAATAGATGCTCCAGTCGGCTTTGTAATATACCACGGTCTGTGCAAAACGATGGTCACCCGGTTCGCTCTGAAAGGCTTTGATGAGATCGCGCGAGGGGGTGATCCATTTTGCCCAGTTGAATTGATTATTCCAATCATCCAACGGACGACCGAACATCCAGGTGACCCAGCTAGCATTTCCCGGGAAGAACTGGGCTTCGTAGATGGTCTCCCGCGTGTTGCGTGCCCTTGCGTCAATGGCTTTATTTTCCTGTGACGGGGAAGAATTCGGATCGGTGAGGATCACATCAAACAGCGTGCTGTAATCATCCACAAGGGAGAAACCATCTGCAGTGAGCTGATCGGCATATTGAATGACTTTGTCATAATCACGCAATGGCTTTTCAGCATATACTTTGGCCAGCAAAGCCTGGGCAACCGATTTGGAAAGCAGTGTTTTGTCCGACTGATTGTTGTCGGGTGCAAACTGTACTCCCTCAAGCAAATCTTCTTCGATCTGTTTGTAGATGGTGAGGGCATCGGTCTGTGGCGGGAAATAGGCGGGATATACTTCTTTGATGGTTTCGGAGGTAATATCGCCCGCCGTTGTAATAACCAGCGGTACATTTCCCCAGATTCTCACCATATCGAAGTAGATCATGGCCCTCAGTATTTTTGCTTCTGCTTTGTATTGGGCCTTTTCAGCAGTCGTCAATGATGCATCCGGTACCAGATCAATGTGGTTGATTAATTTGTTGGCCTGGGCAATATTTCCCATATGACCGTTCCAGTCACGTCTGAGATTGGTATTTGAACCCTCAATGGAATTCACTTCAAAAGGAGTGGTTTCCGCATTGGGCGATCCGGCATAAGCATTGTCGGAATGCGATTCTGCAAGTAGCAGCATATCGAGATACCAGTGTTCCTGTCCATTTTTGAACAGATTCATCAGTGTTTGCCTGTGCGACAACAGGGCCGCCTTGTCTTTAAAAACTATCTGAATGCTGTCCTCACTCACCCCTTCAGTAGTATCGGAATAGATGTCCAGCGGCTCGTAGTCGAGGGAACAGGAAGCCAGTAAGAGTGCAGACAAAATGGATATAATATATTTTGTTTTCATTTTATTCATTGTAATTTAAAATTCAATATTCATTCCAAATACAACCGTTTTGCTGTGAGGGTAGGTTCCCCAGTCTATTCCCTGCACGGCGCCATTATTACCCCATTGGTTTACTTCCGGGTCCATGCCGCTGTAACCTGTGATGGTCAGCAGATTGCTAAATGTCACAAAAGGTTGCAGGCGTGTGATACCTGCCCGGGTGAGGAGACTGTTATTGAAATTGTAAGAGAGGGATACGTCTTTTATACGAAGATAGCTTCCGTCTTCCACGAAATAGCTGGATGGCTGCAGGTTAAATCCTGCCTTGGGAACATCGGTGATCATCCCCGGTGTCCGCCAGCGCTTCAATACTTCTACCGACTGGTTTTTCAGGTCGTACATTCCCTCTGTATCACCTTTCGATGCATTGAATATATCATTTCCCACCGAACCCTGAAGGAAGATATTCAGGTTAAATCCCTTATATGAAAAGGTGTTGGTCAACCCATAAGTAAACAAAGGATTTGGATCGCCTATGTAGGTTTTGTCTGAAGAGGATATCCTGCCGTCTTCATTGATATCGCGATACATCAGCTCGCCGGTTTCAGTATCTACGCCATCGCTGATATATCCCCAGAAGCCGCCCAGTGAACGTCCCGGTTCGTTGCGTACCACCCTTGTCTGATGGAAGGCCTGTGTGGTTTCGGCAGCGTAATAAATCTGTTGCAGCTCAAGGCTCTCCAGCCTGTTTCTGTTGAAAGAGATATTGAAGTTGGAATCCCAGCTAAAATCGCCTGTGAGATTGCGTGAATCTGCAGAGAACTCAAAACCACGGTTGGTCATTTCACCTTCGTTTCTGACTATTTCGTTGGCAGCTGCCGCCCCCTCGGGTAATGATACGTACATGAGCATATCGGTAGTCCGCTTGTAATAATAATCCATGGCCAGGGTAAGCCGGTTGTTTAACAATGTGGCATCCACACCGAAGTTTATCTGATTGGTTGTTTCCCAGGTAAGGTCTGATGTCCGTAAATTTGCCTGGGTGATTAATGGGAGGGCATTGTCTTTTCCGGTTTCGAACCATGCCTGACGAGTAATATCGTAACGCTGCAGATAGGCAAAGTCACCGATACCCGACTGGTTACCGGTTTGTCCCCAGCCTGCCCGGATCTTCAAGTCGTCTACCCAGGAGGCATCCTGCATAAAATCCTCGGATGACAAGCGCCATGCAGCTGAAAGTGAGGGGAAGGTACCCCACCGGTGATCAGGATGCAGCTTGGAGGATCCGTCTTCACGAACATTGAAGGTAAACAGATATTTGCTGTCATAATTGTAGGAAAGTCTTCCAAACAATGAGTAGATACTCCATTGCGATGCGTGGGAGCCGGTGTTGTCCCAGGCAATTTTATTTGCTGCATTCAGTGTCTGAATGGTACCATCCTTGAAGTGAGATCCGTTGACATAACTCTCCGACCACTGTGAGTCGGTCCAGGAGCTGCCGGCCATGGCTTCCAGGTTATGTTTCTCCGCAAAAGTGTGCTTGTAAGTCAGCACATTGTCGAACACCATCAAGGTATTCATGGCACGTATATCCCATGCATTTCCCCAGTCATCCCTGTCGACACCGTGGGAAGGTGGTGTAAAGCCGGTATTTTTTCCATTGCGCCGGTCCAGGGTAAACGTGGATTTCAGATTCAGCTTTGGTGAAAAGGTGATGGTTGCATTGGCGGAACCGATAAGTCTGTTTTCGTTGTTTTTGTTATTTTCACCATTGGCAATTTCTTCCAGCGGATTGGCTATGTTTTGTCCGAAGAAAAGCCGGTTGTAAAGCCCTGTTTCTTCGTCTCTGATGGTCGCTGCCGTGGGGAGGTTCACCACTGCCAGCACCACGCCGCCACGGTTGGACCCTTGTCCTGTAGTTACACCGTTGCTGGTATTATCGGAATAGGAGATATTTACTCCCAGATGGAGCCATTTTCTGATCTGGCTCTCCACATTGCTGCGGAAATTAAATCTGCGGAAAAAGGCTGAACTTAAAATACCCTGTTCATTGAGATAGCCGCTGGAAATAAAATAGCGCAAACGTTCATTTCCATCAGATACCTGTAGTTGATAGTTCTGTGAGATGCCGGTGCCATATACTTCGTTGAACCAGTCGGTACGGTCGGTTGTTCCCTCGGGAATGGCTCCCGGACGAAGCTCGTCGATCAATTCTTTGTATTGTCTGGCGTTCAATGACTGAATTGGATTGCTTACGCGGTTCATTCCCATTTGTATATTGGCTGCAATTTTTGCCTCACCCGAGGCCTGCTTGGTGGTGATCAATACCACGCCATTGGCGGCACGCGATCCGTAGATGGCGGCAGAGGAGGCATCCTTCAATATTTGTATGCCGGCAATATCGGCAGGTGATAGAAAATTAAGATTATCCACCGGAACGCCATCTACCACATACAATGGATCGTTACTGCCGTTGAACGAGGTTGTACCGCGCACACGGACTACCAACTCTCCGCCGGGAGTTCCACTGGGTCGGTATACATTTACGCCGGCCGCTTTTCCCTGAATGGCCTGAGCAGCTGAAGTAATGGGTCTTTCGTTCAAGTCGTCCAGCGAAACGGAGGATACGGCTGTTGTGACATCCCCTCTTCTGACAGTTCCATATCCGATTACCACCAGTTCATCAAGTGCCTTTGTATCTTCTGTCATGATAATGTTGAAACTGGTTCGACCCGAAGTGTTGATTGTCTGTTCCATATATCCGATGTAGCTGATATGCAGTGTGGCATTCTCTTCTACCTCTATGGAGAAGTTACCGTCAATATCGGTGACTGTTCCGCTGTTAGTTCCTACCTCAATGATGTTGGCGCCGATGATGGCTTCTCCACTTTTGTCGGTTACCCTCCCGGCGATCTGTTTCTTCTGCCTGGCAGCCGGTTGGGGTGTGTCAGGAACGATTACGATGTAGTCATCTTTTAGCTGGTAGGTAAATCCCGTCCCTTTCAGTATTTGAGGAAGTACCTCATTCAGACGCTTGCCTTCAATGTGTAAATCTATGTTGGCTTTACTCTTCAATTGCGATTCATTGTATGCAACAAGCATCTTTGTCTGTTTTTCCACGGCCTGCAAAGCTTCAATAACCGAGATATTGTCTTTTTTAATGGTTATTAAAACATTATTTTGGGCATATAAAACCGTTTGCGCAGCAAAACAGAGGAAGAAAATAAAAAACCCGGTTTTTATTTTTCCCATGTGAAAAAAAACCATAACTTTATTATTCATTTCTTAGTGTTAGATTATAAATTTGACTTCATTGTTCAAGAGCATTGCTCTAACGCTATTTTCCGGTATAAAGGTGCCACTTTGTACCGGTTTTTTTATTATGATGAATCCATGATGTGATAAATAAAATGTTTATAATAAGTTTATTATATTGATGTTATATAGCATTTATCATCCTCTATCCTGTATTTTATACTGCCCGAAACCCTAACAATGATGTCCATTACTTCAGTTAACGAAGTATTTTCTTTAAAGCGAAATGTGTATTTATCCTCTTTTAATGAACTAAGTGCGTAAACGAACGAATAAGGGTACCTGCGTTCCAGCACGGTAATAATTTCTCCCAGGGAGGTCGATTTAAATATAAGCTCACCTCGTTGCCAGGCAGTTACTTCGGATATGTCGGGATGATGGATCGATTCTGTTTTCGTGAATATATTGTATGTCAGCTGTTCATTTGGCTTTAATATCTGTGCCGAAGTAAGGTTGTTGAATTTTACTTCCACGCTTCCCGAGAGAAGAGTAGCCGAAAGTGTTGAGTCGCCGGGATATGCTCTCAGGTTAAATTCGGTTCCCAATGCCGTAACCTGAAAATCGTTTGATTTTACGATGAAAGGCATCTTTTCATTTCGCGCTACCTTGAAATTCGCTTCTCCAATTAAGTAAACGCTCCTGTTCTTTCCGCTGAATTGCTCCGGATATAATAAGGTGGCTGTGGAGTTCATTTGTACCTCGGTTCCGTCGGGCAAGGTAAGATGACCCATTCCGGCTATAGGGACATACTGTTCAATAAGGTCGGCAGCTTCCCGCTTCGTTGTGTGAGTAAAATAAAGGGTGGAAATAAAAGCAATAATAAGGCAGGCAGCCGATATTTGCCAGAAGCGGAGGAGTTTCCTGTGAGCATTACCCTGACTTTCCCTTATCCTTTTGTTCACTTTCGCCAGGGAACGCCATGTGTCGACCGACGTATCACTTTCTGTGTCCCTGTTTTCCGTCATCTTTTCCCACAAATTGTACAACGCTTCCTCTTTTTTCCGTGAAAATTTTTCATCGGCAAGCCATCGGTAAAAATCAGCTTGTAAAGAAGGTGAGACATCTGATTTTACAAATAATTCAACAATCCTGTTAAAATAGTTTTCCATCTCGTTGTTCGTCTAAGAGTCCGGTCATGATTATTCTCATTGCCTTGCAGTTGTCAGCAAATACAGAGAGTAGTTGCAAAGGCCGCCGCAGCTGCTGTTTAAATCAACTTTTCGCTTGCCTCTGATAAATAAACAATCGAGAAACAGATACTACTTAAAATTTCATTAAAAAAATGGCGATCAGGATAAGTTTTTTGAGATCTTTTAATACCAGGTAGATGTGTTGCTCTACTGTCCGCACTGAAAGATCCAATTTTTCTGCAATTTCCTGGTTGCTCAAATGATGAAAACGACTCATTTCGAATACTTCTCTCCGCTTGTCGGGCATCTGCTCCAACGCTACTTTCAATAAAAGGTGCAATTCTTCGCGATACATTTCGTTGAGTGGATCTTCAAATTCCGCCAGTTCATCCGAGCTTTGTAAGTTTATTTGGTGGTTAATATAGTTCGATTCGATATTTTTTCGTTTGATGCGGTTGAGGATACTGTTTTTCACCATGGTATACAGGTAATTCTTCGCAAGACTTCCCTCCCACAATTCCGGTTCTTCCCATAATTTGACAAAGATGTCCTGTGCCACATCTTCTGCTTCCTGTTCCGATTTCAAGAGAATAGCTGCAAATGACCTGACCTTCGAAAAATATTGTATGAAGATTTCTTCAAATCTTGTTTTGTCTGACTCCGTTCTCATGGAATATACTTCTGTTGATTTATCTCTCTTTCATCATCGTAGTATAGGAGAATGCTGTCATCAAAAACATCTCCTGTGTCAAAGATAATATTATTCAATGAAATATAAAAAGGCGAACCAATGGTACTGTCATTTGTTTTGTTTATACCATTCAGGCAATCAATTAATGCTAAAAAAAAATCAATTATGCCACATTCTACTATTGTTCAGCTACTGGGAGATCAAAGCGAATATCTCCTGAACCATGTGAGTACAACGGTTGACAGCACCATGATTCATGCTACAGGACCCGATGTTATTGAAAAATTATGGATTGATTCAGATAGGAATATTCCGACTTTGAACAATTTACAACGTCTGTTCGGACATGGTCGTCTGGCCAATACAGGTTACCTGTCGATCTTACCTGTCGATCAGGGAATAGAACACACCGCAGGAGCTTCTTTTGCATCCAATCCCCTTTATTTTGATCCGGAAAATATTGTGAAGCTGGCACTCGAAGCCGGCTGTAATGCAGTGGCATCCACTTTTGGCGTGCTAGCTTCCGTGGCAAGAAAATATGCCCACAAAATCCCGTTTGTGGTCAAATTGAACCACAATGAGCTGCTGACATATCCCAACTCCTACAATCAGGTTTTTTTCGGAACAGTACAGGAAGCCTGGAATATGGGTGCAGCCGCTGTTGGCGCCACCATTTACTTTGGTTCAGAAGAGAGCCGCCGACAGATCGTTGAGGTAGCCGAGGCATTCGAATATGCACATGAATTGGGTATGGCCACTATCTTGTGGTGTTATCTCCGTAATAACGATTTCAAAAAGGATGGAACGGATTACCATACTTCGGCCGATATGACCGGCCAGGCCGATCACATCGGCGCAACCATTAAGGCGGATATTATCAAGCAGAAGCTGCCGACCAACAATGAAGGCTTTCGGGCAATTAAATTCGGGAAAACCAGCCCCGGGATGTACAATCAGCTTAGTACAGATCATCCAATCGATCTTTGCCGTTATCAGGTGATTAACGGTTATATGGGGCGAATTGGGTTGATCAATTCAGGTGGCGCATCAAGCGGTGAGAGCGACCTGGCCGAAGCGGTTTATACCGCTGTAGTCAACAAACGGGCAGGAGGAATCGGACTGATTGTCGGTCGTAAAGCTTTCCAGAAACCAATGAAGGAAGGGGTTGAGCTGATCCATACCATTCAGGATGTGTATCTTGATCGGGAAATCACACTGGCTTAGCGGTAAAGATAAAAACAACTCATATTTAGATATCTGAATTGAATGTAATCGTTTATTTTATTGGAATAAATTGTTTAGTTTTGTACCAGACAATCACTCTTTCATGCTCCCATTCCTCTATAAAATAGCGCAGCAGTTTTATACACAATACGGTAACGAGCTGTACCGCTACACCTTTGTACTTCCCAATCGCCGTGCGGGACTGTTTTTGCAGAAATACATTGCGGAGATTGCCGGACGGCCGCTTTTCTCTCCGGCCATGCTTACCATTCAGGAGCTGTTCGCCTCTTTGTCATCTTACCAGCTTGCCGACAGGATTGAAATGCTGGTGATGCTCTACAACCATTATAGAAAGATTAGCGGTTCGGGGGAGTCGTTCGACGATTTTTTATTCTGGGGTGATATGCTGCTGAATGACTTTGATGATGCAGACAAGTGCCTGGTCGATGCGAAGCAGCTTTTCCGCAATGTACACGACTTCAGGTCGCTGGATGATGATCTTACCCATCTCACCGAAGATCAGATTGCTGCCATCCGTCGCTTTTGGACACACTTCATGCCGGTGGAAGGTAGCGAAGCCAAGCAGAAATTTCAGGAGACCTGGAAAATATTGTATGAATTGTATACTGCTTTCCGGAATGAGCTCCATGAGAAGGGGCGTGCCTACGAAGGGATGATGTTTCGTGAGGTAGCTGAAAAGGCGAGAGATAAGGAAGAGAGAACGTGGCGCACACGGTCCTACATCTTCGTGGGGCTGAATGCGCTGACCCCGGCTGAAGTGATGTTGCTGAAACATCTCGGTAACCTGGGCATGGCTGATTTTTACTGGGATTACGACTCACCGCCGGTACGGGATCCACAAAATAAAGCTTCATTCAGGATGGCGGAAAATCTTGCCCGCTTCCCATCGAAGTTCACGCTGCAAGCAGGAGATGTACAATACGAAAAAACGGTTGTTGAGTTGATCGGCGTGCCTTCCGCCGTGGGACAGGCCAAACAGGTGACCCGCATCCTATCCCGGTTGATCGAATCCGGAGCGATTCCTGATCCGGGAGAGGCCATCCATACTGCCATCGTGTTGCCCGACGAGAATCTGCTGCTGCCGGTTCTCTATTCTATCCCGCAGGAAATTGGAAAGATCAATGTAACCATGGGATACGGACTCTCTCATTCATCTGTCGCCAGCCTGGTGGAACATATCGCACTGCTTCAGCAGAACCTGCGTACCCGTAACGGAGAGACGGCATATTACCACCGCCATGTGAAGGCGCTGCTCAATCATCCACTGGTGAAAATGGCGGCCGACGGGGAAGCTGAATCGCTGAAAGAGCATATTCTCGCCTTTAACCGCATCGTGGTTCCGCAGTCCGAAATACCGGACCATCCGCTGCTGTCGCTCATTTTTACACCCATTGCCCAATGGCAGGAAATTGGGGATTATCTGCATCAGATTTTCTCTCATCTTTATCAGTCGCTCACTATGGTGAAACGCAAAGATCAATCATCTGACGTGACAGACGCGGAAATGCATGACGGGGAGCCTGAAGAGATGCGTGCAGTGGATCTGGAACAGGAATTTATTGTGCAGTATTACAAGACGGTCACCCGGCTGCAGGATCGACTAAGCGGAGCTGGAAACATGACGGTGGAAACCTGGTTCGGCCTCCTGAAAAAGCTGGCACGCAGCATCAGCGTGTCATTCAGCGGTGAGCCCCTCTCGGGCTTGCAAGTGATGGGCGTGCTCGAAACTCGCAGCATCGATTTTGAGAATCTGATCATTCTTTCAATGAACGAAGGTGTTTTCCCGATGAAGAATGCTTCGGGCTCCTTCATACCCCACACCCTGAGAAAAGGTTTCGGATTGCCCACCCACGAGCATCAGGATGGTACCTATGCCTATCACTTTTATCGGATGATCGGTCGTGCCAAACGGGTATACATGCTTTATGATACACGTACCGAAGATGTGCAAAGCGGGGAAGTAAGCCGCTATTTTTATCAGTTAAAATACCTGTACAATCCACAGTTTGAAATCTCAGAGCGTGTGGTGGCATATGATGTGGCGGCACCAGAGAGTGCGCCTGTAACGGTGACAAAAACGGCCGGGATAATGCGCAAGCTGGATGGCTTTCTTGCAGGAAACGAGAAATTTCTCTCGGCCTCGCTGATCAACAACTACATCGATTGTCCGTTAAAATTTTATTTTACCGCCGTGGAAGGACTTTCAGAAGAGACTGAGGTACAGGAGTCGGTGGAGGCCGACGTGTTTGGTTCCATCTTTCACCGGCTGATGGAAATCATCTACAACCGTTACAAAAATAGGACGGTCACGCCTGATGTGCTTACAGGCATCGCCAGCGATGAAGTTTACCTGACGGAAATACTGGAACAGGCTTTTGCCCGCTATTATTTCAGGGATGAGGAGAACCCTCGGCCACTTGAGGGGCAACACTACCTGATTGGTGAGATACTGCGCAGCTACGTGAAGCAGACCCTCCAGGCAGATCAGCAGTTTACGCCTTTTCAGTATATCGGTTCCGAATACAGGTTTCACGCTGCATACCCGGTAAGAGACGGGCTGACCGTGAATTTTAAAGGAAGCATCGACCGCATCGACCGGGTGGGGGAGACAATCCGGATTGTCGATTATAAGACCGGTTCCGGACCGACAGATTTCAAGGAAATATCCCGTTTGTTCGATGCCTCAAAAAGTAACCGTCCCTACCAGATTTTGCAGGTTTTCGTGTATGGTCTGTTTTATCTGATGGAAAATCCCGGAACTCGCGTGTCACCGGCGGTTTATTACCTGCGCTCCGTTTTCAGGGATTTTGATCCATCCATTTGTCACGACAAACATCCCATCGGCGATATTTCGATCTATATGGAAGAGTTCAGCGAAATGTTCCGGAGTTTACTGAAGGATATTTTTGATCCTGAAGTCCCGTTTTCACAAACACAGAATCAGAAAAACTGTGAATGGTGTGCCTTCAAGGATCTCTGTAACAGGTAAATCCTGTAAGAGCACCACATCCACCCATTCAATCGTAAATGTAGTTATTCAAAAATCTCTGTAACAGGTGAATATTGTAATGATGGACAATTATTAAATCACCCTTCCCGGCATGGTGGAACCAATCACAAAACGGAGCGTGAGCCAGTGCGTGGAGCCATCAAATCCTGCCACATCATCTTCATAATCGGGCTTTTGAAACTGATAGCGCAAACCCGCTTTTAGAATTCTGTTGATTCCGCCCGGTTCATAATCCTTATCCGGAAAATTGTAGTCCACCCCAAATCCTGCATTCCATACCAGGGAGTTTATCTTTAATTCGGAAAGAACCGGATCGGAATTGGCCGTCTTCAGGTTCGGCTCAATAAATCCATAGCCGAGTCCCACAAAAGGATAGAAACTGATATTGTCTGTCGCGAAAATGTTTACCCCAATATTACCCCCGATAAATGCGTGCAGGGCATTGGACCCTTTCGGCCAGTTGGCCTCATTCCCGTCAATAACGACTGGGATATTCTCGGTAAGTGCATTGGAAGAGAATCCACCGTTGATCATGAAAAATATCTTGTTGTAATAGACGCTGAGCTCTGTATCGGCTGCAAATCCTGCATTAAAATGATCGCCCAGGTTGCCGGTGGGTATCATGGTACCCATTCCTGCTCCCCATGAAAAAGCCCACGGAGAGGGTACCACACGATCATTCTGCTGGGCAGAGATCGATCCTGATAAAAAAGAGATTGTCAGAATCAGGGTTATAATTCTTGTTTGCATAATTATTTTTGGTTTTTCTTTGTTCTTACAGCTTTTATAATGATGTAAAATGCTGTGATTAACATGATAAAAAACGCAGTATAGGCAATTCCATCGGTTACTTTTATACTCTGCGGGTCGAATCTGAATTCAACCGTGTGCTTTCCTGCAGGAACAGGAAGGGCACGCAGCGTATAATTGGCACGGATCATCTCAGCCGGCTGGCCGTCTATGCTGATCTGCCATCCTTTGGGATAATAAACCTCGGAAAAAACAGCCAGCTCTTCTTTTTTTGCATCCACGGCGTAGGTGACAAAATCGGAATCATAATCTGTAAGGACGATGGTGGACGCCGAATCTGCCGGAGATGGCTTAAACCCGGGTTGAAATTTTTCTAAAACCGGGGCATATTTCCTGTCTGTCACCGCCTCTTTCCGCAGATCAATTGTACCCAATGCATCGATCTCCTCATCTGCACTCTCCACGAACTTCAGATCATCTACAAACCAGGCATTGCCCATGGCATACGGGTTTTCCAGCGGAATGGTTCCTCCCCCTTGTGCGGGCATGACAATCCATCTTGTGTTGAGCATGTTTAACACTTTGAACCGGTCTGCATCCACCGAGTCCATGCTACCTTGTGTCCGGATAATATCCTGTTGCAATGCTGTCATTTCATTTGAGAGGTGTCTGTCTATCAGATCCTGATAACGGCGTAGTTTTGCCGCATGATAGCCTCCGATTACTTTATGCCAGTAGGGCGTGATGCCGTCGTTAAAGGTGCTGGTAGCCATGTTCAGCACCCGGTAATACTTTGTACTGTCCTGGAGAATGACATCATCGGCAGGCGTCTTTGTGAAAAGCTGCTGCTGATTGGTGGCGGGGACAAAGTCGGAATCATTCAGGTAGCGCTTATTCACAGTCCACATGTCAGCCAGGCAGAGGAGCAGGACGGCAGCTATCATCCATTCTGCCTTTAACTTTTTCTGCAAGTGGAGCCAGACCAGCGCTGCACCGATAAGGATAATGAAGAAGCTGCGCCAGGCATCGGCAGTAAACAATGCAACCCGCATGTCGGTGAGGTTTCCTGTGACGGTCTGAATATGTTCTGGTGGCAATGATTGTAGTGCCATCATCTCAGAAGACGAGATAAATGAGGAGAAAAATAGTCTGGGGGCCAGGGCAAACAACAGGGCGATACCGGCGGTAACGCCAAGACTTAAATACAGTGGTTTCCGGTTGTTTTTGAATTGTTCCGGTTTCCCGATTATCTCTTTCAACGCCATCGCTGCGAGCAGTGGAATACAGAACTCAGCCACCACCAGAATGGAAGATACCGTGCGGAACTTGTTGTACATGGGTACGTAATCGATAAAGAAGTCGGTCAGCGGCATAAAGTTTTTTCCCCATGAAAGCAGGATCGAGAAAAGGGTTCCGGCCAGCAGTGCCCATTTTATCGGACCTTTCACGATAAAAAGCCCGAGAACAAACAGGGCTAAAACAAATGCTCCCACATACACCGGACCTGAAGTGCCCGGCTGTTCTCCCCAGTATTGACCGATCTGCTGATACAGCTGGCTGTATTCGGGTCGCGCCTTGCTCATCGCCCGCTCATTTTCAGAAAGGGGTACGGAAGCTCCCCCTTTTGTGTTGGGTACCAGCAGTGTCCATGTTTCTCCCACGCCGTAACTCCAGGCAGTAATATAATCACGTTCCAGTCCGTTGTCGGTCTTGTTCTCTTCCCCATGATGGGTGAGCTCCGACTTGCCTCGCATGGTCTCTTTCGAGTATTCGTACGTGTGATAGAGGTTACTGGTATTGGCTGCAATCCCGATAAGGCCGGCTGCAAGCAATACGGCAGTCGACCGCAGGAAACCGGACAGCTGCTTTTTGCGGATGGCATCCACCATGAAAGCAATCACCATGAACAACATCACGAACAGAAAGTAATAGGTCATCTGTATGTGATTGGACGATATCTGAAAAGCCACGAATATCATGAAGAGCAATCCGCCAGGCAGATATTTTTTCCGGTATATGTAAATCAGTCCGGCGATTGTGGGCGGTATGTAGGCCAGTGTGATGAATTTCCAGATATGTCCTGCAGCAATGAGGATAAAAAAGTAGGAAGAAAATGCCCAGACAATGGCTCCCAATGCACTAATTAGCGGTGAAGCCTTCATGGCACGCATCAGGATATAGAATCCCAGCAGCATGATAAATACCAGGAAAACATAATTTGGCAAAAACAAGGAATAAACCTTTTTTGCCAGGTCCTGCGGTTTTGTTGAGTCGTAAGTAGGGCTCATCTGATACGACGGCATACCGCTGAACATGGATATGTTCCATCGGCTTCGTTCGCCATCGTGACGCGCCATATAATCACGCTGTTCCTGTCCCTGTCCGATGGCTGCCAGTGAGTCGTGTTGCGCAATCACACGTCCTTCCATAACAGCCGGTGCAAAATAGATAAATGAAATCAGGGTAAACACCGCGATCACGATCAGATCGGGGAGGAGTTTTTTAAATGTGCCGGATTTGTCCATTGTTGTTGGTCGTTTTATTTAGAAACCACAAATTTACATTATATTCCCCGAAATAACGATGAAAGCAAGTTGGGAGTTTCGATGGTTACAACTCCCTGATCCAGATATTCCGGAAACTGATCGGAGCACTCGGGTCGCCATGATCCTGCAGTCGGATGGGACCTGCTCCATGCTCTTTTACCTTCGGCTGACCAATATATTCCGTGGTGCCCAGGATGATGGTATTGTTTTGGAGTAAAATGCCGTTTTGCAATAATGTAACACGCGGTGGTGTCCGGTAGGTGCCATCTTTTTTGAAGGTGGGTGCCGTGTAAATGATGTCGTAACTGTTCCATTCGCCCGGTTTATGCATGGCGTTCACAAGGGGTGGTGTCTGTTTGTAGACACTTCCTGTTTGTCCGTTCACGTAGGTTTCATTTTCGTAACAATCGAGAATCTGTATCTCGTACATGCCTTGCAGAAAAAGACCGCTATTCCCTCTTGCCTGGCTCTTTCCTGTAATCCCTTCGGGAATGCGCCACTCAATATGCAATTGAAAATCGTTAAATATACTTCGGGTCTGGATGTCGCCTGTTCCTTTTTTTACTGTAAATACCCCGTCACTTACAGTCCACGCTGCCGGCTCCCCTTTGGAATTCGACCATTGTGAGAGATCTTTCCCATCAAAGAGAATCAACGCATCGGAAGGAGCCACAATTGCCTTTTCGGGTGACTTGCTCGGTGTTACTACCGTAGGTTGAGGCTGCCAGTACTCTGTCATGGCGGGTTTCATAGGTTCCTGCTCAGGGTATTTTGTTTCCTGAGCTGTCAGTGGAAGTGAAAGAAATAGTGTAACCGGAATAAATAGAAATGCAGACTTCATGTTTGTTCAATTTTAATGATAAATGATGGTATCCATTTTTTTAAACATGTAAATGTATATACAATTTGTGATTTATAAAACCAGGGACTTATGCATCCCAAATTTGAACTTCACATAATCAATCGAATAGATATTAGTTAAAAACATATAAATATTATGTTAAAATTGAATATCTTTATCGAATTTATAATTTTAGTCACTTTATTTGTCAGACAAATCAGATTAATAATATCTGTTGTACATTTTTATCTGAAGACATCTCTCATTTTTAAGTGAGAAAACATATTTGAAAATAATCTTACGATGGAAAGACTTAGGATTCAAAACAATTCAACCACGCTGGTGGATCAGGTCGAAGACAAGCTTTTGAACTATTTCAAAGAGAAGGACCTGCAAAAAGGAGACGCTATTCCCAATGAAATGGAATTAACAGCCTCATTGGGTGTGTCGAGGAGTGTGGTACGGGAGGCATTGAGCCGGCTGAAGATGATGGGGATCGTGGAGACACGCACACGACGGGGCATGGTACTATCCGAGCCTTCGATATTTGGAGGAATGAGACGTGCGGTAGATCCGAGGATTCTAAGTGAGGATACCCTCTTTGATATTCTCGGATTCAGGATTGTTCTGGAAATAGGCATTTGCAGTGAAATATTCCGAAAAATCACACCCGACGATATTGCAAGCCTCGAGGAGATTGTGAATGTGGGAATCATGTATGAAAACAACGAATATGCTCCTTTTAGCGAATTTGCCTTCCACACAAAACTTTACAAAATAACCGGCAATAAAACAATCTCTGAATTCCAAAATATCATTCATCCCGTGATGACATTTGTAAAGGATAAATTTCAGGAATTTTTGGCCCCCATTAATATCCGGTTGAAAGAAGAAAAGCGCATTGTAACCCATCAGGACTTGCTACAGTATTTGAAAGATGGTGATGAAGACGGATACAGAAGAGCCCTGGAGGAACATTTTGAGGTTTACAGAATTTTTATCAGTCAAAGAAATCAATATCACGTTGCACTGCAAAACGGTTAAACACAAAAAGTATACTTACCAATTAAAATATCTATGAACAATTACAAAAAACTAAAAGGTTTAATTGCTGCAACTTTTACGCCCGTTGATACAAACGGCGATATAAATTATCCTGTAATCAGAAAATATGCACAGCATATCAAAGATTCGGGAATATCGGGTGTATTTGTTTGCGGGACGACTGGGGAGTTTACTTCTCTCACCACTGCTGAAAGAAAGCTGATCCTGGAGGAATGGATAAAACAGGGTGAAGGTGGCTTCAAAATTATTGCCCATGTGGGCAGCGACAACCAACGTGAGGCAATGGAGCTGGCACGTCATGCTGCAGCGCAAGGTGCAGACGGAATAGGATGTATTGCTCCTTCTTTTTTCAAGCCGGAAAAAGTGAAGGATCTGATTGATTTCTTTGCGCCCATTGCTGCTTCCGCCCCGCAGTTACCATTCTATTATTACAACATGCCCTCTATGACCGGGGTGAATCTCTCGGTTACACAGTTTCTTCACGAAGGGAAAAAAAGGATTCCCAACCTGTCCGGAGTGAAATTTACACACAACAACCTGATGGAAATGGGTGACTGTATTCAGCTGGATAATGGGGCATTTGAGGTGTTGCACGGTTTCGACGAGACACTGATTTGCGGATTGGCGCTCGGTGCCGTGGCCGGCGTGGGGAGTACATATAACTATATCTCCCATGTCTATCTGAATATTTTGAAATCCATGGAAAGCAACGATGTGAAAAGGGCACGTGCATTTCAGGTGCAGTCGGTAGAAATGGTGAAAATCATCATTCTATACGGAGGTGGCGTGAGAGGTGGGAAAGCCATCATGAATCTGATTGGAATCGAATGTGGGTCATGTCGACCCCCTTTTGCCGCATTCGAAAAGGAGGAGTATGATGCTCTCAGGGGCGACCTGGAGCAGATCGGTTACCTGAAAAAATAGAGAAAGGGGTATGTCCTGCAAACAGTACCCCCTTCCATGAATAATTTTAAAACACAATTATCTTAAAATCATAACAAAGATGAGAAAAAATTATCGATTTTTGGCCTTATTTGTTTTTATATTTGCTTCACTGGCTCACCTGCTGGCACAGGATATATCCGTGTCGGGAGCAGTATATGACAATGAAGGAGAGACACTTCCCGGCGTTTCCGTCGTAGTCAGAGGCACTACCCAGGGAACCGTCACCGATATCGACGGTATCTTCCGGATCACCGTCCCGAAAGGATCCACCCTCCAGTTCTCCTTCGTGGGATTCAGGACACAGGAGATCAACATCACCGAACCGAAGCAGCTGCGTGTGGAAATGCAGCTCTCCACGGTTGAGCTGGAGGAATTCGTCGCCATCGCCTACGGGAAACAGTCGCGCGCCCTTCTCACACACTCAATATCGAAAGTGGGGGAAGAGGAGTTCCTGAAGACCCCCGGGCAAAACCCGTTGCTACAGCTACAGGGCAAGGTGGCCGGCCTCTCATTGCAGGTGTCCAGCGGACAGCCGGGTGCCAACCCGCAGGTATTCATCCGTGGTGGCAGCTCCACCTCTCCCGAGGGTGACGCCCCTCTGTTCATCATCGACGGCATCGTCTCCCAGGGATTCAGGAACATCTCCGACATGAACCCTGCCGATATCGAGTCGGTAGAGGTACTCAAAGATGCGGCATCGACAGCCATCTACGGCTCCAGGGCCGCCAACGGGATCATCCTGATCAAAACAAAATCGGGCAGGAAGGGCAAGGCCAAGGTCAGCCTGCGTTATACCTACGGACTCGAGATGCAGCCCGAAAGAATACCCCTGCTCAATGCCAGAGATTATATCTACCTTACCCGCAGCAATATCGCCAAGTTCAACCAGCCCGAACTCACCTACAACGGTAAGCAGGACCAGGCCAAGTTCCTCGGCGGCTCCTTCGGCATGTCCACCGGCAACCCCAGAAACGCGAAGAACACGCTCGAGTTCCTGGATGTATACCTCGCCAACTACGGACAACAGTATGTGAGCGACCTGCTCGAGTACCAGGGATGGGAGACCATGCAGGATCCCGTCACCGGTCGCCAGCTCATCTTTCAGAACAACGACTTCCAGGATGCCACCTTCACCACCGGACAGAAGCAGGAGTACGATCTGAGCGTTTCCGGCGGCAACGACAACGGCAACTACTACATCGGCCTCCGCTACATGGACCAGGATGGTATCCTGCGAGGCACCAATTACAAGAACTACAGTGCCCTGTTCAACGGCGACTACAAGCTGAGCGACAAGTGGAGCATCTCTACCAAGGCCAACTTGCAGGTGAGGGATGCCATCGGTGGCGGCAACACGAACAATACCATCTCACGCAGCATCCTCACCCCCCCCACCTACCGTCTCTATTACGAAGACGGCACACCGGCACCCGGTGAAGGGATCTCCTCCTTCCGGAGCAGGATCCATGAGATCTACTACAAGACACGCTACGATGATGTGACCGTCTATAGGACTACCTTCCAGACGGCAGCCACCTGGGACATCCTGCCCGGACTGGTTTTCTCCCCCTCCCTCTTCTACTTCGGTACGGAGGGTATCGAGAACTATTTCCAGGCAGATAATGAGACCACCGGTAACACCATCCGTCCGGCATCGGCCAATCATAACTACGACAGGCATCTCCAGGGCGATGCGCTGCTCTCCTACGACAAGAAACTGGGTGAAAACCACAATGTCTCCGCCGTTGCCGGCACCAGCTACACCCATGACTATAGCTACCGCTTCTCCGGCAGCGGCAGTGGCTCCATGATCGACCTGATACCCACGCTCAATGCGACGGCCGACAGCACCCAGCGGGTGAGTTCCACCAAGACCTACGAGGCCACACTCAGCTACTTCGGTCGCGTGAGCTACGACTACAAAGGCAAGTATATGGCTTCCGCCAGCTTGCGCACCGACGGCTCATCGCGCTTTGCGGAAGACAAGATGTGGGGCATCTTCCCCGGGGTGTCGGCAGGATGGAACATGCACCGGGAAGGTTTCTTCTCCTCTCTCGCCTCAGTGATGAGCCGCTGGAAATGGCGCGCCAGCTGGGGACGTACCGGCAACAACAACCTGAGCGTGGCCAACTCACGCGGTGCCTATGCCATCACCGGCACCAACTATATGGGCAAGGTGGGGATACTCAACACCACTCTGAAAAATTCGCAGCTGCGCTGGGAAACGACTGACTCCTACGATATTGGGGTCGACCTGGGCTTATTCAACAACCGGCTGAATATCCTGCTCGACTATTACAACAAGCTGACACACGACCGTCTCTACGATGAGCCGCTCTGGTACTCCACCGGCTTCAGCTCTATCAAAAGCAACTACGGATCCATCCGTAACAACGGCTTCGAGGTGGAACTCAACGCCACACCCGTGGAAACAAAAGATTTCACCTGGGACCTGGGCCTCACCTTCTCCTATAACCAAAGCAGGGTGGAGAAGCTGCCCTTCAACGGAGAGGATAAAAACAGGGTAGGCGGCAACTTTGTCTTTGACCCCGCCACCGGTGAAGAGAGGAAAGTGGGCGGACTGGCTGAAGGAGAACGCTTCGGCGGCCGATGGGCCTTCCACTACCAGGGCACCTACCAAACCGAGGAAGAGGCAGCCGGCGCCCCCACAGACCCCAACGCGCAGGGAAGAACCAAGCATGCAGGCGACTCGCGCTTCGAGGATGTGAACGGTGACGGCCGGCTCGACTCGCGCGACATGGTCTTCATGGGATATATCCGCCCCGACAAGACAGGAGGGATCACCAACACCCTCCGCTTCAAGGGGTTCACCGTACGCGCCGTGATGGACTGGGCCATAGGCCATGTGATCGACAACGGCTTCAAGGGCCAGATCATGGGCAGCTCCCGCAACAACAACAACGCCATTCAGGAGGCGATGACCAACACCTGGCAAAGCGCCGGCGACGGCACCCGATATCCCAAGTATACGGTGCAGAGCGACTACGACTATCAGTACCGCAACCACATGCGCTGGGACAACCAGATCGGCAGCACGGCCCAGGGATCCACCAACAACAGCCTCTACTTCAGCAAAGGCGACTATCTCGCCTTCAGGGAGGTCTCGCTAAGCTACCTGCTGCCCGCCTCACTCACCTCCCGCATGAAGCTGGGAGAGGTGGAGATCTTCGCCGGAGCCTATAACCTGGGTTACCTGAAGAAGTACGAAGGGATGTTTCCCGAGATCTACAACGGTGTGGATTACGGCATCTATCCCCGCCCGAGACAGTATAACATGGGTGCAAGAATCAATTTCTAACAATACATAGCTACAGGATGAAACGGGCCTGCCAGTCAGCCACACACACACCGTGTATGACCATCGCCCGTAGCCCGTGGCCAAAATGAAATAAAATAAACAGAATCATGAAAAAGAGTATCAAATACATGCTTTTCGCAACGTCACTGCTCCTGCTGCATGCCTGCAACCTCCTCGAGGTGGACACCGTCTCCAGCATCACGGGCGATGATTACTGGAACTCAAAGGGTGATGCCGAGAGCTACCTGATGGGTATCTACACCCGCCTTCGCGACGTATCCAACGCCACGCTCCATTTTGAAGACAGGGGTGATGCCTTCACTACTGGCCTGGAGGGAGGCCCCTCCAACCTGTGGGCACAGAACCTCACCGCACAGAACGGCTACAGCTGGCTCGACTACTACGCGGTGATCCATCACTGCAACCTGATGATCAAGAATGTGGAGACCATCCCTTTCGGCATTGAGGAAGAGAAGAATACCATCCTCGCCGAGACCTATTTCATCCGCTCCCTGATGTACTTCAACCTGGTGAGGGTATGGGGCGATGCTCCGATCGAGCTGGAGCCCACCGAGAGCGCCAACAAACCCAAGCTGGCCCGGTCGCCCGCCACCGCGGTGTTGCAGCAGGCACTCGATGATGTGGACAAAGCCATCGAACTCTTCCCAAAAGAAGGATATGCCAATGGCAAGGGTCGTGCCTCCAAGCCGGCAGCGTGGGCCCTCAAGGCCGATATACTCCTGTGGAAGGCCAAGGTGCTCGACGGCACCGACCAGGACCTGCAGGAGGTGATCACCCTTGCCGACAAGGCTGCGACAGGACTCTCCCTCGAAGAGGTCTTCGGCAACATCTACGCCACCAAAAAAGGCAAAGAGGTCATCTTCGCCATCCACTTCAATATCTTCGAGAAGGAAGCCCAGTACAGCCAGAGCCTGAAGCCGCGTGATGTGTTCGTGGAGAAGGCGGTCAACAAGGATGATATACCCTATGCCAAGGGAGGTGCCCGCAGCACCTATGCACCCAGCAACGAACTGATGGCCCTCTTTGCGGTGAACGCGGCCGACGTGAGGAGAGACCAGTCCTACATCAGGGCGGTCGATGCGGGAGGCAACCTCATCGGCATCTTCGACAACAAGATGCGCGGGACCAAGACTGAGGGTGACCGCAGCTACGACTCCGATATCGTGGTCTACCGTCTGGCCGAGATGGTTCTCTTCAAGGCCGAAGCCTATGCAGCCCTCGACATGATCCCCGAGGCGATCGCCGAGCTGGAGAAGGTGAGGAACAGGGCAAAGACTGGTTCCTACACCGGCGCCATCGACCGCCTCTCCGTGGAGAGGGAGATACTGGACGAGAGAGGCAGGGAGCTCTACCTGGAGAGGAAGAGATGGCCCGACCTGCTGCGCTTCCACTTCGGCGGCACCATCGACGTGTATGAGGTGGTACCCAACCTCCGCAAGAAAGCCGACGAGGGTGTCACCGTCCCGCTCTACCTGGCCATACCGCTCAGGGAACTCGACCTGAACCCCAACCTGGTACAGACAGAAGGTTATGACACCGGCAACTGATGACATCAGCGCACCGCTGTTCCTGACTGCACAGCCACCTATTTCAGTACACCCTGATAAAAAAGCAAGTATGATATTTTACAGTAAGAAATGCTGGTTGCTCCTTTTCCTCCTCATGCCCATGCTCTTGTCGGCCTGCGGCGACGGAGGGGGAGTGATCAACCCCGACCCCGATCCCGACCCTAATCCCGATCCCGGACCCGTTTCCGAATTCAACTATGTATTCAAACAGGCTACCGCCGGCTACGAAGTGTACCGCATCCCCGCCATCGTGAAGACCAAGGGCGGCACACTGCTCGCCTTCGCCGAGGCACGCAAGCTGCGGAGCAACGGCGACACGGGAGACATCGACATGGTGGTGAAGCGGTCGTCCGACAACGGCAAGACCTGGAGCAGCCAGATCATGATCTGGGACGACGGCGCCAACACCTGCGGCAACCCCGTACCCATCGTCGACGACAAGGGAAGGGTGCACCTGCTGATGAGCTGGAACCATGGCGATGACAAGTGGAGCACCCTGGTAAATGCTACCGGGAAAGATACCCGCAGGGCCTACTATACCTGGTCCGACGATGAAGGGGCTTCCTGGAGCAAGCCTGTTGAGATCACCTCAGCCGTCAAGGATGCCTCCTGGGACTGGTACGGCACCGGCCCGGTACACGGTATCCAGCTGAAGAAAGGCACGCACGCGGGACGACTGGTGGCACCCTGTTACTTCACCCGCAGAGAGAACGGCAAGGTCGTCGACTACTCCCACGTGATCTACTCCGACGACTACGGCATCACCTGGAAAGCAGGCAGCCCCACCCCCGCGGGCAGCGTGGGCGAGTGCACCGTAGCCGAGCTGGGCGACGGCACGCTCCTGCTCAACATGCGTACCGGTGACGGCTTCTACCGCAAGCAGAGCCTGAGCACCGACGGCGGCCTCACCTGGTCCGCACCCGCGGTAGCTGCCGCCCAGCTCGACGCCAAGTGTCAGGGAAGCATCCTCCCCATCGGCAGCACGCTGCTCCTCTCCAATGCGGCGGCAGCCACGCGGACCAACATGACCATCCGCCGGAGCGCCGACAACGGAACCACCTGGAACGGCAGCCATGTTGTCTACACCGGCAACTCCGGCTATTCCGACATGGTGGAGCTGGAAGGCGGCAAGGTGGCCATCCTCTATGAAGGCGGTAAAAGTCGTTATACCGAAGGACTCGATTTCAAAATCATCCCTATCAGCGATATCAAATGAGTACCGACTATCCATTCATGCTCATCCTCCTCGGGTTAATGCTCTTCATGGCGTGCACGGCCGATACACCGTCCATCGACAAGCCCGATCCGGATCCCGATCCCGAAGAGACAGTCGTCATGGCTCCCGATATCTTCCGCGCCTCCACCGAGGGGTACAGCTGCTTCCGCATACCGGCCGTCAGCCGCACGAGGAACAACACGCTGCTGGCTTTCGCCGAGGGGCGGAAAAGAAACTGTAAGGATGAGGGCGATATCGACCTGGTGCTGCGGCGCTCTGTCGACAACGGCAAGACGTGGAGCCCCCTCATCATGGTGTGGGACGACGGTGGCAACACCTGCGGTAACCCCAGCCCGGTGGTCGATCCCGGAACGGGGAGGATACACCTGCTGATGACCTGGAACCTGGGTGAGGACAACATCGGGGCCATCAATGCCGGCACCAGCACCGACACCCGTCGGGTGTTCCACAGCTGGTCTGACGACGACGGCCTCACCTGGACAAATCCGAAGGAGATCACCTCCTCGGTGAAGGATCCCTCGTGGGGATGGTACGCCACGGGCCCCTGCCACGGCATCATCCTCACCAAAGAACCCTACCGGGGAAGGATGGTCATCCCCTGCGACTACATGGAGGTGGGCACAGGCCGGAAGCAGTACTCCCATGTCATCTACTCCGACGACAAGGGTGAGACATGGCATATGGGCGGCAAATCGCTGGGCGGCAACGAATCTACCGTGGCTGAACTCTCCGACGGACGGCTGGTCCTCAACATGCGGAACTCGATCCCCTACCGTACGGTCGCCTTCAGCAGCGACGGCGGTGCAAGCTGGTCACCCTCGCGGCAGGACTATGCGCTGATCGACCCTACCTGCCAGGCGAGCATCCTCAACCACACGGCCGGTGGTGAGCACCTGCTCTTCTTCTCCAATGCCGCCAGTTCCAAGAGGGTAAATATGACCCTGAAGCGAAGCTATGACAACGGCACCACCTGGCCGGCCTCCTATGTGGTGCACAGTGGCCCTTCGGCCTACTCCGACATCGTGATGGTCTCCGACAGTGAGGTAGGCATCCTCTATGAACGGGGAGTCAACAACCCCTACGAGAAGATCAGCTTCGAAAAAATCAACAAGGAAAGAATAAAATAATCGCAGGGACGGGCCATGCACACGACACAAGTCTACCACCCTTTTCCTGCACCAAAATACAAAAAATAGACAAATCATATGAAGACAATCAAATTACTCTATTTACTCAGTTGTGCCGTCATCACCCTGATGGTTGCCTGTACCGATGAGGCAGCACAGGTGCTGACACCTGAATTCAGCGTCGACGCCCAGGAGCTCGTCGCCGGCGAAGAGGTCACCTTCAGGGATGAATCGCTTGGTAATCCCAGCAAATGGAACTGGTATTTCGAGGGAGGGTCGCCCGACAGCTCCATCCTCTTCAGTCCCAAGGTGACGTACGAGACACCGGGCACCTACAGCGTGCGCCTTGTCGTGGGCCGGGGCAGCAACTCCCAGACGATCACACGGGAGTCATTCATCACGGTGAACCACCCGTCGGTGATCACCGTCGACTTCACTGCCGACAAGACCATCGCCACCAACGAAGATCTCATCACCTTCACCGACCTCTCCGTGGGTTATCCCACCGAATGGCGCTGGGAGTTTACTCCTCTGGAGGGAGCGGTAATCACCAGCAGCGAGCAGCACCCTTCTCTCACCTTCGTGCCGGGGATTTATACCGTAAAGCTGACCGCCACGAACCCCAACACCTCATCGAGCAAGACAATGACAGACTACCTGACGGTGATCGACAAATATTCCGTGGCAGCCAATTTTGCTGCCCAGGCAAGAATGACCTATGCCGGCGGCAGCATCCATTTTCAGGACAACAGCTCCGGCAACGCCACGGGCTGGTCGTGGGCCTTCGAGGGAGGAACCCCCGCCACCTCCGGTGAACAGAATCCGGTGGTGACCTATGCCGCAGCGGGCAGGTATAAGGTGACACTGACCAGCTCCAACGAGATCAACAGCTCCACCATCACCAAGAAGGCATATGTCTCGGTCATCCCCGCTGAAGAGCTGGTACTCTTCTATCCCTTCGACGGGAGTAGCGCCGATGCCGGTCCCCACGGACTCAACCCCGACATCATCAGCAAGGGTGAGGTGAATATCCTCTTCAATGCCGACACGCGGTATAGTGGTGACAGCGCGGAAGGACGCAAGGCTGCACAGTTCATGAGCGCCGACGCCGGCAACTACGCCATCCTGTCGGTACCGGAAACCAGTTATCTCGATTTCCAGACGTCCGACTTCACCGTCGCCTTCTGGGTCAAGGTGTCCCCCATCATGCGCAACCAGGCGGTATATCACCATGGTTCCGGCCCCGGTGCACGCCCCGACAACGAGAACCGTCAGAGCTGGTTCCGTTTCCAGCCGGCCAGTCCATACGCCCGCTTTGTTATAGAGCAGAAGGGCAAGTCGGGCAACTGGGTGGAATATACCGAAAAATCGATGGCCGACGGCACCTGGCACCACTATGTCTGTGTCTATAAGGAGGAGGCAGGACGCAAGAACGGTTACATGTATATCGATGGTGTGCTCAAGGTGAGCAACCTGAATAAGGACATCAAGACAATCGATAAAACACCCTACTACATCGGCTGTAACTACAGGATCACCAGCGGGGCATTCACTCCGGAGAACTTTTTGAACGGTTACCTCGATGATTACGTTCTATACAAAAGAGCATTGAGCGATGAGGAAGCCAGGGATCTCTATAACTATTAATCACACAGGCAGATGATCAGACAAGGAATCACACTGATAGCGGCCTTGCTGCTGCTGATTTCCTGCGGAACAACCGGAGAGGTGGGGGTCACCCTCACCTCTCCGGTGCTCCCCGTGCTTACCGGAAAAGCGTTTAACCCGGTGCAGCAGATAACGCTGATGCGGCAGCAACCGGACGACTATACACTGGAGAAGGTGGTGGTCTCTCTGGAGGGTACCACCGATATCGGCGATATCACCAAGGTGACGCTCTTCGGAACCAATGAGAAAGGGCTCCCCGACACCGGGATCACGGTGGGCGAAGCAGTGCCGCAGGGCACCACGGCTGTGTTTACCGATCACTTCCCCGTGACCGGAGATACCCTCACCCTCTGGGTGACCGTCACCCTGAAAGAGGATGCCGACCTTACCCACCGCATCGGCATTCGGTGCAGCGAGATCATCACCGACAAGGGAAGGCTGCGCCTCCCCGACAGCGACGGGCAGCCTCTGCGGACAGGGGTGGCCCTGCGGCAGCACGGACAGGACGGGGTTCATACCTCCCGCATACCCGGACTGGCCACTTCAAAAAGAGGTACGTTGATGGCAATCTATGACGCACGCTATGAAAGTGCCCGCGATCTGCAGGGCCATATGGACATTGCCTTGAACCGGAGCTTCGATGGTGGACGCACCTGGGAGCCGATGCAGGTGGTACTCGATATGAAGGAGTGGGGCGGCATGCCGGAGAAGTACAACGGGGTGAGCGACGCCTGCATCCTGGTGGATGACCATACCGGCGATATTTATGTGGCCGGCCTCTGGATGCATGGGCTGCTGGATGCGGAAACAGGAAAATGGGTTGATGGCTTGAATGCCGATAGTACCCGATGGCTTCATCAATGGCGTGCGAAAGGTTCTCAGCCCGGCTTTGGTGTAAAAGAGACCTCCCAGTTCCTGATCACGAAAAGCTGCGACGACGGTCTCACCTGGAGTGAGCCAATCAACATCACCACTGCAAAAAAGAAGGAGTGGTGGCTTTTCGCACCGGCACCCGGGCAGGGAATCACCATGACGGACGGCACATTGGTTTTTCCAACTCAGGGAAGAGATGAAAATGGAACGTCTTTCTCCAACATCACCTGGAGTAAAGACGGAGGCAAGACATGGACAACCGGCAACCCCGCAGCCAGAAACACCACCGAGTGTGCGGTCGTGGAGCTCGGGAACGGGGATCTGATGCTGAATATGCGGGATAACCGCAACAAAGGCAATGAGGTGGTGAACGGTCGCTCCGTGTTTGTTACCGATGATCTGGGAGAGACATGGACCGAACACCCCACCTCGCGCAAAGCCCTCATCGAGCCCACCTGCATGGCCAGCCTGCATAAACATACATATCAAGAAGGTGGAGAAGAGAAATCGGTGCTGCTCTTCGTCAACCCGGCATCTGCCACCAAACGCAACCACATCACCCTGAAGGTGAGCCAAGACGAGGGCAACAGCTGGCCCGAAGAGAAACAGATCCTGCTCGATGAGTACAGCGGCCGTGGCTACTCCTGCATCACCTCGGTGAACGACTCCACCATCGGCATTCTGTATGAGAGCAGTCAGGCAGATATGGTCTTCCAGACTGTTTCATTGAATGAAATGCAATGATTATTGCGAAAATACTTGATATTCAATTATATAATAAAGAAAGTTTATCCCCTTTTCTTCCAAAATCATGATCCGAAAGAAATTTTATTTCATTTACCTCATTGCCTGCACGATTCTTTTTATTCCTGCTTTACCCTTTTCTGCCCGGGCAGAAAATGTCAACACCCTTCACCAAATCAATCTTTTCTCCATGGAGACATTGGGAGATTCTACCCTGCAGGAGGGGCTGGCAGGTACTTTTTTCGGCAAACAGGGAAACTGGTTTATCCTGGCCGGAGGATCTGCATTCCCCGGGGGGAAGCCATGGCAGAATGGAGTCAAATATTTTTCGGATCAGGTATTTGTTTTTGAACAACTCTCTGACGGGTCTTTCAATGAGATCTATCAAGGAAAAGACCTGCCTGTACCATTGGCGGAAGGTTCCTATGCTACGCTTCCCGGCGGACTGCTGTGTGTGGGTGGGCTTACCCCGAATGGCATCACCGAAAAATCCTGGTTGCTGACATATTCCGGCAGTGGCATCATCGTCACTGAATATCCCTCACTACCAATACCGGTAAAAAATTCCACAGCTACAGTCATAGGATCAAAGGTCTATTTGGTTGGCGGCGAACTAGCCGATGGCACATCAACCAGACAGTTTCTTGTACTTGACGTCACAAACCCTGCAGCGGGATGGATAAAATTGCCCGACTATCCGGTGCCGGTGTCGGGAGCTACCCTTACGTCTCAGCAGGATAGGGAAGAGGAGGCTCTCTTTTCTTTTGGCGGAAGGGCCAAAAGAACTGCTGCAGAGGGCACAACCTTTTATGCATCTGTATACCATTTTCGATCTTCACTCAACAGGTGGACCCAAAGAGGAGATATTCGTCACGATGATGGTACATCAGTTTCTCTGGCAATGGCTACCGCCTCAGCTGTGGGTGGCTCACACGTGCTACTCTACGGTGGTGATACCGGCCATATTTTTAGCCAGGTAGAGAAGGCTATTACGGAAGGCAATACGGCAAAAAGAGACAATTTGTGGATACATCATACAGGGTTTCACAACAGAATATTGATCTATAATACAATCACCGATACTTGGTTTGAAGCAGGAGAAACCGTGAATCCTCCCGTGGCTGTCACATCTGATGTGTCTGACGGGAAGAATGTCTATATTGCCAGCGGGGAAATCCGCCCCGGAGTGCGTTCTCCCCTCATCACGCAGCTTTATTATACCTCACAACCTTCCTTCGGATGGATTAATTACCTTGTTCTTTTTATATATTTCGGGGGGATGCTGTTGCTGGGGTTTTACTTTATGAAGCGGAATGAAAATACCGAGGATTTCTTCAAAGCAAGTGGCCGCATTCCATGGTGGGCCGCGGGTATAAGTATTTTTGCCACAACGCTGAGTGCTATTACATTTTTGTCCATACCCGCTAAGACTTATGCAACCGACTGGCGCATGCTTATCTTTAATATCTGCATCATCCTCATTGTCCCTGTGGTCATTCGCTATTTTCTTCCTTTCTTTACCCGCTTCCGGCTGGGTACAGCTTACGAATATCTGGAGAAACGTTTCAACCGTACCACAAGATGGCTGGCTTCGACCCTATTTGTTGTCTTCATGGTGAGCCGTATTGCCATTGTGCTGTTTCTACCGGCACTGGCACTGAATGCGGTGACAGGATTCGATATTTATCTCTCTATTGTAGTAATGGGACTGGTAACCATTGTCTACAGTACCAGTGGTGGTATGGAGGCAGTAGTCTGGGGAGACGTCATACAGGGATTTATTCTCGTCTTTGGGGCACTTGCAGCATTTGTTTTGATGGTAATGGGTATTGATGGCGGTCTGGGAGAATTCTGGCACACCTCCATCGAGTTTCACAAGTTCCAGACGTTCGATTTTCGGTTCGATTTTACACAACCGGTATTCTGGGTCGTACTGATCGGAGGGGTAGCCAACTCTCTCATCACCTATACCAGCGACCAGTCCATCGTACAGCGCTATATGAGCACGAAGGATGAGAAGGCCACTTCCCGCAGTATCTGGCTGAATGGTATCCTCAGTGTACCGGTCACCATTCTGTTTTTTCTAATAGGTACGGGCCTCTTCGCTTTCTATACAAACCACCCGGCAAAAATGATGGTGACCAATCCCAATATCGATTCAGTGTTTCCCCAATTTATCGTCTCCGAGATGCCTGTCGGTTTTGCTGGTCTGCTTATTGCTGCCATATTTGCGGCTGCCATGTCGACCCTCTCATCCAACATCAACTCATCAGCCGCAGTCATTACATCCGACTTTTATCAGACAATCTTCCCGCGCCATACCTTCACTTCCCAATTGAAAGTGGCCCGCTTGTCAGGTCTTCTCTGCGGATTATTGGGATTGGGAATGGCATTGGTATTGGCTACATGGAATATTGCTTCGTTGTGGGACCAGTTCAACACTTTCCTCGGCCTGCTTACCAGTGGATTGGGTGCGTTCTTTATCCTCGGAATTTTCTTTCCGCGTGTGGGAGCAAAGGCAGCGCTTACTGGCGTAATAGCAGGGTTGGTTGTATTGCTCGTGATCAAGGAAAACACTCCACTTTCATTCCTGCTGTATGGCTTTATCGGAATGGTTGCCGGCATTCTGATAGCCTGGCTGACAAGTTTCCTGTTGCCCAACAAGAAGGAGATTAAAGGATTTACATGGGAGAGCGTGCAATGAGGATGAATTCTCAAAATCTCTTTCCGATTGAAATTCCGAAACGGGGGTAAGCCACTGCATCATAATCGTTTTTTACGAAATTACGGCCTCCCCCCAGGACAATTTCTCCCACCCAATTGTTTCGGGTAACGTATTTCCAGCCCAGGGCTAACCCCAATCCTGCACCCGTTTCGGAGACCTCTTCGGGAACAGATCCAGTATCAATCACTTGTGAATAGACCGATCCGTTTGCCTCGATAAAAAATCCTGCCGCATATTTTCGCATCGACTCCCTGTTGCCACCGAAAAACCAGCGGAAGTGAGGTGTAAAAGCATACTCATAGGGGTACTGGTCTGTATCCAATCCAACCCCCACTGTGATCCCCACGCTGATATCACTTTGTAGAATGCGTTCGTAGGAAATTTCGGGATAAGATCCGAAAATAGTCCATGGAAGGTTCAATTTTACTTCATTCAGAGGAACATCCCCTAAGGATTTCCAGCTTCTCCCTGCCTGTGTTCCCTGCGAAAACATGGCTACGGAAAGGAGGAGCGAAAACAGGAAAAAAGAAATTTTTTTCATAGCCAATATTGTTAAAGTTGAAATAGTCCCATCGAGTAAGACGGGATTAAAATAAAAAAGTTACAAAAAAGCGGCATTAATTTTCAAAAAAATCTTTGAAAATTAATGCCGTTGATGTAATGTGTCGATGAGAGAATCTAGAGAACCTGACTGCCTGGATTCACGTCACTACCAGGTGTAATCAACACAAGGGTACCATCGGCATTCTCTGCAGAGAGGATCATCCCCTCGGACAGGATTCCCCTCATTTTTCTGGGTTCCAAGTTGGCAATAAAGCAGACCTGTTTGCCCATCAGCTCTTCGGGATTGGGATAGTACGCAGCTATTCCGGAAAGGATGGTCCGTTTTTGCAGTCCGTCGTCAAGCAGGAAGCGAAGCAGTTTGTCCGATTTGGGTACCTTTTCACACTCCAGCACGGTCCCGACGCGGATATCCAGTTTCTCGAACGTGTTGAACTGAATGGCTTCCTTCACCGGCTTTGCCTTTTGTTCAGCTGCCTCGTTGGCCTTTTTTGTGTCCTCGAGCTTTTGAATCTGTTTTTCGATTGTTTCATCTTCTATCTTTTCAAACAGGAGTTCCGGTTTTCCGAGTTGATGTCCTGCGGCAAGGAGATCAAAACTACCCAGGTGATTCCAGCTCAGATGATCGGTGCGAAGGAATGTCAGTAGTTTTTCGGCAGTGAAAGGCAGAAACGGTTCCACCACAATGGCGAGGTTCGCCGTGATCTGCAGGGCGATGTTTAGGATGGTTGCTGTCCGCTCCATATCTGTTTTGGCCGTTTTCCACGGCTCGGTATCGGCGAGGTACTTGTTACCGATACGTGCCAGGTTCATTGCTTCCTTCTGTGCCTCCCGGAAATGGTAATTTTCCAGCTGCTGTTCTACTGCCTCCTTCACCTGCTTTGCTTCTGCGATGGTGTCAAGGTCATATTGGGTGAACTCCCCGGCAGTGGGGACCTTGTTATCGAAATATTTCTGGGTTAGCACCAGCGCACGGTTCACGAAGTTGCCCAGCACAGCTACCAGCTCATTGTTGTTGCGTGCCTGGAAATCCTTCCAGGTGAAGTCGTTGTCCTTGGTCTCCGGTGCGTTGGCGGTAAGCACATAACGCAGCACATCCTGTTTTCCGGGGAAATCTTCCAGATATTCGTGGAGCCACACCGCCCAGTTGCGCGACGTGGATATCTTACCACCCTCCAGGTTCAGAAACTCGTTGGCAGGTACATTCTCCGGCAGAATAAAAGAGCCTTCGGCCTTCAGCATAGCCGGAAAGACAATACAATGAAACACGATGTTGTCCTTGCCGATGAAGTGCACCAGCTTGGTCTCTTCGTCTTTCCACCATTTTTCCCAACTGTCCGGTAGTAATTCTTTCGTGTTGGAGATATATCCGATGGGGGCGTCAAACCAGACATAGAGTACTTTGCCTTCTGCTCCCTCTACAGGAACAGGCACGCCCCAGTCGAGGTCACGGCTCACTGCCCGTGGCTGCAGACCCAGGTCGAGCCACGATTTACATTGGCCGTATACATTGGTCTTCCACTCTTTATGATCTTCCAGTATCCACTCACGCAGCCATGCTTCGTGTTTGTCAAGGGGAAGATACCAGTGTTTTGTGTTTCGCATCACCGGCACGCTGCCGCTCAGGGTCGATTTGGGATTGATCAGGTCGGTGGGGCTGAGCGAGGTGCCACACTGCTCACACTGGTCGCCATAGGCTCTTTCATTACCACAGTGCGGGCAGGTCCCTGTGATGTATCGGTCCGCCAGAAACTGACCGGCCTCCTCATCGTAATACTGCTCGCTTTCCTGTTCGGTAAACTCGTTTTTATCATAGAGCGTACGGAAAATGTCGGATGCTGTTTTGCGATGTATATCGGAGGTGGTGCGGGAATAGATGTCGAAGGTGATTCCAAATTCGGCGAATGACGCCTTGATCAGCTTGTGATATCGGTCCACGATGTCCTGGGGTGTGACGCCCTCTTTGCGGGCTTTGATGGTGATGGGGATTCCATGTTCATCGGAGCCGCCGATAAAGAGAACATCTTTACCTTTCAGCCGCAGGTAGCGGGCATAGATGTCGGCAGGAACATACACCCCTGCCAGGTGTCCGATGTGCACCGGCCCGTTGGCATAGGGCAGCGCAGATGTGATCAGTGTGCGTTTGAATTGTTTCGACATATTGATTGCAACAAAAAAATAAAGGATTGCTTTTGTTATAGTCAGCAAAGGTACTAAAAATAGCTCTTTTCTCCGATACTTATTTTTTTGTAATGAATAATTGCGTACATTCGCAGCATCTCTGTTAGGGGTGTTCTTTTTATAAAGAGCTGAGATCATACCCTCGAACCTGATATGTTGTAATTGACATCGTAGGAAAACGGAATTTACATGGTATATCAATTGATTGCAAATTTATGCATGCTACCGTTTCGTTCTCCACGAAGCGTTTTTTTTTATATAAATGATATACAGTATTACGTAACCATTATAAATTCAATAACAATGATCCAAATTGAACATATTATCCGGGATTTGCATCTTGTAAGAGACAAATCTCCGTTGGTGCATAACATAACCAACTTCGTGGTGATGAATAACACTGCCAACGCGTTGTTGGCGGTGGGAGCATCCCCCGTGATGGCCCATTCTTGTGATGAGGTGGCGGCGATGGCTGCCATTGCCTCCTCGCTGGTAATCAACATTGGCACGCTTGAGTCGGCATGGGTGGAATCCATGCTTATCGCCGGCAGGACTGCCCTGGAGAAGTCTATCCCCGTGGTATTCGATCCGGTGGGTGCCGGAGCCACACCCTACCGGTCAAAGGTAAGCAGGGAAATCATCGAGGTATGCAAACCATCCATCATCAGGGGCAATGCCTCCGAGATCATGGCGCTGGATAACAGGGATGCGCATACCAAAGGTGTCGACAGCGTACACTCTTCCGATGCAGCCCTCGAAGCTGCCAGGACCCTATCCCGGCAAACAGGAGCCGTGGTTGTCATCAGCGGAGAGCGGGATTATATTACCGATGGGAACAGGGTGGAGATCGTGGATAACGGGAACCCGATGATGGGGAGGGTGACCGGCCTGGGGTGTACTGCAACAGCCATCGTCGCCACTTTTGCCGCGATCAACAGCAATTACCTGGAGGCCGCGACACACGGCATGTATATCATGGGGATAACAGGGGAAATAGCCGCCTCCATGTCGAAGGGCAATGGCAGCCTGCAGATGAATTTTCTGGATGTGCTCTTCAACCTCGGGGAGGATGAGATTAAAATGAATATCAAATTATGAACGACTTTGATTTGAGCCTGTACCTGGTTACTGATCGTTCCCTGTCGGGTGGGAGAGAGTTGGAGTATATTGTGGGGGAGGCGGTAAGCGGAGGTGTTACCATGGTGCAACTCCGTGAGAAGCACTGTTCTTCCCGTGAGTTTTACCGGCTGGCCGTGCAGTTGAAAAGATGCCTGGCACCCTGGCGTGTTCCCCTCATCATCAACGACCGGCTCGATATTGCGCTGGCATGCGATGCCGACGGGCTGCATCTGGGACAGTCGGATCTCCCCTGTGGCATTGCCCGGAAGATATTGGGAAAGAATAAAATCATCGGCCTGTCGGTAGAGAACGTGATGGATGTCACGGAGGCCAACCGGGAAGAGGTGGATTATATCGGGATATCACCCGTGTTCAGTACGCCCACCAAAATCGATACAGCGCCGGAGCTGGGCCTTGAAGGAATTCGTGAAATTGCTTCAATGGCCAGGTGTCCCTCTGTGGCCATTGGCGGGATAAATATCCGGAATGCCCAGTCGGTCCTTGCTGCCGGCGCCGACGGTATCTCCGTGGTTTCGGCAATCATGTCGGCTCCCGATCCCCGTCTGGCCGCGTCGGAACTGATTCAGGTGGTTAATCAATCTAGAAAGCAAAACAATAACCGTGTAGTTTAATCATATGAACTGGAGTGAAAAAGCCTGGTTGACTATTCAACCCATATACAACGAGATAATCAGATCGCCCTTTATAAAAGAGCTGATGGCGGGTACGCTGCCCCGTGAGAAGTTTATTTTTTATATCAGGCAGGATACCCTCTACTTGAATGAATACAGAAAGGTACTGACTGCGATTGCCTCCAAATTGGATCATCCCGGGCATGTGGAAGCATTTCTGCATTTTGCCGGCGGAACAATGATGGTTGAACGCGAGTTGCATCGCTTATTTACCGGCGAATTAGCATTAAATCCGGGAGATGAAAATGTATCGTCGCCCACCTGTTTATTGTATACTTCCTATCTGTTGAGACAGATAGGCAGTGCCCCTGTCGAGGTGATGCTGGGGGCAGTCTTGCCCTGTTTCTGGATCTATAAGGAGGTGGGGGATTATATCCTCGCGCATCAGACTACGGAGAACAATCCTTACCAGCGTTGGATAGACATGTACGGAGGAGAAGAGTTTGAAAAGTCAAACGCAACAGCCATTTCCATCTGCGATGAGGTGGCGGAAAGATGTACTCTGGAGCAGCAGGATGCCATGACGAAGGCATTCGTGTCCTGTTCAAAGCTGGAATGGATGTTTTGGGACAGTGCATACAAACAGGAGCAGTGGAGCATTTAAATAGGAAAAGATATGAAGAAGTATAAAACAGCATTGTCTATTGCGGGCAGCGACCCCAGTGGTGGCGCCGGCATTCAGGCCGACCTGAAGACCTTTTCTGCCTGCGGCTGTTACGGAGCTACCGCAATTACAGCCGTAGTTGATGAGAATACAGTCGGCGTGACAGGTGTACACCCGGTACCTGTACCGTTTGTTACGGGTCAGATCAGATCGGTACTGGATGATATCGGTGCCGATGCAGTAAAAATAGGGATGCTTCACTCCTCCGAGCTGATTCTCGCCGTGCGAGATGCCCTGCTGCAATATGATATCACAAATATCGTGTTGGATCCCGTGATGGTGGCTACTTCGGGTGATAAATTACTGCAAGATGAGGCGATAACCACCCTAATGACAGAATTGATTCCCTATGTTCGCGTGATCACGCCCAACATTCCGGAAGCAGAAATATTGTCCGGTCGGGGCATTCAGCGGCAGGCAGATTTGCATGCGGTTGTGAAAGAGCTCTCTTTCGGGCGTTCGGTATCAGTCTACCTGAAGGCCGGGCACTTGAATGATGAGGTGCTGACCGACCTGTTTTATAATGCCGAGACCGATGAGGTGACGGCGCTTTCTTCAAAGCGGATACACACCCGAAATACCCATGGTACCGGATGCACACTTTCTTCGGCCATTGCCGCCTTTCTTGCCCACGGACGCTCACTGGATGAGGCGGTGAGAGGCGCCAAAACGTATATCAACAATGCCATCCTCAAGGGGACAGCATATGAAATAGGGAAGGGCCATGGCCCGGTACACCACTTTTTTGATTTCTGGCAATAGTAGTTGAAATTTGTTGCATTTACTTGTAATAATTAACAAAAACATCCTGCCTGTCGGAGTGTTATACTGAAACAGACTGCAAAGGATGCAGTAAAGCAGGTAATCCTGTCGTTTATTCAGATAAAAAGATTGGTATGAACTTTAATTTACGGGGAAAAACAGCCATCATCGGCGGAAGCAGCAAAGGGCTTGGCAAGGCATGTGCCGTAGCACTGGCACGTGAGGGTGCAAACATTGTGTTGTGTGCCAGAAACGAAAAGATATTGAACGAAGCTCAACGGGAGATCGAAGCACTGGGTGTGCAGACGCTTGCTCTTACAGCGGATATGACCAGCGCCGATGACAATGTGCGTATCGTACGGGACACAGTAGCCCGTTTCGGAGGGGTGGATATCCTGGTGAATAATTCAGGTGGACCAAAACCGGGTACCTTCCGCGAGATCTCTGACGAGGATCTGGATGATGCCTACAACGCTGTGCTGAAGTACAATATCCGAATGGTGCGACTTTGTTTGCCCTACATGGAGCAGAAAGGGTGGGGCAGGATTGTCAACATCACCTCGATTACCGTGAAAGAGCCTGCCTCCAGCATGCTACTTTCCAATATTTTCCGTACTGCCGTGGCCAGTTATGCCAAAACCATCAGCAAGGAGCTGATCGCAAAGGGAATCACGATCAACAATGTGGCGCCCGGTTACTTCCGAACCGATAGGGTTACGCAGTTGATGAAGTCACGTTCCGAAGCCGAAGGTATTTCTGTGGATGAGTATGAGCAGAAAGCAATTGAAGCTTTTCCGCACAAACGATATATGGATCCGCAGGAGCTGGGCGACATGGTGGCTTACCTCTGCTCGGATCAGGCGCGCTCCGTGAACGGCACCTCGATTCAGATCGACGGAGGACTGCTCAGCGGATTACTCTGATAGTACATCTATTCTATCCGTATGCAACTAAACCATCGACTGCCGATGTTTTACGACCCATATTTGCTCTTACGCACTAAAAGAGTAGAACTTGCTTCGCTTCGAACAGCTACTCTTTTTACGTGCATCACGAGCAATGGGTCCCCGTAAAACATCTGAATGTCTCTTTTTTAGTTTCATACTTACAACTTACTTGTTTTTCAAGAAATCCTCTTTCGTATATTCTTTTTTGAAACCGCTCCAGTAATCGCCAATGGTCTGCTTCACCTCTCTGTGCAGGATCAGCAATCCGATGAGGTTGGGCACGGTCATAAAGGCTACGGTGAGCATGGAGAGGTTCCAGATGATGGTGGTATCGATGAAGGAGGCTACAAAAAAGGCGGCCACGAAAATAATCCGGTAAAGCATGACATACTTCGTACCCACCAGGTAGGTCACAGCCCTGTCGCCGTAGTATGACCAGGCAATGGCTGTAGAGAAGGCGAACAGCAACAGGCCGAGGGAGACAATATACTTGCCGGAATCGCCCAGAAAGCTCTGGGTATAAGCTACTGTGGTGAGCGGAGCGCTGTGTATCAGCGATGAGCCGGTGAAAGCAAGATCGCCGGAGGTCTGTACCCTTCCGTTCGTTACGGTTATCTCCCCGGTAAAGGGGACTCCACCTTTGCTCACAGATGTACCTTCCGCCAGCGAACGTGCATGGAGAATGGAATTGTCTCTTTGGATTTTCCCCTCAACTACTTCTAACGTGCCTGTAAACAAGGGTAAGGTGCCTTTATTGTTCAGATAGTCCCTGAGTGCCGCAGCATCAATGGCATTACTTTCGTTGTAGCTTTTCGCCAAAACCACCATATCTGTTCGTTGAAACTGGTTGGTAAGCTTCTGATTCCACACACCAGAGGAGAGCAGTACCATCCCGGTGAGGAAGCAGATGATGATGGTGTCGATAAAAGGTTCCAGGATGGCAACCATACCCTCCGAGACAGATTCATGCGCTCTGGCGGCAGCATGAGCAATGGGTGCCGATCCCTGGCCAGCCTCATTGGAGAAGAGTCCCCGGTTTACGCCATTATTGAATGCAAAGGCAAAGCCGGCACCGAGAAAACCGCCAACAGCGGCTGTTCCGGTGAACACATCAGTGAAAAGCGACACAAAAGAGGGAATGATGTTCTGATAATTGGCGACTATTACAGCTATGGCCCCCAGAAAATAGATGATGGCCATGAAAGGCACCAGCTTTTCGGTGACCCGGGCAATGCGGCGAATACCGCCTATGATAATCAATGCCAGTAAAACGGCCATCACGGCACCCGTGATAATATGCTGAATGCCAAAGGTGGCAAAGATGGCATTGGAGATACTATTGATCTGTGGTAAGCTTCCTGTCCCAAAAGAGGATAATACCGTGGCAGTTGCGAAGAACCCTCCCAGCCAGTATCCCGTTTTGATCATTTTGCCACTTTTTAAAGTGATATTTAACCGTTTTTTCATGAAATACATCGGTCCCCCGGCTACCATCCCCTTTTCGTCGAACTCCCTGTATTTGTGCGACAGGGTCACCTCCACAAATTTTGTACACATACCCAGGAATGCGGTCATCAACATCCAGAATAGTGCCGCAGGACCTCCTAAGTGGACTGCCAGTGCCACACCGGCAATATTTCCCGTGCCCACCGTCCCCGATAGCGCCGTAGCCAGTGCCTGAAAGTGGGTTGTATCGCCTTTATCGCTTTTTTTATCATATTTGCCTTTCACTACGCGGATGGCATGCCTGAAATAACGAATCTGAGGAAACTTCAGATAGAGTGTAAAGAAAAAACCGGTACCTAAAAGCAAGAAAATAAACCAGTTATTGCCGCCTATATATTGATGTAAAGTGGTGAAGAACGCATTGATTTGCTGCATGATAAAAGCAGTTTTATGTGATAGAATAGCCAAAGGGTCAAAAATATATATAATCTTTTAATTAGTTAGTGAAAAATTACTTAAAATATTAAATTTACTCCATGAAGGGGCAATCTTTATTATCTTTGCAATAACTTTTTTATATCATCATCATGGATAGACGAAATTTTCTAAAAAAATCAGCTATTACAGCAACCGGTTTAAGTCTGACACCTTTGATGGGAAAATCCTTTTCCTCCTTATACGGCCAGTCAGCACCAGGCAACAAAATCAAAATAGGCCTGATAGGATGCCGCAACCAGGGATGGAGCAATCTTAAAGCTTTCCTGCAATATCCCGAAGTAGAGTGCATCTCTCTCTGCGACGTGGATGATCAGTGGCTCTATCAGCGTGCGGCAGAATACGAAGAGTTAAAAGGAAATAAGCCGGCGCAACTGGTAAAGGACTGGCGCAGGGTCATCGACAACAAAGATGTGGATATGGTGATCATCGGTACGCCCGACCATTGGCACTGCCTGCAGCTTATTGCCGCCTGTGAAGCAGGTAAGGATGTGTATGTGGAGAAACCACTGGCCAACACCATCGAAGAGTGCGATCTCATGGTCAAGGCAACCCGGAAATATAACCGGATTGTGCAGGTGGGGCAATGGCAACGCAGCGATCCGCATTGGGATGAGGCAGCGGCCTACGTCCAAAGTGGAGCACTGGGGCGGGTAAGAACCGTAAAAGTATGGGCCTACCAGACAAGTAAATGGACACTGCCGGTGGTGGCCGATTCAGCCGTTCCTGCCGGTGTAGATTATGATATGTGGCTTGGTCCGGCACCCAAACGAAATTTCAATCAAAACCGTTTTCACTATAACTTCCGCTTCTTCTGGGATTATGCCGGCGGGTTGATGGCCGATTGGGGTGTGCACCTGCTCGACTACGCCATGAAAGGGATGAATGCCGGTCTGCCTTCTTATGTTTATGGTGCCGGCGGCAAATTCGGTTACCCAGACGATGCCATGGAGACACCCGACACGCTGATGGCAACCTACAAGTATCCCGATTTTAATATCATCTGGGATCATGCCTGCGGAATTGGCAACGGACTCTTCGGATTGCGTGAAGGTGTTGCCTTCTTTGGAGAGAATGGCACGCTCATCCTTACCCGCAGCGGTTGGGAGGTTGTTCCCGAGCAAGCTGTGAACAGCCGCAATTTCCCCTATTGCTATCCCTGTGACGATGAAAGAAAACCGAATACCCTTCGCATGGAAGCAATTGAAAAAAGAAAAGGTTCGGGCAAAGGCCTCTACCTGCATGCGGGCAACATGCTCGATTGCATGCGAACACGGGAGCTGCCTAACGCCGATATCGCCATTGGTGCCGAAGTGGCAAAACTAAGCCATCTGGCCAACATCTCCTGCAGGGTGGGCAGTGCACTGAACTGGGACAACAAGGCCGGTCAGTTCATCGATAACCAGGAAGCCAACCGTTTGATAAAAGCAAATTACCGGGCTCCCTGGAAATTACCCAAGGTTTAACGAGTGACAGGTTCTGACACATACAAGCATTTGGGAATATAAAAGAGCAAGAGGGTGAAATCACATGGTGATTCACCCTCTTGTAATATGTTTATCGGCGACGAAAATCGTTTTGTCAGAACCGGTTTACCCAAGCCTCAAAAGCCTGGAGGTAATTGCGCAGGAAAGTTCTTGTTTCCTCTTTCAGTAGCTTCCCGTCTTCTCCGAACAACGACATGGTGCTACCGACATATGCCTCGGGTTGTTGCATCATGTAAACATTGACGAATACCATGGGTTGACGCAGCGCATGATTGGCTGCTTCTCCGCCAATTGGACTGATGGAACTGCTCACAATGGCGCCCGGTTTTCCACCCCAGTTATTCTGACCATACGGTCGTGACGCCACATCAATCGCATTCTTCATTACACCCGATATGGAACGGTTATACTCCGGTGTCAAAAACAGATAGCCATCGGCCTCTTTAATTTTCTGTCGAAATTCAACCCACTCTGCAGGAGGATTCTGATCGAGATCCTCGTTATAATGCACCAGTTGGCCTATTTCTACCAGCTCCATTTCCAATGAATCGGGGGCCATGGCGATCATCTCTTTGGCCAGCTTCCTGTTATACGACTCTTTGCGTAAACTACCTACCAAAACGGCAATTTTTTTCTTTTCCATTTGAAATTTTATTAATTTTTTGTTATTTATTTCCTGAAAGAACAGATGCTCTCTTTCTTAAAAAAATGATTTAATAAAATAATAACATTCCAAATCATAATTTGTTTAATTGTAAATTTCGATGGGCTATTTATGCCAGATTGCCGTTTTCTTTGCCTAGTCGTATCAACTCTTCCAGTAGTTCCTGTATCTTTTTCGGCCCTTTTTTAATTACTTTGAGTGTGGTATGCACCTGCTCGGCGGTGATATTAGTTTCCCGCCAGCTCACCCCTTTGCTGTAGGTATTCAGCAACACCGGCATGATCTTGTCGACCGATGCTGCAAAAATAGCATCGGGTGTCTCTTCTTTTTCAAATTCCAGCCAGGTATCATAGTATTGCTTCCCCTGGTCGTAAGGCAACAGGGTGAATATCTTTTTTGCTGCCTGATTTTCCCTGTCGAATTTATTTTTGTTGGCTTCCACATCGAACATAAAGGTGTCGCCCGCTTCAATTTCCACCAGATCGTGGATGGAAATCATCCTGACGATATGCAGCAGGTTGAGCTCGTGCTTGTTCTCGGCATATTCAAACAACAGCAGGGCTGTCAGAATGGTATGCCACGTATGTTCCGCCGTGTTCTCCCGCCGTGAATCATCGGCAAGATGGTTGCGGCGGATCACATTTTTCAGTTTGTCCGCCTCCAGAACAAAATCGATCTGCTGTTTCAGTCTTCTGTTCATAAATTGAGTTTTATATAGTTTTTTTGTAAGAAAATGTTTACCGCTGTGGATTCCTCTTTCTCTCCGGGCGCAGCTGCTGCTGGAGAGGAGTCTTCTTCTCTTCGTCCTTCAGGTTTCGCAGGTAATAATGAAAGGTGGTGTCAGGCCTCACCACAATCATTTGAAACTGGTGATCCGGAGGGACAATTACCGGCATGTTGTCCTGGGGGGCAGTTATCATCCTGTCTTCGTTGGCTCCCTCCTGATTTTTTTTCATCATGTATTTTTTCCATATCGGGTTTGGAATGGTGTCACCGGGAAAAAAGCGGAGTGTATCGGTGCGTTCAATTTTAAAAGGAGGCAAAGCGGGCGGGACAGAATCCCATGGCAACCTTTTAGGCTCTTTATACTGTGACATCAAATTCACGCCATAAAGCCCGATCAGTAATGAGATCAGAATGAGCTTTTTCATATCCTGTGATTTAGGTATGACAAATATATATTCAACTGATCACATTTCCAAATGGATTATCTGAAACGGGCAAAAAAAAGTTTCATCAGATTGGCACAGTCATCGGCCATGATCCCCGGGGTTACCGTTGTCTTGGGATGCAACAGATGGGAAGAGATGCATGAATATCCTCTTTTTTCATCGGGAGCGCCATACACAACCCGTGAAATCTGTGCCCAACGTAGCGCACCGGCACACATGGGACAAGGTTCCACCGTCACATAGAGCGTGCAATCGGTCAGGTATTTTCCCCCCATCACGTTGGCGGCAGCAGTGATGGCCTGCATCTCGGCGTGGGCAGTCACATCGGTCAGCATCTCCGTGAGATTGTGTGCACGGGAAATAATACGTTGGTTAGATACTACCACGGCACCCACTGGAACCTCTCCCTTGTCGAAAGCCTTGTGGGCTTCCTGCAATGCCTGTCGCATAAAATATTCGTCGTCTAGCATCTGTGATTCTACCTGGTTTAAACAGCCTGTTGTGACTATCCGTTTCTTCTTAACTATCTTCTGTGCCTGGTAACCATCCTCTGTACTTACGGCTCCTACCGGCGCATCTCGTTTTCTTCAAACAGTGTGGGATAATCCTGATCCATATTTTTCAGTATGTGGTTGAGGACCGTTTCACGAAACCATCGTGATCGGTTGGTGATTTTGTATTTTTTCAGATAGAAAGCAATTAACTCATGCTCTTCGTCGCTCAGCATAAACTCTGCTTTTCTGGTGCGTGGCTTTCTTCTTCCCTGCAGCTTGTATCCCTTCGTCCTCATGTAAAACCTTTGAATTTCCCCGGAAGCGTCCTATGAAAAAACAAAAACAGCCGCTTTTCCTTTGCTGGTACAAAAAAACAAAATATTTTCGCCAAAAAGAAGTATTTATAACCTAAATTTGTATTTTTACGAAGTTATGGGCTTTTCTGTCGCTAAAAAAGATGGCTGATCACAATGAGTTGGGCTGGAAAGGAGAGGAGGCCGCGGTAAGCTACCTGACCTCTAAAGGACATCGTATTGTGGCGCGAAACTGGAGATTCCAGGGCTATGAAGTGGATATCATTTCGGAAGATGGAGCCTATATTGTTTTTGTGGAAGTAAAAACTCGCACATCAACATCATGGGGTAACCCCGAGGATTTCATCGGGAAGCAGCGCATGCGACGCATGATCCAGGCTGCCGGTATTTATTTGAAATTGAACTGTATCGATAAACCAGCCCGGTTCGACATCGTCGCTGTTATCAGCGACAGGCAGCAATTTGAGCTGGAACATATAGAAGATGCTTTTTTGCCTTTTCTGTAAACACAGGGTAGCAGAAACTCAGTCGACAACAAATTTTCAGGGAGAAACAATGAATATTGAAGAACTTTTCGACTATTGCATGGCCATTCCCGGTGCCGAGGCAACCACACCTTTCAACGATGTGACCATCGTGATGAAGGTGATGGGAAAGATGTTTGCCATGATCCCCACCGACGCTGACCGGTTGTGCATCACCGTGAAATGCAATCCCGATGAGGCATTGAAGTTGCGTGAAGAATATGGGTGTGTTGAAAGTGCTTTCCATATGAATAAGACACACTGGAATACCATCTGGCTGGATGGTGACATGCCGGAAAGAGAAATTAAAAAATGGATCGATCACTCTGTGGAGGAAGTGGTAATGAAACTACCCAAAAAACTACAACAACAATATTATGGATCAGTTAAGTAAAGAGCGTCTCACCATTCGGGTCGATGAGATTGATTCCACCAACCTGTACTTGAAACGACTTGCCAGAGAAGAGCATCCCGAAGAAGGATCGCTTGTGACAGCCGAATATCAGACGGCGGGTCGTGGGCAAATGGCGAACTCCTGGTTTTCGACAAAGGGAGATAATCTGATGTTTAGCCTGCTGATATACCCCAGGGAGGTGGAGGCTGCAGGACAGTTTATTATTTCCCGCATCGCCTCTCTGGCGGTGAAGAATACCCTCGATCAGTTCACTGACGACATCCGGATCAAATGGCCCAACGATATCTATTGGAAAGATAAAAAGATTGCCGGAATGCTCATTGAGAATGATATTCAGGGAAAGCATATTGAAAATTCCGTCATCGGTATCGGTATTAACATCAACCAGCAGGACTTTCCGCCCGAGCTGCCCAATCCGGTGTCATTGCGGCAAATTACCGGAACGATACAAGACAGGGATTACATCCTGGAGACGTTGATCCGGGAATTTTTCCTGTTGTACCGTGATCTGCAGCAGGGAGAGAATGAAACGATAGAAGATGAGTACATGCTCGATCTCTATCGCATAAATGATTATTACTGGTTCGAAGACGAAGGTGGAAAATTCCAGGCAATGATTGAGGACGTCATGCCCTCTGGACACCTGCTGTTGCGTACACTCGATGGCGATGAAGTGCGGAAATACGCTTTCAAGGAAGTCTCCTTTATCGATTGATACAAGACACAAATTAAACAATATCTCACCTAACAAGCTGATCGCTGAAAGCTGAAAGCTTACAAAACAAACCGTTGAACCAAACAATATTTCACTAAATAAGCTGACAGCTGACAGCTGAACGCTGACACCTAAGAAACTATGCAATTTAAACGAATATTACTGAAATTGAGCGGAGAGTCGCTCATGGGTGGCAAACAGTACGGGATAGACGAGACTCGTCTTGAAGAATACGCCCAACAAATAAAGGAGGTAGCCCGGATGGGCGTACAATTGGGCATCGTCATCGGCGGCGGCAACATCTTCCGTGGGCTGAGTGGTACTTCCAAAGGGTTCGACCGGGTGAAGGGCGATCAGATGGGGATGCTGGCTACCGTGATCAACAGTCTGGCGCTAAGTTCTGCACTGACCGCATCGGGACAAAAAAACCGCGTTTTTACCGCCATTCGTATGGAGCCGGTGGGTGAGCTCTACTCCAAGTGGAAAGCCATTGAAGCAATGGAACGGGGTGAAATTGCCATCATCGCAGGCGGTACCGGAAACCCCTTCTTTACCACCGATACGGCATCCGCTCTACGGGGTGTTGAGATCGAAGCCGATGCCATGTTCAAGGGAACCCGCGTAGACGGTGTTTATACCGCTGATCCGGAGAAAGACCCCACAGCTACCAAGTTCCGCGCCATCACCTTCGATGAAGTATATGAGCGGGGACTCAGGGTGATGGATCTTACCGCCACCACGTTGTGTAAGGAAAATAATCTGCCCGTCGTGGTCTTCGATATGGATAGCCATGGCAACCTGAAAAAGGTGATTGACGGCGAAGATATTGGCACATTGATTCATTTGTAGGAGCCATTTAAAATATTTTCACTATTTTTGTTTCCACAAACAACAAATTACAGTTACCTATGGATACAACGACAATCAGAAAAGATGCCGAGGAGAAGATGCAGATGACCCTTGAATTTTTGGAAGAGACATTTTCCCGCATCAGGGCGGGTCGCGCCAATGCGCACATTCTCGACGGAATCCGCGTGGAGTATTACGGCAGCATGGTGCCCCTCTCAAATGTGGCTACAGTGACCACACCCGATGCGAAGACGATCATGGTACAACCCTGGGAAAAAAATATGTTGAGGGTGGTGGAAAAAGCCATTCAGGACTCCGACGTGGGAATCACACCCGAGAACAATGGAGAAGTGATCCGACTGGGAATACCGCCCCTGACCGAAGAACGTCGCAAACAACTGGTAAAGCAGACCAAGCAGGAAGCCGAGGAAGCCAAGATCAGCATCCGCAACGCACGTCGCGAGGGTATCGACGAAGTGAAAAAAGCAGTGAAAGAAGGACTGCCCGAAGATATGGGGAAAGATGGAGAAAATGAACTGCAGAAACTCCACGATATCTACATCAAGAAGGTGGATGAGCGGTTTGCCGGCAAGGAGAAAGAAATCCTCACCGTTTAATGGAAAAGGAGGGAGAGGAAAGCAACCTGAAAGGGGTGAAAGGCCGGGTTATTAAGAATACCGGCAACACCTATCTCGTGCGCACAACCAGCGGAAGCGACCTTATCTGCAAGGCCAAGGGAAACCTTCGACTGAAAGGCATCCGCAGTACAAGCCCCGTGGTGGTGGGCGACATGGTATTCATGGATGTGAATCGCGATGGTACCGCTTTCATTACAGATATCGACAAACGCAAAAACTATATCGTACGCAAAGCTTCCAACCTCTCCAAGCATGCCCACATCCTGGCGGCGAATATCGATCTGGCTCTTCTTTGTATCACGGTTCGTTATCCGGAAACCACCACCGTGTTCATCGATCGGTTTCTGGTGACTGCCGAAGCATACTCGGTGCCAGTCGTCCTGGTTTTCAATAAAATAGATCTATACAACGAAGAGGAGAAGGATTACCTGCAGGCACTCATCCATCTCTACTCCCTGATCGGTTACCGTTGCATGAAGACATCCATGGTGACCGGTGAAGGAGTAGAAGAGATCCAGGAGATTACCCGCGATAAGATTATCTTGCTGGCAGGCCACTCGGGTGTTGGGAAATCGAGTATCATCAATGCCTTGAAAGAAGAGAACGTGCAAAAGACAGGCGAGATATCCGGTTACCATCACAAGGGAATGCATACCACCACCTACTCGGAGATGATTGAACTGGATAATGGCGGATTTGTCATCGATACGCCTGGTATCAAGGGCTTCGGTACCATTGATATGGTACCAGCAGAGGTCTCCCACTATTTCCCGGAAATATTCAAAATGTCGAAGAAGTGCAAATTCTACAACTGCCTGCATCTGAATGAACCCGACTGTGCTGTACGGAGAGCGGTGGAAGAACACTACATCAGTGAAAGCCGCTATCATTCTTATCTGAATATACTGGAAGACACCGGCGACGGTAAATATCGGACATAACCCATGCAGATTAACGCAACATTTATCCTGATCCTGGAGATACTATACCTTCTCACGGTTATTAGCATTGTGGTGGTGGTGATTTCGGAGAATCGAAATCCCATTAAAACTGTTGCGTGGGTGATGGCAGTGGTCTTTTTGCCTTTCATTGGCATCATCTGGTATTCCGTGTTTGGCCAGGATACAACCAAAAAGCATCTCATCTCCAAAAGGATGTACAGCAAGCTGAAGAAACGTCCGCTGGATGAAATGGAAACACCTGTTGAGATTGCTGTTCCGGAAGAACACGTCAACCTGGTGAACCTGCTGAAAAATATGGATTACACACCCCTCCTTGGTGGGAACGATGTAATGCTTTTCACAAACGGCAGGGATAAATTTGAAACGCTTCTTGCCGATATCAAAAAAGCAAAAAAACACATCCATGTGGAGTATTATGTTTTCATGGATGATGAGATGGGATGTCAATTTCAGGAAGCACTGATCCAAAAGGCTAGGGAGGGACTGGAAGTACGTGTCATTTACGACAGTTTCGGTTCCCGGAAAGCAAAGAAGAAATTCTTCGAGGCGTTCCGCATGGCCGGGATAGAAACGGAACCTTTTCTGAAGCTCACCTGGTCGGCCTTCACTTCACGGCTGAACTACCGGACACACCGGAAGATCATGGTGATCGACGGCAGGATAGGTTATGTGGGAGGTATGAATATAGCCGATCGTTATATACACGGCTTCAAATGGGGACCCTGGCGCGATACCCATGCCCGCATCGAAGGAAAGGGCGTGCAGGGATTGCAGTCGGTCTTCCTGATCGACTGGTACTTCGTCTCCCAGACACTGATCACCTCACGCGATTATTTTCCTATGCTCGACAACTTCGGGGAATGCCCCATGCAGATTGTCAACAGCGGTCCCCTGAGCGAGGAAAACGAGATTTCATACGGCATTACGCAGGCAATATATGAAGCACGTAAATCAATTTTCATTCAAACACCCTACTTCCTGCCGCCCGACACGATGGTGCATGCCCTCCAGGCGGCAGCGCTGCGGGGAGTGGATGTGCGGCTGATGCTGTCGGAACGCTCCGATGTGGCCCTTGTACAGATGGCATCGCGCTCCTATTTCAAGGAGATGTTGCATGCCGGCGTGAAAATCTATCAGTACAGGAAAGGCTTTTTGCATGCCAAGATGATGGTGTTCGACCACTCGCTCACCCTCCTTGGGTCGGCCAACTTCGATTCACGTAGCTTCGATCAGAATTTCGAAGTGGAGGCTTTCATATACGACGATAAGCTGGCAGAAGAGGCAGAGGATATCTTCACCAATGATCAGCGTCACTGTCAGCAGATATCATTGCGGGAATGGTCGAAAAGACCGGTAACAAAACGTTTTTTTGAATCGTTGCTGCGGCTTTTTGCACCGTTGTTGTAAAAATTATGGAACGAATTTTTTTAATAGGATATATGGGATCGGGGAAGACCACAGTGGGTAAGCTGCTGGCCAGGTCTCTGTCACTGGAGTTTATCGATCTGGATGCCTATATCGAGAACAAATACAGAAAGTCGATTGCAGTCCTTTTTGAAGAGAAGGGTGAACAAGCTTTCCGAAGAATCGAGAGCCATGCACTGCAGGAAGTAGCTACCTTTGAGGATGTATTGATTTCTACCGGTGGAGGGGCACCCTGTTATTTCGATAACATGGCACTCATGAACCGGACAGGTACCACCATCTACATTGAAGCTTCCCCCGAGGAGCTTGCTGCCCGGCTGCAGGCATCAAAGACGGTGCGTCCCCTCATTGCCGGAAAAACAGATGAGGAGCTTGTCCCTTTCATCAGGGAACATTTGGCACAAAGAGAGCGTTATTACAATGGTGCACACATTGTTTACCATACCGACCGCATGATTACAAAAAAAGAAATTCATTTAACGGTACTGGGTATTGAAGAACTATTAAGTAACAGAAAGAAAGCATGATCCACGACTCCCTAAAAAGCACCTCTTTCATCGTGCGTGAGCTAATGCTGAAAGCAGAAAAGCAGAAAGTATCCCTGGTCATCGGCCTACCCAAAGAGAATCAGGCCGAGGAGAGACGGGTGCCACTGACCCCTGAGACTGTTTCATTATTGGTTTCAGCGGGGTACAGAATATTGTTTGAAGCAGGAGCCGGGCTCTCCATCAACTATTCCGACAGCTACTATGCCGAATCGGGAGCAGAGATTGTGGAGACAGCCCCGGAAGTATTTCAGGCCGACCTGATCCTGAAGATATTGCCTCCCACGCTCGGAGAGGTTCAGATGATGCGACCGCGAACCACCGTTTTTTCATTTCTCTACCTGCACAAGCTTTCCAAACCGCTGCTGGAACTGATGTCCGAGAAAAAAATAAATGCACTCGCTTACGAGCTCATTGATGATGAAACTGGTGTTTCACCCTTTGTGACATTGATCTCCGAGATTGAAGGGGCTTCTTCCATCACGCTGGCAGCAGAACTGTTAAGCAATGCCCATGGCGGTAAGGGAATCCTGCTTGGCGGTATCCCCGGCATCTCACCCACCGAGGTGGTGATCATTGGCGCCGGTGTGGCCGGCACTATGGCTGCCCGCGCTGCCCTGGCCCTGGGAGCTGTGGTGAAGGTGTTCGACGATGACATCCTGAAACTACGCAACATCCGTCATGAACTGGGAACCCCGCTGTTCACCTCCACACTTCAGCCCAATGTATTGAGAAATGTATTTCGATCGGCCGATGTGGTGATCGGGGCCATGCAGTACATCAATAAAACCCATTTTTACCGTATCTCCGAAGATCTTGTCCGGGAGATGAAGCGCGGATCACTGATCGTCGACCTGCGCATGGCTCAGGGAGGATGCTTTGAAACCACCATGGAGGCTTGTCTGCCCGATCACCCCGCCATTTTTGAAAAACAGGGCGTATTGCATTTCTGTGAGATGAGCCTTAGCTCTCGTGTCGCCCGCACCGCCTCTATCGCACTCAGCAATATATTTGTCTCTTTGTTCACAGGCATGGGAGACTGTGGAGGGGTAGCTCACTTTGCACGTTTCGACCGGGGTTTTGCTTCCGGTTTCTACATGTATGCCGGAAAAATGGTCAACTCTTACGTGGCCAACCATTTTAACTTTCCCATTGCCGACATCGGCCTCTTTCTGCATGGATACTAAAATTAAAGCTTCCATAGGCGTTGCGCACTTTTTTGGAAACAATAAAGAAAACAGATTCTCCTATTTCCCATCTCAGAATCACGCATTGAATTCGTATATTGCCTATGACCTCATTGTCTATGGTGCTACACGGAAAAAGGGCATCTTTCCTGAAGATCAAAGCCCGATGCTTGTGCCGGGCTCGTTTGCAATTGCTGGATTGAATTTCAATCCATTGTATCATTTCAGTAATTATTTCCGTGCCGGTATTTCTCTCGATCTGCAGTATGATGAAAGTGCCAACATCGGCAAGCATATAGCTAATACATATACTCCATCAGAACCGGAAGAACTTAAATTCTATAGGCCTCCCTTCAGGGAGCAGTTTTCGGCAGGGCTCTCACTGCGTGGGGAAATTGTCATGCCCATCTTCTCAATTAATCTGGGTATTGGAAAAAACTTTTTGTGCAAGGGAGACGATACGAACTCATTTTACCAGACTTTTGTGCTTAAGACCCATATTACGCATAACATATTCCTACATACGGGCTATCAGTTATATCGTTTCAAAGAGCCGAATAATCTGATGATGGGATTGGGCTATCGTTTCAATTCTTCCTGCGTAGCGTCAGATACCAGATAAAGAGGATGCTTCCCTTGAACAGGGAGGTGATGGTAATGGCCCACCAGACGCCGCTCACGCCGATGCGGGCGCCCAGAAAGATGGCCAGCGGAATGCGTAGCGTGTTGAAGAAAATGCTGATGATGGCCGGCGGTGTGGTCTTGCCCAGTCCGTTGAACATGCCTTGTGTGGTGATCTCCAGCATCATGAAGAGCTGTGAGAACCCAAGGATCATCAGATAATCGCCTCCTGCCAGATAGGCTTCCCGCTCCTGCACGAAAAGAGAGAAGATCTCTTCCCCGAGCCATACAAATGCCACCGTCACAACAACGCCCAATGCACCCATCATCAGCAACGTATAACGAAAAGCACGATTGGCACGTTGCATTTTGCTGGCAGCATAGTTTTGAGCAACAAAGCTGCCCAGCGCCGTGGAGAAGCCATTGGAGGTATTCCAGGTAATCCCTTCTATCTGGCCGCCAATGGACTGGCTGGTAATCCCGAGATACCCTCCGTAAACCGATGCCGTACGGGCCAGGTTCATGTTGATGAAGGCGAAGTAGACATTCATGGCCGCCACAGGCAGTCCCAGCTTCAGGATGTTGAGTGTATACTTCCTGTGGGGGCGTATCAGAAACCTGAAGCGGCCCAGCAGCCCGTTCTTCCGCCTCAGATGGCGAATAAAGAGTATCAGTACCACCCCCTGCGACAGGAGTGTGGCCAGCGAAGCCCCTCTCACCCCCATCTCCGGAAAAGGGTCCATGCCGAAGATCAGCAGCGGATCCAGGATGATGTTGCATAACAATCCCGCAGCATTGAAATAAAAGGGGATGTCGCTTCGTCCCGATCCGATGTAGATACCTGAAAAGTTGAGAATCAGAAATATGATCGGGATGCCCAGTGAAATGATCCTCAGATAACCGGCTGCTTCGGCAGATATGCCGCTTTCAAGATTGTAAAACGATACATAAGAGTGGGGGAAGAGGAAGAAAACAAGACCGAAGATGAGCCCCAGCACCAGTGCGATGGTGGTGGTGTGCGAAGCATAGACCGATGCCAGGTCGGGACGCCGGGCGCCGATGGACTGTCCGATGGAAATCTCCGCACCCACTTTGGAGATCAACGCCACAGAGCTCATCATCCACATCAGCATTCCCACGGAACCTACTGCGGCCACCGACTTACTCCCCAGCTTTCCAATCCACAGGATATCCACCAGGTTATAGGCCATCTGCATAAAGCTGATTGCCATGAGCGGTAGTGCTAGCGTAGTCAGTTGCCGGAAAATATTGCCCTGGGTAAGATTACGCACGAAGGGCTTGTATGCTGCAGTTTTTTCCACCGGATCTTTATATACTCTTTATGATGAAAAAAGGGAGTAACGTCTGATGTTACTCCCCGATTCTTTTTGATAAGAGGAAGTGGAGACTTTCCGGTGAACCCGGAATAAAATTCTCCTCTCCTCTTTAGAGCGGAAGACGGGGCTCAAACCCGCGACCCTCAGCTTGGAAGGCTAATGCTCTATCAACTGAGCTACTTCCGCAGAAATTAATTTGATGATTTGATGATTGGTTGATTAGCAGATTTTAAATCTTCGAATCAGTAAATTTGCAAATCATCGAATCGAATTTGTGGGCAGTGATGGATTCGAACCACCGAAGGCGTAAGCCAGCTGAGTTACAGTCAGCCCCATTTGGCCACTCTGGTAACTGCCCTTTTTGCGATTCTGCAAAGATAGTGAAAGCCGAGAGCAGTGTTAAGCTCGCTTTGCACTGCCGAGGCGCATCCTATTCTTCTGCAAAGATACGATAAATTATTGGTATTTCTCTTTGAGGGCGATCATTTTTAAAGCAGTTATTGCCGCTTCATCCCCTTTGTTTCCGTGTCTGCCGCCAGCTCTGGCCTTTGCCTGGTCGAGCGTGTTGGTGGTGAGCAGACCAAAGATCACAGGAACATTCTGAGTCAGATTTAGTTGGGTGGTTCCCTCGGTTACGCTGTTGCAGACAAAGGTGAAATGGGGAGTTTCTCCCTGTATCACACATCCCAGGATGATGACACAATCCACATTGCCTTTTTCTGTTAGAACCTTTGCACCGTAGGTCAGTTCAAAGCTTCCGGGTACATGTTCTATAACAATGTCGTCTGTCGATATGCCGAATTTAAGCAGTGTGTCGGTTGCTCCGTGTAACAGGCTTTCCGTTACAGAAGAGTTCCATTCCGACACCACGATACCAATTCGTTTTCCCTTTCCCGAAGGAACCTGTTTCGGATCGTATGACGAAAGATTATTCAGTTCGGTTGCCATCTTTTTATTTTGATTCTTTCAGCAGTTCGGCCTGTTTGATGTATTTATCGGCTTCCTGTGCTTCGGGGGTGTTGATGTATTGTTCTTTAATCAGGGTGAAGGTCTCTATTGCCTTGTCATAATCAGCAAGGCTCAGGTAAGCTTCTCCCGCCTTTTTCAGATAAATGGGAGTCAACATCTGGTCGTTGGCCTGTTTGGCAGCCTTTTGAAAAAGCGAGATGGCTTCCGCGGTGTTACCCATGTTCATTTGCACGTCGCCGATGGCACCGGTGACGGCAGGGGTGATGAGCAAATCACCACCTTTGAACTTTCTCAGGTGCTCCAGTGCCTTTTCGTTGTTGCCGAGGCGATTGTATGATATGCCTGCATAGGCGTGTGCCAGGTCGGCCGTGCGGGTGCCCTTGTACTGGCTGATTATCGATTCAAAACCGATGTAATCGTTTCCGTTACCGAAAAGTGCAAGCGAATCCTGACCCTCCTGGAAATAACGCTCACCCTTGAAGATGGCTGTCTGTGCTTTCTCGTTGCGGGGTACCTTATATAAATAATGGTATGCCAGGTAAGCACCTACCAAAACAATGACGATGAGCAACCCTGTTAAAATGGCCTTCTGGTTCTTCTCCAGAAACTGTTCCGATGTGGTTAAAGCTTCACCGATATTCTCGAAATTTTTCTCAGCCTTCGATTCGTTTGTTTTTTTTGCAGACATGATTGTTGAAAAATATGACGTTGTTTTTTTGAGATGCAAAAGTAATGGTTTTTAAATGATAAATAAAATTTAAAAGACTGTTTTTTATAAAAACGACACGACAGATTAATCTTTTTCGTACGTTTGTAGTCTTAGGAATAGTTGCAGGGCTGTTTTTTGTGACAAAGAGGGCCGCATGATGTAACAAAAGTTATTTCTGTCCGTCTTATTAGAAACAATCCGGAAAAAATGAAAGAGATAGAAAAGAAAAAAATATGAAAAAATACTTACTTATATTCTCCATTCTCGTTGCAGGTCTGTTCCATGTTCATGGGCAGATGGATGTAGGCTTTACCAATGTGTCGGTGGTGAACGGAAAAGTAGTGTTTGAACAGTTCATCCCTGCAGACCCTGCGGGCAGTGCAAGCCAACGATACGCGAAACTGCAGGACTGGACAAGGAAATCATTTACCGGAAGTCCCCTTTTATCCGGTATTCGTTACGATGACAAATCCCAAACTGTTACGGTGAGCTCAAAGGCTGAACTGAATCTGCCGGCAGACAAAGCCGGAGTGCGTGATCATATGCTCATGAGTTACCGGTTCGATGCCACTGTCACCAACGCAGGATGTGTTCTCGTGGTGCGCGATATCACTTATCAGAACGCACGCAGGGAAGCGGGATCGTTCTTCCCCAAGATATATACAGCCGAGGAAACCATTACCGACCAGGCTTTATCGGTGAAAAGCGATGAGGGTGAACTGAAGAGCAACCTGCGAAAAGAAACACTCCGGATGCTCAATAAACTTTATGCCGATCTTTCGGGAGCAGTGCGCTAAATAAGTATCTCAAAACGTTTGGTGACAGAAACAGCTGATTCTGTCAAAATTATATCAAAATTAATTTGCCGGAAGCTTTGGTAAATTAAAAATATATGCTTAATTTTGCGCCCTGATTTGTCGGGAAGATTGCGTTCCGAACTGAAAAGAAACAATAAATACACAATATAGCAATGTCTAAGATTTGTCAAATAACAGGAAAAAGAGCAATGGTTGGCAACAACGTTTCTCACTCTAACAAGAAGACGAAACGCAAATTCAACGTCAATTTGTTCACGAAAAAGTTTTATTGGGTGGAAGAAGATTGCTGGATCAGCCTGAGCATCTCGGCATCCGGTTTGCGCACCATCAATAAAATCGGATTGGATGCAGCCTTGAAACAAGCTGCTGCGAAAGGATTTTTAAACGCATAACGAGAAGGAGATAGCAGCAATGGCAAAAAAAGCAAAAGGGAACAGGGTGCAGGTGATTCTGGAATGTACCGAACACAAGGCGAGCGGTATGCCCGGCACATCCCGGTATATTACCACCAAAAACAGAAAAAATACGACTGAGCGCCTGGAATTGAAAAAATACAATCCGGTACTCAAGAAAATGACTGTTCACAAAGAAATCAAGTAAAAACAGGATAAACTATGGCAAAGAAAGCAGTGGCGGGATTCCGCGATAAAAATACAACCACCGGGCGCAGTCACACCAAAGTAATCAAAATGGTGAAATCACCCAAGACGGGTGCGTACAGTTTCAGAGAAGAAATGATTCTGAACGACCAGGTAAAGGATTATTTTTCGAAATAAGAATGAACCCATAGGGTTTCCCCTGTCTGACCGGAATAAAGCGTTTTTGTTTGGGTCAGTGGGTGGAAGCAGGTTAAAAATATATAAAAGCTTCCCTGTGCCACCACGCAGGGAAGTTTTTTATTGACTATTTTGTAGATTTGGCATTCATCGTTTAAATACTTACTGCTTTATGGGCTTTTTCGACAAATTTTCAAAAGGGAAAAAAGAGACGCTCGATAAGGGTCTTGAAAAAACGAAAGAAAACTTTTTTTCAAAAATCACCCGCGTCGTAGCCGGAAAATCGAAAGTCGACGACGAAGTGCTCGATCAGTTGGAAGAGGTGCTTGTGACCTCCGACGTGGGCGTAGAGACCACCCTGAAGGTCATCGACCGCATCGAGGAGCGTGTGGCACGCGATAAATATGTGGGCACCGATGAGCTGACAGCCATCCTGCGCGATGAGATTGTCAGGCTTCTCACCGAAAATAACAGCGAAGACCTGGCAGAGTTTTCTGTACCAGAAGATAAAAAGCCTTATGTGATCATGGTCGTGGGTGTCAACGGCGTGGGAAAGACCACCACCATTGGTAAGCTGGCAAATCAGTTTAAACAGAAGGGCCTCTCCGTATACCTCGGTGCAGCCGATACATTTCGTGCGGCTGCCGTGGAGCAGCTTGACATTTGGGGACAGAGAGTGGGCGTGCCTGTGGTAAAACAGAGTATGGGCGCCGATCCTGCTTCCGTCGCATTCGATGCGGTGAACTCAGCCAAAGCGCACAATGCCGATGTGGTGATCATTGATACAGCCGGTCGTCTTCACAACAAAATAAACCTGATGAACGAGCTCACCAAGATCAAAAATGTGATGGGCAAGATCGTTCCCGATGCTCCCCATGAGGTGCTCCTGGTACTCGACGGTTCCACCGGGCAGAACGCCTTTGAACAGGCCCGTCATTTTACTGCCGCCACCGAGGTGACCTCCCTGGCCATCACCAAACTCGATGGCACCGCCAAGGGGGGCGTGGTAATTGGTATCTCCGATCAGTTCAGGATCCCGGTAAAATATATCGGACTGGGTGAGGGAATCAATGATCTGCAGGTATTCAGAAGAAAAGAATTCGTGGATTCCCTGTTCGGGGAGTAAGTGGGAAAATGTTTCCTCTCCCGGCAACTCTTTTTGCCGCCTTTTTCCAAAAACCGGGATTTGCCCCAAGATAGTTTAGCATATATGATTAAAAACAAAATAGATGTCGTGACCCTGGGTTGCTCCAAAAACCTGGTCGACTCAGAGTTACTCATGCGTCAGCTGGTGGCCAACGGCTATACTGTTTCGCACGATCCCGAGGAAGCCCGGGGCGACATTGCCGTGATCAATACCTGTGGCTTTATTGGCGACGCCAAGGAAGAATCCATCAACATGATCCTCTCCTTTGCGGAAGCAAAAAAAAGGAACAAGCTCAAAAAACTCATCGTGATGGGCTGCCTCTCGGAACGGTATCGCAAGGAACTGACGGAAGAGATCCCCGAAGTGGACATGTTCTATGGGAAGTTCGACTGGAAGAACCTGATTGCCGACCTGGGAAAATCATACTACAAGGAACTGGAATACGACCGTTCCCTCTCCACACCTCCCCATTATGCCTATCTGAAAATCTCGGAAGGATGTGATAGAACATGTTCCTACTGTTCCATACCGCTGATCACCGGGAAATACAAGTCGCGCGCCATGGAGGATATTACCCACGAAGTGCGGCAACTGGTGAGCCGGGGAGTCAAAGAATTTCAGTTTATAGCCCAGGATCTGACCTATTACGGACTCGACCGGTACAAGTCGATGAAACTGCCCCAACTGGTGGAACAGGTGTCGGACATACCCGGTGTGGAGTGGATCCGGTTGCACTATGCCTATCCGGCACACTTCCCAACCGACCTGTTACGGGTGATGCGCGAAAGAGACAACGTGTGCAACTACCTCGACATCGCACTGCAGCACATCAGCGACAACATGCTGAAAACCATGCGACGGAACATCAGCAAACAACAGACCATCGACCTCATTCAACAGTTCCGGGAAGAGGTACCGGGGATTCACCTGCGTACCACCATGATGGTGGGTCATCCCGGAGAGACGGAAGTCGATTTTGACGAGCTGCTCGCATTTGTAAAGGAAACACGTTTCGAACGTCTCGGTGCCTTTCCATACTCCCACGAGGAAGATACCTACAACGACAAACATTATACCGATGACATACCTGCCGCAGTGAAGCAGGGGAGGATGGACCTGCTAATGGAGACGCAGGAGGATATCTCGCTGAGCATAAACGAGGAGAAAGTGGGAAAAACCATGAAGGTGATCGTCGACAGGGAAGATGCTGATTTCTATGTCGGTCGCACCGAGTTTGATTCCCCCGAAGTAGATGGAGAGGTGCTGATCTCCAAAGAGAAGCCCCTGACTATAGGTGATTTTTACGATGTTAACATTCGCTCTGCCATGCCCTTCGACCTGACCGGCAGCGTGGAATAAGAAAAACTTTTAATCACATGACACACGAAGAGCTAATTCAAAGACTTGCCCAGCAACTCGGATGGTCGGATGTGGCAGCAAAAGAGGCACTTAATGCAATAATTGCTCTGTTGAATGAGGAGCTGTCAGCCAATAATCCGGTCGATCTCGATGATTTCGGAAGATTCTCAACCCCGAAACAACCGGAATATATCCTGACAGACAGGGAAACCAATGACCGATACCTGATGCCTCCAGCGGTGGAAGTACTGTTTGAATCTTCTGCCGACCTGTTTTTTATACCCGAAGATTCCCTGGATGAGTCGGTGAACAGTGCCTTTTCCTTTTTTGAACCTACTCCGCTCAACGAAGGAGTAGCATTGCCCGGCGTCCCCGAAGTGATTGTCGGGGGAGAAGAGGAAACCGAAGAAGAAGCCGTATTAGAAACGGCCGAAGCGGAAAAAGAAATGAAAGTAGTTGAAAATCAAACGGGAGAGACTGAAACCGAAACGGAAGAGTCTGAAACCGAAACGGAAGTAACTGAAGCCAAAACGGAAGTAACTGCCGGAGCGGAAAAGGACGAAAAGATCGAAGAAGGAACCGAAAAAGAGATTGCCCCGGAAGTGAAATTCGTCCGGGATCACGGGCCTTACCGAAGAAAAGCGAGACACAGAAAGAAATCACCTTTGTGGATTCCCATTGCAGGAGGTGTAGCAATAGCATTGGCTGCTCTTTTTTTTTTCAGGGAGCGGCAACCCGAAAAAAATAAATCGGTCGCAATACTTCAACAATGGCCGGAAGCTGAGGTGAAAATTAATATGCCTCCTCAGGAATTCAAAACCGATATTCCCATTCCGGAAGTAAAGAAAGTTCGTCTTGCCAACGGAAAAACGTTACGCCTCCTGGCGCAGGATCTGTTCGGCGACCGCGAATTCTGGGTCTATATATACCTTGAGAATAAATCCCAAATCAACAATCCCAACAGTGTTACAGCGGGAACAGAACTGATTGTGCCGGATCGCATCAAGTACGGCATCAATGCGGCCGACCCCGGTTCTGTAGCCAGAGCAAAAAATCAGGGAAATAAGATACTGGGTATTCCCGGGAATTAATCTGTTCTTACGATGAAACACTATTTAATCTCATTCTTCGTTACATTGTTTGTAACCGTACTCACTGCATCCTGCGCCGACAGGAAAGATGACATTGACGTGCTGCCGAATACGTTACCGGATTACAACGGCATCTCAAACGGAGATATAAAAGATGATTTCAGGGTGCCGGTAACCGCAGGTAAAGCCAGCTCATTTCAGCCGGGTGGAGAAATTGAGAAATCATTCGATAATGATATGAACACCATTTACCATTCATTATGGAATAATTCAGCAGCCGGTTATTTTCCAGTCACATTGGAATACTTCTTCGAAAATCAGGAATCCATCGATTATCTTGTGTATCATCCCCGTCCATCGGGCCCCAACGGGCTTTTCAAGGAAACAGAAATCTGGGTTGCAACCCAGGAACAGCCTTCCTATACAAAGGTCATGGATTACGACTTTAAAGGTGTTTCGGTTCCGACCCGGATATCCTTCGAAAAGAGTCTGGTAAAACCGAAATCAATAAAATTTATAGTGAAATCGGGGGCAGGTGATGGACAAGGTTTCGCTTCCTGTGCTGAAATGGAGTTTTATCGGGCAAACCCGGATAATTTCAATCCTCTCATACTTTTTACAGATCTCACCTGTACGCAACTTAAACCGGCCATCACAGAGAAAGATATTGAAAAAGTACAGAATAACCTCTACCGCAATATCGCACGATATATGCTCAAAGGAACTTATCCGCGTGAGTTCCGCATACAGGATTATCGGGCCTGGCCACATCCCGATGATTGGGCAAAAGTGAATAAAACATCCACTTTAAGTTTACTGGATAACCCAACCGGCATCAGTGTGAACGATGGAGATGAGTTGATTGCTTTCGTGGGAGAAACCGGCGGTCATCCCATAAGCCTGAAAGTTCAGGATCTCAATAAACCGGGAGGAGACGGATACTATAATGCCTCATACTATCCGCTTTCACCCGGCGTGAACAAAATGAAAGTTCGTAACAAGGGTCTTGTTTATCTGTTCTATCATACATCCGATTGGCAAACAGCACCCCTGATAAAAATTCATTTCGCCACCGGAAAAGTGAACGGTTATTTCGATTCCAAAAAACACCAGGCAACAGACTGGACACGTCTGATCAACGCCGCAACCGATGCATATTTTGATGTCCTGGGTGAACATGCACACCTGACATTTCCCTCGAACGATTTGAAAATATATGCAGGTAACAATGGTGAAAAACTGATCAGCACATACGATGACCTGGTGCGCATGGAGAAAGAGTTCCTTGGTTTGATGAAATACAACCGGCCGACTGTCAACAGAGCCTATTTTCACGCAATGTACACTTCATATATGTATTCGACCTCATACAGGACTGCATACAACATAAGTGGAGAGGATGTAAAGAGAACCATTCTCGACTGGAAGCAACTTAAAATATCTCCCTGGGGACCTGCCCATGAAATGGGACACACCTTTCAGACCCGCCCGGGATTTAAATGGCATGGCATGACCGAAGTGACCAACAATGTGCTTTCTCTTTACGTACAGACACAATGGGGAAATGCTTCACGGCTGGAAACTGAAAATCTGGGCCGATACAATAACCGTTATGAGAAAGCATACCAGCACTCTTTTATAAAAAATATTCCTTATCCGGGAGAAGAGGATGTCTTTTGTAAGCTGGTTTCCCTCTGGCAATTACAACTCTATTTTGCTGATGTTCGCGGATTAGGCGATCTCTACAAAGATTTGTATGGAAAAATCCGTACATCTCCAGACATGGCTACTTACGAAGAACAACAACTGGAGTTTGTGAAAATGATGTGCGATATAACTAAAACCGACCTGACCGGATTCTTTGCTAAATGGGGCTATCTTCAACCATTTGACAAAATGGTGGATGATTATGGGAAGAAGTATCTTCTGATCACCCAAACTCAGACAGACAAGACTGTCGACGATATAAAAAACAAAAACTATCAACCTCTGAACGATAAAATTGAATATATTTGTGATGCAAATCGGGAAATATTCAAAAACCGTTTATCGGTGCAGGCCGGAGCAGCAAGCAAAAATGGCACCTCCATTACGATGACCGGTTGGAAAAATGTGGTGGCATATGAAGTCTATGAGGGTGACCAGTTGATTTTTGTGACAAACTGGTCATCATTTAACCTGGACTCCCCGGCAACAAATACAACGAAGGTTTTTGCCATCGCCTACGACGGGAGTAAAACAACAGTAATATTTTAAAGTCCCCGGTGCTTACATAACAAAACCGGTAGTTTATCAGATGAGACTTATTATATAATCCATAATTCATAAATTTATTTAACATGACTAAGCTTAATTTTCTATTATTTTCTTTAGTGCTGGCTTTCTTTGCTTCATGTACCTCAAACGGGAAGCAAGCCGGCAGTGATGATCCCTCACGTTATGTAGTCAGGACGGAAGTACCCAAACGCCCCGCAGGTCAAAAGGATGTACTCGGTTTGGTGACACCCAAAATGGATACGGTACGGGTTGGTTTTATCGGACTGGGCATGCGGGGCCCGGGTGCCGTAAGGCGTTTTACGTTTATCCCCGGTACGAAGATCGTCGCACTTTGCGACCTGCATGCCGACAGGGTAGAAAAAACTCAGACCATTCTCGATAAGGCGGGACTTCCCCGCGCTGCAGCATACAGCGGGAGTGAAGACGCATGGAAAGAACTCTGCCAGCGCGATGACATCGATCTTGTGTATATCGCTACTGACTGGAAGCATCATGCCGAAATGATGATTTACGCCATGGAGCAGGGTAAGCATGTGGCATGCGAGGTGCCCTCCGCCATGAATCTCGATGAAATCTGGGCCATCATCAACACGGCCGAGAAAACACAGAAACATGCCATGCAACTGGAAAACTGCGTGTACGATTACTTCGAACTGACCACCCTGAACATGGCACAGCAAGGTGTTTTCGGCGAGTTGCTTCATGCCGAAGGTGCTTACATCCACAACCTGAGAGACTATTGGGGTAGTTATGAAGGCGACTGGCGACTGCAATACAACAAGGAGTTCCGGGGTGACGTGTATGCCACACACGGTATGGGCCCTGCTGCACAGCTCATGAACCTGCATCGCGGCGATAAAATGAATACGTTGGTTGCGATGGATACCAAACCGGTAAATATTCCCGAATACCTGATCGAGGAGCGGGGAATGGATCGCGACAGTGCCTACCAGTTTGCAAACGGAGAGCACACCATGACCATGATCCGCACCGAGAACGGAAAGACCATTCACATACAGCACGATGTCTCTTCACCGCGTCCCTACAGCCGTATGTATCAGGTGAGCGGCACCAAAGGGTTTGCAAATAAATATCCGGAAGAAGGATATGCGCTGGAGGCAGAGATGGTGGGCGAGGACGTAACTCCCGATCATGAGAACCTGAGCGCACACAGCTATGTATCGGATGAGGTGAAGGAAGCGCTGATGGCAAAATACAAACACCGCATTCACCGGGAACTGGAGGAGAAAGCCAAAGAGGTGGGTGGCCACGGAGGGATGGACTTCATTATGGACTATCGGTTGATTTACTGCCTGAGAAACGGTCTTCCACTCGATATAGACGTATATGACCTGGCTGAATGGTGCTCACTGGCCGAACTGAGCCGCATCTCCATCGAACACAACAGCGCAGCTGTGGAAGTACCCGATTTTACCCGTGGAGGGTGGAACAAAATTCAGGGATTCCGGCACGCTTTCATAGACTAATTGCTGGGGAAACAAAAAGCGGGTGAAAACCCGCTTTTGTTTTGATGATGATCATCCTGTTTTATCTTCTTCCTTTCAACAGGGAAGGAATCTGTCCCGGTTCTTTTGCTACCGGTACGCCGACTGCCTCGAAGGCGGCAATCTTCTCGGCTGCCGTGCCCGATCCGCTGGATATGATGGCGCCGGCATGACCCATCTGTTTGCCCGGAGGTGCCTGTTGTCCCGCAATGAAGACGGCCACCGGCTTGGTTACATGATCCCGGATATATTCAGCGGCCCGTTCTTCGGCATCTCCGCCTATCTCGCCAATGAGTGCGATTGAGTCGGTATCGGGGTCGTTCTCAAACATCTCCAGCAGTTCCCTGTAATAGAGTCCCACCACGGGATCACCTCCGACACCCACCGCCGTGGATTGTCCCATACCCTGTTCGGTAAGGTTATATACCACCTCATAGGTGAGTGTGCCACTGCGGCTGATTACGCCGGTACCACCCTCCCGGAAGATCATGGTGGGCATGATTCCTACCATACTTTTTCCGGGTGATATCAATCCGGGACAGTTGGGACCGATAAGTTTAGCACCTTTACTTTTAATAAAACGGTAGGCTTCTACCACATCGAGGGTGGGGACACCCTCCGTGATGCAGACGATGAGCCCGATGCCCGCGTCGGCAGCTTCCATCATCGCATCCTTTGCAAAGGGAGCAGGGACGAAGATGACCGAAGTGTTGGCACCTGTCTCGCTTACAGCGTCCCGCACCGTGTTAAAGACGGGGATGTCCTGCACGATCTCTCCTGCTTTTCCAGGTGAGGTACCGGCAACCACCCGGGTTCCATATGCTTTCATTTTTGATGCATGAAAACCACCATCACGTCCGGTGATACCCTGCACAAGAAGCCGGGTATCTTTGTTGATTAGTATACTCATATTGTTTGTTTTTCAGTCTTGATATTGTTTTGTCAGTTCCACAGCCATGCGCGTAGCATCGCCCATCGTTTCGGCAACATGAAAATGAGAACCCTGCAACATGGCCCGTCCCTCCTTCTCATTGGTGCCGGTCAGTCGGATCACGATGGGAACATCGGTACTGATCTGCCGGAATGCCTCCAACAGTCCGCTTGCCACATCGTCACAACGGGTGATGCCGCCGAAGATGTTGATTAGCACCACCTTCACGTCCTTGTCGTTCAGCAGCAGCTTCATTGCCTCAATCACCTTGGTGGGGTTGGAGCTTCCGCCTATGTCGAGAAAATTAGCCGGGTTGCCGCCATAGAGCTTGATCATGTCCATGGTGGCCATGGCCAGACCGGCGCCATTGACCATGCACCCGATGTCACCACCCAGATGCACATAGCTGAATCCTTTGTCACGTGCATTTTGTTCCTTCTTCTCCTCCTCGGTGAGTTCTTTGAGGCCGGCTATTTTCAGGTGACGAAACAGGGCATTGTCATCGAACGTCATCTTGGCATCAATGGCCATGATGGAACCCTCTTTCGTCAGCACCAGTGGATTGATTTCGGCAAGCGACGCATCATTTTCCACAAATAAGCGGTAGAGTTTCCGGAAGATGGGCGCAGCCTGGCGCACCTGCCCAATGTCGTCGAACAGCTTAAAAGCAGCTTCGCGTGCCAGGTAATCAGGGACACCCACAGCGGGATCGATCACAAACTTGTGAATCTTCTCCGGTGCGGTCCGTGCCACCTCCTCAATGTCCATGCCGCCTTCACGGCTCAGCATCAGGAGGGTCGACTTGCTGTTCCTGTCGATCACATAGCTCACATAATACTCTTTTTCGATGTTTACGGCCTGTCCCACGAGGATGCGGTCCACGGTGAACCCTTTGATCTCCATGCCCAGGATGGCTGCGGCATGTTTTCTCAATTCCACCTCACCGTCAGCCAGTTTTACACCGCCGGCCTTGCCTCTGCCTCCCGTGTGTACCTGCGCCTTTACAATCACTTTCTGTGAGTCCAGCTGGTTATATGCTTTTATCGCATCTTCTACCGAACGGCATATGATACTTTTGTCCACCGGGAGTCCATAGGAAGCGAAGATCTCTTTTGCTTGATATTCATGTATTTTCATATGATTAATTAATTTTTTTCATGCTTTAGCGGTGACATGACGTGTCAATATATCATTTAGAATTGTAAATCTATGATTTTTTTTTGTAAATAAAAAAAATGAATAGGATAGCGTTGAAGAAACTGAAACGTATGATCCCATTAAATTGTTTAACAAAAACAGGGAAAAGTCGCGTCAATTGCTGATAGTGGGTATTCGCCGCATTTGAAATGGTGATTTTATGGTATTGTGGCCACCTCTTTTTTCACTTTTCTTTGTAACCCGGTAAACTTAATAAAACAAAGCGCACGAGCAACATCAAAATTAGGGGTGTTGCCTATGTATAAATTGAAAAAAAGATGAATAAAAAACTGGTTATCTTATTGATGAGCCTGCTGGCAGGCTTTGGTGAAATGTTTTCACAACAAAATAGCATATTCAGGGGAACAGTAGTGGGAGAGGAAAATCGGGAGCTGATTGGGGCCACAGTCTATCTCGAGGAACTGGGCATTGGTGATGATACCGATGCTTCGGGTTCATTTCGTATTGGCAGTGTACCGCAGGGAACACATGCCGTGGTGGTCAGCTACGTAGGGTATAGGCCTGTCACGAAGGAGATCGGCTTTCAGCAGGGTGTTGTACGGGAGGATACTTTCCATCTTCAAAAGGACGAAAGGGTATTGCTCGAAGTGGAAGTCTTCGGAAGGCGGCGTGAACGTCCCGAGAAGATGGATGCACTCACGCGCATACCGCTTCGCATCGACGAGCAGGTGCAGAGCATCTCGGTGATTTCTCAGAAGATGATTACCGACCAGGGCGTGCTTACATTGAACGACGCTGTCAGAAACGCTCCCGGCGTGGGTACCTTTGCCACCTTCGGCAACACCACCGAGAGTCTTACGTCCCGCGGATATCGGGGCATACCTGTGGTAAAAAACGGGGTGCGTGTGCATTCCGACTTTAGGGGGAGCGGTTTTCTGACCGACCTGCAGGGGGTTGAGACCATCCAGATTCTGCGTGGCTCGGCTGCCATAGCGCAGGGATTGGGGAACGATCTCGGCTCGGCGGGAGGTGTGGTCAACATCGCCACCAAGACCCCGCGATTCATTAACAGCGGAAACGTGGGGTTTCGCACCGGGAGCTGGGGTCTGATGCGTCCTACCTTCGATGTGCAGTTCGTGACCGATAAGCTGCAACGCACTGCCTTCCGCATCAACGGAGCCTGGGAACGGGCCGACAACTATCGGGTGCATGTGTCAAAAGACCGGGTTTACCTGAATCCTTCTTTCGCATGGCGTCCCGATGACAGAACCAGCATCACACTCGAGATGGATTACCTGCACGACTCCCGCACGCCCGATCAGGGTACGGTGAACCTGAGCGCCGACAGCGTCTTCAACGTGTTTAAGATGCCACACGACCGCTTCCTTGGCTTCTCTACCGACCGTCAGAGTACCAATACGCTTACCTACCTGGCACAGATATATCGCACACTGAATGACTACCTCAGTCTGCGTGCAGCTTACGCCGGTTCCGATATGAATCAGACAAAGATCGGATCCCATGCTTCGCCTCTTAGGAATGTAACGCAGACAGGTAATTACAATTTGCGCTCCCGTGCCTACAGCGGCAGTGAGAGAGACGATAAGAACGGAGTGTTTCAACTCGATCTGATCGGGAAAGATCTATTTACCGGCGGGGTGAAGCATACCTTCAACCTGGGATTTGATTACCGGTGGACCGACCTTACCACCGTCAACACCAACACGGTGGCAGTAGATACGGTGGATGTGCTTCAGCCCATCTCCAACATGGCGCCAAAGGTAACCCTCCAAAATGGAGATCCTGTACGTTCACGTGAATATGCCTATGGTATGTTGCTGCAGGAGGTGATGACCTTCAGCCAATATATGAAACTTTCTCTCGGCCTTCGTTACAGCCAGATGAGCGGCATCACCGGGCAGACAGTATCTACGAGCGGCGGCAGCGTGTGGGATCCGCTCTTTGGCGTGATCATTACCCCATACAAGAATATCAATCTCTTTGCCTCCTACACCACCACCACTTCGCTGCGCGGTGCTTCAAACCTGCTGGAAGATAAGGTTACGACGGTAGGCGCCTCACGTGAAAAGCAATTTGAGGGAGGTTTCAAAGGGGAATGGTTCGACAACAGACTGCGATTCAATGCCACCTGGTTTCATATCCTGAACAACAACCTCACCTATGCTGCCCTTAATGAGGCGGGAAACAATACCGGATATTACATCAAAGCGGGAAACCTGAAACGGCAGGGCCTGGAGCTGGAGCTGACAGGCAGGCTGCTGAAAAATCTGGATGCCGTGGCGGGATATGCCTATCTCGATGCTGGGTATCACGACAGTCCTTACTATCACGAAGGGTCGGCTCCCATGAACGCTGCAGCACATACTGCGAACGGATGGCTTAACTATACTTTTTTTGATGGTTTTCTGAGAAATCTCTCCTTGGGTGCGGGTGTCTACTTCACCGGTGAACGGCCCTTCGCCGAATATACCTACCAGGTATTGCCAGGGCACAACGTACAGCCCAACACGAAGCCGTTCCTGGCCGATGCATACACCACCGTGAATCTCCAGGCCGGATATAGGATAGACCGCTGTCATCTGCGTCTGTTCCTGAATAATATCTTCAACTCGGTGGGATATACTGCCTACTACAGAGGAGGGTATCTCAATCCCACCGACCCGCGGAATGTGGCGGTGGCACTGAACTGGCAGTTTTAAATCTCGATGTCCTCTATCGCCACAATCTTTTTTGAAATGGCATAGATGGTGAGCCCCGACTGGCTGCGGATACCGGTTTTCATGGTGATGTTCTTCCGGTGCCGCACCACAGTGTGGATGCTGATGTTGAGTGAATCGGCAATCTCCTTGTTCATTTGTCCGTTAACAAGACCTGTGAGGACTTCAATCTCCCTTTTGGTGAGGTTGTCGTCCTCATTTTTTTGCAGCGCAGCCGACCGGTTCTGTTTGTCGAGTTTCGAAAGCACGTTAACAATGTGCTCGGCAGAATCATACAAGGTGAAGGAGAGGTCGGTCAGCATCGACTGTTTTTGGATGATTCCGTAGTCGATACCGGCAACAGACAACGAGGGATACTGCTTGCGGATTTTGCGTACCTCCTTCTCGCGGTTCACAAACTGAAGCGGATTGGTAATGAGGATATCCACAGGAACTGTCTCCAAAAGCTCTGTGAGCTCTTCTAACGTTTCTATACGGTGAATCCTGCAGTCCAGGTCCGACTGATAAAGAACAGTTTGCAGCCCTTCGCAGATAATCCGCGAGGGTTCCAGAATGGCGATATGAAGCGAAGGTTTACGCATGTTGCTCCTTCTCAATGCTTACACCTGCCGGGATCAGGATGGTCTCTTCTATCAGGGAATGGATATACAGGTCGAACTCTAGCTCATAAAGCGCGAAAAATAGTCTGCGACGTAGATCCAGGTCGTTCTCAATTTTCACATACTTCAGCAACAGGTGCTTCAGATCCTTTAGTTTCAATTCAATGTCGGTATGATGTTCGCCGTACTCAACGGAAGAGTAAAGCTCCTGTTCACCCGAGTCACCGGATTTTTTCAATAAGGTGATAAAATAGGGAAAAGCAATGTTGTCTTCATAATCGAGATGCTCCATCACCTCGGTAAAGTATTCGTTGAAAAATTTTTCCAGCAACTTTAACTCTTTTGCGGAATGATTTTCCTGCAGCTGACGAATATAGGAACTGATCTGCGGGTATTTGTCGGACCGGTAATAATGATGGCTGTGTTTCAGAAAATCGATTACCTGCATCAGATCGTCCCGCGTATAGGGATGCTGTGCCTTCGTGCCCAGGCTGTTATATAGATTGGCAATGCTGATAAACAGATTTTCGCTGATGCCATAATTGGTGCACAACTGCGACACGGTCTGATCACTGACTCTGAAATCGATGTTAAAATGCTGCAACATCAACAACAGGTTCGGGTTGTCATCAATCAGATCGGCCATCTTCATGTAAGACTTTACTTTTATTTTTGAAGTATGATACATATCGGAAAAGCACTATTTTTATGCAAAAATAGGAAAAAGATGACAATTATTTGGAATTATTCTAATTAAACTAATTTTCTCTCCCGATTTTCGTCTTTCCTTCTCCCGTTCCCTTCTCCCGCACTTTCCGTATTTCTCCCTTTTTTTTTGTATTATTGTAGCCTATTTCAAAAAGAGAACGATGAACAATTTTCAACAGCTTTTGCTGCAGCGTCGTAGCATCAGAAAATTCAGGGAGGAGCCGCTTACATCCAACGAGACCCGTCTGATCCTTGAGGCGGCGTTGCTTTCACCCACCTCCAAGAACCGCCATTCGTGGGAATTTATCGCAGTGGAAGATAAGGGGATGCTTACACGGCTGTCGCAGTGTAAACCACACAGCGCCACTTTTATTGCCGACGCTTCCCTGGCTGTGGTTGTTCTGGGTAATCCCCTAGAGAGTGATCCCTGGATTGAGGATGCTTCCATAGCCGCCATCAACATGCAGTTGCAGGCTGAAGAACTGGGTATCGGCAGCTGCTGGGTACAGGTACGCAACAGGTCATACACCGACACCGTGTCATCAGGTGAATACATCAACGATTTGCTGGAGATTCCCATGCCACTGGAAGTACTTTGCGTGATTGCTTTTGGCAGAAAAGAAAAAGAGAGAACTCCTGCCGATCTGGATGATTTGCACTGGGAAAAAGTCCACATTGAGAAATATAAAATGATTTGATGATTGATTTAACAAAAATACCCTCCCCCAGCTATGTGATGGAGGAAACGCTGCTCAGGAGAAACCTGCAGCTGATCAGATCGGTACAAGAACGTGCCGGCGTGAACATCATTCTTGCCTTCAAGGCTTTTGCCCTGTGGCGCTCATTTCCCATCATCCAGGAGTATATCCGGCATTCCACTGCCAGCTCCGTCTCGGAGGCGCAGCTGGCTTTTGAAGAGATGGGCAATCCGGCGCATACCTACGCACCTGCTTACACCGAGGAGGAGTTTCCGCTCTTTCTGAAGTACAGCAGCCACATTACCTTTAACTCTCTGTCGCAGTTTGAGCGTTTCTATCCGCGGATAAAAGCCTCGGGGAAGGATATCGCCTGCGGACTGAGAATCAACCCGGAGTACTCGGTGGTGGATACAGATCTCTACAATCCCAGCGCTCCCGGATCGCGTCTTGGCGTCACCGCCGACCGGATAGGGAATCAGCTTCCCCAAGGCATTACAGGACTGCATTTACATAACCTCTGTGAGAACAACTCTTATGATCTGGAGAAGACGCTTGCGGTGGTGGAGCAGAAGTTCGGCCGACTTTTCAGTCGGATACAATGGCTCAACCTGGGTGGCGGGCACCTGATGACACACAAAGACTATAACGTGGAACATCTTATTGAGGTGCTTACAGCCCTGAAGGCACGTCATCCGCATCTTGAAATTATTCTGGAACCAGGAAGCGCATTCGTGTGGGAAACAGGGGTGCTGGTCGCAACGGTGGCCGATATCGTAGAGAATCACGGCGTGAAGACAGCCATGCTCAACGTCTCTTTTGCCTGCCATATGCCCGACTGTTTGGAGATGCCCTACAAGCCGCGCATTCGGGGAGCTTATCACGACCCGGTGGATGGAAAGCCCACCTACCGGATGGGTGGAAATAGTTGCCTTAGTGGCGACTTCATGGGTGAATGGTCGTTCGATGAACCATTGCAGGTTGGTGATCGGGTCGTGTTTGAGGACATGATTCATTACACCACGGTGAAGACGACCCTTTTCAACGGTGTGACACATCCCTCCATCGGCCTTTGGAGTACCGATGACCGATTTATCCTCTACCGCCGTTTTGGTTACGAAGATTACAAGAACCGGATGAGTTGAGTAAACTGTTTAGATTTTTTTAAACAATTTCTACCCACATTGCGTTTACTGAGTGAGAAGATTGATTTCTCATCAGTTAATCAAACAAGTATTCACATTAAAACTATGTATTATGGGATGGATTTGGTGGATTATTATTGGAGTAGTAGCAGGGTGGCTCGCTGGTAAATTAATGAGAGGCGGCGGCTTTGGTTTTATAGTCAATCTTTTGGTTGGTATAGCAGGTGCAGTAATCGGTGGATGGGTTTTCGGCCTGTTGGGTATTGCTGCGGGAGGAATTATCGGAAGCCTTGTTACGGCACTGGTGGGGGCAATCTTGTTGCTCTGGATCATTTCTCTCTTCAAGCGAGCCTGATGTAGATCAGTAAAAACGACATAAAGATCGGTGTATCGGAAGATGCATCGGTTTTTTTATTCGGAGATAAAAACAATGGAAAAACAAATTGAGACGGGCATATTCTCCGGATCATTCAATCCCATCCACATGGGGCATCTTATGCTGGCCGGTTACCTCAGTGCCTTCACCTACCTGGAGGAGGTCTGGTTTGTGGTCACACCCCACAATCCGCTTAAAGAGAAAGAGAGTCTTTTGCCAGATGATATACGCCTGGAGATGGTGCGACTGGCACTGGCGGATTATGACAATCTCAAAGTATCGGATGTGGAGTTTCGTATGCCACAGCCTTCTTACACCATTGACACGCTGAATGCGCTCACACGGGAATATCCCGACAGACGCTTTTCGTTGATCATTGGGGGAGATAACTGGTCGCTGTTCGATAAATGGAAAGATTACGAACAGATTATGGAACGCTATCAGATCCTTATCTATCCCCGGCCCGGTGAAAATATCCGAATTCCCAAAAGACTGCGCAAATCGGTACAGCTGGTCAATGCGCCCGAGGTGGAAATATCCTCCACGTTCATTCGCCACGCCATTGAAGAGGGCAAAGAGATGCGCGCCTTTCTTCCGCCAAAGGTATATGATTACATCAAAAAAAATCATCTTTTCAGGAATCAGGAATCAGGAATCAGGAATCAGGAATCAGGAATCAGGAATCAGCGGTCAGTTTTGTAAGTTTCATATTGTTAAGAACAGCGGTTTGCAAGTAATTAGCACATCATCACATCATCACATCATTAACTCCGTACCTGATCTTATCCAGGATGATTGGTAGCAGGGCCGTATTCACGCCCGCTTCCTGCAATTCATCCTCGTCTTCGGTAAGCATCGACCGGAAGGCATCAAAGCTGCCCGCCTTTTCCATCGAGGTCTGATAGAACTGCACCGCTCTTTTGTTCTCTTCCAGGCAAAGCTCCACATGACCCGCGTTCAGATAATCGTGGGCATTGGGTTCGTTCTCCAGTATCATCGCATAATATTTCCGGGCCACGTCGAACTTGCGGGAAAGGAATGCACACCAAGCCACCGAGCGCCAGGCACGCCTGTTGCGGCTGTCGAGCAGTTCGACCTTAAAATAGAAGTTGAGTGCCGTGTCATACTGTTTCAATTCCAGGTAGCAATGGCCGATGTTGAGCTGGATCTGGAGATCGTCGGGTCTGAACTGTTCGAGCCTGCGATAATAGGTCAGCGCCGTCCCCGGTTGCTTCAGCATCCTGTAGCAATGTGCGATGCGATGTATGACCCAGGTATTGTTTTCATCAATCAGATCGGCATGCAGGTAAGCTTCCAGGGCTCCATTGATATCTGCCAGCATCTGCCTGCAGTAGCCTATTTTCTGCCATACCTCACTTTTGGTCACACCTGTCTCTGCCAGCATCATGTAGGCTGTAAGCGCCTCGCTGAAGTTGTTTTTCTCAAAATAGTAAAGGGCAATCTGCTCCAGATGTCGTGGTTGCAGCACCACAGGGTGAAAAGTTTCAATGAGGTGATAATTCAGCGGTAGACTGAAGATGTCCCCAAATCCGGTACTCCGCTTGTAGAGCTTGAAGAAACGGTAAAGGTCCTGAATATATTGCTTGATCAGCGTATCCTCCTTCTGATAGGGCTTCAGCACCTCTTCCTCAGCCTGCATCTTTGTGAGTTCCTCACCCTCGGCACCCAGCTGTGAAATCATCATGTGGCGATAGTTCTCCGGCATCATCATGACGCTGAAACAGAATGAATATTTGTCGGAGTTGCAGATCAGCGACGAGCGGAGCATGGTCTCAATCAGGGAGGCACCTTCCGACTTGTCCGAAAAAAGCTGCCTGATGCTGCTGTGTTGGGGATTGAAAGGCAGAAACCAGTTACTCATCTCCTGAAAGAAGGGATACGACTTCAGGTTGGAGAAGGTGGAGTGGAACACATCGGCCCCTTCGAGTTGCAGCTCGGAGAACTCCTGCAGCTTGTCTGTCAGACCGCTTTCATCGAGTATCTTCTGCCATTCGGGATTTTTTTCATCCAGTCCACTTTCTCCCATCCACTCATCGAGGTTTATTTTTTTGCCGATCATCGGGCTCAGTTTCATCATCTCAGGGAGGATCTCCTCAGTAAGCCTTTTGGTGATCTTCTCCGTTTCGTGTGCCTGAATGAAGCCGATGATGGCAGCCACAAAGCGCCGGTTGAACAGCTTGTCATCCGACAACAGCTTCAGCCTGTTGCCGCATTCGGGGTAGAGTGTCCAGCGGGCAGTATAAGTCTGGAAGATGGGGATGATGCCAATGATGGCACGTGTAGCCAGTTCCGAATCGGGGCGGCCGCATATATCGAGGAGCAACTCCACCTTGGCGGCATCGAAGCGCTGCAGCAGGTTCATGGTGAGGGCGGAGAGGAACACGCTTTTGTCGTATACCGGAATAAGGTTGTCATCCATAAAAGCCCGGTAGGCGGTGATCATGTCGGTATTGGCCCTTGGCGATACAAACAGGCTATAAAAGAGATCCTGCAGGGTATTTTCGTGTGTCAGCTCATTTTCTTTCAGGCGGCGTTCCTTCTCTTCACCCTCTTCAAGCAGGCTGATAAAAGAAGAGGTGTCTGCCTGACGGGTGATGATGCTCCGGTATTCATCCATCGAAAGAGGAATGCGTACCTGCAGTTGGCGCGACTTTTCGAAGAAGAGGGCAGAACTCTCCTGCAGGAGCAGGTGTTCGGCTGCATCGTCGGCAACCGTATAGAGATCGCGGATCAGCTTTTCGTAAATATGCTGCTGCTCAGGATCCTTTTTCCCTTCAATGAGGTAGTGAAGCATATACTGATAATTGGTTTCCAGTTCCGATATTTTTTCGGTAGTGCTCCATTGTTGCGACAGTGAGGCAAGTGCCCTGACACCTTCAATTGCTTGCTTCAGATCTCGTTGCTCAATATGAGAATGGATTATTTTTAATTTGGTTATGGTGTCGGTCGATTGCATAATGTTTCAGTTTGATGAATCCTTGATGATCAGTGTGGAAGGAAGTGAATCTTTCCAGGTAAGAGGAGTGTCGACCAGCCTGCTCCATCCGTCGATACCGGTGATAAGAAGATCCTGGGACCGTATAAACTCCTTTTCAATCTTTTTGTTATTGTCCCAGAGGTGTACCCGTCCGTCGCTCTTTTTGACGATGAACTGATACAGTTTTTGCATTTTGGGTCCCGACTGAATGATTCCCACTGCATCCCACACCATGATCTCCACATTTTCCTTCAGGGCAGTCTGATAAATAAAGGTAAAGATATGCATATCGGCTTTACAGAGTACAGGAATGAAAATCTTGTTTATTTCTGTAAGGGCATTGTCGAGGAAGATGCCAGTCGGTATTCTGTTTCTTTCCAGCAGGGATGATACCTGCTTCAGCGTCTCTGCTTCCTTCTCTCCTAATTGAGCCAGAATGGCAGCTTCAGAATTTGTCGGGTCATTTTTCATCCGTACGTACTTCTCTGCTTCATTGAGGTCTATTTCATCAGGACCCAGCCCAATTAGCAAAAGGTTGCTTCCCTGCTCGTCGGCTGTTTTCCGGATTTCGTCTACCATCGCGTCCTGTTCTCTGATAAACAGTCGCATGGTGATTCTACTCTTCTCACTGTTCGGCTTAAAATCGGCCAGCATCCTGTTTTGCAACATTTCCGCCGGTTCATCCTGCATCAGCTCCTGCATGTTGTGGACAAAGTAAAGCAATGTGATCGATGTTTTTTCCGTTTTTGGAAGCACTGTTTCCGATGCCAGCTTACACAGTCTTTTGCCTGTTTCGATTTTGGTGAAACAGACCAGTGCGTGTGCAGCTCCCTTATGTTCCGGTTCACCGTCGATGCGGGTTAATAGTATATCCACAAAATCCATAATTGTCAATTCTTTAGCGGTTCTTTAGCGTGCTTCATCCATTCAGTATTTTGCTATCGAGCATGGAGTCTTTGTATCCCAAGAAGTAAAGGATGCCGTCGATGCCGACTGTCGAGAGTGACTGCTCCGCGTTTTGCTTTACCTTGGGTTTGGCGTGGAAGGCGATGCCCAGTCCGGCAATACCCAGCATGGGCAGGTCGTTGGCTCCGTCACCCACTGCCACTGCCTGTCGCAGGTCGATCCGTTCCACCTGGGCAATGAGCCGTAACAGTTCCGCCTTTCTCTTGCCATCGACCACATCTCCCACATAATTGCCGGTCAGCTTTCCGTTTTCAATCTCCAGTTCGTTGGCATACATGTAATCGAAACCATATTTGTCTTTCAGATAATTACCGAAGTAGGTGAACCCTCCCGAGAGAATTGCTGTTTTGAATCCTACTTTTTGTAACACCTTCATCAACCGGTCGAGTCCCTCCGTAATGGGCAGATTCATGGCGATCTCTCTCATGACCGAAACATCGAGCCCCTTCAGCAGCTTCACACGTTGTCTGAAGCTCTCCTCAAAATCGATCTCACCATGCATGGCCGATTCTGTGATAGCCCTCACCTGCTCACCCACGCCGGCTCTTTCTGCCAGCTCATCAATCACCTCTGTCTGTATGAGCGTGGAGTCCATGTCGAAACAGATGAGCCGCCGCATGCGCCGATACATGCTCTCCTCCTGAAAAGAGATGTCGAAGTTAAGCGAAGAGGAGAGTTCCATAAACGATTGCTGCATCTGCTGCCGGTCGTTTGGCGTGCCCCGCACTGACAGTTCCACGCACGACTTTGCGGCACGCTCCTCCTCATTGAGTGGGATGCGTCCCGTGAGGCGGATTATGTTATCGATGTTGAGGTTCTGCTCGGCAATAATCCGGGATACGGCTGCAATTTGTTTTGCGGTCAGTATTCTTCCCAGCAGGGTGATGATGTATCTGTTTTTGCCCTGCATGTTCACCCAGTTGGAATAACGCTCTACCGTGATCGGCGTAAAACGGATGTTTACGTCCATCTCATAGGCTTTGAACAGCAGATCCTTCAGGATATCGCCCGAGTTGTTGTGCATCGATTTGAAAAGGATGCCTAGTGAGAGGTTTCTGTGAATATCCGATTGCCCGATATCGAGGATGAAGGCGCCGTGCTTCGCCAGTATCTCAGTGAGGGCTGCCGTCAGCCCCTGTTTGTCCTCCCCGTTGATGTTGAGTAAAATAATTTCTGAATTCTCCATATGTTTGTTTTTTAGGATTCAGGAATCAGCTTCTTTAGGATTCAGGAATCAGCTTCTTTAGGATTCAGGAATCAGCTTTCAGGTTTCAGCTTTTCGAAGCAATGTTTTTACCTTCAGCGGTTTGTTTTTTTTATGTTCAACCGATTACCGGTTATTTGACTCCTGCTTCCTGCTTCCTAACTCCTGCTTCCTGACCCCTGATCCCTGACTCCTGATCTCTGACTCCTGATCTCTGACTCCTGATCTCTGACTCCTGATCTCTGACTCCTGACCCCTATATCACCGACAACGATACCTGCGCGTAAATATCTTCGATATCGTCAGGCCCGATCTTATTGAAATCTTCTTCCCGAACGGTAATGATAAGTCCGGCCATGTCGAGTGCGCCGGGACTGATCATCAGCTTTTTGTGTCCCTCTTCAAAATATTGCCGGGGACGATGCGCCTTGCGCGGAAACAGATGCAGTTTATAACGGTCTTGCTCCGTAAAGACAATCACGTTCATCATCGGCTCCTCTTCTTCCGGCTGTAAGTGATGAAGATATTGATATACATCTTCAAACAGTTCTTCCACCTCTTCCTTGTCGGTGCTTTCAATTATCATGCAGGTACGGAGTGCGTGGTCTCCCTGCATGAGAACTGCGGTACGGAGACCCGCCTGTAAATGAAAATGATCGGGTGCAGAGGCACCGCTGCGGGGGCCGTTATAAAAAACCACATAGCCGGGCAACTGTTCCGCCAGTGAAAGCATGTCGCCCACCTTCCTTCTGATTCGTTGGGGCACATGTGAATGGAGTGGAATGGTGAGGTGATTTTCCAGGATGGGGAATGGATTACAGAGTATAAGATACTTTTCCAGAAAAGGGATGCCTTTCTGCAGAGGGTGTCTGTTTTCCTCGCAGAGGAAGCAGGGCCGTTTTTCGATTGTTTTCTGATCGATGCCGGCCCCAGTGGATACGATCCGCGCGGGATTGTACTGTACTGTCGCCCGGAACTCATCTCCCCAGGAAAACATCTTTTCCCGTATCATGTCCCGTTGACCGATTGCTGTTTTCAATTGTGGCCATTGTTCCTGTTGCAGGATAAATAAATCATTAATCTTATCTAAAAGATCCATCTGACGTCTCTTTAATAAAACAAAGATAGCGATATTTTCTTTTATCGAAAATTATCGCTTTACTGTTTGGGTATCAACTTTTTTTATACCTTTGCATCTGAATAGGTTATTTGCCTGCCAGAGGTGCGCAGAGGCATTCCAAAACCGATCCACTCAAAGGCATACAAAGCGAATATTAAATAAAAAAAGAATGAAACCAAAAGGTCTTATCATTCCCTGTTTGTTTATTTTTCTTTTCATCTCCTGTTCTCAGGGTTCGGGCAAAAAGAACGTGGAACAGGGCGACGAAAAGTTGGAAAGGGAGGCTCACGATAGCAATCCCGATGATCTGACTGTCTCTGGTAAGGAGGAGTTCGATCATTTCATTCACAGATTCAGCACCGAAGAATCATTTCAGTTTGAACGGATTAAATTCCCCATCAGCGTCATTGTGCCGGACACAGGACATGAGGGAATGGCCCCGATGCGTGATTCTATTGGGAAATACGACTGGGAGATGCTCGATCTCTCATACGACAGCACCTACCTGACACGTCCATACGACCAGTACTATCAGGTGGTACGCTTCAATAATGATACCGCCATCGTGGAACTGCGCGGGATCAACAACGGTATCTATGCCGATTACTACTTTTCATTGATCAACAAAAAGTGGTATCTGGTCACCTTATATGAAGCTTCCTTCTGAAGAGGAGCATTTATTACTTCAGCATTTCATCTCCAAAGCTGAGTGGTAACAAGTCTTTGATAGCCTCTGCCACAAAGATGCCCTCTTCACTGTACATCAGCACCTTCACGGGCGAATGAAACCGATTTTCTGCCTCCAGCAGTACCTGTCTGCAGGCACCGCACGGGGTGATGACATTACGGGTAAACTCCCCGTTGTGCCAGGCGGCAATTGCGATAGCTTCTACTTTTTGATCGGGAAAGGTGGCGTTGGCAAAGAAGAGCGTGGTCCGTTCTGCGCACAGACCGGATGGGTAGGCGGCGTTCTCCTGGTTGTTTCCAGCGATCACCTCACCATTCTCCAGTAATACTGCCGCACCTACCCTGAACTGTGAATAGGGTGCATAAGCTTTTGTCGTGGCGCTTTTTGCGGCTTCAATTAATTTTTTTTCCACTTCAGAGCATTCCTCTAACAGATAAACAGCTATCTTTGTGGTTAAATTGATTTCTCTCATATCCTCATGCAGATTTTGTTACGCAAATATAGCCATATTTTATCGTTCTTTGTCGTTCTGTCTTTTTTCTTTGTCGCCACAGAGCTCTTCGCACAACAGCGGGTGAAAACATACGAAGATTATATCGACCGGTACGGCGATCTGGCCATTAACCATATGGAGCGCTATGAAATTCCGGCATCCATCACCCTTGCACAGGGTATATTGGAGTCGGGAGCCGGGTTGAGTGATCTGGCACGACGTTCCAACAATCATTTCGGAATTAAGTGTCACCGTGGCTGGAACGGCCCATCGGTGTATGCTGCAGATGATTCGCCCAACGACTGTTTTCGCAGATACGACCAGGTGGAAGATTCATACCAGGATCATTCCGAGTTCCTGGTCAACGGCGGCCGCTACCGGACGCTGTTTGAGCTCTCCATAACCGATTACAAAGGATGGGCGCGGGGACTGCAAAAACTGGGCTATGCTACCGACAGAGCTTATGCCAACAAGCTGATTAAACTCATCGAAGATTACGAACTCTATCGGTTCGATGACAAGAAATACCGCAGGGGAGTCAGCCGCGGCGAGCGGCAGTCGCAGCGGACAAGAGAAACGGCGCAGGTGACGTGGACACACCAGCCATACATCACCCACGATCTGGTTTATGTGATTGCCGTGAGTGGGGATTCGTTCGCCAGCATTGCACGGGAGTTTGGATTCAGCGAGAAAGAACTGCTGAAATACAACGAGGTACCCGAAGATTTTCCGCTGAGTGAAGGCGACATCGTCTATTTTCAGAAGAAAAAGGCACGTGCCGACAAACCCTATGAGTATCATACGGTGCAGGTGGGTGAATCGATGTACAGCATCTCACAGAAGTACGGTATCCGTCTGAGAAATCTTTACCGCCTGAGCAAAAAAAGTTATGAATATGTTCCCGAAGAAGGGGATAGGCTGAAACTAAGATGAGAAGCTGGCCGCTGACCGCTAGAAATAGACAATTTAAGATAACTGAAGCTGACACCTAAAAACCTGACAGCTGACACCTAAAAAATAAAATGCAAATGCAATACAACACCCAAAAAGAAAAACTACTCTTACCGGAATATGGGAGAAACATCCAGAACATGGTGGATCACTGCGTCCTGATAGAAGACCCGGCCGAACGGAAGAAATGTGCTTACACCGTCATCGATATCATGGGAAATATGTTTCCCCACCTGCGTGATGTGAACAACTTTAAACACATCCTTTGGGATCATCTTGCCATCATGTCCGACTTTAAACTGGAGATAGATTATCCCTATGAGGTGATCACACGGGAGGAGTTATACAATGCTCCCGGTCATCTCGATTACAGCAGACCCACCATGCGGTATCGTCATTATGGCAAACTTTTGGAGCGGATGATTAAAATTGCGGCCGACATGGAGGAAGACGACAAGAAAGATCATCTCCTGAAAATGCTGCTAAGCCAGATGAAGCGTTCTTACACACAGTGGAACAAGGAGGCCGATGATGAAAAAATTTTTCATGATCTGAATGACATGTCAGATGGAAGAATTAAAATGAGTACCGACACACACTCCATTCCCGACGTAAAGTTGAATAATAACAGTCGCGACAAACTCAAGAATATTAAGTATCAACGAAAAAAATAACGCATATGATCTCCGGGGGTGATTACCTTCATGCAGGACGTACGCAGAAACCTTATGGTATCAAGGGAGAGATCATCATTCTTTTCCGCAAGGCAGAATACGCCGAAGTCGATACGGAATTCTATTTTCTGGAAATAGAGGGTATCCCGGTGCCTTTTTTCGTGGAGGAGTTTACCTTTACCACCGACGTCTCTGCACGGGTAAAGTTTGAAGATGTAAACGATGAAAAGCAAGCCTCACGCTATGTAAACACGGAGGTCTTCCTCCCGCGAGAAGCCGTGAAGGAGGAGTCCGGAGAGAACAGTGACGATTGGGAATTCTTTGTGGGGTACTCCATTGTGGATCAGCACGGCGAGACAATCGGCGTCATCCGTGAAGTGGACAGTTCGACGATCAATGTGCTGTTTGTCGTGCAACATGACGAAGATGAACTTCTGATACCCGCTACCGAAGATTTTATTGTGGCTGTAGATGAAGAAAAAAAGCTTCTTGAGATGTACCTTCCCGAAGGACTGACAGATGAATAAAACAACGTATGCCTGTCACCGGAATCAGAAATAAGATGCACTTCCTTCAACTTTCAGATGTCAGCGTCGGTTATCCTGCCGGCCGGGGGACAAAGGTTGTACAGTCCGCACTCTCCCTCACGGCAGAAGAAGGAGAACTGATTGCGCTGATTGGTAAAAATGGTTGCGGCAAATCCACACTTCTGCGATCCATTGCCTGCCTGCAGCCCATCCTGCAGGGAAGCCTATTGCTCAAGGGCGAGAACCTATGGGAGATTTCTCACCGTAGGAGAGCAAAGCTTCTTTCGGTGGTGCTCACAGAGCAGCAGTCGGTTGCATCGTTTACTGTAAGGGAACTGATTTCCATTGGACGTGATCCTTACACGGGATGGCTAGGCAGCCTCTCGGAGAAAGACAACCGCATCATCGATGAAGCCATCGGGATGACCTACCTCAACGGGTTTGAACACCGGAACATACACGAACTGTCGGACGGAGAACGGCAACGTGTCTTCATTGCACGCGCATTGGCACAGGATACGCCGGTAATCCTGCTCGATGAACCGACCTCACACCTCGACCTTCCCAACCGCATCAACATCCTGCTTCTGCTGCAAAAGCTGGCACGGGAAACGGGTAAAACCATTTTTATTTCTACCCACGAGCTGGAGACAGCCATGCAGGTGGCCGACAAGCTGTGGCTCATGGAGAAGGAGAAGGGTGTCAATGTGGGGATACCCGAAGACATGGTGCTTAATGGCGTCTTCGACAGGGTCTTCCAACACCCATCTTATGAATTCGATAAAGAATATGGCAGCTTTGTTGTACAGAAACTCCTCGATAAATCAATCGCCACCCGGGTGCAGCATCCTGGCAGCTTGATGGCACGCTGGACCACCAAGGCACTTACACGCAAGGGATTCAGAATCTCAGCCACAGCGCCCGTAGGGCTGCAGGTAGACGAAGAACGACGCTGTTGGGTCGTCTCCTGCGAAGATGAGTCCGTGGTGGCGCACAGCATCGGTGAGGCATTGCAGCAGATCTCCCGATTCATGGGATAACTAGCCGTTTTTTTTATTATCTTTGCACGTTTTACGGGTCAATCAACTTTCGGCAATGGAAGTAAGAAAAAGAAACATCGCCATATTGGGTTCAACCGGTTCTATCGGGACACAGGCACTGGACGTTATCTCGCGGCATTCCGACAGGTTTGCCGTTTATGCCCTGGTCGCCAACAACCAGGTAGGACTGCTTATCCGGCAGGCACGTACCTTCCATCCCGAGGTGGTGGTGATCGCGAACGAGTCGCATTACCCACAGCTGAAGGAGGCCCTGAGCGACCTGCCCATCAAAGTGTGGTGCGGTAGCAACGCCATTGAAGAGGTGGTGCAGGATGCGGAGGTTGATATGGTGCTCACGGCCATGGTGGGCTTCAGCGGACTAAAGCCTACCATCCGGGCCATTCAGGCAGGGAAAGCAATCGCGCTGGCCAACAAGGAAACACTGGTGGTCGCCGGAGAGCTGATTACCTCCCTGGCGCTGAAACACAGGAGTGCCGTTTTGCCGGTCGACTCGGAACATTCAGCCATCTTTCAATGTCTAAACGGTGAGGGTGACAACAAGATAGACAAGATCCTGCTCACAGCTTCCGGAGGCCCCTTCAGAACATATTCAAAGACTGCACTGGAGACGGTAACCAAAGCACAGGCCCTGGCACACCCCAACTGGAGCATGGGCGACAAGGTGACCATCGACTCATCCACACTGATGAACAAGGGGTTCGAGATGATCGAAGCCAAATGGCTTTTCGGTGTAGAACCCGATCAGATAGAGGTGTTGGTGCATCCACAATCCATCATCCACTCCATGGTACAGTTCGAAGATGGCTCGGTAACGGCACAGCTGGGGCAACCCGACATGCGCCTGCCCATACAGTATGCTTTTGCCTATCCCCAAAGGCTGGCTTCTGGCATCACACCGCTGAACTTCATTGAGCTGGCGCAGCTGACTTTCGAAAAGCCCGATACGGAAAGATTCCCGAATCTGCTTTACGCTTATGAAGCTATCCGTGCCGGGGGAAACATGCCCTGCATTCTCAATGCGGCCAACGAAATGGCGGTATCTCTCTTTTTGCAGGAACGCATCGGCTTTATGCAGATGAGCCGTCTGATTGAAGAGTCAATGCAGCGGGCTTCCTTTGTGAAGGAGCCTTCACTCGACGATTATCTTGAGAGCGACAGGGAAGTAAGGGAAATGATTAAATAGGAGTCAGGAATCAGGATTCAGCGATCAGCTTTTTAGTAGGGTTGGTGTTAGAGGCAGCGGTAAAGAGATAAAATACAGAGATAAAAATACAGAGTTTTAAAACAAGATAAGTAAACAAGTAGAAACATATAATGGAGACATTTTTAATCAAGGCGCTTCAGCTCATTTTGAGCTTATCCATACTGGTCGTTGTACACGAGTTCGGCCACTATATTTTCGCGCGGATGTTCAAGATCAGGGTAGAGAAATTTTATCTCTTTTTTGATCCCTGGTTCGCACTCTTCAGATACAAACCCAAAAACAGCCATACCGAATATGGTATTGGCTGGCTCCCTCTCGGCGGTTACGTAAAGATCTCCGGCATGATGGACGAATCAATGGACAAGGAGCAAATGGCGCAGCCGGCCCAGCCCTGGGAGTTTCGCTCCAAGCCGGCATGGCAACGCCTGCTGGTGATGGTCGCCGGCGTCCTCTTCAACCTGGTGCTGGCATTCTTCATCTACGCCATGGTGCTCTTCACCTGGAACGACACCTACCTTCCACTCAAAAATGTGACCCAGGGTATGGAGTTCAGTCAGGCTGCACAAAATGCCGGTTTTCAGGATGGCGACATTCTGTTGAGGGCCGACGGCAAGGAGCTGGAACGCTTTGGTGTGCGAACGTTGATCGATGTGGCTGACGCCAACACGGTCACCGTGTTGCGCAACGGACAGGAAGTGGCACTCACCATTCCCGAGACACTGATGCAGAACCTGCTGACCGACAAGGAGGGTTTCGCCAACTACCGTGTACCGGCCGTTGTATACGAAACCATGGAGGGAAGTGCTGCCCGGGAGGTTGGACTGGTGCGGGGGGATAGCATCGTCGGCATAAACGGTATCGCAACGCCCGTGTTTGCTGATCTGCGCACGATACTCGACAACAACCGCAACGACGAAGTCTCCCTCGATTACTATCGCAGCGGCACCTTGCATACCACCGCCATTCGGGTCGACTCCGCGGGAACACTGGGCTTCTATGCCATGGGACCCGCCCAGGTCTATCGGACTGTGACACGCACTTATGGCTTCTTTGAATCGTTTCCCGCCGGCACCCGGATGGGTATTCAGACTCTGAAAGATTATGTGGCTCAGTTCAAATATGTATTCACCAAGGAAGGAGCCTCCTCACTCGGCGGCTTTGGCGCCATTGGAAATCTATTCCCTGCACAGTGGAACTGGCAGGCGTTCTGGATGATGACTGCCTTCCTCTCGGTAATCCTTGCCTTCATGAACATACTTCCCATTCCGGCGCTCGACGGTGGACATGTGATGTTCCTCATCTACGAGGTGATCGTGCGGCGCAAGCCCAACGAGAAGTTCATGGAGTATGCACAGGTTGCAGGCATGATCCTGTTGCTGGGCCTCGTGCTCTACGCCAATGGCATGGATGTGATCAGGGCAATATTTAAATAGGCAGGTACCTGCAAATTCAACCAGGAAAGAGAATGTAACATGAAGATCTCGGATTTTTTCAACCAGGAAGGAAAAACAGCCTTCTCATTTGAACTGCTGCCTCCGCTGAAAGGAAATAGCATTCAACAGATATTCAATACGATAGATCGTTTGAAGGAGTTCGATCCCAAATATATCAACATCACCACACATCATAGCGAGAACGAATATAAGGAAGATGAACAGGGTGTCTACCGCAAGGTGAATGTGCGCAAGCGGCCCGGATCGGTGGCCATTGCTGCTGCCATTCAAAACAGGTATGGCATCAAAGCCATTCCCCACATCATCTCACAGGGCTTTTCGAAGGAAGAGACCGAATATGCACTGATCGACCTCTCCTTCCTGGGAGTGACCGACCTGCTGCTGCTGCGGGGCGACACGAAGAAGCTGGATGGTGAACAAAGGAAAATGGATTCTCACCTGCATGCCACCGGCCTTCAGGAGCAGGTAAACAACTTCAACAAAGGCATCGCATACGACGGCTCCACCTTCACCCCGCCAGATACGCCTTTTGCCTACGGGATGGCCTGTTATCCGGAGAAACATGAGGAGTCACCCAACATGGAGTCGGAGCTCCTCTACACCAAAATGAAAGTTGATGAGGGTGCCGATTATCTGGTTACGCAGATGTTTTTCGACAACAGCAAGTACTTTGCCTTTGTCGACCGCTGCCGTGCGGCCGGCATTACCGTTCCCATCATTCCGGGAATTAAACCGATCCACTTGAAGAACCAGCTCACCGTATTGCCAAAGGTTTTTCGTTCTGATATTCCAGCCGACCTGGAGAAGGAGCTTCGCCGTTGCAAAGATGACGCCGAAGCCCGAGAAGTGGGCGTGGCCTGGTGTGTTGCGCAATGCAGGGAGCTCATGCAACACAATGTTCCCGGTATTCATTTTTATGCACTGATGGCCACAGAGAGTGTACACAAGGTAGCAAGTGAAATTTATTGATGTACTTCAGCGATGTCATAGGGCTCCACGATGTAAAACAGCATCTCATCCACTCCGTACAGCAGGGGCTGGTACCCCATGCCCGCATTTTTTACGGTCCCGAAGGGGTGGGAAAGCTGCCACTGGCCATTGCCTATGCTCGCTATCTCAACTGTGCGAACCGCGGTGCCGAAGATGCCTGTGGTGAATGTCCCTCCTGTCATAAGTTCGATAAGCTGGCACATCCCGATCTGCACTTTGTCTTCCCAGTAGTCAAGTCGAAAGTGAGCGACGAATACCTGCCACAGTGGCGCGAGTTCCTGTCGCAGAACCGATACTTCAATCTCAACCAGTGGCTGGGTTTCATCCGGGCTGAAAACGCACAGGGAATCATCTACTCAAAAGAGAGTGATGAGATCATCCGCAAACTGAACCTCAAGGTATATGAAGCTCCCTACAAGATCATGATCGTCTGGCTGCCCGAAAAGATGCACGACGCCTGTGCCAACAAGTTGCTGAAGATGATCGAGGAACCGCCCCAGCATACTGTGTTCCTGCTCGTGTCGGAAGACCGGGAAAATGTGTTGCAGACCATCTGGTCCCGTTGCCAGCCGATCCATATCCGATCCATTGAAGAGAGTGAGATGACAACAGCCATAGAGCAGCGATATAACCTGGAACGCGCCGATGCCGCAATGTATACCCATATTGCCAATGGCAGCTTCACCAAAGCCATCGAACTGATTACCTCCTCGGAAGAGAACCGCTATTTTTTCGACCTGTTTGTGAAGATGATGCGTACATCGGTATCCGGCAACATCAAAGCCATTAAGGAAACAGCGAATGAACTGGCGGGCATCGGCCGCGAAATGCAGAAAAGCTATCTCCTATACTCCCTGCGCATGTTTCGTGAGTACTTCATCAGTAACCTTGGTGAGTCTGCCATGGTATACCTCAACGAGGAAGAACGACAGTTTGGGGAGCGTTTCTCTCCTTACATCAACGAGCGGAACATCGAGGCTTTCAATGAGGAGTTCTCGCTGACACACCGACAGATTGAGCAAAACGGCAATGCAAAGATTATTTTCCTCGATCTTTGTTTAAAAGTTACCGTGTTATTCAGAAAATAATTTAGTAACTTGCACGCTCATTACCAATTAAAAATCAAAAAGTCTCGCCCATCGTTCATCGAAAAGCGAATTAATATATATGGACAAAGAAGTTTTATCAGATAAAATGGCGGATATCGTCCCATTGAAGACGGTCACCGTAAGAAATACAAAAAGTTGCAAAGGCTGCACACCCCATAATAACAAACTTCACATATACGACTGGCTGCACGACTTCCCGGAGTTTCAGGCCCTCTCGAAGATGGTGGAGGTTCAGTTCAAAAATACCCGCAAGGGTTATTTCATCAACAGCAACGACCTGGCGCTGCAGCTGGGCGACCTGGTTGCCGTGGAGTCTACCCCGGGGCACGACATTGGTACGGTGACGCTCACCGGCAAGCTGGTGGAGCTGCAGATGAAGAAATATAACTTCCGTGAAGATGCCAATGGCGGCCTTAAACGGGTTTATCGCATTGCACGACCTGCCGATCTGGAGAAGTATGAGCAGGCAAAAGCGCGCGAGCAGCCTACCATGATTCGCTCCCGTCAGATCGCCGAGGAGCTGGGTCTGCAGATGAAGATCGGCGACGTGGAGTATCAGGGTGATGGAAATAAAGCCATCTTTTACTATATTGCTGATGAGCGGGTCGATTTCCGTGAGCTGATCAAAGTACTGGCCAGCGAGTTCAGGGTCAAGATTGAGATGAAACAGATCGGTGCCCGCCAGGAGGCAGGCCGGATAGGCGGTATCGGCCCCTGTGGCCGCGAAATGTGCTGCAGCAAATGGATGCCGAGCTTTGTTTCCGTCTCCACCTCGTCGGCACGCTACCAGGATATATCCATCAATCCGCAGAAGCTGGCCGGACAATGCGGCAAGCTGAAATGCTGCCTGAACTACGAGGTGGATGCCTACGTGGAAGCACAGCGTAGCCTGCCCTCCCGTGAAATTATTCTGCAGACAAAAGATGCCGATTTTTACCATTTCAAGACCGACATCTTCGCGGGCCTGATGACCTATTCCTCCGACAAGTTCAATGCCAGCAACCTGGTAACAGTCTCCAAGGAACGGGTCTTCGAGATCATTGCAATGAATAAAAAAGGACAAAAACCGCTCAGGCTGATCGCTGACGGGGATAACAAAGCCCTGAGTGAGAAGCCCTTTGCCGGAGGAGATATCCTTGAGAATCAAAGTATCACCCGTTTTGATGACGACCGGAAAAATCAGACAAACAAAAAAAGAAAACCCCGCCGCCGACGTCCCGATCAGTCGCAGGAGAACAGAAACAGACAGGGTGAGCAGCCAGCCGGTAGATCCGGAGAGAAGGATGCTTAATAGACGTCTCTATCCCCTGTTCCTGCTTTTCGCCTTTATGTTGTCCTGTGCGCAAGGTGAGGTGTATTACCGCTTTCAGCATATCGACAAGGGCAAGTGGTATCGTGACAGTACGGTACAGTTTCACATGGATTCACTAGAACTGCAGACGGGGGAGCGATACGATATCTCCATCGAGTTATCCACGAACGGGGCCTATCCCTACCGTGATATCTGGATGCATGTAACCCACAATCTGACCGACACGCTCCTGCTGAACGATACACTGCATTTCCGCATTGCCGACGATTATGGCCGGTGGCTGGGTAATGGATTGGGTGGATTAAACCAATTGTCGCAGCCCCTGTTCCGGTCACTACCTCTTGATACTGCTTCCCGCTATGTGATAAAGCTGCGGCAGGTGATGGATGCAGATCCCTTGCCGGGTATCGAGAAAATCGGGATAAAAGTAACTACCCATCAACCGGAGTAAAAACAGGTGTTGGGCTTTGAAGTGGCAGCTCAATATAAAACGGATAGCCGGATGTTTGGGAATAGCAGACATCTGTGAAAGAGAAAAAGGAAACGATGAACATTGTTTTTATAGGAGCAGGAAATCTGGCGACACATCTTGCCGGAGCATGCAGGGCAGCGGGTCACAACATTGTCCAGGTATATAGCAGGACGATGGAGAATGCCGTGCTGCTTGCTGCAAAAACAGGGGCAGAAGCGGTTAATGAGCTGGTACAGATCAGCCCTGCGGCACAACTTTATATCTTTTCTGTGAAGGACGATGCCCTACCTTTCGTCATTCAGGGGATGCCACACACCGGAGGTGTCTGGGTGCACACCGCCGGAAGCCTGCCCATGCAGCTGTTTGCCGCACGCAATGCCAAACACGGGGTAATCTACCCTTTACAGACCTTTAGTAAACAGCGGAAAGTTGATTTTACCACCATCCCTGTTTTTATTGAGGGGAGCAATACCACAGTGACCCGTTTGCTCGAAGAGCTGGCAGGTACACTCACCCCCAATATTCATTACCTGTCGGGAGATAAACGGCGATATCTCCATCTGGCCGCTGTTTATGCATGCAACTTCGTGAATCATATGTACACGCTGGCCTCCGAGATCACTGAGAAGGAAGAAATATCTTTCGATGTCCTGATGCCACTTATCCTTGAAACCGCTTCCAAGGTGACCGATATGCCACCACGGGCAGCACAGACGGGACCTGCCGTACGTTTCGACAAGGAGGTAATGCAACATCATCTCTCATTGCTCCCCGACGACCGGATGAGAGAACTCTATACACTTATCAGCACTAGTATTCACCAACATTCCCTATGAGCGTTATCAACTACGATCTGAAAAAGATCAAAGCCTTTGTTTTCGACGTCGACGGCGTACTCTCCTGTCAGACCATCCCCATGTCATCGGAAGGAGAACCGTTGCGTACTGCCAATATTCACGACGGATATGCACTGAATCTGGCAGTTAAATGTGGCTACGGGGTGGCCATCATCACCGGGGGCAACACCCGCGCCGTGCGTGTACGTTACGAATCATTGGGTATCACCGATATCTATATGAAATCCTCCATCAAAATAAACGACTACCGACATTACCTGCAAAAAACAGGCTATCAGCCTGAGGAGATACTTTTCGTGGGGGACGATCTGCCCGACTATCGGGTGATGCAGGAAGTCGGGCTTCCCGTGGCTCCTTGCGATGCCGCTCCCGAGATCAGAGCCATCGCCAAATATATATCTCCCAGAAAGGGAGGTATGGGGGTGGCACGCGACGTGATTGAACAGGTCCTCAAAGTACAGGGCAACTGGATGGGAGAGGAGGCTTTCGGATGGTAAAAGCGTTACTGGCAATAGTGAAGGGCAAAAATTAACATAGAAAAATTGAATGCCTCATAAACTTAAGTTATATTTGCATCGATTAAAAACCACTCCTGATAATGGCAAAATTTAAAGGTTATGTAGAGGTAGACACAGACCGTTGCAAGGGTTGCGACCTCTGCGTGGTGGCTTGTCCCACCGACGTCCTCGAGCTGGAACCGCGCGAAGTGAACGACCGCGGTTATCATTATGTCTATATGAAGAATGAGGATGATTGCATCGGCTGCGCCAATTGCGGGTATGTATGCCCCGATGGATGTCTGACAATCTACAAGGTAAAGGTAGGATAAAAAAAGCATTATGTCTGAAGAAATAGTATTGATGAAGGGGAATGAGGCCATCGCGCATGCGGCCATCCGCTATGGCGTGGACGGATACTTCGGTTATCCGATCACCCCACAGTCCGAAATCATAGAAACCCTCATGGAGGTAGCCCCCTGGAAGACCACGGGCATGGTGGTCCTGCAGGCGGAGAGTGAGGTGGCGGCCATCAACATGGTTTATGGCGGAGCCGCCTGCGGCAAATATGCCATGACCTCCTCTTCCAGTCCCGGTATCAGCCTCAAGCAGGAGGGCATTTCCTATATGGCCGGAGCAGAGCTGCCGGCGCTCATCGTGAACGTGCAACGCGGCGGCCCCGGACTGGGTACCATTCAGCCATCGCAGGCCGACTATTTCCAGACGGTGAAGGGTGGGGGCCATGGCGACTACAAGCTGATCACGCTGGCACCCAACTCGGTGCAGGAGATGGCCGACTTTGTAGGACTGGCTTTCGAACTGGCCTTTAAATATCGCAACCCGGCCATGATATTGACCGATGGGGTTATCGGGCAAATGATGGAGAAGGTGAAACTGCCTGCCTGGCAGCAGCGCAGGTCCGAGCAGGAGATCCGGGAGCAGTGTCCCTGGGCTACACTTGGCAAGACTGCCGACAGGAAACCCAACATCATCACTTCGCTTGAACTTGACTCGGCTGCCATGGAGAAGAACAACGAACGTTTTCAGGCAAAGTACCGCGTGGTGGAAGCCACGGAAGTACGTTATGAAGAGATAAAATGCGACGATGCCGACTACCTGCTGGTTGCCTTCGGCTCCGCTGCGCGCATCTGCCAGAAAACAATCGACCTGGCAAGGAAAGAAGGCATCAAGGTGGGGCTTGTGCGTCCCATCACACTCTGGCCCTTTCCAACGGAAGTATTGTATGCGTATGGCGGCAGGGTAAAAGGCATGCTCACGGTAGAGCTCAACGCAGGCCAGATGGTTGAAGATGTACGTCTGGCGGTGAACGGCCAGATACCTGTTGCCCACTACGGCCGTCTGGGAGGTATCGTCCCCACACCCGAAGGGGTACTCGCGGCATTGAAAGAGAAAGTAGTTCACTAAAAAGTCAACTGTCATGGATCCTAAAATCAGAAACATATTTTTGCTCCTCTTCCTGTTTGCATTCGTAGGTACCATCATTGTCTATTTTTCCTCTGCGCAGAATATGGAGCTTACCTGGTATTTCGGTGGTGCAGCAATCCTGTTTTACCTTATCTACCGGTTTGCCAAAAAATAATTGTATGGATAAAAATCAGATAATACGCCCGGAGAACCTGGTACATGCCAAGCCGGAGCTCATGAACAACAACCACATGCATTACTGCCCCGGGTGCTCCCACGGAGTGGTACATAAGCTGGTAGCCGAAGTCATCAAGGAACTGGGACTGCAGGAGAAGACCATCGGCATTGCCCCGGTGGGGTGTGCCGTGTTCGCCTATAATTACATCGATATAGACTGGCAGGAGGCTGCTCATGGCCGTGCTCCCGCGCTGGCAACTGCCGTCAAACGTCTGCTGCCCGACAAGATGGTCTTCACCTACCAGGGCGATGGTGACCTGGCTGCCATCGGCACGGCAGAGACCATTCACGCTGCCAACCGCGGTGAAGATATTGCCATCATTTTCATCAACAATGGCATCTATGGGATGACCGGTGGTCAGATGGCGCCCACCACGCTGAAAAACATGAAGACTTCCACCAGTCCCGAGGGGCGCAATACGCAGACCATGGGCAACCCCCTGAAGATACTCGATCTGCTGGCGCTACTCGACGGCGTTTGTCTGGCTACGCGCGTAAGCGTGCATAGCGCCGCCGCCGTGAAGAAGACCAAGCGGATGATCAGGCTTGCTTTTGAAAACTCACTTGCCGGAAAAGGAACGTCCATCGTGGAGGTGGTGTCAACCTGCAATGCCGGGTGGAAGATGACTCCTGCTGCGGCCAATGACTGGATGGTGGAGAACATGTTCCCGGTATATCCCATTGGCGATTTGAAAAATATTTAAACAAGAAGGATACAGCATGTTACAGGAAATAGTGATTTCAGGCTTTGGCGGACAAGGTGTGCTCTCTATGGGGAAGATTCTCGCTTATTCGGGCATGATGGAAGAGAAGGAAGTGTCGTGGTTCCCGGCATACGGGCCGGAACAGCGGGGCGGCACAGCCAACGTGACGGTCATCATCTCCGATGAAGCCATCAGCTCGCCCGTGGTGAATCAGTTCGATATAGCCATCGTGCTCAATCAGCCTTCACTCGAGAAATTTGAGTCGCGTGTGAAGCCCGGCGGAGCGCTGATCTATGATGGGTACGGCATCCACAAGAAGGTGGAGCGGACAGATATCAACGTATTCAAGGTTAACGCCATGGACGAATCCATGAAGATGGACAACACCCGCGTCTTCAACATGATCATATTGGGCGGATTGCTGAAAATATCGCCCATGGTAGAACTGGAAAATGTAATGAAGGGACTGAAAGAGTCGCTACCCGAGCGGCATCACAAGCTTCTACCCATGAATGAAGCAGCTATTCTGCGGGGTATGGAGCTTGTGGAGCAGGAGCAACAGGCTGTATAACGATTTGTGGAGCTGTTTTATTTCTTGCCGAAAGGCCACCAGCTCCATCTCTTTTTCTTTTCCGGTTCCGCAGGTTTTGTCTTGGATTCTCCTGCCTTACCCGACTGAGGCGCCGTGCTTTTACCCGACCGGGTCATGTCCGTTTTGCCGTACTGCTGCCCGGCTGTACTGCCGGATCGATTTCCAGGCCGTTTTCCGGCCTTTTTATCTCCTTTTACTTCTTCTGCGGCCCGTTTATCACCTTTTACGCGGGAATTATTATTACTCCGTGTCCGTGAAGTATTCTCCTGTGGTGTTGCAGCGGCATCTGAAGCTTGTTTTGCTCCATCCTGCTGCAACCTCTCCGATTTTTTGATCACTTTCTTTTTGGGCCTTTCACCGCCCTCCTTTTGTGGCGTGCTCTGCTCGCGGGTTTCCCTGTTCAGAGGTTGTTCTCGATTTTTTTCCCGTGTGTGGGTGCCTTTTTTCCTCCGGTTCCCGGACTTTCCCTTTTCGCCAGAACGTTGCTTTCCGCTCTCCTCCACACGCTGCCCGGTTTCTTCTATCTGTCCCGCTCTTATCTCCTCCGGTTTCTCCTGTTTTGCCGGTCTCTCTCTTCTTCCCTGTCGTTCCTGTCGCTCCGGTTCGGGTGTTCTATCTGTTCTTGCTTCATCCTGCGATTTGTCAGATCTTCCTCCCCGTTTTCCCTCTTTCATTTTTCCCTCTTTTGATGTGCGCCCACCTCTTCCGCGCTGTGCACTCTCCCGCGTGGGATTGTATGCAGGCGCTTCACCCAGTTCTGCCGGTACCGGGATACGGTAGATCTCCTTTTGCAGAAATTTCTCGATCAGCGAGAAACGGTATTGTTCCTCGGGCGAGACAAAAGTGATGGCCATGCCTGTGTCACCTGCTCTCGCTGTACGTCCGATGCGGTGTACGTAATCTTCGGCATCGTAAGGTACATCGTAGTTGATTACCAGGGTGATGTCGTCAATGTCGATTCCCCGCGCCACAATATCTGTCGCCACCAGGATGTCCACCCTTTCGTTCTTGAACTCGTGCATCACGTGGTTCCGTTGCGCCTGGTCAAGATCTGAGTGCATCTCACCTGCCGAAAGACCCATCTTATGGAGGGTCCTGGCGATATCCTTCACTTTCTGTTTCGATCCGGAGAAAAGAATTACCTTGTTGGGTTTCTTGTCTTTGAACAGCTGCTTCAGAATGCCCAGCTTCTGGGCATCGTAGCAGATGTAAACCGATTGCAGGATGGTTTCCGGTGGGCGGGAGATGGCGATGGTGATCTCCTCAGGGTTATGCAGGATGGTCTTGGCCATCTGCTGTATCTTGGGCGGCATGGTGGCTGAGAACATGACAGTCTGACGCTCTTTGGGCAAGAGATTTGCAATCTTCATGATGTCGTCGAAGAAGCCCATGTCGAGCATCCTGTCCGCCTCATCCAGAATAAAATATTTAACACCGGAAAAATCAATATTGTATAGGTTGATGTGTGAGAGCAGCCTGCCTGGCGTGGCGATTACCACATCGGCACCGCTCAACAGTCCTCTTTTCTGCACGTCCCATGCTTCGCCGTCGTTGCCGCCATATACGGCTACCGAGGAGAAGGGAGTGAAGTAGGAAAAGCCCTCCATCTGCTGGTCGATCTGTTGTGCCAGCTCACGTGTGGGAGCCATGATGATGGCATTCACCTTGTTTTCCTCGTGGGGTTCCGACTGCAGGTTGTTCAGTAGTGGTAGCAGAAAGGCTGCGGTCTTCCCCGTGCCGGTCTGGGCACAGGCAATCACATCTTTCTTTGCCAGAATCACCGGTATGGCCAGCTCCTGCACGGGCGTCATTTCTGTAAAATTCATCGCTTCCAGGCCTTCCTGGAGAGGTTCGCAAAGTGTAAGTTCGGTAAATTGCATCTGTAAATCCTTATTTCTTCAAAGGTACAAAGATACGATGAATAATTGATTTTCTGTAAACGGTCAAAATTAATCTAACGGGAATGTTTTTCTTTCCGAAAATAGTTTTATCTTTGCACGCGCGTTTGGGGATGTTCCATGCTTCCCAGTGATACATGCAGGGCTGAAAATGGTTCTTACTCATTTCAACCGACATGCACAAACAATGGAGGATGGTTCAACCTTCCTCCCATACGACCAAAAGGAGAGATGGCAGAGTGGTCGATCGCGGCGGTCTTGAAAACCGTTGAAGTGCAAGCTTCCGGGGGTTCGAATCCCTCTCTCTCCGCTGAAAATACTCCAAGCCGTGTAACGATGCGGGTTTCAGCAATCCCGATAAAAAAATCGGTACAGTAACGGCACAGTACATGTTTTTTTTACTATATGCTTGAAAAAGTGTGTAGTAAAAAAAAATGTCAGTAGATACAACATCCCCGAAGCCTCACATACCCTATTATCCTGCATATCTGAGTGAGGGAAAAATCTGGTACATAACCTACTATGCATTGAATCCTTATACCAATCATCTTCAGATGAAGCGTATCAAGGTGAACCGGATCAAATCTATTCCGGAGCGAAGAAAATTTGCGCGAAACCTGGTCAGGGAAATCAATCAAAAGCTGGAATCCGGATGGAATCCATTCATTGAAGAAACAAAAGCAAAGCATTTTCACACACTTTTGTCGGCAATTGAAACCTACAAGAAGGCAAAGTACAAAGAGCTCGAGGAAAACTCCATCAGGTCTTATGACAGTTTCTTAAAAAAACTCTCAGACTACGTGGAGAAGAAAGATAAAAACATGTACTGCATGTCTTTTGACAAGAGTAAAGCATCGGATTTTATCCTTTCGATAAAAGAGGATCCGAAAATCGGGAACCGGACCTACAACAATCATTTGAATTTTTATCAAACATTCTTTGAATGGATGAAAGCAGTGAATTATGTTTCACTGAACCCATTTACCGGTATACCAAAAGTATCCAGGAGAAAGATCAAGAAAACAAGAACCATGCTTTCACGTGAAGATCTCCGTGAAATGGTTGAATGGCTCAGCATCGAGCATCCTCGCTTCCTCGCTGCATCCATGCTCATGTACTACTGTTTTTTGCGAAATGATGACTTATGTCATTTAAAACCATCAAGCTTCGATATGGAAAAGAAGCTACTATTCATACATGGTTATGAAACGAAAAATGATAATGACAGCTACCGGGTCATCCCCAAAGCGTTGGAAAAATATCTGCCGGCATTGAATATTGAGAATACTCCAAAAGAATGGTATATTTTTTCCCAAAAAAATTATGCATTTACCGCAGGCCCGACACCTTTGAACTCACGGTATTTTTCAAAATACTGGTCGGATAAATTGAGGCCAGCTCTGGACTTTCCAATGAGTTTACAGTTTTATAGCCTGAAAGATACCGGTATCACAAATCTAATGGCCGACGGGATCTCGCCGGCATACATTCAAGGGCAGGCAGATCACAGCAGTCTTGAAATAACAAATAAATACATCCATTCACGTACTCCGGAAGGATTCCTGCAGATAAGAGAACTGGCAAAAGAGATCATATAGAGTAATTCCTGAATATCGATTTTTATTGTACGACTGAACATCCGTACCAGGTTATAGCATTTTGTAAAAGTAGCCAGTTACCATCTCGGGCTTATCGGATATTGTCCTCTCAAACCGAAGCGGAATATAAATTGCATTGTTTATTTCAAACAAGAAGGATGTTGACAGAAAGGGATTGTCTTCCATCTGCATTACATATTCTTTGGTTGTATCAAAATAGCTGTTTAGAACATAAGTATTCACTATGTTTTCCAGGCGATAACTTCCCGGAACATAATTCATAAAGTCACTCAAAGCCCACGTCTCAAACCGGGTTACCTCAGAGCTGGACGGTGGGATCCCAAAATCAGGATATATATCGTTACATGAATAGGGGTAATAAGTGGCAAAAGTAACGTCGTCGACCGTCACTGGAGTTATGAAAGCTTTTATTTCACCCATGAAAATACAGGTTTCCAAATCCGTTTTTCGTGTAACATTGGGAACCCCCTGTTCGATCATATCTGCCAAAGGAATCGTTTCATAAGCGCTCGCATCAGATAAATCATATTTCGATTGCGGAAATTGATAGTGAATTTCAAATTGTTTAAGATCCGGTTGGCCTGGATGGAAATTAAGCTGGATGGATCCCTTTTCAATGACCGGTGGAATCATTTTCAGTATTAATTCGTTATCCCAATTTCCAAAACCCGCCGGCCTAAATTTATTGAATATATATACACTCCTGGAACTGGTGATTTTTCGGCTGAACATTTCCTGCGATGGCTTATCGGCATATAGGTAGTAATTACCTTGATTGTCAAAAAAACCACCGTTTTTGTTATACCAGGCATCAGGATTTGCAGTCAGGAAATTTAGTAGTGTTGCAAAATCACCTTGAAATATAAAAATGGCTCTTAAGTCCCAGTAATCATCTAACCTATGATATTTATAGTATAAATCATCAGGTAATTCATAAGAGAATTTATTTACTTTAAATCGACTCAGTTTGTCGTCCGATTCTTCGCTTACGTTTCGGGTATATGCGTCAATTACATTGTTTAGCTGGATGGTAGTCCTCGAAGAAATATTTTCATGCCTGTAAACAATTTCTAGTGATTGCTTTGTTTTATCAACCAAGAATATCACATTGAATTCATCTTCTATGATTTCAATAAACTCACTCAGTGTCATGTCCGGCAGAGCATTGGCATAGGCGAGAGAATTAAAGTTGTTCAATAAGTAGGTGCATTTTGCCCTGTCATTGGAGAGCAGGACATTCGCTTTCATGGTAAACCCAAACATGTCGGCCATTTTTTCAACATAATGTAACAGATAAGGCATCATGATTATCTGACCGTCTACACCGTTTATGGGAAAAGCCACGGACGGGATTGATGTCCCTGTCTCGTTTGCCAATGTGAATTTATTCACAATGGTATCATTTAATTTCACTGGCGCACAAACAAAGTGAAATCCGTTTGTTTCGTATCCAGTTTGCTGTATAGATTGGCGGGCCCGTGCGGAATCTATTGCCGACTCAATCCCCCAGTCCATTTTCCATATTTTTTTATCCTGGTTGGCGAAATATAGTAATTCTGAATTTCCTGATACATACTGGATGGTCACGGTAGTATCCGTATTAGAAATATATATTGCTTTCCCATGGCTCACTTTATTATTTACAATCATTGCTGCCGGCCATTCTGCGGGAATATTTCTCTTGTTCAGTCGATGGATCATGCCAAATGCCATGGCATTCTGTCCTGTTTGTATGGATATAACGATGTCAAGTGTGAATTCCCCGACACTGGTAATAATCGGATTTTCATCAATCTGTTTGAATGAGAAGTTATCACCCAGAGCAATTTCAATATCATTTACAAATAACTGTGTCATCCGCGTGCGTGTTTGGTCAGTCTATTGAATTCATCCAGTTTTTTAGCGATCCCTTTTTCACCCGATATCGTGGCGATAGCCGGAATACCTTCATCGATCTGGTTGCTCAGGCGCTCAACTGTTTTGGCCAGTCGGTCAATCGTGTCATAAACATAACTATCACGTGCAGAATCATTACTGCCCGATGATGGTGTCGCGTTTGCGGTGTTCACATTCAGTGCCCTGGCGATATCCTGTTTTGACATGGAGCTGATGGTACCGGTGCGCTGGGCCATGTCAAAGGCATCGAGAACCGGCCTGATATTCGGATTGCTTACTCCCCGATGATTTACCACGAATTCTTTCCCGTGGTATGGTTGACCGTCCGGAAAATACCCTCTCACCTCCCGCGGATCATCTCCACCGGTGAAACCTCCAATGTAATAACCTTCCTTGGCGGCATCTCGCTGCTGTTTGGCCACTGCAATCTGACTTCCACCGAACGCTACCGCAGCTGCTGCTGCAATAGGGGCCAGTGCGAGACCAACAATAGGGATTTTGAGGGCATTGGCATAGGCATCTATGGCAGCCATGGCAGTAGAAGCAATAACACTCGCTATAGTTAGTACAAATTGTTTGTCAGCATTTTTTGCCCGAATTCTGGCAATCTCTTCTTCTTTCTTCTCTTCAAGTTTGGTCGTATCTTTGCCGGCTTTCCTGGCAGCCTTTATTTGTTTGTCATACTTCAGGGCAGTTCTATTTTCTTCAGCTGAAATGAGATTATCCATTGTTCCACTCAAATCACTGAAAATTGAGTTTACAGATGATGCAATTTCATAATACCCCTCCAGTCGCTTGTCAATTTCTTCCCGGAGATACTTATCATCTAATGCGGCTTTTACCCTCAAAGCCTCTTCATGAGTTAGAATTCCAAGCCTTTCATATTCATCTATGACTGCCAGTTCAGAATCCTTCTGTGTTGTAAGTTCATTAATGCCGTATTTTTCAAATATCTGTTTACGTTTATCAGCATTTTCTTCAGTAAGTTTTATAGATTCATCTTGTTCTTTTTTCAAATTGGCTAATACCTGATTGCGGTAATTTACATCCAAATCAAGCAGATCATTATTCAACGTTTCAATCTGTTTTTTTATATCGGCTTGAACTTCTGGATCAGTTACTGATGACAGGGTATCTTGAAGGAGTAACTTCTTTTTTTCAAGGAAATCACGTTGTTGATCTAACAATTCCTGATTATACTGCTCTTCCGTTTTTCTGTCATCGTCAATATAATCCCGTTTTATTTTTGCCAACTCTTGGAAGTTTTGAATTTCAATTTCTTGAATTTCATCATTTAACTTCTTGCGTTCCTCTTGTGCTATTGTGGAAGTTCCACCTCCCGGTTTCTTTTTATCATCCGGTACCCAGAAGTCAGGTCCTGGATCTTCGGGGACAGTCCCACCATTTTCACTACCGGTAAAACCACCCGCTTTGTCAGACATGCTCTCATATATACTAAGCCTCTGGTCAATTCCCTCATTTCTGTTCCTAAGCATTGACTGACGGGTTTTCCAGGCATTTTGACTCAATAAATTGCTGCGGAAAAATCCTTTACTTTTATCAGTATCAATCCTCATGTCCAGCTCCGCAATTTCGGCTTCATTTTTGAATTTGTCGGAGTAAAGCTTTGTAATATTTTCAGCAATTGCCTTCTGTTTGGCGTTGGCCTCTAAAGCTTTCGTGTAATCATTTACCGCGTTTTTGGCCGCATTTGTGTTGATAGTCTCCAAAGAAAGAAACCCCAGATGTTTCGGAGAAATTGCATTCAGTTTCTCAATCGCTTTCAAACGGGTTTCTTTCGATAAATTTTCATTACGGGCCGTCCTTAACAAAAGGTCCAGTTCGGTACGTTCGCGTGCTGTGCTTTCTGAAACCTGTTTATCTATACTTGCTTTAGCCTTGCCTTCTTCATTTAATCGATTAAAACCTGAAACGAGTTTGTAAACTCCAATGGTAACAGCGGCAATTGCAGTTCCCAATAAAACGTAAGGATTTAGCAGCATTGTTTTATTAAACACCTGCATGGCAATTCGAGCCCTAGTAATATTACCTGTAAATAAAGCCTGAGCTGCAGCAGCGGCCAGATTGGCTGCTCTATTCGCGGCCAAGAAGAAGGTACTTAATTTTAATTGTGTATTTTTCAATAAAAGAGCAATTCTTGCTTTGTTTACTGCTAATGTATAATTACCAATAACAATGGCAAGTATAAGGATCAATCCTTTATTTTCTCTCAACCATTTGGGTAGTTCAATCATCGATCTGATGAGGTAAGTTGTTCCTTTGGTTGATTTTAATAATACTGGGTTCAGTCTTTCACCCAACTCGAGGGCGGTTTCTTTAAAACCTTTTCTTGCTTTCTCTAATTCTGCAGCTAGATTGCTGTTCTTGATGTTATATTCATTTACAACTGAAGTACCTTCTTCAAATGATTTATTACTCAGATCAACCAATTCACGGAATCTCGCGGTATTATTGGCAGCCGCTCCAATGGCTTTATTGGCACCGTCAGCATTGACTCCCAAATACTCCAATGTTTTGGCAGTCTGTGTCGCATCCATACCACGCATACCTTCTGCAAACTGCAGGAAGAACTCTAACGGATCGGTGTTGATCAGGTTCTCTACTTCATTAACCGGCAATCTCATTACTTTGGCAAACTTTTCCGTTTCGGTTGCCGCTTGCTTCAGAAAAATATTATATGCTCGGCTGGAGATCTCAGCTTCAATGCCGCTTTCTTCAAATGCGGCACCCAGGGCCAACGTCTCTGAAATGCTGGGCTTCAAAGAATCGGGTAGTGATCCCACGCGTAATGCAAAATTGGCGATATTCGGCTCACTGGCTGCACCTTTTGCTCCCAATTCATTGATGGCAGATCCGATGGAAAGATATGCCTTTTCAACCTCCATGTCTTTTGTTTCCTGAAACAGGGATTTCAACTTTCCGAGCTGTGTGGAAATCTCTTCCACGCCACCGGAGAATGAATCGCCCAACGCCACATTGGCAATGTCCATGGACCGGGTGAATTCAATAATATTCTCTTTGGCAATTCCGATGCGTCCACCCGCTTCTGCAATTTTATTCAGTTCTTCGCGACTAGTACGGGTGTCAATTTTTTTAAACTCATCATTCATCGCAACCACTTCACTCCGGGTCATTCCGGTGGTTTTCATCACATCGGAATACACATCATCCATTTTGGCCACATCTTCCGCCAGTTTCCTGAATGCGAGTGACGCTCCGGTGATGGATCCTACAATTGCGCCCACTACGGCCAGATTACGATTAAACCAGCTGCTTATACTTGCAAAACCATCCTTGGCCCTTTGCGTGAGTGATCTGTATTCTTTAGAGAGATCCGCAGTCTTCTGCCGATGCTCGCTCAGAATTGAATTTAAATAGGCAATTTTTTTACCGGTACGGATATAATCTTCTGCACCAATTGTCATTTTAGATTGATCTTTGATCAATGCACGGATCTCGGTACGGATGGCAGTTACATTTCGGGGGACTTCTTTTCCATCGATCCATATTTTAATACCCCTATTTACAATTTTATCGGCCATAGCTATCTTTCGATTAGGAACCTGTTTGTTTTATCGAGGACGGCGTGCATTGCTTTATCACCATAATATTCCTGGGCAATATTTGCCAGCTGGTTGATGCCTTGCCTTATTTCAATATCGAACCAGTCAACCGGCTTTCTCCCTTCACCTCCAACAGGCAAGAGATGAACCCGTCTGTTTTTACGTTTACTCCTTTTTGCCGAAGCTGTCAGGCTTCCACGGACAATGGTATTGCCCTGGCGGATCCATCCACGACCCACTCCATAATGCACGAAAACACCATGTCGCGGAATAAGGAATTTTACATTTGATGCTTCTCCATCACGATTTAAGTTTACAAATGATCGAGTGCCGATAAGTTTATCTTCATCCCTGGCTGATTTAAACCCGACTGGAGCACGTCTGATCATCCTGTTTCGGGTTGATACTGCCCAATGCTCGATATCAGTGTTAAACTTTTCCGTGTTGACCAACCTTTTATTATCCATACATCCATAATTTTATAGTACAAAATTATGGTTGCTCATGGCCATTGAAAAGGACAAAAAAAACGGCTTCAGGAGTTGAAGCCGTTTCAGATCTGTTGAAGATCCTATATTGAATTTCGTATTGTATTCGGGAGTAATCTTGAAGGCAACCTATCATTATCAGGCTTAGGATCATTTAGTGGAATATAACATTGTCCATAATGGTCAATTGTCGCCATGGTATGTATCTCTGCCGGCATTCTTAATACTGTATATTCTGCAAATGATATCGATATCGGTACCGCTCGAATCAGTACATCCGTCTCCAGATATACAATCACAAAATTGTGAGCCGTAGCCGATATATCTGATTTTTGGAATACATCCTCCATATATGAGGATTTTTCATCACTGCCGGGACCTGTGTCAACGGCATAAGCTCCAACGGAGAACGTGAAGAGCAGAACTACAAAAAAGATAAATTTCTTCATCACTTAAATAATTTAATGGGTTTATAAATAAAAACGATTCAAAATTACAAAGCTAAAATAGCCTGAAAAAGGACAAAATATTTTGCAATTTCTTCCGAAAAAAAATAATCAGAGTTATAAACGCTCCCAATACCATACCCCAAATGAATATTTTAAAATTAAACCCGGTCATGGGTATTATTTTTTTCTTCAGTTCTCTGTTCTCGTAGGCCAGCTTCTCAACTCGCAGCGCTAGGTTTGTTTTGACTGTTGTAAGGCTATCCATTTCCTTTACATGCTCTTGCTTCAACGACTCCATCTCCTTTATCGTCCGGTCTAGTTGGCTCTTCGTGGTGGTGATGATCTCCTGTAAGATCGGGTATTTGCCTGTCTCTGGTATCACCTGGGCCGTTGTATCGTAGATGATAGTGTGTGACGAAGATTCACTCTCTAACCGGCTTACCTCATCTCTTGATCGCTCTAAATCGCTTTTGAGCGTCTCTACTTCGATTATCTTTTTCTGTAATTCACTTTTAAGTGAAGTGATGGCTGTACTGTCAACTTTCGTAACGGTACGCTCAGTGAGGATCTGTTTCGGCTTACACCCGATCAGAAGAAGGAGAAATAGTATGGGTAGATATTTTTTCATTAGTCAGTCCAATTTGGGTGTAATGTTTCAAAATCGGGTATTTCAACTGTCTGTCCTTTTAATTTATGCGTGCAATCAGACAAAAATTGAATTTTCCCTTCGCGGATAAATGAATGACAAACATGATCAGGCCATCTAACCAATAAGGAAGGCGATATCGTTGGCATATCTACATTTTCATTGAATGACCATCTGGAGTCTATAACGTGAATAGCGTTACATCCGGGACAATGGAAAACAAGATCATTGGATTTTGTCTTATGAAATTTTGCCATGATGCTAAATCCCCTGCTTTTTATACTTTTCGTATGATTTTTGCATGGAGATGTCGTAAGGTTCCCGGCCCCACTTCTTCGCCATTTCCTTATATCTGGCACCGTTGTAGCGCATGGCAACCGTATGCCAGTCCTCGAGACTCAATGCATTGAAAAGAATATGATCCGTCCGGATAAATTCAGCCATCTGAAATATTTGTCTGTCTTCACCACATTTTGCATCATCCCACATGGATCCAACGGAATCATATCCCAACCTTTTCCAATGCAAACCGAGTACCTGACCAATGCCTATACTGGTGGCCATCATTGCGCTGTCTGGAGAAATAGAAAAAGCATTGTTAAACGCAACCCATTCTGCGGCCTGTCTCTCAACACCGTTCAGGCTCCATCTTCCGGATGGAGCATATGGCTCAAACTTTCGAAACCAAACCGGCTCAAACTGGATAATGATTTTCCCAGTCGTTTCATCAAAGCCTTTTCCTCCACTTTCAACCTCGATGAATGCGGCTAAAGCTTCTGTTTCTACGCCAATCCGGCATGCTTCAAATTTGATGGACAATCGTTGTTCTTTTGTCATGGCTTGTTTACGATTTTTGCGGCGATCACATTGCCATTTTCTTCATCTACGATCTGAATCACCTCTATCATATTCTCAATTGCTGGATCCACTTCGTTACCGGTCACATCGATAATATTCCCGGGTGAGTCAGCTTGTCGTGGTGACTTTTTTTTCAATTCATTCTTCCTTGACAGATACAAATCTTCAGCTGTGAATGCACTCACGTGCCATGTAAGAATGCTTCTCACCGGAGAGCTTACAGCTGTGGAGGAACGGCTGGTAGATGCGGCCTCCATACCTGATGCCGGTAATCTGCTTGTTTTTAGCATCCCACACCCAAGCAACATTGAAATACCCACTAAAAATAATATCCGCTTCATATTACTTTTCTTTTATTAAGTTTTTTACTTTTTCTACAATGCTGTCAACCAGCATCTTCCTTATGTAATTACCATAATTCTCTATAAGATCATTGTCGTTGATCCCCATCAATGTGCTACCACCTACAAGCCTTGTGATCACTTTTGTAATCGTGAATACAGAAGCAAGTATAGCCGCCCATGGAACATCAAATATGTCGTTCAATACCATCAGCGTGTCAAAGATCGCCGAGAGAACCCATATTATCGCATAAAAGAAAATCCTGTCCGGTACCCGATAATATTGTAGATCCAGCTTTTTTATATTCTCCCTGTCTTCCTCGGTCAAACTGTCCTCTACGACTGGTTCTTTCTCTTTCAGCCTCTTATATGCTCGGTTCCAGCGCACGTTAACTAACGTGATCAGGATAGTGAATATCAATGCAAGAGGTATATACGTAAGCGTAAGAGTGATGTGCTCCTTGGCCGATTTTTCATCTATCATCTCTCCGAATGCCTGACTGTATAATGCTTTCAGATCCTTCTTGTTGATCTGATAGTATATTGTATCTGTCGTTATTACCCTCTCAGCCTGAACCACATATGTACTATCCTGTTCCATTACGCTATATCATATTTAATCCCGTCATCACTCAAAATATGTTCTATCTCTTCAATGTAAACTACATCGTATATATTCCATTTTATACCTGTCCACCTACCAACCATTTCCTGCAGATTCTCGTTGTTATTATATAGCTTATTAAACCTGTCAAGATATCCAAACCTTATGTATAAAGTCATTCCAGGTATTTTAAAAAGGCATACGGTTTCCTTTTATCCAGATATTCATGGTTGTTCTGGTAAGCGTATGCTTCCCTCTCAAAGCTGATTTTCCTGTATGCAATATTGCTATTCCTGAATCTGATCAGATGGACAATGAATTCAATACCGTACCATAAGTAAAAGAAAATGTACAATGCCTCTTTAATCTGCCCGGTATGAATCTTTTCGTGATTGACCATAATATCGTCAATTCTCGCATTTTTCCTCACGAAAAGGATCCCGAACAAATTTATTGCCCGGAACCCTTTAAATGGGATGATGTTGTTTCTGATTATTTTCATATCAAAATGTTTCAAATCGTCGCCTAATTGAATTAGGATTCACGCTCTACAACATACCCGACAAAGTCGGCGATAAGTGCATCAGAAATTTGAAAGAATCCAGCATCAGAAGGATGGACGTAATCCTTTCCCCTCACCTCCGTTAGATTGATTCTGCCATTTACATTCGCATTCAACTCCTGTAATGAATACTCTGAATCTATTTGAGCAGTAGTCCAAACAACATCTACATTTGTAAATTCAGCGGCTAAGGTTTTATATGCCTCTGAGAGCGTAAGCATAAGTATCTTTGCCCGTTGTTCATCTGTCCATTCTGTAGAACCGAATGGATGCGCACCGAACCCCCCTCTTGTGCCTGGAACATTCTGAGTCCATAATTTTATTTTTGTTGTAGGCCATTGCGTAGTCATGGCGGTTAAAAAAGCTCTTGCATTCCCAATAACGGTATCAAGATTATAGCTTTGCCCAAGTATTGTCGCAATGTCGTTCCACCCCAATCCTATGTAAACAATGTCTGGTTGGGTAAAACTGTTAACTGTTAAGTAGTTATTAAAATCTAATACATCTACAGAATAAAATGGAGAACCTGAACCATTGAAGTTACTCCATCTCCATCCTGAGTAACCTTCATGATATGTCTGCCCTATCCACCCTAAATAATTCAGCTTTTGCGTGCCAATTAATTGAATGTTCCCCCATGATCTGCCGGCAAGTTTAATTACTGTATATAGAGAACAGGTGTCCTGAACAATTGATTGAGCGTCAGAACTTGTTAACACTCTTAGAAATTCATCGCTTAACCGATTGTAGTAGGTTAATGAATCACCAATAAATAAAACAGTTACAGGACTTATTGGCTGGGTAGTTCTATTTATAACATTTATGGTCACGGTTTTTTCATCAAGTAGCACTCGTTCATTATTATAAAGACGGATAGTAGCTATTCTTGCTCCTGTTAATGTTGGGGTGTACAACCAATATCTGTTAAAATCATCACCTGCTGGATGGTCGGCATCAAGTATTACCTGTATATTATAATTTTTATAATTAAAGGCATTAGTAAGAGCATGCTTAAATAAATATAGAGGCTTCCCTAATTCAGCCGTTATATGGTCGGGCAAATAAAGTCTAACATTTGTATCTCTTTGTGATAGATCAATTATTTTAGATACCGATATTTTCCACGAACTATTAAACGGATTCGACGGGTCGGCATAGCACAATATGTGATATTCCTGACCTATTGCGTTACCAGTTATCACACCAGGATATCCAATTGCGTCATAAGGAAGGAGTCTCTTCTCTATTGTAGAGTCAAAAACAGAGGTATATGCGACTTTTGCAAAATAATAGTCGCCACTTTGCTCTGTAATCTCCACGTTTATTGAAAAATCTAAATTAGAGGCCTCCTTTAATCCTCCAACGGATATTTCGGTTGGTATAAAATCAACATTAATAAAAGCAACTGGAGATGGGACAATTTTTGAAAGTTGCACCCTCAACCTTGTATAGTTTGATTTTTTGAACCAAAAGCCATACTCTCCATTCTGCTCATAATTAATGAAGTACACAGGGTACAACAATCCGCCTGTACGCACATAGGATGATACGGTAATTTCATTAAGTCCTTCTATTGGGTTAGTAATATCTGACTTTGCATAACCAGTAGATATCACAGAACTAACAGTATTATTAAGTAAAAGGGGAATAGATCCTGCCCCTGAATTAGTTCTGTTTTCCGGCAGCCATAACTTTTTTAATTCATTTATATTCTCCGTCACTACTTTTTGATTAATAACGTCCACTTCAGAACTACCTAAAACATTTTTAACTGCTGTCTTTGGTAGCTTTTCCTCGATAGTTTCCTTGATATTATAAGAGACGTGAATTGAGTAGTCGAACTCCAATAGATTCGCAACTTTTTGTGTTGATAATGTTCCAACAACCATCCCTACACTATTGAATCCGTACGAATAAACGTCCCCCTGAATATTTGATTTGTATAGATGGTCAGAACCAGTTATTATATTAACAATGCCTACATATTGTCCTTTCTCGACAATAATATTTTGAGCTGTCAAATCAAGTAGTTGAGAGTTTATTGTAATGTCGTGTATGGATAGCACCCTCATATTGGATGTTAGAGGTTTATCACATATAATTAATTTTGAGGAAAAAGAAATAGGTATTGGTTGAGCAAATTCTAATTTTTCTATCTTGCCAGGGTATTTTATGGGTGTTTCTTTTACGAATGCCCATGTAGATGTAACAGATACAGCGAATGGGATATCTGATTGTTGGTACTTCTCTATTGATATTTTTTCAGCCACATCGCCCGCTAATTGAACTATCTCCCCTTCCACTGCTTTCAAGGTATTCGTACTTCCACCGCTGTCAGCTTTGTTTGCAATTTCTTGCAAGTGAGGGATCACTTCCTCCATCCAGGCGCCCACGCGTGAGGCAGAGTTGTTATTCTCGACGGTTTCGTTCTTTATTGTGGTGGCCTGAGCCAATAAATCTTCAACAGGTATCATAGTTCTTCGTTTTTATTGCAAAAATATGGTTGCTCACAGGGACGGAAAAGGACAATAATTACAGGAACCGGTCGGCAGCAAGACAGCCCGGGAATGGAAGTTCATATTGAGCGGACAGCAATACTCCATAGAGCGTGGCGCTTTCATTCTCAATGTAGTTTATCTCAACGCCATCCATCACCAAGCCACGGAGGAAGGGGAATGCCCGGCGGTCCTTCCTGTCTTCATCAATCTTAAGGAGAAACTCTTCGGCAATCTTCTCCATGTTATTTTTTATAGCTTGTATCCTTGCAAAGTCGCCGGCATCGGATACATTATCCAGGAACATCATTTCCAGGTACCGGCGTTTTCTCCGGTTGTCGTCGTTCCACGGGTAAGTGACAGTCAGCTTGTCGAGGGTAACGAAAGGATAATAGAGACTCTTCATCTTCTGCATCATCTTATCGGTGCTCAGTTCCACAAAATGTCGTTCACCCGACGGGTTATGCTTTATATCCACATGCTTTTCGCAGAGCGACTCGATGTACGCAGTGAAATCATTCAATAAATCTGCCATGGTTATTTTGTTTGATGCGTTTTTATACGTGCATTGATGCGCTTGAACATCAGTATGCAGTTAGTTTTCTTGTAATGATCGTAGTTCAGGATGTCATCGCCTACGAAGGCATCAAGGATCCCCGTCCAGTCGGGTAGAGAGGTCGATGTTTTCTTAGTGATTCCTCTCTTCGTACTTTCCCTGTCGTCGGTCGATTTTGATTCGAATAGTAGAGGAAAAGGTTTCTCGAGCCATTTATGGATAAAAATGTAATTCATGAATATGGCGTTGCGTGTAGCTTCATCAACATGCTTCCTGATGTACTTTATCCGCTTTTCAAAGTCGATATCGGTAACCGATTCATTGCTTTTCAGGTATAGAGCCGCGATAAACCGGCATAGATCTTCTTCTTTATGATCCCGTACGTACATGAAGAAATAAGTGTCAAACAGGGCAAAACGCTCGAAATCCACATCTCTGAATTTTGCTTTGGGGGCCATTAACCCGGTACCCGGGATTACCTGCATGTAGAAGAAATTAACCGATCCATTCGGCCTGGCTGCAAAAGTGCACAGCTCGGTAAGTTTATAAAGTTCGAATTTTGAAAATTTACGGGTTATCCTTTTCGGAATTGAAAAGAAACGGCTTGCAAATTCAAAGTCAGCAATATTATTCAGGTAGATATCGCTGCAAACAGAAAACTGATCCCCGTTCAGTTCATGCCATTTTTCCGGAACATCCAGTTCTTTTGTCTTCCGGAATATAAAAAACTGTTTGTATTGAATTTTCAGTCTTCTCATGCCCAAAAGCTTTTTTTATCGGTATTATCCCGTTTTGGAATCAGAGTACCGGCGCTGGAAGTATACTCGAAATCAGCTGTCAAAAGTTTCTCGGCAATTTTCCAGTAAGAAATGCCATCGGCTTCAAGCATATTCGCCTGCATCATGATGCGTTCGTCGCTCACCGGTTGATGCACGGTTTCATTGTCGCCAGTGGATCCTGAGAGAGAATCAAAGAATAGGCCCTTCTCCGTGATGCTGCCGGTTTCTTTTACCAGGCGTGCCAGCGAGTAAAACACGACTACGGGGATAAGCGCTTCACGCAATTTCGTGTATTTGTCTTCCGGGGTGTCCGTTGCTAAATTTGCGATGAAGGCATCATACACTGCAGTACCTATCCGTGCTTTGATCATGCCAATGGAAATGTTCTGCATGTGCTGTTTCAATCGCAGGTAGATGAGCCGGCTCCCGTTGATGAAATAGTACCGGTCAATCTCGGCAGCATTGCGAACAATCGCCTTTTTGTTTTCCGTGTAGTACGACGATTCAGCGAAATGTGGAAATTCCGGCTTATGCTCCTCCAGGTATTTCAGCAGATCATCCAGGGCATTGAATCCCTTTTCCTTCCAGCTTCTTTTTAATGCCTGTTCCTGGTATTTATACGGAGTCTTGGCATCTTCGCTTTCCTGCCGTAAGGTTCCACTGCCGCCGATCAGCATCTGCATTTCGTCGTAGTTGTCCCAGAAAGCCAGCCGGGCATTGGCCATCTGTGCCAGGAACAGCAACCGTGATTGTACGGGTGTGGGTGATGTGGCCGTGTATATAGCAATGAGATCTTCAGTCATCAAGTCCCCCAGCAGCGGTCGGAGGAACTTTTCGAAAGCACTCCGAAGCGGCGCTTCCACGGTCTGAAATTCAAGAGAACGTGATACGCTGATGAAAGGCATCATTTCATCGGCATTGCTCCATTTTTCCTTTGAGAATATCATATCGGTACATTTTTATGATACAAAAATATACCGACCATAATGGTGGGAAAAGGACAAAAAAAAGCCCCTGTTGACAAACAACAAGGGCAATTGAATTATCAATCAGGTTCAGGAATTTTTTATTTTCTCATACAGAACCCAGTTGCTCACGCCATCAATGAAAATTGTTTTGAAACCTTTACCATGGAGAATCTTATTCACGGTTCTCATCCCCACGTCAACCATTTCACTCATTTCAGTGATCAGTTCCAGTGTGGTTCTGAATTCTTTTTGATCTACATCGCCGTCCGGAGCATAGTTTTCATCGATATATCTGGTGGCCATTTCTTCATTGAAAGAGAATCCGAAAGGATCATTATCATTCTCATTCTCATTCTCATTCTCATTCTCATTCTCTTCTTTCTCAGGTAATGAATTTACAAAGCCAATTTTTCTCATGATGCACCTCCTTTTTTTGGCGTGGAGATCTGGCATTGTGCCATAAAAGAGAAGAGATCTCGGATCTCATAAAGGAACATGATCATAGACTGGCGCTCTTCGTTATCCATCCATACAGGGGTCTCAGATAATGAAATGAATTTAATGCCGGTATCGGCCCAGGTCAATGCTTCATCCAGAGAGTACCACTGCATCAGCCGAAAGAACGGCTCCACATTCATCAGTACATCTTTGTACGGGTTATTCACTATCACCGGGCTGGAGTCGTCGCGTGCTCTCATGAGGCCGCTCCTTTCCTTTTAGGAAGTTCCTGAATGTGCAGCGTGGCGCATACCCCGTTTGCCATCATCACAATTACCAGGTCATTGCCAACCTTGTGTTTCTCGCAATGGACATTGCTTTCCTTGAACATGCTCGAAAGGGCATCGTTCATTGTTTCCTTCACTACCGCCGATGGCACATTGGCCATCAGTGGCCGGTTAGATTTTGTTTTACTCATAACTTACGAAATTTTTTAGCATTAAAAAAAAGAACGGTTTCGCTACCCGTTGCTAAAAGTCTTTCGTAAAAGGCTCGCATACACCATTACAATGTATGCACGGGGCGAAACCGCCATATTTTAAGATATGGAATGGACACAAAAAAAGCCAGACACTTCCGGCAACATCCATTGCCTCTTACGAATTAAAAACTTTTAGCGTGACAAATATCAGCATAAGTTTTTAATTGGCAAAGAAAAACCCCGAAAATTTCGGGGTTAATTTTTAAAGATTTGCTTTTCACCGGTAGCTGTATTTTCTATAATTAATTTTGAATAGGACCAATTTTTTATATCTTTCCAATCTCCACCATTAAAATTCATCCATATTTTATAAACATATTCACTTGTTACTCCAAAAGCATTCTTTGTGGTAAACTTATTGATTACTATAGCTTGATCCCCTTCAACTTCATGTACATGAGTAGATGTTTTTATTTTGCTTTCCAATGGAAATTTTAATTTTGATTTTACAAAGTCTTCAGAAATTATTGCGCACTTATTACCATCATAAATGAAAGAAGATACTGAAGATTTAGAACCAGAAGATGGTTTTTCAAATTTTTTATATGCATAGTTGTTGTCAACCTTATAAAGTTCAGCATATGAGAAGTTGCTTTGATTCATAAAAGAAATTGTTTGACAATTTTCAAGCCCTAGCAGTTTCACACTTTTTATAAGTATGCTCTCATCCTCCACAGTACGCGAAGTACTTACGAGATAATATAAGTTCCTTTCACCGGTAATCTTAGTGAATGTGACTCCATCGATCATAACATTCTTTTTACAAGAAATTAGAATAAAGATCATTAAGAATAAAATTATTTTTCTCATGATAAAAACATTAATAATTAAACATTTGGCAAATATAAATATAATTCCTGATGATAGACAAAGTTTTATCAATGTAGTAAAAAAAAATCCGGCAAGACACCGGATCATATTAAAATAGTAAAGGGGAGATTCTATTTCCCGTGACAGTATTTATATTTCTTTTTACTTCCGCATGGGCACATGTCATTTCTTCCTGGAATTTTGTCTTTAACTAAAGGGGTTGAACCATTCACGCCCCTCACAAAGTCAATCTTCTGCACAGATGGAATCCGAAAACTCATCATGGTTTTTCCTCCGTAGTTAGTTATGGCGAAATCTCCCAAATTAATGACATTCATACCAATAATGAAGTTGATTTCATTATTGGCTGATAACTCCACGCACTCTGTAACAAGCGTATCTATTTTAATCTGTTCATTATTTAGAGTAAGGTTCAGTTTATATACATTTACCTCTTTTGCACCATGAACACCATTTGATAATGCCTTCTGAATGGTAACTAAACCTAACTCACTGGCTGCACTTGCTGTTATAACCGAATTGGTGGCACCTGTATCCCAAATTGCATGAGTTTCAAGTGTCTTTCCCGTAAATGTGTTTTTTAAAGTAACAGGAGATATTATAACATTTTGAAGTCCGTTATTACTCTCCGTGGTTAAAGCGTGGATTGGAATACCATTCATTATGCAAAAATAACTCTAGAGTGGAATGTTTGCGTGTAACCCTCTTTATCCTTAGTGCATAGCTGAATTAGGAACGTTCCTAATTCATAATGTTCTGCCGCAAAGCTAAGAGCTTCATCAAAAGAATCGGAGGCAAATTTGACCTCTTCATCCTTAATCACAATATTTTTATTTGGGTATAAATTAAAAAGTTTATCGTGATTATCGGTGAAATATTTGAAGTTCTTATCTGGCATACTATATGAAATTATTTAATACAAAAACGCATTAATGCTGCGAAGTTATAAACAAAAAGTCGATAAATGAATTTTTATAACATCATTTATGTATGTTCTATAACATACAATCAAAATGATATGTTTTTTTAAGAAAGTGTTTTTTTCGTTCCGGCTCCTGTATCCAAAGTCGTGAGTACTGTATTGCGGAAGCGCAACTCAACATCTGTGTAACCATTGATGCGTAACATCATTTCCAGTGGATCCAGCAGGTTCTGCCGGTCTATCCAGGCATTGGCAATATTCACCAGGAAAGCCTCACGGATATTACTGCCTCCCTGGTTGCCGGCATAGGTGCCACCGGGCATACCGGCGCCCAGTACATTCGGATTGACAAGCAATGCAAAGAGGATCTCGCTGTTGGCCGCCGCACTGGTCACCAGCTTATCTCCTTCCTTGCTCTTGTTATCCAGCGGGGTGATCTTCCACTCTTCTTCCACTTTCCCGTTCAGATCATTGATTGAGTAATGGGTGAACAGCGGCTTTTCTGCATTTTCCGTTCCCAGGAGGTTACTTTCGATCTCATCCATGTACAGATCAATCGCGGCCGTACGATCTTTCGCATTTTCAAACTCCGCTTCAGGAAATTTCTTCTCCCAGAAAGAGTATGGGATCTGCACATGCCATTTCCACGTGGCCTGATTCTTATACACCTTTTTCAGGTACGACGGCACTTCTTTGGCAATGTCAATCCATCCGGCCAGATATGCAGACAGCCATACCGGCTCGCTGTACGTGTCGCGGTTGCTCCAGCTGTCTCTCACAATCATCATGAAGCTTTCCTTTGTTTTGCCTTCAAACTTCATGATATCGTAATCCAGCTCAGGATCATATTCCATCAGCACAGGATAGGCATTGTAATCGCCTTTTGCCGGCGATTCAGGAAACTTCCCGCTCACGATGCATGTTTCCTTTCCCATTTTATCACGTTCACTCAGGCGCCAGAAGAAAGCATTTACAGGATTTAGACCCACAATCTTATCACCGGTTTCATTCGGAATGAACTGGATGGCCGATGAACCAAACTTAAAGTAGTCACGGGCGGCTTTTTCCAGGTATCTCCTGGCTTTCCGGCTGAGAAGGAAATGTTGCAGCTCCGTGTCGCCATACGGAGCCAGCATCTCATTCCCGTCGGCATCATATCCCTCTATTTTGCATGCATAGATACCCTGGCCACAGGTAAAATTCCTGATAAACTTCAATCCGCTGTTCAACACACTGGTACTGGTTATAATGTCATTTGCCCACTGTGGAAAATCATTATTTTTTCCCCACATCAGCATCTTGATGTTTGAAACAGAAAAGAAATCCTGATCAGGGCTTGTGTTCACCGTCTGATCTGCTTTTTTCTTCTGTTCTTTCAGAATACCGGGGGCTCCGGTGGTCTGCATGAATGCCGATGAGCAGGAGATGATGAGTGGCGTGCCGTTTTTGCTGTATAAAATATCCATATAGCCTGTTATTTTCGAGTGTCTATAAAATTACTTCCATGCCGTTAAACTGTGTGATCAGATCGATCCCTACCGGGAAAACATGTCCTTCGGGACGACCGGCACAATCACACGGTTGAATGCCTCTCTGGCGTGCCTGCTGAACGTTGTACGGCAATCCTCTGACATAAGCCTGGGGAAAGAAATAGAGTTTTCCTGTTTTTGTCACGAACTTCACTGAAAAAATGTTTCGTTTTCCATTCTGAAAGAATCTGATATCCATTTCCTTCAGCATCATGTTACGACGTATCCGTGTAGGTTTTCCCATTTTAATTAAATGTTAGATCAAACGTACTATCAAATACGCCGGCAAGCGGACGTGTAACGTACCGGAATCGCTGGTACCTATCTTCTGCATATCGGTAGCTGAACTCAACCGATATCAGTTCGTCCCGTTTCTCTGAAATCTTAATTGAGTCGGTCTGAATAATTATTGGAACGAAAGTGTTATCTTCCCATATACCCACCCGCTGCGAAGTGAGGAAATCTTCAAGTACCGGCAGTTCATTCCGTTTCAACCAGCCAGTATCAACGGAGACTATTTTCTCAACTTGTGGCCTGAATTGCCTTCTAACCCCGGTGATAGTGCCAATATTCCTGTCAAATTTTGTTTGAAAGTTACCAGCTTCCATGGCGTGAAAAGTTTCCTGTCCGTAAAAGCTGTTGATGAATCCGAATGTTTTCAAATGAGGGTACATACGTTCTGACATCACAAAACGGATCACCCTTGTAGAAGATTTGTAAATATTGTAATACACCAGGTCATTTTCATTGCATCCAATCCTGGAAGCTACAAGTGACGGAGATACATCGAAAGAAAATACTCCAACATATGAATACGTAGGCGTGGCGTAATTTGAGATCGTTATCCCTTTGTCACCCGTCGGTGATTTGTATACGGCATAGAGTGAGATGGATTCCGTACCAAAAAATGAGATGAATTCCTTTCTGCCAATACCTGTTCGTTTCTCGTTTGTCAGTGAAAGTGGCGTGATCACCATGTTGTCATGATTTACGGTTCCATTGGTATTTACGCTCGACACATAAAAATAACGGATTACTTCCACCGGCGCTGTATACCTCTGAGTCAGTTTAATTGTAAGACTCACATAAAAAACGCCAATAGATTTATTAATGTTACTCAGTTCCGGAATACTTGCAAGATTTAAAGCAACTTCGCCGATGTTATATATGGTGACATAACCATGTTTGTTTGGATAATATCGCTCGTTTAATATCGAAGTGGATTCAAAGATTATCTCCATATCCACATAACCAGATACGGAACTCAATTCGATGTTTCCAAATTCAGAAGTCAGTGCATAATCTGGCAAACGGTCTATTACCATAGCTATTTATTTATTTACGCTACAAAAATAAACCGACCTGTATGGAAGGAAAAGGACAAAAAAAACGCCGTGAGCTAGAGGGCCCACGGCGGTAAAAAATATTTTGCTAAACGAATTCTACTTGTGAGATTTCGGCTGCAAAATTATGCAATTCTTTTTCAATTTTGATGACTGTTTTTTTGCTTGGTTTTCTTCTTCCTGTTACGTAGTGACTCAATTGTCCCTGATTTACACCGGTCAACTTTTCGAGACCGGCTAATGAAATAATTTTTGAATAATATGAGAGGAACGATGCAAGATCATATTTGAAAGAAAATTCCACATTTTTTGGAAATTCTTTTTTTACCTTAGCATAATATTCTTTCATCTCTTCAAAACTTTTTTCAAAATCTTCAATTGCTTCTTTTACACTGTTTCCATCGCCTAATATACCAAAAGGAAGAGAGTTTTCACTGCTTATAAAAGCAGTGTAGGTGTTGTCATTACCTTTTTCAACTGTTACTTCAATTTTGTAAATTTCATTTGCTTTCATAATTTTTTCGTCCTTGCTTTTTCTGTTCATGTTGCCATTCCAATTATATAAATAGTGTGTATCGAGTGTGATAAGGAGGGTGTGATGTGGGGGTTATAATTTAACCCCCGACTCACGCTCGATACTTCGGAGAGTACCTGATTTTACTTCTTGTGATTTGTGATGACCGAGTTGAAATTCCTTTCCGGTAATCGGACTAAACCACATGGGATGATTTCCATTACTATCACAGCAATAACATCCCCTTTTTTTGAGCTTTCGCTCGACTTCTGAGTACTTCATTTAAAATATTTTTAAAGTTCATAATGTCAAAGAGCCCTTTTTAGAACACCACAAAGATACGAAATATAATATCAATTACCAAATAAAAGATATTAAATTTAATATCATCTATAAAATAAAATGTATTTAATAATCTGATTCATCTCTCTTTCTCTGACAGAGAAAGGTTTTAAGGCGTTTCTTTGCTACTTTCTTCGTCGCCATAACAAGAAAGTAGCGCCGAAGAGTACGAGTCATTTTATAATCTCCGTACTCTTCTGGCAGTCTAAATCACCCCATCATCCGCAAGGCTGTAATATTCCTGATCTGTGATGATCATGCTATCCAATAGGGCGATATCTATCCACTGCAGAGCCTCTTTTAATTTCTTGGATATTTGTTTATCCTGCGGACTTGGTAAAGTGTTTCCCGATGGGTGATTGTGTGCCATGATCACACCACATGAAAGGCTGTCAATTGCATATTTGCAAATGATTTTCACGTCTACCACCGTACCGGAAACACCACCCTGTGAGATTTTTGCAAATCCAATCGTATGATTTGACCGGTTTAATAGCAGAATGAAAACACTTTCAAAAATGTGGATATCGTCATTATAAAATTGCCGGATATATTCATGAGCATCCCGGCTACTTGTAATTTTCATTTTTTTAAATTCGCTCACTTTTGCCGATAAACTGTATTCAACGGCTTTTTTAGTACTCTTCAGTTCTTTTGGAAGTTGGTCACCTGCATTGCTCTTTGAAATAGATTTCATACCTTTGAAATGTTTTAAGTTTGTAAAAATTTAGAATGCTTTAAAGGCGGTGCGGTCTCCAAACTTGTACCGCCTTTACTTTATCAAATATACAAAATATTAACCATCTGTGCAATAGGTAGATACATGTTAATTTGTCGACAAGTAACGACCTAAAGAAATATATCACCCTATTACTTCATTTAATAATGTCTAAGGAACAAAGATTTTATTTGATTCAAAAAGTAGAAAATTTCCAAAAAAACCGTTTGGGTCGGGTTTATTAGCTTCATAAAATAGGCGTTATGTTAAATAAACATAAATATTTCGTATTTTGTTAATTTTCTGATGTGTTAGAGTGGATTTTTAAGGCGAAATCATCGCCTTAAATCGCCGACATGGCTAACGCGCCCTATCGGTCAAAGCCCGAAAAAAAGCATTTTTTCGTTGAAATATGAAAATACGTTAACATTTTAACTTTTGGAAGTCCTATACTATGGAAGGAAGTCCTCAGATGCGAGGAGCAATGAAAGACCGGTTTTGGCGTAGCGCATAGCCATACTTTGTCCACACACGTTTGTCCACGGCATCACCGAAGTGGGTAGCCTCTTCCGGCAAAACAGATTCGCGTGCTTCGCTTTTCTTGTCTTTCTCAAATAGTCCGTTGGGCTTTTGGAAAACAGATGTGTTATTCATTGAGATTAGCGTATACTTGCACCGGGTACCGTTGAATCGTTTCTTAGGTAAAAATGGATTTGTTTCAGCCAGTATTGATTGCCAAAGCAAATATTTTTCATTGTGTGGTGGTTCCTTTCCCGGATGTTTTCTCTGTGTTACTTTCCATTTATTCCGCTCGAGTCTGGCAATGGCAAGCTGATTGTATGTCTTACGTGAACTGGCCAGGCGTATATCACCATAGGTGTCCACTGTATAGATTACTTCTTTCTTCTTATGATGGCGATAGTAATGGCAGAACATATCTATCAGGGTATTGATCATTGTGTCGGTATGTTCCTGGGGTTTCACATAGAATTCGTTGATATTGTTATCAGTCTTCTGGATCAGGCCGGACACAAAATCATACATGCGTTCCTGGGCAACCTCGATCAATGCAATCTTGCTGCCCCAGTCTGGCGTTATCTCAATGGGTTGGTTTGGATCACAATCGGCATCAAACAGAGAATGCCGGTTCTCGAGTTTGGTCCAGTCAAACTCCGTGTCATCGGCCAGGCCACGGATGTAATTATCATTGTCGGCCTTATAATATATATGCCGGTCATCTAAATTGTAATAACAGTCTGTAACCTTATCAATATAGTAGTTCAGTATCTCAATCATGAATGTCATCAGATCCATGGTCTGGTACATTTTTACAATGTACGAAAATCCGATGTTGATGATGTTGTCAAATGCATTGGAAAGCATGAAGAGTATTCCATCCTTAGATACAAAAGGAGTGATCTGTTTCTTTAAACGGTTCACTTCTTTCCATATTTCCACGGCAATAGCTGTTTCACCATCCAGCTTTGCACGGATCAGATCCAATTGAAGCTTAACAATCTGATTCCAAATTTTGAATAATTGGATCCCGGCTTCATCTTCATAATACTTGGCAGGCTCTGTGAGCCATTTATGTTCCGGTAAGTATCCCATGGATGAAGTAAAAGTGCTACCGTGATGTTTAAACACTGGCTTAACAGACAAGTCTCCAAAATGCTCAAGGTTTCCCCTATTTGTGGCTGCCGACTCCTGGTCGAACTTCAACTTGTCAATTGTCAGCGCTTCATCGGTAATGTTATAATCCACATTCGGACCACGACCACTTGTTTTTTGTGAGATGAGATAAAGAGCGTGCCCGTTGCTGAATGTGATCATATTGTCGTAACTCATGATCTTCTCATAAGGCAATAAGAAATGATCAGGCGGTTTTTGACAGACAACGTAATCTCCTGTCTTTGTTTTCTGGTCGTACTTCTTGTAGCCAAGCTGTTCAAGCAGTTTAAAGGTCGATGGCAACGTTTTGGTGAGTGCCTGGCCAATGGTGTCCTGCGTGATTGAAGTGATTCCACGTGGCAGCAAACGGACGTTCTCGTCCACTTCAGCTCCCACGATGTATGATTTACCGGTAGCACGACCGGCAATAAGGTATTTTAATTTGGCGGAAAGTAACTGATATTTGACCTGAAAAGAGTTCAGGGATAAAGTTTCCTCCCAAACATCTTCTTTATACATCATGAGTCGAGCATTTTGGTAATTTCGTCATCAGTGTAATCGGGCGTGTCCAGGACCTCTATCACAGTTTGAATGTCATCTCTGTTCAATCCTCTCAGTTTTTCAAGGGGGATATTGATTGTCTTCTGGTTATTATTAAGCTGAATGTAAAAAACATTTTTCTCCATGCGCCGGGGATCTTCCTCTCCGATTGTTTTTTCCCCGATCACTTCCCGGAGAGCTTTATGAGCGGCGATACGTTCTTTTTGTTTATTCAGATTCTTGCAAGTCCTGATTGTATCCACCAGGTCTTTTATCTGCCATTGCTGCCAGTAGTCCCAGTCAAAGGTGTGTTTCGATTTAAAGAGTTCCTGAGCGAGTTTTATGTCTTTCCGGGCGGTGGTAGGGCTTATGTTGTATTTTGCCAACAGACGCGGAATAACTGCACTGGGATGATACGTATCCAGCATTTTGGCGGCAGATACAACCCGATTGAACTGATCAATGAGATTGCTCGGTAATGGAGAATTATCCGGGTCAAGAATGTGGGCCAGGATAATATCATGCTGCTGCAGCTCGAGTGCCGCTTTTGGGGTTGTCTTATTCATTGAGTGATGAATGAAAGATTTGTAATAATCTAATCAGTTGCTCCTGCGCTGGATTGCTACCATTCAGGGCTGCTTTGATTATTTGTTCCCTGATTTCATTCTCATGCCGGATTATACCTTTGTAAAAAGCAGTCCTCGCGAGTGATTTCTGATAGATCTCTTCAATAAATTCATCTTCATCAACCTCCAGGTTGATAGCAATCAAATGAGGCTGAAAAAGCCTGTAAGACATCTCTTCGATTGTTTTAAGTTGTTCCTCTGAGAAATGCATCTTCCAATACTTTTTTATCGAATTCAAATATTGTCTTGTCCGTGAAAATTGTTCCTCGTTCCCATTTAGGATTATCAGTTGCATTCTGACTTGTTACAACAGAAATGTGCCATTTATTATTCCAGATACAGGCCACCTTTGCATGAATTGAGATGCACCGATAATCAAAATTACTTACCATCAGCGCGAACGGTTTTGGAGAAAGCGATCTGACACGATTATCCACGATAAAACGGATATCCCTGATAATGCCTTTTTCTCTACGATTCATTACACCCTGCAATGTTTTCGGACTGATTGAGTACGTACTGAGCAGGATGTCTGCCGGACCTGTTTGCTCTAGGATCCAGAAAACCAGGCGCATCATATTGAAATTACCAAAACTCCAAAAGTGTTTTGTTTCCCCCTCTGAAATGACTCCGAGCCGCTGTGTGAGCAATGATTCTTCTGCAGTAAGGTAGATCGCAGACTCCGAAGTGTCTAACACTTCGGGCTGCATTCTACCCTCCTGACACGGAGTTTCTTTTGGTAATTCACCAAATGTAACGAGTGTCACGATTGTTCCGCTATTGCGTATTCAATCTGTTCTTTTTCAACCTTCATCCTCTCGATTTTTTTTTCAAGAGTAATCCGTTTCGGTCCTTTCGGCATTGGATTTTCTTTGGCCAGTTTCTTTTCAGACTGATAAAGCAATTTGTTTTCGGCTTTTGCAATCTTAATGCGCCAGTTTTCTTTTTGTTTCTTCAGTCCCTCTATATCATCAGCCAGTGTGATACCTGTATCCTGTTTTTTTGTTTCAACAGGTGAAGACGGATTATCCGGATCGAAAGGTTTATTGAACAGATCATCAGATGGTACAATTCCTGAATCTTTGTAAGCAGAATAGCTTTTCCAGAGTTCTTCCATTCGGTGACTTACTCCAAGTATCGATGCAGCAATCGTCTTTCTTCTGGCGACTGCGTCTTCTGAATTCGTTTCGCCAATTTCTTTTAGTTCTTTGTGCAGGATACTTCGCTGTTTGTACAGATCGCTGTATTCGGTTAATACCCTTTTCACAACGTCAGGGTATTCTTTATTGGCAAAATCCTGGTCAATTTCTGCTGTCACCTTTTCAATATTTACATTCACTTCAGAAGGGATCTCGTTTTCGATATCGTCATGATCGGGATCATTCGGATTAATCGGATAACGAAGATAATCACGCAGTACCCTGTCAATTTTCTGAGGAATATCTCTCCGAAATTTATTCTTCAGAAAATTTTCGTACACATTCGGCTTGTAACCTGTTTGATGGAGAAGATCTATTCCATCATCCACTGTTTTTCTCCGCGAATCTCTGTTAATATAGGCTGCTACCTTTTCCCGCAGTTGAACACTGATGTTTACTTCCATTTGATTATAATTTAGTGAGTATTTATTTGCGGTTAAAATTAGTGCTGAAAAACGTGCGCCGAAAGGACAAAAAAAGTACCTCCTCTGATGGAAGGTACTTTTGAAGTGTATGAGAAAAAGAGGAAGTTAAGGAACCAGCACAAGAAGTTCTTCAACCAGTCCTGTATATACCAAGGCTTTTCCGGTACGGAACCTGAACTGCATGGATGCCTGGTTTCTGTCGCTTGCCGTGGTGCCGGTAACAGCTCCATCGCCTCCCGTGACAAATGTGGCTCCACGGCGCTTGTTACCCATCAGGTAATATTCACCGTTTTCATCCGGGACGATAAAAAACATTTTCCTTTGACTGGCAGCATTCATAAATCCGAGGATAGTTTGTGAAATACGGGCTTTCACAATGTTCAGGTTATATTCGAAGTGAGTGCCATCCACTTCTCCAACCGGCACGATACTGAAATTACCGGCATCCTCGGTAAACTTGAACTTGAAGGCCCTTGTGCCGGGCTTCATTGTCAAATTCCCCACCAGCGCTCCTGCAGCTTCCAGTTCTACAGGAGTAACCACCTGGGTGGTCCCGTCGATAGTAGGCACCGGTTCTGTTGGCCATACGGCAACGTCTTCGTGGTAACCGAAGATGATCTCGGGAACAATACCGGCCATATTGCCACCCTCACAACTGAGTTGGTGGTCAATATCAGCTAAACTTATACAATTTTCAGCCATAATACGTTTGTTTTAGAGATTCAAAAATTAAGGAATAACCACTTCGGCCACGTTCGTCCAGACCACTTCGTTGATACCGAAGCCAAGACCTTCCCACCAGTCGGTAAGCATGTTCACCACTCGTTTCGATTCCTCGATCTTCACCTTTGCTGCATTTTCACCTTTTTTGGTGATATGCAGGAAGTTGTCAACCGGTGTTGCCCAGATGTCATCGGTACCGATCATGGAAGGAAGACCAACTACTCTGGCGGGGGAGAAATCGAGCGTGTCGTCGATCTGGGAAGGACTGGTGATATCGTAATATCCAAGTGAACGTTTGTCCTTCATGAAGGCACGTTTCCACTTCGGAGCCATTCCGATGATCATTTTCGAGTTCTGATACTGTTCAGAGATACTTTCGTAGAAAGTTTCAATCTGATCATAGATTGTTGCGGCATCCAAAGCTGCCATGGTCACGTGGTTCACCTTGTCACTTGTGAGGAAGGTTTTCAATCCGTTCATCGACTGGCCGGAGATACCTGCAGTTCCCGCTGTGGGGGCAGTGAACACACCTTTGTAATATTCAAGTTCTTCCATGTCAGTATTGATCTGACCGTAGAAGTGAGATTCCAGAATGTAACGGATGAGAGGCCATTCTTTGCGACTCAGATCATTGCTGGCAAGAAAACCAAGCCAGTTGTTTTCCACATCGTCCGGATAAACTTCAAAATCCACCTTCAGATGGAAAAGTTCAATCGGATTGGGCGTGAAGGTCAAATCTCCCTTGGGAGTCCATGATTTCTGAAATGACTGCACAAGGCGTGTCATTACAGATTGAGCCAGGCGATAAACGGTATCATCCGTCTTTATCTTGGTTGCCAGCTTGGTTGTTTCGCGTCCAAAGAGCAGAAGTCGTTTCAGGCGCGCCATGTTTTGTCCGGAATTGATGTAATATGCACCATATTCGGTTACGATGTCGGTAGTAGTAATTGCCATATTATTGCGAATTAATGGGTTGATTAAATGATTTCGGCGTCAGCAATCTTGTTATGAGGAAGATTGTCAATAGTGTTCCAGTCCGTTTCGTCCTTTACTTCTGCCGGATTCGATGAACCTCCTTGCGGATTTTCTGCAGCAGCTGCCGGGCGAGCGGCTAATTTTGCTTTCACAGCTGCTACTTTTGCAGCTGCATCAGCGGATGCTTTCACAGTAGGATCCAGGTCATCGAGCAGGTCGAGAACCAATTGCAGTGCATTTGTCGCTTCCGATACCTTTGCGGCATTTTCGGTGATCGTTTTGATCTCTGCATCGAGCGACTTCATTTGATCGATTGAAACAATTACGTTTCCCTCTTTTTCTTCAAAGCCTTCCACTTTCAGCAGGGTGTTGATTTGTTGAAAATCTTTCTTCATTTCGGTTTTATTTTTGGGTGAAAAAATATCCATCAGCATTTGAAAAAGGCTTTTTTTGTCTTTTTCATCCATTTTGTTCACCATCTCAGTAGTGATTTCAATAGGCTCTGTTTCTTTCATTACGGGTACCGGAAGATCCAGCGCTTTCATCTTTGCCGCAGTCTCATTAGAGACAGCTACCTTTTCTTTAGTTTTAACCGGTACCAGTTCATCTACTAAACCAAGCTCAACAGCTTCCTTGGCCGATAACCAGCGGGATTCCTTCATGAGGTTCATCACGGTTTTAAAGTCAATACCTCTACTCTTCACATAGTCCTGAGCGACGGATAAGGTAAACACTTCAGCTTCCTTTTTCTGAGCAATCAGATCATTGATTGTCTGATCCAGGTCATCTTCATTCATGTTTCCCCAGGCATCAACCCAGATAGATGGTTTGTGAATAAGATAAAAAGAGTCCTCACGGATACGTGATTTTACGGCACCATGTCCAATGATCGTTGCAGCCGATGCGTTGAAGCCAACATACTCGAGCGTCACGTCACCATGTGTTTCGAACATTTCCTTAATTTTGAGGGCATGATTGAGATCTCCCCCCAGAGAAGTGCATTTCACGACAATTGGACCTTTTCCCAGATCATCCATCATTGTTTTGACGAATTGCATTGAGATACCCCAACGTCCCACTTCTCCAATCAACTCTAGCGTTTTAGCCATAATCTTATGATTTTGAGCAAAAGTATCCATATAAAAAAAACAGCAAAAGGACATGAGCCATTTGCTGTCTCTGTTTGATAGAAGTATATTATAGAATGTTGATACCCGAATTCTCAATGAAGAGGGCCTGTTCGTCCTGATATCCGGCAAAAGAACAATTGACCTGATTCCTCCCGGAAGTGGATGCTTCAAGAGAAAAACGCAACTGATTCTCTTCGGTACCTATCAGCCTTATGTAATTGTTTTGATCCACGAATAACACAAACCAATAACCAGCCAGTAGTTCTCTGAAAATGTTTCTATTCACGGGTTGATCCTTTGGTGCAACCAGAATCAGCTCCGTTTTGTACCCGTTATTTTCACCAACCTGTTTGAATTGTGCCGTGTCGTCTGTAAAATAAAACTCAATGATTTGTTCCAGATTAACAAGTTCAAGGAAAAAATTTTCGTGTGTATAATCACGACGCACCCGTTTCAAACTTGATGGTGGAATTGCATATACCATTGAAAGTCCAGGCAGGTTCGTTTTAAAATCGAATGATATCTTTTTCATAATGAATTAATTATTTGTTATATAATAATTCACGTGTCCATTTATGGGACAACGTCACTCAAACAATATTGTTAATGTTGTTTAATATTCTTTTGAATAGTTCCCCTCTGTCAATATTAAGATTTCTCTGACATTCCTTCCGGATCGCCTCGAAGCTCCAGATGTCTTCCGTAAATCCAAATTCATCCTGAAATGATTCGATTGTTTCTGTCCAGTTAAAACCTACCGCTATCCTTGGAGCAATAAACGCATGCATGAACGTTTTTGCTTTCATCTCAATGGCCTGGTTGAACTCTACAATTTCTGTGCGAGTGAGATCCCAGCCGAGTCGATAAAAGTCATTTCTTTTGATTGTAATATTAACTACTTCGGTATAATTGGAAAAGGCCAAAGATTCGTACTTTTTTCTATATCGGTTAGAATTCTTCTCCAAACTTAACACAAGCTGTCGGTAGAGCAATTTATCGCGCATGAGGAGTACCGGATCTCCATATTTCAACTCAAGGTAATGTTTTGAGTATGATTTGCAAGGTACCTGGATAGTGAATGCCATAACTGAAAACGTTAATAATCATTCAAATATACAATAAATATTTGGTAAAATGCAATAATAACGTGGATATTAATGATGTTTACAAATGTGGCTTGGACGGATCATCGCTGAAAAATAGTACAATCGTGCGGTTTATATACAACGTGATTGTTAATGCTCTATGATTCAATGAAATAATGGCGTACTTTTTCCGTACTATTTTGTACAATAATGATGTTTTTCGTACTTTTTTGAAAATCGTGCGGAAAAGTGCAAATCGTGCAAAATCGTGCAAAAATAGTACGCTTATAAATCATTATATTTCAGTGATATATACTTTCATTTTCAGGTTATGCACGATTGCACGATTTTCATTTTAATTTTTCTATTAGTCCTTTTTGTAAATATAAATATTAAAAAAAAAGAATATATATATGTCTGTCTACGTGATTTTTGCGCCCTCTTCAGTCTCGATTTTTGCCATAGTACAATTGTTCCATTTCTTTCAATCCCTGGAAAAAGGGTGCAAGGGAAAAACGATGTTCCCGGGAATACGATATGCGCCCGGCTAAATGCCGAGCGCAAGAGATAAGGTATTCGCGCCGTCGGCGCTCATAGTTAATAAACAAGCCCACGCTATCAGCGCAGGCTTGAGTCGTGAGATGTTATAGTATCCGGTCATTCATATACTGCTTCACTGATAAATTCAAATTCGGCCTGTAAACGCTTTGTCCCGATGATCACGGCAATACCGCGAGCGGCCAGTTCAAACAATCTTTGCCGGGTAATGGGACTGTCCCGCAAATTGTAAGTAGCGGCACATACGTAATAACATTCTGCCAGGTCGAAATCATGAACTGTCGGCCTGATGAGTTTTGATGCATCTGTTGGTGTGTTGGCAAAACTTAACTTCACGAGAATGCGCTGTATTATCTTGCGCCTTACCTGTTCATCTGGATGCACCGCTACGATGATCTTATTCTGTTTCATTTTTTATTGTCTAGAAGTGGTTATTAATTAAAAGTTCCCATCCCACGCTCAAGCAACCAGGTCATTGCCGGTGGCGTTACAGCATTTCCAAGTTGTTTAACTTTGTCTCTTCCGGATCCCAATACAATGTAATCGTTCTCGAAGGCCATGGCGGCCTGTACTTCGTGAGGCTGAATCATCCTGTATGTGCAATCTTCCAGCTTGACATTTTCCGGAGAGCTTAATACTATAGCAACCCGGTCACGCGTTGACATGGTTCCGATCGGATCTTCCATTCCGGATGATTGTGCTTTTCCATAATAGTAGGAAAAGAAAGCGTTCACAGCCTCAGTGGAAAGAATGCCATGTGTGACTATGCTCGTTTGTGTGCTCATGGGCTGATCGATCTCTCTTGAGCGTGATTGCCCTCTATTTTCAACCATGAATGGCATGCCTAATACACCATACGTTCCGGCAGTTGTCACAGTGTCGATTGCTTTATAAAGTGACAAACCTGCGAGTTTTGGATTAAATCCTCCGCCGTAGTTTTTAATGATCATAGGCATACCTAACAGGCCATGATGATTTCCACCAGCTAAGACTATAGAGACAAACTCATTCAAGGATCTACTTTTCCCGTTTTTGTTTTGTTCATCGATCATGGCCGGCATGCCGACAACTCCGAAATTATTCTGTGTGGTCATCGTAAACTGAGGTGAAGACAGGGGAGTGATATCACCTCCGTAACTGCCCTTTGTTACAAACGCGGCAACCTGGCGGGTGGCTTGAGTGAACATTTTATCGGTAATGCCAGACGATCGTTTCAAATTGCTAGAATGGTCGGTGTAGATTATGAACGATGAATCTTTTTGCTTCAGGAGTCCGTGTTTAATGCGTTCGATTGTGTTTGGAGACAATGGTTTTGATCTGTCACCAATTCGAACACTAGGAATGGACCAGTCTATGATGTTGAACGCTGCATAGTAGTACGGCTCTACGATGCTGCCACAATTGGCACACCGATAATCGTATTGCTGCTTGTATTTTCCGAATTTCTTTCGAGGGTTCCTCCAGCTTTGTATAGATTCCACTTCCTTCCCGCAATTTGAACAAAATGATTTTGGACGAAAATCCAAATCGGGGACAGGGTTCCCTTTTTTCCAGAACACAACATACATTCGATCCCGGCTCTGCGGTGTTGGAAGAGCATGCATTGAATTAAGATATACGCATTTGTGCGTGTATCCAAGATTGTGCATTGCATGCAACCAGGCATCCCACATAATCCAGACTCTTGCTTCAACAACATTTTCAACAATGATCAGATTGTAGTTGTGAATTTCAGCAAATCTGGGAACATCCCACATGGTTGCGCGTGAGCGGATGGCTCCAGGGTCTATAGTAAGATCCCCAAATAAATTTTTTGTCAGCTGGTACTTCCTGCTCACGCCCTTTGCAATGGTATGATTCGTACATTCCGGAGAAGTTATAAGAATATCGGTACTCTGGTACCTACGAGGATCTGTGGCAGAAACATCAGCACAATCGTGATCCGTATCCGGGAAGTTGGTGTTGTGCGTTTTTATGGCCAAATCCCAGTGGTTCATAGCAAGTTTTACTTCCAAGCCTCCACCCATGTTTTGGGCCAGCCTTCGAACGCCCTGCGATGATCCGCCGGCGCCACAGAATTGATCTGTTACAGTCAGGTAACTCTTTTTTTTCATAGTCAATATCTGAATTTTGTGAAATGAATGATTGCCATCGGTTCATTCAGACTGTAGTTTTTGAACCATTTCCTGAAATCATTAGATGAGAGACCGTCGTTTTTGGCAATACAAATTGGGCTTATCCTCTTTGCGCTGTTTTTTGTATTTAAAAAACAGAGTCCTAAGTCGCTAAATATAGATAAATCAATACACTGCAACCCAATACCATCTTCTTTTATAAGCCTCTTAAATTCTACCTGATTAGACCGGTATGGTTTTCCTTCCCAATATCTTAATGAAAGGTAAGCATTGCCTTTTTCAATCTCATCGAATCGTTTGCGCCAAAATTCGTAATTGCTACGAATGGTGTGGATCTTTTTAAACGCCAGAATATTGTCAATAAACCCTGTTTCTTCACCTTTCCTGGGATGTGTTGCCGGGAAGTTTCTACTTAAAGTTAATGTATATGTTTTCATAACTACCATCCTTTTAAGAGTTCCTTCGGCATTGTTGGCGCCATGATCTTGATCTCGATCCTGGCACTTAAATGGAGAGGTACCATGCGATACGTGCCTTCATTTTCTCTACACCATTTCATTGCTTCGTCCTCTTCTATAGCTATCGCTACAGCTTCGCGGTCCTTGTTTTGGAGTATGTATGCGTGATCCATAATTGCTTTGTTTCATTATTAATTCAACGATGTCTGATATATAAATCAGGAAATTTTGATTGTGCGTATTTTAATTCGCATGCTTTTACATACTTGTAAATTTTCTTATATTTTGAAGTCTGAAAAACTGCTTTAATTGTTTTTTCAGCTTCACTTTTAGTGCTAAAATTCCGCGATATCATTTGTCGCTTCCCAGTCTCTTTATATGTCCCGACTATAACATATTGGCTGTCTATCTCTGCCTGTGTGTTTTTTTTTCTTGTTCCCATGTTACTCATCTCATTAGTACTCAATAATTCAGTCTATCTCTTTCGAGTTTCTGTAAGAACCGGTTGATTTGTGCGGCATGATCCTGGTGTGCGTGGATCAGAATCACCGTGTTGTTATCAATACGGTGCGGAATCAGATCCTTGAATTTTTGTTTCACTTCACTCCCAACTTTTATTGCAGTTTCACGGGAGTCTGCAGCTTCGGACGTGGTTATAATTCCCTTTTTTCGTGCCATGTTAATCCTGTTTTATTTGTTACTATTTTTAAAATGGTTTATCATCATTAGGTATGAATGGTATCTCAATATTCAGCTTTTCAGCCACAGCGGCATACTGCTCTATAGAACCAAGCATGAAGTATTCTATTCCACCAGACTTGTCATCATAATCCGGCCGGCCATCTTTGTCAAAAAACATGGGATCGCCGGTAGTAGGATCGAACTTGTGAGGATTAAAGATTAACCCTTTCCAATGGCAATATTTCTGAATTTTCTTTTTGAAAATGGTGGCACCCGTATATCGCCGCTGTTCCGGGGCATACTCCACAAAGTTGTCATAGATTTCTTTGCGTGGTATCCTCACATTCAGTTTCTCTGCACTGGAGAAATATTCCTCTGCCCAGGCAAGGAAGTCCTCACCCATGGATTGTCTCAATTGTCGGTTTTCAATCCTTTCCGATGGAGATTGTACCACGCCAAAACGAAGATAGAGCTGCACGCATTCTGCCAGGAGATTCCATAGCAAGTTCCATTGCTCAAAATCCCAATCATCGAAGAAAAGAACGCCGAAGTCATCAACCGGCTTATGGCTGTCATTATAATAATCGGAAAAAGCAATTTTCCACTGCCGGTCATTGTATGAGGATCCTTCCCCGTTCAAGGCATGATTTGTAGTTATGTAAATTTTGGGTGATCTGTGAAACGGGAATGTGGCACGACGATTACCCTTATAATTCACCGACCAGTCACCGGTGATGTTGGCAAAAAGAAATTCAAAAGGGAAATTAGTCCTGACATCATCTATAAAAACAATCTTAGTTTTTACAGTCATTTCATCCCAAAGGAAGTTGTCGGCATCAATATCTTTATATTTCCCGTTAATAGAAATGGCGGGGAGCACCTGTTTGAACATTTCACCAATAATCGATTTACCGGAGCGACCATTTGAAAGACCAACCTCGGACTGTTTGCCATCCATGGCCACAAGCGCCCGGCTGACGCTTCGGTCTTTGGCCGACATCATCATGTATCCAATACCGCAAAGTTTTGATATGAGATGTGCCCTGTTTTCCTCAAGTTCTTCCTCCGGTATTTCTTCACCATGTTTTTCTTTTCTCCAAGTGAAATTTGAAGTGTTGATGAGAAACTGAAGGAAATGACACGTTTGGCCGGCTTTGCTCAGTGTGTAATTGAATACATTGTTTTCCTCGTCATGTGTTACCGTAATCAGCCGATCCGTACGTCGTGCCGGAATGTCATGCCGCTGATCTTCCCATATCTGATGAGATATTTCACTATAGGTGTGCTCTTCGATACTGTCTTTTTTCACTTCCCAGTAGTTCTCGGAAAAATAGAACATTTGCCTGTCACGCTGTGGGTCCTCCAGTGCCGGTATTGTCTTCACCAGGTTAGACAGTTTTTCTGGTCCTAAAAACTGCGGACCACCCCGGTGCAACATTTCAAGAACCTCTTCGTTAGCAATCTCGCGTGTGAAATCTTTCACGAAGTCCCGAATATCATCAGTCTTGTACACTGTTTTCACAAATGGATGTTCGGTAAGGATATAATCATATTCACCATCCGGTTTCTGAAATCGGGAAAAACCCCTATTCTGCAGGAAACGGAAACATCGTTCATACCGAAATCGATATTCTGTTCTTACATTACCCGACCTGTCTGCACGTTCAATCTCTTCCCAAAACTTTTCATCGGCCTCGATGGGTTGAGCGCTCTCAATCTCTCCGGAAGCATTAAAACGCCACCGATGTTTACCGATTCTAAACTCAGGCAATTCCTGCAGGATATCCCGATGTCTTTTAGCAAACTCAGATGCATTGTGAAGCGACCAAAGTTCAAGCAACTTCCCGTCGGAAATAGTGGTGATCTTGTGTAATTGAAGGTATTTACCGGTGAGTGATCGTTCATTGATCAGGTAATCGATGTCATTTTTCAAATCATCTTCGTTCCCTTTGAGGGTGTTGGCCAGCAGATCATCTATTCCTTTGTCGTTATTCTCATTCTTCTGTACATTGCCGATGTACAGCTCCAGATAAATGTTGCGACTATTTTTAAGCTGATTGGCATATTCCTTGAAATTCTTTGCGGCATAGAAGAAGTTACGGGGGCGCTGGTCGGCCAGATCATTGATCCCCAAGTTGGAAGATATGTCATTCCAGTCTGCATCAAATAGCAGTACCAGTTCTTTGACCTTACAGCGGGATATCAGATTAACAAGATCTTCATGAAGCCGGCCATTGCTCGCAATATTGTGAATACCTGAGATGGCCACGGATGGAATGCCATGCTTGCATGCTTTTTCGGCTTTCTTCTCTCCTTCCTGAATAAATAGTCGCGGGATCTCGGTGCCAGCCTGGTACACTTCGCGGATCCGTTGCGGGATATAAATGAATGATCCGCTTCCCGACGGGCTTCTGTATTTAAAAGGTTTTCCCTCTTTGTCGAGATGTTCTTGCGGGAACTGCCAACGGACCCGGAAGTATTCTTTCATTTTTCCGGTTGGTTTTCCTTTGTGATATTGTTCGTACATCACCGGTGAACCTTCCAGGTTATAATACTCTATGATGACATCATTCCCGTCGATGATCTCGGCACGGCTGTTGATGGTCCCCGACCGGAATACCCTGCCAACAGTGGTGGTTTTGTTTTCATCCTGTAAAAACACTTTTGCCTGAACATCCGATTCGGTCAGCCCTGACTGTTGAAGCAGTTGTTTGCAGTAATTGTTCTTTGCCGTCTTTTTGGCAGGTTGGATCTCATCCTCCTGTTCTATGAAAATATTAAATTGATGGGCAAGAAGCTGAAGGGTTTCCGGATATGTCTTTCCAAGCTTCATGTAGAAGTCAACAGGAGAATTTCCGCCAAAGCCACATTTGAAACACTTGAAAATATTCTTTGCAGGCGCATATTCAAATCCCTTGTCTTCTTCGCAGCTGGGGCATTTCCCTTTGAAACTGGCACCGCGTTTGGTGAGTGATGTTTCAGATTCAATCACCTCGAGTAATTTCCCTTCTGCAGCTTGCAGGATGCGTTCCTTATCTTCTTTGCTTATTCTCATTGCCTTTGTTTGTTTCTCCGGTTCATTTGTTCCCGATGCACCAACAAAGCTGCATCGGGCGTTTTGTGTTCGTGTCAGTTTTCAATTTCAGCTGACTCGAACGGGATAATAAGTTGCCGATTATTGGCTCTCCAGTCATCAATGGTGATGGCCATTATTTCATTGAGTTCTTTTTTGGCATCGTCCATTTCCTTGCGGGCATTCTTGAAGTTTGCCTGTTTTTCCTGGTAAATTGTCACCATGCGCTCCATCTGTTCCTGTTTCTGCTTGAGGAATGTTTGTGGTTCGGTGAAATACTCGAACAGTGCCTGGTAACATTGCAGTTTGTAACGGGTGACTGATTCGCGTGCCTCGGGAGATACGTTTTTCGGGTTGATGGTGAAGAGCCACCCAAATACAAATTCGAGGGGTAAACATAGCATTTCACGCTCTTTTCCATCTGCTGCAACTGAGGTGCTCAGCACCCCAGTTGAACTCAGAATTTCATCCTCCTGAATCTTTGTTCTTTGTACTTTGGCATCTATTCCCAGCGCCTCACAGATTGGACGAATAGGGATGAATCTTTTGTTGTTATTTTCGATACAAGTGATCGAAACATTGTTTACCTTTGTTACTTGAAATTCGGAAGTAACCACCATTGGTTGAATTGTTTCCATTCTTCTGGATTTTAAAAATTAATATAAGAGTTAGCGGCAGTTGCGGGGAATGATCCTGCAACTGCTTTTTTTGTTTGGCCACACGAAGACCAGGCTTCCGGCATTACACCGGTAGCAGAAATTCTTGATAATTGAATGATGAAATGAAGTTGCGTGCGGCGTTCTGTGGAGTATATCCTTTTGCCGAAAAGGTTCGCCGGCTTTTTTTTACCCGCACCACATAAACCTGTCCGGTCTTCTTGAAACGGATTTTTGTGAGACCGGGATAAACTGTGTCCACGAGTGAGATAAACTGCTGAACGAAGGGATTGTCTGCGCTGTTGGAGTGGTTGCGCGTGGATGCGGTGCATGTCGCTGCACAAGGCGTTGCTTGTAAGGTACTGTTTTTCGCTTGCAAACAAATTGATTCTGTGTAAGGCATTACAGATAATTTGCTGTATAGGCTGTAAAATAAAAAGAGGTACAGCCTTTCCCTCTGCCTTACACTCACTCGGAGCAGTGGCGCCATTAAGCGTCCACGAGGGGGTACTGTACCAATATTGGTTGAGATGCGGACATAAAAAATCCGCTCTCAGTATTGAAGCGGTTTCCCACTCCGAGTTTATGTAAGGCAATGCAAATATGAGCATAATATTTGAGATAGCAATCATTTTTCAGATTTTTTTTCCTGTGTAATTTTAAAAACCTCTTTTTGTCGGCCAAAGACAGTAAAGGAATCATTGAAAATGAAGTCGGGTGTTGCTCCCGATTGAATGAACCAACATAATAATTTGATAAACAGGTCCCTGTTTTTATCTTTCACCAGATTATTTACCCGGAAAGTCTCTCCCGGTTTCATCAGCAAAACCATGCTGAACAGTTTATTCCCAAATGTCCAGAATTGCGCGGATCCCATTTGTGCGTGATAAGAAAGCAAATCAGCCTCATTGGTGAGACGATGTACAGAAAAGTCCATAGCAGTGATGTTTTATTACCAGGCACCCTGGCAAATGATAATATCTTTTTCGGTAAATATCTGAAGGAGTATCAGGAATAGAGCGACGAGTGCAAGGAGAACGACAAAAGAGGCATAAATGAGCACCTCAAGCCAATCAGGAGAGATTCTGTTCAGTTTCATATTTTTCAAGGATATCAATGATTAATTCAATCATCAGCGGGATCTGGTAGAAGTCACGCCATTTAAAAATCAGGATTCCATCTCCGGAAAACTGTTGTACTGTCACGATACCCGATTGGTCCAGTAAATCGGCTGTTTTGGGTGTTACGGGCATGGAGAATGTAACGCCGATCATTCCATCGTCATTGGCCTCTCGTTGCAGTATGGCAAATTCATTTCCACAAATCACGAGAACCAGTTTTTCTTTAATCAGGATTTCTTTTTTCATTTTAGGTTATTTCTATGCCAGTAATCCACCAATTCAGCCACAGATCGCGTAGATGTCTTGATATGAATATTCCGGCGGTGATTGTTTACGGTGTGAGGACTTAAATGAAGTTTATCAGCAATTTCAACGGCTTCGTAATGGCCTACAATGAGTCGCAGTATTTCAGTTTCTCTGTGCGAAAGACCAGAGGTGAATTTAGGTTTGCAACAGATGTTTTCCAGTTTACATTCTCCCCTGAGAGGGCAACGTACTTCTTCGAACTGTAAACGGCCATTGTGATCGATGTCAGAATTCAACCTGTCATATTCTCCGGCGTTGCATCTGATGAACCTGCTCACAATCCAATATTCGTAATTGTACCTGTTGGGTTCTTTTGCCGAATACTCTTTGCAAAGCGCCTCAAATGCTTCCACATGAAATGTCCTGAGATAATCAATGAACTGCTGAATAAAATGACGGGAATTTATTCCAGTCTCTTTTAATTCCCACACAGGTCCATTTTCAGGTTTAATCATGACACATCCATCCGGAGTAGTGTAAAATTCTGTATTAGCAAAAATATCCATGATATTATGCTTTTGTTGTCTCCGGGAAAAGTGTTTCTTCCGGAATACCCATTTCTTCGGCAATAATTGCCCGTCTCCGTCTCGATGGTTTAAATTCACCACTAATCCACCGTGACACAGTGGTTGGATCACAGGTAGTTATTTCAGCAATTCGTTTGATAAATTCTGTTCTCTCGTTAGATAGAGAAGATCCATAGTCTTTGAATGTCATTTTTTTCATTTTTAATAGAAATTGAATTGTTTAATTATTTATTTTGCTTAATTTCGAAAGCAGTTAAACAGCGTTTGCAAATATCGTGGATATCTACGGTAAAAGCAAATATAATAACGTTAATAAAAATTAAATAGCGTGGATATTTTTGATAGGCTACAATATATAGTTGATAAAGAGGGCTGTAAAAATTTGGCAGATTTCTCAATTAGAGCAAAGGTCAAGTATGAAACTTTGAGAGGAACTCTCAAATACAAAAGATCTAAACCAGGTTATGAGGTTCTTAAAAATATCATCATAAATATTGAATGGGTGAACCCAGACTGGTTAATGACGGGTAGGGGTGATCCCGAGAAAAAGAAAGATATCCCAGAAGTGATTGAGAATGTAATTTCATCCGAGGTGTATAGGAAAAAGGAAGATCGGCTCCTTACAATAATAGAATCACAGCAGCGGACAATTGAAAACCTTTCAAAAAACGAGAGGAAAAATATTGCGGGTATTGCGTGAACTGCAGTTGCAAAAAAAACAAAACAGTGAAAATGTTTCCTGATGCTGAAAAGAAGGTAAAAACGCCGGCACAAAAACGGCACAGAAAGCGGTAAATTTTTAGTTTTTATAAAAGTTTATATATCTAATAATCAAATATATAGTAAAACAAACAGGGTGGAGAAATAATCCCTCTCTCTCCGCAAAAAAAGGGTGTAGATCAAATAGTTAAGAGATTTACACCCTTTTCTACACCCAGAAAATTATCGTTGTTTACTTATTACAATTCCAAACGTAGTATAGGATAATCTTTTTCTCTGCTTGACGTCTCAACTTCATCTCCGGCAACCGGAAAATATTTCAATCCAATAATAATTGGTAGCTTCATGTCCCACGACGAGCGAATCTTAAAATTCATTCCGCATAATTCTTGATTCGATGAATCATTGTGATTCCTGCCAATCGTTGTTGAAAAAAAATGTATATTTGGAGTTCTATAACTGATTGTTTATGAATCACGATGAACTGCTGTACATCCGCCTTTATAACCAGTTGCTTACCCTGCATGCGCTGAAGGAACCACGCGATGTGGTGGCACACATGGGTGCGATGCAGTCGCAGACACTGGAGATGGCCAAGTGGGCCATTGGTTCGCGGCTGCAGAACTACACTGCGAAAAATATTACCGAATCCCTGAACCGGGGTGATGTGATCCGCACCCATATCCTGCGTCCGACTTGGCATTTTGTGGCTGCGGAGGATCTGCGCTGGATGTATAATCTCTCCTATCCGCGGTTGAAGCCCGTCTACCGCTCCTACTCGAAGATGCTGGGTGCCGACGAAGCGGTGATATACCGTTACATTCCCCTTGTCGAGGAACTTCTCTCAGGAGGAAGGCATCTCTCGAAGCAGGAGATGGGTGATGCGTTGACCAGGAAGGGTGTGCTCCTCGACGACAATCATCTCTCCTTGCTGCTCTCCTTCGCTGAACTGGAGGGGCTTATTGTGAATGGGGAGCTCGATGGCAGTCGGCAGACCTTCACGTTGCTGGAAGAGTGGGTGCCACGGACAGCTCCCTTGTCACGCGAAGAGTCATTGGGGCGGCTTGCACGAAAATATTTCTCCAGCCACGGTCCCGCCACCCTGCAGGACTTCACCTGGTGGTCCGGCCTGTCGATCACCGAATGCCGGCAGGCGATGGAAATGATTCGTCCCGATTTCATCAGGGAGAAGATCAACGGGCGGGAGTGCTGGATGCCAGGCAACCTCTGCACACCTCCCACAGACCACGACCTGGCTTTGTTGCTGGCTCCCTTCGATGAGTTTGTAGTAAGTTATAAGGATCGTTCGGAAATAATAGAAGAGACTCATTATGGAAAAGTGATCACCAAAAACGGCATCTTTTCACCCACCATCACGTTGAACGGCAAAATCATCGGTTCCTGGAAAAAGAGCATAAAGAAAAACATTCCCCAGATCACACTCACTTTTTTTGGAAACGTACCTAAAAAAACCATCCGTCTCTTTCAGCCCGAAATAGAACGGCTGGAGAAATTCTATGCCCGATCATGAAGTTGCGTACACCCGAATCATTCTGGTTGCTTAAGAATGGCATCCTGCACAGTTATCCTTCGTTGAACGAAGACAGCAGCTGCGACATCGCCGTGCTGGGTGCCGGCATCACCGGAGCACTCATCAGCCACGCCCTGTTGCGGGCGGGCTATGATACGGTGGTGATCGACCGCCGCGACGTGGGCACGGGCAGCTCCTCGGCTACCACCTCCATGCTGCAGTATGAAATTGATACGCCCCTTACCCAGCTGGCCGAAATGATCGGCGAGGAGGGTGCCGTGACCTGCTACCGTGCCGGCATCGAGTCGATCCGCACCCTCCATGCGCTGGTGGAGAAGGAGCAGATCGACTGTGGCTTCGAGTTGAAACAGTCGCTCCAGGTGTCCCATAGCACCAAGGGCATCGCAAGCCTCAAGGAGGAGTACCTGCTTCGCAAGAAGCATGGCTTTCAGGTGGAATGGCTCACCAGCGAGGAGATCGGGCAGCGCTATCAGATGGCGTCGCACCCGGGCATCCTCTCCGCCGCAGGTGCCTCGCTCGATGCGTTCCAGTTTGCACACCGCCTGCTATACCGCAACCAGCAGCGCGGCTTGCGCATCTATGATCATACCGATATCCTGAAGATCGATTACCAGGGGCCGGTAGTGATCGAAACCGATGGCGGATACCGGCTCACCTGCAAGCGTGTGGTCTTCTGTACCGGCTTTGAAACGGTGAAGATGTTTCGTAAGAAAATCGCCGACATCGTCACCACCTTTGCCCTTGTGAGCGAGCAGGAGCTCAATCTCTACGATCAGCTGAAAGATACCCTGATCTGGGATACGGGCGATCCTTATATTTATATGCGTACTACCGACGACCGGCGACTGCTTATCGGGGGTGAAGACGTGCCCCACAAATACAACGGCTTCACCGACAAACTCAAGAACAAGAAAGCCAATACCCTGATCGCGAAGGTGCGACAGCTCTTCCCCACCATCCGGTTTACGGAAGATTACAACTGGGCCGGCGCCTTCGGTAACACCAAAGACGGGTTGCCCTATATTGGTGAGCATCCCGATTTTCCCAATGCCATCTTTGTGCTGGGCTTTGGCGGCAACGGCATCACCTTCTCGGTGCAGGGAATGCGGCTCGTCCTGAAACTGCTTGCCCGTGAACAGAATGACCCGCTCCTTACCCATTATCGGTTTAACAGATAAATTCAATTCATATTCATAAATTTGCGTTATATTTGCGGATATGAACCGCAAGATCATCCATGTTGATATGGACGCCTTCTACGCCTCCATAGAACAACGCGACAATCCCGATTACCGCGGGAAACCGGTTGCGGTGGGTTATGGCGAAAAGAGGGGTGTGGTAGCGGCTGCCAGCTATGAGGCGCGCCGCTATGGAGTACACTCAGCCATGCCGTCGGTTACGGCGCTGCGCAAATGTCCCCACCTCATCTTCGTGATGCCGCGGTTCGATCACTACCGCAATGTCTCCAATCAGATCATGCAGATCTTCCTCGAGTATACCGACAAGGTGGAACCGCTCTCGCTCGACGAGGCTTTTCTCGATGTTACTGTCAACCACAAAGGAAATCGCTCTGCCACGCTCATCGCCAAGGAGATCAAACAGAAGATACTGAACCGCACCCGGCTTACAGCCTCTGCGGGTGTTTCCTACAACAAGTTTTTGGCAAAGATCGCCTCCGACTATAAAAAGCCGAACGGCCTCTTCGTGATAGAACCTGCCGAGGCAGAGGTGTTTGTGGAGAAATTACCGGTTAGTAGCTTTTTTGGTGTGGGCAAGGTTACGGCTGCACGGATGGAGGAGCTGGGCATCAAAACGGGTGCCGACCTGAAGCAGTGGTCCGAGATCGATCTGGTTCGCGAGTTCGGCAAAGCCGGTATCGCCTATTATCATTTTGCCAGGGGTATCGACGACAGGGAAGTGGAGTCGGAGCGAGTGCGCAAATCTCTTGGTGCCGAGGAGACTTTTACCGAAGACCTGGGTGAGATGGTCGACATCCTCGCCGCGCTAGATCAGCTTGCTGCAGAGGTGCATCGCCGTGCCGACAAGAAAAAGTTCCTGGCCCGCACGCTCACGCTGAAGATCAAGTATGCAGATTTCACGGTGATTACCCGCAGCCGCACCGTAGGCCACTATATCCGCACCTACCGTCAGCTATTCGACTTAGGTAAAGAGTTGTTGTTGCAGGTCGATGATCTTCAGGAGCAAAAGATCCGCTTGATGGGGCTGACCCTGAAAAATGCCGATGCCGACCCGGGCGCCCTTCCCGAAGAGGGTGTCCAGCTAATGCTTGAGTTTGAAGATTGATTTACGGAATAAAATTCTCCGGTTTCTTAGGCTGAATATCTTTGTAGTATGATTTTATCTTCACGATATCTTCTCTGTAGTTGCCCGTGGGATGAAACATCTCCAGTACGCGGGCCTCTTTTTTGCCGTAATCGAGCCCGATGAGCAGGATGGGTACCTTCGCTTTCATGGCAATAAAATAGAATCCTTTTTTCCACTCTTTTACCGGCTTGCGTGTCCCCTCAGGGGTGATGCCCAGGTGCATCCACTCTCTGGTCTGAAACTCTCTTGACAAGACGTCGGTCAATGATCCGCTTTTCCCTCTCTTCACCGGAATCCCTCCAATGCTGCTGAAAAAAATATTGAACGGAAAGAAAAACCATTCCGCCTTGATCAGAAAGTTCGCCTGGCGTCCCAGGGTGGAGTAGGCCAGTTTGCCCACCACAAAATCCCAGTTGCTGGTGTGTGGTGCCACTGCCATTACACATTTCGGTACGACAGGAAATGTGTTTACCACTTTCCATCCCATGATCTTGTTTAATACGAATTTGCTGAAATTGCTCATCCTCTTTTATATAAAGTTTAGCGTGTAAACTCCTCTAATTCTAACGTTAATCGTTCCCAATTGTTCATGATCCTATCCAGTTTCTTTTTGATTTCCAGGTAGTTTTGAAGCATGATGGCATTCGTCGCCCCTTCCGGCGTAGCCAACTCCTGTTCCATGGCTGAAAGCGTCGCTTCGAGTACTTCAATTTCACTTTCCGCCTCTTCTACCTGTTTCTCCAGCCTACGCTGACGACGGTTGAACTCTTTCTGTTCCTGGTAGGAAAGCTTCTGCTCTGCGGCTCCACCCACTACTGCTTTCCCCCTGTTTGACTTATCCTCTTTTTTTGCTGATGATGTGGACTGCTGTGTTGCGGCCGGTGATTTTGAAAGCTCCAGCTGTTGCAGGTTATCCAGTTTCTTTTTTTGCAGATAATCGTAGATACCGCCAATATGTTCCATCACTTTTCCTCCGCCGAACTCATAGACTTTGTTTACCAGTCCGTCCAGGAAGTCACGATCATGCGAGACGATGATTGCCGTGCCGTCGAACTCCCTGATTGCCTTCTTCAGCACATCCTTTGATGCCAGGTCAAGGTGATTGGTCGGCTCATCCAGAATCAACAGGTTTACCGGTTCCAGCAGCAGCCGGATCATAGCAAGACGGCTCCGTTCACCCCCGGAGAGCACTTTCACTTTTTTTTCCGATGCCTCACCACCGAACATGAAAGCACCCAGGATATCGCGTACCTTTGTGCGGATATCTCCCACAGCCACATCATCGATCGTCTCAAAGACTGACAGGTTCTCATCGAGCAGCTGCGCCTGGTTTTGGGCAAAATAGCCGATCTTCACGTTGTGACCCAGCGTAAGTTTTCCTTCGTGGTCAATCTCCTGCATGATGCACTTCACCAGCGTCGATTTCCCTTCGCCATTCTTACCCACGAAGGCAAGCTTCTCACCCCGTTCAATGGTGAGCGTCACATCCTGAAACACCAGATGGTCGCCATACTTTTTTTGTACATCCTCCATAATCACGGGGTAGGAGCCCGAGCGGGGTGCCGGTGGAAACTTCAGGTTGAGTCGCGAAGTATCCACCTCATCCACCTCAATGCGATCTATCTTTTCCAGCTGCTTGATGCGCGACTGTACCTGGTTCGACTTGGTCGCCTTATACCGGAACCGCTCAATAAAGTCCTCGGTGTCCTTTATCTGCTTCTGCTGATTTTCATATGCCCTGAGTTGCTGCTCCCGACGTTCCTGACGCAGGACCACATATTTTGAATAATTTACCCTGTAATCGTGTACGTTGCCGAGCAGAATCTCAATGGTTCGGTTGGTTACCGCATCGAGAAAGGCACGGTCGTGCGACACCAGCATGACTGCGTTGGCGTGCGTGGCCAGAAAGTTTTCCAGCCACTGGATCGACTCAATGTCGAGATGGTTGGTCGGCTCATCCAGCAGCAGCACATCAGGAGCTTGCAGCAGGATCTTTGCCAGCTCAATGCGCATGCGCCAACCGCCGCTGAACTCACGCGTGGGACGGTGGAAGTCGCTCCGCAGGAAGCCCAACCCCATCAGCGTTTTTTCCACCTCGGCCTCGAAATTGTGAATGCCAGACATCTGCAGTAGTTCCTGCAGATCGGTAGCCCGCTCAATGATGGCATGATAGGCGTCCGACTCATAATCGGTCCGCTCTGCCATCTCCCGGTGCAGTTCTTCCAGCTCCCTTTCCATCTTTTGCAGATGATCGAAAGCTTTGGAGGCTTCCTCCTTCACCGTGCCATGGTCGTTCAGCTTCATCTGCTGCGGCAGGTAGCCCACCGACACCTCCCTGGGGTAGGCAATGTTGCCGTGCGTGGGTTGCTGCAGGCCGGCCATGATCTTGAGCAGGGTCGATTTGCCCGCCCCGTTCTTGCCGACGAGTGCCACACGTTCATTTTTATTCAATACGAACGATATCCGGTCGAGGAGGGTAAACCCCCCGAATTCGACGGTGATATTTTCGATAGAAACCATTTCCTTAAGTTTTGTGTATGCAAAGAAAATGCTTTTTGGGGGACTATGAAAATTTATTTAGGAGTCAGGGGTCAGGAGTCGGGATTCAGGATTCAGCTTTGGAGGTGGGAGCTTGTCAGGGTCAGCGGTTTGGAAGGGATAAATCAGAGTCAGGGATCAGGATTCAGTTTTGGAGGTGGAAGCTTGTTAGAGTCCGCGGCTGGGGAGTAGGTTTTATCGGGCAGCGGTTTTAATTGGCGCTGGGAATTTGAGATTTGAGGAAGGATTTGGAACGGGAATAGGATAATTGGAAAATTTTGATTAATTTTGTAGCCGGTAACATTTTGTGTTGGTTCTACTCATACAGTTCTTCCCCCACCATTTGTTAAATTCAAGCCGTTTTAAGCAAATGCCGACAGGTTATCAATCTTAGTCAATGCGGGAAAACGGAAAATCAACAACCGCTGCCCCGGCGAGGTGCAGCATAAATAAATTAGATGACATTTAAGGAATTAACATTGATCGAGCCCATTTTAAAGGCGCTCGACGAAAAAGGATACACCACCCCCACACCCATACAGGAACAAGCCATCCTCCCGGCACTGCAAAACCGCGACATACTGGGATTGGCACAAACAGGCACCGGAAAGACAGCCGCTTTTGCACTACCCATCATTCAGCAACTCTATCAGGATAAAACGCATGGAAAAAGAAGAGAGATCAAAGCATTGATCCTCACGCCTACCCGTGAACTGGCCATCCAGATCGACGATAGCCTGCGTGAGTATACCACATATACCGGCATTCGTCACTGTGTGATCTATGGCGGAGTAAAACAACATGCACAGGTCAGCGCACTGAAGAATGGCGTAGATATTCTGGTTGCCACGCCTGGTCGACTGCTCGACCTGATCAACCAGCGTTACATCAGCCTGCAGGCTATCCGCCATTTCGTGCTGGATGAAGCAGACAGGATGCTCGACATGGGATTCATCCACGATATCAAGCGACTACTACCATTACTTCCGCGTGAGAAACAAACGCTTTTTTTCTCAGCTACCATGCCCATATCCATCGCCTCTCTCTCGCGTTCTATCCTGCGTGATCCGGTGAGGGTAGAGGTTAACCCCACTTCTTCTGTCGTGGATACCATCGAACAGTATATTTATTATGTGGAGAAGCAGGAGAAGAAAGATCTGTTGATCGACCTGCTGAAGAAAGATAAGCGCAAGTCGGTGCTGGTCTTCTCACGTACGAAGCATGGTGCCGACAAGATTGCGAGGGTGCTCTCCAAGGCGGGCATCGGCAGCGAGGCGATCCATGGGAATAAGTCACAGAACGCCCGTCAGCGTGCACTTACCAATTTCAAGTCGCACGAGACAAGGGTGCTCATCGCCACCGACATTGCTGCCCGGGGAATCGACATCGACCAGCTCGATATGGTGATCAACTATGATCTGCCCGATGTGCCCGAGACGTATGTTCACCGCATTGGCCGTACGGGAAGGGCGGGAAACAGCGGAATGGCACTCTCTTTCTGCGCTACCGACGAGCAGCCGATGTTGAAGGATATTCAGAAGCTGACCGGCAGGGTATTGAAAAAGGCGGCGGGGTATTAATAATCACCATTTTTTTGCGTAACTTTATACCGCTAAAATGGTCCATCCGCTGCATACATTTACTGTAGTGGGTTACCGACTGTGTTACATCAAATTTTATAAAAACTATAGACATTTAAATGGCAAGATCAAATTCATTTCACAAAAAAGAGATCGAGAAGAACAAACAGCAGAAGAAAAAAGAAAAATTGCAGCGCAAGGAAGAGCGCAAGCAGCAGGGTGTCAGCTCCTTTGAGGATATGATTGCCTATGTGGATGCCAATGGTATGATCGTTGACGAGCCGCCCACACCCACCAAGAAAGATGAGATAGCTATTGAAGACATCGAAGTATCCATACCTCGCAAAGAGGTTACGGAAGAGGTGGGAGATCCTACCGGGCGTGTCGACTTTTTCGATGAGAGTCGCGGCTTTGGCTTTATCAAGGAACAACACAGTGTGAATAAATACTTCTTTCATAAGAGCAACGCCGAGTCGGGAATTCAGGAAGACCACATGGTCACCTTCCGGCTCGAACGCGGTCCCAAGGGAATGAATGCCGTGGATGTGAAAATCATCCGTTCATAAAACAAAAAACTCCGGTATTTCCGGAGTTTTTTTGCTACCCTGTGAAAAGCAATCGATTTGGTTCACACTATGTGATCGTAGTTACTCAGGAAGCGTCTTTTTACCGACAATGTCCTTTATTTCACCCGGGAAAACGCTCTTCTGCTCTCCTGTCTGCATATTTTTTAGCGTGATCGTTCCTTCCTTCATCTCGTTCTCGCCCACCATTGCCACAAACGGAATGAGGTTGCTGTCGGCATAGGAGAGCTGCTTCTTTATCTTGGATGTCTCGGGATAGAGTTCGCAACTGATGCCTGCACGCCGCAGCTGCGTGATCACCGGCAGCAGGTAGTCCGCCTCCTGCTCACCGAAGTTCACAAAGAGCAGGTCGCTGTCCTGTGAGAAGCTCTCCGGAAAGAGATTCAGCTGATTCAGCACATCATAAATTCTATCCGCCCCAAACGAGATACCTACGCCCGATACGCCGGGCAGACCGAAGATGCCGGTCAGGTTGTCATACCTGCCGCCGCCCGTGATGCTCCCGATCTCCACATCCAACGCCTTCACCTCGATGATGGCCCCGGTGTAGTAGTTCAGTCCGCGCGCCAGCGTCAGGTCGAGTACCACCTCATTATTCAGAGTTAGCATTTTGGCCTTCCCAAAAATAAAGGCCATCTCATCTACCCCCTTCAGTCCAATCTCTGAGGTGGCAAGCACCTTCCGCAACTGCGAAAGTTTTTCTTCCGTGGTTCCACTCAGCATCAGGATGGGCTGTAGCTTGTCAATGGCTTCCTGGGCAATCCCTTTTGTCCCCAGCTCCTCATTCACCTGCTTCAGGCCAATTTTATCCAGCTTATCGATGGCCACAGTGATGTCGGTGATTTTGTCTGCCTCACCAATGATCTCAGCGATACCCGAGAGGATCTTGCGGTTATTCAGTTTCACCTGCACCCTGATACCAAGTCGGGTAAACACCTCATCCATGATCTGTATCAGTTCCACCTCATTTAACAGCGAATCCGATCCTACGATATCGGCATCACATTGAAAAAACTCGCGGTAACGGCCCTTCTGTGGTCGATCGGCTCGCCATACGGGTTGAATCTGGAAACGCTTGAAGGGGAAGGTGATTTCGTTGCGATGCATCACCACATAGCGGGCGAAGGGGACGGTGAGATCATACCGCAGTCCCTTTTCCGATATCTTGTTGGCTGTCTTCACTGAATTTCCTTCGGCAAGGTCATCGCCGCTCATGGACGAGAGGTAGTCGCCCGAGTTCAGTATCCTGAACAGCAGCTTGTCGCCTTCCTCGCCATATTTCCCCATCAGCGTCGACAGGTTTTCCATTGCCGGTGTCTCAATCTGCTTAAATCCATAGAGGCGGTAGACCTCCTTGATGGTGTCAAATATATAATTGCGGCGAGCCATCTCCATGGGGGAGAAGTCGCGCGTACCTTTGGGTATCGAGGGCTTTTGCATCGTTCTTTTTTTATGATTGGGATGCAAAGATAATGAAAATTCAGGGATCAAAGCAGATTGCTTGCCAGTTCCGAGAGTTCGCTTCGTTCCCCCTTCACCAGGTTCACATGGCCGAATATCTGCTGTCCCCGCATCTTGTCGATCATGTAAGCCAGTCCGTTCGACTGCATGTCGAGATAGGGAGAGTCAATTTGCTGCAGGTCGCCCGTGAACACCATCTTGGTGCCTTCTCCGGCGCGGGTGATGATTGTTTTCACTTCGTGCGGCGTCAGGTTCTGTGCTTCGTCGATGATACAGAAGGTACCCGAGAGGCTTCGTCCGCGAATGAAAGCCAGTGCTTCGATTTCCAGCTGTCCCGTTTTCTGCATCTCCTCAATCGCCCGCAGGTCGGAGCTGTTCTGTCCCAGATGCTGTTTGATCACATTCAGGTTGTCGAACAGCGGCTGCATGTAGGGCGCCACTTTCTGCTTCTCATCTCCCGGCAGATAACCGAGATCTTTGTTCGACAGCGAGACGATGGGTCTTGCAAGCAGTATCTGACTGTAGGTCTTGTTTTGCCTGAGTGCTGATGCCAGTGCCAGCAATGTCTTGCCAGTGCCCGCCTTGCCGGTGAGGCCCACCAGCTTCACTTCCGGATCATTTAGCACCTCAAAGGCAAAGGCCTGCTCTGCATTGCGCGGCTGTATGCCGAAATTGTTCTCCTTCTCCACCTTCTTCACCTTTTGCGAGAACGGGTTGTAGCGCGCCAGCACGCTGTTTCGTTCACTTTTCATGATGAAGCATTGATTGGGTTCGGGTTGCGTTTCAAAGGTGATCTCTTCCACATCCACACCCGCCGGCTGGGCATAAATTTTGTCGATGAGCTCCGGATTTACCCCTTCAATCACCACTTCGCCCTGATCGAATATGTCGATGTTGGTCACCTTGTCGTTGATGTAGTCCTCCGCCGTCATTCCCAGCGAGCGGGCTTTCATGCGCAGGTTGATGTCTTTCGATACCAGGATGGTCTTCATCTCCGGATGTTTTTCCGCAATGTCAGCCACTACGGTGAGGATGCGGTTATCTGGTATCTTTTCCGGAAATGCGTCGTTGATGCGTTTGTTATCACGTGATCCGTTCACAATGTACAGTTTTCCTTTGCCCACGCCCAGGTCGGCGCCATTGGTAAAGAGGTCGTCGTCGGTAATCAGGTCCAGCTCCCGCACGAAGGCACGGGCGTTGAAGTTGATCTGGTCACTTCCTTTTTTGAACTTATCCAGTTCCTCCAGCACCATAAATGGGATATAGATATCGTTCTCCTCAAAGTTGTCCAGACAGTTATAATCATGCAGGATCACGTTGGTGTCGAGGATAAAGTTTTTCTTGGCTCCTGCGACGCTGCTTTTGCGGCGTCTTGTTGTACCTGTTGTACCTGTTTTTGTAGAATTGGCAGAGGTGCTCTTTTTGGTTTTCTCTTCGTTCTTTTCGGAAGTTGTCATATTTTTAAAATTTTAGCGTTCAGCGTTCAGCGTTCAGCGTTCAGTTTTTGTCCCAATTTTTCAGTATCTTTGTTGCCATGATGTTCCCGCAAATGTAAAGAAAATTTTATGAAGAAAACCCTTATAACTATTTTTTCTGTGATGATGACGATAACCGCAACTGCGGAGGAGAACCCCTTCTCCCGCCCTTTTGATACGCCGCATGGTACGGCACCGTTCAACGAAATAAAGATAACACATTACGAACCCGCTTTCGGTAAGGCAATGGCAGAGCACCAGGCAGAGATAGACCGTATCACCACCAACACAGTTGCACCCACCTTCGACAACACCATTGCTGCGATGGAGCACTCCGGTGAGATGCTGAACCGCGTGAGCAGCGTCTTCTTCAACCTTCTGGGCTCGGAGAGCAACGATGAGATGATGGAAATCTCGCAGCGACTCAGCCCGAAGCTGTCTGAGCACAGCAACAACATCAACCTCAATGAGGCTTTATTTACCCGTGTGAAGGCTGTCTACGATGCACGTCACACTTCGGGGCTCACCCCGGAACAGATCCGCCTCACGGAGAAGTACTACGAAGGATTCGAGAACAGCGGTGCCACACTCTCAGCCGAAGGCAAGGAGAAGTACCGTGCCCTCTCCATGGAACTGAGCAAGGCGACGCTCAACTTTGGACAGAATAACCTGCGCGAGACCAATGCTTACGAAATGCTGCTCACCAATGAGGCTGACCTGGCGGGACTGCCCGCAAGCGTAACCGATGCTGCTGCAGCCAAAGCAAAAGCGAAAGGCAGGGAGGGATGGCTGATCGATCTGTCAGCACCCAGCTACATTGGCTTCATGAAATATTCTACCCGGCGCGACCTGCGCCAGAAGCTCTACATGGCCTATAACACCAAGGGGGTGAGCGGGGGAGACTACGACAACAGGGAGCTTGTCCGCCAGATCGTCAACCTCCGCCTCGAAATCGCAAACCTGCTGGGGTACGCGAGCTACTCCGACTATGTGCTGAAGAACCGCATGGCAAAGAACGCCACAGGGGTATTTGGCCTGCTCGATCGGCTGGCAACCGCTTTTGGCCTTGTTGCACGTGACGAGGTGAGGTCAGTGGCGGCATTTGCCACAGAAATGGAGGGAAAGCAGGTCGATTTACAGCCGTGGGACTGGAGCTTCTATGCCGATAAGCTGAAGGATGACCGTTACGGTGTGAACGACGAGATGACCCGTCCCTACTTCGAATTGGAACATGTGAAGAGGGGAGTCTTCGGACTGGCAACCTCCCTCTACGGGCTGCAGTTCGTGCCGAACCCCAACATACAGGTTTACCACCCCGAAGTGGAGGCATTCGACGTGCTCGATGAAGAGGGGAAGTTCCTCTCCGTGCTCTATACCGACTTCCACCCGCGCGATGGCAAACGCTCCGGCGCCTGGATGTCCTCCTTCAAGAGCCAGTACATACAGGATGGCATCGACAGCCGCCCCCACATCACCATCGTGATGAACTTCACCCGGCCCACCGCCACAAAACCGGCATTGCTCACCTTCGACGAGGTGGAGACATTCCTCCACGAGTTTGGTCACGCCCTGCACGGCATGCTCTCACGCAGCACCTATGAGACCCTTTCCGGTACATCGGTTTACCGTGACTTCGTGGAACTGCCCTCACATATTATGGAGAACTGGCTCACAGAGAAGGAGTATCTCGACCGGTTTGCCTTCCACTATGAGACCGGCGAGAAGATGCCTGACACGCTGCTGCAGAAGATCATTGATGCCTCCAACTACAATGCGGGATATCTGACACTGCGTCAGCTCTCCTTCGGCTACCTCGATATGGCCTGGCATTCGCTCACAGAACCATACAGCGGCGATGTCCGTGACTTCGAGCAGGAAGCCATGGCACGCGTACAGCTGCTGCCGGTGGTGCCCGACGCCTGCATGTCGACCTCCTTCGGCCATATCTTCTCCGGTGGATACGCCGCAGGCTACTACAGCTACAAGTGGGCCGAGGTGATGGATGCCGATGCCTTCTCCTTGTTTAAGGAGAATGGCATCTTCGACAGGGCTACGGCCGATTCGTTCCGGCGCAACATCCTTGAACGGGGCAATACCGAAGAGCCTATTGAACTCTACAAGCGGTTCCGGGGCCGTGAGGCATCAGTGGAGGCACTATTGAAAAGAAGCGGAGTAAATTGAACCGAAAACTGATCGCTAAAAAAACAGCCCTGAAGGTTTATATCTGATTAGTTTTATTTATTTTTGAACAAATTTAAGAAGATCGCTATATGTCAGAAAAAATCAGAGCCGCTGTGGTCGGCTACGGAAATATCGGGAGATATGTTGTGGAAGCGTTGGAATCTGCTTCCGATTTTGAGATTGCAGGCATCGTACGGCGTGATGTCGCAAATATTCCATCCGAGTTAAAGGTCTATGATGTGGTGAACACGATATCGCAACTGAATGCGGTGGATGTCGCCATACTCTGTACGCCAACCCGTAGTGTGGAAAAATTTGCAACAATCTGCCTGGAGTTAGGCATTAATACAGTGGATAGCTTTGATATTCATACACAGATTTTGCCATTGCGCCAATCACTGCATGCAACAGCAATGAAGCACAACGCCGTCTCGATCATTTCTGCCGGATGGGATCCGGGAAGCGACTCGGTGATTCGTACCCTGCTCGAAGCGTTGGCTCCACGGGGAATCACCTACACCAACTTCGGTCCGGGCATGAGCATGGGTCACACGGTGGCAGTAAAGGCTATTGCCGGTGTCAGAGCTGCACTCTCCATGACCATCCCCACCGGCACCGGTGTACATCGCAGAATGGTTTACGTTGAGTTGCAGGATGGATACGATTTTCATGCCGTGGCACAAGCCATCAAGGGCGATGAATATTTTGCGCATGACGAGACCCATGTTTTTCAGGTAGAGGATGTGGAAGCACTTAAAGATATGGGACACGGTGTGCTGATGGAGCGCAAAGGCGTATCGGGAAACACGCAGAATCAACTTTTCAGGTTCGATATGCGCATCAACAACCCTGCACTCACCGCGCAGGTGATGGTGGGATCCGCCCGTGCATCCATGAAACTGCAACCGGGCGCCTACACATTAATCGAGATTCCCGTCGTGGATTTGCTGCCGGGTGAAAAGGAGGGCTGGATTAAAAAGCTCGTGTAATTTTATTACCTTTGTTGAAAATATCAAGACTGATGGATATATTACTTTCTGTTACCTGGAATGTAGACCCCACGCTTTTTACCATTTTCGGACGCGAGATTCGCTGGTATGGACTGTTATGGGTCATTGGCCTGATTGTGGCCGTCTACATAGTACAAAAGATATTCAAACACGAGGATCTGCCCGAAAAGTGGTTCGACTCCCTGTTTGTTTACATGATCGTCGGCATCATCGTAGGTGCCCGTCTGGGGCATTGCCTCTTTTATGAACCAGCCTATTACCTGGCCAACCCCATTGAGATGATCAAAGTGTGGGAAGGTGGCCTTGCAAGTCATGGCGGAGTAATCGGAATCATTATCGCCGTGTGGCTTTACTCACGGAAAGTAACCCGTTTAAACATGTTATGGACATTCGACCGGGTAATGGTTCCCACGGGATTTACTGCAGCCATGATCCGTTTCGGTAACCTGATGAATCATGAAATTTATGGCGGTCCTACCGACAGTCCCTGGGGATTCCGTTTTGTAGACAACCTCCACCAATGGATGCAGGGTGCCGCACCCATATATACCGAACCGTCACATCCCACGCAGATTTATGAAGCACTGGCCTATCTGGTCGTATTTGCCATTACGATGCATCTTTACTGGAAAACCGATGCCAAACACAGGCAAGGACTCATCACCGGCGTGGGCATCTTCCTCATCTTTCTGTTCCGTTTCTTCGTGGAATATCTGAAAAATGTGCAGGTAGATTCCGAAATTGCCATGCGCGAAAATACAGGCCTTATTCTGGGCCAGTGGCTAAGTATTCCTTTCATCCTTTGGGGAGTCTGGATGATATGGAACGCCTTGCGTAAACCCGCAAAAGTGGAACTCACACCCAAACAATCTGAACTGCCCAAACCAAAAACCAAACCGAAGAAGAAATAAATAGCTGAAAGACTACCGTCAACATATGTACAAACCAATTCAAATAACCAAAGATATTTTTTATACAGGTGTAAACGATCGCACCAAGCACCTTTTTGAAAATTTATGGCCGCTCCCGCTGGGAGTCTCTTATAACGCTTATCTTATTGCGGATGAGAAGACTGCTTTGATCGATACGGTGGATCTTTGCTATTCTGATGTTTTCTTCCAAAAGATTACCTCAGTGATCGGAAGCAGACCGATAGACTATCTGATTGTGAATCATATGGAGCCCGATCATTCAGGCTCTATATCCTGGCTTATATCAAAGTTCCCGAACATCAGGATTGTAGGCAACAAGCGTACACTTGAAATGTTGAAGGGATTTTATGGTATTGGTGGCGACAATGTACTCCTGATACAGGATATGGAGGAGTTGAGCCTGGGCAGCTGCACCCTGCGGTTTTATCTGACACCCATGGTGCACTGGCCGGAAACGATGATGACCTACGTGCAGGAAAGAAAAACCTTGTTCAGTGGTGATGCATTCGGCACCTTTGGTACACTCGATGGAGGCGTACTCGACAGGCAACTTACTCCCCAACGGTACCGGGATGAGATGATCCGTTACTACTCCAACATCGTGGGAAAATTCGGCTCTCCGGTGCAAACGGCCCTGAAAAAATTATCCGATGTTGAAATCGATGCAATTTGTTCCACGCACGGACCGGTCTGGACACAAAAAGAAAATATCCGGGAGGTTGTAGACCTGTATGACCGATTGAGTCGTTACGAGGCAGAACCGGGTTTGGTTATCGCCTACGGGAGCATGTACGGCCACACCGAACAACTGGCCGAAATCATCGCTACCTCCGCAGCAGAACAGGGCCTGAAGAAGATTGTGATACACAATGTCTCCAAGAGCCATGAGTCGGACATCCTCCGTGATGTATTTGCATACAATGGACTGTTAATCGGATCACCCACGTACAACAACAAGCTATACCCGGCCGTCGAGAGCCTGATCTCCGCCCTGCAAAGTCGCTATCTCAAAAACAGGTTCTTTGGCTGTTTCGGCAGTTTTACCTGGTCCGACGCCACCGCCAAACAATTGTCGGCTTTCTCTGAGGCATCGGAATTTGAAACTGTCGCCGATCCGGTGGTCATGAAGCAGGCCATGCTGCAGGATGTGGTAGAGAAAGCACGTAACCTGGGACAGGCCATGGCCTGTAGACTGTTATCCGGAACTGCAGTGGTTCCCAGCAATACGGAAAAATGTCATTAATAAACAAAATATGAGACTGATCATTCAACCAGATGCCGATCAAATGGCACAGTGGGCTGCAAACTATATTGCAGCAAAAATAAACAGGGCAAATCCCACCGCAGAGAAACCTTTTAAACTGGGTCTGCCCACCGGTTCATCTCCGCTGAAAACCTACAAGGCACTGATTGCCTTGTATGAATCCGGTTTTGTTTCTTTCGAACATGTGATTACCTTCAACATGGACGAATACATCGGATTGCCGGCAGAACATCCGCAGAGTTACCACACTTTCATGTGGGACAATTTCTTTCAATATATCGATATAAAGAAAGAAAACGTGCATATCCTCAATGGCATGGCAGAAGATTCCGATGCGGAATGTGAGGCATATGAAAAAGCCATTACCGATGCAGGCGGAATCGATCTCTTTCTGGGTGGTATCGGCCCCGACGGACACATTGCATTCAACGAGCCGGGTTCATCGCTCTCTTCGCGTACACGTGTGAAGACGCTCACCACCGATACGGTGATCGCCAACTCACGCTTCTTCGATAACGATGTGAATAAAGTTCCCAAAACAGCACTCACCGTGGGTGTGGGTACTGTGCTTGATGCAAAGGAGGTACTCATCCTGGTTAACGGACATCACAAGGCTCGTGCACTGTATCACGCTGTAGAGGGTGCCATTACGCAGATGTGGACCATCAGCGCTTTGCAGCTACATCAGAAGGGAATCATCGTGACCGATTATGATGCCTGCGCTGAACTCAAGGTGGGCACCTACAAATATTTTCTGGATATCGAACACGATAACCTCGATCCTGCCTCGTTATTATAGTTATCCGACTATCAGCAATCAGCATAAAGTGCGGACTTCGGTCCGTGCTTTTTTTTATATCCCCACCATGGATTGCCTTAACGTTTTTACTTGATATTTAACGTGTTCTCTTTCTCCTTTTGGTGAACAAAGGGTGTGCATGGTTGTTTAAAAAAAGAATCACAGCACATCTTAGACATACAAAATATCTAGGTTATCTACGCAGAATACAGATGCGATTATTAAAATCCGTCGGGACGTTTTTACAACCTAAAATATCTTTAAAAGGATATATGCAAAAACGACCCGACGGTCTATTTTATGGGAACATCAGTCCCGGGACCGATCCTTTACCGTCAACTTGTTATTTCTTCGGCCTGATGCCGCACGCTTCTCCTGTAGGTTCATCGTCTGTGTGATACCATAGATCGGAAAAATCGTCGGGACGTCTGCGAAATTTAGCGAGTATGTATGAACAGGAAGGAATTACCTTGTATTCATTTTCGCGTGCATATTTCACCAGCTCATCAAAGAGCCTGCCGGCAATGCCCTGTCCCTCCAGCTCCGGGCGTACACCTGTATGGTAGGCGTTCAGTATGTTGCCCTTCACCTCGAAATCGAGTTCGGCTACCTGACGTCCTTCCTGATCGATAAAAAAGCTTCCCCTGTTTCCGTCGTCAATTCTAAATTGTATATCCATATTTTATATTTTTGATTGCGATAATAATAAAACATTTTTTTTACCGATTTGTTTTGTTGCGTATCCATTACCGGTGGTATGTGGTTTTTTTCTATATTTGCTTTTTTTAAAGTAACAAAATAAATACCCATCTTCCAATGAAACGAATTGCATTCAGCAGCCTGTTATTGATCGCATCTTGTCTGTTTATCTTCTCTGCTACGGTTGATACCGTGATGGTGAAGAGTGAAAGCATGAATAAAAACGTGAAAGCCGTCGTTGTGAAACCGAAAATCTACGATGACCGGTCCGCCTTCCCGGTACTCTATCTCCTGCATGGTTACAGCGGACGCTATGATGGCTGGGTCAAGGATGCACCCCATATCAAAGAAATGGCCGATCAATACGGCCTGATGATTGTCTGCCCCGATGGTGGTTTTGATAGCTGGTACTGGGATAGTCCTGTTGACTCCACTTATCGGTACGAGACATTTGTCTCCCGTGAATTGATTGCCTGGATCGATCGGCAATACAAAACAATCCCCTCACGCGAAGGGCGGGCCATTACCGGATTGAGCATGGGAGGGCACGGGGGATTGTACCTGGCTTTCCGCAACCAGGATGTTTTTGGCGGATGCGGAAGCATGAGTGGCGGGGTGGATATCCGCCCTTTTCCCAACAACTGGAATATGGCTGCGCGCATCGGAACACAAAGTGAACATCCCGCCAACTGGGAAAGCTATACTGTAATGAATCAGTTGCATCTGCTCACGCCCAATACGCTGGGGATCATCATCGACTGTGGTACGGAAGATTTCTTTTATCAGGTGAACAAAAGACTGCATGAGGAACTGCTTTACCGAAATATCCCCCACGATTTTATCTCCCGCCCCGGAGCACATAATGGAGCCTACTGGAGTAATGCGGTGAAGTATCAGATACTTTTCTTCCACAATTTTTTCGAGAAAGCGAAAGGAAAATAAACGCTGCGTGGCATGAAGAAACTGTTGTCGATTCTCCTTACTCTTATTTTCGGTTTTGCTATTTCAGCGCAGCCAGGGAACTCATTCACATTTGCCCTGATTACCGATACGCACATCGGCAATCCCGATAACGATGAGGACCTTAATCGCACGGTGCAGGATATCAATGCACAAAAGAATATCGCTTTTGTGATTGTATCCGGCGATGTGACAGAGTTTGGCTCCTACGATGAACTACGTACAGCGAAACGCTTGCTCGACAATCTGAAGATACCTTTTTACGCGATTCCCGGCAACCACGATTCCAACTGGTCTGAAAGCGGAACAAACGATTTTCTGCGGGTGTTCGGTAACGAGACATTTGGATTTGAATACAACGGTTACAAGTTTATCGGACTGGCCTCGGGGCCCAATATGCGCATGGGGCCGGGACAGATACCACGTGAAAACCTCACCTGGCTTTTTAAAGAACTCAAAGAAACGGATACCGACCTTCCCATCATTTACGTAAACCATTATCCCATGGACAACGGGTTAAACAATTGGTTTGAGGTGATGGATGCTTTACACCCCTACAATGTGAAGCTGATGTTGTGCGGTCACGGACATGCCAACCACGCAATGAATTTTGAAGGGATCCAGGCGGCGATGTGTCGTTCCAACCTCCACAAAAATGATGCATCCGGTGGATATACATTGATTACGATAGATGCAGATTCAATTATTCTGCAGGAACGGAAGTCCTCAGGTGAAACGCTCTCTCCCTGGCTCACCTTTAATGATTCCAATAGGCCTTCGTGGGAACTTAATCCACCGCGTCCCGATTACAGCATGAATTCCCACCACCCTTCTGTTTCGGAGGTGTGGAGCTTGCAGGAGCACAGTGATATGGGCAGCGGCATGGCTCTGGAGGGTAAAAAATTGTTCTATACCAATACTGCCGGAGAGATCAAAGCCCTGGATGCCAGCAATGGACAACCGGTATGGACCTTTAAAACCGAAGGAAAGATCTATTCAACACCCACGCTCGATGAAAATAATGTCTGGTGTGCCTCGTCAGATTCCTACCTCTATGGCTTGGATATTCAGACAGGAGGTCTGCGGTTCAAACTGAAAAACGACAAGGCGGTGGTTTCATCTCCCGCCTGGTCGGAAAACAGAGTGATGGTGGCAGGTGGCGACGGGCACTGCCGGGCCTGGAATACTGCCACAGGAGATCTCGTGTGGGACTTCGACAGCGTGAAGAACTTTGTCGTCACCCGTCCGCTGATAAAAGATGGGGTGATCTATTTCGGAAGCTGGGGTAATGAGTTTTATGCAATCGACATTGAAACGGGGAAATCCCGGTGGATATGGAACAGCGGTCAAGCGAACCGGATGTTCTCGCCTGCACAGGCGGTGCCGGTGGCTGCCGGTGGTAGGATCTATCTGGCATCGCCCGACCGGTATATGACGGTGCTCGATGAAAAAACAGGAGAAGTGATCTGGCGATACAATGATCCCGCAAACAGGGTGCGCGAATCCATCGGCATCTCTGAAGATGGCCGTACTGTGTATGCCAAAACGATGGATGGAAATATCCTGGCCATCGACACGACGCTTCCGGAAAGAAAAGTGAAATGGATCTCTTTGGGCGAAACCATGGGCTATGAGCTGGCACCCACACCCCTGGTGGAAAAAAATGGGGTTGTTTTCGCACCGACCGATAAAGGTATGATTTATGCCTATCGTGCCTCAGACGGTGCTTTTCTCTGGAAGTATCGCATTTCAGCCGGACTCATCAACATGATCCTGCCCACGGATGGCAACGAACTGTATGTCTCGGCAATGGATGGCCGGCTGGTAAAACTGAGCGTAAATTATTAATGCGAGAGTAGGGGATTTCATACCGGAACGATGATGCCAAGCTTCAGATATACAACAAACCCTTTCACATGCCTGAATCCCATCTCCTCTACGGTTTTCATATAACGTTGCACCTGCCGGATGTATTGCCTGTTTTCCACCTCTCCGAACTTGTAGTCGGCCACGATCACTTCATCGGTACCAATCATTACCCGATCAGGACGACTTAATCCCATGCGGGGATGCAGCACCTGCGTTTCGTTTAGAACGGTGTACCGGTTGCTGTACCATTTGCTTATTTCCGGCAGCGAGAGAAAGTCTGTCAATTCGCGGACGGTACTTTCCCGGTCCAGTTCCTGCAACTCGCCGGCAGAGATCTTCCGCTCCACTGCCTGTGGAATATCGGCCAGGGTTTCTACGTTGCTCACAATCTCGTGCATCATCTTACCGTAATCACGCCGCCCCTCGTCGCTGAAAAAACCAATGGAGTTCAGTCGCAGCTTCAGTCGCTCATTAAACGGAAACGATTCCCATTTTCCTGTTTTGTACGCTTGGGTCCCTGTTTTTTCATCACGTCGATGCATGGAAGGCTGACCGAAAGTGAATAAGAAAACGGTTTCTTCTTCGGTGAAGCCAGCTGAAAGTGTGGCATGCTCCGAGATGCTTCGCCACAGCAGATCCGCCACCGTGGCGACTGGATCCGGTTTATTGGGTTTGCGCGCAAACAGGATCAATCTGTGCTTTGCCCGGGTAAAAGCCACGTACAGCAGGTTGAGGTTATCGATATAGGTAAATCGTTTTTCATTCAGATAATCATCCCTGAAAATTGTATCGGCAAGTGCCTTTCCATATTTCAGCGGAATCACGCTCAGCTCGTTAAAAGGAGCCACATCCGGCTTGCACCAGATGATGTCGTTGTGGGTGGGGGTATGATCCACTCCCCAGTCAACAAAGGGCATGATCACAACGCCGAAACCGAGTCCTTTCGATTTGTGGATGGTAATCAGGCGAATGGCATCCTGCTCCTCGGGAGAGAAGAGCGCTTTTTTACAGCCTTTTTCATCCCACCAGTCGAGGAATGCCCCCAAATCGGTCGTGGTGCGGGTACTAAACTTGAGTGCGATATCCAAAAAAGCCTGCATATATGCACTTTCCTGTTCATGTAGGGTATTACCGGAGAGTGCAAAGAAGCGCTCGATCATGTCGTAAAAGGGAAGTGAGACCAGCTCGTTCAGTTGTTGCTTCACCTCATCCGGAAAATCGGTTGCTACTCCTTCCTGATCGTGGTGCACCTCATTATATTCATAAGCCGCCATCATACGGCGTGTATCGTCTTTGGGGTTGCGGAAGTGGCGCATCAGCGCAATCACCGCCTTCACACTCCGTGCACTGCCAATGAGCAGTGCTTCATTGGAGATGATGTCGTATCTGTAGGGCGATTCAGGATGATCCTTTTTATACGACAGCAGCCTTTCGGCCACTTCTGCCGCTTCATTATTCCATCGTACCACCACAGCGATATCTTTTAACGCGAAGCCCTCATCCTGTAAGCGTTCAATCTCATATGGGAGCTGCTCCAGTACATCCTCCTTCCAACTTGTTTCTTTCTCCTTGTCTTCCTTTAGAAAGGTGATTCGTACCTGTCCGCCGCTTTCACTCTTCGTCGTTGGGACATGTTGACAGGCATCCCGGTAAGCGTCGGTGATCTGGGTATCGGCTAAACCCGTGGTGGCCGCATTAAAATCGTTTTGCAGGATGGCCGGTGCTTGCGTAAAGAAGGCATTGTTAAACCCCACGATGTTGGCGTCGCTACGCCAGTTGGTATCCAGCACGTGTTCCCGGATGTTTCCCTCCCGGAAATCGTCCGTCACCTGGCTCTCCAGCAACCGCCAGTCGGAGTTCCGGAACCGGTAGATGCTCTGTTTCACGTCGCCCACAATCAGGTTGAAATTGCCCGAGGCGAGACTTTCCCCTACCAGCGGCTTGAAATTGTTCCACTGCATGCGTGAGGTATCCTGAAACTCATCGATCATATAATTGGTAATCCGGGTGCCTGTCTTCTCGTAGATAAAGGGAGAGTCGGTGCCGGCGATCATGTTGTTCAGCAATTCCGTGGTGTCGGAGAGAAACAGGGTGTTGTTTTCCTGTTGCAGCCTGCGAAGTCTTCTTTTGATGTCGCTGAGGATGCCGAGGGTGTAGAAATTGCGAAGGATGCTTTTCGCGGAATTGTAAGGGATGTTGTTTTCAAAAAGTGAGACGGCTTCTTTTACCGCATCATTTAGCCCGGCAGAAAAGGCCGATTCAATGGCCGACCGCTTCTCCAGCGCAGCTGTTTTGGTTGTCCATTTCTCCGGATTATCCACCAGGTTGATGAACGTGGGGGTGGGCGCCTTCATCTCTCCGTTTGCCCATTTACCGAAGTGGGAGAAGGGGGAACGGCTTCCGCCGCTAAAGTCGGCGAAGTGCAAACCAAAGCGGTTCATTAGATTCAGACCCTTTTCACCCGCTTCTTTCACTGCTCTTTCAAAATCACGGATGATTTTCCGGAGCGTCTGCTGATAGGAGAGCAGAAACTCCTTGTCGTGAATTTTAGCCTGTTCCTCCCGGGAGAACGACTTATAGGTTTCGTTGGACAGCTCCCCGGCCAGATCCAGTACCTGGCGTTCAATCTTCCAACTTTTCCCCTCTTCAATGCTGTTCTGCATAAAGAGCAGCAGCCATTCGGAAAGCATTCTGTTTCCCGGTTTGTCCAGCTCCGAAAGCATCAGATCTACCGTTTCCATCAGATAAGATGATTCATCGAGCTCGATGTTGTATCCGCCCGAGAGGCCCATCTCACGGGTGAAGGCACGCATGGTCTGCTGAAAAAAACGGTCGATGGTGCTGATGGAGAAGGAAGAATAGTCGTGCAGAATATTCTCCAGAATGTTTTTTGCCTGCTGACGGACAGCCTGTGACGATAATATAAAATCGCTCATCAGCTCTCGCATGTAGGCGGAGTCTTCGCCCGATGCCAGCCGGTGCAGCTCCTGGACAATGCGGGACTTCATCTCGTCGGTTGCCTTGTTGGTGAAAGTGACCGCAAGGATATGGCGGTGGCGTTGCGGTCCGGAGAAGAGCAGCCGCAGATATTCACCCGTCAACCGGTGTGTTTTCCCCGATCCGGCGGACGCTTTGATCACGTGGAGGCTTTCTCTCTCAGATGATGCGTGATTTGGCATATCCCTCCTTTTGTAGAATATCCAACACCTTTGCACGGTGATCACCCTGCACGATGATCTCACCCTCTTTGGCCGATCCGCCCACGCCACATTTCATCTTCAGCATCTTGCCCAGCTCCTGCAGGTCGTCATCCGTCCCGGAGAAACCGGTGATCAGTGTCACAGCCTTTCCTTTCCGGTTACGTTTGTCGAGGCTGATCCGCAACGGTTGTTTTTCTTTCGGTATCGTGTCGGTAACCTCTTCATTATCTTTGTTATAATGATAGTCGGGATTGGTAGAGTAGACAATATCCAGTCGTTTTTTCCAGTCGTTCATATGATTCATCTGTTAAGGGATTTGCATCTTGCACCACCCCAACAAAGATATTGTTTTTTGGGGATAGATAAAAGAAAAGGAGGGTTATGTCCGGAAAATAGTGTAATTTAGTGACCGGTTATTAAAAAGAGACACACATGAATGATAGCGTAAAAGTTCATTGCCTGAATACAGATGAATACAAGGAGGTTCCCATCGGCTCTTCACTGGAGGAACTGATCGATTTCTTGGGAGTGCAATCCCCCTATCTTATCGCCAATGCGAAAGTAAACAACAAAACCGAGTCGCTTGCTTACCGTATTTACCGACCCAAGACCATCGAGTATGTCGACCTGAGCAATTCTTCCGCCATGCGCACATACGTGCGTTCACTCTGCTTCATTCTTGCCAAGGCAGTGGACGACCTGTTGCCCAATGCTGAGATGTATATAGAACATGCCGTGGCGAAGGGATATTATTTTCAGATTGACTCAGATGTACCGGTGGGGAAACCGGAACTCGATGCCATCCGGAACAGGATGCGGGAGATTGTGGATGCCGATATCCCGTTTGTACAGGTGGAGGAGGAGACCACAAAGGTGGTGAAGCTCTTCCAGGAACGGGGTATGGAAGACAAGGCAAGGCTGCTGGAGACTTCCGACATGCTTTATTCACGCTATTCGCAGTTGGAGGAATACATCGACTATTTTTACGGTTGCCTCACCCCTTCAACAGGGTACATCAAACTTTTCGACATACAACCTCACAACGGCGGTTTCCTGCTGCGAGTACCCAACCGGGAACATCCCGTGGAGCTGGAGCCTGAGGTGCAGCAGGAGAAACTACTGAATGTGTACCGGGAGCATTTAAAGTTTCTGAAGATCAGTCGGCTCGATAACGTGAGCGACCTGAACCGGGCTAAGAGGGAAGACCGCATGTCGGAAGTGATTCAGGTGGCCGAAGCCTACCAGTCGAAGCAGATCGGTGAGATTGCCGAGGAGATCACCCGAAGGTTTCAGGATGGCGTGCGGGTGGTACTGATATCGGGTCCTTCCTCATCCGGAAAAACTACCTTCCGTAAACGGCTTGAAGTGCAGCTGCTGGTAAATATGCTGAAGCCGGTCGGACTGTCGCTTGACGATTACTTCGTAGACAGGGACAAAACGCCACTCGATGAAGTTGGAGAAAAAGACTATGAGTCGCTCTATGCCCTTGATCTACCCCTTTTTGAACAGCATATGCTGCGGCTGATGCAAGGTGAAGAGGTGGAACTTCCTTTCTACAACTTCGTTACCGGAAAGCGGGAATTCAAAAAGAATTTCCTGAAGATGTCCGACAACAGCATCCTCATTGTGGAGGGTATCCATGGCCTCAATCCCGAGCTGACTGCACACATACCGCAGGAAAAAATATTCAAGGTTTATGTATCGGCACTGACAACCATCTCGCTCGATGATCACAACTGGATACCCGCTTCCGACAACCGGCTTATCCGGCGCATTGTACGCGATTACCGATACCGCGGTTACTCGGCTGAGCAGACCATATCCCGCTGGGACAGCGTGCGCCGCGGAGAGGAGAAGTGGATCTTTCCCTTTCAGGAGAATGCCGATGTGATGTTTAACTCGGCCATGATCTATGAGCTGGCGGCCATCCGTCGCCATGCCGAGCCCATCCTGATGCAGGTGCCACGCACGGTGCCGGAGTATTCCGAAGCCTACAGGCTGCTCAAGTTTTTAAGCTACTTTAATTACATCACCGACCGGGAACTGCCGCCCACCTCCCTGCTGCGTGAATTTCTGGGGGGAAGCAGTTTTCGTTATTAAATACATATGTCAGAGATTATTTGTGCCATTTCCACCCCTCCGGGTATGGGAGCCATTGCCGTGATCCGGTTATCCGGAGAAGGAAGTATCGGACTCACCGATGGGGTTTTCTCTTCGCCTTCGGGAAGAAAACTGGCTGAGGCATCGGCCAACACAGTGCACTTCGGCCAAATATATGCAGGCGAAGAACTGATCGACGAGGTGCTGGTGACCGTTTTTCGGGCACCCCATTCCTTCACGGGGGAGGAGAGTGTGGAGATATCCTGTCACGGGTCGGTCTACATTCAACAGCGGATTATGGAGATGCTGCTGGGCGAGGGAGCCCGCATGGCGCAGGCTGGGGAGTTTACGCGGCGGGCTTTTCGCAACGGTAAATTTGACCTGAGCCAGGCCGAGGCGGTGGCCGACCTGATTGCCTCCTCCTCCCGGGCATCGCACCGTGTGGCCATGAACCAGATGCGCGGCGGCTTTGCCCGTAAGCTTACGCTGCTGCGCGATAAACTGCTGCAGTTTGTTTCCCTGATTGAGCTGGAACTCGACTTCTCGGAAGAGGATGTGGAGTTCGCCAACCGGGAGAAACTATATGAACTGACAAATGAGATTGAAGAAGAAATTGAGACCCTGGCCAATTCATTCCGGTTGGGTAACGCCATCAAGAGCGGCATTCCGGTAGCCATCATCGGCGAGACCAACGCCGGAAAATCTACGCTGCTGAACCTCCTGTTGAACGAGGAGAAAGCCATCGTCAGTGACATACACGGCACCACACGCGATGTGATTGAAGATACAGTGAATATGGGGGGAGTCACCTTCCGTTTTATCGATACGGCCGGAATCCGACAGACCTCCGACGCCATCGAGACAATGGGTATTGAGCGTACCTTTCGCAAGATCGAACAGGCTTCCATCGTCCTCTGGATGATAGATATGACCACTCCGCGCGATCAGATTGAAACATTGGCTGCCTCCATCATATCCACCCTGCAGAATAAACAGGTGATTCTGCTTTTTAACAAAGCCGATCTGGTTGCCGAAGATGCACGTGCCAATTTTGAAACGTTATTTCCGGAACTGGATGCCGAAAAGCTTTTTATTTCAGCGAAGCAGCACCTCAATACCGACCGCCTACAGGAACTGCTGGTAGGAGCCGCAGCCATTCCCTCCATTGGAGAGGAGGATGTGATCGTAACCAACCTGCGCCATTATGAATCGCTCAAGAGCGCTCTGGCAGCCATTGGCCGCGTGAAGGAAGGTCTCGAGATTGGCATCACCCATGATTTTCTCTCTCAGGATATCCGCGAGTGCATGTTCTACCTCGGCGAGATTACCGGCCAGATCTCCACCGACGAAATATTGGGCAATATCTTCAGTAAGTTTTGCATCGGTAAGTAATTCCCGTTCTCTTTTTAATGTAGTCCTTAATATGCCGTTTTTCTTTTTCTGAATTATTGTTGTTCTTCTTGACTACGATAATTCTTTGACCTGTCAGCGTCTCGATTACTAAATGATAATAACTCGCTGCGCTCAAACAGCAAATCAAACTTAACGTGAGCTTCGCAGATCGGGTCCAAGCATTGTAAGGTGTCAATCAAATATGAAGATATTATTTATTCATTAAATTCTCTTGGGTATTCGACTATTCCTTTAACTCCATTTAGTCCGTTTTCGATTAGTTCAATCGCCATACAATTTTCTTTTGGTACATCAAATGGCAATTCAATTCCAAACTTGTCAGCTTGAGAGTAGCCAAATTTTGGATAGTATGTTTCATGTCCGAGAAGCACGATCGATTTGTACCCTAGTTCTCTTGCAGTTTTATGCGCTTCTTTGATAAGTATCCCTCCAATTCCCTTATTTTGATATTCCGGAAGTACAGAAACGGGCGCAAGAGCCAATGACTCAAACTCATCCTGATCATTTCTTATCTTCAATTTAGTAAGCAAAATATGTCCGACAATTTTATTTTCAATTTCTGCTACCAAGGACAATTCGGGAATAAAGGCATTTGATTTTCTTAATCGTTCAACTAAGAATTGTTCTTTATGGTCACTAAATTGTAGGGGTTCAAAGGCCTTTTCTATCACTGTGAAGACTTCCTTGAAATCTTCTGGTTCTTCTTGTCTTATCGTTATTTTCATTTGTTCCATTTGTTTTTTATGCATACGGTGATTCCGATGATACCCACCCGCTGACCCCTATGCCTTATAATATCAGGCACCTCGGCTCAGAGAGTTTAGTCTGCCTGCCTATCTCTGCTTTTTCCAATATTCTTTATAATAATCAATTTGTTCTTCCAGCTTTATATCCTGTCGCAATAGGTATCTGTGATAAGAAGTTAATATAATAGTTGACATATCATCCGGATGGATGATACCCAAGTCATTAAAATATCTGGATAATCTCGATCCGGTCCATAATCTCCAATTATTTCTCATCCACAGGCCAATTCCGAAATGAGCACCTATGGTGAAGTCATCTTCTGTCTTTTCCCGAACTTCTGTTTTTACTGAGTCAGTCCAAAAAAAATCAATTTGATTAAAGCAATCTTTTAAATCAATAGGAATATAAACTCCATCAATGCTATCTCTTTTAATATTTTCAAGATACTCCTTGGATTTATTATCCTGAGCCTGCAAGTTATGACCGGATATGATGAGGGCCAAAATTAAATTAAGAATTATTGATATCGATCTCATTGTCTGTAATTTAATTTATTTAATCGGTTTCAATTTCGATTGATAGTAGTCGTACGCAACAATCACCTTTCATATTCTTGACTGTTAGAATAGATTCTATAGACGAAGTTAATCAAAAACATTCAAGTCTTATTAACGTAGCAGAATAAATTGAAATCGATCTAGTTAATAACTGCAAGACAAACTCAATAAGCTGGTCTTAAAAGCAATGATAAAGCGGATTATCGGTTTGAGAAATTTACAGGTAAACGCCGCTTGTCAAAGATTTAAAGGATGTTCTCATCAGAAAATATTAAATTTGTAGTATAATATTGATTTATACTAAAGTTTGAATAGAATGAAAATTGAAATATGGAGTGATGTGATGTGTCCGTTTTGTTACATCGGCAAACGTAATTTTGAAACAGCGCTGGAGCAGTTTGACAATAAGGATAAGATTGATGTTGAGTGGAAGAGTTTTCAGCTTGATCCCTCAATTCCCGAGGTGGCAAATGAGAGTCAGCATGATTATCTTGTAAAGCATAAGGGGATGAGCTCTCAGCAGGTCTCTTCGATGCTGCAGAATATTACGCAGTCGGCTAAGGGTGCGGGACTCGAATATCATATGGATAAGGCGGTGATGGTTAACTCCTTCAAGGCGCATAGGCTGATTCAGCTCGCCAAGGCCCGCGGCTTGGGCAACGGCGCTGAGGAGCTGTTGTTCAAGGCTTTCTTTACCGATGGTAAGAATATCGCTGATGATGATACACTTGTCGAGTTAGGCAAGGAGGCCGGACTAAACGAGACGGAGATCAGGAGTGCTCTGACTGATGATAAGTATGCCGATTTGGCAAGAAAGGATATCGATGAAGCGCACGCTATTGGTGTAAACGGCGTGCCGTTCTTCGTGTTCGACAGGAAATATGCCGTGTCGGGCGCTCAGCCTCCGCAGGCATTTACGCAGGCGCTGGAGAAGTCATATGCCGCGTGGCGAAAGGCTAACCCCGAAATAAAGATCGAGATCACCCGTGGTCAAAGTTGTTCTATTGACGGCGTCTGTGATTAGCGGTTATTTATCTAAGATCTTCATTTTATGTAATTTGCGATATTTTATTTTTCATTTACTCTTTATTGTTTATTTTTGTTGTCAATTATGGCAATAAAAAAATCAGAATTATATAGCTCGTTGTGGGCAAGCTGTGACGAACTACGTGGAGGGATGGATGCAAGCCAGTACAAAGATTATGTATTGGTAATGCTTTTTGTTAAGTATATCAGCGACAAGTGGGTAAATCAACTTTATGCGCCAATTACAATACCACATGGAGCCAGTTTTAAAGATATGGTTGCCCTCAAAGGCAAAGCGGATATTGGAGACCAAATCAATAAAAAGATTATTGCGCCCCTAAAGGATGCCAATAACCTTTCCGATATGCCCGACTTTAACGATGTAACCAAGCTGGGTGATGGTAAGGAAATGGTTGACCGACTTACAAACCTGATTGCCATTTTTGAAAAACCGGAGTTGGACTTTAGTAAAAACCGTGCCGAAGGTGATGATATTTTAGGTGACGCCTATGAATACCTGATGCGCCACTTTGCCACCGAAAGCGGAAAAAGTAAAGGACAGTTTTATACACCTGCCGAAGTCAGCCGCATTATGGCGATGATTATTGGCATCTCCAAGGCTGAAACAACTGCAAGAACAGAAGTGTACGACCCCACTTGTGGTTCCGGGTCACTGTTGTTGCGCATCGGTACGGCTGCTAAAGCAAAAGTTACGCTATTCGGACAGGAAAAGGATTCAGCTACCTCCGCCCTGGCCCGGATGAATATGATTTTGCACGATTACCCCACCGCAGAAATAAAACAAGGCAACACACTGGCAAAACCACTTTTCGAGGAAAATGGCAATATGAAGCAATTCGATTACGTAGTTGCCAATCCTCCATTCAGTGACAAACGTTGGAGTAACGGGCTATCACTTCCTGAAGATGGAAAGTATAACCGTTTTGAGAGTTTTGGTGTACCACCATCTAAAAATGGTGATTTTGCTTACCTGCTCCACATTGTGCGCTCCCTAAAACGTCATGGTAAAGGGGCTTGCATTTTACCGCATGGTGTTTTGTTTCGGGGAAATTCAGAAGCCGAAATTCGCAAGAACCTCATCAAAAAAGGCTATATAAAAGGGATTATTGGTTTACCGGCCAACTTATTCTTTGGCACAGGTATTCCGGCCTGTATTATTGTGCTGGATAAAGAGAATGCTCATAACCGCAAAGCCATTTTTATGATTGATGCCAGCAAAGGCTTCAAAAAAGATGGCAATAAAAACCGCTTGCGCGAACAGGATATTCGCAAAATAACCGACGTGTTCAACAATGAAACCATTATCAGCGGTTACAGCAAAATGGTTTATGTTTCCACCATCGAGGAAAACGATTACAACCTGAATATTCCGCGCTATATCGATGCGCAGGAAAAAGAAGACATACAGGATATTGATGCCCATTTAAACGGAGGAATCCCCGATACCGACATCAACGATTTGGAAAGGTACTGGAAGGTGTTTCCAACATTAAAAGGCGATTTATTCAGCCAGTCACGGCCCGGTTATTCCAATTTGAATATTGAGCACGACCAAATCAACAATACCATTTACGGGCATCCTGAGTTTGTATCGTTTATGGGCAATATGGATGAACTTTTTGCCACTTGGGAAAAGGAATCCGAGACTTACCTGAAAGCCTTGGATAAACACTGCCATCCGAAACAAGTGATTTCCGATATCTCTGACGGTCTCTTAAACACATACGAAAACAAACCGCTGGTGGATAATTACGATGTATACCAACACCTGTTAAGTTATTGGTCCGATGTAATGCAGGACGATGCATACATCATTTCATACGATGGTTGGAAGGCTGAGACCTACAGGATTTTGGTTGAGAACAGGCAGAAAAAGATGATTGATAAAGGTTGGACTTGCGACCTTATTCCGAAGGAATTGGTTATTAACCGTTATTTTTTAACTGAAGAAGGCACTCTTGCAGCATTGGAAAACACCAAAGAAACATTGACTAGCGAAATTTCCGAAATGGAGGAAGAACACAGTGGCGAAGAAGGGCTTTTTGCCGAACTTGACAAAATAAACAAGGGCAGTGCACAAAAACGCATCCAGGAAATACAACAGGTAAAAGACCCCGATTTAAAAAATGAGCTAAAGGCCTTGCAAACCTATGTAAAATTACATACACAGTTGGCCACTATCAACAAACAGATTAAAGAAAAAGAAGAGGAGTTAGATGATAAACTCTATGCCAAATTTCCGCAACTTACAGTGGAGGAAATAAAATTATTGGTGGTAAACGACAAATGGCTAACCTCCATTAAGAATGCCATCAGCTCCGAGATTGACCAGGTTAGCCAGCGTTTAACCAACCGTATTAAAGAACTGGCTGAACGATACGACACCCCACTTCCCGAAACCAATAAACTGGTAGATGATTTGGAAGCCACCGTGAATGCGCACCTTCAAAAAATGGGATTCGCATGGAATTAAAAGAAGGTTATAAAAACACTGAGGTGGGCTTAATTCCTGAGGATTGGGAGGTAAAATATTTAGGTAATCTTGGTGATGTTAGAATGTGTAAAAGAATTTTTAGTTATCAAACTAAAGATAGTGGAGATATTCCCTTTTATAAAATTGGCACCTTTGGGAAGGAACCCGATGCATATATTTCCAAAGAAATATATTGTGAATTTAGAAAAAAATATTCTTTTCCACGAATAGGGTCTGTTTTAATTTCTGCTGCGGGTACAATTGGAAAAACAATTGTCTATAATGGTGAGGATTCATACTTTCAAGATTCAAATATCGTGTGGATTGAAAATAACAATCAAGTAATTCCCAATGAATATTTAAAACACGTTTTTCCGATTGTTAAATTTAGAACAGAAGGAGGTACTATTCAAAGGCTTTACAATGATATTTTAAAAAATGGACTATTCCCACTTCCCCCAACCCTCACTGAGCAAAAAGCCATTGCCCAGGTATTATCCGATACCGATGCCCTTATTCAAGCCATCGAAAAGAAAATAGCCAAGAAAAAACTCCTAAGAAAAGGTGTAATACAAAAATTACTTGAACATAAGGAAATCTGGGAAACGCAAGATTTTGAAAGTTTATGTAAGACATTTACCAAGCAAACTGGGTTCGACTACTCAACTCATATAAAACCAAGTCTACTAAATATTTATCAGAGAGGGACTATCCCCTTTATCCAAAATAAAGATTTTGAGGGATTTTGGTTCAATTTTGAAACAGACTACTACATTCCAGAGAAGGTTGCCGATAAATTTCCAATGATATTACTGGATGAATGGTGTTTACTGATTTCTATTTCAGGGAAAATTGGCAATGTAGGTGTTTTCCCTAATGCAAAAAAGTCATTTATCGGAGGAGCAATTGCAATTGCCAAATTTAAAAATCCTAGACTATTAAATTGGGTAATGATTTATCTACAATCGGAGGAAGGACAGGCTAAGCTATTTAATAACGTTAAAGCAGGTTCACATCAGAATCTGATACTTGATGATATTAGGAAAATAATTGTGCCAATTCCCGGAAAAGAGGAACAAAAACTCATTGCTGACATTCTCAGCGATATTGATAGAGAAATGGACCAACTGGAGCAAAAGCTTGCAAAATACAAACTGGTAAAGCAAGGCATGATGCAGCAGCTACTAACCGGGAAAATCAGGTTAGTAAAACCAAATTCAAAAGCAAACGAAGAAGATTTGGCAATGGTTGCCGAACCCAACGCATACTATAATTATCAAGCGTATGGGAAATAACGACAAACTTGAAAGCGGAAATTTACTGCACAATCGGGGCTTGTTATCCGAGATCAAAAGCCTGATTGATGAGAGCAGGCAAAGGGTTGCAAGCGCTGTAAACGCTGAGCTTACAGCGCTCTACTGGAATATTGGCAAACGCATTAGGACTGATATCCTTAAAAACGAACGGGCAGCATATGGAAAACAAATTCTCGCAACACTGTCGCAACAATTAACGCTGGCATACGGAAAAGGGTGGAGTGAGCAGCAACTCAGGCATTGTCTCCGTTTTGCTGAGACTTTTCCCAATAAAGAGATTGTATACGCACTGCGTATAGAATTGAGTTGGACACATATTCGTCAGCTTATCTTTATTGATGATGAGTTAAAACGCACTTTTTACATTGAAATGTGCAAACTTGAAAAATGGAGTTCGCGCGCACTTCAAAACCGCATGAACTCCATGCTCTACGAGCGCACAGCCATCAGCAAAAAGCCAGAAGAAACCATTAAGAACGATCTGGAAAAACTCGAAAAAGAACAGAAACTCAATCCCGACCTGGTTTTTCGTGACCCTTACTTTCTCGATTTCCTCGGTTTGTCCGACACCTATACTGAAAAAGATTTGGAAGAGGCCATCCTCGTCGAGCTTCAACGCTTTATTGTGGAACTGGGCAGCGATTTTGCCTTCCTTGCCCGACAAAAGCGCATTTCAATCGACAACCGCGATTACTACATCGACCTGCTGTTTTACCACCGCCGCTTGAAATCGCTGGTGGCCGTCGACTTGAAAATTGGCGAGTTCGAAGCAGGCTTCAAAGGCCAAATGGAACTTTACCTGAACTACCTCGAAAAGCACGAAATGGTGGAAGGCGAGAACAGTCCCATCGGGCTGATTCTATGTGCCGGTAAGAACTACGAGCACATCGAGTTGATGCAACTCCGTAAAAGCAATATCAGGGTTGCCGAATACTTAACCCTGCTGCCGCCAAAAGAAGTATTGGAGCAAAAACTGCATAAAGCAATTGAAATAGCACAATCACGCATGAGTGAAGAATAAAGTTATGATCAACATTGATGATTTGGAGCGCAAAACGCAAAACCGCGTGGTAAAACTCTTTAATAAGGAATTAAAATACAGCTACCTGGGTAACTGGGAAGAGCGAGAAGGGAACAGCAATATTGAGGAGGATTTGCTAAAAAAATACCTGTCACGCAAGGGTTATTCCAACTTTCACATCAGCAAGTCCATATTTGAATTACAGCAGGTAGCCACCAACTTTAGCGACAGTCTATACACCACCAACAAAAATGTGTATAGCAAACTACGTTTTGGTGTTCCGGTAAAAGTAGGTGCCGGGGAAAATTATGATACCGTGAAACTGATTAACTGGCACGAACCACAAGATAATGATTTTTACATCGCCGAGGAAGTCACCTATAAAGGCAACAAAACCAAACGTCCTGATATTGTGCTTTACATTAACGGTATTGCTATTGCGGTGTTGGAATTAAAACGTGGTATTGTGGATATTGGAGAAGGTATTCGTCAAAATATCACCAATTTACAGGACCGTTTCATCAAACCATTTTTCGCAACCAATCAGATTCTCTTTGCAGGAAACGACTCGGAAGGTTTGCGTTATGGTACCATCAGTAGCGAAGAAAAATACTACCTCAAATGGAAAGAGGATGTTGATGATACTTCACGACTGATGCTTGATAAATACCTGATTAAGATGTGCAGCAAAGAACGGATAATAGAATTGCTGTACGATTTTATCATATACGATGCAGGAATAAAAAAACTCCCCCGTGTTCATCAATATTTTGGTATCAAAGAAGCTAAAAAGTTTGTCAACCGTTATGAAGGAGGTATCATTTGGCATACCCAGGGTAGTGGCAAAAGCTTAACAATGGTCTATTTAGCAAAATGGATTTTAGAAAGTAATTCCAATGCCCGCATTGCCATAATCACCGACAGAGACGAACTCGACAAACAGATAGAAGATGTGTTTACCGATGCTGGTGAAACCATTTTCCGAACCTCAAGCGGCAACGATTTGATGGGTAAACTGGTGCAGCCATTGCCGCGCATATTATGCTCATTGGTACATAAATTCGGCAGAAGAGATGTGGATAATTTTAGCCGGTTTATCGCTGAACTCCAGAATAATCCCATTCAGGTATCGGGGGAATTGTTTATTTTTGTGGATGAATGCCACCGCACCCAAAGCGGAAAGTTACACAAAACCATGAAAGCCATGTTGCCCAACGCAGTATTTATTGGCTTTACGGGAACACCGTTGCTTAAAAAAGACAAACAAACCAGTCTGGAGGTTTTTGGTAGGTATATTCACACCTACAAATTCAATGAAGGTGTTGAAGATAAAGTAATTCTCGACTTAATGTACGAAGCGCGTGACATTGACCAAAAACTAACTTCCCAAAAGAAAGTAGATGAATGGTTTGTGGCCAAGACAAAGGGTCTGAATGATTTTCAGAGAGCAGAACTTAAAAAGAAATGGGGAACAATGCAAAATGTACTCAGCAGCCGCTCCCGGATGGAAAAAATTGTAATCGACATCATTTTTGATTTTTCAACCAAAAGACTTTTGATGTCATCACGCAGCAATGCCATCCTGGTTGCCAACTCCATTTACGAAGCATGCGAGTATTATAAACTATTTCAAAAAACAGCCTTTAAAGACAAATGTGCAGTTGTAACGTCATACAATCCACAAACAAGTGATGTATCAACCGAAGATACCGGAGCAAATACAGAAACACAAAAAGAAGCCATTTACAACCTCTATGAAGAGCTATTAAGAGACGTTATATCTCAGGCCAATAAATCCAAAACGGAGGTGTATGAGGATTGGGCAAAAGCAAAATTCAAGAAAGAACCGGCGAATATGAAACTGTTAATTGTTGTCCAAAAATTATTAACCGGATTTGATGCACCTGCTTGTGCCTACATATATTTGGATAAGACCATGCAAGACCACGGCTTGTTCCAGGCCATTTGCCGTACCAATCGTGTCGATGGCGATGATAAAGACTTTGGATATATCGTTGACTACAGAGGCTTGTTTGATAATGTAGGCAAGGCAATTTCAGTATATACGTCTGAATTGGATACAGAAACGTTTCAAAAAACGGATATAGATATCATGCTAAAAGACCGTTTGGAAGCAGGTAAAAAACTCCTGAATTATGCGATGGAGGAATTGGTATTGTTATGTGAACCGGTTGAAAATCCTAAAGGTACTTTAGAATACCAGCATTACTTTTGTGGCAATCCGGAAAATGAAAACGACCTCAAGGATACTGCGCTCAGACGTACTCAGCTCTACAAAAAAACGGTTGCTTTTATTCGTGCCTATGCCAACATTGCGGAGGAATTGGAAGAAGCCGGTTACACAGTACATGAGATAAAAGACATCGAAAAAGAATTGGATTTATATATCAAGCTTCGTGAGCAAATAAGAAAAGCTTCCGGTGAGACCTTGGATATGAAAGCCTATGAAGCAGATATGCGATACCTGTTGGATGCATATATCCAGGCAGAAGCCCCGGAAGACATTACCCCATTCGATGGGATGTCTTTGCTGGATATTATTTCAAACGAAGGAGTGGCAGCAGCCCTCGAATCGTTGCCAAAAGGCATGAAAGGAAATCAGGGTGCAATTGCTGAAACCATCGCCAACAATGTTCGGCGCAAAATCATCAAAGATCAACATTTAGACCCTGCATTTTTCGAGTTGATGTCCAAATTGTTAGATGAGCTTATCAAACAACGTAAAGCAAATGCAATAACATACGAAGAATATTTAAAACGAATTGCAGAACTGGCCAAAAAGACCAATTCAGGACAGGACGATGATACTCCTGTCATTATCAAAACCGCAGGAATGAGAGCCTTATACAACAACCTCGATAAAGATGATAAACTGGTTGTGTTGTTAGACAGCGTGATTAAAATCAATAGCCCCGCTGATTGGAGAGGCAACATAACAAAAGAAAACGTAGTTAAACGGAATATATACCAGGCATTGGTTAAAAACTTGGGGAATGACGATCTCTCTACTGAACAATTAGTAGCAGAGCCGCCACAAGGTTACGGCCTTCCCAGCAAAGTAGAGAGGATCTTTAAAATTGTAAAAGAACAAGCTGAATATTGATGCAGTATTTGAAACTAGGAAATATTGATATTGAAGTCGAGCAAAAGAATATTAAAAACATTCATTTGAGCGTGTATCCACCCAATGGAAGGGTTCGGATTGCGGCACCTGTTAAAATGGATTTAGATACGATACGGGTTTTCGCGATATCCAAGCTACAATGGATAAAAAAACAGCAGGAAGTTTTGCGGCAACAGGAACGGGAATCTGAACGGGAGTTTTTGGAGCGTGAAAGCCACTATTTTTTTGGTAAAAGATATTTGCTTAAAATAATTGAAGCAGATGCAACCCCGAAAATTGAAATAGACCACAAATACATTCATCTGCAACTTAGACCAAACTCCGATACATCAAAGCGAGCTGAAATATTAACGGAATGGTATCGCACCCAGCTTAAACAAATAGTACCTGATTTAATTTCAAAATGGGAAAGAGTTATTGGTGTTGAATGCAATAAGTTTGGCATCAAGAAAATGAGAACGAAATGGGGTACTTGTAATGCCGGGGCAAAACGCATCTGGCTGAATCTGGAATTGGCTAAAAAACCAAAAGAATGTTTGGAGTATATTATTGTGCACGAGCTAGTCCATCTAATTGAGCGAAGTCACAATCAACACTTCGTGAAATTGATGGATGAGTTTTTGCCCAAATGGAGATTCTATCGTGATGAATTAAACAGATTGCCGTACAGCCATACGGATTGGAATTATTGAAAAAACAGTAATACTAGTTTATTAAATCCATTATTGACGATGATTTTTGTTCTCTAAGATTCGAGATCGATTATAATAATTGTAAATAAGAAATATGAAAAGAATCATCATCTGAACGTTTGGTGCGATTAGAACGTTTTGTGAGTATATGGAAGTGTTATGAATAAAATAGTCGATAATTGGAATAACAGGTATTCAGGCGATGAATATGCTTACGGCGAATTGCCCAATAATTATCTTCAGGAACAATTGAAAAAGTTGCCTGCGGGAAAAATATTGTTTCCTGGCGAGGGTGAGGGGAGAAATGCTGTGTATGCTGCCCGAATGGGATGGGAGGTAGGGGCTTATGATATAAGTCCGGTAGGAAAAATGAAAGCAGAAAAGCTTGCAGCAAAACATCATGTACAAATTGATTACAGCGTAGGTGAGATACAGCATCTTGATTATCAAAAAGAGCAATTTGATGTTGTGGCATTGATATATTTGCATTTGGCCAAGGATGAAAGACGCTCATTGTATGATTCAATTTATCATGTATTACGTCCCGGCGGCATCGTGATAGCCGAGCTTTTCAGCAAGAACCATATCGAATATCAAAAGAAAAACAGGAATGTGGGTGGTCCCGGGAACATAGACTTTTTATATTCCATCCGGGACATGAAAGACGACTTTCATACATATTCAATCCTGGAGCTGGAAGAGGTGGAGATTGAATTGCAGGAAGGTGAGTATCATAATGGAACAGCCTCGGTCATTCGTTTTATCGGCAGAAAAGACTTTGTGGTACCGACATCGGGCGTATGGATTTAAAGAACAAATTGATGGAAGAAGATAAAGCGATTAGCGGTCGCCGGTGGCTGGCGGCCTATGTGAAGATGCACCACGAGAAGAAGGTGCGCGACCGGCTCGGAGAAATGGACATCGAATGCTTCCTGCCGGTGCAGGAGGAGGTGCGCATGTGGAGCGACCGCAAAAAAAAGGTAGAGCGGGTGCTTATCCCCATGATGATCTTCGTACATGTGAATAGCGATGAACAGCGCAGTGTCATCACCCTTCCGTCGGTGATGCGTTACATGGTGCTCCGTGGTGAGCGCACACCCACCACCATTCCTGCCACGCAGATGGACCAGTTTCGTTTCATGGTCGATTTCTCCGATTCACCTGTCCGCTTCGATAGTCAACTGCTGCGCCCGGGTGAGAAAGTACGCGTAATCAAGGGATCGCTTGCCGGCCTCGAAGGTGAGCTGATCACCGTGGATGGCAAATCGGGCATCGCCATTCGCATCAATCAGCTTGGCTGTGCCATGGTGGAGATGCAAAGCTCCATGGTAGAGCGTATTGGGGAAAGATGATTTTTTCATTAAATTTGCGGAATGAAGAAAGTGTTCAAATCTGCTCAGCTGGAGATTTACAAGCCGGAACTGTCGGAGGTGAAGGTGCCCCTGGCCGGCGGTGTAGCTGCAGGACCCTTCTCTAATGTGGATGATTTCGTGAGTGAGCGCATTGACATCAACAAGCTGCTTATCCGGCATCCTGAGGCTACCTTCTACGCGCGGGTGCGGGGCAGCTCCATGGCAGGCGATTTCAACGATGGCGACCTGCTGGTGGTGGACAGGGCCGAGGAGTGGTCGCACAACCGCATTGCGCTCTGTTATATGGACGGAGAGTTCACCGTAAAACGAATTGATGTGGAGAACGGCGTATGCACGCTTGTTCCCTCCAATACTGCTTTTCAACCCATCGTGATCACGTCGGAGAATACGCTGATCGTATGGGGCATTGTCATCTATTCCATCCGAAAGCACTGATGATAGCACTGGTCGACTGCAACAATTTCTATGCTTCCTGCGAAAGAGTTTTCAATCCTTCGCTCAACAAGCGTCCCGTGGTGGTACTCTCCAATAACGACGGGTGTGTCATCGCGCGCAGCAATGAAGCCAAGAAAGCCGGCATTCAGATGGGTGTGCCCGCTTTTCAGGCGGAGGCATTGTTCAAAAGACACCATGTTGCGGTCTATTCGGCCAACTTCAGCCTGTATGGCGACATGAGCCGCCGGGTGATGAGCATCCTTGCTGCCTATACGCCTCTGCAGGAAGTATATTCGGTGGATGAGTGTTTTCTCGATCTCTCAGGGATGCAGGACCTGAGGGCGTATGGTTTGCGCATGAAGGAGCAGGTGGGTCGATGGACAGGCATACCCATCAGCGTGGGTGTTGCCCCTACCAAGGTGCTGGCCAAGGTAGCCAACCGCATCGCGAAGAAGTATCCTTCTCAGACCGACGGTTGCCACATCATCGACACCGAGGAGAAAAGGCAGAAAGCGCTCCGTTGGCTACCTGTGGAAGATATCTGGGGAGTAGGGCGCCGCAATGCAGCGAAACTACTGGCGGAGGGAGCAACCAAAGCCCTTGATTTTGCAAATATGCCGGAGTCTTGGGTGCGGAAAAATATGACCATCACCGGTGTAAACCTGCAGAAGGAGCTCAACGGGATAGGCTGTATCGACTTTGTAGATTGGGAGAAAAGCAAGAGTTATTCGGTGACCCGCACCTTCGAGAAAGAATACGAAACATGGGACGAGATCAAAGAAAGGGTCGTCACGTTCACCGCAATGGCCGCTGCGAAAATACGGAAACAACAGTCGATGTGCAGCCGCCTGTCGGTATTTGTGCAGACCAACTATTTTAAAGATACGGAAGAAGCCCTCTCGCGCAGCATAGAAGTAAGGCTTCCTTTCCCCACCTCTTCCACGCTGGAGATTGTGGATTTTGCCGTGGCGGGACTAAAAAAGATTTACGAATCCCACCTCCGTTATAAACGTGCCGGGGTTACCCTGTATAATTTTATCGATGAAGATCAGCATCAGCCATTCCTTTTCGAAGAAATGAATTCCAATCCCCGCCACAGGAAGCTGATGGATACCCTTGATGCCATCAATGCCAATACCTCCTGCTCCGGTGTTCGACTGGCTTCACAGGATACCCGCCGGTTTAAAATGTATCAACAGCATCTTTCCAGAAAATATACTACCGATATCCGGGAGATATTGGATGTCAAAAATAGCTGAAGAGGCATTAATGGCCGTTGAACAGACTCATATCACGTCACTCATCGCCAGATAATTGGCCTGGTGAGCATAAATAAAGAGCAATGAACCTCCTTTGATGGTGTTGATGATGGGTGTTGCCAGTTCACGGGGTAGTGCCGGACATCCAAAGCTGCGACCCAGCCGCCCGCTGGAACGGATAACCGCTTCGCTGCAGTAATCGGCTCCGTGGATTACAATGGCCCGGGGCCTCGCCTGATCATTGATCCCTTCTTCCAGTCCGTCCAGCAACAGAGAATACCCGTTGCCACCCTGATAGGTGCCGCCCGTGCGGTAAAAACCCAGTGAACTTTGGTGTGATCCGTTTCTGTTGGAGAAGGAGGTGGCGTAATTTTCTCCACTGTTTCGGCCGTGTGATACATAGGTTACAAAAAGCATCTCTTTCTTTGCCATATCCAATACATACATTCTCTTCTCGGTAGAAGGAAGATTGAAATCGATCAATGTCAGCAGAGAATTATTCTGTTTGTTTAACTTTTTGTAACCGATGTATGCTGCCTTGAAAGCATCGAAATGCACCAGTTCCTCCAGTTTCATCTGTTTGTAGAGAAGGTCGCAATCAGAGGAAGAGAAGTCTGTTTTGGTGATCTCCTTTTTGCTCTCTCTGGTTCCTATTGGGAAAGAGAGAGCAGAGATAATAAAAAATATAATAGAAAACAGGATGATACGCATAGTCATATTCAGAAAAAGTACTGCCAAATATACAATTTTTCCTGAATATCACTGTTAATCAATTACAATAACCACAGATTGCCGGATAGTTGCCTTGTCGTATACAAATTTTGCATGTGACGATGCGTTTCGCACACACATGTGCGAGCGGGGGGTGGTACCCAGCGAAGGGCTGTATTCAATGATGTTTTTTCGGGGATATTGAACCGGTACCCCATGAATGTAAGCCCCATTGGTAAAACGGGAGGCATAGGGGGCATAGCCCGCTATTTCGCTGGTGCCGTCTTTCACGTAGAGCATCTTTTCCTTTTTTTCCTGGATGGCAAAAATCCCGGTCGGTGTCTCATGGGCATGAGGCGGTTTATGGACGCCCGAGGTTGCCGGGTTCATACTCAATATATGCCAGGCCTTCCCATTTTTTTCCAACACGGCGATGTTCTGGTTGGTAACATCCACCGCCACCACTTTATTAAACAGTGCGTTGTCGCCCCACGAAAGAAGATACCGTTTGGGTAATAGATAGGTTCCTTCCATCGATACCCCCGTCACAGACAGGAAGTCGGTGGTGTCGCTTCCATTGATTTTTACCAGCCAGCCGTCACGGCCATATCGTACCAGCGTGGTGTCTCCCTCCGCATCATATAGTGGCACTGATTGATAGCGTTCCACACCCTGTTGGTCGGATACCCGTCCATAATCATTTCGCACGAAATCTTTTATGGTTGGCGCTTCCCCGTTTTTATTTTTGTAATTACTTAACACACCCCAGGAACCTCCTTCAGAAACAGCATTCTCCACACGAACTATTTCTTTTTTTATCTTCTCCCATTGAAATTTGCGAACCGTATCCTGATACGGATATTCATCCTCCAGCGTATATTGATCATATTGTAAATCTTTTTTCAAAACAATATCCTCCTGGGTCACAATTTTCTTTTCTTTGGGAATAGAATGAATGGTATCTTCAGGAATGATGCCGATATCCCTGTTTTTGCCTTCATTTCGGCTGTCGGCATCGCATCCTGATTGGGCTAACATAATAATAGAAAAGAAAAGTGCAAAGAGATTTCTTAAGCTCATCGGTTGCGATATTTTAAACTTTGTTCCGGTTTTGTTTTTGTCGGATGGTTTTGTAAGCTATAACATGATTTGAGCGGAGAATGTTCATACGGCCCGAGTTTGAAATCCTTTGCAGAGTGACCCAACTTTTATGTTGCTTTTTTGTTATGTCTATTCAGATTTTTATAATCTGAATAGGTTTACCATTTTTTTATATAAAAATTACAGCAATGACAGAAAGAATTAACATACATGAGCTTGAACCGGAATCTTACAAGGCTATGATGGGGCTCGAAAAATATTTGAATCAGACCGGTTTGAGCAAAAGTCTGAAGGAGTTGATCAAAATCAGGGCTTCCCAAATTAACGGATGTGCCTTTTGTATTGCCATGCATACCAAAGATGCACTGGAGCTTGGAGAAGACCATAGACGGCTCTTTGCCGTTTCCGCCTGGTGGGAATCACCCTTGTTCACCGAAGAAGAGAGAGTCGCCTTGCAAATGACTGAGGAAATTACATGTATTGCCGACAAGGGACTGACCGAAGAAACATATCAGCGGGCAAAAGGAATCTTTACCGATCATGAAATTGCACAAATCATTGTGGCAATTGGTGTGATTAATATATGGAACAGGTTTGCAGTTTCCACACACATGGTTTTTGAGCGGCTGTAATTGTCTGATTATTCTCATGCTCAAAAACAATTTTTTTGTCGAATTGTTATATACGCAGCGAATAATCACAGCTGAAATTTAAATTCGTTCAAAAAAACAGATAAATGATTCAAAACGATTTACCTGCAATTTTCCGTGACTATAATCCATTAGAAGATAAAATGTTCTCTCTCATCGACAATGATGGGCATGTGATTAATCAGAAATATATGCCTACGCTCGATGATGATACCGTTATTAATGCATATAAACAGATGCATTATGAGCGGATAGCCGATGAAATGGCGATCTCTTTTCAACGCCAGGGACGCATGTATACCTACACGCCCAACCTGGGACAGGAAGCCATACACATCGCAGCCGGCATGCACATCAGAGAGCAGGACTGGCTGGTGCCGGCCTTTCGGGAAATGGGTACCCTGCTGGCAAAAGGGGTGACCATGAAAGAGATGTTTCTTTTTTATCTGGGAAATGAGCATGGAGGCAGTTTTAAAAATGCCAACCATACATTGCCCATTGCCATTTCAATAGGAACCCAGCTACACCACGCTACAGGTATTGGATACTCCGTAAAATACCAAAAAAAGGATGAAGCAGTCTTTACCTTTATCGGTGATGGAGGTACGTCGGAGGGCGATTTCAGTGAAGCGTTGAACTTTGCCGGTGTGTGGCAGGTGCCGGTTGTCTTCACCATACAAAATAACCAGTACGCCATCTCAGTACCGGTCAAGTCACAGACGAAATCGGTCAACCTCGCCGTGAAGTCGGTCGCTTTCGGTATCCCGGGTATCAAAGTGGACGGGAACGATTTCTTTGCGATGTATCTGGCCTACAAAACTGCTGCCGAGTATGCTCTCTCAGGAAAGGGGCCTGTATTGATTGAAGCGTTTACCTATCGGCTGGGAGCACATACCACCTCCGATGATCCCACCAAGTACCGCAAAAAGGAGGAAGAGACAGAGTGGGGGCTGACTGATCCGTTGATGAGACTAAGACGTTATATGGAAAAAAAGGGAATATGGAACATCGATGTGGAGAAACTGACTGAAGAATACAAACAACAGATCAACGGACAGTTCCTCGATGCAGAGCAAAGTAAGAGATATCCCCATGATGATGTGTTCGACCATATGTTTACCGATATGCCGGACGACCTGAGGAGACAAAGAGCCGCATATGAAGAATTTTTAAGCTGGAAGGAGAACAGGAGATGAGTGTGATGACCATGGTGAAAGCGATTAACAACGCTTTGGATATCAAATTAAAAGAGGATGATGCTGTCGTTGTTTATGGCGAAGATGTGGGTGTTGAAGGAGGCGTCTTTCGTGTGACCGAGGGGTTACAGAAGAAATATGGTGTGGAACGGGTGTTCGACTCCCCCCTGGCTGAGTCGGGTATCGTGGGTACCGCACTGGGAATGGCTGTCTCCGGTCTCAGACCGATTGTGGAATTACAGTTTGAAGGGTTTACCTATCCTGCCTTTAACCAGATCGCTTCGAACGTGTCGCGGATGCAGAACCGATCGCGGGGAAAATATACGGTGCCCATGGTAATCCGTTTCCCTTATGGTGGTGGTATCAATGCACTGGAGCATCATTCCGATAGTCCGGAAGCACTTTACGCACACATACCCGGGCTTAAGGTGGTGGTCCCCTCCACTCCCTACGATGCCAAAGGGTTGTTGATTTCGGCCATTGAGAGCAACGACCCGGTCGTCTTCATGGAGCCGAAACGAATTTACCGGGCCATCAAACAGGAGGTGCCGGACGAAAAATATAGCCTGCCGCTGGGTAAGGCCAAAGTGATCCACGATGGATCCGACGTCACCGTCGTTGCCTTCGGTGCGTTGATCCGGGAATGTCAGAAAGCCATTGCCATGGCTGAGGAGGCGGGCATCTCGGTAGAACTGATTGATCTCCGCACCATCTATCCCATCGACAGGGAAACCATCCGTAATTCGGTACGGAAAACAGGCCGGATGGTTGTGGTAGCCGAGGCACACGAATCATTCAGCGTGGGTTCGGAGCTGATCGCCATCACCAATGAGGAAGCATTCCTTTACCTAGAAGCTCCTCCCCGCAGGGTGATGGGCTTTGATACCATTGTCCCGCTGGCACAAGGAGAACAGTATTTCATTATTTCCCCTGAACGTATTTTTTACGAAATAGAAAAGACATTCAACTTTTAATCCGGCTATTGCGGTTTCAACACCATTAAAAAAAAGAAATTCTGATGAGGTATACATTTAATTTCCCCGATTTAGGAGAAGGACTCGAAGAAGGAACCATCCTGGAATGGTACGTCGCTGAAGGACAACAGGTAAAGGAAGGTGACCCGCTTGTACAGATGGAGACCGATAAGGTGGTGGCCGACATCCCATCGCCCCGGCAGGGCATGATTGCACTGCTGCATGGCAGCGTGGGCGATGTCATCAAAGTGGGTTCGCCGCTTGTGGAGATTGAGACCGAAGCTGCCGGTGGCGCACAGGAAAGCCATCAGCCGGAAGAGAAGAAAGAGAATGTGACCACCGAACCTGTTTCCGAGACGGAAGAAGATGCCGGTGCGGTGGTGGGAACCATGGAGGTGGCTGAGAAAGATGCCATCCTGCCCGAAAGCATTGAAGGTACAAAAGAGGGTAATGCTTCGTTGAATGTGCCGTCACGCAAAGCACTGGCTACACCGGTTGCCAGGGCCATGGCCAAAGAAATGGGAATTGACATCAACAACGTGCCGGGCAGCGGCCCCTCGGGAAGGGTGAAAAGCGAAGATATTCTGAATTTCAAAACCGGAATACAGAGAACTGCTCCCACCCAGCCAGACAAAGCAACGGCAGCTGAGGATGTGACCTACCTGCCATTGACACAGATCCGAAAGGCCATAGCCAGAAACATGATTCACGCCAAACACAATGCCGCCCACATGTCGGTTTTTGAAGAAGTGGAGATATCAGGATTAATGGCTGTGAGAGACCGGTATAAACAAAAGTTTGCCGAAAAGGGGGTCAAGTTGACCTATCTGGCATTTATTGTGAAAGCGGTGGCCATGGCATTGAAGAAACATCCCCAACTCAATTCGCAGATCGATACCGAAAATAGCCGGATGATTGTCCGCAACCGTTATCATATCGGCATTGCCGTGGATGCTCCCGATGGACTTGTGGTACCGGTCATACGGGATGCCGATCGCCTGTCGATCTTCCGGATAGCGCAGCTGATCGGTGAACTGGCCGATAAGGCGAGAAAACGGAAGCTGACCATCGATGAGATGAAAGAGGGTTCTTTCTCTATTACCAGCTTTGGATCCATTGGCGGTATTTTTGCCACGCCCGTGCTCAACTATCCACAGGCGGGCATACTGGGGATCGGAAGAATATTGCAGACTCCCATCGTGAGAGACAATGAAATTGTGATTGGCCATATCATGCCGCTTTCACTCACAGTGGATCATCGCATAGTCGACGGTGGCGAAACAACCCGTTTTATTTATCATGTCATGGAATACCTTACCGATCCCGTCTCTTTTTTAATGGAAGAATAATTTTTTTAAAGAGAACCGATGTCATGAATTAAAAAAATTGTAAATTTGTCGAAAGACAGTTATTCAATTTTTTTAAATTTTTTTTCATGAAACAGGTATACCTTATATTTTTTGTCCTTTTTTTTCTGTGTAACTTTACCCAGATGTCTTGTCAGACCTCTCCCGATAAAGGAGACTTTGCAGACGAAACCCAGTCCACATCCAAAAAAGGGACACCCTCTCAGGATGATATTCAAAGATTTATTGCAAACGGATGGGTCCGTTACAGTGATTTTGGAGCCAAAGGCGACGGGAAGACAGATGACATGGCAGCGATTGTGGCAACTCATGCATTCGCAAATCAGCACAACCTGACCGTAAAAGGCGACGACAAGGCTACGTACTATATCGGAGCGAAAAAACTGACGGCTGACGTCCGGACAAACACTGATTTTGGTACTGCTGCATTCATCATCGACGATACCCAAGTGGAAGACCGGAATGCGCATATTTTTTCGATCAACTCGGGCAAACAGTCATTTAAACCCGCCAATGTTACTTCATTGAAAAGAAACCAACAAAAGTTGGATATTTCACTGTCAGGCCCATGTCTCGTGACAGTAACCGATTCCAATGTAAAACGCTACATCCGATACGGTGCCAATCAAAACAACGGCTCTGCACAAACAGATGTGTTTGTTGTGGATAAAAACGGGGTGGTGGATGCAAATACACCCATCATCTGGGATTTTGATCAGGTCACAGACATTGTGGTGCTTCCGATCGACGAAACGCAACTGACCATCACCGGCGGAAAATTTACCACCATCGCAAACCGGGAGAGTTCAAAATACAGCTACTACGCCCGGGGTATCGCAATCAGACGGTCCAATGTGGTAGTGGACAGACTGGAACACCGCATCACTGGTGAAGGGGAAAATGGCGCGCCGTATGGTGGTTTCATCAGTATCACCAATTGTGCCCATATCACGGTGAAAAATACAATCCTGACCGGCCATAAAGTATATCAGACCATCGGTTCGGCCGGGGTGCCAGTCTCCATGGGTACCTACGATATAAATATCAACCGGGCATTGAACATCACATTCGAGAATTGTAGCCAGACAAATGACATCAACAATTCTGCATACTGGGGAATCATGGGCTCCAATTATTGTAAAAACCTGGTGTATGATGGTTGTACCTTCTCCCGGTTCGATGCCCACATGGGCGTGGCCAATGCCACCATCCGGAATTCAACGCTGGGGCACCAGGGCATAAATGCCATTGGCAGCGGAACGTTTATCGTGGAGAACTCCACCATTCGGGGCACGAGCCTCATCAACCTGCGCTCCGATTACGGCAGTACCTGGGAAGGTGAATTCATCATCCGCAATTGCACATTTGTACCCCGCAGCGTGAAATCGGGCAGCGTGAACCTGATTGGCGGCTCCAATGCCGGTCAGCATGATTTCGGCTACACCTGCTACATGCCGGAAAAAATTACCATAGAAAATCTTCAGATAAAAGATTCCGGCTATCCGGAGAACTACAATGGCCCTGCCATTTTTGCAAATTTCAATAAGCAAATGGTCGACGAGACGTATGTGGAAAAGTATCCCTATATCATCACGAAGGAAGTTGTCCTTAAAAATGTGACTGCAGAAAGCGGCAAGCCTTTGAGAGTAAGTGACAATGGGTATATGTTCAGAAATGTGACTGTAAGTCGGTAACCTCTGTTCTTGATTTTATTGCGGATGTTTTATTCCAATTTTAACGTCATTGAGTTGAGTGCGACCACAATGGTGCTAATGGACATCAGCACTGCTCCCACAGCGGGGCTTAATACAATTCCCACGGGTGCCAGCACACCTGCAGCGAGTGGAATGGCAATGATGTTATAGCCAGCTCCCCACCATAAGTTCTGGACCATCTTGCGGGTGGTATTCTTAGCCAGTGAGAAAAAATGCAGAATGTCGGATGGATTGCTTTTGACCAACACCACATCGGCGGAATCGATGGCCACATCGGTTCCTGCCCCGATGGCAACACCTATCTCTGCCCTGGCCAGTGCCGGGGCATCGTTTACTCCGTCGCCCACCATCATGACCGGTTTTCCATTGTTTTGCCAGGATTGAATGAGTCTTTCCTTATCCTGCGGTAAAAGCTCGGCGTGCACTTCGGTGATATTCACCTGTGCAGCCACGTTTTTGGCATATCCTTCATTGTCGCCCGTAAGCATCACGGGAGTAATTTGCATCCGTTTCAAACCATCCACGGTGTTTTTGGCTTCTTCCTTTATTTCATCGCCTTGTGCCACGATGCCGGCCACTTCGTTGTCCACAATCAGATAACTTACGGAGTTTCCTCTTAGGGCAAGTTCTTGATATCGATTTTTGTCGTAGGGCAGTTTTTTTTGATCGAGATAGGCCGGTTTCACAATCAATAACTGTTTGTCTTCAACCGTTCCGCTGAGGCCGGTGCCACTGATGACTGTTACGTTTTCAGGAGCGGGAAAGCGAATCTCCCGTTTTTCTGCCTCTTCCAAAATACCGACGGCCAGGGGATGATTGGAGTGGCTCTCAAGTGATGCCATCAGGAGCAATACTTCGTCGTTGCTCCATTTATCGGATAGTGACTCCACAACGGAAACCCGGAAATCTCCTTCGGTGAGAGTGCCGGTTTTATCCATCGTGACTACCGCAATTTTTTTCGATTTTTCCAGTGCAACCCTGTTGCGGATGAGCAAACCGTTGCTCGCACCCAGAGATGTGGAGCGGGCCACTACCAGCGGTATGGCAAGACCGAGTGCATGGGGACAGGCGATGATCAGTACGGTTACCAGCCGCTCAAGTGCAATATCTACATTTTTTGTGATCAGAAACCAAACGACAAAAGCAATGATTCCTGCTGTAACGGCCACGTAGAACAAAGCTCTGGCCACTTTATCGGAGAGCGTCTCAGAACGCGATTTCTCCTGCTGTGCTTCGCTGACAAGCTTCATCACCTGCGCAAGGAACCCCGATTCACCCGTACCTGTCACTTCAATCTTTATGGTACCGTTCCCGTTCACCGCACCGCCAATCACCTGATCACCCACTGCTTTCTTTACCGCCTTGGCTTCTCCTGTCACCATCGATTCGTTGACAGTGGTGTTTCCTTCCACAATTTTACCATCCGTGGGGATTTTTTCTCCGGCGTTGACGATTAACAGTTGTCCGATCTGGATTTGTTTGAGGTCCACATCGGTGATATTTCCATGCTCATCCACCAGATGAGCGCTTCCCGGAAGCAGTTCCGCCATCTTTTTCAAAGCGTTACCGGCATTGCCCACTGCCCTCATCTCAATCCAGTGTCCCAGCAACATAATGACTATCAGGGTAGCCAACTCCCAGAAAAAGTCCATGCGATGTCCGGCAGCCGGGAAGAAGTGATTCGAAATAAAAGCATAGACGCTGTAAATATATGCCACTGTAATGCCCATCGAAATCAGGGTCATCATGGCGGGGTTTTTCTCTTTCAGTTCCATTTTGGCTCCCTTCAGAAAAGGGGTGCCGCCATAAAAGAACAGAACGGAGGACAGTACCAGCACAACCCAGTCTGATCCTGGAAATGAAAACTGAAATGGAAGTCTCTCTCCCATAAATGTGGACAGCAAGATGATCGGGATGGTAATGATGAGTGATATCCAGAATTTCTGTTTCAGATTCCCCATGTGAGACATGTGCCCCAAATGTCCGCCGGCATGATCGTGACCTTCATGACCCGTATGATTCATGTGATCATGTGTCACGCGTGTATGGCCGTGCATATCGTGCCCTTCATGCATTGCATGATGGTGCATCTCGTGTTCATGATGGCTGTGTGAATCATGCACATGTTTTCCGTCGTTATTCGCATTTGTGTGTTCCATCTCTGAGTATTTTATTTTAAACAGGGGGAAATATCCAAACGGGATATTCCCCCCTAACCAAAAAAATCTATTGCATTAATTAATTTCTGTATTTGCAACATTCGGGCAAGGCATTGTACGCTGCCTGGTCGGCCTTAAACTTGTCGGTGTCGTGACCGGCTTTGGCTACGGCCTTTGCAATGTCGTCGGGCGATGTTTTCTCGGGATCGTAATTCAAATGCAATACTTGTTTCTCCATCTCCCAGCTTGCAAAGGAAACGCCTTCCACTTCCTTCGCCGCTTTTTCAATGCGATCCTTGCACATTTCACATTTTCCTTTCACATTGAGCATGGCATGTTCTTCGTGGGCACCACCGGCTGTCATGTGATCCGTTTCGTTGTGTTGGGTGCCCGTTTCCATGTGTTCCATTTCATTATCTGGTGCTGAATTGTTCTTGCCGGATGATCCTGAGTTGCAGGAAATGAACAAGAGTGTACTCAGCGCGAATGTTGCTAAAATTGTTGTTTTCATCTTTGTTACAGTTTAAAATTTTAATAATTTGATTGTTAACCTCTGTATTTGCAGCAAGCAGGCAATGCATCGTATGTTGCCTTGTCTGCCTTATATTTATCGGTATCATGTCCTGCTTTGGCAATGGCTTTGGCAACAGCATCTGCCGATGTCTTTACCGGATCAAAATTGAGATGCAACTGTTTTGTCTTGATGTCCCAACTTGCAGAAGTGACACCACTGACAGATTTTGCTGCTTTCTCAATGCGATCCTTGCACATCTCGCACAAACCCTGCACCGCCAGCATCGCATGCTCACTGCCCGAAGCAGCGGCTTGCATGTTGTGACCCTCATGTCCCGTGGGGGGCGCTGTACTTGCTGGAGTGGCCCCATTCATTGTATGCCCCTCGTGCCCCGTTACTGCCCTTCCTGCTTCATCGTTCATCATGCTGCGTTTCCCTGCCAACTGTGCACTGGCATCGATGGTAAATGCGCCATTGGTCACAATCTCTTCTCCGTCGTGTATGCCGGATAATACCACGTAAGCGTCACCAAGCGACGGCCCCAGTTCAATTTCCCGAAGCAGGAAGGCGGGTGTCTCGGTGTCGGGCTGTTTCACGTAGACGATGGAACGCTTTCCTGTCCAGAGGATGGCCGACTTGGGAATAACAACCTCATTGTTATATTGTTTAAGCGGAGCGTTGATGAGTGCGTTGGCATACATCTCCGGTTTTAGCTCCATGCCGGGATTGGCTGTCTCTACGCGCACTTTGGCGGTACGTGTGGCAGGATCCAGAATGGGATTGATAAAAGATATTTTTCCCGAAAAAGTTTTACCTGGTAACGACTGAAGGGTGTATTCCAGCCGGTCGCCCACTTTCAGAAAAGGAAGATCCGACTCGTATGCATCGAAGACAGCCCATACCTGCGACAGGTTGGCCACATCGAAGAGCACGGTGCCGGTATTTACATAATCACCCTGGTTTACATTTTTTGAAATTACGATACCGCTTGTGGTAGCGGCTACATCGATTAGCGGAGAAACCTCACCCGACTGTTCAATACGTGCGATCTGTTGATCGGTGAGTTTCCACAGACGTAATTTTTCTCTTACCGCCTGTATCAAAGCGGGCTGTAGATCTTTCATCTTCGCTGCTTCAATCAGTTCCTGTTGTGCGTTTAACAGCTCAGGTGAATAGATGGTGGCGATGGGTTGTCCACGACGTACACTTTCGCCGGTAAAGGTGACAAACAGCTTTTCGATGCGCCCACTTACGTGAGAGGTCTGCGATTGAGAGAGACGTTCGTCCACCTGAATGGTGCCATAAAGTTGGACCTCCTTCACCGGATTCTGTCTGCTCACGATGGTTGTTTGTACATTAGCTAATGCGGCGGCTTCAGCCGATAGCTGAATGGCATTTGGGTCAATAGCCGCATCGCCCGATCCGGTTGTCTTTAGCGGAATGAGGTCCATGCCGCAAATGGGGCAGTCGCCCGGCTCTTCCATTCTTATCTGGGGATGCATGGCGCAGGTCCAGATGGTGGGTTCCGCTCCGTGATCATGTGCTTCTTCCACTGTAACTGTTTCCTGTGACTTTTGTTCCTTGTTGTTCCCCGAAAAAATAAGCCAGCCGAGAAGCAAGCCGGTCAGCAGGATCAATCCATACCTTAAATAGGGATGCTTGCCAATCTCTTTAATTTTATTCTTATCCATAATGCTAGTTATATTTTAATTGTTTGTTGTATCAAAAGAATGTAATTTTTGGATGGATGCCACAATTGTGTTGTATTCGGCAATTACCTCGGCTTGCCGCAACTGATAATCGAGCAACTGCCGCTGCACCTGAATCACGTTGGTGAGATCGCTCTTTGCAGTAACAAATTCCTGTACAACCAACTGGTAGGTTGTTCTGGCCAATTGCTCCTGTTTTCGGTAGAGTGCAATCTTACGCTCGGTATTGTCGAGTTGCTGTTTCAGTTTAAACAAATCGGACTGAAGTATATTTATTGTGTTATTGTACTTTTCCCGGGCCGATTGCCACATAAAGCGGCTTTCGCGTTGTTGTGCTCCGTATTTATTCCGATATAAGGGGAGGGTGATGGAAAACATGGGCATCACCATATCCATACCGGTCATTTCGGGTGCCATGCCCTGATCCATCTGCGCTGTCTTGCTTTCGCCAATCAGCATGTATTGCAATCCGATCCCGAACATGGGATAACTCATTTTCAAGTCCATCTCTCTCTTTGCGCGGTATGCCAGTTCTTCTTCTTTCAGCATTCCCAACATGGGGTTTTGATTTTTTATTTCACGCATAGAAGAAGCTTTGTCGAAGAGATAGTCTACTTTCACGATAGAATCGGGCACCACTACCTCAAAATCGACCGAACGGTTCAGCAACGCGTTAAATCTGGCTTTTTCAGCTGCAATATCCGACAAGAGACTCTCAACGTTGTTTTCTATTTCAACCATTTCCAGTTGCACACGGAGTACATCCGACATACCCGGGGCAGTACTGCCCATACCCGAAGACATACTGCCTCCTGAACTGCTCATGCCGGACATCGAGGAAGAGGAGGTGCCGGAAGAAGTTGTGGATCCTCCCATCGAACCCATCCCAGACATGCCACCGCCGGTTGGTGATGAGTTGCTGCTTTTTGTTGCCGGAGAAGGAGCAGGTACTGAATAACCCGAAGAAGAACCGCTGTATGGCGATGATACCTTGCGAATGGCCAGTTCCTCGAGTTGTTTCAACAGCTGCAGGTTCTCTCGGTTGTTATTCAGTTGCTGTACCAGTGTAGAAAGGACATACCACTGGGTATATACCTCCAGGTAGAGGTTATCTCTTGTCTCCCTGAATTGTTCATACGACATTTTGGCCATGTGCGTGGCCTCGGTTTGTGCCGCCTTCTTGGTACCAAACCAGGGGAACATCTGCATAAGGGTAAAATCAGCTATCTGTCGACCACCTACAATGTCCATCGGTTTAAGAAAAAAGCCGATATCCAGTTTGGGATCTGGCCATGCACCTGCCTGTGGTACCTTTTCCAGTGATGCTTTGTAAGCCAGGAAATCGGCATTCAACCCGGGATTATTTCTACCCGCTATCTCAAGGTATCGGGCGAGTGAATCTGCCGTTTGGCCTTTGACTGGGAGTGTAATAATAAAACCCAGCAATATGATGAATAAGAGGTTGACGTTATATTGTTTCATAATCTGCAATTTTAGCTTGTTGTTTCTCTTTTTTTCGGATAACACCTTCTCTCCACCAACACTGCAGGATGGGCACGATGAACATGGTCATCATTTGAATGACCATTCCGCCAAAAGTAGGGATTGACATGGGTACCATGATCTCTGAACCCTTGCCGGTGGAAGTGAGCACCGGAAGAAGTGCGATCAAAGTAGTAGCTGTGGTCATTACTGCAGGTCGTACTCTTTTTTTACCGGCATAAACAACCGTTTCCCTCACTTCTTCCCTTGTCTGTGGATCTTTCTCCAGAAAGGCGTCATGAATATAGGTTCCCATCAGCACCCCATCGTCTGTAGCAATACCGAAGAGCGCTATAAATCCAACCCACACGGCAATGCTCAGATTAATAGGTTGCATATTGAACATGTCGCGCATATTCATTCCGCCAATATCAAAATTCATAAACCAGGGTTCACCATAGAGCCATAAGAGAATGAACCCACCGGCCAGCGCGACAAATATACCCGAAAAGTGAATGAGCGAGGCTGTGATTGTTTTAAACTGGAAATATAGAATGAGCAAGATAACAAGAAGACTAATCGGTATGATAATAGCCAGCCGCTTCGATGCACGGGCTTGTTGTTCATAATTTCCGGCGAAAGTGTAGGAAACTCCTTTTGGTAATTGCATTTCACCGGTTCTTATTTTTTCATCAAGCACCCTCTGGGCTTCCTGAACCACATCGACTTCCGCTTTACCTTCTACCTTATCGAAGATAACATATCCAATCAGGAAGGTATTCTCACTTTGAATCATCTGCGCTCCCCGTTTATAGGTTATGTCTGTTACATCGCCCAATGGAATCTGCGCCCCCGTGGCAGTAGGCACGATGAGACGTGCCAATTCATCCGGATTCTCTCTTAACTCACGCGGATAACGCAGTCGTACCGGAAAACGTTCGCGATCTTCCACTGTGGTGGTCAGGGACATTCCGCCAACAGCGGCACTGATCACCTCCTGCAGATCGGCCACGGTGAGACCGTATCGAGCCATCTCTTGCCGGTTTAAGCTGATCTCAATATAGGGAGCTCCCACCGCCCGATCGTAAAACACAGTAGATGGAAGTACTGAAGGAACATCTTTCAATGCTGTTTCAATTGCTTTACCACCCTGTTCTATTGATTCCAGGTCGGGACCGGATACTTTTACTCCCATTGGTGCACGCATACCGGTAGAAAGCATCACTGTTCTTGCAGCAATAGGCATTAACTTTGGTGCTGAAGTAAGCCCGGGTAGATGTGATACGTTGACGATCTCCTGCCATATATCGTCTTCATTCTTTATTTCCGGGCGCCACTGTCTGAAATATTTACCGCGTCTGTCGTGAACGAGGCTATCTTCAGATATCAATCGAAAACCATCTTCCGGATTATACGTAGTATTGTTGGTCAGAATAAATTCACCATGTCTGTTTACTTTGAAACGTTTTCTATTACCGTCTTGATCCAGTATATATTCCGGGCGGTAGATGATGGTATTTTCAAACATTTGAGTGGGTGCAGGATCGAGTGCCGAGTTGACACGTCCCCATTTGCCAATGGTCATTTCCACCTCAGGAATATTGCTGATCCTTTTATCCAGTATTTCAATGTATTGCTGATTCTGTTCTATTCCGGTATGAGGCATACTGGTGGGCATTAGTAGAAAAGAACCTTCGTTCAAAGTAGGCATAAACTCCTGACCGATTCCAGGAAACCGGGTGCTTGCACTTTGCCAGAAACCAGTCTGTCGGAATGACCTCCATCCAACAGTTTCGAACCCTTTTGCCACAAGACCGAATGTCTTGTCGAACCCTTGCCAGATAACAAGACCAAACAGAATGGTTAAGATGGGAATAGTCATAAATTTCCATCTGTTTGCAAGACACCATCTGAGTATTTTCTCATAATAGATTACCATCAGCCACAATGCTCCCAGGATAGCGGCAACTATTAAAATAACAAAGAAAAAATTCCGTGGTGTTCCGGCCTGTGTCCCCATGGGCAACCACTCCATTGCAAGAAGATATGTTACAGCAAACAATACAATTCCCAAATTGAAATAAGTAGGAATTTTCCGGTTTTTCCACTTATGCGTGAAAAGGTTATTCAGACCCAATAATGCCAGCGCGAAAAATAGAAAGTATCCTGTCATAATAATTAGCGCGATGCTCGCAACAATCAGTATGATGTTTGATATTTTTCGAACCTGTTTTGATGTGATTTTTATTGAGAAAATATAATACATCAACGTGGGTATCAATATGATGCCGACCATATATGCACTAATGAGCGCAAATGTTTTGGTGAATGCCAGAGGAACAAAAAGTTTACCTTCCTGTGCTTCCAGCATGAAAACCGGGATAAAACTCACGATTGTGGTAAGCTGTCCCGTGAGAACTGCCCCGGATACTTCCTTTATACTGTTGTAAATTAAATTTGCAAAAGGTTTACCTTTTCGAATGCCCTTATTCTCTTCCATGTCCATGTGCCTGAGCGTATTCTCTACAAATACCACTCCGACGTCAACCATGATTCCGATGGCGATTGCAATACCTGATAGGGCAACTATATTAGCTTGAATCCCCGCATATTTCATTATGATAAAAGTGGCCAATACGCCAATAGGTAAAATGCTGGAGATAACAACCGAAGCCCTGAGGTTTAAGACCAGAACAATTACAACGATGATGGCGATGAGCGTTTCATGTGTAAGCGAAGTCTCCAGCGTACCTATTGTTTCGTGAATCAATGCGGTCCTGTCGTAAAAAGGAACAACCGTCACTTTAGAAACAGATCCATCTGCCAGTGTCTTTTGCGGCAATCCTGCGTCCATCTCCTTGATCCTCTCCTTCACGTTGTTGATAACCTGAAGCGGGTTGGAACCATGGCGTGCCACCACCACGCCTCCCACGGCTTCTACCCCTTCCTTGTCGAGGCCTCCCCGCCTGGTAGCAGGACCAAGGGTGACGAATGCCAAATCCTTAATCTTTACCGGAATACCATCTCTTACGGTAACCACAGCTTCTTCCAGGTCGGATACTTTTTTTATGTAACCAAGTCCGCGAACAAGGTATTCCGCTTTATTGATTTCAACCGTTTCGGCACCAATATCGAGGTTGCTCTTTTGTATGGCATTCATTACATCCATGATCGTGAGATTGTATGCGCGGAGAGAATTGGGATTTACATCCACCTGGTACTCCTTCACGAAACCACCTACGGAAGCCACCTCTGACACTCCTTCTGCCGACATCAACGAGTATCTTACATAGAAGTCCTGCACTGTCCTTAACTCATCCGGATCCCAGCCGCCTGAAGGTTTACCTGTTTCAGGGTTTCTCCCTTCCAGGGTATACCAGAAGATTTGTCCCAAAGCAGTTGCATCCGGCCCCAGGCTCGGTTGTGCGCCCTGAGGCAACGTGCCGGGAGGCAATGAGTTCAGCTTTTCCAGAATGCGCGAGCGACTCCAGTAAAATTCAATATCTTCTTCGAAGATGATGTAGATGAACGACATCCCGAACATGGATGTGCTTCGGATGGTTTTAACCCCGGGGACACCCAGTAATGAAGTAGTCAACGGGTAGGTTATCTGCTCTTGTATATCTTTTGGAGAACGCCCCATCCATTCTGTCGCGACAATCTGTTGATTATCACTGAGGTCTGGGATTGCATCCACAGGAACCGGATCCTTTGGCAGCATACTGCCCCAGTTAAAAGGTGCAACTGATATTCCCCATACGATAATAGTTATAAGTAACAGAATGGTAATGAGTCTGTTATTCAGAAAATATTTTACGATTTGGTTGATCATAAATATAATAATTGAAATAAGTCTATTGTAATTGGCAGGCCTTTTATTTAAACCACGAATAAGCCTGGCGTGTTTTCGTCTGTATAAATAATTAAATACAGCGTTTATTGCACACAGTTTCTTTGGTAAACACATATGTTACCTTTCACTGAATACAATATTCATTGAGAATCAAATACGGTAGATGCAGATGTAGGTCAGCAGACTTACATCCTGCAGGAAAAGTCCCTTGGATGGGAAATCTTCAAAAAAAGTTAAAGAGTTTATTTCAGGTTCCGATAATTTGAAGAGCGGAATCAATAATGCTGCAGCCTCGTAAGAAATAGATGCAGTACCACGGGAAACAGATTGTTCGGTTTTGGTCTGATAATCATCGGTACCGGGTTTCAACAGCTGGATATCACAGCATGAAGAGTGCGCATCACCCAGGGTGCTGTGGTGGTTGGTTTTCCCTTCAGGATGCTGACCTTGTAAAGGATCTTTGCTTTCCCGGGTTGCATTGTCGTCGCAGCATCCGATGAGATCATTGGTGGTCTGTATCATAGAGAATGAATGCAGCTTTTTTCCACAAAAATGCATCGCTAGCACGGGCTGTACTGCGGACACCAGCATGAAGAGAAGCAATAATATGGCTGTAAATCTTTTCATTCTTCCTTTCGGATACCTAAATCTGTAAAACAACAATTACAGGTATTTGGTTGCAAAAGTAAGGGTTATTTTTGTTTTTAACAAAATAAAGACTGTTAAAAATGATAAATGGAGGTTTTACCTCCTGGCGATATTATAACTCAATGGCGGTCAGTTCAGCCACTGCCAGCGCATAATCACGCTCCACTTCCAGCATGTTGTTGAATGCATCATAATAAAATTCTACTTCAAGCAGATAATCCAACAGTGATATTTCACCGGCATCCAGTGCTTTTCTTAGGAGCGGTTCGTTGCTGTATGAGGAAAGTGCTTCACGATACTTCTGTGCTGCCTCCCGTAGGCCGACCGATTGATTGAATAGGCTTTGCAGCCTGTTGTAGAACTGAATCCTGCTGTCTTCCAGTGCCGACTCGGATGAAAGTACACCTGCTTTTGCCTGTTTAATGGTATTCTTGTTCTCCCAAAGCGGGACGGAGATTCCGATTACCACGCCCTGTAATTTTTCTCCCAGAATCCGCTCAGAGGCATATCCGGCACTTAATTTGGGTAATGACTGTGCGCGGCTGAGCTTAACCTGTTGTTTACTGATATCTATTTGCTTGCTAAGGTATTGCAGAGCCGGACTTTTGGATTCTGCAGATGCGTACCACTCGTTAAAGTTTGAGGGTAGGGGAGTGATCGGTATTTCAGTCTCGTTAAACTGGATCCCTTTGCCTCCATTCAAAGACTTTAATTCGTTCAGGAGTGCTTCCCTTTCAATGTCTATTTTTTCTTTCTTATTCACGCAGGCCGTGAGGTTCATGTAGACTTTATTTCTCTCAATTGCATCCGTCTCACCCAGGTCAAATTTTTTCTGATAGGAGTCGGCTATGATCCGGGCTATCTCCACTCTTCTGGAATAATCTTTCGATAATGCGTTGTTGTAAGCCAGTTCAATGATAATTTGTTTGGCACGAAGCAATGTATTGATCCGTTCAGACTGGTAAAGCCGGTCGAGGTTCTGGTTTTCCATGCCGGCAAGCTTGTTCCGGTGACCGTAAACCGTTGGAAAATCAAAAGACTGGGTGATACCAAAGTCATTTTGGTTGCCAATTTCACGTGGTGTCCCCCACAGGTAACCGTACGTTACTTCAGGATTTGGGAGCCAGATTCCTGTCTTATTGCCCAGCTTTTGGGCTTCAATCTGCTTCTGCAGGGACTGCAGCGTAGTGTTGTTGGCTTCAACATCCTGTAATATTTTCTCTATTCTGTTTTGGGCACCCGCGGGGATGATAGTGCACAACAAAAGCAGGGTAAATAATAATTTCGTCATATCATAATTTATTCACTCACAAACAGCCGTTTACTTGAGAATAACGGATCACTTGTGAAATTTATTTTTAATTTTCGGAGGCCGGCTTCATCTCCCGGAGTAGGGATATGGGAGGAATGCATTTCGCAGTTGTTCAAGTCGGTAAGTTTTAGCAACGCCATCTGTGCCGCCGGATTAGATATCGCACTAATAGAGAGGGCGATCAAAGTTTCTTCCACATCCAGACTCACATTTTTTCCGTTTAGGATATCTTTTTTCAGGTGTGTGACTGAATCGATGATATTTTCCGGAAGAAGGATCATGCTATCCGGTAATCCTGCCAAATGTTTGGTCGCATTCAGGATCATGCTGGACGAAGCGTGCAGTAATGGTGAGTTCTTACCCGTGACAATGGTTCCATCGTGGAGCTCTATGGCTGCCCCACAATAAATCCCGGCATACCCCTTGCCGAAAAGTTCGGCATCTTTTGCTGCTTCACGGGCTGGCTTCACTACCCGTCGGTCTTCATCTTTCGCCCCTGCTTTTTCCATTATCTCGGTATTCCGATCAACCGTATCTTTACCGCCTCTTCCCATGACGTATTCTACAAAACTCCTTAAGTGGCGGCGAATAATTTCCTGATAAGCAGCATGCTGGCAAACATCGTCATCGATAATGCCCGAACTGATCCTGTTCACTCCCATGTCGGTAGGAGATAAATACATGGATGACGTGCCGGTAATCTTTTCCAGTATCTTTTTAAGCAGGTCAAAGGCTTCTATATCGCGGTTGTAGTTCACAGCTTTCACACCATAGGATTTCAAGTGGTGTGTATCGATCATGTTTACATCTCGCAGATCTGCAGTTGCGGCCTCATAGGCAATATTAACCAGATGATCGGGTGGCAAATCCCAGACAGGGAAAGTCTCAAATTTTGCGTAACCGGCTTTCAATCCCTTTTTGTTGTCGTGGTATAAATTGCCCAAAGCTGTTGCCAGCTTACCACTCCCCGGTCCCGGGCCTGTAACCACAACAATCGGTCTGCTGGTCTCAATATATTCGTTCGCACCATACCCCTCATCGCTGACGATCATATCCACATTTTTCGGATATCCTTTGGTGGGGTAGTGCAGATACACTTTAATACCTTTCAGCTCAAGCTTATTCTTAAATACAACAGCGGCAGGCTGACCTTCAAAACGGGTGATCACTACTGCTGCCACATGAATCCCATACCATTTGAGGTCATCAATACTTTTTAATACATCTACATCGTACGTAATTCCAAAATCCGCCCTGATTTTATTTCTTTCTATATCACCGGCATAAATGCACATGATGACATCTACTTTGTCCTTCAGATTTTGAAGAAGCCGGATTTTTACATTTGGGGAAAATCCAGGTAAGACGCGTGCTGCGTGGTAATCATATAAAATTTTACCTCCGAATTCGAGGTATAACTTCTGGTTAAACTGGTTGACTCTTTCAAGAATTGCTTTGCTCTGTTCTTGCAGGTATTTCTCGTTGTCGAAACCTACATGACTTGTTTTTTCCATTTTCCCGAATCATACATTAAAAATTCGGACTCAAAATTACCAAAATTGTCCGGGATCTAAAGAAAATTGAACGTTTTTAGTTAATATTAAAATCCAAAATCACCTATTACCACATCCTCGACTTTTTCTTTTTTAATTTTCCGTGAGCGTAGGGCAAAGATACAAACAGAAAAATACGAAACTTGTCGCGCAGACGATAATTCCGTCTATTTTTAATATATTTAACGCTCTGGATGCTTCCAACCTAATACCATTTACTGCTTTACGATAATCTCCAGCCTTGTCTTTTTTCCATAGAGCTTGGTACCCCCCGTATATTCGAAACCTCCCATATCTGGGGTTTGGAAGGATTCTTCTTTTTTGTAAATAATAGTTGAGTTTACTTAAATAGGTCTTATTTATCAGAAAAAGTAAAAAATGAACCTTAAAAGCAGATTGTCACAAAATAACTTTTCAATATTTTGGATTTTTTAAAGCAGCCTCATGGTTCTAATGAACAAATATTTAATCGATTAAATATAAACCCTACATATTTAGACCGGAATTTATTCAACGAAAATTGAGAAATGTTTAGTCGATGGTATATTTATACAATTTGTTAGTTTTTTCGTGTGATATGATAACAAATACAAACAAGGTATGATTATTTTTGTGTAAAATCTAAGAGAATTTTGCTTAACTCATTCGTTTGAAAGATATATATGTAACATGATTCTGATTTTAACCATTTGACCCTATGAAAATAAATTATCCGTCCATTATCAGGCTCTGTTTCTCATTTCTTCTATTTACAAATTTATATAGTTGTATAGAAGAGGTAAGTCCCCCTCTTGTCCCAGGGGATCAGATACTTTTTGCCACTATCGTAGAGGAGACAAACGGCACAAGAACATCACTGAGTGATGATCCCACCAACCGAAAGGTGGATGTCTTATGGCATCCAGGCGATGCAATTGGGGTTTTTGGATCAACAAGCGGCTCTAACGTACGCTACCAGACAACAGAGAGCGCCATTTCCAGTGATGGCAGAACCACCCAGTTCGAGACTACGGAAGCAGTCCCATCCGGCGACCTTACCGCCTATTACCCATATCAGCAGGGGGCTTCAATCACTTCAGGTGCGGGGATGCAGCTTACAATGCCGGCAACACAGGGTTATGTCGCCAACCAGACCGGTATTGTGAGACCCGATGCAACGGCCAACATGATGGTTGGTAAAGGGAAAGATGGCAACATTGCGTTTCGCAATCTGTTCACCATGCTGCGCGTTGGTATTGCCGGTCCGGAGGGGCAATCAGTAAAACAGGTTGTTTTTACCGACCTGTCGGGCAAACCGGTTTCGGGTGCTTTTTCCGTCATCTGGAATGATGATCTGCCTGAAACCATCTTTCCGGAAAGCGGAAGCGGCAATAATCTCCGGATTGTACTTGACTGCAAGGATGCAGTTCCTCTTGCCGAGAATAAGATAGCCAAATTTTATCTGATTGTACCTGCCCGTAATTATGAAAAGGGGTTTCAACTGGATTTTATCCTTGACACAGGAGGAAAGATCACCAAAACAATAGGGGCTACCTGGGGAAAGAATCTGCAACGGAACAGGCTTTATCCTGTAGGAGATCTTTTTCCTGATCAGGAAGATAAAATCAGCTACAAGATGCATCCACAAGCTTCCGTCATCAATGAAGAGCGGTACGACCTGATTCGCAATGCTTCACTCAATCTGGAGAACAATCAACTAACTTTAACAGTCGGGAATGGATTTGCACCCAAGGTAGATGAGATGATCCTGATCAACCGTACCTCGAAGGCACTCCCCAACGGGTATGTTGGAAAAGTGAAAACAATCAGCGGGGAGACGGTGGTGCTGGAGCCGGTGACCGAAATCACCGAGGTCTTCGAGGAACTCAGGATTGGTGATCCTGTCTGGAGCAACAGCGGGGGTACGCCTATTGGCGGAGGATATGCAATCGACCTGACCCAGTACATCACCTCCATTGAGAGACCCGACGGTAAACCGGTGGAATACACTGTTGACGGCTCATCCATTTCGATGGAGGTTCCCATCACCCGTGCGGAGGCAGAGGTGGATACAAAATTCAGCATGCCGGCATTGAGCCACGCCTTCAAGATTGACGACGGGAAAAATGCCAACAACAGCTGTGCCCTCAAGCTGGGTGTGCAGATGGATCTGGCAATGTATTTCCATATCCTTATTCAGGGATGGAGCCTGAAAGACCTGCACTGTCGTGTCAATCCCACGGTGAATCTCTCTTCCGAGTTCAATATTGACTGGGTATCGGATTCCGATCGCTTCGGTACCGAAATACCGTTTATCATTATCCGTACTGCCCCCATACCGGCCGGACCTGTGATGATTATCCCCCTGATCGAGTTTTTCCTCACCTTTGACCTGGAGGGCAAGGTGAGTCTGACTGCACAACTCACCTATAGCAAGGAGTTCTCGTTCGGAATGGCCTACAGAAATGGTGAGCTTAGCAACTACAGTCAGGTGGAACAACAGGAGGCCGACGCATCGCCACTGACATTCACACCCAAGGTACAGGTGGAAGGCAGTTTCGCAGCCGGGATCGCTCCCAAGGTGGGCTTCTCGCTCTGGGAGATCATACGTCTGGATACACGTGTCTACACCAAGGTGAAGAGTGGTGCCAACCTGAATTTCGACTTTGGATCTCCCTCCTTCGACCCCTCAATCTATAATGCCATCAGTGGCTCCAAGCTTTTTTCACAACTTGAGTTGTTCATGAAAGGGGGTGTTTTCGGATGGAAGAGCAGGGAGCTGGCCACAACAGAAAGCAATACCCTGGAGTATCCCATCTGGGAAGCTTATTTCGTTCCCAAGATAGAAAAATTCTTAATCACTGCCGGGGGAGGAGAGATGGAGATCGCACTGGATATTTCCAACAAGCTTTTCTTTGACAGCGAGATCGGGATGAATATCTATGAAAAAGATGAGAAGAGCGGCAAGTTTACGGTAGAGGTCGGGAAAATGGAGTTGGGTGAATACAGCCGACCTCCTGCCGGTGAGAACAAGTATCAACTAAGGATGAAGGAATCCACCAGCCTGCCCCCCGGCAAGGAATACGAAGCCTGCCTGACGGTAAAGCTCGATGCTCCAGGGGGGGCCTACACCCTGGAAACAGATGTGCGCACGCGTTTCATCCCTCAGGAGGCCAGCATGACCCTGACCACCTCCAAAGCGGTGGGAAGCAAGATCGGATTGAGCATGTTGTCCAAATATGCCGGTTCAACCGGCGAGCAGCGTCTAAAGGTGTGGATCGACCTGAATAACAACCGAAAAGAGGATGCGGGAGAGCTGGTCAACTCTGATCTATCGTATGTGGAGTATACCATCCAGTCACAAACGGTCACCATCTACGGACCCGTCGTGAATTTCTCCTGTTATGGTAATCAGCTTACCTCACTGGATGTCACCAGGAATGCCGTTCTGGAGTCGCTCTACTGCTATGAGAATTTACTCACCTCCCTCGATGTGAGCAACCTCCCATCACTGGAGTACCTCGGATGTCACGACAACAGTCTGACAACCCTCAATGTAAGCGGTGCAACCATGTTAAGATCAATCACCTGTCACAACAACCAGCTTGTCACCGTGAATACAGGTAATTTGACGAAATTGGAAATGTTCCGTTGTGCCAATAACCGCATCACCTCGCTGGATATGACCAGGAATGAGTATTTGACAACATTGGATTGTGAAAGAAACCAGCTTGTTACACTGGATGTAAGCAAGAACAAGAAACTGATGCGACTCACCTGTACGGATAACCAACTGACAACCCTGAATACCAGCAACATTCCCGCATTGACGTGGCTCACCTGTGGAAATAATAGACTTACCTCACTGATGCTGAATAATCCGGCATTGAAGGAGTTGTCGTGTCAAAACAATCAGCTGGGGTCGTTCAATATCATACCCTCCACTGCACTCACTTTCCTCAATTGTGCGAGAAACAATCTGACCACACTTGTTATTAGCCACAATACGGCGCTGACCTATCTCTATTGTGCCTTTAACCAGCTTACCACGCTGGATGCCAGCTCAAACAGTGCACTTCCTGCACTCAATTGTTCCTTTAACCAGCTGGTTTCATTGGTCGTTTCAGATCAAGGGGTGATTAAATCAATAGATTGTGAATCGAACCGTCTCAGGGGAACGGCCATCACGGAACTGATCACATCCCTGCCGGATCGTACTGGAGAAAACGCGGGAACCGTCGATTTTGGACTGACTTTCGAGGGTGATGTAGCTGGTGAGAATAATTTTACCAGAACGGACGAGCAGAATGCCAGAAAAAAGAACTGGTACCTCTACTAAATAAAGAAGAGAGTGAAAATCTTGTGATGTTGCTTGCATTTATTGTAATAGAAAAAAAAGAAACCGATGAAAACAGATTTTTTGATCCATGTTGTGATATTGCTGACGGCTCTTTTCTTATCCTGTAGTAGTGAACCCGGAGTGGATGTGCCGGAAGAAGAGAATGAGCAACCGGTGCTGACCGTTTCCCCCGCCCAATCCATCAACGTGGCTGCAACCGGCGGCAGTTCCGTGATTTCGGTCTCAACCAACCAGGGCTCATGGAGTGCCGGTTCCAATCAAACGTGGTGCAAGATAAGTGACAAAACGGCGGGTCAATTTACAATCGCGGTGGATCCCAATGGTACTGCTGTTGCACGTGATGCCACAGTAACAGTCACTGCGGGCGCTGCACTCCCGCTGCAAATTATCGTGAACCAGCGTGCAAACACTTCACAGGATAGTGAGGATTTCGGTTATGGTGATGAGCAGAAATGGGATTGATATGTTGATAAAACAGGCAACTACAGATAGATGTTGGTCTCTCCGGTAATGTTAAAATCGATGGGAAGTGAAAAATCAGATAGTTTAAATCTCAGATTATTGCAAGGAATATCTTATTTTTACAATATGAATGGGTACAAGAGATAACCGGTTTGTTTATCACGATTAAATCAAAAAATCAATGGAATCAACAGCACAGAAATGTAATGATTGTCCCCTGAGGGTGAAGTATGACCGTAAACCCAGGTCGTTCGCAGGTCGTTTCTGGCGGTGGCACATTAACTTCTGTCCCGGTTGGAAAGCCTATTTTTCCTCCCTGACACCAGAAGAGAAAGATTTGGTCAGAGAGAAGTACCATTATAAAAAGCAGACTGCCTGAGGGACGGTCTGCTTTTATCGGTTCTGAGCAGTCAGTTGAGCTCCCTGACTATCTTGTATCCAGGATCACACTGATCGACCACTTCGTGTTTGGTTTCCAGGAACTAACCTCTTTTTTCTTCCAGCCATCCCAGGTCATCTCCTCGAGGGTGTTGCCAAAAGCAGTGATAAAGTTCTCAATACTGCCGTCACTTTGTGATGCACCAAAGCGGTAGCTCCGGTTGTTGCCGTCGGTATAGGTTTTTATGTAGGGGACATCCTTAAAACTGAGTGTGTAACTCTGTTTCTTTGTCAACGCCCCACTTCGGTTGTAAATGTTGCTGACGTTGGATGCTGTTCCCTTGATTATTTTCAGCGACTTGGCATCCATTTCCAGGGTAATCTCCCAGCTACAATCTCCATTGTCGAAGATATTGCTCCAGGTATTGGTATATGTTGATGAGGAGGTGAAAATTACTTTGTCCTTTACATAGCGGGAAGTCCCCTTCATTTCTTCAAAAGGTACAACCAACTCGTCGGCGAATGTCGCAGAATAGAACCCGCTGTAATTGTTTAATTCATCGATTGTCAGTTTAATCTTTCCGATTGCGAACTCCAGCTTCTCTTCCAGCCGTACGGTCATGGTCACGTCACTCTCCTTGTTGAAAGGGTGATAGTAGACCACGAAGAGCATATCTTTCTTCTCCTGGAGTGCCGCTACCTCTTCATACTGATAGGAGTCGAAAAACTCATCCACAAAGATGATCTCCTTTTTTTCATTGTCGTAGCGATATAGTTCACAGATCTGTCCTTTGCCGCCATCCATTCCGCCTTCCACCTTGATGGAGAGGGTAACCTTGTCGGGTAGCTTGTAATCAGGATCGATGCTGATTCGTTCAATGAATGTGGAATGAGGTTTGATACCAATAGGTTCATTACTTTTCACCTCATTCATGCTGTTGATGAACATCTTGCTGCGACCGATTCCCTGCAAAAGTTCCTTTACACCGTTGGCACGGATATAATCCTTGAGAAAGATTCCATACTCGATGAAAAGATCGGGAAATGCATCATCGAATGCATCATACACAGAGGTTGCACCGGCCTCCTGTTGTTTGTGCAGATTCACTATCTTGTCGTTGCCGTAACGATTGGCCATCCAGCGGACTAACCCGGCCATTCCATAGCCGTGGGAACCCTTATCTTCTCCTTCCAGCGGAGAGAAACCCTCCAGGGGGCAAAACTGGTTCCCATATTGCACGGAGGAGATCCCCTCCACGTAGAGGCTTTCCGCCCAGACGGCTACAGCCTCATCCATCCAAAGGAAATCACCTCCCATAAACGATTTGGTTACCACCCACCGGGGATCGTAATAGTATTGTACGAAGTGAGTCATCTCATGCATGACGGTGCGTTTGATCTCTTCTTTCTCTGATAGCTTCTGGCTGTTGATCACCAGCGAGTTCCAATCACTGCTGTAGCGGGAGGGAATAAAATAACCATAGGCATCCGCACCGTTCAGTTGCTTCACCTCCACCTGGATCTGTTTGTTCCGTTTCGAAAAACTGAATCCAATCGCTTCCAGCCGTTTGATGGCTTCCTCCACATGCAGTGCGATATCCCTGCTCTCTTCGTGATAGTAGCGGGGAGCAAATACCACACATTTCTGCTCAGCGGTGATGGCCCGGCTCTCAGAATCATCTGAGGTCTGATAATCCTTTACCAGCCCTACAATCAGTTCGCCTGCATCAGTGGAAATTTCTTCAAACGGCTCCAGCGTAGCTGTATAAGAATCACCCTCTTTCACCCCTTTGATCCATAGCGTGGAAGCACTCTCCTGCTGTGAACTGATCTCCACACCCGGAGCTGAGAAGCGGAAGTATACATCTCCCTGGGTGATCTCTGCATTGGCAGGTAGTTCCATCTTCAGGGGTTTGGAGAAGTTGCGCGGGAGCTTGATCTTGTAATAGGGGGAAGCCTCAAACTCTCCCATCACCACGCCACTGGCTTGTGTCGTAATTTCCATGGTGACAGACGTAGTGAATGCATCGGCCGGGACGACAATTGTGATTTTGTCCTTGAAAATTTTTCCTCCCGATTTATCCACTTTGTTGTTTTCTTCCGAACCTGTGTCTCCTGGCTTTTCTTCATTGGGGGGGTCCTGCTTACCCTTTTCTTCCGGGATCTTGTTGATCTCTTCCGGACTACTACATTGTTGTATGGTTACAGTGAAAAACAACAGGAGCAGTGTGCTCAGAAGGATGCTTTTATTTCTTGTCCCTTTTTTTGCGGTTTGTCTAAATGAAGTCATAGTATGATTATTTTGTTGTGCTTTGCAAGAAAGGAAATTTTATCAATGATCACACTGACAAACAAACAAAAAAGAATAACAAATCGTAAAAAAAGAACAATGTTATTTTGAAGCATTTTGGTGAAGCCACCGATTGGGGGTGGTACCGGTAATTTTCTTGAAGTTCCGGTAAAAGGAGACTTCGTTGGCAAACCCCGATTGTTCACTGATTTCGATCATGGAGGGAGCGGATGCGGAATCGGTCATCATGCTCTGTGCATACCCTATGCGATATCGGTTGATATAATCTGAAAAAGATAACCCCAGTTCCTGGTTAATGTGATTTGAAACATAGGTCCTGTTGCTACCCAGATGAATGGCAATATCGGAAATGTGTAAATCTTTCTGCCTGAAAAGCTGTTCTTCTTCCATCAGTCGCTTCAAACGAATGTCGAGGATGGTTGTGTCTGGATTGCTGGTCCTCTCTGTTTCGGTTTCCTCCATGCAGATATAATCAGCTTCCTTACAGAAATCTGTCGCGCTGAAATGTAGAGTGTAGGCCATGTAGCTGACCAAAAAAAGCATGCTTCCAAAAATGAGTGATGGGATTACCAGAAACCACGACTCGCGGATAAAGAACTCCCTGCCCAGCAGGTTGGCAGTGCTCGAGAAGATGGCGAACAGTATAAAAATTAGCAGTAATTTTTGTACCTGAGCCAGGGTCCTGTTTTCGGTGTCGGCATAATAATTGGAAACCTCCCGGTTGAACCGGGACAGCTTCTGATGCCCATAAAACGCAACCGGAAGCAGCTGCAGGATAAACAGTACCTTGGTGGCTTTAATTCTGACATTCTGAGCCTGTTCGGCAAAGGAGAGAAAAAATAAACCATCGGTTTTCTGAAAAAAATGATGATTTACAAAACTGATTCGCTCCGCTTCATTCAGCATACCATAGAAAATAACAGACAGCACACTGACAATCAGTGCTGGCAGGAGGACCCAATAATTCCTCAGACTAAACTGTCTGATGCTGGTAAGTCTGCAAATATAGAGATAGTAGAGCGGATAAACCGCCAGGGAGCAGAAGGTGTAGAAACTCTCAATCAGACTGTAGAGATAGATATAGCGATGAAAATAAACCGCGTGTGAGAAATAGAGAAAAGTACATGCCAGCAAGAAGTATGTAAAGAATTTTTTAGCTGGATCCACATGTTTCTTTTGGATGATAAATAATATCAGCCAAAAGAAACAAACGTAAAACGGTAAACCAGAAAAAAAATTCTGTAACATACGTGCCCTGTTTTCTTCTCAATACTTGTCTTTATCTGGTATTATGCAAGTAAACATACAATGATTTTACGCTCAGAATCCAAAATCATCTATTACCACATCCTCGACTTTTTCTTTTTTAATTTCAACGGTGTTTTGGATCGCCAATCCTTCCACATAAATGGCTTTAAAAGGAATGGCAGGACAAACATATTCGCATCCGCCACATCCGACGCAGATAGAAGTATCTGTTTCCGGAATGGTGAGTACGCCCTTGTAGGGAACCATGCGGACTGCCTGGGTGGGGCAGTGTTCCGAACATGCCCCACAACTTGTTTCATCGTAGTAAACAATGCAGTTTTCGATGATAAACTGCACTTGTCCCATCTGTGTATGATTTTTTTCTTCTTTTGTCAGTGGTTGTATTGCTCCTGTTGGGCATACATCGCCACAGATGATGCAGTCGTAGTTGCAAAACCCCCGATCGAAATAGAGCTTGGGTTGCATAATTCCCCCCGGGCCATATTCCAGGAAAGCAGGCTTTATCACATGACTGGGACACTTGCTCACACAAAGATGGCAGGAGATACACTTCTCCCGCAGGTGATCGAAAGAGACGGCACCCGGAGGAGCGATGGGCACCTGTCTTTTGAGTTCTTTTTTTTGGAGAAGCCCGTTTGTAACTTCCTGTGCGATCAGGTTCCCCGCAGCCAGGCCGGTGACCAGCGATGCCGACAGAAAGCGGCGTTTGGACTCATCTACCTGTTTCGTCATCGTGAACGAATTTTCTGTTATCTCCGAAATTTCCGATCTTCCCATTTTTTCATCAGGCAGGTATTTGTGAACTGCTGCAGTTTGAACTATCCTCTTTTTCAATGGACTGACAAACTGATATTTCATGGCATCACGGTGACAACTTTCGATGCAGTTAAAGCAGGTGATACACCGGCTGTGATCGATCTGTTTGTTTTTGGAATCAATGCACGATGCTTTACACTTCATGGTGCACAGGCCGCACATATTACATTTGTCATCCACAAACTGAATTTTACACAGGGAATATTTGCTCAGAAAACCGAGCGTGGTACCCACCGGACAAATCGTGTTGCAATAAGTCCTGCCGTTGCGCCAGGCCAGATAGCCGACCAATCCCAGCGTAATAAGAGCTGTTGCCGATGAGAAAATGCTTAGCGAATAGATGCTTACCTTGTAAAATGCGTAATTATTGAAGGAGGTAAAAATGGTTTCCAGTAAATTGTTCCCTGCTAGATAAGCCGGGCGCAGCAGATGGGTGATCATTCTCCCGTATGCTCCGTAAGGATCGAGCAGACCCACCAGAAAAGCAAATCCAAAAATGAACGCCACAACCGTAGCAGCCAGGATGCTCCAGCGGAGGATGCTTTTTGCTTTGCTGTAGGTATATTTTTTTTTACGGGTGAATCTTTTGGATAGCCATGCTACCATATCCTGATAAACACCCATCGGACAGATGGATGAACAATAAACCCTGCCAAAAAGTAACGTGAGCAATAGCAGCGATACAAGAATCAGCACGTTAAACGCCAGCAGCGCGGGTATAAACTGTATCTTCGCCAGAAAGCTGAAACTTTCCGGTAGAAACTCCCTGAAATCGAGGAAATAAAGGGTAATCAGGGAGAATAGCAGAAGTGACAGGATAACACGGATTTTCTTTAACATGATATGATTGCTTCTTGAAGGTCTATATTCGCAACCGCTTTATATTCAGGTTCTCGAGGTTCATTGTCCCCACGCCAAGCTCCTGGCCTTTGGAGATGTGGCTCACTTTCTCAAGCGGCATCTCCCGTGCCTGGTTGAAGAAATTGGCTGCGGCGGTATCGGCAGCGATGATATCCTGCGACAGAAAAAGACCTTTTGACAGGACCACATCGGAGAGAGATTTGCCCCTGGGTCCGCTGGTTTTCATCAGCCGATAGGCATCCACCACATTCAGCACAGGGCGTTTGGCATAGGTACATACATCGGCAATACACTGTTGCAAGTCGTTGGCATGGAAAAAGCCTCTGTCCCACACAATGCCCATGTAATTTTTCATGGAGATGGTCAGTTGTGCACCGCCGTGATTTTTCAATATGGGTACGTTGATCCATTTGTCGCTGTCCACGATGGCCTGATGAATTTTTGCACTTTTCAGGCTTTTCCCTTTGGGGATGGAGACAGCTTTATAATAGGATTCCTGGTGTGCCGGCACCACTTTTGCACCTGCCTTTTTGGCTGCTTCCTCGATGCCGCTGTTGCTGTATGATTTGCGCCAGTCGTCACAGGTATGATCAAAAACAGTTACTTCCGATGCGCCTGCATCGAAACATTGTCTGATGATTTCTGCTACCAGCTTCGGATTGGTGTTGGCAGCCATTTCAACTGGCTGATCCCACCCGATGTTGGGTTTTACACACACTTTGTCGCCTTTGCTAATAAAAGCTTTCATTCCTCCCATCTCAGCGATGGCCTTGCGGAACATTGCTTCCGGTTCGCCTCCCATTACGGCGACCAGGTCATATTTCGATGCAGCCTGGGTAGTCTCAAACGACTGGGTGAGCAAGCTCATCGCATCCGCATCCTTGATGGTGGTGATTGCCGCTCCGGTGAGGGCTATCGCCCGTAAAAAATTTCGTCTGTCCATATGGTTGAATTTTGTTATTGATTTTCCAGTTGTTGTTTCTGTTTATCTCAAACTTATATCGATCTCCCGCGTCGTGCTGATTGCACGGGCAGAATAACTACAGACTATTCAAATATGTATCCGTAATCCTCCGAAAACGGTGGCGCCGGGCATCGGGTATCCGGCATTAATTTCGTAATCCTGGTTGAGAAGGTTCTCTCCCCTTAAAAAGAGGTTTAACCAGTCGGATGCTTTGTAATTCATCCGTACATTCCATAGCAGGACATTTTCTTTTACAGGCTCAGGGTTTACCTTCGTGTATAGAGCTCCCAGATATTGCAGGCCGGTAGAAAGATTCCAGCGTCCCATGGAATGATCTCCACCCACATAAAGTTTATGTTCCGGTACCCCTGCTATTTTATAAGTCATATCCAGCAGGCTGTAGTTCGCCGAGAAGCGGAGATGATTCGTTGCCTGGTAGTTTGCCGAAAGCTCAAAGCCCTTGTTTTCAACCTTGCCGGTGTTTTCCCATTTGCCAATATTAGGTTGTGGTTGCCGGATCATATTGTCACCTTTGATATAGAAGAGGTTCAGACCAAAACTTACCCTTGCCTCCGGTAGTGATTGCAACAGCGATATTTCGTAGTTCATCAATCGTTCCGGCTTCAGTTCAGCATTTTGGGGTGGGAACATATACATTTCGCGAATAGTAGGATTTCGAAACCCCTTGCTGGCAACTGCCTTTATTGAGGTGGTAGTGGTAGGAGTGAAGCTGAGTCCCAGCTGCGGAATCCATTCCGATCCGTTTATTTCGTGGTGATCAAGCCGTACACCGGCATTCATGGTGAGTCGCTCATCCAGCACACGCTGTTGCAGATTCAGATAACCCGCCATGTTGTTGAGGTGTACATCGGCCAGATCCACGTTGTCCGCTCCATCGGGAAACCTGTTCCAGGCTTTACCGCCAAAACGCTGAAAATCGAACCCTGCGGTTGTTTTATTTCCTGCGAAGAAAGAATAAGACTGGTAGGCCGAAAACCCAAACATTTGATCGTCGGAACGAAACCGATATACAGGCGGCAAGCCGGATGAAAGAACGGATATCCCGTCGTTTATCTCGTGTGAGCCAAAATTGTAGAAAAACTTCACGGCTCCCGATGTCCGGGCATACTCATTTTCCAGCGCAGCAGAGGTCATACCACGTAAGATATCGGCATCGTTATCGATCATTGGGTTTGAAGCAGTTCCCGGATTTGAGCTCATTGTTTTCGACAGATTCACATCCACAAAGCTGCTCCAGTTTGTACCAAGGTCGTATCCCGCTTTGGCATATCCATTAAACTGCTCAAAGTCCATATTTTCACGGTGTCCGTCGGAGCGGTTATAACCCAGGTTCCCGTTTATATGAAACTGATTTTTTCTGAATGCGGTTGAAACTTCCGCACTCAGAGTGTTGTAACTTCCGTAAGAAAGCTGTGCAGACTGATGGCTGCCGTCAGTTTTCTGTTTTTTTGTGATGATGTTGATTACCCCGCCCATCGCGTTGGAACCATAGAGCATCGAGGCGGGACCCCGCACTACCTCCACCCGTTCGGTCATCATCGACTGGTAGCTGTCGGCCAGTGGATGTCCCATTAACCCCATATACTGAGGATGGCCGTCAATCAGTACCAGTACCCCGGCCGTAGGAGTGCCGCCGATACCACGCATACTCATTCCACCTGCTGCCCCGTTGGCAACTCCATATCCCATCACACCGCGTTGTGAGATAAAGAGTCCGGGCACCTCTTCAGTAAGCAGGGGCAAGAGAGAAGGTTGCATCCTCTCTGCTATTTTTTCTTCAGAGATCACTGTGATGCTCATCGGCACATTTCGAAGATTTACTTTCGGCATGGTGCCTGTCACAACCACCTCATCGAGGCGAATGGTATCATTGCTTTCTACAGGCTCTCTGTTTTCGGCCAGCAACGGGTTGGCTGCCAGCAGGCTTAAAGCCAGGAAGAATATGCATTTGTTCATATGATCCAGGGAAATTTAAAACAGGACTCATCGTAGAGCGAATAATCCGCCTTGCCATTCACAGCGAAGGTTTTAATTTGCTTTGCACCCTGTAAAAGATCGATGGCGAATTGTACAGTCGCCCCTGTTTTTACACGATCCTCTACCAGTAGAATGGTTTTGTTCCTGTAGTCGAAGTCGACCGGTGAAACCAGCTTCGGTGAATCGTACTTCGGCTTCTGCAATGGATCGCGCAGGTTTATTTTTAAAAGTTGTATTTCTGTGTTCAACTGTTGGTTGATGATCGCAGCCGGGATAATACCCCCATTGGCGATGGCGACAATCATATCGAAGGTTTCGAGAAATTGAATCTCCCGAAACCGTTGCATAACCTCTTCGAATGATTTGGCTTCCGTCATTGTTAATTTTTAGCCAATGCTTTCAATACAAAATAACCACCCATAAGCTGGATCAACATGCCAGGCAGTCCGATGCGGAAATCTTGTACTGCCATCAGGAGGTTCTGGGTCATTGCCCATTCAATACCGGTACCGACGATCTGATAGGCAAGGATAGCCAGCAGGATACCTACCAGTGATACTTTGCCGAAACGTTTGGCAACCATGGCTGCAGCAATGGCCAGGATGGCCGACTTAATGATAATAGCCGGCAGTACTGCCACAGGAGGCATGCCAAATAACAGGTTGTTTACCAACGGAGAGAGAATAGCGGTGAGCAGTCCCACATGAATGCCATATTTATAAGCAGCAATCAGGGTGAAGAAATAGATGGGCAGAAAGATAAATCCACCCTGTGGAACAAGATGTGCCAACTGTGGTAGCAGCAGATTACCGACTATAAATATCGCTGCGAACAGATAAGTCTTTGTGTTGGTCAGGTTGAGCGTGTACAATTTGGCTGTTGTTGACATAATAGGTTGTATTATAATGTTGTTATATATTTTCCCCCGCATAAGCAAATTACATAGCATACAAATCTATGCATAAAAACTCATTTTATGCCGGTGATGGTTGTTATTTTTTATTTAAAAAAGGAAAAATAGCGATGTGAAATGCTTAATGGAAATCATTTAAAGAGCATCGGGAGAAATTCCGTCAGGTAGATTCTCCAGTTTCTCCAGGTATGTCCTCCTTCCGATTCCCGGTAGACATATTCAAAGTGCATTGAATCGAGTTTGTTTCTGTAATCGACATTTGCCTGATACAAAAAATCATCTTTCCCGATGGCTATCCAGTAAAGCTTGTAACCGTTATTCTTTTGAACGGAAAGGGTAGCCTCTATGTTTTGATAAACGGGCGATTGTACCTTCTCGTCTGGCATGATCGCGGCAGAGAAAAGTCCCATGTAATCGAATGTGTTGGGATGATACCGTGAAATATGGAGGGTGTGAAAACCACCCATGGAGAGTCCCGCGATGGCTCTGCCCGTTTTGTCAGGAATGGTACGATAGCCGGCATCCACGAAATCAATGATCTCCCGAAAAGTTTTCTCATATGTTCCATCCATGGTGTGGGGCAGTTGAAATTGTGGCTTGTAAAATCCTTGTGATGACTCTCCTGGTGCGGCTTCCTGTGCTACGTTGCCATTGGGCATTACCATGATCATCGGTTCTGCTTTACCGGCAGCAATCAGATTATCGAGAATCTGAGAGGCTCTGCCCAGCGTCATCCAGGCCTCCTCGTCGCCACCCATACCGTGCAGCAGGTAGAGCACCGGATAGCTGGAACTGCTATTTTCATAACCGGGAGGTGTGTAAATGGTGATCCTGCGGTTCATCTTATTTCTCGGAGATGCATACCACCGTTTCGTCACCGTACCGTGTGGAACATCATTGACCTTGTACAGATCGGCTTGACCATCGCCAATGAGAAATATATTGAGTGTGCTTGCCACATCGCGGCGGTAATAAACGTTGTTGGGATCGTTCATTGGCAGCCCATCCACAACAAAAGAATAGGTGTAGAGCTCGGAGGGTAGCGGCTCCGTGGTATGGGACCAGACACCATCGGCATCTTTTGTCATATTTTGTTTCCCCTGAGTCAGGAAATCTCCCGTAACCGTTACGGTATTCGCGTTGGGAGCCATTAAACGGAATGTGACGGTCTTGTTGGCGTGAATCTCCGGAGAGATTACTTCACGCCTCTCCCCAAAAGGAAGGTTTTCCTGTGCGCGCATCTGAAGCGACAAAAGCAATACAACCAAAATATAAAAACAGCGCATCTTCATATGTTATTCAGATTTTTTAGATTTCATCCCCTTGTTGTATAAGAATAATGCAAATATAGCGATTCATTTGAATTAATCACCCTGCAGGAGAGGCGATTTATCTGTTTTATCGATATCTTTGCAATCTGCAATAACGATTGGATATATGTGGAAAGATTTGCTTTTTGTGGGTATTGGTGGTGGTGTAGGCAGTATGCTGCGCTTTTTTACTTCCCGGCTGGCGGCTCGTTTTATTCATCATGAATGGTTGTTTGTGGGCACCTTCACTGCCAACATCGTGGGATGCCTGCTCATTGGTTTGTTTTCAGGGTGGATTTTGTCTCATCAGCCTGAAAATCAATCTTTTCGTCTGATGATGATTGTCGGTTTCTGTGGTGGCTATACCACATTCTCTACCTTTGCCTTTGAGAATCTGCGTTTGATTGAGATGAATCAGTGGGGGCTCTTTACATTGTATACCTCCGCAAGCATCATTTTAGGACTCCTGTCGGTATGGGGCGGCATGAAGCTAGGGCATTTAGTGTAAAAAAGAAAACGCCGGAAGGTATATCCTCCCGGCGCACAACAGAACATGTTAGGTTTTATAACTTTTTGATTCGGATGTTTCTGAACATTACCTTTGATCCATGTCCGAGAAATCCGATGTGCCCGGTTTTATTGAGTAGTCCCGGATGATCCCGTTTATCTACAGTGCCGTTTTTTGAAGCCTCACGGATATTCCCATCGAGGATGGTCGTTCCGTAAGCACCCGAGTAACTACCCCTTGATTATTCCGGAGCATTTGCACCCACAGATTTTATCTGATTCTTTGATCCCAACAACTTCGGGATCTCTGGTAAATTGTTAGAGTATTGTTAGAGTTTCACT